>Ga0209475_10000146_pt1 | contig 209862 bp, 152 predicted proteins | sample tdDd471_FD_187128 | JGI IMG/M metagenome (GOLD analysis project Ga0209475, IMG submission 187128) | Marine sediment microbial communities from the Atlantic coast under amendment with organic carbon and nitrate - tdDd47.1 (SPAdes)... | ecosystem: Environmental > Aquatic > Marine > Coastal >... | reverse complement strand
CCTCCGCCTGCGCCTTCGCCTCCGCCTGCGCCTTCGCCTGCGCCTGCGCCTTCGCCTTCGCCTTCGCCTTCGCCTTCGCCTTCGCCTTCGCCTTCGCCTTCGCCTTCGCCTTCGCCTTCGCCTTCGCCTGCGCCTTCGCCTGCGCCTCCGCCTGCGCGCCCGCCTAGCGCCCCCGCCTGCGCGCCCGCCTAGAACGTCATCAGCCGCAGATCGAAGCTCGCGCTCAGGGGGCTCCCGTCGGCGGCGAGGGCGTCGCCGAAGGTGATGGTCCCTCCGCGCAGGTAGCCGATGAGCTCTGCGCTCTCGTCGGCGAAGCGATAGATGAGGACCTGCACGCCCGGCGCGTCGGAGTCGACCTCGCCGGGGGCGAGCAGGGACAGCGGGAGCGAGAGGTCGACGACGATGTAGACGCCGGCTTCGGCGGGCTTGGCCAGCTGCACACGGGCGCCGCCGGGCGCGTCGGGGTCGGGCCCGGCCTTGCTGCCGCCCGGGCCGGGGAGCTCGCCGGTGAAGAAGTCGGTCTCGAAGCCCAGGGTCGCGGAGCCGGTCGCGAAGAGGTTGTCCTCGAAGAGGGTTCCCCAGGTCGTCACGAAGCCGCCGTAGACGCGCCCGTGATCGACGAGACACGGTCGCTCGCCCAGCGGGAACGGCCAGTCCGACGCGTCCGCGAGCTCGGCCTCGATGGTCGCCCGCCGCCCGGTGATGAAGGCGCGGAGCTGCGCGACGTCGGCGGTCGCCGGGCCCACCGCCGTCGGGAGCCGCGCGTCGGCGGTCAACGCCACCAGCCGGTCGACCTCCGACAGCAGCGCGTCCTCGTCGAAGGCGTTCTCGAGTACGTCCGCCAGCGCCGCGTGGTAGCGCGCCCGCCCCTCGGGGATCGCGTACAGGCGATTGGCGAGCGCCCCGTTGGCGTACACCGCCGCCGGCTGCCCCTCAGCCGCGTTCGGTGTGGGCAGGAACGCCCCGTCCGGCCCCCACGGGACGAAGCGGAGGCGCCCGTCCGCGGGGTCGGCGTACACGAGGAAGTTGTTGCGGTTGTTCGTGTAGCCGTCCCAGTGCCCGACGATGACCTCGACGGCCCAGAACGTGAAGAAGGCGTCGAGGTCCACGACCTCGTCGAGGGCGTCGATCAGGTCCTCGTCCGGCGCCGCCGCGGCCTGGGTCACCCGGGCGAGGATGTCGCTCGCCGGCTCCTCCTCGTCGTACTTGCGCTCGAATGTCCCGGTCCAGCCCTCGCGGAAGTCGCTGACGTTGCCCTCGTACAGCTCGCCGAGAGGCTCCGGCCACCAGCGCCGGACGAAGTCCTTCTTCATCGACTCGACGTGCGCGTAGAGCCCGAGATCCTCGCCGTTGACGGTGACGTGCGCGAACGCGCATCGCGCCGACGGGATCCCGGCCGCGCGGAAGACCGAGTACGCGAGGCAGGTCCGGAGCCGCGAGGCGTCCTGACGCCCGTTGTTCAGGGTGACCCGCTCGAGCCCGCCGAGCTCCTGGTCGTCCACGAACTTGTCCATCTTGAGCTTGAGCGCCGGTCGCACCGGGTCGAGCGAGCCCAGAAAGCCCTTCTTGCGGAGCCCCGCGTCCACGACGGTGACGCCGTCGATGGTCGCGGTGGCGAGAAACCAGGTAAACGGGTCGGGGACCTTCTCGTCGTCGCAGACCGCGTCGAGGATGTCGAAGAGGGTCCGCCGCTGCCGCCGCAGGCGCTCGAAGTCCTCCTGCTCGAGAGTGATCGAGACCTCGAGGACCCGGTCGTCCGGGAAGAGCGCCTCGGTCGGATCCACCACCTCACCGGTGTCGACGACGTCCGCCTTGGTGTCCGCCGAGTCAGACGCGTCCAGCGTGTCGGTCGGGGTGACTGCGATGGTGTCCAGCTCGACGCCGCCGCCCGTGTCCTCCACCGCCGCGATATCCGCCTGGCCGCCCGACGCGCCATCCCCGCACGCCCACCCGCCGAGGCCGAAGACCAGCGCCAGCGCCGCTAGATTCGATCGTCCCATGGCCTCACGATAAGGCCCCGACCAGCGTCGACGCCAGCCAGGAACCTCCGCCCCCGCCTCCGCTTCCGCCTCCGCCGACGCCTTCGCCTTCGCCTTCGCCTCCGCCTCCGCCTTCGCCTTCGCCTTCGCCTTCGCCTCCGCCTCCGCCGACGCCTTCGCCTCCGCCGACGCCTTCGCCTCCGCCTCCGCCTCCGCTTCCGCTTCCGCCTGCGCTTCCGCTTCCGCCTTCGCCTCCGCCGACGCCTGCGCCTGCGCCTTCGCCTCCGCCTCCGCCGACGCCTTCGCCTTCGCCTTCGCCTCCGCCGACGCCGACGCCGACGCCTGCGCCTGCGCCTGCGCCTTCGCCTCCGCCGACGCCTTCGCCTTCGCCTTCGCCTTCGCCTTCGCCTTCGCCTCCGCTTCCGCCTTCGCCTCCGCCGACGCCCCCGCGCCCACCACCGCGGCTCAGTCGCCCGGCTGCATCCGCCCGCGCTCGCCCCACGGGGCGAACCACTTGAGCATCGCCCCGGGCACGAGCCCCTGCAGGATCGCGCTGACGACGATGGCCACGCCGACCCCGTCGACGCCGAGCCCGTCGGGCCGGGCGAGCACGAACGCCACGACCGACTGCACGCCGAGGATGACGGCGACGTCCCAGATGAGCGGCGCGCGCATGTTCCCGGCGCCGTTGTAGGCCATCGAGATGACGATGCCCGTCGTGAAGAAGGCGTACACCGGGGCGGCGTACTGGTAGAGGGTGTCGGTCAGCGCGACGGCGGCCGGGTCGTCGGGGATGAAGGCCGCCGCGAGCGCCGCGGCGAACAGCAGCATGATCGTCATCGTGACGAACGACGTCCCGACGACGCAGCCGACCCCGGACCAGGCCGCCTTCCGCGCGTAGCGCCGGCGCCCGGCGCCCAGCGCCATCCCGACGATGGGCGCCACGCCGCCGCCCCACGCGAAGGCGAGGATGATGGTCGGGAGGTCGAGCTTGATCCACACGTTGACCGCCGTGTAGGTCGGGTTCCCCTCGGGGCCGGAGAAGCGGGCCGCGACGATGGCCAGCAGGATGAGGAAGCCGACCAGGCGCGTGCTCTGCTGTAGCGCCGACGTCAGGCCCAGCCGGAGCTGGTGTCGCAGCGCGCTCCACACGATGAAGCGCTCCCCCGGGGGCGGCTTCAGCGAGAGCCCCCGCGCGATGAGCCAGATGGCGACGATGGCGGTGGCGCCCCGCAGGATGACCGTGATCCACCCCGCAGCGACCACGCCGCCCGGCTCGACGCCGAAGAGGCCGAGGACGTAGACCGCCTCGAGGGCCAGGGTCGCCACCGACATCAAGGCCACCAGCGCCAGGGGCCGGACGCTGTCGCCGCGGGCCCGCAGGATGGCGATGGTGAAGGCGATGTAGATCGTCCCGAAGCCGCCGATGGCCATGATGCGCAAGAACGCCGTGCCCTCGGCGCGGGTGGCGCCCTCGGCCATGACCAGGCCGCCGATGGGGTCCGCCAGGATGCCGACGACCGCGCTCAGCAGGCTCAGGATCGCGCCCAGGACGAGCGCTTGCCGGGCGTGGCGCTGCTCGCCCCGCAGATCTCCGGCGCCGTGGCAGTACGAGATCTCGGCCACCGCGGCGTTGCCCAGCCCGTTCGCGAGCAGGGCGAAGATCCCGGTGACGATGTCGCTCGCCGCGGCCCCGGCCAGGGACGCGCCGCCGTCGCCGACCTGGCCGAAGATCCAGACCTCGACGAGGTTGAAGGCGAACTGGAACACCGCGGCCAACGCCAGCGGCGTCCCGAGCCCCGCCACCGCGCCGAGCGGTGAGCGGGTCAGAAGCTTCGGTCCAGTGTCGCTCATCCCCGGGCGACCTCTACCCCATTCGGCCGGGTTCGTCTCGGAAACCGGACGCGCGGTGGGACCTCACGCCGCTTGCTCGACCAGCAGCTCCTCGAGGTGGGCGACGTCCTGCTCGACGTCGGCCATGGTCGCCGCCAGCTCCATCTCGTTCACCCCGAGGGCCTTCACCGCGCTCGGGCTCGGGTTGTAGTGCAGCCCGTCCGACCCGCCGCCCGCGCCGCTCAGGAGCGCGACGAGATCCGCGACGTGCACCACGTTGGCGATGACGGCGAACTCCGGTCGCGCCGCTGCCGGGCTGTGGTGGCTGGCGATGGCGGCGATGATGACCGGCGGCAGCTTCCAGCGCCGCGCCATCTCGGCGCCGACCTCGCCGTGGTCGGCGCCGAGCACGTCCCGCTCGATCTGGTCGAAGCTCAGGTTCGGATCGCGCAGCGCCGCCTCGACGGCGTCCCAGCGCTTGTGCAGCGGGGCCGCGAGGGCGAGCTTGCCGATGTCCGCGAGGAGCCCTCCCGTGTACGCCACGCCGGCCGACACCGGCCCGCGCGGGGCCAGCCGCGCCGCCGCCGCCGCCGTCCGGATGGCGTGCCGCCACAGCCCCTCGTGGAGGTTGGCGTAGCCGGGGATGCTCGGGCCGCCCAGGATCGCGCGCATCCGCCTGGCGATGAGCTCGCGCAGGAGCCGCTCGCCGAGGGCCACCACCGCCTGCCGGACGTTCGTCACCGGGTTCCGGAACGCGTACGCCGCGCTGTTGGCGATCCGCAGCGCCTCCGCCCCGAGCCCGGGGTCCGACGCCAGCACCTCCGCGATCCGGTTGGCGTCGCGGTTCGGGTCGTCCATCAGCGCGATCATGCGACACAGGAGCACCGGCGGGATCGGCAGCTCCACCGCCGCGGCCTTCGCGTAGCGGCGCACGACCGCCGAGCACCGCGTCTCGTGGCTCATCGGAGCCTCCTCGGCGTGAGCCCGGGGGTGTTGATCACGACCTGGCCCGAGGCGACGTCGAGGGTCACGGTGCGGCTCGCGCGGCCGCCCGTCTCGGCCCCGCGGATGGTGATGTTGAACCGGGCCAGGGTCGCCCGGGCGATCTTGGCGTTGCGCCCGCCGATGTCGAAGAGGTCGTTCATCCCGGCCAGTGACGCGCCTCCGGCGACATACGCCTCGACGCTGTTGAGGTTGCCGCCGCGGCGCGTGAACGCGGCCATCAGGGACGCGATCGCGAGGTCACCGAACATCAGCGGCTGCCCCGCGGCTCGGCGCGGATCCTGAGCGCTGCTCGGCAGCATGAAGTGGCACATCGCGCCGATATGGGAGCCCGAATCGAACAGGACGACGGCGATACACGAGCCGAGGCCGTAGGTGATGAGCGTGCCCTGGGTGACCGCCGTGTCGAGCGCGTTGACGCCCACGACGATACGCCCCTTGGCGTCCTGCGGGGCCGCTCGGCCGGTCATCGTCGCCGCGACGCCGAAGCCGGTCGCGCCCAGCGTGCGCGGTGCGGCGGGGGGCGGTCGCCGCGGCGCCGACGGTCCCGGCGGCGCAGGCCCGGAGCGGGGCTCGACAACCTGCCGCTCGCCGCCGCGGAAGACGGCGTAGCGCGGCCGGTTGGGTTTGGGAGGTGAGCCGCTCATCCACGCCCCCAGACGGTTCGGACGAGCCACTCGCCGACACGGTCGAGCGGCAGCGTCGTCGCCGTCGCCCCCAGCGCGACCGCGGCGCGAGGCATCCCGTAGATGAGCGAGGTGGCCTCGTCCTGCGCGGCGGTCCTCGCCCCGGCTTGACGCATCTTCAGCAGCCCCTCGGCCCCGTCGCGGCCCATCCCGGTCAGGAGCACTCCGACCGCCTCCTTGCCGGCGGCCTGGGCCACCGAGCCGAACAGCACGTCGACGCTCGGGCGGTGGCCCGAGACCTCGGCCGTCTCGTAGTCGAGGGAGCTCCTCAGCTCCCCCCCGCGGCGGCGCACCCGGAGGTGCGCGTCACCGGAAGCGATGTAGACCGCGCCGTCTTCGAGGCGCGCCTCGTGGGCCGCCTCGCGGACCGAGAGCGGGCAGCGGGCGTCGAGCCACCCGGCGAGCACCTGGGTGAAGGTCCCTGGCATGTGCTGGGTGATCACGACCGGCGGCATCCCGGGCCGGAGCGTCGAGAGCACGGCCTCCAGCGCCTCCACGCCTCCGGTGGACGCGCCGATGGCGATCACGTTCGGGGCGTCCGCGGCGCGCCCGGTCGGGATCGGCGTGACCGCCTGCGGCCGCCTGGCCCGGCGCGCCATCACCTGCTCTCTCAGGCGCCGCACGTCGGTCAGCGCCGCCGACTTCACCTTCCCGCGCAGCTCCTCGAGCATCGCGGCGACGTCGCTCTGGCCTGGCTCGGTCGGCTTGGCCACATAGTCGATGGCGCCGGCGTCGAGGGCCTCGAGGGTGCGCGTCCCGCCGCGTACGGTCAGGGTGCTGACCATGACCGTCGGGATGGGCCACTGGGGGATGAGCTTCCGCAGGAAGGACACGCCGTCCATCTTCGGCATCTCGACGTCGAGGGTCATGACGTCGGGGCGCAGCTCCATGAGCGCGTCGCGGGCCGCGTACGGGTCCGGCGCGGTACCGACGACCTCGATCTCCGGGTCGGCGCCGAGGCCGCGGGAGAGCACCGCCCGAACCACCGCGGAGTCGTCGACGACGAGGACCCGGATCCGTTTGGTGCGCACGGCGTTCATGGCCGCTCCGGCTTCTGATAGACGGCGGGGACGACCGGGCGCAGGCCCGGGGGCGTCGAGCCGAGGGACTCGGACAGCCCCACGACGAGGTAGCCGCCGGGCCGCAGGACCGCTGCGATTCTCGCCGCGAGGTCGAGCTTGGTGGCGTCGTCGAAGTAGATCATGACGTTGCGGCAGAACACGACGTCGAAGGGCTGCCGAAAGCGGAACGAGGTCAGGAGGTTCAGCCGCCGGAACGTCACGTCCCGGCGCAGCTCCTCACGAACCTGGAGGTCGTCGCCTCCCACCGGCTGGAACATCGCGCGCTTGTAGGCCTCCGGGAGTGGGCCGGCCTCCTCGCGGGTGTAGACCGCGGCGCGCGCCTGCTCCAGCGCCCGGGCGGACAGGTCCGTCGCGAGGAGCCCGGTGTCCCAGCGCTTGATCTGGTCGCCGAGGACCAGGCGCACCGCGGCCGCGAGGGTGTAGGGCTCCTGCCCGGTGGACGCGGCCGCGCACCACAGGCGCAGGGTCGGCCGCGCCTGTCGCGCGTGGCGCCGCTGGATCTCGGGGAGGATGGTGTTCTGGAGCAGCTCGAAGTGAGCGGACTCCCGCCAGAAGAAGGTGTGGTTCGTCGTGATGGCGTCGGCGAGCTCGGACATCGCCTCCGCGTCGGGGTTGCCGAGCACCCGCTGGACGTACTCGGCGGCGCCGCTGAGCCCGCGGCGCTGCACGATGCTGCGGAGGCGCATCTTGACCAGCGGCATCTTCGCCGGCGACAGCGCGATCCCGAAGGCGCGGTGGACGAAGGCGCGGATGGCGTCGAAGTCCCGCTTGCTCATCTCGAGCTCGGAGCGCCGATCCACCACGCCGGTGGCCCCTGACGGAGAGCCGAGGCGGCTCGCTTCAGAACTTGCCGAGGTCATCGTCGTCCAACGAGATCATGAAGGAAGAGGGATCCCAGGCGCCGTCGGAGCCGGTGTCCTGCTCGGACAGGTCGAGGAAGTCGTCCTGCTCCGGCGCGGCCGGCGGGGGCGTGGGGACGGGGCGCGCGAGCTGTCGCGAGCGCGGGTCCGAGGTGCGGATCGGCGCAGACCCGCCGAAGGCCGCCGGGAAACCCGTCGGAGCGGGCGCGGGCGCGGGCTCGTCGTCCCAGAGCATCGCCGAGAGGTCGTCGTCCATCGGAGCGGGGGCGCGACGGCTGGGCGCTGCGGGGCTCGGCCCCCAGGCGCTCGCGCCGAAGCCCTTCCCGCCGCCGCCGAGCTGCGCCGTCGCGCCGCCCGAGGACAGGTGGAAGCCCATGAGGCGCTCGGAGAGCTGCTCGGCGTCCCGAGAGAGCTCGAGGGCCGCCGCGGCGCTCTCCTCCGAGCTCGCCGTGGTGTTCTGGATGACGTGGTTGACCTGGTTGAGGCCGTCGGTGATCTGCGCGATCCCCTCCGCCTGCTCACCGCTCGCGATCGCGATGCGACCGATGTGGTCGGTGACCTCGCCGACCCCGGCGACGATCTGGTCGAGGGCCGAGGCGGTGTCCCGGGCGATGCGCGTGCCCAGCTCGACCTTCTCGATCGACGCCTCGATCATCTCGGTGGTCTCCCGCGCGGCCTGAGCGCTGCGGGCGGCGAGGTTCCGGACCTCCTCGGCCACGACCGCGAAGCCCTTGCCGTGGACCCCGGCCCGGGCGGCCTCGACCGCCGCGTTGAGGGCGAGGAGGTTGGTCTGGAAGGCGATCTCGTCGATGACCTTGATGATCCGCGAGATGTCTCGGCTCGAGCCCTGGATGGCGTTCATCGCCTCGACCATCTCGTTCATGGCCCGGTCGCCCTTCGAGGCGCCGTCGCTGGCCCGCCGCGCGATCTCGCTGGCCTTGTTCGAGCTCTCCGCGTTGGTGCGGGTCTGCCCGGCCATCTGGGTCATCTGGGCGGAGATCTCCTCGATCGTGGCCGCCTGCTCGGCGGCGCCTCCGGCCAGCATCTGCGCGGTGTCGCGGATCTGGGCGGTGCGGCTGTCGACCCGGGTCGCCGCGTCGCGCGCCATGGTCAGGGCGGCGTCGAGGCTCCCGAGGGTGGTGTTCCAGGCGTGCTGCAGCAGCGCGTACTCGCCACCCCAGGTGCCGTCGAGCTTCGCCGTGAGGTCGCCCTCGGCCGCCCGGCTCAGGGCGTCCCGGAGGTCGCGCGTCGGCCCGCTGAAGGCCTCGAGGATGCTGTTGACCCCCTCCATGACGCGCCGGTAGGCGCCCTCGTAGGTCGCGGCGTCGCAGCGCTGGTCGAGCTCGCCGACGCGCGCCTGCTGCACCAGGGACTCGAGCTCCACGTCGAAGCGCCCGAGGGTCTCCGCGATCTGGGTCAGCGACGCCGACAGCTCGCGGCTCTCCTTGGTGCTCGTGCACGCCAGGTCCTGATCGATGTCGCCGGCCGCGATGCGCTGCGCCCCGGCGGAGAGCTTCCGGAGGTCCTTCGAGATGCCGCGCCCGATGAAGACCGCGATCAGCTGCGCGACGATGAGCCCGCCGAGGAGCGCGAGGAGCATCCGGAGCTGGAGGCTCGAGACCGCGGCGTAGGCCTCGTCGGTCGGCACGGCGGTCATCACCGCCCAGTTCATCCCGGCGAAGCCGCGCCCGCCGCCGAGGTGCGCGAACGCCATGGCTTCCTCGCGGCCGCTGTGGGCCCAGTCGACCTCCATCACGCCGGTCTCGCCGGCGATGGCCTTCTTGGCGGCGAGGTTGCCCTTGTCGGCCTCGTTGTAGCGAAGCGCTCGACCCTGGTCGCCGCCCTTCGGGGCGTAGTCGTAGAGGACCTTCCCGTCGCTCCCCAGCAGCACGAGCGACGCTCCGGCCTGTCCCTCGCCGCTCAGCTCGTCGTAGGCGTGGGCGAAGGCGCGCTGAACGGCGATGATCCGCATGTACGCCTTGACGTAGGCGATCGGGCGCCCGTCGGGGCCCGGTACGGGGGTGGAGAAGCCGACCACGAGGCCACCGTCCTCCGGGGCGAGCCGCTTGGCGTCGTCGTCCACGTGGACGTCCTCGACGTAGGCGCCGCTGCCCGCGGCGCCCTCCTGGTGGGTGAAGGGCATCGACTCGGTGTACTGTCCGGCCTTGACCGCGGACAGCCACGGCTCGCCGGCGAAGCGCCGGCTGTAGAGGGAGCGCGTGTCGACCGGCGCGCCCGCGCTGTCGTGAGCGTTGACCCCGATGACCCGCCCCTCCGGGTCCACCGCGAGGATCATGACGTAGTCGCTCTCCCGCACGAGGGCGTCGAAGGTCGCCTCGACGGCGGTGCCGGGGCGGTACCACTGGGTCGCGTCCTGGAGCGCCGCCGCGCGCGCGAAGCCCTTGACCTCCCGGTAGCTCGCGGCCGTGACCGCGTCGAGCTCGTCCGCGACGGCCGACGTCGTCGTCTCCAGGCGGTGGGAGAGCTCCTCCTCGAGCGTCGAGGACATGTCGAGCGCGACCACCAGGAGGTTCGCGAGGACGAGCACCCCGATGACGGTGATGGCGACGAAGAGTCGACCTACGATGGACAGGTTCTTGAACACGGGCGCCTCGCGCGGTTGGGAGCGAAGGGGGCTCAGGCTGCGGCCTCGTGGTGACCCCTGACGGCCTTGATGTGCGCCGTCAGGCCGCCGAGGTTGAGGATCAGGCTGATCTGGCCGTTCGACAGGATGGAGCAGCCCGCCACTGTGGTGTGGTCCCCGAGGTAGTCCGGCAGCGGCTTGATGACCGTCTGGCGCTGGCCGAGCATGGCGTCGACGTGGAGCGCCGCGAGCTTGCTCTCGTGCTCGATGATGACCAGGATCCCGTGGGCGGGATCGTGCGTCGTCAGGCCGTGGATGTCGGCCAGGCGGATGACCGGCACGAAGGTCCCGCGGACGTCCGCCAGCTCGCGGCCGTCCGGGAGCTTGCGGATGGTGTCCTTGCCGATCTGGATGGACTCGCGGATCGACAGGAGCGGGATGGTGTACTGGGCCTCGCCGACCTCGACGAGCATCCCCTCGATGATGGCCAGGGTCAGCGGGATGCGCAGGGTGAAGGTCGTCCCCTGGTCGCGCTCGCTGGCGATCTCGATACGGCCCTTCAGCTCGTGGATGTTCCGGCGGACGACGTCGAGGCCGACGCCGCGCCCGGACACGTTGGTCACCGCCGCGGCCGTCGAGAAGCCGGGCTGGAAGATGAGCTGGTAGACCGCCGAGTCGGGCCACGAGGAGACGACGCCGGGGTCGACGACCCCGCGCTCGACCGCCTTGGCGGCGATCTTGTCGCGGTCGAGGCCGCGGCCGTCCTCGCTGACCGAGATCCACACCTCCCCGCCGTGATGGCGGGCGTCGAGGCGGATGGTCCCGCGCGCCGGCTTGCCCTTGGCGACGCGCTCGTCCGGCGGCTCGAGGCCGTGGTCGATGGCGTTGCGCATCAGGTGGACGAGCGGGTCGGCGATGCTCTCGATGAGGTTCTTGTCGACCTCGGTCGTCGCGCCCGAGGTGACGAGCTCGATGTCCTTGTCGAGCTTCTGGGCGAGGTCGCGGACGAGGCGCTCCATCTTGTGGAAGATGCCGCCGATGGGGACCATCCGGACGGCCACGGCGATGTCGTGGAGGTCGCGGGTCACCCGGTTGAGCTGCATCGACGCCTGCTGGAAGCTCTCGACCTCGAGGCTCGCCATCTCGTCGTTGTGGGTCACCATGTTCTCGGCGAGGATCAGCTCGCCGACGAGGTTCATGAACGAGTCGAGCTTCTCGACGTCGACGCGGATGGTCTCGCGGCGCTGGGCCCCGGCGGCCGGGCGCGCCGGCTTGGGGGCCGCGCTGGCCGCCGCGGCGGGCCCCGGGGGCGGAGCGGGCGCGGGCTGCGCCGGCGGGGTCACGGGCGGCGCGATGGTCGTGACCGGCGGCAGCGTCGTCGGCGCGCCTCCGGGCGTCACGAGGCGCTCGCGCTGGACGGTGCGCGGCTTGTCGGACGCGACGGGCGCGGGCTCGATGGCGATCTGACGAGCCGGAGCGGGCGCCTCGGCGACAGGCGTAGGCGCCGGCTCGGGAGCGGCCGGCGCCGCCGGCTCGGGCGCGGCCGCGGCCCCGTCCGCGGCCTCGGAGGACGCGGCGATGGCGTCGCGGAGCTGCTCCACGACGCTGTCCGCGCGGGCCGCCAGCGCGCTGTCGGTGTGCGCGGAGCTGACGACGTCGAGGCCGTCTCGCGAGAAGTCCAGCGCGTCGCACAGGACCGTGACGTGGTCACCGCTGAGGCTGTATCGCTCTGCGCGCAGGTCGTCGAGGAGCGACTCGGCGACGTGGGTCACGCGCACGAGGTGCGAGAAGTCGAGAAAGCCCGCGCTGCCCTTGATGGAGTGGAACGCGCGGAAGATCGCGTCGAGGGTGGCGCGATCGGGCTTACCGCTCTGGGTCCGCGTCCGCTCGAGGCCGATGAGCTGGACCTCGGCGTCATCGAGGAGCTCGCGGGACTCGACGACGAACTCGTCGAGCAGCTCGACGTCTTCGAATCCGAGGTTGCTCACGATGGGACCTCCGGGGCTGGCTCGCTGTTGGCGATGTCGATGTGACAGATGATGGTCGCGCCCGCGGTGAGCCGGAACGCCTGGTGGTACGCGGGCAAGCCCTGTCCGGGAGCGACGACGAAGCGGGAGGGGATGCCGAAGTCGCTCTCGAACAGCGGGTCCCCCTCGACCTGGGCGACGTGGGCGAAGAAGGCGCCCACCAGCTGGTTGCAGAGCTCGGCGACGGCGTCGTGGCGCGCGGTGTCGTCGCCGTCCGGGGAGACGCCGGACATCGACTCGGCCAGGAGCCCGGCCGCCTCGATGTCCGCCCAGCAGGTGACGTGGCCCGTCACGGGGGTGTGGAGGCCGACCGTCGCCCCGAGGAGGACGCGCCGCTGGCACTCTATCGGAGAGACACGCTCGGCCTCGCCGAAGCGGCTCGCGCGCAGGACGCCGAGGGCGGCGATCTCGAGGACCGCGTCGAGGTCGACGAGGTCCTGGTCGGGCTCGCCCTCCGGCATCGGCACACTGGCCGGCGGCTCGGCGACGACCGGCATCGTGAGCCGCTCGACGAAGGGCGCGAGCTCGCGGGCGAGGCCGTCGGGGTCGATCGGCTTTCGGATGACGGCCGCCGCCCCCAGGCGGATGAAGTCGAGGATCCGGCGGGAGCTCGAGAGGCTCGTGACGACCACCACCGGGAGGCGATCGAGCAGCCCCTCCTGGGAGAGCTGCTCGAGCAGCTCCGTGCCGGTCATCTCGGGCATGTGGACGTCGGTGATGACCAGGCCCGGCGGGCGCGCTCGGACACGCTCGAGCGCTCGCGCGCCGTTTTCGGCCTCGACGATGGCGCTCTCCGGAACACCAGCGGTGCACAAGCCACGGGCGACGAGCGCCCGCATCATGCGGGAGTCGTCGACGACGAGCACATCGGGATGGGGTTGGGGTGTCATCAGCGGGGGGCTCCTCTCATCCGGTGCGGCGCGGCGGGGGCGCGTCGCCTCCTCGTTAACGGGCTGCCCGGACCGGTCCTTTAGGCAATTCCTCGGGTTCCCGGCGATCTCGGCGGCGGGGACCCTCGCGGCCCGGACCCGGTCGAGGTCCAGGGAAGACGCGCACGCGGCGACCCGGTCGGCGGCGCCGGGACAACTTTTTTGTTCAGGACGCCCCCGTTTCCTCCGTTGTGAGTTTCAACGGCAGGGCGAGGAGCGATGAACAGATCTCTCGAGCAGGCGAACAGCGGGCAGCGCGACGCGGCGGACGAACTCGGCGAGCTCCACGTCCTCTTCACCTCCGCTTCCCACCTCTTCGCGGTCACCCACGAGGCGGTCGACCAGATGGTGACGCTGCCCGAGGTCGTCGCGGTCCCCAACGCCCACCCGGCGGTCCGCGGCGTCATCAACCTCCGCGGCGCCGTCATCGGGCTCGTCGATCTGCGCCGCGTGATCGGCCAGCGCTCCGCCGAGGAGGACCTCGCGGAGCTGGTCTCGAGCCTCACCGCGTACCGCCACGATCACGAGATGTGGCTCGACGCCCTCGACGCCGCCGCCGACGGCGCGCCGTTCGCCGGCGAGGTCCAGGCCAGCGCCTGCGCCTTCGGCCGCTTCCTCGCGGAGATGGCGAGCGGACGCCGCGCCGAGGGGCGCCTCTTCAACCACTTCGGGCGCGCCCACGACGAGCTCCACCGCGCTGGCGCCGACGTGCTCCAGATCGCGGCCCGGGGCGAGCGCGAGGCCGCCAGCCTCCAGGCCGGGCGCCTGCGGCGCACGACCGGCTCCCGCCTCGCCGCGATGTTCGCCGACGTCGAGCAGACCCTGCGCGCCGGACGACGTGACATCGCGCTCGTCCTCCGTCAGCGGGGCAGGGCGCCGCTCGCCGTCCAGGTCGACGCCGTCGAGACCGTCGACCGCCTCGTCCCCGCCGACGGACCCGACCTCGATGGGCTCGCCACCGGCGGCCTGTACGCCGCGATCGCGAAGGACGCCGAGGATCGCCTCGTGACCGTGCTCGATCCCGACCGGCTCTTCGGCCTGGTGGCGGCGTGACGTCGCCCCAGGTCCAGCGGTGGCGCTCCCCGCGCCGCTCGCGCTCCCCACGCACGGGACGGCGCTCCCCAGCCTGCGCCGTCGCCGTGTCACGTCCGCCCCACGAGGAGGTCCCATGAGCAAAGAGCACAGCTGGATCTCCAGACCTCTCGCCTCGTTCTTCGAGTCGGTCGGCGTCCTCGTCGGCGACGAGGTCACGACGACGCTCAACGGGCTCGTCGGCTGGGACGCCGTCTCGGCCTGCGACAACGACGGCTACTGGGTCGAGACCAAGCTCCTCTCGGGGGACGACCGGGTCGTGGTGCTCGCGAGCGACGAGCTCGTGCGGATCCTGGGCGCCAAGCTCCTGATGCTGCCGGAGCCTCCCGAGGAGGTCACCGACGAGATCGAGCTCGCCTTCGACGAGATCATCAACGTCGCCATCGGCGCGTGGAACCGCGAGGTGAGCGACGAGGGCCGGCGCTGGAACAACGGGGTCGACGCCCGCAGCCAGCGCCGGGTCACCATCGACCGCGAGGTGGCCGGCGAGCCGGACGGGAGCCTGCGCGCCGTCGGCTTCACCCTGAAGTCCGAGGACGGCGAGTACGCCCTCGCCCTCGTCGGAGAGGGGACCTGGATCGCCGAGAGCGCGGTGGTTCACGTTCCCGAGCTGCCTGCCGCGGCCGACGACAGCGGCGACGAGGCGCTCGACTCGGCCCCGGCGCCGCCGAGCCCGCCTCCGGCCGAGGCCGCCGACAGCAACGTGACACCGTTCCGCCCGGTGACCTCCAACCACGACCGCCCGCGCACAGGCTCGCGTCCGCGACCGAGCACCGGCGTGCGCTCACGCCCAGCCACCGGCGCGGCGGCGGCGGTCATCCCGGCCTTCGAGCCGATCGACGAGCGCGACCCGGCGATCAGCGGCGACGTCGCCGTGGTCGACGTGTCTGGCCTCTTCCTCAAGTGGTTCTACGAACAGCTCCGAAACCCCGACTTCGTCTTCAGCCACTGCCCCGAGAGCTTCCTGGACAAGGGCGAATACCGCGCTGTCCTGCTGGTGCACCCGCGCGCGCTGCGCGGCACCAGCCTGGACTTCGAGAAGACGATCATCATGCGGCGCAGCTAGCCCCGCCCAAGCCTGGAGAATCCCCGATGAAAGTCCTCATTGTCGACGACAGCAAGGTCATGCGCCTCCTGGTCCGCCGGACCCTGCGTCAGGCCGGCTTCGACAACGTCGAGGTCCATGAGGCCGAGAACGGGCGTCTGGGCATCGACGTCTACAAGCGCGAGCAGCCGGACGTCGTCCTGGCCGACTGGAACATGCCCGAGATGGGCGGCTTCGAGCTGCTGCAGCACCTCGTCGAGTACGACCCGCAGGTGAAGCTCGGCTTCATCACCTCCGAGCAGACCCCGGAGATCAAGCAGCAGGCGCGCCAGGCCGGCGCCCGCTTCTTCATCGCCAAGCCGTTCACCCCCGAGGAGTTCAAGGTCAAGCTCCACCCCGTGATCGGAGGGCGCTGAGAGAGCGCGTCCTCGGTGCCGTGGCGCGGCGATCTCGCGAGAGGTCGCCGCGGCGCCCGCGCGTCAGGGGTCGCCTTGGAGCAGGACGTAGCCGCGCTGCCGCTCGAGCTCCACGTCCTGGATCGAGATGACCTGGCCGCTGAGCTCGTCGGACAGGGAGCCGAGGTCGATCTCGGGCAGCTGGAACTCGGCGAGGCCCTGGTCCGCGAGGCCCTCGAGGAGCTTGGAGAGGAGCTGCTCGCGCAGGAGATCGATCAGCACGGTCTCCTGATCCTCGCTGAAGAGCGCCGACTCGACGCGGACGATGTCGATGATGATGTCTTCCTGGGCGATCTCGCCGATGGCCAGGGAGAGGTTGCCCGCGTCGTCCGCCTCGATGGTCGCCGTGGTCTGGAAGGCGACGATCATCCCGACGTCGAGGGGGAGGGAGCCGAGGACCAGCGACGCGTCGACGTCGAGCTCGCCGAGCTGGAGGTGCAGCTCGTCGTCGAGGCAGTCGGTCAGGACCGGCGGCATCCGCCCGGACAGCGTCACCGTGAGGTCCGAGACCTCGTAGCCGGAGGTGTCGCCGAGCGCCGACGGGTCGAGGGAGATCTCGAGCGCGCCGCCCCACCAGGCGCTGAAGAGGATCTGGTTGAGGACGTCGAGGGAGAGCCCGAAGCCGATGCGCTTGCTCCCGCTCCAGCTCGGGGCGCCGTCGTCGATGCCGAAGCAGCCGCCGCGCTGCATCGACCCCGGGGCGGACCACGGGACGCGCTTGACGGTCTGGACGGTCGTGCCGAGGTCGACGTCGAGGCCCGCGGTAGACAGGTGGACGTCGGTGGGACGCGCCGCGAGGACCAGGTTGATAGGCTGCATCCCTGGGAGGAACGCCGGGAGCTCGAAGCTCTGGTCGAGGGCGAGGGCGGCGAGGGCGTCGGCCAGGGTCGGCGGGACCTCGCTCCGGAGCGCGTCCTCGAAGGCGCCGCTCATGGCGTCGGCCACGTCCTGCTCGAAGAAGTTCACCAGCCAGTTGATGGCCCAGCCGACGTCGATGTCGAGGTCTTTGACCTGCACGACCGTGCTGCCGGCGGCGACCCGGACCTGACCGTTCGTCACGCTGAGGTTCAGCTGCATCTGGATGTCGATCTGGCTCGCCGTCACGTTGCCGTCGACGTCGATGAAGCCGTCCGCCTCCACGTCGACGTAGAGGTTGTTGATCTTCATCCCGAGGGTCAGCGAGCCCGAGGACGGGGTGACCGCGAGGATGGGCTCGTCGAACTCGAGGTTCTTCAGGTAGACGTCGTAGCCGGCGTAGGTGACCACCGGCGACGGGATGAGCGAGCTGAAGTCCATGTCGTTGACGACCCGGGTGAAGATGGTCGTCAGGTCGTCGAGGTCGGGGCTCCGCACGCCGTCGTCGATGAAGCTCTTGGCGAGGTGGGCGATGATCCCGTCGTCGAAGCGGCCCGACGCCGGTTTCCAGCCCGGGGCGACGAGGAAGCTCTGGGCCACCCGCGAGGTGTTGCCGTTCACGTCGGTGGCCTCGACCGTGATCGCGTTCAGCCCGTGGAACGCGTAGCGGGAGAGCGAGATCGGGAAGCTGTGGGTGCCGTGCTCGATCGCCTGGGAGGCGCCGTTGATGCGGACCTCGGCCAGGCCGCCGGTGGGATCCGTCACGCTGCCCGTGATGGTCAGCTGCCCGTCGGGGATGGTCACCATCGACCCGCGGGCCGGGTAGGTGATGTCGATGGTCGGGGCGGACGCGTCGGCCGCGGCCGTTCGGCTGGTGGTCAGGTTCCACGGCGGCCCGGTCGCGACGGACAGCGTCCACATGCCCTCGGCGTCGAGGGTGGCCTTGTCGCCGTTCGGGACCGTCTCGCGGAGAGCCCCGCCGAGGTAGGTCTTCGTCTCGAGGGTGTCGCCGATCTCCGGGACGGGGTTGCCCCAGCCGTCGACCAGGGTCGCCGTGCAGCGCACCCGCGCGCCGACGGTGTAGACCGAGCGGTCCGGGCTGAGGTCGAGCTGGAGGGCGACCGGGTCGCCCGGCACCACGCTCAGCGTCGCGGGGATCTGCTGGGCCTTCACCCAGCTTTCCTTCGGCGTGCAGGCGATCTGGTAGCTGCCGGTGCGGGTCGAGGTGACGAGCAGGCGCGAGTCGTCGAGCCAGTCGATCCCGTCGATGGGGAGGGTGAAGACCTTGTCGAGGGCCACGGTGTTCCCGTAGGTGTCCTCGCCGTGGCAGGTGATCTGGACCTCCTCGGTCGGCCGGATCGTGTCGGTCGAGAGCTCGGTCCGGAGCAGCGACAGCTTGCCGGGGCTGACGGTCACGGTCTCGGGGTCGTCGGCGACGAGGCTCCCGTCCGCCAGCGCGCACACGACGCTGAACTGGCCCGGGCGGATGAAGGTCAGCCGGCGCCCGGCGATGGTCACGCCGTCGTCGTCGCCCTCGGCGAGGCTGATCGGGGTGACCCGGACCTCGGTCTCGGCCGAGGTGGGGTTGCCGCGGTCGTCCTTGACGGTGCAGGCGACGGTGGTGGAGTCGCCGGCCGTGAGCGAGGTCTTGTAGACGACGGTCCCGACCGCCGCGGCGGCGCCGGACTCGACGGTGACCGTGACCGGCGAGCTGTCCTCGGTGAAGGGGATGCCGGTGAACTGGCACTTCACGCGGTAGACCCCGGCCCAGTCGAAGGTCACGCGGTCGGCGTCGCGGGTCACCCCCGAGGCCGGCTGGCCGTTCGCGGCGAGGACCTCGAAGTCGAGCAGCTCCGTCGGCCAGACGGCGTCGTACTGGTCGAGGGCGTTACAGCCGACCGTGACCGTTCCACCGGCGGTCACGGTCTCGACGTCGAGGAGGGTCTCGACGCGGGCGAGCTCGGGCGCGCCCGGCGTGTCGTCGATCACGTCGTCGGTGACGGCCGGCTTGGGGCCCGCGCCGTCGCAGCCCGGGGCCGCCGCCGCGAGGGCGAGGGCGGCGAGGAAGGGGAGGGCGAGGGCGCGGGCGGGGATCATGAGGCCTCCTGCGAGGAGGTGTCGTCCGGTGGACCCGGACCGATGGACCCGTCGCCGTCGGGCGGCGGCGGGCTGGCGTACTTCGCGAGCGCGATGATGTACCGCAGGGTGATGTCGGGCGGGATGCCGTGGCTCGACTCCACCTCGGCGGCGATCTCCTTGACGGGCTGGCGTTGCGAGTACAGCCGCAAGATGGTCGGCGTCGCCTGCTCGAGCTTGTCTCCCCAGCGGGCGACCTCGTCGTCGGTGAGTGTGAGCTTCTGTTGCGTCAGACGCCAGACCCAGAACTGTAACCCGGCGTAGATCGCCACCAGGATCCACAGCGGGAAGCGGAAGCTGTCCGAGAACGGGATGAGGAACCAGTCGTAGCCGGCGAGCTGGACCATGATCATCGCCGCGGCGGCGACGGCCGCGATCCATCCGATGCGATACGGGGTCATCAGCGAGCCTCGGCCAGGGGGTTCCGGACAGACCGTCTCGGGGTCGCGGGCGCGTTCATCGGGACTCGGATCCGTGGGCCAGGGTGCGGGTGACCGGGCGGCCAGATCCTGGGTGAGGCCGCGGTCGTTGGCCAGCTTAGATGCCCGGCGACCGGGGGATCAAGCGGCGCCGACGCGCGGAGCGCGAGCCCCGAAGAGCCCCGGAGCGTTCTGCGGCGCTGGGGTGTCCCGAGCGCGCGCGAGCCGGCCGAGGGCCTGGCTCGGGCGACCTCGGGAGCGCTCAGCGGCGGACTCGGGCGACCTGCGGGCGGAGGGCCCGGTCGTGCTGCTCGGGGGCGGCTCGGCTCGGGTCGTCCTGCTCGGGAGCGGTCCGCGAGGCCTCGTCGTCACCGTCGGTGGGCGGCTCGGCCTCGCCGTCCTCGGCGCGGCTGTCGTCCCCGTCGTCCTCGGCGTGGGCGCTGTCGTCCTCGTCCTCGTCGTCGCCGTCGTCCTCGGCGGTCGCCTCGCCTTCGTCGGCCTTGGCCTCGACCTCGCCGGTGCCGGTCGGGGTCGCCTCGTCGTCGTCGCTCGGGGCGACCTCGTCGTCGCCCTCGGTGTCGCCGTCGTCCTTGGCGACGACCTCGGCGGTGGGCAGGCACGGGCGGATCTGCTCGAGGACCGGCTCGGCCATCAGCCAGCGGACCGCGTCGGTGGTGAGGTGGATGTTGTCCGGCGTACGGATGCGCTCGACCTTGTCGCTGCCGGGGAGCTTCGCCTCCTCGAGGGGGCGGCCGCGGCTGTCGCGGGTCGCCTCGAAGGCGTCGACGAAGACAGCCTTGCCGCCGCCCTTGGCGAAGGCCTCGACGCGCTCGCGCATGATGCGGTTGACGATGGGGCCGCGGGCCTCGGCGCGCTTACCCGCGAAGGCGTGGGGGCCCATCCAGACGACGAGGCGCTGCTTGTCCTTGCCGGCGAGCTGGGTCAGGAGCTTGTCGACGCGCTTGGCGTACGTCGACTCCCACTTGTCGCTCTCGAGGTGGATCCACTTGCCCTTCCTGACGAAGAGCGGCTGGAAGTCGTTGGTCCCCAGCGACACCACGACGATGTCGGGCTTGTGCTTGCGCATCAGGCCGGGCGCGAGCTTGACCCAGTCGTGGAAGTCCGGCCGCGCGAGCCCCGACGACGCCCGCCCCCAGCGGTGCATCTCGACGCCCTCGTCCTTGAGGATGCGCTGAAGCATCGGGCCCAGGACGCTGCCGAGCGTGGAGCTGCCGATGGCGTAGACCGTGGGGGTCCCCTTCGTGGCCGGGCACTGCTCCGCGGAGGCCGGCGCGGCCAGTAGCGTGAGGGCCACGAAGAGCGTGACTGCGATTCCTGTACGGTGGTTCATCGGCGGGACCATAGCCCACGGGGCCCGTTCGGCCAAGGAAGTCGCCCGCGAAGGGCGCGATGAGGCCCGCGCGACGGGGCTCTCCGGACGATCGGGGGCCGGCGTTCGAGGGTGTTCGTGCACAGCGCGCGCTCCAGGGTCGTGAGGGGCGTCCCAGACGCTAAGCAGGCCCCCGGCGTCCGCATTCCGCTTCCGCTTCCGCTTCCGCCCGCGCTTCCGCTTCCGCCCGCGCTTCCGCTTCCGCCCGCGCTTCCGCTTCCGCCGACGCCCTCGCTTCCGCTTCCGCTTCCGCCGACGCCCTCGCTTCCGCCCGCGCTCGCGCCCACGCTCACGCTTCCGCCCGCGCTCGCGCCCACGCTCACGCTTCCGCCCGCGCTCGCGCCCACGCTCACGCTTCCGCCCACGCTCACGCTCACGCTTCCGCCCGCGCCCAGCCCAGCCCAGCCCAGCCCACGCTCACGCTCGCGCCCACGCTTCCGCGCCCTCCCCAACCAACCAGCGTCGGGCGGGCCGCGGGCCCCGCGTCGGGGCCCGCGGCCGGGGAGGAGCCGCCCTGCTCAGGCGATCAGCGCTTCTTCGGCGGCCCGTAGGGGCCGAACTCGCTCTCGGAGCCGAGGCTGAAGGGGCTGCGCTTGCGGGCGTTGTCCACGAACGTGCGGCCGCCGGTCGCCCAGGGCTTCGGCTTGAACTCGTTCGGGGCGGCCTGCTCGGCGAAGCTCGGCGCGCGGCGCCCGCCGCTCGGGACGACGGCGAAGGGGCTCTGGGTGTACTCGTCCGGCTGGGTCAGCGGGGGCAGCTCGGGCGGCTCCGGCATCGCCATCTCGGTCACGGGCTCGCGCTCGTGGACCTCGGCCCGCGCCGGCTCGACGCGGTCGTCCGCCTCGAGGTCGAAGCCCGTGGCGACCACGGTGATGTGCAGGTCGTCGCCCAGGTTCTGGTCGATCACCGCGCCGAAGATGATGTTGGCGTCGGGGTGCGCGGCGTCCTGGATCAGCGAGATGGCGTCGTTGATCTCCATCAGGCCCATGTTGTCGCCGCCGGTGATGTTCACCAGGATCCCGCGCGCGCCGTCGATCGAGGTGTCCTCGAGGAGCGGGCTCGAGATGGCCTGCTTGGCGGCGATCGACGCCCGGTCACGCCCGTTCGACGCGCCGGCGCCCATGAGCGCCATGCCCTGCTCGGCCATGATCGTCCGGACGTCGGCGAAGTCGACGTTGACGAGGCCGGGGATGGTGATGAGGTCCGAGATGCCCTTCACCGCGTTGTAGAGGACGTTGTCCGCCTCGCGGAACGCCTGGAGCAGGCTCATGTTCTCGTTCGCGATGGCCAGCAGGCGCTGGTTCGGGATGACGATGAGCGTGTCCACGCAGTTGCGGAGAGCGTCGAGCCCCTGCTGGGCGTTGCGCATCCGCGGCCGCCCCTCGAACTCGAAGGGCTTGGTCACGACGCCGACCGTCAGCGCGCCGAGCTCCTTGGCGACCTGTGCCACCACCGGCGCCGCGCCCGTGCCCGTGCCGCCGCCGAGGCCCGCGGTGACGAAGACCATGTCCGCGCCCTGCAGGAACTCCGCGATGGCGTTGGTGTCCTCGACCGCCGCCTTCCAGCCCTTCTCGGGGTTGGCGCCCGCGCCCAGACCCTTCGTGAGCTTGGCCCCGATCTGGATCTTGTGCGGCGCCTCGTTCTTGTCGAGCGCCTGAATGTCCGTGTTGCAGGCGACGAAGCTCACCCCCTGCAGCTGGTTACGGACCATGTTGTTGAGGGCGTTGCCGCCGGCCCCGCCGACGCCCACGACCTTGATGTTCGCGCCCATTACGACTGTCTCTTCGAAGCTGATCATGGCTTGGTTCCTCCCCAGGACACCGATTTGTCCAGCACTCTGCGGGCGGCCGGACGTTGCCCTCTGTGACTTTCTTGCGTGCGTTCGTCGAGCCGAGCTCAGAACCACTGGTCGAGCAGGCCGCGGACCTTGCTCCAGACCCCGGTGCCTCGCGACGCCTTGGCCGCGCCCACCGGCTGGCTCTGGGTATCGAAGCTGTCGAGGCAGAGCCCCACGGCGGTCGCGTAGCGCGCGTCCTGCACGACGTCGACCAGGCCGCCGGCCCCGTGCGGGATCCCGACCCGGACCGGCATCCCGACGAGGATGTCCTCGCCGAGGTCGGCCACGGCCTCGAGGTTCGCCGTGCCGCCGGTCAGCACCACCCCCGCGGCCAGGAGCTCGCGGCACCCGGCCACGTCGATCTCCTGCGCGACGCTGTTGAACATCTCCTCGAGCCCGGGCTCGAGGATCTCGCACAGGAGATGCCGCTGGCGGACCTGCGGCTCGCGGCCGCCGACGCTCGGGACCTCCATGGTCTCGCCGTCGGAGACCATCGTCGCCAGGGCGCAGCCGAAGCGCTGCTTGATCGCCTCGGCCGAGCGGACCGGGGTCCGGAGCCCGCGGGCGATCTGCTTGGTGAGCTCGTCGCCGCCCCAGTCGAGGCTGACCGTGTGGACGAGGGCGTGGTCGTACCAGACCGCCATGTCCACCGTCCCGCCGCCGACGTCGACGACGACGCAGCCGAGCTCGCGCTCCTCGCGGGTGGTGACCGCGGCGCTCGAGGCGAGCCCGCCGAAGACCACCTTGTCGACCGTCAGCCCCGCCTTCGAGCAGCACTCGATGGCGTTGATGAGCGCCGTCCGGTTGGCCGTGATGACGTGGACCCGGGCCTCGAGGCGGACGCCGTTCATGCCGACGGGCGTCCGGATCCGGTCGTGGCCGTCGATGATGAACTCCTGCGGCAGGCTGTGCAGGATCTGCTTGTCCGAGTGCAGCGGCACGGCGCGCGCCCCCTCGAGGACGCGGTCGACGTCGGTCTGCGAGACGCGCCCGCCCCGGATCGCCACGGTCCCGTCGGAGTTGTAGCCCATCGTCCCCGACCCGCCGATGCCGACGCGGACGTTCGAGATGGTGCAGCCCGCCATCCGCGCCGCCTCGTCGACGGCGTGCATGATGGCCTCGGTGGTGCGCTCGATCGACACCACCTGGCCCTCGCGCAGCCCGCCTCCCGACGGCACCAGCGACACGCCGATGATGTTCCGCTCGCTGCCATCGGACTCCATGATGACGGCCGCGACCTTGCTCGAGCCCAGGTCGACGCCCGCGACGATCTCCGTTCCCCGCGCCATCACTCTCCCTCCCCGTTTTCCGTGTGCTGTTCGTCGTTCAGGTCGTCGGGCCCGACCGCGGGGCGTCCCCCCGTCAGCGTCGGCCGCGCCGGGCCGTCGTCGCCGTTCGCCGTGTCCGCCGCGTCGTCCGTGAGCGGCAGCGGCGACGGCACGATGGCCGGGCCGAAGATGTTCGGATCCGGCGGCAGCCCCAGGACGCGGCGCCTGGCCTCGCGCGCCCGCTCCGCCGCCTGCTCGCGCATGGCCTCGCCCGCCGGCGGCAGGTCCGCCTTGACCACCACGCGCCCGTCGCCGGCCCCGTCGACGTCGAAGGCGTCGAGGACGACGTACTCGGCCGTCCGGCCCTCCTGGCGCAGGCTCTCGAGCACCCACTCGAGCCGGAACAGCTTGTCCCGGTACGGCCCCTGACCCAGCACGGCCTCGGTCCCCATCGGCGAGATGACCAGCGTCAGCCCGCGGGTCGGGTCGAGCCGGGCCTCGCCCACCGGCCAGCGCCCCGCCAGGCCCATCGAGCGGTAGAGCTCGAGGACGTTCAGGACGCCGCGGAGGCGCGCCTCGGTCTCGGCGCGCAGGGCCGGGGTGGCGACCTCTTCGAGCCCGACGCCGGTGATGATGGGCAGCTCCAGGTCGCTCGCCCCGATGGCGTCGGCGGACGCGGCCGTCGCGAAGACGGCGCCGGTGCTGTCGACCAGGGTCAGCTCGCCGAGCGCCAGCCACGCGGCGGGCTCGTGCTCGACCAGCTCGACCACCAGGCGGTCGGGCAGCTCGCGCGCCACGCTGCACCAGCTGACCCACGGGTGCGCCTCGCAGCGGGCCTGCATGTCGTCGAGGTCCGTCGCCAGGAGCTGCGTCCCGGGCTCGACCTCCAGGGTCTCGCGGATGGCCTCGTAGGACAGGCGCCGGTTCCCCTCGACGAGGACCTCGTGCACGTTGAAGTGCCCGCTGGTCATCACGTAGTGGTAGGCGCGGACGCCGAGCATCGGGGTGGCGAAGGCGCCGACCGCGATGACGACCGGCACCAGCCAGCCGAAGAAGGTCGCCGTCGCGCTGCGGAGCCCACCGAGCCGCTCGCCGGCGTCCACCGCGCTCGCCTTGCCCGCCGCCGCCGCCCGCGCCTGGGCGCCGACGTCGCCGAGGATCGGGGCGTCGCCCCTGCGCCGCGCGACCCGGCGATTACCGCCCCGGTGGAGCCGCCGGCCGAGGCTCGCGACGCGCGCGCCGAGGCCGCCGAGCAGCCCGCGGAGGCCGTCGGGGGCGAAGCTGCGCTGGCCCTTGCGACGGTTGCTCACGGCGTCACCTCCCAGCTCGTCCAGTCGCTCCAGTCGCCGAGGATCTGGACCTCGGGGCGGAGCGAGACGCCGAACTGGCGGTGGACCTCCGCCTGGATGAGCGTGATGAGCGAGCGGATGTCGCCGGCGCTGGCGCCGCCGAGGTTGACGATCCAGTTGGCGTGCTGCTCGGACACCTGCGCACCGCCGAACGTTCGACCCTTGAGCCCGGCGGCGTCGATGAGGCGCCCGGCGCTGTCCCCCTCGGGGTTGGCGAAGACGCTCCCGCAGCTCGGCAGGTGGAGCGGCTGGGTCGACTTCCGGTAGGCCAGCACGCGATCGAGGCGCTCGCGCATCTCGCCGGTCGCGTCGGTGACGCGGAAGCGGGCCGCGGTCACGACCGCGCCCTCGGGCAGGGCCGAGCGGCGGTAGCTGAGGCCGAGCTCGGCCGGGGTGAGCCACACCGGCGCGACGTCCGGGCGGACGATCTGGGCGGCGATGAGCGCGTCGCTGACCTCGCCCTCGCGGGTGCCGGCGTTCATCCGCACCGCGCCGCCGAGGGTCGCCGGGATGCCGCCGAGGAACTCGACGCCGGCCACCGACTCCTGCTTGACCAGGCGCAGGAGCCGCGTCACCGAGCAGCCCCCGCCGGCCTCGAGCAGGTGGACGCCGTCGCCGAGCGCGTCGCGGGTCAGCGCGCACTGGCTCAGGTCCTTGCCGAGGGTCAGGACCGTCCCGGGGAAGCCGGCGTCGCTGATCAAGACGTTCGAGCCGTTGCCGAGGACGAGGCACGGCTCGCCGACGGAGCGGACGGCGCTGAGGACGGCCTGCAGCCCGTCGAGGGTGTGGGCGACGACGAAGCGGCGCGCCGGCCCGCCGACCTTGTAGGTGGTGTGGGGCGCGAGCGGCTCGTCGCCACGGGCGTCGACGTCCGGGATGTGCGCGAGGCGCGCGAGCAGCCGGTCGACCTGGGTCAGGCTCTGGGGAGTCGACTTCATCGGGCGATTCCCTCCAGGCGGTCGACGATGAGGCGCGCCGCGTCGAGGCGGGCCAGGGCGCGGGAGGCCTCGGACATCTGGGCGAGGCGCGGGCGGTCGGCGGCGAGGGCAGCGAGGTACCCCGCGACCTCGGCGTCGTCCCAGCCGTCCTGGCGGACCAGGTGGCCGGCGCCGGCGTCGGCGAGGACCTTGGCGTTGGCCTCCTGGTGGTTGTCCGCGGCGAACGGGAACGGGACGAGCAGGCTCGGGAGGCCGACGGCCGTCAGCTCGGCCACCGTCAGGGCGCCGGCGCGGCAGACCGCGAGGTCGGCGGCGGCGTAGGCGCTGACCATGTCGTCGATGAACGGGACGACCGTCACGCGCTCCGAGAGGCCCAGGTCGCTCCAGCGTCCGCGGGTGATCTCCTCCTCGGCCGGGCCGGTCTGGTGGACGACGGTGACGTCGAGCCCCGGCTGCGCGGCGACCAGCGCGGCGATGGTCGCCGGGACGCGCTCGTTCAAGAAGCGCGCGCCCTGGCTGCCGCCGAAGACCAGGACCCGCAGCGCGTGGGGAGCGTCGGCGGCCGACTTCTCCGGCGCCTCGGCGAGGCGGGCGGCGAGGGCGGCGCGGATGGGGTTGCCGGTGAAGACGGTCTTCTTCTTCTTGAAGGCCGCCTCGCCGGCCGCGAAGCCCAGGAACACCGCGCGGACGAGCTTGCCGAGCCAGCGGTTGGTCATCCCGGGGGTGGCGTTCTGCTCCTGGATGGCCGTCGCGCGCCGGGTCAGCCACGCCGAGAGCAGCGCCGGCCCCGAGGCGTAGCCGCCGACGCCGAGGACGACCTGGGGCTTGTTCTTCCGCAAGAGGCGCCAGGACTGGAACATCCCCACCGGCAGCCGGAAGAGGCCCTTGATCCGGCCCCAGAGGCCCCCGCCCTTGAGGCGCGAGACGGTGATGGTCTCGAGGCGGTAGCCGAGCTTCGGCAGGATCCGCGACTCGAGGCCGCGCTCGGTGCCGACGAAGACGACCTCGGCCTCGGGGTTGCGGCGGAGCACCTCTTCGGCGACCGCGACGCCCGGGTAGACGTGCCCACCGGTGCCGCCACCGGCGATCATGACGCGCTGCAACATCACTCGAGCACCTCCTCGAGCGTCTGCTTCTTCTTGCGCCGCGGCCAGCGGAGCCGGGCCAGGAGCCCGGTCGGGGCCGCCTGCTGCCGCCGCGGGCCGGAGCTCTTCCTGCTCTTCTTCGCGCGCGGCTCGGGGGCCGGGGCGTAGGCCCTGACGGTCGCGATGCCGTGGGACCGCGAGATGTTCAGCAGGATCCCGATGGCGATGGCGTTCACCAGCATGGAGCTGCCGCCGTAGCTCACGAAGGGCAGGGTCAGGCCCTTGGTCGGGATCAAGGCGACCGCCACGAGCATGTTGATGACGGCCTGGAGCCCGAGCAGCAGGGTGATGCCGAAGGCCAGGAAACGCCCGAAGGCGTCCTCGGTCCGCGCGGCGATGCGCATCCCGCGGTAGACGATGACCATGAAGGCGCCGGCGACGAGGATCATGCCGATGGCGCCGAGCTGCTCGCCGACGACGCTGAGGATGAAGTCGGTCTCGCCCTCGGGGAGGAAGCCCGTCAGCGTCTGGCCGCCGTAGCCGATGCCCTGGCCGCTGACGCCGCCCGAGCCGATGGCGATCTGCGAGGCGACCATCTGGAAGCCGCGGCCGTCGCGGTGGCCCCACGGGTCGAGGGTCGCGAGGAGCCGCCCGAGGCGCATGTCGTTCGAGGCGATGGCCTGGAACGCCAGGAACCCGCCGACGAAGACGAAGAGCACGATGAAGCTCACCCGTGTCCCGGCCACGAAGAGCATCGTGAACATCAGGATGACGAGGATGACGCTGGTCCCGAAGTCGGGCTGGAAGAGCGCCAGCAGGATGAGGACGCTGCACACCATGAAGTGCGGCACGAAGGCGACCGTGAACTGGCGGATGCGGCCGGCCTTCTTGGCGATGGAGTGCGCGAGGAAGATGACGAAGCCGAGCTTGGCGACCTCGGCCGGCTGGACGTTGAAGCCGGGCAGGGCGATCCAGCGGCGGGCGTTGCCGGCCTCGACGCCGGCGATGATGACCACGACGAGCAGGCCGACGACGCCGAGCAGCCCGGGGTACACGAAGGGGCGGATCTTCTTGTAGTCGAAGAAGGTGAAGCCCACGAGCAGCCCGATGGCTACCGAGAGGTGCATCAGGTGGGTCTTGAGCTTCGCGGCGCCGTCGCCGACGAGCTGCGTCGACTCGTTGATGGTCGCCGAGTACACCATGACGGCGCCGAGCCCCATCAGGAGCACGACCGCGGCCAGCAGCGGGAAGTCCCACGGCGCGACCTGGCGCAGCTCGCGGGAGAGATCCGGCGAGTACGCGCGGCCGCTCGAGCCCCGCTTGCGGGGCGTCGGCTGCACCTGGTCTGGCGTCGTCACGGACACGCGATCACCGAACCTTGAGGCTGGCGAAGGCGACCAGCGACAGCATGATGGAGATGATCCAGAAGCGGACCGTCACGCGGGACTCCGGCCACCCCTTCTTCTCGAAGTGGTGGTGGATCGGGGCCATGGCGAAGACGCGCTTGCCGGTCAGCTTGAAGCTGTACCGCTGGATGATGACGCTCAGGAACTCCAGGACGAAGACGCCGTGGATGATGACGCTGAGCAGCTCGTGCTTGGTGAAGACGGCGATGGCGCCCAGGGCGCCGCCCAGGGGCAGCGCGCCGACGTCGCCCATGAAGACCAGCGCGGGGAACGTGTTGTACCAGAGGAAGCCGATCGAGGCGCCGGCGATGGCCGCGCACAGGACGCTCAGCTCGTTGACGCCGTCGACCTGCGGCAGGAGCAGCCACTCGGCGAGCGGGTTGCCGAACAGGGTCGCGCCCGTCAGATAGGCCAGGATCCCGAAGGTCACCGAGCTCATGATGGTCGGCCCGATGGCCAGGCCGTCGAGGCCGTCGGTCAGGTTCACCGCCGTCGAGGTCGCGAAGATGACGAGCGACGCGAAGATGGCGTAGCCCCACGGCGGCAGCTCCAGCGTGAACGTGTCCGGCTTCACGAAGGGGAAGTGGAGGTGCATGTCGTAGTGCACGTCGGCGGCGATGTACTGGAAGAAGATGAACATGAAGACGCCGACGGTCACGAGCTGGCTGATGAGCTTGCCCTTCTCGGGCATCCCGCCGGAGCTCTTGTCGCGGAGCTTCCAGTAGTCATCCAGAAAGCCGATGACCGTGTAGCAGGCGGTGATGCCGAGGGTCAGCCACACGAAGGGGTTACCGAGGTCGCACCACAGGAGGCAGCTGACGAGCGCGCTCAGGATGAGGAGCGTCCCGCCCATCGTGGGCGTGCCGCGCTTCTTGAAGTGGGACTCGGGGCCGTCGTCGCGGACGACCTGGCCGATCTGCTTGGCCTGGAGCTTCTTGATGAGCCACGGGTAGAGCAGCAGACAGATGAAGAGCGCCGTCGACAGCGCCATGATGGCGCGGAAGACCGACGAGTCGAGGAGCCGGAAGAAGCCCGGCGCGTCGTCGCCCCACAGCTGGTGCAGCCAATAGAACATCAGGCGCCCCCTTCGGTGCGCTGGGCGTCGGCCAGCAGGTCGACGAGGCGCTCGAGGCGCTCGCCGCGGCTGCCCTTGACGAGGAGCCACCGGCCGGCGCCGGCGAACGCGCGCGCGGCGTCCCCGAGCTCGGCGGCGTCGGCGGCGGTCAGGACGGTCTCGACCCCGGCGTCCCGCGCGCCGCGGGCGAGGTCGTCGGCGTGGGCGCCGGTGGCGGCGACCCAGCTCAGGCCGAGGCGACCGGCGGTCGCGCCGACCTCGGCGTGGAGGGCGGGCGCCGTCTCGCCCAGCTCGCGCATGGTCCCGAGGACCGCGCCCAGGGTCGCGCCGGCCGGGGCGGCCTCGGCGAGGGCCCGCAGCGCCGCGACCGCGCTCGCCGGGTTGGCGTTGTAGCAGTCGTCGAGGATCGTCAGCCCGCCCGCGCCCCGGACGACCGTGAGCCGGTGGGCCGACGGGCGGAACCGCTCGGACATCGCCGTCGCGGCGAGCCGCGGGTCGAGGTCGAGGGCCTTGGCGATGGCCAGGGCGCCGGCCGCGTTGTGGGCGTTGTGGGCGCCGAGGGTCTCGAGCTTCACGGTGACCGGCGCGCCGGCGACGTCGATGTCGGCGTTGACGCCGCTGGCGTCGGTGCGGGTGGCGACGAGGCGGACCTCGGCGCCCTCGGCGCGGCCGTAGCGGAGCATCCGGGCGCCGTGCGCCTTGTCGGCGCGGCTCAACATGCGGGCGTCGTCGGCGTTGGCGACGGCGGTGCTGAACTTCGGCAGCGCGTAGTAGAGCTCGCCCTTGGCGTCGGCGATGCCGTCGACGCTGGGGAAGAACTCCAGGTGAGCGGCCACGGCGCCCGTCACGAGCCCGACGTGGGGGCGGGCGAGGCGCGTCAGGGCGTCGATCTCACCCGGCGCGCTCATGCCGAGCTCGAGGACGAGGAAGTCCTCGTCGCCGGTGGTCGCCAGGAGCGTCAGCGGGAGCCCGATGTGGTTGTTCCAGTTGCCGGGGGTCGCGTGGACCGTCCCGAAGGCCGACAGCGCCGCTGCGGTCATGTCCTTGACCGTGGTCTTTCCGACCGAGCCCGTGATGGCGACGACGCGGCCCGCGTGGCGCTGGCGGACGTACGCGGCGAGCGCCTGGAGCGCCGCGAGGGTGTCGTCGACCACGATGACCGGCACGTCGTCGGCCAGCGGCCCGGCGGCGTCGACGTCCTCGACCACGACGCCCGCGGCGCCGGCGGCCACGGCCCTGGCGACGAAGCGGTGGCCGTCGAAGGTGTCGCCGCAGAGCGCGAAGAAGAGCCCGCCCGACAGGGGCTTACGGCTGTCGGTGAAGACCCGGGTGAAGTCGCGGGTCGCCTCGCCGGCGGCGAGCTCACCGTGCATCGCCGCGGCGATGGTCTTTGCGGTCAGCGCCTTCACGCCCGCACCCCCAGCGCCTCGCGCGCGACCTGCGCGTCGTCGAAGGGGAGCCGGGTCGTCCCGACGATCTGGTAGTCCTCGTGGCCCTTGCCGGCGATGAGCACGGCGTCTCCCGGGCCGTGCTCGGCGATGGCGCGGGTGATGGCCGCCCGGCGGTCGGGCTCGACCACGTGGGCGGCGCCCTCGGGGAGCCCGGGGACGATGTCGGCGATGATGGCGTCGGGATCCTCGGTGCGCGGGTTGTCCGAGGTGACGATCGAGAGGTCGGCCGTGCGGGCGCTGGCCGCGGCCATCTGCGGGCGCTTGCCGGCGTCGCGGTCGCCGCCGGCGCCGAAGACGCAGACTAGGCTGCCGGGGACCAGCGGGCGGAGCGCGGTCAGGACGTTGTCGAGGGCGTCGGGCGTGTGGGCGTAATCGACGAAGACCGCCGGGCCGGCCGCGCTCGGGACGACGACGCGCTCGAGGCGGCCGCGGGCGCCGGCGGCGGTGCTCAGGGCACGGGCGGCGACGGCGTAGGGGATCCCCGCCAGGCGCGCCATCCCGAGGGCGACCAGCGCGTTCTCGAGGTTGTGGCCGCCGATGAGCCGCGTCGTGAGCGTCAGCGGCCCCTCGGGGGTCGTCAGCTCCGCGCGGCAGCCGTCGAGGTCGAAGCTGGCGGCCGTGACGCGGAGGTCGGCGCCCTCGGCCCCGTGGCGCGAGACCGTCAGCAGCTCGCCGGTGAAGCTCGCGGCGAGCTCGCGCCCGGCGGCGTCGTCGACGTTGATGCAGGCGGTCTTGGCGAGATCGGTGAAGAGCCGCGCCTTGGCGCCGAGGTACTCCTCCATCGTCTCGTGGTAGTCGAGGTGGTCGCGGGTCAGGTTGGTGAACCCGGCGACGGCGACCTCGAAGGCCGCGATGCGGTACTGGTGCAGGCCGTGGGACGAGGCCTCGACCACCGCGTGGCTGCAGCCGCGCTCGCGCATCTTCGCCAAGAGCGCCTGGAAGGCCGGCGCCGGCGGGGTGGTGAAGATGGTCGGCTGGCGCTCGCCGTCGATGAGGACCTCGACCGTGCTCAGGAGCCCCGGGACGTGGCCGGCCGCGCGCAGGATGTCGCGCAGGAGATACGTGACGGTCGTCTTGCCGTTGGTGCCGGTGGTGGCGAGGACCTGGACCGTCCGGCTGGGGTGGCTCCAGAAGGCGTCGGCGATGACGGCGAGCGCCCAGGTCGTGTCGGGGACGACCAGCCACGCGACGTCGTGGGAGAGCGTCTCGGGCGCGGGGGTCTCGGCGATGACGGCCGCGGCGCCGCCGGCGAGCGCCGCGTCGAGGAAGTCGTGGCCGTCGGCGGTGAAGCCGCGCACCGCGACGAAGAGCCCGCCGGGGCCGATCTCGCGCGAGTCCGAGCTGTAGTGGGTGATCGCCGCCGAGGCCGGGCCGACCAGGGTCGGCGCCTCGGGTAGATCGATGATCAGCGCGCTCAGGGGGCGCGCGGTGAGGCGCGGGGCGCTCATCGCTGGGCACCTCCGGCGTCGTCGGGCTCCTGCGGGAGCGCGGGCATCGTCGTCCCGCCGGGACCGGGCAGGGCGGGCAGGCCGCTCGTCGGGTCGAGGGGGCGCTGGGGATCGGGCAGCGGGGCGTGGAGCCCCGGGGCGCGCGTCTCGAAGCCGACGGTGATGACCGTGCCCGCGGGTACGCGGTCGTAGGCCGGGACGTCCTGGGTGATCGCGACGCCGCTGCCGTAGACGCGGAGCTCGAGGCCGATCTCGGTCAGGGCCTGGCGCACGCGGTCCATGGTCATGCCGCGCAGGTCGGGGACCGGGACGTTGCCGCTGAGGTCGGGGTCGATGGGCGGGGCGAGGGCGAGCAGCGCGTCAGTGTCGTCGGGCTGCTCGGCGCGGCGGCGGCGGAGCGTCTCCGGGTCGAGCCACGCCTGGCGCTGGGCCGTCGCGTAGGGCGAGGCGATCCCGAGGCGGTTCAGGGTGAACTTCATGATCGGCTTGAAGGCCGGGGCCGCGATGAGGCCGCCGCCGTTGCGCTTGCTGGTCGGCTCGTCGACGAGGACGACGATGGCGACCTCGGGGTCGTTGGCCGGCGCGACGCCGAAGAAGGTGTTGACCCACATCTCCTCGGAGTAGCCGCGCTTTCGGAGGTGCGGCTTCTGGCCGGTGCCCGTCTTGCCGGCGACCGGGTACTCGGGGATGTAGGCGCGGTGGCCGGTGCCGTCGGGCTCGATGACGCCCTGCATCAGGTCGAGGACGGTCCGGGCGGTCTTCTCGCTGACCACCTGGCGGACGACCTCGGGCTCGAACTCGCGGACCGTCTTGCCGTCGGGGGCGACGATGCGCTTGACGACGAGGGGCCGCATGAGCCTGCCGCCGTTGGCGAGCGCGCTGACGGCGGTCACGAGCTGGATGCCGGTCGCCGCCATGCCCTGGCCGAAGGACACGTTGGCGAGCTCGACCGGGACCCACTGGGAGGCCGGCCGCAGGATGCCCTTGGCCTCGCCGGGGACGCCGCTCTTGGTCTGGGCGCCGAAGCCGAAGGCGCGCAGATAGTCGGCGAGGCGGTCGGCGCCGAGGCGGAAGCCCACCTTGGCGGCGCCGATGTTCGAGGACTTCTTGAGGATGAGCGCGAGGTTGCCCTCGTGCTGGCGGCTCAGGTCGTGGATGACGTTGTCGTCGGCGTCGTGGAGCTCCCAGTCGCCGTCCTCGAGCTCGAAGACGTCCCCGAGGGTCGCGACGCCGGCGTCGAGGGCGGCGGCGACCGTGAAGACCTTCATGATCGAGCCGGGCTCGTAGACGTCGAGGAAGGCGGCGTTGCGCGCCGCGTTGGGGAACCGGTGGGCGTACTCGACGTAGGCGTCGATGTCGGCCTCGAGGGCGGCCTTCTCCTCGCGGGCGACGTCGTCGTCGACCCCGGGGAAGGCGCGGCGGTTCAGGTCCCAGGCGCGGGCGAAGGCGTGGTCTTCCTTGCGCTTCGACAGCGCCGCGCGCTCGTCCTTGAGGGGCTGGCGGTCGCGGAACCAGTCCTGGAAGGTGTTCGGGTTGTAGGTCGGGAAGTTGGCGACCGCGAGGACCTCGCCCGTCTTGATGCGCATGACCACCGCGTAGCCGGCGCGCGCGCCCGAGGCCAGGCAGGCCTTGGCGACCTCGCGCTCGGCGACGGCCTGGATCTGCTGGTCGATGGTCAGGACCACGGAGTCGGCGCCGAGGGGGGCGTCGGGGGGGAGGCCGTCGAGGAGGATGCGGCGGCCGCGCTGGTCCTTGATGGTCGTGATCTGGTGCTGGGCGCCGGTCAGGATGGCGTCCATCCCGCGCTCGATGCCCGAGAGGCCCCGGGACTCGCGGCCGACGAGGCCGACGAGCTGGGCGGCGAGATCGCGCTTGGGGTAGTAGCGGCGCGACTCGGGGCGGGTGTAGATGTGGCGGAGCGGGGAGACGCAGCGCTGGCCCTGCTCGCGGACCTCGCGGCAGTGGCGGCGGGCCTCGTCCTTGGCGTCGTTGAGGCGCCGGATGGTGCTGTCGTCGAGGTCGTGCGCGATGTACGCGAAGCGCCGGCCGCGGGTCGGGAAGAAGCGCAGGCCGTCGACGTCGGCGTTGATGGCGTCGGCGGTGTTCTCGGCGGCGCTGGCGATCGTGTCGACGATGCCGAAGACCGCGGGGTTCTGGAGCTGCTCGAGCTGGAAGAACTTCTCGAGGATGTCGAGGCGGCGGTCGAGGCGCGCGCGCGGGGAGCCGAAGACCCGCGAGATGAGGCGCGTCGCCGGGGCGGTGAGCTCGCGGGCGAGCTGCGTGGCGGGGTTTCGGGTGACGTCCTCTTCGACCGGGCGCGCGGTCGCGGGGTCGATGCGCTCGTGGATCTCGGCCTGGGACATGCCGAGGATCGGGGCGAGGGCGGCGGCGGTCTCGGCCGGGCGCTTCACCTGGGTCGGGTCGACGGTGACCGACCAGCGGTGGACGGTCACGGCCATGAGCCCGCCGGTGCGGTCGAGGATGTCGCCGCGCCAGTCGTCGAGGGTCTCGCTGCGGACGTAGTTGCGCGCGGCCTCGCGGCGGAGCTCCGGCCCCTGGACCGTCTGGAGCATGACCGCGCGCGCCGTCGCGAGGGTCAGGCCGACGCCGAGGCAGACGCCGATGAAGACCATGCGGCGCTTGATGGTGCGGGCGCCGATGGGCGCGACCTCGACCGGGCGGGCGTTCTTGGCGCTGCCGCGGCCGGCCGACGCCTTGGTGGCGGGGCGGTTCTTGCTGCCGCGGCGGGGCTTCTTCGGGAGGCGACTCACGGCGTCACCTCCAGCGGGTCTCCGCCCTGGCCGAGCAGGTCCGGCTTCGGCGGGCCCTCCTCGGCGCGGGGGATGTGGAGCTCGTCCTCGGGGCCCGGGACCTTCATGCCCAGCTCGTCCTCGGCGAAGGCGCGGACGGCGAGCGGGTCCTTGTAGGCCGACAGCGACAGCTGCAGGCGCTTCTTCGCCTCGGTCAGGCGGCGGTACTCGAAGAGGTCCTGGTCGAGCTCGTAGCCGACCCGGATGAGCTGGTAGTGCTTGTGGACCTGGTAGATCCCGGCGCCGGTCATCACGACCGTGAAGCCGATGAGGACCAGGAGCCGCCCGACGCCCCAGCGGAGCCGCGGCGCGCGCTGGCGCGGCGTATCGGAGGTGCGCTCGCTCACGCGGTCCTCCGCGGGTTCTCGGGCCGGGGCGCCCGCTCGGCGGCGCGGAGCTTGGCGCTGCGCGCGCGCGGGTTGGCGGCGATCTCCTCGGGGGTCGCCTCGACGGGCTTCTTCGTAAGGACTCGCCAGCTCGGCGCCCAGTTGGCGGGCAGCGGCATCCCGTGGGGGAGCGTCGGCCCGCGCTCGCCGAGGCGCAGGGAGTGCTTGACCCGGCGGTCCTCGAGGGAGTGGTAGCTGATGACCACGAGGCGGCCGCCGTCGACGAGCAGCTCGGGGGCGGCGTCGAGGGCCTGGTCGAGGGCCTCGAGCTCCTCGTTCACGGCGATGCGCAGCGCCTGGAAGACCTGGGTCGCGGGGTGGATCCTGGCCGCCCGGTGGCCCCGGGGCTGGCGCTGCACGGCGGCGACTTCACGGGCGAGGTCACCGCTGGTGGCGAGGCGCCCGTCGGCGACGGCCTCCTTCAGGCGTCGGGCGACGGTCCTGGCGTTCTTGACCTCGCCGTAGGCCCCGAGGACGCGAGCGAGGGCGTCGACCTCGAGGGTCTCGACGAGCTCGAGCGCGGTCGGGGCGTCGTCGTCGCCCTGGTTCATGCGCATGTCCAGCGGGGCCTCGGGGTGCTTGATGGCGAAGCCCCGGCCGGGGGCGTCGAGCTGCCAGCTGGACACGCCGAGGTCGAGCAGGATTCCCGAGACGCGGGCGCCGCGGCCGAAGGCGCCCACGAGCAGGTCGCGGAGCGCGCCGAAGTTGCCGTGGAGCAGGGTGACCGCGTCGTCGCCGAAGCGCGCCGCCGCCGCCGACAGCGCGTCGGGATCGCGGTCGACGCCGCAGAAGGTGTGGGTGGCGCCGAGGCGGTCGCGCAGGAGCGCGGTGTGCCCGCCGCCGCCGAGGGTCCCGTCGACGAGGACGCCGGGCGGGGTGTCGGCGAGCAGGTCGACGCAGGCGTCCGCGAGGACCGGCACGTGATAGGTGGACGGCGTCATGGCTACACCCCCAGCTCGGCGAGGTGGTCCATGACGTCGCCGGACTTCGCGGCGGTCTCGGCCTGCTTGGCGTCGAGGGCCTCGGGATCCCAGAGCTGGAAGCGCTGGTCGTCGACGCCCACGATGGCGATCTTGTCGGCGAGCTTGCAGCGGTGACGGAGCTGCGCCGGGATGAGGATCCGGCCGGCGGCGTCGACCTCGACCTCGAGGGCCGAGCCGAAGTAGTAGCGCTTGAAGTCCACCAGCATCGGGGTGTTCTTCAGCCGGCTCACCCGCTGGAAGTAGTCCTGGAAGAGCGAGTCCGGGCGGACGTCGAGGTGCGCCGGCGAGCCGAGCGCGTTCGTGATCCAGACGCTCTTGTCGCCCAGCTCGACGAGCCGATCGCGAAAACGCTTCGGCATCATCGTGCGGCCCTTCTCGTCGAGGGCGTGATCGTGGCGACCGAGAAACATGGCGGGGAGACACTCGCTTCCGTAAGTAGAGATCCACTTTCTACCACGGTGGAGCGAGAATAGACGGCGCCGATCCGGGCCGTCAAGGCGCTAGATCATATTGATTTCAATTGATGTTACGCGCTTCTCCGCCGATCCCGCGCCCCGATCGCGAGACCACAAGATGTAGTGTTTCTTTGGATTCAGAAGCACATCTTATTGTGTGCCCTATGTGGATCGGAAATGTCTCCCGCCGCTCGCGCGGCACATTCCCTGGAACTTTGTTCAGTCTATCGCGTAGTACGCCCGCGCGCCAGAACATCGGTGTGTCTGGCACTTTCCCTGTTATGACGGTCGCTTCGGTGACTGCCCCGCGGCACCTCGTCATTCCGGGCACGGATGGCTGGAGCTCGGACTGACGAGGGGTGGATCGCGGTGGAGAGCACGTGGATCGCCATGCATTCAGGCGGGTGGATCGCCGCCTCTCGGTGGTGGGCTGTGCAGATGCACATCGCGAGGGCGAGGAGTAGCCCGACTCGGATCGCGTGACAAAAAAGCCAACAGGTTTTCCACACACGACGCACAGGCCACTCTCGCCGACGCCTTCGCTTCCGCTTCCGCCTTCCCCTCCGCCTTCCCCTCCGCGCTCGCTTCCGCCTCCGCCTTCCCCTCCGCGCTCGCCTCCGCCTTCCCCTCCGCCTTCCCCTCCGCGCTCGCCTCCGCCTCCGCCTACGCCTCCGCGCTCGCCTTCGCCCGCGCCTCCGCGCTCGCCTACGCCCAAAACAGAAAGAGCGGGAAGGCCGAGGCCCTCCCGCTCCGTGTCTACGCCCCCGGACGAGCGGGGGCGCGGCGCTGGCTGTGGGTCAGAACTGCGAGCCGCAGAGGCCCTCGTCGTTGGCCGGCGGGGTGAACAGGCAGGTCAGGGGGTCGGGATCGCTCAGGCAGAGCAGACCATCGAAGAGGCCCTTGCTGCACGCCACGCCGCCCAGGCACGTACCGACGCTGCAGGCGCAGTTGCCGGGGATCGTCGCGCCGCCGGTCGCCTCGGGAGGCAGGCCGCCGCCGGCGCCGCCGAAGAGGTCGAGGAGGCTCTTGCACGGGTGGATGGCGCCGTCCGCGCCCGGGCAGTAGGCGGTGACGCCGTCGCACTTGCCCTCGACGTCGTAGCAGTAGCCGCTCGCGACATCGCACCGGAGGGTGTAGCCGCTGACCCCGCCGTCGTCGCAGTCGGCGTCGGTCTCGCACGGGTCGTCGTTCGAGACCGTGCCGCCCTCGCACGCGAACGTGCTGAGGTTGCAGGTGCCGCCGAGGCCGCAGTCCTCGTCCTTGTCACACTGCACGCAGTAGAAGTCGTCGCCGATCTGGGTGCAGGCCGGGTACGGGTCGACGCAGCTCGAGCACACGTCGCTCTCGCACTGGTGGGAGGCGCTGTTGCAGAACAGGCCGTTGCAGTGGTCGTTCGAGATGCACTCGACGCAGGAGTCGCCGAGCACGTACGGGGTCGGCGGCTGGCAGTTGCTCGGTCCGCCGCTGCAGACGCCGGCGTTGCAGGTCTGGTCGGGGCTGCAGTCGTTCTCGTCGCGGCAGGCCACGCACGAGCCGGAGACGCAGTGCGGGGTCGCCCCGCCGCACGCCGGCGAGCAGCTGCCCGCGCAGGCGCCGTCACAGACCTGGAGGTTGTTGTTGTTGGCGACGCACGAGCCGCCCGCCGAGCAGACGCCGTCCTCGCAACGGGGCACGCAGGTGCCCTGGTAGCACGCGTTGCCCCCACCGCACTCCCAGTCGTTGCCGCAGCTCTCGCACTGGGCGGTGGCCGCGACGCACGCGCCGGAGTTGGGGTTACAGGCCTGGCCGGCGTCGCAGCCGGTGCCCATGCAGGTGTCGCAGTTGAAGTTCGACGGCGTGCAGTTGCCGGCCTGGCAGAGCCAGCCGGTCTGGCAGTCGTCGGCGTTGGTGCACGGCGGCAGGCAGGCGTTGCCCGAGATGAGCGGCGCGCACTTCCAGGGGCTGCCGCCGCAGTCGTCGACCTCGGTGCACGCCTCGCAGGCGGTCGCCGTCGAGGTGCTGTCGGGCTCGCACGTCTTGGTGGTCTGGTCGCAGTGGAAGTTCGCCTCGCAGCCAGTCGTCGTGCAGTCCTCGGTGGTCCCGCACTCGTCGCCGACGCACGGGCGGCACTGCTGGTTGTCGCAGACCTCGTCGGTGCCGCAGTCCTCCGGCCCGTCGCAGGTCTCGGTGGTCGGCAGCCCGCAGACTCCGTTGTTGCAGGTCTCGCCGATCGGGCAGGAGTTACAGTTCGCGCAGCCGCACTCGACCGCCGCGCAGACCGACGCCTGGGCCACGCTCACGCAGGCCTGACCGCCGTTGAGGCAGTCGCCGCTGGAGGTGCAGGGCAGCTCGACGCAGGTCCCGCCTTCACCGCAGATGAGGCCGAATTCACACTCGGCGTCCTCGGCACAGGCGCCGGTCGTCGCGGTGTCGTCATCTCCGCAGGCGGCGATGAGGCTGGCCGCCGCGATCCCCGCGATCAGCGTGAACCGGCGCATCGTAACTGCAATCATAGCTCCCTCCAGGGGCATGGCTTTCCCCTATTTCTAGCGACTTGCGGGCGTCGCCCCCGTGCTGGGCGATGTCAGCGGACGCGAGAGTATATGAGGCCCTCACTCGATTCCAAAGGGATTTGAGGATCGGACGCTGCGCTGCGTAACGCGCCGCGTCGGCGAGGTCGGCGCGACCGGGCTGCTCGCGGGGGCGCGAGGCTGCTTGTCGCCGCTGTCGATGCGAGATACGTTCGGCGCCATGTCGCCCCTCCTCGCCACGGTACGACCCATGATGACGCGGCTGACCGCGCTCGTGACGCTCCTCGCGGTGGCGTCGCTGGGGGCCTGCTCGCTCCCCGAGGGCGATCAGTCGAGCCCCGAGCAGGCCTACTACCGGCTCATCTCCGTGCGCGCCTCCGGCGACGTCGAGGGGCTCTGGAACCTGCTCCACCCCGACGTGCGATCGGACTTCCAGCGCTGGTACGCGGCCGAGCGCCTCGCCGCGCAGGCGATCCGCACCAACTACCCGGAGTCGGACAAGGCCAGGGCCCTCGCCGCGATCGCCGACGGCGAGCGCGCCGACCTGCCCAGCGCCCAGGCCCTGTTCTCCGCGGTGATGACGAGCAGCTCCGCCGACCCCCTCGGCGGCCTCGACGCGATGGGCGCCCACTCCCGCTCGGCCGACGTGGACGAGGCCTCGGGCCGCGCGATCGTCAAGTCCTGGGGCGGCGACGAGCTGGTCTTCCTGCAGGGCGACGACGGCCAGTGGTACTGGGGCCTCGAGGACGTCGAGCGCGAGCGCCTCAAGGTCGCCCGCCAGCGCGCCGAGGAGAACCTCGCCCGCGTCCGCGCCAACGTGAAGAAGCTGGGCCGCTAGCGGCGCAGGGCAGGGCGCCCTGCCTCCTCCGCCTTCGCCTTCTCGCCCGCCTCCGCTTGCGCTTGCGCCGTCGCCTCCGCCTGCGCCGTCGCCGTCGCCTGCGCTTCCGCCTGCGCTTCCGCCTGCGCTTCCGCCTGCGCTTCCGCCTCTCGGTTCAGTAGACGTCGAGGTACCGCTCGAGCTCCCACGGCGTGACCTGGGTCCGATAGGCGGCGCCGTCGGCGTGGGCGCGGGCGACGAGCGCCTCGACGAGGTCGTCGCCGAGGGCCTGGCGGAGGACCGGCGAGCGCGACGCGAGCACGGCGGCCTGGACGAGGGTCAGCGGGTGCGGGGGCCCGTCGGCCTCGGGGGTGTCGCCGGCGCGGACGGCGCCGAGGCCCGCGGCGAGGAGCGCGGCGAGCAGCAGGTAGGGGTTGGCGCTGGCGTCGCCGCCCCGGTAATGCAGCACGCCGTCGCTGTCGCCACGGGCACCGGCGGGGGCGAGGGAGGCGTGGGCGCCCTCGGGGAGGGCCTCGGTGTAGCCGTTGACCGTCGGGCGGGCCAGCAGGCTGATGGCGGCGCTCGCGGCCTGGACGCCGGCGGCGAACTGGTGGGCGATGGCGCTGCCGCCGGTGGCGTGGAGCGGGTCCCAGAAGGCGGGCTCGTCGCCGTCGTGGAGGGAGAGGGTCAGGTGGAGGGCGCTGCCCGGGGCGCCGGCGAAGGGAAAGGGCATGAAGGTCGCGGCATGCCCACGGCCGCGGGCGATGTCGCAGGTGACGCGGCGGTGGGTGACGATGGTGTCGGCCATGGTCAGGGCGTCGGCCCAGGCGAGCTCGAGGGTCTCCTGGCCGGGGCCGGCGGCCTGCGCCACCTGGTTGACGACGGCGCCGAGCTGCTGCAGGGCGCGGACGGTGACATGGACGAGGTCCTGGCGGGCCGGGTCGGGACCGAAGGCGTGGTCCGGCCCGGCGTCGAGGGGGGCCGGCGGGCCAGGGGCGCCGGTCAGGTAGTAGTGTTGGAGGGTCGCGCCGGCGTAGAAGGTGTAGCCGAGGTCCGAGGCCTGGCCGAGGGCGCGCTTGAGGACGCCGCGGGAGTCCCAGGGGCTGGGGCTGCCGTCGGGGGAGAGGGCGTCGCAGAACATGCGCGCGACCACGGCGCCGGAGCCATCGGGGCGCGGCAGCACGGCCCAGCTCGAGGCGTCGGGGACCAGCAGGACCTGGTCGTCGGGGCCGCACGAGGCGACGCCGAGGGCGCGGGCCGGCATGGCGGCGCCGTCCTCGAAGACCTGGTCGAGCTGCCCGGCGGTGACGGTCACGCCGCGGAGCTGCCCGGCGATGTCCGCCACCCACAGCTGCACGAAACCGATGCCGGACTTGGCGGCCTGGCTCCTCACGAAGTCGCTGCTCTTTCGGCTCAAGGTGATTGGTCCTGTGGGCTGGTCACCCGTCGGCGTGGTCGGTCGAGGCGACCCACTTGTAGCCGACGTGGCGGATGGTCTGGAGGCAGGAGGCGTAGCGCGGCCCGAGCTTGGCGCGGACGCGGCGGACGTGGATGTCGACCGTGCGCGGGCCGCCGTAATAGTCGTAGCCCCACACCCGGGCGAGCAGCTGGTCGCGCGAGAAGGCCTGACCGGGGTGCGTCGCGAGGAAGCGCAGGAGCTCGAACTCCTGATAGGCGAAGTCGACCGGCGCCCCGTCGATGGTCGCGGCGTAGCCCTTGAGGTCGATGACGAGGGCGTCGACGACCACGCGATCGTCGTCGGCCTTGGCGGTCGGTCGGACGAGGCGGCGGATCCGCGCGACGAGCTCGTCCTCGCGGAGCGGCAGGAGGCAGAAGTCGGCGACGAGGGAGCGCGGGCCGAGCTGCTTGAGCTGGCTCTCGTCGATGATCGCGAGGATCGGGACCTCCTCCATGCCCGGCGGGCTGGCGATCGCCTCGGCGGTCTCGCGCATCGGGCGGCCCACGGGGAGCTCGAGCAGGACGACGTCGGGGCTCTCGAGGACGACCTCGTCGAGGGGGCCCGCGACGTCGCGCAGGGCGATCCGGAAGCCGGCGGCCCGTGAGGCGCGCGCGGAGAGGCTGGGCTGGCCGATGGCCCCGGTCACGATGACGACGGTCTCCACGAGACGGAGCCTAGCCGCGGCGGGTCGCGGCGTCCAATCGAGGCGAAGGCGGAGGAGGAGGCGCAGGCGGAGGAGGAGGCGCAGGCGGAGGCGCAGGCGGAGGAGGAGGCGCAGGCGGAGGAGGAGGCGCAGGCGGAGGAGGAGGCGCAGGCGGAGGAGAGGAGGAGGCGCAGGCGGAGGAGGAGGCGCAGGCGGAGGAGGAGGCGCAGGCGCAGGCGCAGGCGGAGGAGGAGGCGCAGGCGGAGGAGGAGGCGCAAGCGGAGGAGGAGGCGCAGGCGGAGGAGGAGGCGCAGGCGGAGGAGGAGGCGCAAGCGGAGGAGGAGGCGCAGGCGGAGGAGGAGGCGCAGGCGGAGGTGGCCTCGAAACGACGACACCCACGCGCTCCGGAGAGGGCGTGGGTGTCGTCGAGTCGTCTCAGCGCAGGTCGCGCGGCGTCACTTCACCGCGTCGAGCTCCCGCCGGATCTGGTCCTTCACCTCGCGGCAGACGATGTCGCACAGGAGGTTCGGCGTCTCGTTGGCGATGCCGTAGAAGATCCGCGTCCCGTCCTTGCGCCGCGTGATGAAGCCGACGCTGCACAGGACCTGCAGGTGCTTCGACGTGTTGGCCTGCGACAGCCCCGCCGCCTCGGCCAGCTCGTTGACGCTGCGCTCCCGGGCGACGATGAGCTCGAGCAGGCGCAGGCGGTTGGCGTCGGAGAGCGCCCGGAAGCGCGCGACCACGCGCTCCATCAGCTCCTCCGGGACGGGCTCGTGCTCCGGCGGTACCAGGTCTACCCGCTGCTTCTGCTTCGCCATGCCGCCCACCGTCGATGAGGTCGCCCCGCGTGCTCGATCACGAGACCCCCAGGGTAGCACCTTCCGGCCCCCTGGCGCGCGGCCGACCTCGTCGACGGCGGCGCTCAATGGGCCGCCGTCCCGGCGCCGTGGGACTCGGCGACCTTCGGCGCGGCCTCGCCGTCGCCCAGGAAGAACGCCTTCGCCCGCTGGAACTTCGGGAGCTCGGCCTTCGCCCGCGCCTCCGAGATCGGGCCCCGCAGCGACGGCGGCGTCAGGATCTCCTGCTTGAACTCCGTCAGCCCGCCCTCGAGCACGCGGACGTTGGGGTAGCCGCGGCGCGCCAGCTCCACCCAGGCCTGGGCCGGGTGGACCATGCCGTTCGAGTAGAGCACGACGAGCTTGTCGGGGTTGCCGTCGAGCAAGGCGGCGCCCTCGTCTCCGAGCACCTGCGGCACCGTCAGGTTGACCGCCCCCGGCAGGTGGTACTCCGCGAACTCGTAGTCCGGCCGGACGTCGACGGTGATGACGCTCTTCGCGTCGCTGAGCATCCTGTCGGCGAGGTCGGCGGGCTTGATGTGGTCCCCCTCCTCCTCGACGGCCGCCGTGAACGCGCCCATCCCGCCCATCCCACCCATCCCATGAGGGCCGTCCTCGCTCGGGGAGCGGGCCGTGTCGGTCAGGGCCAGGATGAGCCCCGCGCCGACCGCGGCGATCGCGAGGGTCTGTACCAAACGCTTCGTGTCCATGAATCTACACCTCATGCCGTGCGCTGCGCGCGCTTGGCGGCGAGCTTGTTGGAGCCGATGAAGGCGCCGAGCGCCATCAGGATGACGAGGAGGGCGGCGACGCCGGGGGACACCCCCAGGACGTCGTCGAGGGTGGAGACGCCGACGGCGCCGACCTCGTGGATGGGGGCGATGGCGGGGTAGACGCCGGCGTAGACCAGCGAGCCCACGCCCGCGCCGCCGAGGAAGACGAGCGCGTCCCAGCGCCCGCTGACGGCCCCGACGACCGCGGTGCCGGGGCACCAGCCGCCCATCACGAAGCCCATGCCGAACAGGAGCCCGGCCGAGATCTGCGGCACCAGGAAGGTCTCCATCTGGTACCAGTCGCCGAGGTCGACGGCCCCCATCGCGGCCAGCGCGCGGATGCCGATGAGCGCCGTCACGACCGCGGTGAACATCACTTTCAGGACCGCGAAGTCCTTCATGTAGAAGACCGCGACGAGCTTCTTGCTGCTGCCGAAGCCGGCGCGCTCGAGGAAGAACCCGAAGGCGACGCCGATGGCGGCCGCGGCGACGAGCGCGGTCTGGCTGCCGAGGAGCCCCTCGCTGAAGAGCGTCGTGCTCCCGAGTACGTTGGTCATCATGTCCACACCTTCTTGAAGAGCGGGGCCGAGGCGAAGCCACCCACGAAGATGGCCGCGGTGAAGACGAGGCTACCGGTCAGCAGCATCGCGCTGCCGCTCAGCGCCTGCCCGGAGGTACACCCGGCCGCGAGCCGGCTGGCGAACCCGACGAGCACGCCCCCACCGAGGGCCATGACGATACGCAGCTTGCTCGTGGCGCGCGGGCCGCGCTCGACCTTGAAGTCCACGCGCCGCGCCAGGCGGGCCGAGATGACGCCCCCGAGGGCGACCCCGAGGACCATGAAGACGAGGTAGTGGACGAGGGGGCTGCCGTCTCCGAACCAGCCGCCCATGTAATCGTTGGCCTCCATCGCCGCGGGGGCCACGGCGTGCGCCGCCTCGGCCGCCACGCGGGCGACCGGGGCGGAGGCGCCGAGCCCGGCGCCGAGCACCGCGTACGAGACGACGAGCGTGACGCCCAGCCCGATCCCGGCGATGTAGGGGTTCCAGTAGCGCGCCGCCTTCGGCCCGTCGGGCTGAATCGGCGCAGGCATGGTCTCCGTCGTCATCGTGCGCTCCTCAGCAGCCGGCGCTGCGGCGGGCGCGCTTCTTGGGGGCGGCCTTGACCGGCGCGGGGGTCGGCGCGGGGGCCGGGGCGGCGGTCGGCGTGTAGCTCGCGGGCATCGCGGCGCCGTGGCCCCCGCCCATGAGCTCGACCTGCTGGTAGTAGGCGGCCGTCCCGCCGCTCAGCACGCGCACCGACGGGGCGTCGGCGCCCAGCTCGTTGAGGACGGCGCCGGCGATGGAGTAGGCGATCGTCCCGTCGCGGTCGACGATGACCACGCGGCTCGCGGCCGGGAGCGCCCGGACCTGGGCGGCGACGGCCTCGGGGGCGACGTTCATGGCGCCGGGGAGGTGGTACTCGGCGTACTGCCACGGGGCGCGGACGTCGATCACGGTGTAGAGGCGCGGGGCGTCCATCATCGAGGTCGAGAGCGCCGTCGCGGTGACGACCTCGGGCATCGCCATCGGGGCGCCGCTGTGGGCGCTGGCCGGGGCGGTGGCGGCGATGTGCGCGACGTCGTGGCCGGTGGTCGGGTAGCCGCCGTCGACCCAGGCGTGCATCCCGCCGTCGAGGCTGCCGACGTCCACGAAGCCCTCGCGCTCGGCCAGGCCGACCGCCATGCTGCTGCGGTAGGCGGAGTTGCACATGAGGACCATCGGGCGCTTCTTGTCGAGGGTCTTCGCGAGGCGCTCGTACTCGTTGACCGGGATGTTGGCGTAATCGCCGAGGCGGTGGGCGTGGTACTCGTGCTCGGTCCGCACGTCGACGATCATCGGCTCACGACCCGCCTCGATCTGGGCGGCGAGCTCGGCCGGGCTGACCAGGCGGCTCTGCACGAGCGGCTGACCGGCCTTGGCCCAGGCGTCGAGGCCGCCGGCGAGGTGGCCCTCCAGGCGATCGTAGCCGATGCGGCGCAGGCGGAAGGTCGCCTCCTTCACGTTGTCCTCGGTCCCGACGAGGTAGAGGTCGGCGTCGAAGGGCACCACGATGCCGGTCCAGGTGTCGAGGCGGCCGCGGACGCCGACGTTGATCGACCCGTGGATGTGGCCGCCGGCGTAGTCGTGCTTCTCGCGGAGGTCGAGGACCCAGGCGCCCTTCTTCATGGCGGCGGCGATCTCGGCGGGGGTCTTGGCCGGCGGGACCTCGTCGGTCCACTTCAGGACCGGCGGGCCCTGGCGGTTCATCGCGACGTTGTGCTTGAAGTACTGCGGGGCGACGGGCAGGCCGCTGACCACCTTGGCGACGAAGCGCGCGCGCTGGTTGATCAGCATGTAGGCGTTGGTGTCCTTCTCGGCCTTGATGGTCGACGACGTGTCGCTCGAGAGGTTCGCGCCGCAGAGCGAGCCCGCGCCGTGGGCCGGGAGGACCTTGGTCTGGTCGGGCAGGGTCTTGAGGCGGTTGATCGAGTCGAAGGCCTTGTTGGCGAGGACCGCCGGGGTGATCTCGCCGCCGACGAGGTCGGGCCGGCCGATGCCGCCGATGAAGAGGGTGTCGCCGGTCAGGACGTAGGCCGGGTTGGGCGCGGCGTCCTTGACGTGGACGAGGGTCGTCATCGCGTCGAGGGTGTGACCTGGGGTCGCCCAGAACTCGAGGACGGTGTCGCCGACCTGAACCGTTTCACCGTCCTTCAGGCCACGGTGCGGGAACTTCGAGCCGCTCTCCGCGCTGATGAGGATCTCGGCCCCGACCCGATCGTGGAGCTCCATGTGCCCGGCCACGAAGTCGGCGTTCGTGTGGGTGAGGACCACGTACTTGATCCGCATGCCGAGGGCCTCGGCGTCGCGGATGTAGTGGTCGACGTCGCGCTGCGGGTCGACGACGGCCGCCTCGCCGCCGGAGCCGACCAGATACGTCAGCTGGGAGAGGCAGCCGAGCTCGTACTGCCGGAGCACGAAGTCGCCGTGCTTCTCCTCGAGGGCGAGCTGCGGGGTCGCCGCCTCGTCGCCGTGGGTGTTGGCCTCGGCGTCGGTCGCCGCGGACGCCGCGGGGGCCGCGAAGAGGACGCCGAGCGTCGCGAGCGCCGAGAGTGCTGCTGGAATGCGTCGATAACGCGCGTTCATCGATACCTCGTCGAGTGTCGTCGTGAGTGATCGCGGGGCTCGACCTGGATGAGCACCGTGATGCGGAGTCGGAAAGTATGAGCGTATGGTTGTATAGTCAACAAGGGTTTTTGAGATGGCGCAACTTTCCCGCGACGACACCGCGCTGGTCGGTGTCTCAGCGGGGATCGCGCCGTCGATGGTCATCTGGCGGCGCCCTGTGGTGGCTGAAGTCGGGGCGCCGCTAAACCAGGAGAGCTCGGGGAATTGGCAGCGAAGCGCCATTTCACCGAACTCGACTCGGCCGCGCAGCGGCCGGTGGAGGCGGCGAAGCCGCCGGATCAGTCACCGCAGGGCGCCGCCAGAGCGGTGGTCAGGCAGGTTGAGCCACCAAGGACGTAGGCCGCGGCGTCGCTGGCAAGGAGGCGACCCGCAGTCGATACACCGTATCGTCAAGGGGAGCCGACGCCGCCAGCGGCGTCGCTGGCAAGTCCGACTGGCTCAACCTGCCTGACCACCGCGCAATAATACGGAAGTGTGACACAAGCCGTCCCCACGACGCCGTACGATACATGGCTATCGGACACCCGAGCCGCCCCGCCCCCGGCGCCTCGAAGCAGGACCTCAGCGATGCCAGCCCAGCCCAGCCACGCCGAAGACGTCGCGCGCGACGCCCACCTCCGGATCGTCGATCGCCTGGTCATCCACCCCGAGCCGCTGTCCTTCGAGGCCCTCGGCCGGCGCGCGATCCCCCGTGACGCGCGCTACGTGGTCCTCGACCTCGACCGCACCTGCTTTCGCGGCGTCAACGTCGGCGAGCTCCTCGGCTTCGAGCTCATCGCCCGGGAGGCCTACGGCGACGCGTACCTCGACGAGCGCGATCACGCCCGGACGACGGCGCGCTTCCTGTGGACCTGGCGCCGACCGTTCATGATGGCGCGCTACTTCGCGATCGGCGCTCGCCAGTGGGCCGGCCCGGGGCTCCACTACCTCCTGAACCTCAAGCTCGCCGCCCGCCGCGACAAGCGCTACCTCGAGTCGTTCAGGCGCTTCGGGCCGTTCCCGGTCGAGGCGATCCAGCGCGTCCCCCAGATGACGCTCCTCCACCAGCTCGCCGGGGTGCCGCTGCCGCGCCTGCGCGAGCTGACGACGCGGATCATGCGCCGCCACCGGGGCAACCAGGTGATCGACGCCGCCGACGTCGCCTGGCTCCGCGAGTGGTGTCCGGACGCGACTATCGTGGTGTCGAGCGCCTCCCCGCAGCCCGTCGTCGAGGCGGCCGTGGCGTTCCTGGGCGCGGACGTCGCGCTGTACTCGGAGATCGACGTCAAGGACGAGCGGCCGAGCGCGCCGGCGCGGTTCCCCACCCGGGCCACGCGCCGCCGACAGCCCGAGCGCTTCGCCCCGACCGCGTCGCTCCGAATCAACGGCGGGCGCCACAAGATCGCCATGCTCCGGGAGCGCTTCGCCGACATCTTCGAGCCCGGCGTCGTCTCGGTCGGCGTCTCGGACACGAGCTACGGCGAAGACCACGCCTGGGCGGACCACTTCACCCACGTCGTCGACGTCAACAGCCCCGCGCCGTTCTCACCGATCGTCGCCAGCTCGTCGCCGCTCCAGGCGATCCACTCCGCGAGCCTCCGGCCCTCGGACGAAGCGTCGGACACGGCGCCCGCCGCCGGGATCGCGCTGACCGGCGAGGCGCTCGCCCCGCTCGCCGAGCAGGTCGCGGCGCTCGAGGCGCTCGAGGAGGCCTCCCGCCGCTGGCGTCGCGAGCCCTCCGACGAGCGCGTCACGCTGAGGCAGGCGCTCGACGACGAGCGCGCCCGCCTCGATGACGCCGTCGCGGTCTACAACGAGACGTCGCCGACGTCCGGCGCTCGCAAGCGCCGCCTGCGCGACGTGCACGGCACCGCCCGCGCCGTCGAGCGACGCGAGGCCGCGCTCGCCGTGAACGCGCGGCCCCAGGCCCTGCGAGCCTTCGCCATTCACCGCGCCCGCGAGCGCGCCCGCGCCGGCTTCGACGCTATCGTCCCGCCGGTCGGCGGCGCCGCGGCGCGCCGACTGGGAGAGCTCGGCTAGGAGCCGCTAGACATCTGGCGGGAACTCGCCGATACGACAGGCTTTTTCACCACCGAGACACGGAGGCACGGAGGAGCACGGAGAGGCGAATACGCTGCTTTCTCCGTGAAGTCTTCGTGTCCTCTGTGTGCTCCGTGGTGAGAAGACCCATGAGAGCGGTTCTCGCGCCGACGTGACCAGCGTTGTCGCCAGGGCGGCGCGGGCACGCTGCCTCACCGGGCTCGCGTCGGCGCGAGGGATCGCGCCGACGCAGGCGGGTCCTACTTCACCAGCTCGTCGAGGGTCTTCTTCAGGTTGTTCGCCTGGTACGTGTTCAGCGTGAAGACGCTGCCGGCCAGGGGGCCTGCGTCGACCGTGGCGTAGGGGTCGGTCCCGTCCAGCTTGGAGCTGATCGAGACCGTCACGACCGAGCCGTCCGCCCAGCCGAGGGCGACCTTCGCGACGCCGTCGCCGCTCAGCCCGGCGTCCGCCGCGCTCGTGTCGCTGAAGCCCTTGGCCGCCAGCGCCGTCGCGGTCGAGATGACGGTCCGGACGACCGCGGTGTTGGCCGCCTTGCCCTCGGGGACCCCGGTCAGGACCGGGTCGCCGCCGGTCGCCGGCGACTCGTAGACGATCGGGGTCGCGACCCCGGGCAGCGTCACCGTGACGCTCCGGAGATCGGCCTTGTCCCGGCCCGGGAAGAGCTTCTTCTGGCGGAGCTCGTCGGTCGTCTTCTGGAACCGCGTCGCCACGAAGTCCTGGGCCAGGAAGGGCTGCGCCGTCGCCGGGTCGCCGACCACACCCCAGCGCCGCCCGTCGTAGGGCTCCTCGGTCATCTTCGCCGAGAACGTGACGCGCTGCTCGCCCGCGGCGGTCGAGATCGCGCCCGTGACCCCGCCGGTCCCGGCCAGCGCCGCCCGCGCCGCGTCGACCTCGTCCGGCCGCGCCCAGCGCGCGCACGTCAGCCTCGTCAGGGACGTCAGCGCCGTCGAGAGATCCGCCTCGTAGCCGACCTCGGGCGCCGTGAAGCGCCACCGCTGGCCGTCCCGCGCCACCGAGACCGGACCGTCGGGCCCGGCGAAGGTCACCGCCGTCACGGCCTCGGGGCTCACGTCCAGGAACTTCTTGTCCTGCACGTCCTCGACGGTCTTGCGGACCCCGTCGGCGGTGTAGCCGGCGAGCTTCATCAGCTCGTCACGGCCCTCGACCCGCGCCCAGACGTCGTCCTTGCCGCCGTCCTGGACGGTCAGCTTCAGCGTCTCGCCGCCCTCGGTCTCGCCGACGACCGTCCAGACCTCCCCCGAGAGCGCGGTCTTCGGCGCCTCGGCGGTCGGCACGAAGGACTTCGCCCGGAGGCCCGTGAAGCTCCGCGCGAGCGAGCTCGCCGAGGTGTCCGCCGTGAGCCCGGCCGGCTCGGTCAGCGTCCACGTCACCTTGGCCTTCGGCTTCGGCGCGTTCTCGTCGGCGTCCGCGTCCGGCGGCGGCGGCTCGGTCTTCTCGCCGGTCAGCACGAAGTGCCGACCGTCGGGCGCGGTCACCGACAGCTTCGTCAGCTCCTCGGCCGAGGCGGTGAAGGCCTTCTTGTCCCGGAGGTTGTCGAGGTCCTCCTCGAGGGGCGACCGCAGGTCCTTGCCGCCCATCCGGTAGACCACGTCCGGGCGGCTCTTCAGCTGGACCCAGGTGTCGGGCTCGCCCTCGCCCCCGCGGCCCGGCGGCCCGCCGGCGTCGTCGCCCTTGTCGGTGCGCCCGACCCACAGGTCGATGTCGTTGTAGACGCGCGCCTCGCTCTCCCCCTCGGCGTGGTACTTGACGGTCAGCCCGATACGGCGGTCCGCCTCGAGGTCGTAGAGCGGCAGGTCGGCCTCTTTCGCGCTCGTCGCGTAGACGCTCTCCGTCTTCGTCTTGAAGAGGCTGACGATCTTGTCGACGAGGTACTTGACCGCCGGGGCGTCTACCGGCTCGGTCAGCGCCCAGGTCGCGTCCTTCCCCGAGCCCGAGCGCACGAGCCGGATCTTCTCGCCGTGGCGCTCGATGACGATCTCGTCGATGGGGTTTTCGATGTCCAGCGGCCCCTCGAGGAGCCCCCGCTGCTTCTCGGCGTCGAGGTCCTCCTGCTTGGCGTAGCCGTCCAGCGTCACGCCGTCCGGGCCGGTCTTCGTGTCGTCTCTGGTCACGAGCAGCGTCAGGGCGATGAGCACCGCCGCGACCACCAGGAGCGCGAGCGTCGACTTCTTCACAGCGCGAGCCTCCTCTGGCGCGAGCGCCGCCGCAGGATGTACGCGAGCCCCCCGAGCAGGAAGAGCAGCGGCGCCACCAGGACCGCGGCGGCCTGGAGCATCCCGTGGTCACCGTCCTCGGTCGTCGAGAGCGGCCGCGCGATGATCTGCTTGGCGCGGAGCTCGACCAGCGCGTCCCGCTGGATCGACCAGTCGAGCGCGTTCGACAGGAACTGGAGGTTCTCGCCGAGGGTGTGCTGGACCTGCTGGATCTGGTTCGACCAGTTCTGGAAGTTCGCCTGGTACTGCCGGAACTGCTCGATGAAGTCGAAGTTGTCGCCGGTGATCGACGCCAGGTCGAAGCCCGCGAAGATGACGTCCTTGGCCAGCGGCTCGAGCCCGAGGTTCGACCCGATGACGAGCACCCGCCCGCCGGCGCCCGAGTCCACCTTGGGCTTGGCGACGGCGTCCTTCACGGCGTCGTCCTCCTTCGGCGGCTCCGGCTTCATCGGGTCGGGCTTCTTCTCGGGCGCCTTCGGGGCGTCCTTGCCCGCGAAGTGGCTCGGGAGGGTCCCGCTCGCCACCGCGATCACGGCGGCCGGCGCCTCGACGAGGTTCAGGTCGGCCACGGCCTCGCCGTCCTTCGGGAGCTGGGAGCCCGGCTCGAGCGGCAGCCCCGTGTCCGTCGTCGTGTAGGCCTCGGCCGAGGTCTTCGCGAGCGCCGTGAGCTCCTCGCCGGCCGCCGCGTTCAGCGCGAGCGTCGTCGCGAACGGCAGCGTGATGGTGTTCGTCGCGCGCACCAGCGGGTCCGAGCGGTCGAGGTCGTCGAGGGTCGGCACCATCGCGTAGGGGAACTGCTGCGCCTGAAACGGCACGTACCCCTGGTTGGTCTGCAGGTAGGTCATCAGCGCGATGTCGCCGTGCGCCTTCGGCTCGAGCACGAGCGCGCCGCTCGGCGTGATGCCCCAGGTCGCCAGCAGGCTCGCGATGTTGCTCTCGTTCTTCGTGAGCTTCCACGTCTTCGGGTCGAGCTGCGGCTCGCCGCGCGTGTTGTAGCCCTGGATCTGCACGTCCCACGGGTTGAGGAAGACCACCAGCGACCCGCCGCCGAGCACGAACTGGTCGAGCTGATAGAGCTGGTAGTCGCTGAACGAGCCCTTCGGCCCGAAGACGACCAGCGACTGCACGTCCTGCGGCAGCTCGTCGTCGAGGTCGACCTTCACGATGTCGAAGCCGCGCGCCCGGAAGAGCCCCTGGTTGATCTGCGCCAGCAGGTTCGCGATCTGCTGCTGCATCTGCTGCATCGCCGGCAGCATCTGCTTGAGGATCGGGTTCTTCTGGGTCAGCGCGCCCTCGATCTCTTTCGGGATCAGCGGGGTGTCGTCGGGGAACGGGCAGAAGGTCTTGCCGTTACAGACGAAACCGATGCGCCGCCGGCCGGGGCTGTCGACGAGGTCCTGATACTCGCCGTCGATGGCGTGGCCGATGGCCAGGACCCGCTTGATGCCGCTCATGGCGGCCTGGGTCGCGGCGTTCGGGTCCTCGCCCGAGAGCTGCTCCCAGAACTGACCGAGGTGCTCGTCGAAGGCGTCGGCGACCAGCGCCACGCGGTCGAGCTGCTCGTTCTTGCCCTTCATCGCCTGCGCTTTCTCGACGGCGCCCGGGATGTCGCCGCAGGTCTTCTGCAGCTCGTCCTTCTTGGTCGTGTACGCAGCGACCTTGGCCTGGGTCTGCTTCTGGTCGAGGAGCATCATCGCCCCGCTCGGCGAGTCCTCGTCGGGGGCCGCCGCCTCGAGGGCCGCGACGCAGCTCGTGACGGCCTCGTTGACCGCCTCGCCCGTCCGCAGCACGTCCTTCATGGTGATGGCGTGCTCGGCCTTGTCCTTGAGGCGCAGGAGGCGCTTGGTGATCTCGAACTCGTAGACCTCGGGGTAGAGCGCGAGGTCGAAGACCTCCATGGCGCTCTTGTAGTTGAAGGTCACGCCGAGGACGTACTCGTCGCGGACGATCCCGCCGGACTCGGTGAAGGTCCCGCCCTTGCCCTTGAACGGCTTGAGGCGCGCCTTCTTGCCCTCCTCGACCACGTGCTCGTCGACGTAGGTCACCGTCACGCCGCTGCCGGCGACCGCCTTGTACTCCTCGATCTTGTCCTTGAGCTTCTGCCCGAGGCCGAGGGTCTTGAGCGGGGGCCGACCCGGGGCCGGCGAGGGGATCTCCTCGGGGAGCGGGTCGGAGATGTAGACCCGGATCTCGAGGCCGTCGAGGTCGGCGACGGCGTCCTTCGAGGCGTCCGACAGCAGGTTGACGCCGTACTCGGTCAGATCCACGCGCCCGTAGAGCTCGTTACCGAGGATGTTGACGAAGACGGCGACCACGATGGTCAGGGCGATGATGAGCGCGGTGTTCCCGGCGCCCGCTGCTTTGTTGGTGCGTGCCATGCGTGTCGTCCTCCTACTTCCAGTTCCGCGCCTGGAGCGACTGCACGGTGATGACCAGAGCGACGACGACGAAGGACAGGTAGAAGACCACGTCCCGGGTGTCGATGACGCCGCGGGTGATGTTGGCGAAGTGCCCCTCGAAGGACAGCGCCGCCATCGCGTCCTGCGCGCCGGCCCAGACGACCGAGACCATCCCGCTGATCGCGTAGAAGAAGGCGCAGATGAGCGCCGCGAGCAGGTAGGCGACGATCTGGTTGTCGGTCCACGACGAGGCCATCAGGCCGATGGCCAGGTACGCCGAGCCGAGCAGGAAGAGCCCGATGTAGCCGGCGATGAGCGCGCCCACGTCGAGGTTGCCGAGGGTCCCGACGATGAACGGCAGCGGGATCGTCGCCAGCAGGGTGATGGCCAGGAACGCCAGGCCGCCCAGGAACTTGCCGAGGGCGATCTGGGTGTCGGTCACCGGCATCGTGAAGAGGAGCTCGATCGTCCCGGAGCGCTTCTCCTCGGCCAGGAGCCGCATGGTGATGGCCGGGATGATGAGGATGAAGATGACCGGGATGACGTCGAAGAGCTTTCGGAGCGACGCCTCGTTGTCCTCGAAGAAGGACCGGCCGGTCGCGATGTCGTCCATCGAGAAGAGGTAGACGCCGCAGACGACCAGAAAGAGCGTGATCGTGATGTAGGCGACGGGGCTGTTGAAGTAGAAGCCCATCTCCCGGCGCGCCAGGGCGCCCACGTTCCGCAGCGCGTTGGACTTCGGCTTGGATCTCGCGGTGGTTTCCATGGTCCCTAGATCTCCCGGGTGAGCTTTCGGAACAGGCCTTCGAGGTCGAGCACCTCGCGCTCGAGGCCGAGGAGCTCCCAGCCCTGCTCGACGGCGAGGCGGTACACGTCGGCGCGGACGTCCGCGCCCTCGTCGGCGACGACCTCGAGTCGGGTGGCGGCGGCCTCGGCGGCGGGGCGCTCGTGGACCTCGCGGACGCCGGCGATCCCGGCCAACGCGGCCTGGGCGGCGTCGCCGGGGACGTCCTTGACGAGGACCCGGAGCCGCTGGCTGGCGCTCTCGCGCTTCTCGAGCTCGGCGGCGGTCCCGTCGGCGACGAGCTTGCCGTTGTGGACGATGAGCATCCGGTTGCAGGTCGCCATCACCTCCGGGAGGTTGTGGGTCGACAGGATGATCGTGCGGTTCTCGCCCAGGCGCTTGATGAGGTTTCGGATCTCGACGATCTGGTTGGGATCGAGGCCGCTCGTCGGCTCGTCGAGGATCAGGATCTCGGGATCGTGGATGAGCGCCGCCGCCAGGCCCACGCGCTGCTTGAAGCCCTTGGACAGGGTCCCGATGCGCTGGCCGACCCGGGGCAGGATCCCGCACATCTCGCAGGCGGCCTTGATGCGCCCCTTCAGCGCGTCTTTCGGGACCCCGCGCACGGTCGCGACGTGGCGCAGGTAGTCGTAGACCAGCATGTCGGTATAGAGCGGGTTCGCCTCGGGCAGATAGCCCATGAGCTTGCGAACCTCGAGAGGCGCGTCGTTGATGTCGTGCCCGTTGACCGTCACGGTGCCGCTCGACTGCGGCATATAGCTCGTGAGGATCTTCATCGTCGTGGTCTTGCCGGCCCCGTTGGGGCCCAGGAAGCCGACGATCTCCCCGGGTTGCACGGTGAACGAGATGCCTTTGAGCGCCTCGAAGTCGTCGTAGGACTTCGACAGGTCGCGTACTTCGATCATAGGTGTTCCCTCCGCAGCGGCCTGGATATCTGACGGGGCGCGAAAATATTCCCGGAGCGCGTCACGTCAATAGCAACTTGGCCCTCGGCACGGCCGCCACCGCGGGCGCGAGATCTCGACGGCGCCGCGCGGCTGCGGTACGACGCCGACGTCGGGCGGCAGCCAGAGCGCCCACGACGAGGGAGGAACCGGGTGAGCGACGTGAACACGCTGGTCGGCCGCGGGAGCCACTTCGAGGGCAAGATGACCTTCGAGGGGGTCGTGCGGATCGACGGCAGCTTCTCCGGCGAGATCGTCAGCGACGACACCCTGATCATCGGCGAGGGCGCCGAGGTCCGGGCCGAGCTCGACGTCGCCACGGTCGTCATCTACGGCGTCGTCTACGGCAACATCCGCGCCTCGAACTGCGTCGAGCTCCACGCCCCGGGCCACCTGGTCGGCAACATCGTCGCGCCGTCGCTGGTGGTCGAGCGCGGCTCGGCCTTCGACGGCAACTGCCGGATGGGCCTCGCCGACTGGCAGGGCGCCGGCGGCGACGCCGACGAGGTCGCCGGCGAGGCGACCGTCACGATCGGCTACGACGCCGCCGACGAGTAGCGCGGACGGAGCGGCGCCTTCAGGGCCCGGCGACCTGCCCGGAGGTGTCGGTGACGACGAAGACGCCGTCGCCGACGTAGGTCAGGTCGACCGTCGCCCCCTCGAGGGCCACGAGGGAGCCGCTCGGCGCGAACCGCTTGAAGAGACCGCGGTCGGTCGCGACCACGGACGGCGCGCCGCCGGCGTCGAGCACGAGCGCCTTCGGGTCGGCGGGGCCGAGGGTGGAGGCGGACCAGGTCTCGCCAGCGTCGGCCGAGGTGTAGACGAGGCCGGAACGGGCCGCGAGGGCGAACGCGGCGCCCGGCCCGGAGACGGCCAGGTTCCAGACGCTGCCCGCGGGTACCGTGATCACGGTGTAAAAAGGCGTAGTCTCGGCCACCCGATAGCTGGTCTGACCCACGACGACACAATGCGAGCCGTCGATTGAGCACGTCATTGCCTCCGGGCGGGAGCTTGCGCCGAAGGCGCCGACGGACTGGTTGCCGGAGTACCTATCGAGCATCCAACCCCCGGCGGTCGGCGCCGCGGCGATCCACGATGTAACGCCATCGGCCGAGAGCGCCGACCAAGACTCCAGCCGGTAGTCGTTGAAGTACGCCCACGTCGCCCCGCCGTCCGTCGATCGGTAGAAGTACTTCGACGCCCCGAGATAGGAGCCGCCCACGAGGAGCGTGGCGCCGTCGGTCGAACACGCCACCTCCAGGAAGTCGAGCGCCGCGTTTGGTGTCGTCGCTGCGACCCAGGTCGTCCCACCGTCCGTCGAGCGAAAGACGCCGTCCTTGCCGGCCACGGCGGTGATCGCTTCACCATCGTCGGAGATGGCGGCGCCCAACCACCCCAGCGGCGGTGCGCTGGTTTGAGCCCACGTCGCCCCGTCGGAGGACAGGAAGACGCCGACCCCCGCGCCCGCCGCGACCAGGTGGGACCGGTCCGAGGACGTGGCGACGGACCAGCTGGGGCCGAGGCTGTTCGAGGGGGTGGTCTCGAGCCACTCGCCGAGGCCGCTCGCCTCGATCACCTGGTCGGCGTCGGGCGTGACGCTGACACGCCCCGGACCGCGGACGATGACGCGCAGCTCGTCGCCGACGGTGACCGCGCTCGAGGGCGGCAGGGTCAGCGTGACGGGGGCGCCGGCGTCCACGATGTAGCCGGTATTGCCCTGGGCCTGGGTGTCGCTGTCGACGGTCGCCCAGGCGAGCCGTGCGGCGTCGCAGACGTAGCTGGTGGGCCCGGATCCGACCTGGATCGCGACGCCCCCGAAGGCGCAGTGGTCCCCGGGCGGCTCGGGGGTGACGGTCGCGCTCTCTCCGTCGGCCCCCGGCGCGCCATCGGCTCCCGGGGCTCCGTCGGCCCCCGGGGCTCCGGTCGCCCCGTTGCAGAGGTGGGTGACCGGCCCGTCGCCGACCTGGAGCGCGACGCCGCCGGCGGCGCAGTGCGAACCGGGAGGCTCGGCGGTCATCGCGACGCTCTGGCCGTCGGCGCCGGCGGTCCCCGGGGCGCCGGCGCAGACGTAGGTGGGCGGCGCGTCGCCGAGGGTCAGGGCGACGCCGCCGTGGGCGCAGTGCGGGCCTTCGGGCTCCGGGGTCACGACGACGCTCTGCCCGTCGGCCCCGGTTGCGCCGGGCGCGCCGGGCGCGCCGTCTGCCCCGGGCGCGCCGTCGGCTCCGTCGCAGACGTAGGTGACCGGCCCTTCGCCGACCTGGAGCGCGACGCCGCCCGCGGGGCACCCCTGTCCTGGAGGCTCCTCCGCGAGGGTCACGCTCGCCCCGTCCGCGGCGGAGCAGACCGTGACCGGGGCGCTGTCGCCGACGGCGATCGCCGCGCCGCCGTTCGGGCAGGCGCCGGCGTCCGCCTCGGTCACGGTCGCGCTCTGGCCGGGGGCGCCGTTGCAGACGAAGGCCGTCTCGCCGCTGGGCGAGGTCAGCCGGAGCCCGCCGTTGGGGCAAGCCTCGCCAGCGGGCTCAGCCGTCGCGATCGGTGAGGTGCCGTCGGCGCCGGGCGCGCCGTCGGCGCCGTCGCAGATGTAGGTGGTGACCGTCGCGTCGCCCGTGGTGGTGGTGAGCGCGGTGCCTCCCCCGGGGCAGTTGTCGCCGGGCGGCTCCGCGGCGAGGTCCACGGTGGCCGCGGCCCCGTCGGCGCCGTCGCAGACGTAGGCGGTCGCGGCCTCACCGTCGCGCAGGACGTCGACGCGCTGCCCGCCGTTGGCGCACTGCGCGCCCGGTGGCTCCGGGCTGACGACGACCTCGGGCGCTTCGCCGGGGGCGCCGTCGCAGGCGAAGAGGGGGACGACCAGCGAGGCGGCGAGGGCGGCGAGGTGGCGGGTCGACATGCGTGCGCTCCGAGCGAGACCGGTGGGCCGAGCACGGCGCCCGATGGCCGCGCTCAGGAGCTGTGTGTCACCGCGGGGGCCGGCGTTTCGTCGAGCTGCGCACGGGCCGCGCCGTTCTTCTCCGGGCCGCGCCCGCCGAGCCAGGCGTAGAGGGTCGGCAGGACGAGGAGCGTGAGCAGCGTCGAGGTCAGGAGCCCTCCGATGACGACGGTCGCCAGCGGGCGCTGGACCTCGGCGCCGGCGCCGGTGGCGAGCGCCATCGGGATGAAGCCGAGCGACGCGACGAGCGCCGTCATGAGCACCGGGCGGAGGCGGGTCTTTGCGCCCTCCTCGGCGGCCTGGAGCGCCGTGCGCCCGGCGCGGCGGCGCTCCACGATGTAGGAGACCAGCACCACGCCGTTGAGGACCGCCACGCCGAAGAGCGCGATGAAGCCGACCCCCGCCGAGATCGAGAACGGGTAGCCGCGCAGCGCCAGCGCCACGAGCCCGCCGGTGATCGCCATCGGGACGTTGAGGTAGATGATGAGCGCCAGCCGCCCTGATCCGAAGGTCGTGTAGAGCAGCACGAAGATGAGGAGCAGCGCGAGCGGCACGAGCAACGTCAGGCGCTCGGTCGCCGCCTGGAGGTTCTCGAACTGCCCGCCCCACTCGACGGTCCACCCGGGCGGGAAGCGGACCTGCCGGTCGAGGGCCCGCTGGGCCTCGGCGACGAACGACGCGAGGTCCCGGCCGCGGACGTTGGCCTCGACGTTGATGCGCCGGCTGACGCGGTCGCGGCTGATCTGCGCGGGGCCGTCCTCGACGGTGATCGTCGCCAGCTGGGACAGCGGGATCTGCCGGGGCGGGCCGCCGTCGGGGGCCGGGGCCGCCACGCGGAGGTCTCGGACGCGGTCGAGGTCGGCCCGCACCTTCGGGGCGAAGCGGGCCTGGAGCGTGAAGCGTCGCTGCCCCTCGAGCACGGTCCCGGCGGGCTTGCCGCCGATGGTCTCGACCACGTCGAGGACGTCCTCGGCGTTGACGCCGTAGCGGGCGATGGCCTCGCGGTCGACGCGGACGCGCATCATCGGGAGCCCCTGGGTCTGCTCGGCCTTGACGTCGGCGGCCCCGGGGATGTCGTTCAGGACCCGGACGACCTCGTCGGCCTTGGCCTTCAGCCCGGCGAGGTCGTCGCCGTAGATGTGGACGGCGACGTCCGAGCGGACCCCCGAGATGAGCTCCTGGACGCGGAGCTCGATGGGCTGGGAGTAGCTGAAGATGGCGCCGGCGACCTGGCGCTTCATCTCGCGGTCGATGGCCGCGATGAGGGCCTCTTTGGTCGCGAAGCGCCACCCCTCGTGGGGCTTCAGGATGATGTAGGTGTCGCTGATCTCGACGCCCATCGGATCGGTGGCGATCTCGGCGCGCCCGGTGCGCGAGACGACGGTCTCGACCTCGTCGGGGAACTCCTCGAGCAGCACCCGCTCGGCGACCCCGCTGATGGCGTTCGACTGCTCCAGCGAGATGCTCGGCAGGCGCCAGATCTGCATCGCGATCGAGCCCTCGTCGAGGCGCGGCATGAACTCCGCGCCCAGCCCCGGGATGATGGCGAGGCTGCCCGCGAACAGCGCGACGGCGGCCGTCAGCGTCGCCGCCTTGTGGCGGAGCGTCGCCCGCAGGACCGGCTGGTAGGCGCGCTTGGCGACGCGGAAGGTCCACGGCTCGCGCTCGGACACGCGCCGGAGGAAGAGCGTCGCGAGGACGGGCATGAGCGTCAGCGCACAGACGAGCGACCCGATCAGCGCGAAGACGACGGTCAGCGCCATCGGGCCGAACATCTTCCCCTCGACCCCCCGCAGGCCCAGGATCGGCAGGTAGACCAGGGTGATGATGCCGACGGCGAAGACCACCGGGCGGGCGACCTCGCGAGCCGCGGCGCGGACCTTCTCGGTGTGCGGCGTCTCCGTGTCGTGGCGGCGCTCGTGGAGGACCCGCACGACGTTCTCGATCATCACGACCGAGCCGTCCACGATGAGCCCGAAGTCGATGGCGCCGAGGCTCATGAGGTTCCCGGACAGGCCGGCCAGCTTCATGGCGGTCGCCGCGACCAGCATCGACAGCGGGATGGCGAGGGCGACGATGAGCCCGCCGCGGAGGCTCCCGAGGAGGAGCAGGAGCACGGCGACGACCAGGACGCCGCCCTCGAGGAGGTTGGTCGCGACCGTATGAATCGTCTTCTGAACGAGCTCGGTCCGGTCGTAGAACGTCTCGATCGTCACGCCCTCCGGGAGGGTCTTGTCGACCTGGGCGATCTTGGCCTTCACGCGCTCGACGACGACCCGGGCGTTCTCGCCCATCAGCATCATGACGATGCCGACGACGGCCTCGCCGCGGCCGTCGCGGGTGACGGCGCCCTGGCGGATCATCGGGGCGAGCTCGACCTCGCCGACGTCGTGGACGTGGACCGGCGTGCCGTCGGCGTCGCTGGTCAGCACGATGTGTCCGATGTCTGCGAGGCGCTCGACGAGGCCCTCGCCGCGCACGAGGACCTGCTCGCCCTGGTGGGCGATGTAGCCTCCGCCGACGTTCCTGTTGTTTCGGGCGAGGGCGTCGAGCAGATCGCCGACGGTCAGCCCGTAGGCGACGAGCTTGTTGGGGGCGACGGTGACTTGATAGGTCTTCAGCTCGCCGCCGAAGCTGTTGACCTCGACGATGCCGGGGACCGTGCGGAGCTGGGTCGCGACCGTCCAGTCGAGGATCGTCCGGAGCTCCATCGGGGTGTAGCAGGTCTCGGTGTCGGGGCCGCCGGCCGGGCACATGGGCTCGCCGCGGACCTCGAACTGATAGATCTCGCCGAGGCCGGTGGAGATGGGGCCCATCTCGGGCTCGCCGTAGCCCTCGGGGATGGCCTCGCGGGCCGCGCCGAGGCGCTCGCCCACGAGCTGGCGGGCCCAGTAGATGTCGCTGCCCTCCTCGAAGACGACGGTCACGACCGACAGGCCGAACTTCGACACCGAGCGGATCTCCTCGACCCGCGGGAGCCCGCTCATCGCCGTCTCGACCGGGAAGGTGATGATGCGCTCGACCTCTTCCGGGGCGAGGCCGGGGCTGTTCGTCAGGACCTGCACCTGGACGTTCGTGACGTCGGGGACCGCGTCGATCGGCAGGTCGTTGGCGGACCGGACGCCGACGCCGACGACGAGCAGCCACGCCATGACGACGAGCAGGCGGTTGTCGAGGGAGAAGTCGACGACGCGCTGGATCATCGGGGGACCCCGGGGAGGCTGGGGGTGGGCGGAAGGGGAGGCGCGGGCGGAGGCGGACGCAAGAGCGCAGGCGTGGGCGGAGGCGTAGGCGGAAGCGAGAGCGCCGGCGTCGGCGGAGGCGTAGGCGGAAGCGAGAGCGCAGGCGTCGGCGTGGGCGAAGGCGTAGGCGCAAGCGTGGGCGCAGGCGCAGGCGTGGGCGCAGGCGCAGGCGTGGGCGCAGGCGCAGGCGTGGGCGAAGGCGGAGGCGTGGGCGTGGGCGAAGGCGGAGGCGTGGGCGTGGGCGAAGGCGGAGGCGTCGGCGTGGGCGAAGGCGGAGGCGTCGGCGCAGGCGTAGGCGGAAGCGAGAGCGCAGGCGTGGGCGGAAGCGAGAGCGCAGGCGTGGGCGTCGGCGTGGGCGCAAGCGGAGGCTCGGGCGGCGGCGAGAGCGTAGGCGTGAGGCGGGCGTGGTGGGCTCGCGGTCGCGCCGGGGTTTCAGTGAGAGTGGCCACCGCCCATCCCCTCCTTGGCGCTCTCGGACTTCAGGATGAAGGCGCCCTCGACGACCACCGGCTCGCCGGCCTTCACGCCGGAGACGACCTCGACGAGCTCGCTCGTGCGGGCGCCGACCTCGAGGACCCGGCGCTCGTAGCGGCGCTCGCCGACCTTCACGAAGGCGACGCTGCGGGCGCCGTCCCGCGTCACGGCCGCCGGGGGCAGCGCCACGCCCTCGCGGTCGCCGACGCTGTGGGGGTCGGTCAGGACCACGTCGCAGAACATGCCGACCTTCAGCAACCCCGCGGCGTTGTCGATGTCGATTCGGGCGCGCACCGCGCGGGTCGCCGGGTCGACCCGGTCGCTCACGTAGGCGACGCGGCCCTCGAAGACCCGGTCCGGGTAGGCCTCGGTGCGGATCTCTACCGTGTCCTCGGCGTGGACGTGGGCGACGTCGCGCTCGTAGGCGTCGGTCCAGATCCACAGCTCGCGCAGGTCCGCGATGGTGAAGACCTTCTCCTCCGGGCTGACCAGCTCGCCGACCACGAGGTGCTTGTCGACGATACGCCCGGCGATCGGCGCCACCAGCGGGAACAGCGCCGCCTTCGGGTCGCCGTAGCGGACCGCCTCGATGTCCTCCTTCGGGATCCCGAGGAGCCTCAGCTTCTCCTCCGCCGCCCGGAGGTGGGCCAGCGCCTTCTCCCGCGTCGCGCGCGCTTCGCTGACCGCCTGCTGCGAGGTGATGCGCTCCTTCAAGAGGCGCTGCTCGCGGGCGAGGGTCTGCCGCGCCAGCGACGCCTCGGCCCGCGCCGCCAGGTAGTCGGCCTTGGCCGCGCCCAGCTCGATGCTGTCGAGGGACGCCAGCTTGTCGCCGACCGCCACGTCCTGGCCCAGCTCGCCCACGACCTCCGCGACCCGCCCCGGGACCCGCGGGCTCACGTGGGCGATCCGGCGCTCGTCGTAGTCGACCCGCGCCGTCGTCCGCAGCACGAAGGGCACCCCGCGCGTCGCCGCCGGCTCGACCCGGATCGACACCCGCGCCGCGGCCTCGGGTGACAGCGCGATCACTCCTTCTTCATGTTCGTCGTGCTCGTCGTGCCCCTCGCGGTCGTCGTGCCCCTCGCGCTCGTCGTGCCCCTCGTGCTCGCCGTGGCCCTCGTGCTCGCGGTCCGAGCGCCCGCCGCACGCGCCTGTCGTCAGCGCGCCGGCGAGCAGCGCCGTGGTCAAGAGCCTCCCGCACCTGCTCATCGCGTCTCCTCCCCGTCCGCTGTCGGCACCGCGAGCGTGCCCGCCGCGACGTCCAGCCGGAGCCGGTCCCGCCGCGCCTGAGCGCTCGTGGCCACCAGGGCCCGTCGGGCGTCGAACAGCGCCCGCTGCATCACCAGGACGTCCGTCCAGTCGCTCTTGCCGGCCTCGAACGCCTTCTTCAAGAGCGCCAGGTTCTCCGCGGTCGTCCCGACGACGCGCTCCTTCAGCGCCTTCAGCGCCGCGAGCTCCGCCCGGTAACGCTCCGCCGCGCTGACCACCTCGCGCGTCACCCGCAGGCGCGCCGCCCGCCGCTCCGCCCGCGTCCGGGTCAGCGCCGCGTCCGCCTCGGCGACGCCGCCCTGATTGCGCGACACCACCGGCAGCGGGATCGACAGCCGCGCCCCGATCAGGGTCTCGGCGCCGCCCTCGCGGCCCGCGTAGACCCCGACCCGCAGGTTGGGCCACGCCCCGGCGCGGGCCAGCTCTCCGCGCGCTCGGGCCGCGGCCTCCAGCGCCGCCAGCGCGCGCAGGTCCTCACGGTTGTCCTGCGCCGCGGCGATCAGCTCCGCCACCGGCGCGATCGGCCCGTCCTCGGGCGCCAGCTCCCCCGCCGGCATCGGCAGCTCCCCCGGCGGCAGCGCGAGGCGCTCGGCCAGCGCCGCCCGCGCCTCGGCGAGGGCCCCGATCGCCGCCCCGACCATCAGCTCGGCCCGCCCGAGCTCCGCCGAGGCGACGTTCACGTCGAGCTGCGTCCCGGCCCCGGCCTGGAGCCGCCGACGCGCCAGCTCCAGCAGCTCCCCGGCCAGCGCCGCCTCGTCCTGGGCGACCTCGAGCTGCGCCCGCGCCTCGAGCGCGTCGGCGAAGGCCAGGTGCACCGCCGCGACCAACCGGCGCATCTCACCGCGCGCGTCGGCCCGCGCCGCCCGGAGGTCGGCCTCCCCGACGGCCTCGCGCCGCCCCTGCTGACCGCCGAGCTCGATCTCCTGGGCCAGACCGACCTCGAAGTCGCCGCTCGCCTGGCCCGAGCCGACGCGCGCCCCGCCCTCCAGCTCGAGCTCGGGGTTGTACGGATAGGTCTCCGCCCCCACCAGCCGGCCGCTCGCCTCGCCGATCCGGGCTCGCGCCACCGTGACCGTGGGGTGGTCCCGGAGCGCCGTCGTGACCGCCTCCTCCAGGGTCAGCGTCGGCGCGGCGCTCGCCGCGTCGGGCACGCCGACCAAGACCAGGGACAGCAGCGCCACGAGGGTTCTACTATCAGGTGTCGTAGATGTGGGCGCAGGCAGACCCAGGCGTCTCATCCGTCGTCTCCGAGGCTAGAGGAGGCCGAAGCCGATGAGGGCGCGCTCGAGGGCGCCGTGGGCCAGGTCGAGCGGCCAGGCCCCGAGCAGATGGGGCAGGGCGATCACCGCGGCGGTCGCGGCGAGCCCGATCCACAGCGCCGGCGCCGACGGGCGGCCAGGGTGGCGCCGCGCGAAGCCGACGAGGAGCTGGATCCGGAGCTGGAGGAGCCCCGCGGAGGGGCCGCCGAGCCCGACGGCCAGGGTCCCGCGCGGTGGTGCGGTCCGGGCCGCGACGACCAGGGCGTCGGCGAGGGCGAGCGGGTCGGCCCCGTGGCGCACCGCGCGCTCGTCGCAGACGGCCTCGCGGGCGGCGCTCCAGCGGCGGAGCTCGGGGCGGAGCAGGGCGCCGCACGGGTTGAGGGTCAGGCTGGCGGCGGCGACGAGCCGCCGCAGCGGGTCGCGCCCGTCGTGGTGCTCGGCTTCGTGGAGCAGCGCCGCGAGGAGCGCCTCGTCGCCGACGCGGGCGAGGAAGCTGACCGAGACCTCGATCACCGGGCGGAGCAGGCCGCGGGTGCAGATCGGGTGCGCGGCGGTCGCGACCACACGGACCCGGTCGCCGCGGCGGGACAGCGCCCGGAGACGCGGATGGGACGCGCAGATCCGGGTGACGCGGCGGGACGCCGGTGCGTCGGCCGGCAGCGCGACCGTCCGGTCACGGCGGCTCGCGTGGCGCCACCAGCCGCGGGTGAAGGCGGTGACGATCAGGGTGGACAGGAGCCCCGCGAAGAGGATCGCGTCGACGCAGGCCGCGGCGCCGTCGTGGTCGATCGCGCAGCCGGTGTCGGCACCCGGCTCCGAGAGGTGGAAGCCCGCCGAGGTGAACCAGGCGATGGCGCCCAGGCTCGGCGCGAGCAGGAGCAAGAAGGTCCCGAGCGAGCCATGGCGCCGCGGGTGAGGGTCCCGGCGGAAGCGCGCGACCAGCAGGCCCTTGGTCACCAACGTCGCGACGGGGACGGCCAGGCCGACGACGAGGCCGGCGCCGACCAGCGATGGGACGAGCTCGGTCACTGCGCCAGCTCCTCGCGTCGCGCCCGGATGAGCGCCTCGAGCCGGTCGAGCTCGCGCGCGTCGGCGTCGGCCACGCGCTCCACGAGGAGCGCCTCGGCGGCCTCGAGTCCGGCGTCGAAGAAGCTGCCCAGGACCTCGCGGGCCATCGTCCGGAGGAACTCGTCGCGCGACATCGCCGGCCGGTAGAGGTAGCGCTTGCCGTCGCGCTCCCGCTCGAGGAGCCCCTTGTCGTGGAGCCGGCTCACCGTCGTCATCACGGTCGTGTAGGCGATCTCGCGGGTGTCGGCGAGGCGCTCGTGGACCTCGGACACCGCGAACGTCGCCCAGGACTCCGCCCAGACGATCTCCATGACGTCGGCCTCGAGATCGAAGAGCGACGCGCGCAGCCCCTCGTGCTCGGGGCGGATACGTATTCCTTTCAAGAGGGGGCTCCCTCGTCGGCTGAACTACGATGGTTGATAGTAGTACCCCTCCGGTGATGTCAACATCGCGGTGATCGCGATCTCGCCGTCGCCGTCGCCGTCGCCCGGGTGTCGCGGCGAAACGCCGCGGCGGCGACGGGATGGTTGACCCGGGGCCGCTTCAGCCGGAAGAATCCCGCCGAATCGGGAGATCCATTCCGCAGCTCGGACCCGAGGAGCGCGCCCTGTTCGAGATCACCTCCGCCCCCGGACCCGCTCAGCCCTTCGTCGGCCGTGGCCGCGAGGTCGCGAGCCTCGCGAGGCTGCTGAAGGCCGCGCCGCTGGTGGCGGTGGTCGGGCCGCCGGGGGTTGGGAAGACCGCGCTCTCGCTGGCCTTCGCGCGGGAGCACGCCGCGGGCGGGGCGCTCCTCTTCGCCGCGCCGCGTCCCGGCGCCGCCTTCTCCGCGGACGCCGTCGCGTCGCTCCTCGCCCGCGCCGAGGAGGCGAAGGCGACGGTGGTCCTCGACGGCCTCGAGGCGACCACCGAGGAGCGCTCGACGGTCCTGTCGAGCCTGACGCGGGGCGCGCGCGCGAGTCGCTGGATCGTGACCGCCCGCGACCTCCCGCCCGGCCCGCCGCCGCGGGTCCACCTGGGGCCTCTGGCGCCCTCCGACGCCCGTGCGCTGGCCCTCGCCGTCGGGGCGCCCGAGAGCGACCTCGACTGGGTCGCCGAGGCATCGCTCGGGTCTCCGGCTCGCGTCCGCCACCTCGCGGGCGCCGACGACGCGCCGCCGGCCGAGCTCCCCGAGGCCGCCCACCCGTGGCTCATCCGGCTCGCCGCGGTGACCGCGCCGGTGCCCCCCGAGATCGTCCGTGACGACGACGAGCGCGACGCCCTGTGCGCCGCCGCCGCCGAGGGCCTCGTCACCCACGCGCCGGCCGGGCTCTCCCTCGATCCGGTGGTCCGGGCCGAGGTCCGAGAGCAGCTCCCGCCCCTCTCGTCGGAGGACAAGCGCGACCTCGCGCGGCGCTTCGAGGCCGCCGCGGACGACGCCTCGTGGATCAACGCCGTCGATCTGTGGTTCCAGCTCGGCGAGCGCGACCGCGTCCTGGCGCTCCTCGCCGAGCGGGGGGAGCGGCTCATCGACAGCCCGCGGGTCGGCGACCTTTGGAAGGTCCTCCGCCCCGTGACCTGGCCCGACTTCGCCCGCTGGCGCTTCCGTGTGGCGGTGGCGACGGGGGTGGTCGCCGAGGTCGACGCCGACGAGGTCCGCGGGGACGACCCGGCCTTGCGCTGTGACCGCGCCCGGCTCCTCATCCTCCGCGGCAAGAACGAGGAGGCGCGCCAGCTGGCCGACGCCATCCTGGCGGACCTCGGGCCGGACGACCCGCCGCGGCTGACCTTCCGCGCGGCGATGGCGTCGACCGCCGCCAGCTTGAACCTGCGTCAGGGCGAGCCGGCCTTGGACGTCCTGGCCAGGATCGAGCCGCGGAACGACCTCGAGCGGGTCAGCGTCGACGTCGTCCGAGCCAAGGCCCTCGGCATCGCCGGCCGGGAGGGCGAGGGCATCGCGGTCCTCGAGGAGATCCGGCCGCTCGCGCTGCGGCTGCTGCCGGTGCTGCCCCACCCGGAGCTGGCGCGGCTCGGCGGGGCCTGCATCGACCTCGACCAGCGGGCCCTGGCGCGGCACTTGCTGCCGGATCCCGTGGCCAGCGCGCACTCGGCCTTCGGGCCTGACGTCACCCACCTCGTCGACGTCGCCCACGCCTGCATCATCGCCCTCGACGACGGGCGCCTCGCCGACGTCGCGCCCTTCGCCGAGCTGCAGGAGACACTGCCGCTCGCAGACAGCCTGGTCTCGGACCACGTGCGCCTGATCCGGGCCGAGTGGCTGGTCGCGACCGGGCGCTTCGCCGAGGCGGAGCGCGTCATCGACGCCGTGGGCGCTGTCGATCGCTCGGACAACGTCGAGTGGATCGCCATGCTCCGCGCGCAGATCGAGCTCGCGACCGGGGTCCCGCCCGTCGCCGAGCTGGCCGCCGGGGGCGAGGCCGCCTCCACCGACGGCATCGCCCGGATGCGTCAGGCGATCCGCTGGGGCCGCGGGCCGATCGCGGCGCTCCCGGCCCGGATGCAGGAGAAGCCGCGCACCCGCCGCTGTATGCCGCTGCAGCTCCGCGCCGAGCACGCGCTCTTCCACGGCGCCGTCGAGGACGCCGCCTACGACGCCGGGCGCGCCTGCCGTGAGGCCGAGCGCTACGGCTACCGGGTGCTCCTGGCCGACGCGCTCCTGACCCGCGCCGACGTCGCGTGCGTGGGGCGGGACTGGCGCGGCTGCCGCGAGGCCGCCGAGCAGCTCGTCGCGACCGGGCGCGCCATCGCCTCGCCGCGCTGGGAGGGAGAGGGGGCGTTCTACCTGGCCGCCCTCGACCACGACTGGGCGGCGCTGGAGCGGCTGGCCGGCTCGCCTGAGCCCGCGCCAGCGGCGTCCCGACGCGCGGCCGCGCTCCTGGGCGATGGCCGCGCCCTCGACCACCTCGACGAGCGCGTGGTCTCGGCCCTGCGCGCCCACGACGGCTGGCCCGAGGTCCACGTCGTGGGCGGTGACGGCGATCCCTGGGGCATCGACCTGACCGCGGGGAGGGCCTGGGTCGACGGCGCCTGGGTCGAGCTCGAGACCCACAAGGTCACCTGGCGGGTCCTCGAGGCCATCGCCGGGGCCGGCGGGCGCGCCGACTCGCGGGACCTGCTGCGCGAGGTCTGGGACGTGCGCGAGTACAAGCCGCACCTGCACGACAACCGTCTGCAGATCACCGTCCACCGCCTGCGCGGCGCCCTCGGGGGCGACGGCGAGGTCCCCCGCATCCTGCGCGAGGGCGAGGGCTACGCGCTCGCCGGTCGCGCGCGCCTGGTGCGTGGGCAGGCCCGCTGACGGCGTGACGCGACGGTCGACGATCGCGTGGCCGTCGGCGTGATCGCGAGATCAGAACGAATCGTCTAGCGGCGACGCGGGGTTACGAATCCGGGTTTGCATCGGGCCGGCGGATTCGTCGAGGTTGGCGGCTCCTCACGCGCCGGGCGCCAGCTTCGTCCGGCCCACAGCGACGGAGCCCGAGCGATGACACACCACCGCGTGATGTCCAGGTCCATCCATCGTCCTTCGACGCGCGCCGGCGTGTCCGCAGCCGCGTTCCTGGCCGTTCTGCTCGTGCTGACGAGCGGCGGGACCACCCGCGCCGCGACCTATCCATGCACCGACGCTGGTCTCGCCAGCGCCTTCGCCGCCGGTGGGGACGTCGACTTCGCGTGTGGCGGACCGGCCACGCTCACGATGGCCGAGGGGGTCTCGCCCACGACCCCTATCGACATCGACGGCGGGGGGCTCGTCACCATCGACGTCGCGGCCGGCGACTATGGCGCGAACGTCGTCGGCGCGATCGCGTTTCGGAACCTGACGCTCGGCGGCTCGACGGTCGGTGGGCGCGGGGTGCTCGTCAACGCGGCCGGCGACCTGACCTTCGACCGCGTGACGATTCGTGGAAACACCTTCGATGGTAACTCCACGGTCACTCGGGTCGCTCAGCATCAGGGCAGCTGCTCGCTGACCGTGACGGACTCGACCTTCGAGGGCGATCCCAGCACGCCCCTCGAAGCCGCCGGCTGCAGCGTCACCATCGAGAGCTCGACCTTCGACGGGACGTTCGGGGTCATCGTCCTCACCGAGAGCGCGACCGGGACGATTCGCAACTGCACCATCACGAACGGTCTGGGCGTCTTTCAGATGGACGCGGGATCGTCGTTGACCGTGTCGCGCTCGATCCTGAGCACGAACCAGACGGTCGCCAACCTGGTCTCCGGTGGCCACAACATCTTCGAGGGCAGCCCGTCGGTTCCCGCGATGCAGGCGAGCGACGCGGTCGTCAGCGATCTGCGGCTCGCTCCCCTCGCCGACAACGGAGGGCCGACGAAGACGCGAGCCATCCAGGAGTACAGCCCCGCGATCAACTTCGCGCCGGCGACGGGCGGCCCGAGCACCGACCAGCGCGGAGCGGGCTACCCCCGGGTGCTGCAGGGGCGCGCCGACGCGGGCGCCTTCGAGTCCACCTACCAGGCGGTCCCCGGCATCACGGGCCAGCCCCAGGGGCAGACGCTGTTCGCCGGTCAGACGCTGAGCCTGTCGGTCACCGCCATCGGCCCGGTCGGCCTGAGCTACCAGTGGAAGCGCGGCGGGACCAACATCCCGGGCGCGACCTCCGCGACATTCACCAAGACGGCGACGACCGGGGACGCCGGTAGCTACACCGTCGTCGTGACCGGGCCCGACGGCTCGGTGACGTCGAACGCGGTGACGGTCACGGTCCACGGTGCGCCGGTGATCACGGCGCAGCCCCAGAGCGTCGCGGTCTTCGCGGGGCAGAGCCTGAGCCTGAGCGTGACCGCGAGCGGCGCGGGGCTGCGCTACCAGTGGAAGAAGGGCGGCTCGAACATCGCCGGCGCGACGGGCGCGACGTTCACCAAGGGCAGCGTCACGGCCGGGGACGCGGGCAACTACACGGTCGTCGTGAGCAACGACGCGGGCTCGGTGACCTCGAGCGTCGCGGTCGTGACGGTGAACGGCCCGCCGTCGATCACCGCGCAGCCGCAGGGGACGACGGTCTTCGCGGGGCAGAGCCTGAGCCTGAGCGTGACCGCGAGCGGCGCGGGGCTGCGCTACCAGTGGAAGAAGGGCGGGGCGAACGTCACCGGCGCGACGAGCGCGACCTTCACGAAGACCGCGACGGTCGGAGACGCAGGCGACTACACGGTCGTCGTGTCCAACGACGCGGGCTCGGTGACCTCGAGCGTAGCGGCCGTGACGGTGAACGGGCCGCCGTCGATCACCGCGCAGCCGCAGGGGACGACGGTCTTCGCCGGTCAGAGCCTGAGCCTGAGCGTGACCGCGAGCGGTGTGGGGCTGCGCTACCAGTGGACGAAGGGCGGCTCGAACATCGCCGGCGCGACGGGCGCGACGTTCACCAAGGGCAGCGTCACCGCCGGGGACGCTGGCAACTACACGGTCGTCGTGAGCAACGACGCCGGCTCGGTGACCTCGAGCGTAGCGGCCGTGACGGTGAACGGCCCGCCGTCGATCACCGCGCAGCCGCAGGGGACGACGGTCTTCGCGGGGCAGGGCCTGAGCCTGAGCGTGACCGCGAGCGGCGAGGGGCTGCGCTACCAGTGGAAGAAGGGCGGGGCGAACATCACCGGCGCGACGAGCGCGACCTTCACGAAGACCGCGACGGTCGGAGACGCAGGCGACTACACGGTCGTCGTGTCCAACGACGCGGGCTCGGTGACCTCGAGCGTAGCGGTCGTGACGGTGAACGGCCCGCCGTCGATCACGGTGCAGCCGCAGGGGACGACGGTCTTCGCCGGTCAGAGCCTGAGCCTGAGCGTGACCGCCAGCGGGGAAGGGCTGAGCTACCAGTGGAAGAAGGGCGGGGCGAACATCACCGGCGCGACGAGCGCGACCTTCACGAAGACCGCGACGGTCGGAGACGCAGGCGACTACACGGTCGTCGTGTCCAACGACGCGGGCTCCGTGACGTCGAGCGCCGCGGCCGTGACGGTGAATGGCCCGCCGTCGATCACCGGGCAGCCGCAGGGGACGACGGTCTTCGCCGGTCAGAGCCTGAGCCTGAGCGTGACCGCCAGCGGGGAAGGGCTGAGCTACCAGTGGAAGAAGGGCGGGGCGAACATCACCGGCGCGACGAGCGCGACCTTCACGAAGACCGCGACGGTCGGAGACGCAGGCGACTACGCGGTCGTCGTCTCGAACGACGCGGGCTCCGTCACGTCGAGCGCCGCGTCGGTCGTCGTCCACGGCCCGCCGGTCATCACCGCGCAGCCGCAGGGGGCGACGCTGTTCATCGGGGCGTCGCTCGAGCTGTCGGTGACCGCCACCGGCGAGCAGCTGAGCTACCAGTGGCGAAAGGGCGGCGCGGACATCGCCGGCGCGACGAGCGCGTCCTACTCCGCGACGGTCACGGCGACCGACGGCGGCGTGTACGACGTGGTCGTCTCGAACCCCGCGGGCGCGGTCACGAGCGACGGGGCGACCATCGTCCTCGAGGGCGCCCCGGTCATCACCCTCGACCCCGCGGACGTGACGCTCTTCGCGACCGAGACGCTGACCCTCTCCGTCGAGGCGGAGGGCGCCGCGCTGACCTACCAGTGGCGCCAGGACGGCGACGAGCTCGACGGCGCGACCGCGGCGACCTACAGCGTCACCGCGGAGGTCGGTGACGCCGGCAGCTACGACGTCGTGGTCTCGAACGCGTCGGGCGCCGTCACCTCGAACCCCGCGACGGTCGTGGTCCACGGGCCGCCGGAGATCGTGACCCCGCCCAGCGCGGCGACGGTCTTCGGCTCCGAGACCCTGACGCTCTCGGTCGTCGCCTCGGGCGAGCAGCTGAGCTACCAGTGGCGAAAGGGAGGGGCCGCCATCGACGGCGCCACCGAGGCGACCTTCACGACCACCGCGACGGCCGACGACGCGGGCAGCTACGACGTCGTCGTCTCCAACCCCGCGGGCAGCGTGACAGCCGCGGCGGTCGACGTCGTCGTGTATGGGCCGCCGACGATCACGACCCAGCCGAGCGACGTCGAGGTCGACCTCAACGCGCCGACGACCCTCAGCGTCGTCGCCGAGGGCGAGGCGCTCACCTACCAGTGGAGCCGCGCCGGCGCCGCGGTCGACGGGGCCACCCAGCCGAGCCTCACCATCGACGCCGTCAACGACGACACGGCCGGCACCTACGTCGTCACGGTTACCAACCCCGCGGGCGCGGTCACCAGCGACGACGCCCAGGTCAGCTACGCCGACACCCCGCCCGCCGACGACGTCGAGGCCGACGTCATCGGCGGCGACGCCACGGAGTCGGACGCGGGCGCGGACACCGGGACCGTCGTCAGCGGAAGCGGCGGCGGCGGCTGCCAGGGCGGCGCGGCACCGGGCCTGCTCGGCCTGATCGCCCTCGCCGCGCTCCGGCTCCGCCGCCGCGTCAGGGGATGTCGCTGACGTTCACCGGGGCCAGCTGGACGGCGGCGCCGTCGTCGCCGTTTCCGCACTGCCCGTAGCTGTCCTGGCCCCAGCACCAGACCTCGCCGTTGACGAGCCGCGCGCAGGAGTGGCTGTGGCCGACCGCGACCTCGGTCGCGTCGGGCAGATCGACCTTGAACGGCGTCAGGGCGTCGCCGCTGGTCAGGCCGTCGCCGATCTTGCCCGACGCGCGCGAGCCCCAGCAGTAGACCTCGGCGTCGTCGGTCAGCCCGCAGGCGTGGGACGAGCCGAGGTCGACCTGGACGATCCCCGCCGGCAGCGCCGAGGCGGCGACCGGACCGTACTTGTTGCCCGAGGTCGCGCCCGTCCCGAGCTGCCCGTTCGCGTTGGCGCCCCAGCAGCTGATGGCGCCGCTCGCCAGCCGCGCGCAGGCGGCGTTGTGCCCGACGAAGACGACCTCGGCGGCGCTGATCCCGCTGACCGTGACCGGTGACGACTCGCAGACGTCGCCACCGGTGCCGCAGCTCGTCCCCGAGGCGCTCCCCTTGCCGAGCTGCCCGTTGTTGTTGCGGCCCCAGCACTTGATGGTCCCGCCGGAGAGCACGGCGCACGCGTGGTGGTCGTTGACGCCCACGTCGATGACGCCGGTGAGCCCGTCCCCCCCGCGCTGTCCCAGGGTGTTCTGCCCCCAGCACGTCACGGCGCCCTGGTCGCTGAGCGAGCAGGCGTGGAAGTCGCCCACCTCGACCTCGGCCGAGCTCGTGATCCCGCTGATCTGGGTCGCCGTGCTGTCGCCGGAGAACCAGGCGCCCCAGCAGTAGAGCGCGCCGCCGGCTCGCGCGCAGGAGCCGTGGATCCCGGCGGCGACCTGCTGGACGGCAGGGAGACCCGGGTGGAAGTACGGCACGAAGGAGTAGCTCACGCCCGGCTCGCCGGTGGCCGTCGAGGCGTTGCGCCCCCAGCAGGCCGACTCGGTGCCGACGACGAGGCAGGTCGTCCAGGCGTGGGCGCTCATGAGCGAGGTCTGCGGACACTCGCCGGGGACGTCGCAGCCGACGTCGTCGACCGTGATGGTCAGCGGCGCGGCCCAGACCGTCGTGCCGTCGTCGGCCTGAACCCGGACGCTGAGGCTCGTCGCCTGCTCGTAGTCGAGCGCCGTCGCGCCCACCAGGAGCGTCGCCTCGTCGATGACGAAGAGGTCGTTGTCGTCGTCGCCGGCCCCGGCGACCAGGGTGTAGACGATGTTGGCGGGGGGCGTGTCGGGGTCGTCGGTCGAGAGCGTCCCGACCACCGCGTTGGGGACGCCCTCGTCGACGCTCGCGGGGTCGAGGGTGATGGCGGTGCCGGGGACGAAGGCCTCGACCAGCACCTCGGAGGCGACGTGCACGGTCAGGTTGGCGTGGACCCAGGCGTCGCGGCCGTCCATGTCCGCGTCCCCCGTGTTCGTCCAGTCGCCGTCGAGGTTCACGCCGTCGCTCGCGTCGCCGTCGATCCACAGCGCGCGGCTCGGGCTCATGGCGGTGGCGTCGCCGGCGTTCAGCGCGATGGACTGGGAGCCGGCCGCGCTCAGGTCGAAGATCTCGAAGCCGTGGACGCGCTTTCGGCCGACCTCGCGGAGGTCGAGCACCGCGCCCGGGACGGTGATCGCCAGGGTGTCCATCCCGGGGCCGCCGTCGACCCGCGCGAAGTCGAGGCTCGTGACCAGCACGGTGTCGTCGCCGAGGCCGGCGTAGACCACGTCGCCCGCGCCGATCCCGCCGACCATGTCGTCCCCGCGCCCGGCCGCGATGTTGTCGACGCCCGCGGTGCCCGACAGCACGTCGGCGTCGGGGGTGCCGACGGCGAGCTCCGGGTTGTGCCCGGGCGCGAGGCGCGCGCCGAATACGACGAGCCCCACGCCAGCGTCGCTGCGGCCGAGGGCGTCGCCGGACGGGTAGCTGATGACGAGGTCGGCCAGGCCGTCGCCGTCGACGTCCGAGAGCTCGACGTTCTCGGCGTCGTCGAGGTCGCCGACCCCGGGGAGCGCGAGGGCGTCGGGGTCGCTCGCGAGGTTCACCGTCCCGCCGAGGCCGGCGCGGCCCCAGAGGATCCAGACGCCGGTGTCGCCGTAGCGCGGGATGACGAGGTCGTCGAAGCCGTCGCCGTCGATGTCGCCGAAGCCGGCGCTGCCGCCGAAGGCGTTCCACAGGCCGCCGCCGGTGATCCGGAAGCCGAAGCTCGCGGCCAGCGACCCAGTCAGCGCCGTCGACGCCGCCCAGGAGGGCTGGCCGCCGTAGACCACGTGCTGGTCGCCGAGCTGGTGGGTGTCGTGGACGAGCAGGTCGTCGACGCCGTCGCCGTTGAAGTCGCCCTGCTGGGAGCTCGGGCGCGGGCCGCGGTTGCCGCCGGTGAGCCGGACGCCGTCGCTGCCGTCCACCGCGCTGAGCGAGGTCGGCAGCGTGAAGGCGGCGTTGCCGAACACGATGTAGGTGCTGAACGGGATGAGCTGGCCGTCGTTCGAGCAGCCGTTGTTGGCCGTGAGGTCGAGGTAGCCGTCGTTGTTGAAGTCGCCGGCCCCGCCGACCGCCGCGCTGTTGGACCGGGACGAGACGCCGCAGTGGCCGATGGCCATGGTGGTGTAGAGGTCCGGCCCCTGGCTGGAGGCCCAGCTGGCACGCCCGCGCCACGCCGCGAGGCCACGGCTGGTGCTGCCGTAGACCGTGGAGTTGCCGCCGCCCACGAAGACGTCGTCGAAGCCGTCGGCGTCGAAGTCGAAGGGCGCGACGTAGTAGGCGCCGTTCGTGAAGCCGGAGCCGGTGAGGGTCGCGACCCCGGCGGTGTCGCTGTCGTACAGCGCGGCGTAGGGCTGCTCGCCGCCGAAGACGATCGCGTAGACGTTGTTCGCCGAGCGCACGAGGAGGTCGCCGAGCCCGTCACCGTCGACGTCCGCCACGCCGGCCTGGTCGTAGTAGCGGTAGGTGCGGTCGACGCCGAAGGCGGACACGCCGTCGAGGGCGACGTCCGCGAGGTCGATCTGGCGTCCGGGCCAGGTGGGGTCGCCGACGAGGGCGTAGACGAGGCCGGCGGCGACCGAGGAGATGTCGCCGTTGACCGACGTGATGAGGAGGTCGGGCTCGTCGTCGCCGTCGATGTCGCGGCGCGCGGTCCCCCGCGAGAGGATGATCTGGTCACCCGCCTCGACGCCCACGACCCGGGCGGTGCTGTCGAGCAGGGCGAAGCCCTCGGCGCCGCCGGCGTCGCCGCCGCGGACGTCGGTCACGTCGACGACGAGCGCCTTGTCGGCCGCCGCCGTGGTGAGGGTCGGCGGGCCGTGGAGGAGCGGGATGGTCGCGCTCGCGAGCTGCTCACCCGACGGGAAGACGACGGTGCCGCCGGTCGCGACGTAGTGGACGCCCGCCACGGCCGAGCCGTCGGCGGTCGTGAAGTCGGCCGAGATCGGGTAGTCGACGGCGACGTCGAGCTCGAAGACGACCGTCGCCTCGGCGTCGCTGTCGAGGGCGCTCTGGCCGGGGCGGACGGTGACGACCGGGCAGGCGGCGCAGTCGCCGCCGCAGTCGATGTCGCTCTCGTAGCCGTTGTGGACGCCGTCGTCGCAGGTCGGGGGCTGGCAGGCGTGGTCCGCGCAGACGCCGCTGACGCACTCGTGGTCGAGGTCGCAGTAGAGCGCCTCGCACACCCAGACGGCCGTGAGGTCGACCAGCTCCTTGTGCTGGCCGACGCAGCCGCTCGACTGGCCGCCCCAGGTGAGGGTCTGGCCGTCGGCGCTGAGCGAGGCGTCGGAGCCCTTGCCGCCGGGCAGGGTGCCGAAGGTCCCCGCGGCGCCGATGACGCGGTAGTTGATGCCGCTCGAGGCGTCGGCGATGTGGACGCGCTCGCCGAAGAGCGCCCCGTCGCAGGTGGCGGCGTCCTCGAAGTAGCCCGTGCAGGTCGTCACGCTGATGGGCTGCTGGTCGCGGGCGCCGTAGTCCACCCAGCGGTAGCGGTCGACGCAGGTGTTGGCCTGGCACGCCTCGTCGGCCGCGCAGTCGCTGTGGCCGCAGCAGGTCACGCCGACGGCGTCGACGCAGCGGTCGTCGACGCCGAAGCCCACGGTCGACGTCGTCGGGACGTAGACGCGGAGGTCGTCGAGGAGGACCGGGGTCGAGTCGTCGGCGGCGAGGTGCAACCGGAGCGCGCCCTTGATCCCGGTGGCGGCGACGGGGTCGGCGGTGGCGGTGTGCTCGCCGAGCGGGGTCCAGGCGCCGGAGTAGGCGCCGCCCTCGGGCGGCTGGGCGAGGAGCAGGGTGCCGATGTCGAAGCTCTCGGACGAGAGGAAGGCGTCGTCACCGCAGGTGGGCGCGGCCCCCGAGCCGACGCCGACGCCGTCCGAGCCGGCGCTGTTGAGCCCGACCGACGCGGAGACCTGGGCGTCGACCCAGCCGGCGGCCGCGTCGTAGCAGACGGTCGAGCCGCCGACGCGGGTGACGTCGACGGCCACGGACAGCGGGGTGTCGCCGAAGCCGACGACGCTCGTCAGGGCGGCGCACTCCGGGCTCCACGCGGCCTTGCCCCAGCGCGCGGCGGCGGCGCACCCGGCGTCGGCGATCCAGGTGTCGTCGTCGACACCGTCGTCGAAGGCGTCGAAGAGCTCGAAGACCGCGGCGCCGTCGGTGACGTCCGGGGCGAGGGGGTTACCGAAGTAGAGGTCGACGGCGTGGTCGGCGATGTCGACCGGGACGCGGAGCCAGACCCGGGCGTCGGACTCGGTCCAGATGGGCAGGAGCGTCCCGGCGTCGGTGTCGTAGAAGCGGAGATCACCCAGGTCGCGCCTGCATCGTGGGCGCATGAGCGCCTGGACGCCGGCGTCGTCGAGGGCGCCGTCGAGGACCACGGCGGAGTCGATGGCGCCGTCGAGGACCTCGCTGGCGTCTCGGTTGGTGCCGAGCCGGACGTCGGAGCCGAGGGCCCTGAGCGCGACGGGCGCGCCGTAGTCGTAGCTGGCCTCGAGGGCGCCGTTGACGTAGAGGCGCTCGACCTGGCCGTCGAAGGTCAGCGCCAGGTGGTACCAGTGGTTCGGCAGGAGCTCGGTGGTCGAGCAGAGGTTCGGCTCGCCCTGGTCGATCGGGTGGACCTGGGTCATGAAGCGGGCGCCGTAGCCGCCGCCGTTGACGTCGCAGACCGAGGGGTCGCCGGTGACGCGGAGCTCGAAGATCTCGGCGCTCTTCCAGGCGCTGAGGAGGCCGGGGCCGGCGCTGGTCGTGGGGATCGCGTCGAGCTTGACCCAGGCGGCGGCGGTGAGGCGGGTGTCGGTCGGCGCGATGTCCTGGAGGTCGACCCAGCCGACGCCGTCGAGGTGGAGGGCGCTGCCCTCGACGCCGGGGACGAAGTTCGCGCCCTCCGGGAGCTGGGCGAAGCCGCCGTGCCCATCGGACGACGCGACGGCGTCTCCCGTGCCCTCGTCGAAGTGGTAGCTGGCGAGGATGGGCGGCAGGGTGACGCCGTAGCAGAGGGCGTCGACGTCGACCGGGATCTGCACCTCGGTGGCCCCGTCGGGCGCGTCGGTCACGGCGAGGTCGGCGGAGACGCGGTCGGTCCACGCGGGGTCCCACCAACCGCAGGTCGGGCCGGCCCACGTCCCGGCGCAGCTGTCGCAGGCGAGCACGTCGCCGGTCACCTGGTCGCAGGTGACGGTCCCGGCGCAGTTCCCGAGGGCACAGGTGTCGTCGCAGGTCGGGCCCCAGGCGCCCGCCTGGCAGGCGGTACAGCTGATGGCGGCGCCGGTGTCCTGGTCGCAGGTGACGGTCCCGGTGCAGGCGCCCTGGTCGCAGGTCTCGGCGCAGGTCGTGCCGGTGTAGCCGGGGACGCAGCCGTCGCAGTGGGTCGCCGCGCCGGTGTCCTGGTCGCAGGTGACCGTGCCCACGCAGTGTCCCTGGGCGCAGCCGTCGCCACAGGTCGCGCCGTAGAAGCCGGCGGCGCAGCCGGTGCAGCTGACGGCGGCGCCGGTGTCCTGGTCGCAGGTGACGGTCCCGACGCAGTCCCCCTGGGAGCAGCTGTCAGCGCAGGTCGCGCCGTGGTGGCCCGGCGTGCAGCCGGCGCAGCTGATGGTGGCGCCGGTGTCCTGGTCACAGGAGACCGTTCCGGTGCACTCGCCCTGGGGGCAGGTCTCGGTGCAGGTCGCGCCGTAGGAGCCGGCGGCGCACCCGGTGCAGCTGAGGGCGGCGCCGGTGGTCTGGTCGCAGGTGACGGTGCCCGTGCAGTCGCCCTGGGGGCAGCTGTCGGTGCAGGTCGTGCCGTAGAAGCCGGCAGCGCAGCCGGCGCAGCTGAGGGCGGCGCCGGTGTCCTGATCACAGGTGACGGTGCCCGTGCACTCGCCCTGGGGGCAGCTCTGGGCGCAGGTCTCGCCCCAGAGGCCGGCGGGGCAGCCGCTACAGCCGGTGACGGCGCCGGTGGCCTGGTCGCAGGTGACGGTGCCGGTGCAGTCCCCGGGGTCGCAGGCGTCGGCGCAGGTCGGGCCGTAGAAGCCGGGCTCGCAGCCGCCGCAGGCCGTGGCGTCTGCGGTGTCCTGGTCGCAGGTGACGGTGCCTACGCAGTGGCCCTGGTCGCAGGCGTCGGCGCAGGTGTCGCCGTGGTAGCCGGGGTCGCAGGCGACACAGCTGGAGGCGGCGCCGGTGTCCTGGTCGCAGGTGACGGTGCCGGCACAGTGGCCCTGGTCGCAGCTGTCGCTACAGGTCGCGCCGTGGTAGCCCGCCGCGCAGCCTCCGCACGAGACGATGGCGCCGGTGTCCTGAGCGCACTCGACGGTGCCGACGCAGTTGCCCTGGGCGCAGGTGTCGGCGCAGGTCGGGCCGCGGTAGCCGGCCTCGCAGCCGGTGCAGGCGAGGGCGGCGCCGGTGTCCTGGTCGCAGGAGACGGTCCCGACGCAGTGTCCCTGGGCGCAAGCGTCGGCGCAGGTCGCGCCGTGGGTGCCGGCCTCGCACGCCTCGCACGAGACGGCGGCGCCGGTGTCCTGGTCGCAGGTGACGGTGCCGACGCAGTCGCCCTGGGGGCAGGCGCCGGCGCAGGTGGCGCCGGTGTGGCCGGGCTCGCAGCCGGTGCAGCTGGTCGCGGCGCCGGTGGTCTGGTCGCAGGTGACGGTGCCGGTGCAGTCGCCCTGGTCGCAGGTGTCGGCGCAGGTGGCGCCGTAGTAGCCGGCTTCGCATCCGGTGCAGCTCATCGCCTCGCCGGCGGTCTGGTCGCAGGTGACGGTGCCGACGCAGTCGCCCTGGGGGCAGGCCACGGTGCAATCGGCGCCGTAGTAGCCCGCCGCGCAGCCGCTACACCCGGTGAGCTCGCCGGTGACCTGGTCGCAGGTGACGGTGCCGGCGCAGTCGCCGGGGTCGCAGGTCTCGCCGCAGCCGGGCCCGTAGTAGCCGGCCTCGCAGCCGGCGCAGGCGCTGGGGGCGCCGGTGTCCTGGTCGCAGGTGACGGTCCCGGTGCAGTGTCCCTGGTCGCAGGCGGTGTCGCAGACGTCGCCGCCGTAGCCGGCGACGCAGCCCTCGCAGCTGGTCGTGTCGCCGGTGTCCTGGTCGCAGGTGATGGCGCCGCTGCAGCGCTCGTTCTCGCAGCTGTCGGTACAGGTGGCGCCCCACGAGCCGGCCTCACACCAGCTGCAGCTGGTCACGGCGCCGGTCCGCGGGTCGCAGGTGATGTCGCCGAAGCAGCTGCCGCCGCCGGCGCAGGCCTTGGCGCAGCCGGCGCCCCAGGTCCCGGGGGCGCACGGGGTGCAGGTGGTCCCGTCGCCCTCGAAGCCGTCGGAGCAGGCGCAGACGAAGCTCCCGTCGGTGTTGGCGCAGGCGGCGTTGGCGTCGCAGTCGTCGAGGTCTTCGGCGCACTCGTCGACGTCGGCGCAGGCCCCGGCGCCGTCGTCGGTGAAGCCGGCGGGGCAGACGCAGACCTGGGCCTCGCAGCGTCCGGAGGCGCAGTCGCTCGCGGTGACGCAGCCCTCGGAGACCCCGCACGGGGCGCAGGTGGCGCCCCCGCAGTCGATGCCGGTCTCGTCGCCGTTCTGGGCGTTGTCGGAGCAGCCGTGGGCGCCGACGGTGGACTCGCTGCCCTGGCCGCAGGCGGCGAGGGCGACGGCGGCGAAGACGGCGCAGCCCGTCGGGAGGAGCTGGAAACATCCCATGGAGTCGGATCCCCCGAACCGAAGCGTCGGTTCGCTCGATGTGTACGGAAGAAGCCGAGTCTAGCGGCTGCGGGCTGGCGACGCTAAACGGTTCGACGTCGAACCCGCCACCAGGACCTGCCGGCGGAGCGCCTGGGCCGCGGCGACGCGCCGAGAAAAGATCGTCGGCGCGGACGAAAGCTCGCGACTCCGGGCGGCTACTCGGCGGTCGCCCGCCAGACCTCGCCGGTGTCGGTGCCCAGGTACACGGCGCCCTGCCAATAGGCGATGGACTTCGGGGGGATGTAGGTCGCCAGGTCGAAGACCTCGGTCCAGGCGTCGCCGTCGGCGGCGGTGACCCAGGCGCGGACGCGCTTCTCGCCCGGGGTCTCGGGGCGCCAGTCGTCGCCGTCGACGGTCAGGGCGAGGAGCTCGCCCGTGGCGGTCACGACGTCGACGTCGACGACGGTCATCCCGTCGAAGGCGGTGATGACCGAGGTGGTCGCGTCGGGGGCGAACCACCAGGCGCGCTGGACGGACGGCGAGACGCCGAAGTCGCGGCCGCGGACGAGGCCCCGGTCGGGGCCGACGCGGTCGGTCTCGATGACGTAGACCGAGGCGAAGGCGTGGTCGCCGGGCAGGAGCGTGAAGGTCTCTCCGTCCCAGGCGCCGTGGGGGAGGAGATCGATGAGCCCCTCGGCGTTGGTGCGGTAGCCGAAGGCCCAGAGGACGTCGTCGAAGGGCAGGAGCCGCGTCAGGCGGCTGTCCCCGGTGGTCTGGTTGTGGACCTGGGCGACGATGTCCCAGGTCTCCAGCGTGTCGGTGGAGCGCCACAGGTGGCCGAAGATGTCGCCGGCGTTCCACTCGTCCGGGGTGGAGCCGGAGCCGACCGCGTAGATGGCGCCGTCGAAGCCGGCGACGTCGTGGACGTGGACGCCGTTCTGGACGGTCCTGTGCTTGACCCAGCCGGCGTCGGGCGTGCGCCGGTAGACGTTGCCGAGCCAGGCGTCCTCGGTGGCGTCGACGCCGGCCATCAGCAGGTCCGGCCCGATCTGTCGGTAGCGTTCGAGCTGCTCCTCCTGGGTCACGAGCTCCTGGATGAAGGTCGCGCTGGCCGGGTCCGTGAAGGCGCGGAAGTCGATGGGGAAGACGCGGCCGAGGTTGAGGTTGGCGTCGCCGAAGCCGAGGTAGAGCCGGCCCTCGTAGGCGCGCAGATCGTGGATCCCGCGCAGGAACGCCAGTGACTTCACCTCGGCCTCGCCGGCCGCGAGGTAGTCGTCGATCGGGTGCGCCCACGCCTCGGGCGCGCCGAAGCTCTGGCTCGCGATGGACGCCGGCGGGCTCACGGTGTCGGTCGCCGCCGTGTCCTCGCCGGCGTCCGGCGCCGTATCGTCCGTCGCGGTATCGACGGCCTCGACGGTGTCCGCCGGTTCGGCGGTGTCAGCCTCCCCGGTCGCGTCACCCCCGCAGGCGACGGTCAGAGCCAGCAACAGAGCGGTCGTGAGGAGCAGGGGTCGCATGCCGCCACCATGCCAATCGCGGCGCCGCTTGGCGATCAGAAACTCTGCCGACGTCCTCTCCCAGAGGGCGGACGGGACGAGGGTGTCGCGTCACCTCCACAGCGCGCTCGCACGTCCGAGTGCGTCGCGCCCGTCCGTTCCAGTATCCTCCCAACCAAAAAAACAGCCGGCGTTGGCGCTCGTGGGGATGTGGGAAACCCTGCGAGCCCCCCGGGCGAGCGGGGTTTTCCAAGTCGGTGTGGGTAACGCCGCGAGCCCCCCGGGCGAGTGGAGTCATCCAAGCCCCTCGTGGGGAACCCGCGAGCCCCCCGGGCGAGCGGGTTGTCCACAGGGGCGTCACCGACGCCATCTCCACAGCGCGCGTTCACCCCCGACTCCGAACAGGCTGGTGCGGGCGGGACGCCCACGCTCCGAATGGTCATCGGATGACCTCGCGACCGTGGACCTCGAGGAAGGCGTCGCGACCGTCCGTTCCAGCATCCCCCAACGAAAAAACAGCCGTCGTTGGCGCTCGTGGGGATGTGGAAAACCCTGCGAGCCCCCCGGGCGAGCGGGGTTTTCCAAGTCGGTGTGGGTAACGCCGCGAGCCCCCCGGGCGAGTGGGGATATCCAAGCCCCTCGTGGGGAACCTGCGAGCCCCCCGGGCGAGCGGGTTGTCCACAGGGGCGTCACCGACGTCATCTCCACAGCGCGCTCGCACGTCCGAGTGCGTCGCGCCCGTCCGTTCCAGTATCCTCCCAGCCAAAAAAACAGCCGGCGTTGGCGCTCGTGGGGATGTGGGAAACCCTGCGAGCCCCCCGGGCGAGCGGGGTTTTCCAAGTCGGTGTGGGTAACGCCGCGAGCCCCCCGGGCGAGTGGGGTTATCCAAGCCCCTCGTGGGGAACCTGCGAGCCCCCCGGGCGAGCGGGTTGTCCACAGGGGCGTCACCGACGTCATCTCCACAGCGCGCTCGCAAGTCCGAGTGCGTCGCGCCCGTCCTTTCCAGTACCCCCAACGAAAAAACAGCCGCCGTCAGCGCTCGTGGGGATGTGGGGAACCCTGCGAGCCCCCGGGCGAGCGGGTTGTCCACAGGGGCGTCACCGACGCCATCTCCACAGCGCGCGTTCACCCCCGACTCCGAGCAGGATGGTGCGGGCGGGACGCCCACACTCCGAACGGTCATCGGATGACCTCGCGACCGTGGACCGTGAGGAAGGCGTCGCGGCCAAGCGTCCAGTGGATGTCGTGAGCCGGCGGGGCGGCCTTCATGCGGCCCAGGTGTAGGACTTCCAAGTGACAGGCCACGCAGAGGCCGACCAGATTCGAGCGCTCCTCGCCACCTCCGTGGCCGCGGAACCTCAGGTGGTGCGGCGTGAGGTCCCGATTCGAGCAGACCGGTGAGGCGCAGCGCAGCAAGTCCCGTTCGTATACGTCCTGGTACGCCACGCGCTCGGGGTCCCGGCGGAGCCAGACGCTCCAGAAGGCCCGAATCAGGAAGTCGACGAAGCTCCCGACCTCTCCCGAGGCCTCGAAGAGCCGCGAGATGTCCCGCCAGAAGCCGACCGTCTCGCCTCGAAGCCGCATCCGTAGCGGGACGAGCCCCGCCCAGCGTCCGCGACCATCATCGGTGACGGACATCTGGCTCGCCTCGCTCTCTTCGGTGACGGATATCTGGCTCGCCCCGTCGTCTGGGTTGACGGATATCTGGCTCGGCCCCGAACCCTCCAGCCGCCCGCCGTTCACGACCAGCTCGGCCACGGTCCCGTCGAGCATCCCGCGCTCGAGGTCCTGAAACTCCGCGACCAGCGACGCGTCCGGCGGCTCGCAACCCGTCGGCGTCATGCCTTCGGCGCGCGCCACGGCCTCGACGATCTCGACCTCTTCGCGGAGGTGCTTGGTCGTCCTCGTCGCCGCCCGGTCGAGCCATGCGTAGACGGTGTCCCGGTCGGCGACTCGCGCGACCAGTCGCGCCGCCTCGTAGCCAATGTCACCATCGTCCAGCGCCAGCGCGACCTCCGGTACGAACTGCCGACACCGCCGGGCCAGCGTCATCCGGGCTTTCACCGACGCCAGGGAGCACCCGAGCCGCTCGTTCGCGTACTGCGCGGCGCTCGCGTACCCCAGCGTCCGCCACCCCGAGCAGCCCCAGACCTCGGCCGCCAGCTCGCCGAGCCGCCGGTCCCGGGTCTGAAGGCGCGCGCTCAGCTCGCGGAGGTGGGCGTCCAACTCGACCGGTGTCCGAGGCAGCTCGCCGGCCTCGACGTCATCGACGAAAGCGGCGATCAGCTCGGTCAGACCTGGGTCATCGGCCTGTCCCGACAACTCGTCCTCGGCGAGCAGCTCGGCCAGCCGGCGCTCCAGCTCGCGGCGCTGGTCCCACGCCTCGGCGCGCGTTGCGCCATCCAGGCGGCACGTCAGCTCCGGGTGCCGAGACAGCAAGGTCGACATCGCCTCAGCGAGCAGCGCCTCGACCATCGCGTCGTCGCCGACGACGCCGAACCGCGTGCTCAGCAGGCTCCGAGTCGCCTCGAAGGCCCACGCCGTGACACTGTCGACGCTGACCTGAAGCGTCCGCTGCTCGTCGCCCGGTTCGTGCAGCTCGGGCGGCGAGGGCTCGCCGTCGCCGCCGTCGCCGAGCCCCGCCAGCCGCTCGCGCATCGCCCGGACGGTCATCCCGCGCGCCTCGGCGATGAGCTGGGCTTCGTTCTCCGGGGTCGCCTCGCGGGCCAGGAGCTCGACCATCGACCAACCGAGCTCGCCTTCAGAGAGCGCAGCTCGCAACCCGGGCAACCCAGCCAACCGGCCGGCCACCCGCGCCGACTCGTCGACCCAACGCGGCTTCCGCCCGATGCGCTCGAAGCCGTACGCGCCGACCGAGGAGAACCCGAGCTCGAGATACCCACCCGTCTCGCGCAGCAGCCGCAACGCATCACCGACAGCCAACCGCAGCGCCCCCGCCGAGCGGGAGAGCGCGACGAGCCGACGGTCCTTCTCGAGAAGCCAGCCTGGAGCGCCGCAGTCTGTCGCCTGATTCTTCACGCGACCCTTATACCACGCGGTTCCGAGCGACCTCGGGGCACCCCCTTCACGCCCGTTTCACGCCCGAACCCACCTCGCGAGACCGATTTCGCCGATCACGCCCACCAGCGCCCCGCCAGCCCCGCCTATGGCCAATCTGATGGACCCGACCTCGCCGAACGAGATTTTCACCTCTGGGCTGTCAATCAAGCGGTCGGTTTTCCTCGTGTTTTTTCGTCATCACGAGCGGTGCGACGTGCGGGAGAACCGAGGTGGTGAAGCGGCGAGAAATGTTAGATCGTGGGGTCCGACCCCGCGATCTAATATTTACGCGCGCAGGCCGCGATGGCAGTGAGAAAGTGCTAGATCGTGGGGTCCGACCCCGCGATCTAATACTTACACCCGTCGACGCCGGCGCCCGGCCAGCGCGATCGCCACGCCCAGCGCGAGGGCCCACGGCGCGCTGCCGCCGCCTCCGGCGCAGCCGCCGCCGCCCTCGACCCAGGTGCCGTCGTCGTCGTCGTCGCATGCGTCGCCGATCCCGTCGCCGTCGCTGTCGGCCTGGTCGGCGTCGGGATCGAGGGGGCAGCCGTCGGCGCTGTCGACGACGCCGTCGCCGTCGCTGTCCGGGTCGAAGAGCTGGGTGCAGTCCTCGGTCGTCACGTTCCCGGCGGCGTCCGTCGCGGTCACGGTCCAGCTCGCCGTGAAGGGCTCGCCGATGCCGTCGCCGAGGCGCACGGCCCCGCCGACGATCAGCACGGGGCACGGGACGCCGACCGGCGCCTCGCCCTCGCGGAAGGTCGCGCACGCGAGCCCGTCGAGCGCCACCGTCACGCCCTCGCAGTTGTCGCTTGCCACCGGCCGGATCTCGCCGCTCGCCTCGCTCCACGCGCCGCAACCCACGCTCGGCGCGTCGTCGTCGGTCACGGTCACGAGCGTCTGGCAGGTCACGGGCTCCACCGGCTCCTCGCCGGCGGAGAAGTCGACCGGCGTCTCGCCCAGGGGGAAGGTCGTCTGCTCGGCCGTCGCCAGGGCCGTCTGCTCGCAGTCCGTCGTGACCGTCGCCGTGATCGTCCCGTCCCAGGCGCAGCTGTCCTCGCTCGTCGTCCCGGCGACGGTCGGCTCGCAGGCGATGGCGACCGGGACCTCGCAGATGAAGTCGACCACCGTCCACGACCAGCTCGCCGGCGTGTCGTCGCACACCCCGGTGTCCGGGTTGCACGCCCGCACCTCGACCTCGTGCTCACCCTCCGCGAGCCCGGTGTACGTCATCGTCCCGTCGTCGCAGGCGACCCACTCGCCCCCGTCGAGGCGGCACTCGAAGGTCGCGTCGCCGTCCGTCGCCTCGAACTCGAGGTCCGCGTCCGCCTCGCTCAGCGACGGGTCCGCCGGGCCGCTCGTGATGGTCGTGTCGGGGACGCTCGGGTCGACGGTGAAGACACAGCTCGCCGCCGTCTCGTCGACGTTCCCGGCGCCGTCGGTCGCCCGCACCTCGAAGCCGTGCTGCCCCGCCTCGAGCCCGGTCGCCGAGAAGGTCCCGCCCGAGCAGTCGACCCACTCGAGGCCGTCGACGCGGCACTCGAAGCCGACCCCTTCCGTCCCCTCGGGGTTGGAGAACGTGAACGTCACCGCGGTGTCGCCGACGTAGGTCGCCGGGCACACGACGTCGGTCTCGAGCGGCGGGCACACGGTCCCGCCCTCGGGGTGCTCGTCGGTCATCCCGTCGCAGTCGTCGTCCACGCCGTCGCACACCTCGTCGCTGGCGCCCGAGAGCGGGTCGCAGGTGTCGCTCGTCGCGCCGTCGAGGCAGACCACGCCGCCGGCCGAGCCGCCGCAGGCCCCGACGCCGCAGCTGGTCGCGACGACCACGAAGTCGTCGTCCGCGGTCCCGTCGCAGTCGTCGTCGAAGGCGTCGCAGTCGTCGTCGACCGGGGCGTAGCGCGCGTCGTTGGCCAGATAGGTGTCCGCCGTACAGGCGGCCCACTGGCCGCCGTCACACAGGCCGGGCACGGTCATCGCGCCGGCGCACGGCCCCACCTGAAGCGGGCACGGGATGACGACCAGGTCGGGGTCGTCGCCGTCGGTCAGGCCGTCGCAGTCGTTGTCCGCGCCGTCGCAGGCGTCGGCGTCCGCGGTGTAGTCGTCACCGTACTCGTCGTCGCACGCCGTCCAGCCGCCGTCGACGCAGCGCTCGGCGGCGTGGGAGGCGCCCGCGCAGACCCCCGCCTGCAGCTCGCACGGGGTCGTCACGAGGTCCACGTCGTCCGCGTCGGTCATCCCGTCACAGTCGTTGTCGACCCCGTCGCAGGTCTCCTCCTCCGGCACGACGCATGCGTCGCATGCGTCGTCGAGGTCGTCGTCGTCCTCGTCGACGGCCGCGGGCGGCGGCCCCAGCGCGAGGACGTCGTCTTCGGGTCGGCAGTCGGCGCCGGTCGCGACGGCGAAGAGCCCGCCGTCGCTCCACTGGGCCCGGGGCAGCGTGAAGTAGGCGAGGGCCGTCCCGTGGGAGGGGAGGGCGAGCGCGGTCGCGGCCACCGCGGGGCCATCGGGCGCCCCGCTCCGCAGCTCGACGACCCCCGAGGCGTTCACCCCGCCGGCGTTCGCCACCGCGACGGTGAGCTCGACCGCGATGGACGTGTTGTCGTCGCTGCACTCCCCGAAGCAGCGGCTCCAGCTCGTCAGCACGAAGTCCGCCGCCGCGTCACACCCCGAGGACGGAGGCAGCGGCGGTGGCGACAGCGGGGCCGAGCACGAGCCCACCTCGCGCCCGCAGATCGGGTCGTCGTCCGCGCCGGCGCCGGGCGCGACGCAGGGCGCGGCCTCGATCGCGACCGGCAGCGACGTCCGCGTGACGGCCGCGCCAGCGCTCGCCCCGGAGAACGTCACCTCGGCCAGGTTCTCCCACGTCGTCGCGGCCCCCACCTGAGCGACCCGCGCGTCGAAGACGACCGTCGCCGCGCCGCCGATGGGCAGCGCGCCGACGGTGACCTCGACCCGGTCGGCGTACAAGGCGCCAGCGTCGTCGTCGGCCGCGTCGCTGAGCGCCACGGGGCCCGCGCCGACATCGAGGGTCAGGCTCCCGGGGACCGGGATCAGCCCCGCCGGGAGCGCGTCGACGACGACGGTCTCGTTGGCGTCTTCGGGGGAGTCGCCGGGGTTGTCGACGTCGAGGGTGAAGCGCACGACGTCGGTGGCGACGAGCGGGGCGCCGTCGAGGTCCTCGGCGGACTTGGTGATCGTGACGGCCGGGGTCTCGACGTCGAAGGCGAGGGCGAAGCCCTGCCAGATGACGCCGTCGCTCCCGCACGTGAACGTCACGGTCTGTGAGGTCTGGGCGTGGGTGAAGGCGCTCGAGACGTCGAAGGTGTCGATGTCGACGAGCTCGTCGGTGGCGTTGAAGGTGTCGGGCGTCCGGGGGAAGGCCTCGCCCTCGACGTTCGAGACGGTGTTGTTGCCGACGTTGGTGGCCGGGTTCAGGGCGTTCTGACACGACACCGAGCCGACCTTCACGCTGTCTCCGCCGGTCCCGGCCGCGCCGTCGCCGCCCCAGAAGGTCATCCGCGCGGCCAGCGTCCCCCCCGCCGGCGTCCGGAAGCCGGTGATGGGCTCGGTGATCGTCGTCGAGAAGCACGTCGTCACGCCGTCGTAGAGGTTGATGAGGCGCGGAGGGGCCCCCGGGAGCTCGTAGGCGACCAGCAGCACCCAGTTGCCGACGACGTTGTAGGCCATCGTGTCGGGGTAGAAGGCCGGGTCGGCGACCCAGTACTCGCCGTCGCCGGTGACCCGATCGGACACGTCGAAGACGGCGGTGTAGGCCGCGTCGCCGGGCTCGACGGTGACGGCCTCGGGGGTCAGCGCGGCGTAGCCCTGGCCGGGCGCGGCGAAGCGGACCCCATAGTCGGAGATGACGCCGGCCCAGCCATTGCTGCCGTTGTCGAAGTCGGTGCCGTTGAACGTCACCAGGAGATAGGCGGTGTGAACGGTCGCGTCGGGAGGCAGCGAGAGGGTCGCCGCCGACGAGGCGTAGGTGTCGTCGGCGCCGTCGCCGTCGAGGTCGCCGAGGGTGACCGGGTCGGCGTCGACGGGCACGAAGGGGGTGCCGTTGTTGCCGGCCGGGCACGGGCTGAGCGAGCAGTCGGCCAGGACGTTGCCGACCACGTCGTAGAAGCCGTTCACGACGAAGGACCGCCGCAGCGAGAACGACGCGCTCGCGGGGACGGACGAGAGGGCGAAGAGCAGCGTCAGCGACGGCACCAGTGCGCGTTTCATGCTTCACCTCCGCACTGCAGCATCCGCCCGGGTACCCGCCACGTCAACCGGGCGGTGAGCCCGCGTGATCGACATCCTGCCCTGGACGAACGGCGGCCCGCCCGGTCCACCGCCACCCGAGCGGATCGCGCCGGGGGGGAGCTGGAGTGCTGCTGCGTCGTGAACGTCTCGGTGAGCCAGCTCCGCACCGGCGCCGCCCACGACCGAAACGCGCTGAACCAGCTCCGCGCCATCCGGAAGCGGTGGGCGTGCTGGCCGGGCGGGCACCAACCCAGGCCCGTTCACCGAGGTCCAGAGGTCCTCGGCGTAGCGCGTGCGGGGGGCTCGCGACCGTCGAGCTCCGGGCCCGGTCCCGGCGAGCCTCGCGAGGGGACTACATCTCGTCGCGCAGCTCGTTACGGCCGAAGCGCTCGATGACGCCGCAGACGACGCGTGGCCCGGCGGCGCCGGACGGCTGCGACGCGAGGTCGTCGGTGCCGGCGTGGACGATGAAGGCCTTGCCGATGACCGAGCGGCGCCCGTCGCCGAGGTCGACCGCCTCGGTCGTCACGTGGACGTGGACGTGGCCGTCCTCACCGACCACGAGGTTACCGAGGTCGCCGGCGTGGTGACGCGCGGCGTCGGGTCCGCCGTGGGGGTTGCCCATCGGGGCGAAGTGTCCGCCGGCCGACTTGAAGTCGTGCGCGCTGCAGTCGCCCTTCTCGTGGATGTGAAAGCCGTGCTCGCCGGGGCTGAGGCCACGGATGTCGCCGTCGATGACGAGCTCGTCACCGTCCTGCTCGAGATCGAGGCTGCCGGTGATCCCGGCACCCGGAGCGCTCACCAGGATGGCGCGCCCGAGCTTGCCGTCGAGGTCGCCCTGGCCCGCTCCGTCGGTGGAGCCGGTCTCTGCAGGGCCGCGCATCGCGGTCGTCCGCTCGCCGGCGTCGTCCGCCGGCATCTGTGGGTCGGGCTGCACGATCGGCGCGTTGGGTTCGAGGGGCTCGAAGACCGGAGGCGGCGCCTCGGACGACTGCCTACAGCCGAGCTGCGACGCCAGGGTCAGCGCGGCGATGATGGTCACGTACTTCAAGACGTGCTCCTTACCCCCGAGGGGGTCGCTGTTCGCCGGCTTCACGCTGCACGGACCATGCCCGGCGCTCAGAGTCCGCTCCCAGCTCGGCACGATCTCCCTCCTCGGGGTCGCTGACGCGGATCCCGGCGAGGCCGCAGCTGCGCGCGTACGCTGCGTACGTGTACGTGGCGTGGTCGAAGGGCGCCACGTCCTGCGAGCGCGGGTACTTCGGATCCCCCTCCATGACGCGCTGCTCCCTGGTGACCTGGTTGAGGTCGCCCTTGTCGAGCACGGCGATGACGAGCCGCGGATCGCTCCACTCCTGCCCGTGGTCGCCGAGCATGAGCAGCCCGTTGTTGCCGAGCATCTGTATCGCGCCGTCGCCGACGAAGGCGATCGACGGGCGCTCCGGAGAGCAGAGCTTGGCGGCGACCGCGTGCGGCACCCCCGGGCACATGGTGGCGAGGGCCGTTGAGCAGGTGGATGGCGCCCGGGCCCGAGGTCGTCATCCAGGGTGATGCCGGTCCGCTGTGCGAACGGCGCGCCAACCGCGGAGAGGCGCTCCCGGCGGGTCGCAGCGCGCGCCGCTGGGATCGGATGCCCCACGGGTGACCGCGGCTGTGGCGCTTTGCCTCGACGCCGCGCCGGGGGAGACCGCGCGCTCCCCCGGAACGTCGATTGCAGGCTCAGCCGCCGTCACCCGCCCAGGAGGTAGAGTTGTTCATCGAGACCGTCCACACCGCTGGCATCGCGTCCTTGTCCTACGTCGTCGGTGACGACCACGGCGCCGTCGTCATCGACCCGCGGCGCGACGTGGACACCTACCTGGACATCGCGCACGGACGCGGCGCGCGCATCCGCTACGTCTTGGAGACGCACCGCCACGAGGACTTCGTCGAGGGCGCATCGACGCTCGCGGAGCGCACCGGCGCCACCATCCTTCACGGCGCCTCACCGGAGCTGCTCCTCGGCGCGGCGATCGCGGAGGGCGCGACCCTCCGGATCGGCCCGGAGGCTCGCCTCGTGGCGATCGAGACGCCCGGCCACACCCCGGAGAGCCTGTCCTACGCCCTCTACCACGGCGACGACGGGACCTCCCCGGTCGGCGTCTTCACCGGTGACACCCTCTTCGTCGGTGCCGTCGGCCGAACCGATCTGCTGCCGGGCCACGAGCGCGAGCTCGCCGAGCAGCTCTACGAGAGCCTCCACCACAAGCTCCTGCCCCTCGGTGACGGGTGCATCGTCTGGCCCGCCCACGGCGCCGGATCGGTCTGCGGTCACGGCATGGCGGACCGCGACGTCTCGACCATCGGCTACGAGCGCCACCACAACCCGATGCTCCAGCACCGGGACGAGGCGTCCTTCGTCGCCGCGAAGCTCGCCGAGCGCCAGGAGATCCCGCCGTATTTCCACCGCATGGAGGAGGTCAACCGGGTCGGGGCGCGGCCCATGAGCCATCTGCCCGAGCCGCTGCCCGTCAGCGTCGAGGGCCTGACCGCGCGGCTCAGCGAGACGGTGCCGGCGGTCGTCCTCGACGTCCGCGCGCCGCAGTGCTTCGCCGCGAGTCACGTGCCGGGGTCGCTCGCCATCCCGCTCAGCCTCCTGCCGGCCTACGCCGGGTGGTTCCTCCCGTACGACGTGCCGATCACCCTCGTCGCGGACGGCCCTGCCGCCGTGCGCGAAGCGGTCCTCCACCTCACCCGCCTGGGATACGAGGGGATCGAGGGGTGGCTCGAAGACGGCATCACCGCCTGGGAGCAGGCGGGCCGGGAGATCGGCCACGTCCCGCCCATCCAGGCCGGCGAGCTGAAGCGCCGGATCGACAACGGCGACGTCACGCTCCTCGACGTCCGTTCACACGCCGAGTGGGACGTGGAGCGTGTCGACGGCGCGCGCCACGTCTTCCTCGGCCACCTCCCCGAGCGCCTCGACCACGAGCCGCTGCCGCGCGACTACCCCATCGTGACCTTCTGCGGCTCGGGTCACCGCGCCATCATCGCCGCGTCGATCCTGCTCGACCGGGGCTACAGCGACGTCCTCAACAGCTTCGGCTCGATGTCCGCGTGTCGCGCGGTGGGCTGCCCGATGGAGCCGCGAGCCTGATCCTCGACGACTCACCTACGCCGCGCTCGGCGCGGTCACGCTCGCGCTCCCGTCACGGCGCGGCCTCGTCGGGGTCGCGGCGGCGGGACGGCGAACACCGCGCCGCGCGAGCCTTCCCAGACCCTCACGATCCAGGAGGAGACCCATGTTGCCCCACGTCCACATCGCCGCCTTCGAGACCCACGGTGAAGCTGTAGGCGCCCGTCGCGACCTGCACCGCGACGCCGAGGCGGCCGTCGAGACGCGCCCCGTGCTCGATCGTCCGCGCCAGCTCGCCGAGCTCGCCGAGCGCCGCCCGTTCGTCCGGAGCCGGTCGCTGCGCGCCGCCGGCGTCAGCATCGCCGTTGGGATACTCGTCGCCCTCACCTTCACCCTCTTCGCGCGCCTCGCCGGCTTCGTCGCCGACCTGTGGGTCCTGGGGCTGAGCACCGCGGCCCTCGGCGCGATGGCGGGCGGCCTCCTCGGCTGGCTCTTCGGGAGCGCCAGCGTGAGCTGGTGCTGGGAGCGGCTCATGCGCGCTCGCCCCGACGCCCGCGCGTTCCTCGCCGTTCGAATCCACGACGAGCGCGGCCGGCGCGCCTTCCAGCGCGTGTGCCGAGACCACGGCGCGCTGGAGACCGCCGCCTCGTGAGGCGCGCCAGGCACACCGGCCCCGCCGTGGCGGCCCCGGAGGACACCCGCCGCGATCCTCAGCTCAGCCAGCTCCGGGCCTCCGTCGGGTCGTCGAAGAAGCGGACGTCGCCGTCGAAGAAGGGCGCCGAGAGCTTCGTCCCGACCTTCTCGACGGTCTTCTCTCCCACGATGGCGATGCGGTCGAAGTCGTCGTGGTGTCGAACGTCGAAGCGCAGATCGTCCACGAAGGCCGTCGGCGTCCAGCCGTGGAAGTCGTGGAGCTCGATGAGCATCCGCAGCTTCCCGTCGTGTTCGTCGATGGCCTGCTCGATACGCGGCAGCAGCGCGTCGTAGTCGCGGCGGGTGAGCTTTCCGCTGACGTCGAGCTCGACGTAGCCGTCGTAGCGCTTCGGTGTGATCATGGTCATGGACATGGGTCCTCCTGTGGGTCTCGGATCTCTGCGTTGTCGAGCGGTGGCAGCAAGACGCGTGCCGCTCGGCGCTCGCGGAGCGAGGCGGGTGGGTCGGCGTCGGGTTGGCCCGTCCGGCGGGAGCGCGCCCTGAATCAGTCGGGAGCCTCCGCGTCCGCCCGCAGCAGCGCGCTGAGGTCGAGGTCGGGAGCGGCGTCACCGAGCGCGCCCTCCACGTAGAAGCGCCGCACGAGTACCAGGGCGACGACCGTCAACGGCGTCGCCAGGACGAGCCCGATGAGCCCGAACAGCACGCCGGAGAGCACCTGCGCGAGGAGCAGGAGCGCCGGCGGGATGTGGACGGCGCGCTTGTCGACCTGGGGCGTCACGACGTAGCTCTCGAGCAGCTGGGTGACGAGGTAGACGGCGCCTGCGGCGAGGGCGAGGTCCAGGCCGCCCTGCAGGAGCGCGAGCAGCACCCCGGGGACGGCCGAGATGATCGGCCCGAGGTTGGGGATGAAGGACAGCGCGCCCGCCAGGACGGCCAGCGAGAGGGCGAACGGCAGACCGATCAGCGTGAGCCCGAGCCACGTCAACGTGGTGATGGTGATCATCCCGATGAAGCGCCCGGCCAGCCAGCGCTCGAGCAGCTCCTGGAGCTCGGCGAGCACCTGGGTGACCTGCGGTCGCCGCGGCGGTGGGAAGAGCCGGATGAAGCCGCGCACGTAGGGCATCGGGTTCGCCGCGAGATACAGGCCGAGGACGATGATGATCACCACGTCCGTCAGGAGTCCGAAGGTGCTGCTGAACACCGAGCCGAAGCTGATGCCGTCGTCCCCCTCGTCGGTGAGCTCCGGCGCCGGCTGTCTGTCCGCCTCCCGCCCGGCGGGGCGGCCCTTGCCGCCCTCGAGGGTCTCCTCGACCTCGCTCGCGCTCGGCGCCTCCTCGAGGATCGCTCGGCCCAGGGCGAACTGGGAGAGGTCACGCTCGAGGGCGCGGACGGCCTCCGGGAGCTTGTCTCGCACGAGGTCGGCCTGGTCGCTCAGGGCGGGCCCGAGGTACGCGATGGTCGCGGTCGCGGTACCGGCGAAGGTCAGGATCGCCAGCACCAGCCCTATCCACCGTGGCAACGTCACGCCCCGGAGCGCCCACCGCGCGGCGCGGCGGATCACCCCGCCGAAGCCGTCGAGGAGCAAGGCGACGAGCACCGCCGCGAGCACCTCGAAGGGGACCAGCGGCGCGCTCCAGAAGACGACGATGGCGGTGACGAGCGCGCCGAGGAACGCCACCCGGCTGGTGAAGCGGCTCAGCGCCGGTCGCTCCTCCCTCGCGGGTCGGATCCACGTTCGCTCCTCGTGAGCCCTCTCGTCTCGCACGTATCCTCCTCTCTCTCGTCTCGTGTCCGCCTGCAGATGCAACAGCGTCGCAGTGCAACAGCGATGCCAGCGCGCCTCGCCTGTCGCCGCCCCGTTGGAGCCCCGGTGCTCCATGACGCCGCCGCGGCGCCGTGGCTTGGCGAGCAGCGGCCGAGACGACCGCGCGCCGACGTTCACTCGGGCGGACGGGACGACCGCGAACCGCAGGGGTGGCGCCGTATCGGCCCGGGGAGGTCCGTCCGCTCCGCCCGCCCGGACCGCGGCGTCGATGGTCGTCGCGCGAAGCCGACGCGGCGCTGGCTCCGCGAGTAGCGGTCGAGACGACCGGTCACGCCGCGGGGCTGAGGGGCGGTCCGTCGCCGCTGTGGAGGCGAACCCAGCGCGCGATGTCGTGGAGGCGGAGCATCCCGCGCGGTTGGTCGTCGGCGTCGGCGACCGGCAGCAGCTCGGCGTCACGCCGCGCCATCTCTCGCAGCGCCTCCGCGGCGGGCGCTCCGGGCGCCAACACGGCGATCTCGTCGCGCGGGGTCATGATGGCGCGGACTGGCGTGCGGGCGCGCTCCTCGCTGGGCACCTCGTCGATGGCGTCGATGTGGACGAGGCCGACGAGGCGCTCGCCGTCCGAGACCAGGATCAACGGGTCCAGCGCGCCCTCGAGGGCGTGGCCGTGGGCCAGCCGATGGTCCCCGACGGCCTCGATGGTGAGGAAGAGGAGACCGAAGTCGATCCTCAGCTCGAAGGAAAAGGCGCGCCCGAGGCGGATTCCGCGTCCGAACATGGGGGCCCTCGCAGGGTCTTGGTGGTAGGGCCGGCGCGGTCTCCTGGATCGCGCCGAGGTGATGGTCACGGCTCTGCACGGTTCGTGCGCGGCGCGCGAGGCGAGGTCGACAGGCGTCGCGGAGTCGTCATCACCATCGGAGTCCCCAATCGCTTCGCGCGTGGAGGACACCGAGCGGGCCCGGCAGGCGGCGCAGCGAGCGTGGCGCCCTGCTCCTCGAGCGCCGCGGGCTCGGCGCCGGCGCGGACGGGCGCACCTGACGTCCCGAGGTACGCGCGGCGATGTCGGGCCCCCGGAGAGCGGCGGACCGGGACGGATTGTCCCGTTCCGGCCGGCGCCTGGGGCACGACGCCCCGAGCGAGCGCCACGACCGCCGATTCGAGGGGGAGCGCGACGCGCTCCTCGGCGCTCGGCGCCCGGCTCGCCGGGCGCGGAGGGCTGGCTCGACGCCTGGCACGCGGCTTGCGACGCCTCGTCTCGGACGAGCGAGAGGAGGGCATCCGATGAGGGTCAGCTGCGTGATGTACGCCGAAGAGATCGAGAACACGCTGCTCTCGTGGTTTCCGCTCGAGCTCGTGCTCGAGCCCGGCGAGAACCCGAGACGGGTCCTCACCCTCCGTGACTTCAAGCGCTTCGAGATGGTCCCCGGGGAGGGGATTCGCTTCGCCTGCCGGGGCCGCTTGGAGTGGACGATGGGGCCGCTCGAGCCGAGCCTCACGATTCACCGCATCGTGGTGCGTATCGGGCTGTCCCTCGACGACATCGCGGACGTGGCGAACGACCAGGGGGTGGTCCTCCGCCTGCGGCCGACCTTCGAGGAGGTCGACGTCGCCGGCGTGCCGAGCCTCATCGACCGCGGCGTCGCGCGCCTCGTCCAGGCCCGCCTCGACGAGCGGGTGCCGTCGATCACCTGGCGGATCAGCCAGACCCTGGCCTGGAAGACGACCCTCCCGCCCCGCCTCCGCACCTCGGAGTCGCTCGGCTTCGGCATCTTCGACGCCGTGCTCGACATCAGCGCCGAGGCGCTCCGCATCGACGGCGCCGCCGGCCTCGTCGTGACCCCGTCCGAGCGCGGCCGCGACGTCTCCCCCCGGCAGCGCGAGCCCGAACGGGACTGAGCGCGGGGCGTCGAGCTCCCGCCAGCGCCGACCGTCGGCGCTGCGCCGTCCAGGTACGCTCCGCGCCGCCGGCGCCGGTCCCGGCACGTTCCCCCACCCGCCCCGTCATCCGCGCGGGCGCACGGTCGCGCGGGCGCACGGTCTCCGCGCACAGATCGCCGACACTGCCGGGAGGACGGGCTCGGGTTCGTCCGCTTCGTCGGCGACGAGGCTGTGACGACACCGTGAGAGTCTGACACGACGGCTGCGCGCGGACGGGCCGGGCGGCCCCCGCAGGCCGAGAGCCGGCGTGGAGCCCTCGTGTCTCTCGGACGACCGGTCGTCACTGGGGTGATTGTCCCCAGCAGCGCGCGGGGTCGGGGCGAAGCGCCCCAGGACCTCCTCGGGCGCGAGCGCCTACGACGCGCGAGCACCGGCTCCGCGTCTCCCGCGGGCGCGGGCACGTCGCTGCGCGTCACGCGAGCGCCTACGACGCGCGAGCTCCGGCTCGGCGTCGCCCGCGGGCACCGCTGCGCGTCACTCGTCGCGCTTCGGCTCGTCCTCTCTGCTCCGCGTTCGGCAGCCGCCGCCGAACGGCGGTGGATCGCTCGCAGGGAAGGACTCCCAGCTCGTCTCGTCCACCTCGTCCCAGCCGCGTCGCGTCGCGTGGGGCGGATCGATGGGGCGCTCGGGCGACCGTGGATCCGGCTCTCGTCGTTGCTCTGGTGTTCTCTTCTTCCGGTGGGCCATGGCGGCTCTCCTCCGCTCGCGGGGTTCGCCGTGCGTCCCGGGGTCGTCGCGACCTCGCGCGGTGCACGTTCGCGAGCCGCGCGCGCGGACCGACTCGCGGCCGAGGAGTGGAGCAAGATCGAGGCCACCACCGCGCGCTTGGTGTGGGCGTTGCATCGCGTCCGATCACCGAGCTGCCCACGAGACGACCAAGGAGGTATGCCGTGGCACGGCGAATCAAGAGCACGATGAACGCTGACACCCGACTGGCTCCACGACGCCCCGAGCGCGGAGAGCGCGAGGCCGCCGACGCCATCCGAGATGCGGAGCGGGCCGAGCACCGCGACGTGGAGCCCGAGGAGGAGCTCGACTACGAGCGGCTCGCGGGCGCGTCCGAGTACTCGGCGGAGGTGGCCCGTGGACCCGACGAGACGCTGGCGCGCGAGGTGCCGTCCGGCGACTTCCCCAGACAGGGCGAGGGTCCGCCGCGCACCGAGACGCTGAGCGAGAGCCCCGAGGACATCGGGGAGCGCTACCTCGAGCGCTACACCGAGGCCCCGCGGCGTCACCGTCCCCAGAAGCGTCGCGGCGGTGACTGATCCGCGCCCGGGGTCCCGGGGCGCGACGCCCGGGGCCCGCATGTGGCGCCCGCCGTCGATGGTCGGTGGCGCTCCTCACCCGAGGTCGCGGCGACCGCCCCAACGATGATCCATCCCGTCGCGTCGAGGCGCCCTTCGCGTGGCATGGCGATCGCGTCGACCGCGCGACCTGCCCCCGCCAGGAGACGCGTCGATGGCCTCAGACTCCGCACCCGACACTCCGCGGCTGCCTCCCCCGGGCGACGCCCCGCGACTGCCGCCCCGGAGGACAGCTCGCGGCTGCCGGTGCCGCCCGGGGACCCGCGGGGGCGTCGCGCCAACACGCCGCTCGAGATCCCCGCCCGCGGTTGGCGGGACGTCCTGGTGCGGGTCTACCGGCGTGTCGGCGAGAGCCACCTCGACATCGTCGCGGCCGGCGTCACGTTCTTCACCTTCCTCGCCATCCCGCCGGCGCTGGTGGCGTTGGTCTCGCTCTATGGCTTCGTGTTCGACCCGGTCGACGTCCAGCGTCAGGTCGCCGAGCTGCAGCAGGTCGTGCCGGGAGATGTGCGCGACATCCTCGTCGGCCAGCTCAACACGCTGGTGGGGCGCACCGACGCCGAGCTCGGCGTCGGGCTCTTCGGCGGCGTCCTGTTCGCCCTGTGGAGCGCGTCGAAGGGGCTCCGCGCGCTCCTGCAGGGGGTCGGCATCACCTACCGAGAGCAGCGCCGCCACAGCATCATCAAGCTCTACCTGTTGTCGCTCGTGACGACCGCCGGCGCCATCGTCGGTGGGGCTTTGATGCTGGCCCTGGTGGTCGCGCTGCCGATCGTCGTCGACGCCGTCGGCTTGCCCGAGAAGACGGCGCTGCTGGTGGAGCTGTTGCGTTGGCCCATCCTGGCGCTGACGCTGATGCTGGGGCTGGCGCTGATCTACCGCGTCGGGCCGCGCCGACGCGCCGCGCGCTGGCCGTGGCTGAGCTGGGGCGCGGTCGTCGCGACGCTGCTGTGGCTCGCGGCTTCGGCGCTCTTTTCGGTCTTCATCAGCAACTTCACGGCGTACGACGAGACCTACGGCTCGCTGAGCTCGGTCATCGTCACCCTGCTGTGGATCTACGTCAGCGTCTACGTCGTGCTCCTGGGCGCGACCCTCAACGCCGAGGCGGAGCTCCAGACGACGCGCGACAGCACCGTCGGCGCGCCTCGTCGCATGGGCGAGCGCGGCGCGTGGGTCGCCGACAACCTCCCCGAGGACGCCGACGACGTCGCGCGCGACGCGGTCCCGTCGGAGCGGCGCCCGGTCATCGGCGGCGACGACCTGGCGTAGCGGTGACGTCCGAGGTCCATCGAGCTCACGCGGGCAGGGAGGCGGCGCCTCGGACCACGCCTCGAGGCCGCGCACCTCGGTCCGCCCCTCGGCGTGGGGCTGAACGGCGCGCCGCGGGAACGCGTAGGCCACGACCTGTACGACCAGGCCGACGAGCCAAGCCGTCGCGAGGGCTCAACAACGCCGCCGCGAGCCCGCCAAGCCGGTCGGCGCGGGCCTCGCGTCGTGGGGCCAGCCGCTCGCTCACCTCCTGCTCGTCCTCATGACGCCGCTCATCGCGCCGACCACGTCTATCGGCGTCGACTCACTTCGGGCCGAGGCCGACGAGCCCGCTCGGCTCCGCCACCTCGACCTCGCGAGCCTGCGCCTGGGGCATCGGGCCCCACCTGAGGCGACCCGCCCCGCCGCGCCTCGCTCACGAGCGCTCGCGGACGCGCTCGGCGAGGCGCTCCGGGGTCCCGAGATCGGACCACCCGCAGCGGGGCGCGCGCACGACCCGCATCCTGTCGACCGCCGGCGTCATCACGTGGCGGGAGAAGTCCTGCGCCGGGATCCCGTGGTTGTCCCAGCTGACCACGTTGCCGCACTTCTCGGTCGACCGGGGCCTCGCGAGGGCGCCGAGGACGAGCTCCGGGTGGTGCACGGCGAAGAGCTCCATCAACACCTCACCGCGCGCGGCGAGGATGAGGCTGCTCCACAGGGCTCCCTCATCGAGAAGCCTCCGCGCGACGTCGCGCGGCGGCTTCTCGACGAATCGCGCCACCCGCGCCGAGCGGTCGTCGTCGTCTTCGTCGGGCACGATGTAGCCGTAGTCCGATGTCGCCTCGCTCGGCGTGATGCCGAGGAGGACGATCTCGTCCCCACGGGCCCGCGCCTCGTCTTCGGCCGCGCGCGTCGCGGTGTTGAGGTCATCGGGGGCGAGCGCGTCGTGGTCGGACGGCAGCAGCGTCACCACGGCGTCGGGGGCGCGACGCAGGATCTCCATCAGGGGGAGGAGCACGCCCGCGGCGGTGCCGCGCTTCTCGTCCTGTACCACCCAGAGCCCCTCCGGGCGGCTGTTGGCGTGCTCGTGCCACCAGCGTTCGTGGTCGGCGCTGACGATCGTGACGACCCGCCGCGGTCGACGAGCCCGTGGGCCCGGTCGATCGTGCGCTCGAGCAGGGTCCGCTCACCCAGATAGTGACAGTACTGCTTCGGGACCGGGCCGCTGCCGTCGTCCTCGGCGACCTCGGCGAGCCGCGTGCCGTCACCGCCAGCGAGCACCAACGCCCAGTCTTTGCCCACTTCCCTCATGAAAACCTCCTGATTCCGATGACCCTGGCTCGACCGCGCTTGATGGCGTCCTCGAAGCCCTTGGGTGAGGTGGCGCTGGTCTCGACGACCTTGGCGACTGGGATGTCTCCTCCTTTCGTCTGAGCCGTGTTGCCGCTCCTCGGCACGCAAGCACCGTGCCGCCCCGGGGCGCGCTCGAGCGTCGCCGGCCGCGCCGAGTCGGGACGGTCGGCGCTGGCTCGCCGGGTCGGAACGGCCATTGCACGCTCTCCTCGCCGCGACCCGCGGCCGCAGGAGCGGCGCGCGCGGTGTCCCGCACGAACCCACCAGCCGGAGGTACCCATGACCGTGGAAGGGGAGCAGATCAGAAGAGAGGCAAGACGGAGGGCGCAGCACAGGCCCGACGCAGGGATCCTCGTGACCCTCGAGGGGGAGCACGCCGAGGTCGACCTGCTCATGAACAAGGTCCTGTCGGCCGAGGGCGATACGTCGACCCGCGAGCAGTACTATCCGTCCATTCGCGACAAGCTCATCCGCCGAGGACGCGGGGAGCGAGAGGTCTTCTACCCCGCGTGCGAGCGCGTCCCGGAGCTCACGCAGCTCACGCAGGGCGCCATCGCCGACAACGAGCGGATGGAGCGACGACTCGCCGAGCTCGACGACCTCGAGACCGACAGCTCCGCGTGGCGCGACACGTTCGAGCGGCTCCACGACGACGTCGGGCGCCACTTCGATCGGGAGGAGTCGCGAATCTTCCCCAAGGCCCGCGCCCACCTCGGCAACGACGTCCTGATGGCCCTCGACGAGGCCTACGAGGAGGCGAAGCGCCGCGCCGACGCGGGAGCCCTGACTCCCCACGGGGCCGCGTCGAGCTGAGCACCACCGGGGCTGAACCCCGTGGACGCCCCTCGCGCCGATCGCGTCACAGGGGCTCAACGCGGCGTGGCCGGCGACCATGAGCGTGCACCACGTCGCGCGTGCGGCGTCGGCCCGGCCGGCGTCTTCTGAGGGGAGGCGCGCTCGGCGCCGGCTCTCGGCGGCCGAGGTCGGGGGCGACCGGCGGACTATCGCGCACCTGGGAGCGGGGCGCCCGACCGTGGCCCTCGGGACGTGCTTCCAGGTCCTCGACACGCTCGGTCTCCTGGCGTGGACCAACGGCGGCTTCTCTCACGGTCCACCGCCACCCGAGCTACGGCACCTGGATTCGTACCTCGGACGGCGTGGTCGACGACCGACCGCCCCCGCGTGTCCGGCTCCCGACGTTGGTAGGACCGAGTCACCCGTGCGACACTCGAGCGGTCCGCTACACCGTCGAGGGGTCGCCAGTGTCCCGCCCGCCCCAAAGCGTCCCGGTGCTGCTCCGCGAGCACAAAGCGCGCCGTCCACGCGCGTCCGGGCTGTTCACCCGTGAGCGCCTCCTGGCGGCGCTGGACGCGGCCGGCGACCGGCGCCTGAGCTGGATCCAGGGCCCATCGGGCGCCGGGAAGACGGCGCTGCTGGCGACCTGGCTGGACGAGCGCGGCCTCGACGCCGTCTGGTGCCGACTGGACGCCGCCGACCGCGAGCCGTCGACGCTGTTCGCGCAGCTGGCCCTCGCCTTCGAGGTACGCTGGCCCGAGCGGCCGCTGCCGCGCTTCACCGCCGAGCACCACCCGACGCCCGAGCTCTTCGCGCGCCACTTCTTCCGCTCGGCCTTCGCCGCGCGCACGGCGCCGATCGTCGTCCTGGACGACGCGCAGTGCCTGGGCGACGCCGGCGCCGGCTGGGAGGTCCTGCGCTGGGCCCTCGACGAGCTCCCGCCGGGCGGGCGCGTCCTCGTCGCCAGCCAGCAGCCCCCTCCGGGCGCCTTCGCGCGCCTGCGAGCGGCTGGCGATCTGGCGGTCGTGCCGCCGTCCGCGCTGAACGTTCAGGCCCTCGAGGCGCGGGAGCTCGCCGCGTGGGCGGGGCGGTCGCTGGATCTGGACGGGGCCGAGGCCCTGGTGGCGGCGACCGGCGGCTGGTTTCCGGCGGTGTCCGCCAGCCTGCGCAGCGGCGACGCGCCCGCGGGGCTGACCTCCGAGGCCGCCCGCAGCTACCTCGAGCACGAGCTCCTGGGGCGCCTCCCGCCCGCGGATCGCGGCCTCCTCTACGCGGTCGCGTTCGTCGAGCCCCTCGACGGGGACGCCGCGGTCGCCGCCAGTGGCCTCGCCGACGCCGCCCAGCGGCTGGCGTCGCTGGTCGAGCGCGGCCTCTTCGTCGACCGCTACGACGACGGGACCCTCCGCCTCCACCCGCTGCTCCGCGAGGCCCTGCGCGCTGGCGCCGAGCAGGCGCTGGGCCGCGACCGCTTCGTGGCGTCGCTGCAGGTCGCCATCGACCGGGCGATGGAGGCCGATGACGCCGAGCACGCGGTCGCGATCGCCCTGCGCGCCGGCGAGCCCGACCGCGTCGCCCGGATCGTCGTCGAGGCGGCCCCGGCCGCGCTGCGCGAGGGGCGGCATGACGCCGTCCTGCGGTGGGCCGGGGCGCTCCCCCCGGAGGTCGCCGCGGGCTCTCCGTGGGTCGCGCTGTGGGTGGGCGCGGCGCACCTCTCGCGGGACATGAAGGCCGCGCGCGAGCACCTCGACCGCGCCCTCGACGCGTTCGAGGCCGCCGGCGATCCGGTCGGCATCGCCCTGGCCTGGTCCCTCCTGGTCCAGAGCGTCTTGATCGAGCGGGAGGCGACGCACCGGCTCGCGCCCCTGGTCCAGCGCTTCGCGCGGCTCCTCGGCGACGGCGACGGCCTGCCCCCGGCGGTGCACCTGCGGGTCCTCTCGAGCATGATGATCGCTCGCGCCCTGAGCCGGGCCGACCACCAGCTCGACCTGTGGGAGCCACGCCTGCTCGCGGCGGTCGACCGCGTCCCGGACGTGGAGGAGCGGGCGAACGCGCTCGCCACCGCGGCGTTCGCGTGGACGCTGGTCGGCGTTCCGGCGCGCGCCGCGTGGGCCTCGGAGCGCGTCGATCGGCTCGCCGCCGGGGGCGGTGTGACCGCCGGAACCGAGCTCCTCATCCACATCGGCCGCGTCTTCGGGGCGGTCCAGCGCGACCCCGCCGCGGTCGAGGAGCGCGTCGGCGCCGCGCTGGCCCTCGCCCACGAGCGCGGCGCGATCGTCTGGAACGTCTCGTTCCACCAGCACGCGGCCAGCGCGGCGCTGCTCTGCGGTGAGCTGGAGCGCGCGCGGGCACACCTCGACGCCTACGCGCCCCAGCTCGAGCGTCTGTCGCGCCTGGACCGGAGCTACCACCTCCGCATGACGTCCTGGCTTGCGGCCTGCGAGGGCCGCCCCGCCGAGGCGCTGGCGCGCGCGAGAGAGGACGTCGCGGTGGACGCGCCGCTGGGGAGCAAGCACAACACCCGCGGGGCTCGGGCGTCTCTGGCGCTGCGGCTGCTCGACGTCGGGGACGTCGCGGGCGCGGCCGAGGTGTGCCCCGATCCCGCCGTGATGCGCGATCAGTTCGCCGGGCTCCTCGCGCTGACGCGGGCGCTCGTCGCCATCCGCCGCGGCGAGAGTCCCCGTGAGGCGCTCACCTCCGGGCTGAGTCACATGCGCACGCACGGCGTCCACTACCTCGCGGGGATGACCGCCGCGCAGCGCCAGGAGCTCTTCGCCAACGCGCTGCGCCTCGGCGTCGAGCCCGAGTTCGTCCAGCACGCCCTGCGGGTGCAGCGGCTCACGGTGCCGGCACCTCGCGACGCGCCGGCAGGTTGGCCGTGGCCGCTCAAGGTCCACACGCTCGGGCGGTGGCTCATCGAGCGCGAGGGGCAGCCGGCGACCTCCGACGCGAAGAAGCCCACGCAGCGCGCGCTGGTCGGCCACCTGATCGCCCGCCGCGGCCGCCCGGCCGCGCCCGAGCACATCGCCGAGGCGCTGTGGCCCGAGAGCGACGGCGACCGCGCGATCCAGGCCTTTCGGACGGCGCTTCACCGCCTCCGTCGGAGCCGGGTCTGGCGAGACGTCGTGTGCGCGACGGCGACCGGGGTGGCCCTCGACCCAGCCGGCTGCTGGGTCGACGCGTGGCGGGTGTGCGAGCTGGGCTCCCGGGCCGACACGCTCTCCGCCCCCGAGCGCGAGGAGGCGCGCGCGCTGCTCGACGGCGCCGATGGGCCGTTCGTCGCCGACACGGACCCGGTCTGCGTCGCCTTCGGTCGCGAGGTGGCCGACGCGCTGAAGCGCCTGCGGTCACGCCTCAGCTGATCCGATCGGTCCATCGCCCGGCGCGTACCGCACGTAACGGACGCGTGGGCCCCCTCGGGAGCTGCGGGCATCCCGGCAGATGAGGAGCCCCGGCGCGCAGGTCTGCGGCTACTTGGCGAGCGAGCTCGAACGACCACAGGACACCCGCGTCCCCACCCAACCTCCCCTCGGGTCTACGACCTCGGCCAGCTACTCGCCTGGTGCGTTTTCCACAGCCTCACCCCCAGAGCCGGACATCGCCGACTTCGAGTCGACCGCGTGGAGCGACCTCCTCCAGGGGCTCGGCTTCTGTCACTGGGAGGCGACGACCCGCTCGCAGCCGGTGACCGAGAACGAGCCACCCTCGCAGTGACTCTCGGCGCGCTGTACGAAGCCCCCCGGGATGCGGGACCCGCAACCGGCCGAGACCTTCTGGATCGCCGGGCCCATCGTCGAGGTGTCGCAGCTCTGGCCCTGGATGCGGCTGCAGAAGTGACGGATCGCGTCGAGGCACTCCGCTGGCAGACAGGCGGCGGGATCCTGATCGTGGTTGTCGACGTCGGGGCAGTTGTCGGCGGCGTCCGGGATGGCGTCGAGGTCGCGGTCGGCGGGGGCGAGCCCGACGCTCGAGAAGGCGTTCAGCATCGAGCCGCAGTCGGACCAGCTCAGGCCGTGGAGATCCTGCTCGACGAACGCGGCGCAGGCCTGCACCAGCGCGTGCGCTCCCGCGTGGAGCCCCATCTTCGGCTGCAGGTAGTGGGTCACCGCCCGGTACATCACGACCTCGAGCTCGCGGGTCGTCAGGGCCTCGAACGGAGGGTGCTCGTGCTTCGGGTGGGAGTTACCGGTGGCGAGCATCCACAGCGCGAGCGAGAACGGGCCGCTGAGCGCGTGGGGACCGTCGCCGGGGAGGCGGCTGTCGACGTGCTGCACCTTGGGGGACTTGATGTCGCGGATCAGCGTCCCGTCGCCGGAGCGGATCGTCCAATCGGTGTCCACGACGCGGTCCTCCGCCAGGATGGCGAAGACGTCGGCGAGGGCCTCGTTGAGGGCGCCGGCCCAGCGGGTCGTCTCCAGGCCGCTGGCGTGGATGATGACGCCGTGGGCGTACTCGTGGCCGAAAGACGTGCGCGAGACCCACTCGGAGCGGGCGAAGATGGCGGGCAGGCCGTGCAGGTAGACCATGTCGTGGGCGCTCGTCGCCTCCGGGTGGTCGAGCACCACGTAGAGCGGGCCGCCGGCGCCGTCCCAGCCGTCGCGGCCGAAGGCGTCCTGGTAGTAGTCGTACAGGTCGGCCAGGTAGTCGAAGACCCGCGACCCGGTCGGCGACGGCGAGGCGTCGACGCTCTGGCCGGACTCGGTGAACCACACCTCCGACGCGAAGGTGATGGCCTCCTGGGCGTTGCAGTCGGGCTGGCAGAGATCGGCGTCGTGGACGTAGTGGCGGACCACGCGCTGGCGGGCCGGGGCCGCCGTCGGGACCGCCGCGAGCAGCTCGCCCGAGGCGGCGTCGACGAAGGCGATCGGGCCGTCCTGACCGTAGTCCCCCGTGGGGATCCGCCAGGCGAGGGCGGCGCCTCCGTCGGGCTCGTCCTCGAAGAGGGCCGGGTGATAGACCACGAGCTCCGCCGGCTCGACGAAGAGGTCCGTCTCGAGCTCGAGCGCTTCGATCGCGCGGGTGGTGGCCTCCTCGGCGGTCAGCGTCGGCGCGACCGAGTCGAGCGCGATCTCGGGCGGCAGCTGCGCGGTGGCGAAGACGACCGCCCCGGCTCGGCTGTGGACGCGCAGGCGCGCCCCGTCGACGGGCACCCCGTCGTGCACGCGCTCATAGCTGACCCAGGTGTCCGAGCCCTCCTGCCCCCCTCCGCGCACGACGAGCTCACTCGCCGGATCCTCGAGCCCGAAGGCCGCTGCGTGAGCGGTGACGAACCCCTCGGCGTCGCCCTCGAAGCGCCCGCTGACGGCGGTGACGACGCCCCCCTCGGCGTGTCCGAAGACCGGCGCGCTGGAGCCGGAGGCGAACCCCGCCAGGGGGCTCGGGCCGTCGCCGCCGTCGCCAGAGCACGCCACGAGCAGCGCGGCGACCAAGCACGAGGGGGCCGTCCTGATGCCGAGCCGTCCGCGGCTGCGGCCAGGCCGGGGCGGTCGGCGGGCGCGGCGAAGGGCACGGGGGCGCGGGGTCGCTCCGCGGGTGGTGTCCCACGCGGAGGTGTCGGCGATGGGCGTAGACGCGCGGACGCCGCGCGCGGCGGCGCCGAGCACACAGCTGGGTCGCAGTGAACGCACTTGGGGTTCCTCGGGTGCTGGCGAAGGGTCGTGTGCTCCACTGTGTGTCCTGCAGGTCATCCTGTCGAGGCTGTGGCGTCTTCGTGGGGGGGCGTCCGGGGTGGCGTGAACCGCCGCGGTCGTGCACGCGGCGGGGGGGCGTGGCCGGCAGGCACGACGGCCTGGTCGGTTCGAGGTCTCGTGAGCGGCGCTGCAGTGGGTTCGGCGCCGAGTGGCGCTTCGGGTCGGGGACGGTCAGCTCCTCGAGGCTGGTACGGGCCTTCGTCTGGTCCCGGCGTCCCGCGGTGTTGTACGAAGGATCTCGGGAGCGTAGCCGAGCCGGCCCGCGGCTCGGAGCGCCGCTCCTCGAACGGAGGTCACATGAACCCGCGTGTCTCGCTCGTCAGCGTCCTTCTCGCGCTCCTGCTCGCGGTGCCCGCCACGGCGTCCCACGCGAAGCCACGGGACCTCGCGGCCGAGCGGCTGGCGGCGGCGGCCGACCTCTTCGCCGCCGCGAAAGGCGCGTACGACACCGGAACCGGGACCGTCGACGCGGTCTACACGTGGTCGGTCCGCTGGCTCGAGGCGGCCTCCGCGCGCGCCACCGCCCGCGGCGCGCACCTCGACCGGATGAAGGCCCTCGAGGCTACCGCGAAGGAGAAGGTCGCCAGCGGCCTCGCTCCGACGCTGGACGTCAAGGCAGCCGCCTACTTCCGCGTGGAGGCCGAGCTCTGGGCTCGCCGCGGCACCAGACCCTGAGCGCGTGTCGACGCCCCTGAAACGGACGAGCCGCGTCGCCGGTCGCTCGCTTCGGCTGCGGCTTCGCTCGACGCGCCGCCGCCGGTCAGTCGGCCATGATCCGCACGACCCGGCGTACCGAGGCGTCTCGAGCGAACAGCGTCCAGCCGCGGGCGCGCCATCCGTCTACCGAGGGGCAGAGCACCCCGTAGACGTCTCCGCCGTCGTCGGCCACGCCGCGGCCGACCAGGTCGCAGGCGCCGAGCCAGGTCGTGAGGTCGGCGGCCTCATGGTCGCTGGGCGCGACGGTCGCGACGCTGAAGGACGCGTGGTCGTCGACCGTGTAGCAGTGGGCGCCATGCCGACCCCGGACGTGGATCTCGTGTCCGTCCGCGAGAGGCACGACGCGTTCGTGGGGTGCGCCGCAGAGCCCCTCCGCGACCAGCGCCATCCGCTCGATCGCGACGTCGTCGCCGCGGACGAGCGGCGGTGACGCGGTCGGTGGACCCTCGGGCGACGGCGCGTCGGCCGCGGCGACCCGGTCCAGACACGCCTCGACCCGAGCGATCTGGGCCTCGGGCAGCTGGCGCGCACGCGCGTCGGCCAGGGCGGTCCGGGCCGCGGCGAGCTCGCCATCGACATCGATCCCGTGGGCACCCCGCGCGCCGACCGCGTCGAAAGGGCTCAGCGCGGCGTGGCCGGCGACCCTGAGCGTGCACCGCGTCGCGCGCGCGGCGGCGGCGCGGCCGGCGTGCAGGACCGCGCGGGTCAAGCTCAGCTCGGGGACCCGCGCCCACGACGCCGGCGGGTTGAGGGCGACGTCCAGCTCGTCGAGGAGCACGTCGACGCCGGTGGCGAGCGGCCTGCCCGGGCCGTCCTTCGGGAGCGGGGAGAACGCGAGCGCCAGCGCCAGCTCGTACACGTCCGCGAGCCCCTCCATCCGCTCGAGGGCGGCCAGGAGCGCTTCGGCGCGGAGCCGTGCCTCGTCCGAGCTCGCCCCCAGCCCGACCTCGTCGGCCAGGTAGTGCTGGAGCGAGGCTGCGCGGGCGAGGCGCCACGGTGAGAAGTTGCGCTGGTCGTAGGGGTTTCGGGACAGGGCGACCAGGAACGCCGCGCGCTCGTCCGTGAGGGCCTCCCTTCGCAGCGTCGAGTCGGTGACCGCCGATCGCCCGTCGAGCGGGGACGCAGCGGACTCGGCGCCGATGGCGTCGAAGCGGCGATGGGCCAGCTCGTGCCCGATGACGAACGCCAGGAAGTCGGCCCCGTCCGACGCCCTCCCGAGGTGCGCGTATCGCGCCAGCGCCGCTGACAAGTAGACGGTGTCCGACGCGCGGCAATACCAGGCGCCGGTCGCCGCGCCGAGCTCGAGCCACGCGACCCGCGGGCCCCGCGCGTCGCCGAGCCCGAATCGCGCCTCCGCCGCGGTGACCGCCGTCGCGATGGGCCGCGACCAGAGCAGCGCCGGGTCGCCCTCGTCCACCCGCCGCGCGGCGGCGAGCTCGGCGCACGTCGGGACACCGGCGCGGACGTCGGAGGCCAACAACGTCAAGGGGACGAGGAGCGTCGGGAGCCAGCGGCGCATGGAACCATGGAGCCACGTCCGGGCGTGACCGTCAACGCGTCCGAGGGCGCTCACGGTGCGCTCCAAGGTGCGCGCGGTCGAAGCGACGGGAGTCACCGGCTCGCGATATCGACCCGTGTCAATCTCGCCACCGTTCAACCGATCGGAGAGCGCCGTCGGCGCGGCTACGGCGCCTCACAGATGACCTCGCGGAGCTCTGAGCACGACACGTCCCGCCACTGCCCGGGGACATCGGGCAGCATCGCCGCGCAGTCGCTGCCGGCGGGGTCCTCGGTCTCCCCCCGGGCCCAGCGTTCGAAGGCGAGCGCCTCGCTCAGGACGGTCATCCAGCTGCCCTCCACCTCGCGGTCGCTGACGCCGAGCCAGCCCCCGCCGAGGTTCATCACGGCGTCGTTCTCGACGGCGCCATCGGGGATCGCCAGGTGCGCACCGGCGTCGACGCAGCGCGCGACGGCTTGTTCCCAGCGGTCGCGGCCGGGGAGCCGGAAGAAGCACGCGCCCGAGGTCGCGCGGACGGCCGCCTCGGCGCCGACCTCCGCGCCGCAGGGGAGGGTGCAGTCGCCATCGCAGCCGTCGTCGTCGTCGCGGTTCCCGTCGTCGCACTGCTCGCCGACGGAGCGCTGGACGTGGCCGTCGCCGCAGGGATCGGGGGCCCGCTCGCACAGCGCCGGGGTGCTCGCGTCGCAGGCGTCGAACAACGCTCCCGTCGGGGTGACGTGGTTGCAGCTCCCGGCCACCCAGCCGCCGCCGAGGCGCCGGGCCAGGTCGCGCCGCCACCGGTCGTCGGTGCGCATCGGGAAACCGCCGGCCGCCTCGCAGTAGGCCCGCGCGTCCGGCTCGCTCATCGACTCGGCGCTCGCCCAGGCGCACTGCCCTCCGAGCTCCAGGTAGGCCGCGCGGGGGGCGAGCTCCCCGGCGCAGGCGATGGGACAGTCGCAGTCGTTGCCCTCGACGACGAGGTCACCATCGTCGCAGAGCTCGCCGTCGTCCTCCCGGCCGTCCCCGCAAGCGGGGTCGGCGCGGGCGCACAGGACCGCCTCGACGGGGGTGGCGCAGGTGACGTCGTTCCAGGCGCCCCACGGCTCCATGACGACGCAGTCCGCGCCCGCCGAGCCGACGTCGTTGGGTTGGGTGAGGTCCCAGAAGGTCAGCTCGACCGGGGTCCCGTCGGGCCCGACGTAGCGGCCCTCCTCCGCCGAGTCGTCGACCCCGATCCAGGCGCGCCGGCCGTAGTCCGCCGCGATACGGTCCTCGTCGACGGCGAGCGGGGCGTACGGGATCGCGCCGACCTCGGCGCAGAGGGCGACGATGTCTGCGGCGGGCGTCTCCGCCGGGACCTCGCGGCCGATGATGCACCGGCCGGTGGATGGGGAGCGCGCCGCGAGCTCGGCGTCGACGTCGCAGGCGGCGGCGCAGTCCGGACCGCAGCCGCGCCCTTCACCGTCGCAGGCCTCGCCCCGGGCGACCTGAACGACCCCGTCGCCGCAGGTCGTCGGCTCGACCTCGCAGAGGAGCGGCGCAGAGACCTCGCTGGAAGGCGGCTGCCACATGAGCATCGCGGTGACGAAGTAGAGGGGGGCGATGGGAGGGTTGAGCGCCGGCCAGCTGAGCGGGACGAACTCGACGGTCTCCCACTTGGGGTTCAGGAGGGTCCACGGCTCGTGGGTGAGGTTGACCCCGCGCCAGCCGCGGCCGAGGGTCGCGGTGGCGGCGACCTCTTCGGGATCGTCGGGGCTGGCGACGTAGCCGCCTGTGGCCTCGCACCGCATCGCGGCGTCCCGGGCGGCGACGGTGTACGGGAGCCGGACCAGGTGGTGGCCGTCGGCGTCACGTCGGAAGGCGACGCTCCCGTTGGGGAGGTCGAGCGCGGTCTGGCAGCCGTCGACGCAGCCGATCCCGAGGTCCCCGGCGCCGGGGTCACAGGTCTCGCCCCGGGCGGGTTGAATGACGCCGTCGCCGCAAGACGGGGTCTCGACCTCGCAGATCGCCGCGCGGGCCCGGTCGCAGCCGTCGGCGCGCCACCGCCCGTCGCCCTGCTGCAGCGCGCAGCGCAGCTCGAACGTGTCGCTGAACCCCGGATCCCAGCGGGTGAACGTGGTGGGGGTGACGGGGTGTCCGGTGGCGGTCCACCAGTGGCCGACCTGCTCGGGCATGCTCACGCCGATCCACGACTCTCTGGCGCTGAACGCCTGGCCGAGATCGGCCTCTCGCGGGTCGTCGGGTACCCAGAGGTGGCCGCCGAGGTCCGCGCAGCGCTCGCGAGCGCGGTCCCAGTGGGTGGGCGCGAGGTTGACGAGGCAGTGCCCGGTGACCGGGTCGCGGAGCGCGGCGTAGACCCCGGCGGCGGGCAGAACGCCGGACGGGTCGCTGGTCCAGTCGACGGCGGGGCAGCCGAGCTCGCAGGCGCTGGTGCAGCCGTCGCCGTCGTCGTCGTCGCCGTCGTCGCAGGCCTCGCCGAAGCGGCGCTCGGGGACGCCGTCGCCGCAGGGCTCGGGGGCGCGCTCGCACACGACGGTCTTGTCCTGAGAGCAGTCCGCGTCGCGCCAGCTCGGGCTCGCGCGCTCGAGGGCGACGCAGCTCTCGACCAGCTTGTCGACGCCGATGCCGTGGCCGGGAGCGCTCGACGGCTCGTCGGAGCCCCAGGCGGTGAAGCCGGGCTCCACGCCGGCGAGGGTCAGAAAGACCCCCTCCACCTCGAGGTCGTCGATGCCGAGCCAGGCGCTCTCCTGCCTGAAGCTGGCGGCCGCGTACACGGCGAGGTTCTCGGCCTCGTCGTCCGGGATGGCGAGGTGGCCGCCGACGAGCTCGCAGGCGTCGCGGGCGGCGGCGAAGTCCGCGCGGTCGGGCAGCGCCAGCAAGCAGTGCCCCGAGGCGGTGTCGAAGACGGCGCGGACGGCGCCGGCGTCGACGCCGCAGGGGAGCAGGCAGTCGGCCTCGCAGCCGTCGTGGGGCACGGTGTTGCCGTCGTCGCACTGCTCGCCGAGCTCGCGGTCGAGGGCGCCGTCGCCGCAGCGGGCGCGCTCGAGGTTGTCGCCGAAGCCGTCGCCGTCGGAGTCGCGTTGCTCGGTGGGGTCGTCGTCGTCGAAGTCGCAGGCGGCGCCCGCGCCGTCACCGTCCGCGTCGCGCTGATCGGCGTCCGGGACCGCCGGGCAGCGGTCCACGCGGTCGTCCCATCCGTCCCCGTCGCTGTCGGCGTCGCAGGCGTCGCCGAGCCCGTCGCCGTCCTGGTCGTCCTGGTCGGCGTCGTAGGCGCGGGGACAGCCGTCGACGCCGTCGTCGATGCCGTCGCCGTCGCGGTCCGATCCGGGGAGGGCGAGCCACACCGGCGGCGTCTCGGCGTCGGCGGTGTGGGCGTTGGCGAAGCCCGAGCGCACGCTGGTCGGGAGCGCGGCGCGCCAGCCGTAGTCCGTCGGGGTGAGCGGCAGGTCGTCCGCGCCGAGGCTGAGCGTAGGGGCGTCGCTCGGCGCGAAGCCCGCGAGGACGAGGTCGACGTGGGTGTCGGTGACGGTGACCGTGACGACGCGCGGGCCATCGGCGGGGGTGGCGAGGACGACGCCGGCGGGCGAGGTCCGGACGTCGACAGCGTCTCGAGCGTCGTCGTCGGTCGCGGTCAGGTCGCGGGATCCCGGTGCGCAGGCGAAGCGGTCGGTGCCGAGGCCGGGGGTGTCGGTCGCCAGGACCGTGTGGCCGTCGGTGTCGCCGGCGACGAGGCGGACGGGGGCGTCGTCACCGCGGGAGGCGAGGCAGGTGGCGCGGCCGGTGGCGAAGGCGACGACGCGGGCCGCGCCGACGCGGAGCGGGGTGGTGGCGAGGGCGGGGTCGCCGTCGAGGGCGCGGGCGACGAGGGCGGCGTCGACGTTCGGGGTGATGAGCGGTGGCGTCAGGTGGCGCGCGTCGGGGGTGGCCGGGGTGGTGACACCCGAGAGGCAGAGGGCCCCGCAGGTGTTGGGTGCGAGCGGCGCCCAGCGGGCGTTCAGGTCGACGGCGTCGGTCGGAGCGGCGTCGTCGGGCCAGGTGAAGGCGACGGTGGTGGCGGTCTGGGCGAGGTCGGCGGAGGCGGCGCCGACGCGCACGTCGAGGGGCGCCGGGAAGAGGCCCTCGAGCAAGACCGGGGCGCCGGGCGTGGAGGGGGACGGGAGACCGAGCAGCGGGAGGACCTCGTCGGTGACGGTCTCGAGGGGGACGGGGAGCGGCGCGTCGTCGGCCGCCGGGCGCTCTGGGAGGCTGCCGGTCCACGCGAGGGGGCGGCCGAGGGGGCCATCGGCGTGGCGGAGCGGGGCGATGACGAGGGCGCCCGGGCCGGCGGGGAGGCGGAAGTGGGCGCGGCCACCGGGGTGGAGGGCGGCGTCGACCGGGGTGGGGGCGTCGTCTCGGAGCGCGACGGCGTCGCTCGCCGTGACGTGGATGGACCAGGCGTGGGCGCCGTCGTCGGTGGTGACGGCGAGCGAGAGCCCGCTCGCGGGGGTCGCGGGGTGGGCGAGCGCGGGCGGCAGCGGGATGTCGACGTCGAGCAGCGCGCCGTCCCAGGTCGCGGTGGCGGTGAGGGCGGCGGGCGCGGGCGGTGGCTCGGGGGGCGGCGTGGCGTACGCGAGGGAGTGGTGTGAGCCCGCGGCGTCGAGGCGCCAGGTGAGGATCGGGCGGGTGCCCGGGGAGTCCTGCTCCCGGAGCCGGATCTCGGTGACGAGGGCGCAGTCGACGCCGGCCATCAGCGGCTCGAGGGCGGCGCGGAGGGTGCGCCCTGCGCCGTCGGTGGCCAGCGCGACGTCGGCCTCGGGGAAGGCGTCGGAGAGGTGGTCGGCGTTGGCGAGGGAGGGGAGGTCGACCTCAGTGTGGTCAGCGTCGTTACAGAGGAGCCGTGGTGGCTCGTGCGCGACGACGAGGCGGGAGGGGCCGTCGCAGCGGAGCTCCTCGGCGACGCGGTAGGGGCCGCCGAGGGCGGGATCGGGCGTGAGGGCGAGGGTCGAGCAGGTCGCGTTCCCGACGCGGAGGGTGTCGTCATCGACGTAGGCGAGCAGCAGCTCGTGCGGGACGCTGACGGTCGCGGCGTCGCAGTCGAAGGGGATCTCGATCGGGGAAGGCAGGGGGACGAGCTCACCGGCGTCGCCGCTCGGCGCGGGCGGGTCGAAGCTCAGCTCGACGCGGTTGGGCTGCTGATTGGGGAGCGGCTCGCAGGGGAGGGAGACCCGGAGCCGCTCACCGCCGGATTGTCCCGCGGCGGTGGCGGTCCGCTCGCTGACGACGCTGCCATCGGCCCGCCTCACCCGCACGACGTAGTGCGCGAGCCTTCCGCCCCGGACGTGCAGGTCCAGCCGCGCCTCCGGCGCCGTCGCGATCTCCGGCGTACAGCCCGCGAGGCTTGCGATTATCGCAAGAATGGCGGCGGCGCCGACCCATCCCGCGCGCGGCGGGGGCTCACGCAGGGGGCTCTCGGGTGACCGGCTCTGGCTCATCGCGCTCCGGGACGCTCGCATGCCGCGCTCGCGAGGTTCGCCGAACGGTCAGCGCGACGCAAGCCGACCATACTCGGTGTCAGCGCGGCCCTGCTGGGCGCTTGCCCGGTCGTCGAGCGTTCGGCATCGTCGCTCTCGGCGAACCAGCGATGAACGGAGCGAGCGATGTCCATTCGAGTGAACGTCAAGGAGCTCCTCGAGATCCTGGCGTGGACCCCGCGCGAGCAGAACGTCCTGCTGGTCGGGCGCCACGGCCTGGGGAAGTCCGAGATCCTGACCCGCTTCTACACCGGCGTCGGTCTCCGGGTCGTGCCGCTGTTCCTCGGCCAGATGAGCGATCCGGGCGACCTCATCGGGCTACCGTCGAAGGACGACGGGGCGGGGCGGACCAGGTTCCTCGCGCCGTACTGGTGGCCGCCGGACGGCGAGCCGGTGGCGCTGTTCCTCGACGAGCTGAACCGCGCGCGCCCAGAGATCCTGCAGTCCGTCCACGACCTCGCGCTGAACCGGACGCTGGCCGGACGGACGCTCCCGGAGGGCAGCGTCGTCGCCGCGGCCATCAACGCCGGTGACGACTACCAGGTCCACGAGCTCGATCCGGCGCTCGCGTCTCGCTTCAACATCTACCACTTCGCCCCGGAGGTCGCCGAGTGGCTGGCGTGGGCGCGCGGTGAGGGGCTGGACGCGCGGGTGACCGACTTCATCGAGCGCCACCACGAGCACCTCGATGGCGAGAGTGAGGACCCGCTCGAGAAGGCCCCCGACCGCCGCGCCTGGACGCTGGTGGCGCGCCTCCTGGTCGGTCACGAGGCGCTGACACCGACGCTCGCCAAGGCCGTGGCGGGCATCGTCGGCGCCCCGGCGGCGCTCGCGCTGCGGCGGTTTCTGGCCGACACCGCGCACGTCGACCCGGAGGATCTCCTGCTGCGGCTCGACGCGCGGCTCTTGGCCGAGCTCGGCGGGCTGGAGCTGCAAGAGCTGCTCTACCTCAACCGGCGCGCTCTCGCGTGGATCGAGGAGCGCGCGGCGCGCCTCGGGCCGCGGCGCGCCACGGTCGTCCGCAACGTCGAGCGCTACGTCGCGCACCTCCGCGGCGCCGGCCAGACCGAGGTCGTCGCCGATCTGATAAACCACCTCGAGCGCGCGGAGCTCGCGGAGGCGAGCGAGGTCCTCCTGACGTCGCCGGCGCTGATGGAGGCGCTCGCCGACTACATCGAGAAGGTCCGCCTGTGACCGCCGAGGAGCGGATCCGTCGGGCGACGGAGCCGTGGTTCATCACCGAGCCGCTGCTCTTCGGGGTGTGGACGCTCCACCGGCTGGTGGCGTGCCCGACGATCCGCACGCTGCGGGTCGGCGCCGGCCGCGTCGAGTACGATCCGGGCTTCGTCCTGGCGCTGCCCGAGGCGACGCTGCGCGCGCTCCTGCGGCTCGAGGCGCTGCGCATCCTGCTCGAGCACCCGTATCGTCGCCGGACGCTGAACGGCGAGGGCGCATGGCTGGCGAGCAACGTGACGCTGAGCGAGCACGTGCGGACGGGCCCCATCGCGCTGCCGAGCGCGCGCGACGTCTTCGGGAGCGACGAGCACAATCGGCAGTATTACGAGTACTACTGCGACCGCTTGCGGCTCTTTCACGCGTGGGCGTCGGGTGGAGAGGCGGGTGGGGGCGATGGCGGGCGCGACGTCGCGGACCTGCGGGAGCACCTCGACGCGGGCAGCGGCGCGGAGACGACGGCGCTGTGGCGGGACGACGCGCTGTTTCACGAGGAGATCGCGGCGCTCGTGCGCGACGCGGCGGCGACCCACCGCTGGGGGACGGTGCCCGGCTCGTTGCAGGTGGTGATCCTGGCCAACCTCCGGCCGCGGGTCGACTACCGGGACGTGCTGCGGCGCTTTCGGACCAGCATCTTGTCGAGCCGCCGCGAGCTGACGCGCATGCGCCCGAGCCGGCGCTACGGGTTCAGCTACCTCGGGAGCCGGCGGCCGCTCTGCGCGCGCCTGCTGGTGGCGGTCGACGTGAGCGGGTCGATCGCCGACGAGCAGCTCGCGGAGGCGTTCTCGGTGGTCAATCGCCTGTTCCGCCACGGGGTCGAGGACGTCGACGTGATCCAGTTCGACGTGCGCGTCACCGGGCCGGCGCTCACGCTGCGGTCGCAGGGGCGGCGGCGCTTCAGCGTGACCGGGCGCGGCGGGACGAGCTTCGCGCCGGTCATCGCCTACCTCGACGAGCACCCAGGCTACGACGGGATGATCGTCATCACCGACGGCATGGCGCCGCGGCCGCCGTCGCCGGCGAACCGGCACGTACGGGTCGTGTGGCTCTTCAACAGCGAGCAGGCGTGGCGCGCGATGGCGCCGAACGTCGCGCACATCGGGCGGTCGGCCTACATTCACCCCGGGTGAGCCGCTACGCGTCGGTCGAGTCTTCGGCGTCGGCGTTCTCCCAGCGCCAGACCCCGCGGGCGGAGCGGATCTCGAAGGGAACCTCGTCGTTGCACAGGGCGCGGGCGCGCAGGTAGAGGCGCTCGACGCCGGCGAGGGTGGCGGGGATGTCGCGCAGCGGCACGTCGACGATGAGGGCGCGGCGCTCGTCGAGGCGGATGGTGAGCTTGAGCTTCCGCTCCATCTGGCGAGTGGCGTAGCTGAAGCCCAGGCGCCGGGCGAGCGCCGCGATCTGGGCCTCGGCGGAGCGCTCCTTGAGCTTGGCGAGCTTGTCGCGCTTCGCCTCGCGCTGGCGGTCGAACTCGACGCGCTCGCGGGCGGCCTCCCAGAACCGGCGAAGCTGCGCGACGCCGCTGAGGGGGACGCCGCCGGCGTTCTTGTGGCGTTCGGCAGACAGCCTGAGCTGGTCGCCGTCGAAGTACACGCGGACGGAGTAGCGGCCTCGCCAGTGCATGTCCGGACGCAGCGGGATCGCCAGGAACGGCTGGTGGTTCCAGGTCTGGACGCGGCTCTCGATGGCCCCTGCGGCGAGCATCGCCTCCGCGAGCGCGTCGAGGCAGGCGCGCTGCTGGTCCTTGGAGGCGCATCGAAACGCGGGCTCCCCTTCACGCACGCTCGCGCGAACGAGCGCCTGGACGGAGGTGATGTTCACGGGCCGGACGCTACCACCGCGGCCGGACCTCCTCCGCGATGGCCGCGAGGTCGTTGTCTGGCCGGACGACCTCCTCGATCCCGGCCAGGAGGCCCAGCGTGTCGAGCACCTGAAAGAACGTCCCGAGGGCCACCGTCGGCCGCCCCTCCTCCAGGTGCGCGATCGTCCGCCGGTCGACCCCGACCCGGCGCCCGACCTCGGCCGCCGACAGTCGCCGCCGAGCCCGCGCCTCGCCCAGGAGCCGCCCGACCTCGCGGAGCGTGTCCAACGTGTCCAAGCTCAGCGTCGTTGTCTCGCTTCGCGCCATAGGCCACCTGTACACCAGAAGGTACAGGTTCGTCGAAGATAGTACGTTGTGACGTCCATGATGACGCGTCGCGCGGGCGGCGACTTCGGCTCCGGCAGCCTGCGCCTCGCTCGGTCCGACCCGAGGTTCACGGCGCCCAAGGCCCGGAGCGCTCGCCGTCGAAGCCCCAGGGAGGTCGATCGCCGCATCCCGGTAGCCGTGCTTCCAAATGGTAGCGTTCGCGCCAGGCGCGGGTCGCCGGGCGGGGCCGCGGATCCCGGACGAGAAGGCCGACTTCTGAAGGCGACGCTGGACGAGGCGTACGTCTACCAGCTCGTCGTCGACGAGGGCTGGGTGCCGGTCGGCGTCATCGCGTGGGAGGAGCGCGGTCGGCTCTCGTCGTCCGCGTTCCGCTACGGGCGATCGTGGCTCGTGCGCCCGGGGGCGTTTCCTTTGGACCCCGTCCAGCTGCCTCTGAGCTCGCGGACGCTCGTGCCGCCCGACGGCTTCGACCTGCCGAACGCGATCCGCGACGCGGGCCCGGACCGCTGAGGGTCGAGGCCGACCTGGCCAGCTGTTCGGCCGGATGGTGTTCAACGTGCTCGTCTACAACAACGACGATCACCCACGTAACTTCGCGTTCCTGCGAGAGGACGGGGACACCGACCGGTGGTCCTCTCCCCCCTGTACGCCGTCGTGCCGTCGACGGTGAGCACCGACACCTACATGCTCGCGATGGCGCTCGGCGCCGACGGCAAGCGCGCGAGCCTCACCAACGCCCTCTCGTGGTGCGAGCGCTTCCGCCTGACCCGCGCCGCCGCCGCGGCGATCATCGCGCGCCAGACCGAGGTCGTCTCCCGTTGGCGCGACCACTTCGCGGCCTGCCAGGTCCCCGACCGAGACATCGCGGCCCTCGAGCGGAGCTTCGCCCCTCGGGGTTGATGCGGTTGGTACCCCCTGAGACGCAGTCAGCGGCTCATCGGGACTTCGCGCACCGCGCCCCGACGGTCCGAAGGAGGTAGGCAGGACTGGGGTTTGCGCTGAGGGTGAACGCGCCAGCGTTGTCAACACTGTCGAATGCGCCCCCTCTCGCGATTGCGGCCGGCGCTCCGAAGGCCTGTCCGTCGCGATCCTCTGCGGCGCCGTTCACGTTGTACGTCTTGTCGCGTGTGCCGTCCGAGGCGTCGGTCGGCACGTAGTCGCTCGGCCACGGACGTTGGCCCGCCCCTTGAGTGAAGCCGGCGCTTGTCGGTCCCGCTTGGAACCACAGGTCGACCCACTCCCACAGGTTGCCGATCGCGTCCTCGACGCCCCAGCTCGAGACGCACAGCTCGGTACCAACGCCGGTCCTCCTGACGTTGTCGGCGTGCGTCCGGCAGCGACCGTCGGCGCCATCGGTGTCGCTCGGGTCGACGGTGCCAGCCACCGCCAACTGCCATTCGGCGTTCGTGATGAGGCGCCGATCCGATAGGCCACAGGCTTGTTGGGCTTGGAACCAGGTCATCGAGCGCGACGGCTCGACGCCGGATATGGCGCATGAGTAGATGGGGGTCGTCCAATTGCCCGAGTCCGGGAAGGTCTGAGGATAGTCATCACAGCCGTCGTGGGTCGAGCAGCCAATCGGGCTCCCGTACTGCTTGTAATTACATAGCTTCTTTCCACTCTCGCCGCAGTCCGAGGCCTTGAAACCGAGGTAGACTTCGGACGTGCTCCACCCGGCAGACAGCGCCTCGTCGATGGCCTCCTGGAGCTCGCTGCAGACGACCTTCTGGCCGTCCTTGCGAACCCAAAGACTCGCCTCGTAGCGGTCGACGCAGAAGTCGCCGACAGGGACCATGTCGCTGGGGCACACACCACTACCTGGCGCGGCCTCCAGCTCGCTCACCCGCTCGTTGAGCGCGGTGTTCTCGCTCTTTGCCGCGTCGAGCTCGGTCCGGAGCGCGTTCAGGTCCGCCGTCAACGCCGCGAAGTTCGCGTTCATCTGGCTCGCCGAGAGCGCCGACTGCTCGTGGAACTCGTGAGGGACTGGGTCGAACGGCTCCGCCAGCACGAACCCACCGATGATGATTGGCATCGCGAACCATGAGAGCCAAATGGCTTTGCTGGCATGCCTGCTGTTCATGTGTGACCTCAATGTGGACGAAGCACTATGGTCCAAGTCGGACTTGTGCCCCAGCGCGGCGGACGCTTCTCGAACAGTCCGAAGCGAGGGCAATTACATATGGTAGGAGACTGGTGATCTTTCTCGGGTAACGGTCCCAGGCTACTGTGACAGGGGACGCACAAGGTGGCCGCTGAGGAACACTCCGTCACCATAGCCGATACCAGACGAACTCTGGTATGCGGTGATCCTGGCGTGGATCTCGTCACCAGCATCCAGGCTCAGTAGACCTGATAGAGCGATTCCGTTCTCAGAGCCGCCTGCCGGATTCGTACTCATCCCGATGTTCATGAGCACGGCGGAGCCTGCTAGGCGAGCAACCGCCGGTGACGACGCGTCTGTCCGACAGACCGAGATCTCGTAGGTTCCAGGACCGGTACGGAAGTTGGCAGAGAACTGCCAGATGCCGCCGCGCGGTATGTGATAGGTATGTTTGGCAACGTCGAGTGTGTCCTCCGTGTCGATTTCAGCGCTGTCAAACGGGATTCTCGCGGAACCCCACGCCTCAAGCGTCACGCTCGCTGCTGCGTCTAGGGACAGTCGGAGGAGGAAGGCTGGCGCTTCCTCTGGGCTCGAACCGCCCAACGCGTCGGTCGTCTGCTGCAACCCTGTGATGGCGTCTTCAATGGCCGCCAGCTTGGAGTTGAGCGCGCTCGCGGAGAGCTGGTCCCCTGCCTTGAATGGCTCTCCAGGGAGGTCGAACGACGCGGTCGCGACGCCCGCCACAACGCCGAGTGCGAGCCCGAGACCTGTCAGGAAAGACTTGGCTGTGCTCCTGAGCATCATCGCCTCCGGTCGAGATGAACGTACAAATCGGGGCCTTGCTCGCCAGTTCAATACTTGATGATGTACTCGACGTACGAGTTCACTGGTCGCGTCTCGCTCCCGCCTGCGCCAGTCGTGTCCGTTTCGAGAGTGCATCCGTAGTAGGGCGTACCGACTGGCGCGCCGCACCCGCCGGTCGCCGGAATGTTCTGAAGTGTCTGACCTACGTGGTGCCAGTGCTTAGTGAACATAGACGATTGAACGCTTCCGACAGCGTCGCCGAGGTTGCCAGAAGCGTCGTGCGGCCGTACGCGGGCCGCTGCATCAGGATCGATCCCGGCTCCGTGGTCGACTCCGCGTAGGAACCGGCCGCGGAGGTCCGGCAGGTTGAAGGTGTTGACCCCGTCCCCGCCGCCGTGGGCGACGCCGATGGCCGCGAAGAGGGCACTGTCCTCGGTGCGGGATCGCACGGCCCCGTCGCAGAGGAGCCAGCCTTCCGGCACGGTTTCACCGCCGAACGCCACGATGGTGCCTGGTGGAACCGACGAGACCGTGGCGGACTCGACCACGACCAGCCGCTCGTCGAGTTGGTCCAGGAAATGCTGGAGGGCGTCGAAGTTCTGGTTCATCCCGGAGGCCGACAGCGCTTGGCCATTCTCGGGCCGGCTCGGGAAGCCGCCGAAGGAGCTCGCGACGGCGGCGGTGCTGCCCAGGACGACGACCACGACGAGCCAGTTGCGAACGAAGTGGTTCGAAATCGATATGCTCGGTGTCATTCTTGTTGTCTCCATATGCCATGTGACTGGGCAGGGCTTGCGGTCATGGTCCCCAGAGGCAGCCGTCGCCCCAGACGTTGGTGCCCCAGGTGCACAAGGGTGGGGCTCCGCTGACGCAGACCCCCTGGTCGCAATGCGTATTGGCCTCGGCACACTCGCCGCACGTGCCGCCGCAGCCATTGTCGCCGCAGATGCGACCCGCACAGTCGGGAACGCAGGTCGTGTCCGGTGGCTGCGCCGAGTCTGCAGAAACCGTGTCCTGAGGCTGGGTCGTGTCCTCTCCCTGAAGAGTGTCCTTCTCGCCGGTGATGTACGCCGTCGGGCCGTCGCCGCAGGCAGGCGACATGAGCCCGGCGACCGCGAGCGCGACGAGGATGCGAGGTGCCATCTAGAAACTCCCGATGAAGGTCATGGTGACGCCGTTTGGCTGCACGGCCGGCACGACGGATCCGCTGAACGCGTCCGCCGGCGAGGGCTCACTTACGCTCTCCTCTCCACCGTCATCGATGAGGAACAGGATGACGCTGGTCGCGAGGAGCGCACCGCCCGTAGCCATCAGCGCCGTACCCCAGCCGCGCTTGGTCGCGCCGGGCTCCTTGGCGGCCTCGAACTCGGCCTGGGTGGCGAACTCCTGGCCGTCGATGGCGTCCCAATCGTCCGTCCCAGCCCAGAACAGGTACCCGCCCGCGCCCCCGGCGGCGAGCCCGGCGCCCAGCGCGATCCAGGGCCAGGCGCCGACGTCGGTCCGCTCCACGGTCTGCGTCACCGTCTTCGTCACGACGACGGGCTTCTCGACCTCGACCGTCCGGACGATCTCCGTCGGCTCCTTCGACAGGTTGACGACCAGGTCCATCGTCTGACCGCCCAGCACGTCGACGCGCTTCTCCAGCGTCACGTACCCCGGGTGCGACACCGTCAGCTGGTGCTCGCCCGCGGTCAGCGAGGTCCCGCCTGCGTCGTCGAGGTCCCAGGCGACGCCGTCCAGCTTCACCGCCGCGCCCTTCGGCGAGATGGTCAGCACCAACCGTCCGTGTTCGCCCAGCTTGTCCAGCCGCGCCAGCCCATCCTTGGCCCGGGACTGCGTCTCCGCGTCCACGTTCGGCCCGAGGCACAGCTCGTAGTGACTGCGCGCCAGGTCATAGCGGCCCGAGTCCTCGTAGAGCCGCGCGATGTTGTAGAGGAGCCAGGGCTTCGGCGCGATCCCGATCGCCTCTTTCAGCGTCGCGATGGCCGCGTCGTAGTCTCCCGCCTTCCGCTCGACCCGAGCGCGCTCGGCGAGCTCCAGGATGCGGGCGTCCGCGTCGGCGGACGGGTCCGCGGCCGCGCGGGCGGACCCGGCCACGGACGCCGCCGATAGACACAGCGCCACCACGAGCGCGCGTGAGCTCCAGCCCTTCATCACTTGTCGTCCACGTAGATGGGGTTGATCGGCGGGGCGTCCTTCGCCGCCGGCGCGGTCGTGTCCTTGGTCTCCGGCTTCGCAGACTCCGCTTTCGCCGGCGACGGCTTCGCGCGCGGCGTGTGCCGAATCACCGGTCGCAGCGGCACCTCGAACGTCGCGAGCTCCCGCTCCACGACCACCTCGCGGACCTCGGGCGGGCGTCCTTTGGCGCGCAGCTCGACATCGTGCTTCTCGCCCACCCGGGTCTTCAGCGTGTATGGCGTCCTCCCCTTCAGGACGCCGTCCACGAAGACCTCCGCGCCAGGCGGCGTGCTCGTGATGAGCAGCGTCGTCTCCTTCCCGAGCGCCTCGCCCTTCGGCTCGGCCGCCGTCGACGCAGGCCCGGCCTCGGTCTTCGGTGCGTCCGCGGTCGTCCCCGACGGCTCCGGCGGATCGGCCGACACGGCTTCGTCCTCGTCCCCCCGCGGATCCCGTGCCGCACCGGGCGGACGCGCTTCGGCGTTCGGCTCGTTCGCGACCTCGGCCTCCGCGGCCGTCGCACTGCCTTCCGCGCTCAGCGGCGCGTCCGCCGCGATCCCGTCCGATCCGGGCGCGTCTGGCGCGCTCGAGGACATCGTCAGCGCCACCGCGACGCCGACCACGGCCAGCGCTGCGAGCCCCGCCCAGAGCCAGCCGTGGCGACGCTTCCCCTGCGCGGCCTCGATGCTGACGCCGCCCGGCGCCCCCGTCTGCAGCCCCCGTGGTGGCGTCGCTCCCAGGATGAGCGACGGCGTCGCCGCGTGGGTGAGGTCGACGTCCGGCGCGGAGGCCAAAGCCGGAGCGCCGGTCGGCAGCGCGACGGTCGATCCGTTGGGCGTCGCGATCGGCGGCATCTCGACCACCGCCGTGCTGCCGTGGGCGATGTACTCGACCTCCTCCGGCCGCCCGAGCTCTTGCGAACCCAGCCTGACGCGCTCGGACTCCAGGTCCTTCCGCGCGGCGTCGAGTCGTTTCCACTCTTCCTCGAGCTGCTTTCGCTGATCGGCGAGGCGCAGCTCCTCGCTCTTGATGTGCGCGAGCTCCTCGGAGTCCATCAGCTGGCTCAGGTCCCGCGAGAACATCGCCGTCCCGCTCGCGTCGGCGAAGACGCCGCCCAGCGCATCGCGCATCTCGCCCGTCGACCGGAACCGCGCCTCGGGCCAGCGTGCCAGCGCCCTGGACAGGAACTGCATGGCCGCCGGTGGGAGCCCATGTCCGGGAACCGCTGCGGCAGGGTCGAACCTGGAGTCGAGCTTGTGACGCAGGATCTCCTGGGCGTCCTTGCCCGTGATCGGCCGGCGCCCGAGCAACAGCTCGAAGGCGATGGCGCCGACCGCGTACAGGTCCGTCCACGGCCCGAGGTCCTTGCCCTCGATCTGCTCGGGCGACATATAGGACACCGTTCCGAGCACCATGCTCGTGTCCCGGTTGTTGGCGATGTCCTTCGCCAGCCCGAAGTCGACCAGCTTCACGTGCCAGGGGTCCCCGACGACCGCTTGCAGCATCACGTTCTCGGGCTTGACGTCCCGGTGGATGAGGTCCTGCGCGTGGGCCGCCTCCAGCCCGTTGAGGATCTGCGTCAGCACGTGCTGGACGTCGGCTGGCTCCAGCGCCCCGTGACCGACGACGAGCCGGTTGATCTCCGTCTGCAGCGTCCGCGAGCCGGGCACGTACTCCATCGCCATGTACGGCTTGCCCTCGTGCTCGCCCGACTGTAGGAGCCGCACGATGTTCGGGTGCTGCAGTACCGCCAGCGCCGCCGCCTCGTTCTGGAACTTCTCCAGGATCTTCCTGGCCGAGCGGTCGTCCGCCGCCTGGAACTCGAGCAGCTTCAGCGCCGAGCGGAGCTTGTACATCGGTCGCTGCAGCGCCAGAAGCACCTTGCCGAAGCCCCCTTTGCCGAGCCTGCCGGTGATGAGGTAGTCGCCCACGAACCGCCCGACCAATGGCTCGCGCTGGCTCGCGGGCTGCTCTGCGCCCCGCCGTGCGTCGGCCTCGGGGATGAAGTGGACCCCTTGCCGCCGGCACACGCGCTCCCCGCAGGGCGCGCCGATCGGCCCGACCGAGTCGCAGAGCGGGCAGCGTGCTTGAGCGGAGACGGCGGCCATCGAGCATTCCCCAGGGTTTCAGCCGTGATGACCGCTGTGTTTCGCTTCCCGCCAGGACGTTTCGCCTTTTCTTTTCTGTCACCGCGGCTGGACCGAGGCCGGACGATGCACACGTCGCTGTGCGCGGACAGCGGCTGCTGGACGGGGGTGAAACCTCGTCTTTTCTGCTCCTGGTGGCTGGACAAACGTTCAGGCTGTTTCTATGTTGGCTCGGTGAACCAGCGGTCCCAGACAGCGAGCCGCGGAGCCGGCGCGAGCCGGCGGCTCGAGGAGCAGGATCGCGAGCTCGTCGCGCTCGCGCGGTCCGGCGGGGCGCTACGGCTAGCGCTCGGTGACGGCCTCCGGCAGATGAACGACGCCGGCGCGTACCTGGAGCTGGGGTTCTCCTCCCTCGGTGCCTACGCGTTCGAGCGGCTCGGGCGGCGACGCAGGTGGGCCGAAGACTCGGCCCGGGTCGCCCGACGCCTCGCAGATCTTCCGCGACTCCGCGGGGCGCTCGCCGGCGGCGAGCTCGGGTGGACCAAGGTCGAGCTCCTCGCGCGACACGCCGGTCCGGACGACGAGTCACGGCTCGTCGACGTCGCCCGCGCCTCAACGGTTCGTGCGCTCCGCGAGCGATTCGCCGCAGCGACGCACGACGCCGACCCGACCAAGACCGAGACCGAGACCGAGACCGAGCGTCGGACGCTCCAGGTCAGCGTCGATCGTCTCGGCGCATGGTCCTTCGAGCTGACTCGAAGCATCCTGAAGAACCGCTTCGGCATCGCCGATGACGACGGCGCGGTCGAGGCCCTGCTCGCAGAGGCCGTCGGCTCACTCCTGGCCCGCCACCCGCACCTGTCCTGGCGTCTCGACGCCACCATGCGAACGGAGGCCGAGGAACAACGTCGCGAGCTCGAGCGCAGGCTCGCCGAGCTGACCGCTGAGGACGCCTTTGTCGGGCGCGATGAGGCCGATCTGGGCGAGCTCGTGGCCAATTACATCGAAAGCGCTGCGGGCACCCGCGCGCCGCGAGACCCCATCGCGCTCGACGCCCACCTTCGCGCGCTCAATACCCGACTCCAGACGCGTGACCGCCGCCTCGGCGAGCTCGCACGCGAGCTCTGGGCCACGAGTCGCTGGCGAGATCTCGGCTTCGCGAGCGCGGCCCAGTACGCCAACGAGCGCCTCGGGTGCTCCCTCGCGTCGATCAAGGCGCGGATGACACTCGCGCGGCGCTGCTCCCACCTCCCCGAGGTCGGCCGTGCCCTTGACGATGGTCACCTCGGCTTCGAGGCGGCGCGCCTGGTCGCCCGCGTCGCCCAGCCTGACACCGTCCGTGCCTGGCTCGACCGCGCTGTCGAGCGGACCGCTGTGCATCTGCGGGAAGAGGTCGACGTTGTCGAGGCCATTGCGCGGGCCGATGGGCTGATGGTTGGCGGAGAGCCCCCTTCGGAAAAACTCGTCGCCGAGTACCACGACCTCGAGCGCGCCATGCTGGACGGCACCGTCGCCGAGCTCGTCTCGAATGGTGGGCGTCTGGAGCCGACAGACGAGCCGCCGACAGGACCCGGCCAGATGTCCGCCGTCCTGGACGAAGCCGCGGGTCATGCCGACCCGAGCCAGATGTCCGCCTGCCCGGATCCTGCGATAGAAGACGAGGATCCTGGCCAGATGTCCACCAACCGCTCGCAACGATTGGACGCCACCCTCGAGGCCATCGCCGAGCGAATGGGGCCGGGCCAGACCTCGACCGATCCTCTTGGCCGTGGACGTTGGGCCGGACTGGTCCCGCTGAAGCTCCAGCTCGAGAGCGCGACGGTCGCGCTGTGGCGCGACGTGCGAAGGCTCTTCCGCGCCTCCGGCGAGCCGGGGGATTTCATCGACTTCGTCATCCGGAGCTTCTGGCGCACCTGGCTCCGACCGGATCCGGACCGCGTCGCCTACCAGGACGTCTACGAACGCGAGCGGCTCCGCTGCGCCTCGCCGGTCTGCACGAACTCGGACCTCACCCCGCACCATCTCCGTTTCCGCAGTCGCGGCGGTGGCGAGGAGCGCGACAACATTCTGAGCTTGTGTGTGACATGCCACTTGGATCTCGTTCACGGTGGCCGAGCGACCGCCGCCCCACCTGCCGGTGATGTTGTGTGGACCCTCGGCCGGGAACGCTTCCTGAGCGTCCACGGTCGCATGCTGGTCGACCACTCACAGGCCTGAAACGGCGGCCCTCGTCGCTCTACCAATGGAGTGCGAGGCGGTTGCGTACTCGCGGTCGTTCGTGGGAAACGTGGAGAGCGATGGGACGTGTCGTGCTCGCGCGCTTGCTGGTCGTCCTCGCCTGGGTAGCCGCGCCCGAGGTGTGGGCCGCGGTGCCGGCGGAGGCCTCGGGTGATCACGACGAGCCGCACGATCTCGCCGACATGGCGCTCGTGGCGGGCCAGGCGCATCGCTACGGGGAGGCCGCGGCGCTGCTCGACCGGGCCTTCGAGGTCGCGCCGCACCCGCTCTATCGACTCGGGGCCGGCGAGGCCTACCTCGACGAGGGCGACGTCGACCTCGCCGCGGCCCGCCTCCGGGACGTCCTCGAGGCGACGGATCTGCCCGCCGCCACCCGCGCTCGCGCCCACGGCCTGCTCGTCCGCGCCAACGCCGCCGCGCCCTTCGTCGCCAAGGCCCGCGCCGCGTCACCCGCGACCGCCGCCGCAGCTTGGGAGGACGCTTCCGAGGCCGCCGACGTCGGCGCCTTCCTCGTCCAGGCCGCCGCCGCCTGGGAAACCGCCCGCCGCTTCGAGCGCGCCGCCGACACCTACGCGCGCGCCCTCGCCCGCGACGACCTCCCCGCCGACCTCGCGCTCAACGCCGCCGCCGGCCTCACCCGCGTCCGCGCCGTCATCCCACCGCCGCCGCCGGGGCACACCGCCGCCTGGATCACCACCGGCACCGCCGCCGCCGCCCTCGTCTTCGCCGGCGGCGCCCTCATCGTCTCCGACCAGCTCCGCGCCGACCTCGACGACGATCTCCAGAACACCGCAGACGGCGTCGTCATCGGCGTCACCCGCGCCGACGCCCAGCGCCGGGCCGGCCTCGCCGACAGCTGGCAGACCGCCGCCTGGATCGGCCTCGGCACCGCCGCCGTCCTCGCCGTCACCAGCCTCGTCCTCTTCGAGGTCGCCCCCGACGAGGACGCGCGCTCCGCCGTCCAGCTCAGGGCCACGGCCTCCCCCGACGGCCTCGTCATCTTCGCCGGAGGCTCTCTGTGAACGGCCGAGGTTGTCTGGTCGCCCTCACGGCGCTCGCCGCCACCGCCCGGACCCTCGCCGGCTGCACCGCCCCGCCCGACATCGGCGACCACGTCTTCGCCTGCACGACCCTCGCCGACTGCGGCGAGGGCGCCTACTGCGGCGGCGACGGCGTCTGCCACCTCCTCGGAGCCGACGCCCCTGACGCCACCACCTCCGACGACGCCGCCGGGCACGACGTCGTGACCTCCGCCTGCCAGGCGACGCTCAACGCCGCCACCCCGAGCAGCGCCGCGCGCTTCGTGCTCGAGACCGACCTCGACACCGGCGCGAAGACCCTCCGCGTCTACTACGACGGCCTCGAGGCCAGCTACCCCGTCCCAGACGACATCGTCGACCTCGTCCCCCACGCCGACAACGGCTGCTGCGAGGACCCATGCTGCGCCGCGCTCGCCGACTCGCCGTGATCGGTGCGGTCTGCGCGACCGCCTGGGCCCCGCGATCCGGCGCGGCCCACGCGAACCCGCAGATCGTCTACGGGGTCCTCCCCGACGCCGACTTCGGCGCCGCGGTCGCGGTCGGTGACGCCGACGCCGACGGCTACGACGACGTCCTCGTCGGCGCCCCGAGCTACGACGCCGGGCGCGGCTACCTCGCCCTGCTCCGCGGTGGCCCCGGCGGCCTACTCGTCCCCCTCGCCACGGCTTGGGAGCTGCCCGGCGACCACGCCGGCGCCCGCCTCGGTCAGGTCGTCGCCGCCCTCGGCGACGTCAACGGCGACGGCCACGCCGACTTCGCCGCCGGAGAGCCCGGACGAGACGGCGCCCGCGGCCGCGTCCGGGTCTACCTCGGGACCGACTCCGGCCTCCTCGAGGCCCGGAACTGGGACGGCGATTCGCCCGGCGACCGCTTCGGCGCGACCCTCCTCGGACCCGGCGACGTCGACGGGGACGGCTTCTCCGACGTCGTCGTCGGTAGCCCCGACGCCGACGCCGGCGCGGGCCGCATCACCTTCTACTGCGGCGCCACGAACCTCGCCCCCACCCCCGCCTGGCTCCAGAGCGGTCTCACCGACGAGCACCTCGGCGCGACCCTCGCCCGCGCCTGGGACGTCGACGGCGACGGCTACGCCGACTTCCTCGCCGGCGGCCACGACCTCGTCGCCCTGTACGTCGGCGCCCCCGACGCCCAGCCGACCTCCGACGGCCCGGTCGCCCCCTTCGCGTCCGGGCTCGGCGACACCGACGGCGACGGCGTCGACGACCTCGTCGACGACCTCGTCGATCCGGTCGCCGCCGGCCTCGTCGTCCCGCCCGGCCCCGCCGGCGACATGAACGGCGACGGCGTCCCCGACGCCTGGGTCCTCACCGGAGCGCTCCCAGAGCCCCTCACGAAGCTCATTCGGCCCCTGCGCGTCGTCTCCGGCGATGATGGCGAGGACCTCTTCAGCCCGCCCTGCGAGGACTGCGAGGCCGTCGACGACATCCTCCCCACCGCCGTCGCCGCCGGAGACATCGACGGCGACGGCTACGCCGACCTCGTGTACGCCGTCCACACCGCCCACCACCTCGACCAGCGCGTCGGCGCCGTCTACCTCAGCCGCGGCGGCCCCCAGCGCGCCCTCCACCCCCTCGGCCCGGAGTGGCCGGCCGGCCCGGGCCCCCTCGGTGCGGCCGGCGACCTCGATGGCGACGGCTTCGCCGACGTCCTCGTCCCCGGCCCCGACGGAGCCCTCGTCGTCCGCCGCGGCGGCCCCGACGGCCCCGAAGACGGCGAGCCCCTCGGACTCTCCGGCCACGCGTTCGCGGCCGCGGATCTCGACGGCGACGGCCGGACCGACCTCGCCATCGCGAGCGATGACGCCATCGTCGTCCGCGGTCTCGTCCTGAACCCCGACTGGCGCGTCGTCCCCGCCGCGGGCCAGCCGCTGCAGTGGATCGCCACCGGCGACGTCGACGGCGACGGCTACGTCGATCTCGTGACCGGGCTCGCGGCCGATCTCGGCCACCCGGCCGTCCTCGCCTTCCGCGGCGACGCCTATGGGCTCCCCCTCGAACCGGCCTGGCGTTACGCAGGCGCCGCGCTGTCCGCCTCGGTCACCCGGCTCGTCACCGTCGGCCACCCGACGCACGACCTCGCGGTCGGCGTCGTCGGCCTCGACACCCTCGGCCGCGCCGCGCTCCTCGGCCCGCTCCCCGGCGCCCTCGACGCGCCGCTCACCGACGCGCCGGGCGTCCTCGACGTCCGCCCGGCCGGTGACGTCGACGGCGACGGCTACGATGACGTCCTGCTCATCCGCGGCGCCCACGCCGAGCTCCGAAGCGGCGGGCCCGCCACCCTCGCGCCCCCGGTCCCGCTCGACTCGGCGGATGTCACCGGCGTCGGAGACCTCGACCGCGACGGCTTCGACGACCTCGTCGCCCTCACCCCGGGCGGCGCGCACGTCCTCTGGGGCTCGGCGTCGGGCCCCGCCCGTGACAGCTCCGAGGGAGCCATCGCCGCCGGCGCCACCCGCGTCGCTCCCGCCGGCGATGTCAACGGCGACGGGGCGGCCGACCTCCTCGTCGCCCGCGACGGCTCCGTCGGGCTCCACACGTTCGTCCGTCCCGGCCACCTCGCTGCGGCCCTGCGCGCCCGAGAGCTCGACGGGACCCGCGTCGTCGCCTCGGGCGTCGCGACCCGGACGCGCGGCGCCTTCGCCGTTGACGCGCGCCCGGTCGGTTCAGTCGGCGCCTTCGCGAGCGGCACCCTCGAGCTCGCCGTCGCTCGGCCCGGCGAGCCCTTCGCCGTCGTCACCCCCGAGGACGCCCCGCCACCCAACGTCGACGGCCGCCTCGTCGCGGCCGCGACCGACCTCGACGACGGCGTGGCCCACCGCGTCCGGGCCCGGATCCGCGCCCCGCTCACCCGCGCGCCCGCCCAGCGCACGACCCCGTGGATCCGCGCGCTCGCCGGCGCCCCGGGCGGAGTCGTCGTCACGCGCCCGCTCGCCCCGCCGGAAGCCCAGCCCGACCTCTACGAGTGCCCACAGTGGGGCGCCGTACTCGAGACCGCCCCCGGGCTCCTCGCCAACGACCACGGCCTCCCCGGCGAGGCGCTCGAGGTCGAGATCGTCTCCGAGCCGCTCCACGGCGACGTCCGGCTCCTCGGCGGCGGCGGCTTCCTCTACGAGCCCCGCGGCGGCTACTGGGGGACCGACGCGTTCAGGTATCGCGCCCTCGGCGCGGGCGGCAGCAGCGAGGCCGAGGTGCGCCTCACCATCACCCCGGCGGGCGTCTGCCTCGGGTTCACCGAGCCCCCGTGCCGCGCCGGTCGCTTCACCGCGACGCTGACGCGCGCGAACGACTCCCACGTGACCGTCCGCTGCGGCCGCGACGGCGACACCCTCCGCTGCGCCACCGACGACGACGGGGCACTCGTCCTCGACGCCGCGCCCGGCTGCGCGCCGGTCGAGCGATGAGGCCCGGCCACAGCACCCGCGCCCTACGAGCGCTGGCCCTGGCCATCGCGGTCACGGTCGCTGCCCGCGCGTCGGCCGCGGAGCTCATCGCCGCCGGCGACGTCGACGGCGACGGCCGGAGCGACGTCCTCGTCCGCGACGGCGCGACCTTGTGCCTGCAGCCCGGTGCCGCGCTCGACGGCGCCCCGCTCTGGACCGTCACCCTCGACCTCGACGCGGTCGTCGCGCCGGGGGGCGACCTCGACGGCGACGGGCTCGCCGACGTGCTCATCGGCGAGCCCGACGTCGCCCCGGCCGGGCGCGTGCGGATCCTGCTCGGCGCCACCCCCGAGGTCGTTCTGCTCGGCGAGCACCCCGGCGACCGATTCGGCGCCGTCCTGGCCGCCACCGATCTCGACGGCGACGGGATCAGCGAGCTCGCCGTCGGAGCCCCCGGACGCGGGGAGACAGGGTGGCTCGGCGTCTTCTCGGGCCCGGTGGTCGAGGGCGCCGTTGCCGACGACGCCCTGGCCGCCTTCGAGCGCCTCGGCGAGCGCGTCGAGCGCGTCTGGGACGTCGACGGCGACGGCTACGCGGACCTGCTCGTCGTCGACGGAGACTCCGCCTTCGTCCTCCACGGCGGGGCGACGAGCTCCGCCTACGACGGCGCGGTCTACTCCGCCTCCGACGTCGGCCCCCTCGGTGACGTCGACGCCGACGGTCGCGCCGAGCTCAGCTTCCCCCGCGGGACGGCCCCGGTCGACGTCGGCCTGGGTGAGGTGGCGCTGCCCGCGGGTGATCTCGACGGTGACTTCGTGGCTGACGTCCTGATCCGCGGTCCCACCGCGGCGCGCGCCGTCTCCGGCGCGAAGACTGCCGCCGAGCGCCGCGTGCTCGTCGCGCCGCTCGCCCCGTCCGCGACTCCCCTCGGCGACGTGAACGGCGACGGCTTCGCCGACCTCGGGTGGCTCGACGCCGCCGGCGAGATCGTCGTCTGGCGCGGTCACGCCACGCTCTTCGGCCGGCCCGTCGCGACCTGGTGGGCGCCGGCCGATCCCACACCGGCCGTCGGTGGGGACAGCGTGACCCTCACTACCGGCGCGATCCCCCAGATCTCCAACGCCTTCATCCCGGAGAGCTTCTTCGCCGGGACCACGAGCGCGCGCCTCTACGTCGGCCTGCCCGACGCCGACGTCGACGGCGTCGACAGCGGCGGCTGGGGGGTGCTGTGCGGCCGGCCCGAGCGCCGCGACGCCGACACGGGCGTCCTCCAGGCGCTCTTCCCATGGCCGCACCGCTGGTCGCCCCCCGCGGGCGCTCGCGCTGGCGCGTCGTTGGTCAGCGGGCTCTTCTGGGTCCAGGCCCTGACCCTACTCGGAGCGCCCGACAGCGACCTCCTCGACCCGGTCGGGCTCGACGTCACGCCTCCCGACGACTCGACGCTGATCCCGGGCCTCGGCGCCATCGCGACGATGGAGACCTGGCCGCAGATCTACTCGGGTCGTCGCGAGGGCGTCCGGCGTGGGGCCTCGCTCGCCCTCGTAGGCGACGTCGACGGTGACGGGCTCGGTGACCTCGTCGAGGTGCTCCCAGGCGCCGGCGACAAGAACGCCCCGGTCGGCGAGGCGCGCGCCTACATCGCGCCGTCGGAGAGGCCGCTCCTGGGCGGCTGGGTGACGCCGCTCGACCTCGAGCCGACCTGGAGCCGCGTCGGAGAGCTGCCTGGCGCGCCCATCTCGCTGGTCGCGTCCGCCGGCGACCTCAACGCAGACGCCCTGGCCGACTTCGCGCTGGCTCAGCCCGAGGCCGACCGCGTCACGGTCTACATCCACCTCACCGCGGATGGAAAGGCCTCGTCGTTCGAGCTCCTCCATCCCGCCCTGGGCCCGGGCGCCCACTTCGGCGCCGCGGTCATCGCCGCCGGCGACCTCGACGACGACGGCCACGGCGACCTCGCGGTGGCGGCGCCCGACAGCGGCTCCGGCAGCGTCCTCGTGTACTACGGCTCACCCGCGAACCTCGCGACGGACCGCACCCTGACGCTGCCCGGCGCGCTCGACGGCGAGCGTTTCGGTGCCACCCTCGCGGCCCCCGGGGACGTCGACGGCGACGGCTTCGCCGATCTCGTCATCGGCGCGCCGGACCACGACGGTGGGCGAGGGCGGGTCGCGCTGTATCTCGGTGGCCCCGGCGGCCTCGACCCCGAGGTGGCCTGGGAGCTCGTCGGAGAGCGCCCCGACGCTCACCTCGGGCTGGCGCTGGCCTCGGGCCTCGACTGGAACGACGACGGCTTCGGAGACCTGGCGGTGGCCGAGCGGCAGGGCCCGGGGCAGATCGTCGTGTTCGTGCTCGCCGGCAACGACGCGATGCGGGGGCATGCGAGCCGCGCCTACGCCGGTCAGACCGAGGTCGTGCGCTTTCTGCCCGTCGTCCCGTGGGCCGGCGTCGACAACCGTGACTCCATCGACATCGGCGTGACTCCGGCGTCCCCGTTCTCGGGCGCGGTCGATCTCGTCGCCGAGGTCTGGCCGACCCTCGGAGGTGAGGCGCGGGTGGGGACGGGGCGCGCGACCGCGGCGCCCGGCGCGACGCGCGTCGTGACCGTGCGCGGCCTCGCTCCGACGACGCCCTACCAGCTCCGCGCGCGCGTCGTCTTCCCGGTCGCCGACGCCCCGCTCCAGCCCCACTCGCGCTGGCTCCGCGGCGGCGCCCCGGGGCAGCCGGCTCGCGTCCACTTCAGGACCCGCGCGAATCGCCTGCCGACCGGGCGCCCCGACCACTACCGCGCCACCACACGGGTCCTCGAGGTCCGCCCGCCCGGCGTCCTCACGAACGACCTCGACCTCGATCGCGACCCGCTCTCGGTGACCCTCGACGCCGACGTCGCGCGCGGACACCTCGAGCTCCTGCCCGACGGCGGCTTCACCTACGAGGCCGAGCCCGCCGACGTCGGCGCGGTCATGTTCAGCTACCGGGTCCGCGACGGCCACGGCGTGAGCGAGCCCGTCTGGGTGACCATCGAGCTCCGCCCTTGTAACCCGTTCACCTGCGCGGACGGCGTCTTCGCCGTCGACCTGAAGGGGCGCGACGGTGGGCTGCGCAGCGTCCGGTGCGTCGCCGACTACGCCGTCGAGCCACCCCGGATCCGCTGTGACCTGGACGCCGACGGCGCGCTGTCGCTCCCCGACAACGCGACATGTCGCTGATCACTCGCACCCGTTCGGCGCGACGAGCGCCGTGGGCTCGCCGAGGATCCAGAAGCCGACCGAGATGGCGTCGTCCGTGCCATCGCCGTCGGTGTCCACGTCGTCCCGGTCGAAGAGCGACACCAGGGCCTCGCAGTAGAGCGGATTGGTCGTGTAGCGGCACCAGGCGTCGGACTCGGTGCACGTCTGCTCGGTGACCGGGATGCATGCGTAGGTCGTCATGTCGATGACCGGGGCGTCGTCGTCGCCGCCGAAGGTCGTGCACGTGCAGTTCTGGAGGGCGCCGCGGTTGAAGGCGCCGAAGACGTCGGCCCGGCTCGTGGTCCCCGAGATGCGACCCGCCGGTGCGTCGCCGACCGGGCCGATCGCGAGCTGCCCGCTGCCGTCGTCGGCTTCGGTGAGGGCGAGCTCGGCGCGGAGGTTCGAGACCTCGAGGAAGACCTGGCTGCCCTCGACCCCGATGGCGAAGCGGTAGTAGCCGTCGTCGGCGTAGAAGACGCCGCCCTCGATGCGGCCGGCCATCGCGATGGGCGGCAGCATCGTCCCGGGCTGGAAGCCGAGCGCGAGAGGGCGGATCGCGCCGTCCGCCGGGTAGCCGATGTAGCCGATGAGGTCGACGGCGGGGTCGTCCTCGAGGGAGTCGACGCCGTGAAAGTCGAGGGCGGTCGGCGCGCGGCCGAGCAGCGCCGAGAAGAAGTCGCTCGCCGTGCCGAAGAAGGGCTCGAGATCCTTCCAGATCTCGCCGAAGGCGTTGTCGGTGGTGCCGTCGCCGTCGAGGTCGAAGCAGCAGGCGTCGGTCGGCTCGCCGGTGTCCGGATCGATCTCACCGCTCTGGCCGCCCAGGGTGAAGAGGGTCAGCCCGCTGATGCGCGCGCCGAACGGGAAGTCGCAGAGCGAAGGGACGGTCTCGCAGCGGTCGAGGATGCAGACGCCGCCCTCGCCGCAGGGCTCGTCGGCGGTCGCGTATTCACACGCCGGTGCGCCGTCGTCGTCCACGGCGCAGCTCCCGTCGCCCGCCACCGTGAGCGACGCCCGGTGCAGCTCACAGCGCGCCTCGGGCGGGCTGTCGCAGGCCACCTCCGCGCACGGGTCCGGGGTCGCGGTGTCGTCCTCGGCCGTGTCGCGCTGCGCCGTGTCCGCCCCGGCGTCGTCGTTCGCGTCCACGACGTCGGCGTCGTTCACCGTGTCCGCCACCTGCGACGAGGCGCTGTCGCAGGCGGGCGCCCCGATGGTGAGTGCGGCGAGTGGAACGATGAGAGGGAGCGAAGCGATCAGCTTCTTCTTCATGGAATGACCACCGAGAGCGCGCACCTCTGCGCGTTGCAGACCACGGCCGTTCGCGCGTCCGGCCCGCCCGGCGCGCACAGCCCCACTCGCTTGTCGAGCGCCCGCCGCTGCGCGGCGACCTCGTCCGGTCGCCACTCGCCGTAGCGGCAACGGACAAGGCGGCGCCCGTCGGTCGCGAAGCGTTGCACCAGGCAGCGCTCGGCGCCCGGGAGCCCCAGCGCGATCGGCTCGCTCGTCCCCCAGGGCGTCGGTTCCGCCGCCTTCGGGTCCGCCGGCGCCACTTTGGCGTCCATGAGGGCCTCGAGGGCCTCGCAGAAGTCGCCCTCCGCCACGAACAGGAAGGTCCCGTTGACGTCGTGGGGCAGGGCGGCCGGGAACGCCGTCGGGGCGATGATCGGCAGCGGCGTCGCCCCTTCCCGCATCTTCAGGGTCAGGTAGTCGATGGACGTCACGCCGACGGCGCCCGGCCGCTCGAGCTCGCTCAGGAGCAGCCGGACGAAGGGGGAGTGCGTGAGCCCCGGCGTCCCGTCGAGGGTCGGCGCCTTGCCCACCGAGGCCACGATGAGTCGGCTCCGGGTCGCCGCGTAGGTCTTCAGCAGCTCCCGGGTGGCCGCCGAGCGCCCGCGCGACGCGGCCGTGGCCCCGAACGCGATCGAGGGGTCGAACGTCCCCGCGTAGCACGCGTCGACGAGCACCAGGACGTGGCGCGCGCGCGTCCCGTAGAGCGCGCGCTTGACGTTGTCGAGCGGGTAACAGCCGTGCCCGCAGCGCTCGCCGCCGTCGCGGAGCACCAGGTAGCCGGCCTTGTCGGTCGGGTCGAAGTAGCCGTGGCCCGCGACGAATAGCAGCAGGTCGTCGGCCTCGCCGGCGGCGTCGGCGGCGCGACCGAGGGCGGTCTTGAACGTCTCGCGGTCCGGGTCGATGACGGTCGTCGCCGTGAAGCCGTAGCGCCGCTCGAGCACGTCGGCCAGGGCCCGGGCGTCGAGCGCCGGGTTCGCGAGCCGCGCCCAACCGCCGTCGTCGTAGCTCGACGTCCCGACGATCAGCGCCAGGCGCCGCGACCGCGCGCCGTCCCCTGCCGACGCGTGTGTCCCCGCGAGCGCCACCAGGGCGAGCGCGAGCGCGACGGCGGCGGCCCTCATGGCGCGGTCCCCTGGGCCTTCACGCCGCCGTGGCCGTCGAGCTCGATCCAGGGCCCACGCTGCTGTCCGGCGACCCAGGTGCGGATGGCGACGACGCCGCCGTCGGCGTCGAAGTCGACCGTCACGCCGTCGAGCTGCCCGCCGCGGAGGTGCTCGATGCGAATGACCCGGCCCGCGCGGAACACGAGCCGCTCGCCGGTGCCGTCGGGCGGGCTCACGGCCGCGAGGCGCCCGCGCGCGTCAAGGGCGATATCGACGTTGGGGGCCGGCCCCGGGCCGCCCGGGCGCACGAAGGTGTAGGGGGGCTCGTCGGGCGGTGAGCCGGCGTCGGGGGAGAGCACCGCGAAGGTCACGAGCGCGGCCGCGGCGGCCATCCCCAGCGCGAAGAGCCAGGTCACGGGCGCGCGTAGCGGCGAGCGCACCTCGGCTCGGATCCGGGACCCGCGGAGCGCGTCGGCGGCCGCCTCGAGACCGGCGTCGTGTCGGGCCTCGGCGGCCGACGCCAGGCGCGCGAGCATCCTGTCCTCGAAGCCCGCGGGCGGCGCGGGCTCGGTCTCGTCTTCGAAGCGCTCCACGTCGGCGCCGTCGAGCTCGTCCTTCGGCGTCGTCATGGCGTCTCCCGGAGCAGCCGGCCAAGGTGGTTCTTGGCATGAAAATACAGGGTCCTCAGCCCCTCCGCCGTGGTGACGCTGTCGCCGAAGAGCGCCTGAAAGCGCGGCAGGATGGTCGCGTAGTCCTGTCGGTCGACCAGCCGCGCACGGACCAGGAACGCCTCTCGCGGGCTCAGCGTCTCGAGGGCGGCCTCGAGCGCCGCGAGCCGCTCCTGCGTCTCGTGCGCCTCGCGCTCGGCCTCGCCCCCCGGCGGGTGCAGGATGGCGGCGACCGACTCCTGATGTTGAGCCAGGATGCGCTCGCGCCGCTGCTCGGTGACGGCGCGCGAGCGCGCGAGGTTCGCGGCGATGCCGTAGAGGAAGGTCTTGAGCGAGCTCCGCCCCTCGAAGCGCGGGAGCGCCTCGCGGAAGGTCAGGAGCGCCTGCTGTGCGAGGTCCTCGGCGGTCGTCTCGTCCACGCCGCGCTGCGCCGCACAGAAGCGCCACAGCGTCGCGCCGAAGCCCTTCGCCATCAGCTCCGTCACGCGGTCGAGCTGAGCGTCCCGCGCGAACGGGTTGGTCGCCTCGTTGGCCGCGGCGAACGCCACCTCGGCGGCCGCGAGGAGCCCGTCCCGCCCTTCGGCGGGAGCGGTCGTCGGCCCCGGCTGCACCTTGCCGCGCGACTTGAACAGCGAGAGAAACACCGCAGATCCCTTGCGATGCGCATGGCTGCGCATCGACGAACCTAGGCCGAAGCGCGCGGCCTCGTCAACGCGCCACCGGGCGGCAGCGCAGCGCTGGTGCATTGCGGTGTGCGTAACCCGTCGACGCCGAGGAGCTGGCCGGATCGCTGGTGTGCGCCGCAGCGGGTCGGGGCGCTGTCGGTTCTGGGATGGGCTGAGCAAGGTGATCTCCGCGCGGCGCCGAGGGGCGGGGGCTCGGTGACCGTCGTAGATACAGTCTCACCGACGAGCGCGGCGTTTCGTTTCCGGGCGAATCCGACCTTCACGGTGCGGGGACATACCGCCAGAGCTGCGCAAGGCTCGCCGGTCCGGACGCCCTGAAGTAGACGGCGTCACCGACGGCGAGGAAGTTATCCGGAGCCGAGCCCAGCGAACCGACGGAAAGATCCACGAGCATCGACGTCCCCTCGGCAGTCCCGTCGCTGGCCCAGAGCTCGACACCGTGAACGCCGTCGTCGGCGCCGAAGTACACCCGGTCGCCGAGCACCGTGGAGGGTACCGTCTGGGCCCACACGCTCACGGCGACGTCCGCGACCATGACCGTTCCTGCGGTCGTACCGTCGGTCTTCCACAGCCGGTTGATCGTGGTGCCGTCGGAGGCGACGAAGTAGAGTGACCCGCCCAAGGCGGCCATCGGCAGCGGGTTCGACGCTGCGGGACCCGGGTTGATGTCCTTGACGAGCATCGTTCCAGCCGCCGTGCCGTCATTCCGCCACAGCTCGCGGCCCAAGACCCCGTCTGACGCCGAGAAGTAGAGCCACCCATCCACGGCGATGAGACCCAGGGGGATGGCCTGTCCGCCAACCCAGATGTCAGCGACCATCGTCGTACCGGCCTCGGTTCCATCGCTGACCCAGAGCTCGGAGCCGTGAGAGCCGTCATCAGCTCGGAAGAAGAGGTTGCTCCCGACGGCTGTGAGCACGTCGACGTAGGTGTAGCCCCCGGGGTTGATGTCTCGGACGAGATGTGTGCCGCTCGAGGTGCCGTCGCTGGTCCATAGGTTGGGGTGGATGCCGTCGACACGCGCGACGAAGAACACCCGTTCGCCGGTGCTCACCAGGAGGTTGGGTGTAGAACCCGCGCTGCCTTCGCGGGCATCCTTGACCAACACCGTTCCGACGTCGGTCCCGTCGGTCTTCCACACCTCCGCGCCGTTCACGCCATCGGTTGCGATGAACAGGTAGGCTCCCGCAAGCGGAGCCCCTGTGTCGCCCACCCCGCTCGCCGCGCCCGGGCTGATGTCTCGGACGAGCTCGGTTCCGGCACCCGTCCCATCGGTGCGCCACAGCTCTGCGCCATGGACACTGTCGTCGAGCCGCCAGTACGTGCCTCCGCTTCCGCTCATCGAAGTCGGGTTGGACGAGGAAGCGCCTGGCGCGAGGTCCGCGACGAGGGATGTTCCCGCCACCGTCCCGTCGGATGCAAAGATCTCGATGCCGTGGAGACCGTCGTTCGCGGTGAACAGGAGGGTATCACCGGCGGCGGTGAGACTGCTCGGATTTGCGGCGAACGGTCCCACGTTGAGGTCGACGAACAACGAGGTCCCCGCCGTCGTGCCATCGCACTTCCATAGCTCGGCCCCGTGCACGCCGTCGTTGTTGCTGAAGTAGAAGCCGCCGTCGGTCGCGAGGGGGTGATTCATCTGAAGCGGCCCGGGCGCAACCTGCAGTGTTCCCGGCTCGGTTCCGTCACTCTGCCAGATCCCCGCGCCGGCGACGCCATCATTGGCGAGGAAGAACAGCGTCCCTCCCGACACGAGGAGCCGACTCGGGTAGCCGCTCCCGCTCGAGTTGATGTCCTTGACCCGAAAGGTCCCGACCTCGGTCCCGTCGCTTCGCCAGAGCTCGCGGTCGTAGTCGGGCGTAGGACCATTGAAGTACAGGATGCCGTCCATTCCGACCGCTGCGGTCGTGCCGCTGCTCGCGGTGCCAGGGACCAGATCCGCGACCAGCCTCGTACCCGCGTCGGAACCATCGCTGACCCATAGCTCGTGACCGTGCAAGCCGTCATCCGCGAAGAAGAAGAGGTGCTCTCCGACCGCGGTGAATTCACTGGGGTAGGAGGACCCACTGCCGGGGTTGATGTCCTTCACCATGACCGTCCCGGCCGCCGTCCCGTCGGAGCGCCACAGCTCGTAGTGGTGGGTCCCGTCCGTAGCTCTGAAGTACAGCATGTCCCCGCCGACCACGGTGAAGTAGCTGGGGCTGTACACACCCCCAGAGCCGCCGGGGTAGAGGTCGGCCACCATCACCGTCCCCGCCTCGGTCCCATCGGTCTTCCACAGCTCCCCACCGTGGGTGCCGTCATTGCCCGAGAAGTAGAGAGCATCGCCCATCGCGACCACGTCGCCGTACATGAAACCGAGCGAGCGGGCGCCGCTCTCCGTGCCGTCCGTGACCCAGAGCCTGGCGTCGGCGCCCTTGAAGAAGACGCGTCCACCCGCGGCGACGATGCGGACGTCGGGGTAGTACGATGGCAGGCCCGCGGTGGATCCTGACACGCTGTCCACCACCAAGAGCGTCCCGGGCTCCGTGCCGTCGCTCTGCCACAGCTCTGTCCCGTGAACGCCGTCATTGGCCGCGAAGTAGAGCGTGTCGCCGACGACGATCGTGCCGGCGGGGTCTCCCGCCGCCGTGCCCGGGTAGATATCCTTGACCAGTACCGTCCCAGCGGCTGTGCCGTCGGTCCGCCAGAGCTCGGTGCCATGGACGCCGTCATCGGCGGAGAAGTATGTCACGCCGTTCATGGCTACCGGGAACCGGGGATTGGAGCCCTGGGTGAACCCCGGTGCGGCGACCGGGAGCACGGTCAGCTCCCCGTCGCAGGCGGGGCCGACCCAGCCTGCTTCACAGGTGCAAGCGCCGTCGCCGGTGGGCCCGTCGGCGCACGCCCCGTGAACACAGGTGCACGGCGCACACTCGGCGCCGAAGAACCCTGACGCGCACGTGTCGCACGCGATCCCCGCCCAGCCGGTGTCACAAGTACAGCTGCCGTCTCCCGAGCGCCCCTCGTCGCACCTGCCGTTGACGCACGCACACGGGGCGCAGTCGGCGCCGAAGCGCCCCGACTCGCAGGCCTCACAGCCGTCGCCGGCGAAGCCCGCCAGGCACGCACACGCGCCGCTGCCGGCGGCGCCGTCGTCGCAGGTCCCGTTTCCGCCGCACGCGAGCGCTCCGGCTCCCCCCGGGCACGCGGAGGCGCAGGCGGGCCCCCAATACCCGTCGGTGCAGCTGCAGACGTCACCGTCGCAGACGCCGTTGGCGCACGCCGGGACACACGCGCCGCCGGAGACGCTGCGCACGGTCTGCGACGCGGCGTCGTACTCGTGCTGCAGGTAGGTCGGGGTGGCCGACCACGAGAACTGGTTCGGCGCTCCGAGGTATCCGACGTAGGTCGTCGCGACCCCGGTCCCGTCGTTGACCGCGTGGGTCTCGCACGCGCGGCCGGCCGCGTCGCTCAACAGCACGTTCCACTCGACGACCGGGTAGACCTCGTCGGCCGGCAGGACGAACCCGGCGGGCGTCGTGGCGAATTGCTCGGCCGAGGCGGTCGCCCGCAGGGTCAGCCTGCACGCGCGCGCCGCCGTGAAGACCTGGTCGTTCAGGCCGAAGGCGATGTTCCAGTACGCCTTGGAGGCGAGCTGCTCGGTCCCGCGGTAGACGGCCGCGGCGAAGAGATACCCACCGGGGTTGCGGCTCGAGGTCGCCGCGAGGTCGACGCGGCCCGCCGCGCTCGCGTCGAAGGTCACGGCCTCGTCGAACGGGGCGTCGCCCATACACGAGATGACGGGGTCGTTCATATACAAATAGGTCGACCCGGCCGTCGTGGTCGACGCCGTGCAGGCGAAGCCGAGGACGGCCGTCATCCGGCGCGCGCCCGCGGCGTCGAAGAGGAGCTCGAGCGGGTCGCTCGTACCGTGGCGCACACAGTCGAGCTTGGCCGAGCAGAAGATGTCGTCGAAGCTCACGCCGATATCGAAGAACCCCTGCGCCGCGGCGCGCACGATCGTCAGGTCGAAGGTCACCCGGGCGTCGGCGTTCCGAGCACACGTGACGTCGCGGCTGATCGGCGTCGGATCCTGGTAGCTGGTCTCCGAGATGAGGGCGCCGCCACCGTCGTAGAGGCCGTCGAGGGTCACCGTCACCGAGCCGATCCCGGTGTCCGCGTCGCAGGGGCCCACGACGGTCAGCGACCCGGCGCCGTCGCCGTATCGCGTCGACAACAGGCCGCTCTTCTCCCAGATCACCTGCCCGGCGCCACCCCCGGCGTTCGACACGCGGACGGTGTACTCGGCGTCGCCGACACCGGCCAGGTTCAGCGGCGCCACCTCGATCGACAGGGTGCCCGTCGCCCCGGACGAGGGGGAAGCGGAGCTGTCACAGCCCACGCCCACGGCCGCTGAGATCGCGAGGAGCGCAGGGGCGAGCCAGGAGCAATCGACGCGAAGCCCGACGGACGACGCGGGAGCGGTCAGAGACGTGGAGCGGATCATCGTGGCCGACCTCGGTACGAGGGAGGAGGCGATCGCGGCGCGCGGCAGCTCGGGGCATGCGCAGCGGTCGTCTTCTTCGTTCCGCCAAAGGGCCATGCGTTTGGGCTGTCACTGCGTTCTCGTCATTTCGGGCGCCGGCCCGCCCCGCGCTGCAAACATTTGTTGACTTGCGTCAAGGGTGGGGTCGCTGCACCTTCGGGACATCCAGGAGACACTCATGCGCGTTCAATGGTTTGCCGGGCTCGGCCTCGCGGCGGCGGTCTGTATCGGTTGCGGCTCGGAGTCGGGCGGGGGCGGAGCCGACGCCGTCGACACCCAGGTCAGCGAGGACACCACGGGCGGTGATACCGCGGGCGGATCGGACGCCACGGACACCGTGGTCGGTGATACGACGGAGGCGGAGCCCTGCGAATCCGTCAGCCCCGGCGCCTGCGCCGGGCACAGCCAGGGCGACTCGTTCTGTGCGGACGACGTCGCGGTCACCTGCGGTTTGAACGGCGACGGTTGCCTCGTCGAGACCGCCAGCGACGACTGCGGCGCCGCGCACGAGCTCTGCGACGCCGGCGCCTGCGTCCCGCGCCCGGGCGACGCGTGCAGCGCCGCTATCGTCGTCGACGGGTCCTACACCGCGACGGGTGACGAGACCTCGGACGACTTCAGCGATAGGTCGACCGGCGGCGAGGGCTGCACCAGCGTCGGCGGGCCCGAGGCCGTCTTCGAGGTCGGGCTGGGAGCCAAGCAATTCCTGGTCTTCGAGTCCGGCGGCTCGCTGCCGGCGACGCTCCAGCTCCAGAGGGCGTGCGGCGCGGCAGAGCCCTGCCTCGCGTCCCAGGAGCAGCAGGTCACGTGGTTCGAGGGCGCCGACACGACGCTGTACGCGACCGCAGAGCTGAGGGCCGGCACCGACTACGCCCTCGGTGTCCAGACCCTCGACCCGCCCGACCTCGGTGCGTTGAGCGTCACCGCGACGCCGGCGATCGACGAGGAGCTCCTCCTTCAAGAGGGGCAGATCGCGGTCTACGTCTTCGAGGTCGTCGACCGGCCGCTGGACGTCACGATCACGGCGACGAGCGAGTCGGGTTTCCCCGGGCTGTCCGTCACCGCACCGGGCAACCGCGCGATCCCGTCCGAGCGCTTCGCGAAGACCCGCGCCGTCCTCGACCCCGGGCTGTACCTGCTCGGCGTGATGGCGGCCCCCGGCCTCGGCGACGTGACCGGTTTCACCGTCACGTTCACAGCCACCCCGACCGCCGTGTGCGGTGACGGGCTGGTCGAGCCGGGCGAGAGCTGCGACGACGGCGAGACCGACGGCGGAGACGGCTGCTCGGCCGAGTGCGAGGCCGAGGTCGGGTTCGCCTGCGACGGCGAGCCGTCGAGCTGCACGGGCCCAGACGACCTCGGCCTCCTCGCGCCAGGCGGGAGCATCGGCCTGACGACCACCGACGTCCTCAGCTCCGGCGCGTTCGCGACGTACACGTTCCACGTCGACGTCCCGTTGATCCTCTCCGGTACCGCGTCCGCCAGCGTGGGCGACATCGATCTCTACATCAACGCGGCCGACGGCGAGCCGCTGTTCCAGTCCGCCTCCGCCGGCGACGAGACGGTCGCCCCGAGGCTCTTCGCTCCCGGTCACTACGTCCTCGCCGTGAGCGCCTGGGATGGCGCGCCGGACCTCGGCGCCGGCTACTCGTTTCAGCTGTCGGCCGCCGCCACTTCCTGTGGCGACGGCGCTATCACGGGCCTCGAAGCCTGCGACGACGGGGACGCCGACGCCGGCGATGGGTGCAGCGCGATCTGCGCCGTCGAGTACGGGTGGCGCTGCGAGGGCGCCCCATCGACCTGCTCGGGCCCGGTCGCGACGGGACTGGCGGCGGTGGGAGATACCTATGCGGCCAGCGTCGAGGCGGCGCTCACGGCAGGGGCCAATCGCTACTACGCGTTGACGACGACCGAGCCCGCCATCCTCGTCGTTTCGGCGACCAGCGCGACCGCCGACGTCGACGTGGGCGTGACGCCGCGCTCCGGGACACCGTTCATCGCCACTGCGACGCAGGACGGCGACGAGAGCCTCGAGACCCCGACGCTGGAGCCGGGCGATTATATCGTCCTGGTCAACGCCTACACCGCGGGTGACGGGTTCACGCTGGATCTCGAGCTGGCCGCGCCACCGACGTGCGGCGATGGCCAGGTCGAGAGCGAGGAGCAGTGCGACGACGGGAACGCGGTTTCCGGCGACGGATGCTCCGGCACCGACGCTCCGGGCGGCGCGTGTCAGCGCGAGGACGGCTTCGATTGCGGAGCGCCGGGCGCGGCTTGCGTGCCGTGGGAGCTCGCCGGGTACCTGTACGACGGGCAGACCGTCACGATCTCGTCGGAGCAGACGCTCCCGACCCTCGAGCGCGAGACCTACATCGTCGAGGTGGTCGAGGGGCCGCTCGCCGTCGCCGTCGAGGCGGTCGTCGACGGCGGCGTCGCTCGGCTGTTCGACGCCGATACGGGCGCCCTGCGGAGAGAGATCCTCACCGGGAGCCACGAGCTCCTCGTGCCTCTCGGTCGCTACCTGATCGAGATGGAAGCAGGGGAGGCCGCCGTCGAGGGGTACAGCCTGACGTTGACGGCGAGCACGCCGGGCGTTTGTGGAGACGGCACCGTCGACACGGTGCTCGGCGAGACCTGCGACGACGGTCACCTCCCGGACCCCGCGGTCGACGGTGACGGCTGTAGCGCCACCTGTCAGGTCGAGTTCACCTACACTTGCGCCGGTGAGCCCTCGGTCTGTTCCGGCCCGGAGGACATCGGCGAATACGCCGTGGGCGGGTCCCTCCAGGTCGAGCGGACCGAGCCGCTCGAGGACGGCGCTTGGGCCTACTACACGTTTCGGTTGAACGATCCCGCCCGGCTGAGCGGGACGGCGACCGCCCCCTCCGGCGACATCGATCTGGGGATCACGGTCGACGACGGGATACAGAGCTTCGATTGGGCGTCGGCCGTCCCCGGAGACGAGACCTTCGATCTCGGGCCGCTGCCGCCGGGTGAGTACCTCCTCGCGTTCAACGCCTGGGAGGCCGTGCCGAGCTTCATGTTCGAGGCGAGCGTCGACGCCGTCGCGTGTGGCGCCGTCACCTACGAGGGGTGCTGCTCGGACGCGAACGTGGTCATCTTCTGCGACAATGGGCAGCTCGCCGGCGGCATCTGCGCGTCTCCCTCGTGCGGTTGGGACTCGGCAAACGCCTACTACTCCTGCCAGTCCGACGCCGACGCGGACCCGTCTGCGACCCACCCGAGGGCGTGCCCGGCGCTGCAGTGACGCGGGACGCGCTCGCGTCGGATCAGCTCGGGCGCTTCCGCGCGGCGACGAGCCACGAGCTGTAGTGGAAGCTACAGCGGGCGTGGTCGCGGAGGGACCACGGGACAGCGTCGCGGGTCTCGAGGATCTCGTAGGCCAGGTGCGGCAGCAGCGGCGTCTCGCCGCGTAAGATCGCCAGGACTGCCTCGTCGCTGCCCATCGCCGCGAGCGCCGGGATCGTGCCGCCGCCGAGCTGGTCCTCGGGCGGCGTGACGTGGTCCTGCCACGAGAACGGGCTCGCCAGGACGAGCAGCCCCCCCGGACGCAGGATCGCGTCGAGCTGCCCGAGAAGGTTCAACGGCTCGACCACCGTGTCGAGCAGGTTCAGCGCCATGACGACGTCCGCCGCCGCGGCGAACAGCGGCGGGTCGAGGGCGTTGCCGACCACGACCGTCACACCGTCCACCGCCGGGCGCTGCACGGGATCCATCCGAGAGAAGCTTCGCCCCTCGGTCCTGAGCAATCGCGGGACGGGCTCGCCGGCCAGGAGCGCCCGGGCCGCCCGCGCGCCGACGACGCTCGACTCGACGCCGATGACCGTCGCGCACACCGCGCGCAGCGCCGGCAGGTCGACGCCGACGGAGCAGCCGAGCTCGACCCCGACCGCTGACCCCGTGGGCGCGTGGCGGGTCAAGACCTCGCGGACCGCCACGCGCAGGTCCGCGTCCGGCTCGAGCGCCGTGGGCAGGTACCGCGCGAGATAGGACAGCGCCTCGAAGGACACCGCGTCGAGCGCCGCCGCCGCGTCGTCGCCGACCGCCGCCAGGTATCCCGCGGCGTCGGCCATCAGGATGGGCACGCCGTCGGCGGTCCAGGGCACCATAGACCAAGTCCCCGACCCGGCGCCGTCCCCGATGACGGGGACTCGGAGCGCCGGATGCGGGGACCCAGTGTCTCTCATGATTCGAACGCTACTCGCGCTCGCGGACCTGCTTCAGCGCCGCGGGGGTCGCGTGCAGCTCGGCGACCCTGATGCGGTTCTGCGCCCGCGCTCGCCGCCGCCGCGCCTTGTCCCAGGCGTCCGGCCGCGCGTTCTGGTCGATCTCTCGGAGCTCGCGCTCGGCCTTGTCGAGGGACTTCTTGCACCGCGCCACGTCGATGGCGTCGGGCTCCTCGGCGGTCTGGGTCACGACGGTCACGACGTCCTCGTGGACCTCCATGAAGCCGTCGTTGGTCGCGAGGTAGCTGGTCTTGCCGCCGGCGACGTAGCTGAGCTTGCCGATCGACAGGCTCGTGATGAGCGGGCGGTGTCCAGGCAGGATCCCCAGCTCACCGACGGCCCCGGGGATCGTCACCTGCTGAACCTGGGCCTCTACCTTCGCCCCCTCGGGGGTGACGATGCTCAGACGCATCTGCTCACATCTCCTTGGCGGCCGCGACCACTTCCTCGATCGTGCCCTTCATGTAGAAGGCCTGCTCGGGGAGGTCGTCGTAGTCGCCGTCGCAGATGCCCTTGAAGCCCTTGATGGTGTCCTCGAGCTTCACGTACTTGCCGGCGAAGCCCGTGAACACCTCGGCGACGTGGAAGGGCTGGCTGAGGAAGCGCTGGATCTTACGCGCGCGGGCGACGATCTGCTTCTGCTCCTCCGAGAGCTCGTCCATGCCGAGGATGGCGATGATGTCCTGGAGATCCTTGTATCCCTGGAGGATCTCCTGCACCTGACGCGCGACCGCGTAGTGCTCCTCGCCGACGACCTCGGGGGCGAGGATGCGGCTGGTGGAGTCGAGCGGGTCGACGGCCGGGTAGATGCCCAGCGAGGCGAGCTGGCGCGAGAGCACCGTGGTGGCGTCGAGGTGGGCGAAGGCCGTGGCCGGCGCCGGGTCGGTGAGGTCGTCGGCGGGCACGTAGATGGCCTGCACGGACGTGATCGACCCCTTCTTCGTCGAGGTGATCCGCTCCTGCAGACCGCCCATCTCCGTGGCCAGCGTCGGCTGGTAGCCCACGGCGGAGGGGATACGCCCGAGGAGGGCGGACACCTCGGAGCCAGCCTGGGTGAAGCGGAAGATGTTGTCGATGAAGAGCAGCACGTCCTGGCCGCGCTCGTCGCGGAAGAACTCCGCCACGGTCAGCGCCGACAGCGCGACGCGGGCACGCGCGCCCGGCGGCTCGTTCATCTGCCCGTAGACCAGGGCGGTCTTGCTGAGCACCGAGTTGCCCGTCTTGAGCTTCGACTCCTTCATCTCGTAGTAGAGGTCGTTGCCCTCACGGGTACGCTCGCCGACACCCGCGAAGACCGACACGCCGCCGTGCTCCATCGCGAGGTTGTTGATGAGCTCCTGGATGATGACCGTCTTGCCGACGCCGGCGCCGCCGAAGAGCCCGATCTTCCCGCCGCGCTGGTAGGGGGCGAGCAGGTCGACGACCTTGATGCCCGTCTCGAAGGCCTCGACGTTGACGTCGAGGTCGACCAGCGTCGGCGGATCCCGGTGGATCGGGTCGTAGCGAGTCGCCTCGATGGGGCCGAAGCCGTCCACCGGCTCGCCGACGACGTTCTGGATGCGCCCGAGCGCCCCCTCGCCGACCGGCATCGAGATCGGGGCGCCGGTGTTCATGACCGGCAGCCCCCGGACCAGACCGTCGGTCGAGTCCATCGCGATCGCGCGGACCATGTTGTCGCCGAGGTGCATCGCCACCTCGAGCACGAGGTTGAACTCGCGCTCGTCGATGCCCGCGTTGGTGACCTTCAGCGCCGTCAGGATGTTCGGCAGGCCGCCGGCCGGGAACTCGACGTCCACGACGGGGCCGATGACCTGAGTGACGGTGCCCATCAAGGGGGCGTTTTCCGCTGCTGCTGCCATGGCTTGCTGACCTCTCGCTGTAATCGTGTCAGGGGCGCGTCGCGCGCACGTTCTAGAGCGCTTCCGCGCCGCTGATGATCTCGATGAGCTCGGTGGTGATCGCCGCCTGCCGCGCCCGGTTGTAGCTGAGCGTCAGCCGGTCGATGAGCTCGCCCGCGTTCTTGGTGGCGGAGTCCATGGCGCTCATCCGAGCGCCCATCTCGCTCGCCACGCTCTCGAGCAGGATCCTGTAGATCTGCACGGTCAGGTGACCGGGCAGGACCGCGTCGAGGATCTCGCGCTGCGAGGGCTCGTAGATGAAGTCGGGCCGGTAGGACCCCTCGTCGAACTCCGCCGGGACGATCGGGAGCAGCTGCTCGACGACGACTTCCTGGGTGATGGCGGACTTGAACTCGTTGTAGACGACGTAGACCGCGTCGAGGTCGTGCTCCTTGAAGCGGATCGTCGCGTGCTCCGCGATCTCCGAGGCCCGCTCCTGGGTCACGTCCTGGAGCACGTCCTCGAAGTACGTGTTCATCTCCACGTCGCGGCGCTTGAAGTACTCCCACCCCTTGCGGCCGACCACGTCCATCGCGATCTGCTCGTGACCGGCCTCGTTGGCGGCGATGTACCGCTCGGCCGTGCGGTTGATGTTGGCGTTGAAGCCGCCACACAGCCCGCGGTCACTGGTGAAGATGAGCAGCTCCACCCGCTTCGGCGGGCGCTGCGCGAGGAGCGGGTGGTCGGAGACGTCGGCGCGAGCCGCCAGCTGGGCGATGATGTCGCGCGTCCGGTAAGCGTACGGACGCATGCGCTCGATGGACTGCTGGGCCTTGCGCAGGCGCGCAGCCGCCACCATCTTCATCGCCTTCGTGATCTGCTGGGTGTTCTTGACCGTGCCGATCCGAGTGCGAATGGCTTTGAGGTTGGCCATCGGTCGCGCCCTACTTGCTGCTCGGCTTGAAGATGCCAGCGAACTCCTTGAGGATCTCGACCATCTTCGCCCGGATGTCGTCGCTGAGCTTGGCCTCCTCGTGGACCATCGGCAGGAAGTCCGGGTAGCGCGAGTCGACGAAGGCGAAGAGCTCCCGCTCGTAGCGCTTGAGGTCACGGACCGGGTAGTCCATGACGAAGCTCTCGGGCGCGGTGCCAGCGAAGATGATGAGCGCCTGCCGCTCGTACGGCAGCGGCGAGTACTGGTCCTGCTTGAGCATCTCGACGAGGCGCTCGCCCTTGGCCAGCTGGCGCTGGGTGGCGGCGTCGAGGTCCGAGGCGAACTGCGAGAAGGCCGCCAGCTCGCGGAACTGGGCGAGGTCGAGCTTCAGCGAGCCCGAGACCTTCTTCATGACCTTCGTCTGCGCCGCCGAGCCCACGCGCGACACCGAGATGCCGACGTTGATGGCGGGGCGGACGCCCTGGAAGAACAGGTCGCTCTCCAGAAAGATCTGGCCGTCGGTGATCGAGATGACGTTGGTCGGGATGTACGCCGAGACGTCGCCGGCCTGGGTCTCGATGATCGGGAGCGCCGTGAGGCTGCCGCCGCCGAGCTCGTCGCTCATCTTCGCGGCGCGCTCGAGCAGGCGCGAGTGGATGTAGAAGACGTCGCCGGGGTACGCCTCGCGGCCCGGCGGGCGGCGCAGCAGCAGCGACATCTGCCGGTAGGCGACGGCCTGCTTCGACAGGTCATCGTAGATGATGAGCGCGTGCATCCCGTTGTCGCGGAAGTACTCGCCCATCGTGCAGCCCGTGTAGGGCGCGAGGAACTGCAGCGGCGCCATCTCGGAGGCCGACGAGCTGACGACCGTCGTGTACTCCATCGCCCCGGCGGCCTCGAGCTTCGCGACCACCTGCGCGACCGTCGACTGCTTCTGGCCGATGGCCACGTAGATGCAGTGAACGTCGGTGTTCTTCTGGTTGATGATGGTGTCGATCGCGACGGCGGTCTTGCCCGTCTGGCGGTCGCCGATGATGAGCTCGCGCTGGCCGCGGCCGATCGGCACCATCGAGTCGATGGCCTTGAGCCCCGTCATGAGCGGCTCGTCGACAGACTTGCGGGCCATGATGCCCGGGGCCTTGAGCTCGACGCGGCGGGTGTCGTCGCTGACGATCGGGCCCTTGCCGTCGATGGGCTCGCCGAGCGAGTTCACCACGCGCCCGAGCAGAGGCTTGCCGACCGGGACCTCGACGATCTTGCCGGTCCGGCGGGCGACGTCGCCGTCGCGGATGAGCTCGGCCTTACCGAGGAGCGCCACGCCGACGTTGTTCTCCTCGAGGTTGAGCACCATGCCCTTCACGCCGTGCGGGAACTCGAGCAGCTCGCCGGCCATGGCGTTCTCGAGCCCATGGACGCGCGCGATGCCGTCACCGGTGGTGAGTACGGTGCCGGTCTCCTGGACCTCGACCTTCTTGTCGTACTCGGCGATCTGGGTCTTGATGATGGAACTGATCTCGGCGACGCTTAAGTTCACGGAGCTACTCCGGATTTCAGGCAGGGGCTGCCGGGCTCGGGGCCCTGAGACCGCTGGTTCCGCGGTGGTCCCGATGCGGCCGACGCCGAACGGGGGCTCTGGTTCTTCTTCGCTTGTTGCGCTTGGTCGGGACGACCGTCGCTCAGACGAGCAGCTGCTCGCGGAGCGACTGGAGCTGGGTCTTCACGCTGCCGTCGAGGACGACGTTGCCGATCTCGGTGACCACGCCGCCGATGAGCGACGGGTCGACCTTGGCGTCGAGCACGACGGTCTTGCCGGTGAGGCGCTGGAGCGCCGTCTGGATGCGGGCGAGGTCGCTCCGCTCGAGGGGGACCGCGCTGGTCACGGTCGCCCGCGTGCGGTTCGACAGCTCGTCCATCTGCGCCGCGAAGGCGGCGGTGATCTCCTCGACCTCGGTGATGCGACCGTTGTCGAGCAGGACCAGCAGGAAGTTCCGCGTGGTCGGGGCGAACAGGAAGCGGGCGAAGATCCGCGTCAGCACCTCGCGCTTGGCGTCGAGGGAGATGACGGGGTTCCTCATCAGGTCCTGGAGGTCCGAGCTCGACGCCCACGTCTGGGTGAACGACTCGAGCTGCTTGCCGATCACCGCGTGGTTCTTCGTCTCGGTGCAGAGCTCGACGAGCGCCTTGGCGTAACGTCGGGCGATGGGCGATTCGCTCACGGGGCTGTCGTCCTTCCTCGGTGAGGGCGTTCAGAGCTCTCCGCGGAGAGGTCTGACCTGAGTGTGTGGCTCTCGGGCGTCGCGGCCAGGCCGCGTCGGATCAGGCGGCGAACTGGTCGAGCTGCTCGAGGCCCTCGAGGCCCGCGATGTAGTCGTTCGCCATCTCGCGCTGGGTCGACGCGTTGAGCTGCGCCTTGACCTTGGCCTCGGTGCTGGCGAGCACCTCGGCGACGACCTCCTGCTCGAGCTCCGCTCGGAGCTTGGCCGTCTCCTGCTGAATCTGCCGCTTGGCGGCCAGGCGCATCCGCTCGGCGGACTCCTGAGCCTCGGCCAGGATGCGGGCGCGCTCACGCTCGCCGTCCGCCCGGAACTCGTCGCGGATCTTGGCGACCTCGGCCTCCAGGCCGTCCATCAGCCGCTTGTACTCGGCGAGCTTGGCGTCGGCCTCGGCCTTGAGGCGCCCGGCCTCGACCAGCTCGGCGGCGGCCTGATCGTGACGCTTGACCAGGAAGTCCTTCGCCCGCGGCAGCGCCCAGAAGTACAGGACGAGCAGCAGGACGACGAAGTTGAGGATGTAGAAGCCCTCGGCGAGCCCGAACTCGCCGTGCCCGCCGTCGGCGGCGAGGGCGACGCTCGAGGCGAGGGTGACGCCGGCGCCAGAGAGCACGGCGGTCGCGCGGGAGATGACGCGGGTCATGCCTTTCCTCCGGCCTGCTTGACGAGCTTCAGGGCGAGAGCCGTGGAGAGCTCGTCGACGTGGGCCTTCATCTCGGCCCGCGCCTTCTGGGCGGCCGAGGCGAGCTCGTCGTTGCTGGACGCGACCTGCGCCTGGACCTCGCCGCGGACGGCGTCGACCGTCTCGCGAGCGCTGGAGAGCGCAGCCTCGCGGATCTGCTCCCGGACCTCGACCGCGCCCTGGCGGGCGACGGTGTGCTGCTTCTCGTAGGCCAGCTGGGTCTCCGCGGCCACGATCTCGGCCTTGGAGGCGGCCTCGCGGGCGCCCTCCATGCTCACGTAGCGCTGCTCCTGCGAGTTCATCAGCGGGCGCGTGATGAGCTTCGTCAGCAGGAACGCGAAGACGAGGAACAGCCCCAACATGAAGACGATGCTCCAGTCGAGGTCGACGAGGCGTGCCCCGAGCAGTTCGTCACCGAGGGCGCGAGCGGTATCCAGCATCCGAGTGGCTCCGTGGGCCGGTCAGGGGGAGGCGGGAGGCCCCCGAAAGCGGGACGGACCTAGCACACGCCCTGATGAGGGTCAAGGGGTTGATGGCGGCCGCGCGGCCGGCCCTCGGCGAGGGTCCGCTGGGCCCCGCGATGGGCACGCTCCCCTGCGTGACGCGGCGCGTCACCCAGGGCGAGGACGACGCTCGTCGGGTGGGGCGCCACGCGGGGACGATGCCCGGTCAGTGCGTTCCGACCCCGAGGTACATCGTCGGTGGGTCGGTCGGCGCCCACGCGAAGCGCGTGATCATGGAGAAGCCTGGCGTGATGGTCTTCAACCTGTCGTTGCCGGCGTTGTACCGATAGATCTCCGCGTCCGCGTCGGACCAGCCGTTTCGAACGATGTAGACGACGTCCGGATCGGTGGGGTGGGCCGTCATCGGCATGTTGGTGTTGAAGGGCCGCTCGCTCGTGTGGTCGACGACGGGCTCGAAGGTCAGGCCGCCGTCGGTCGAGCGGTAGATGTGACGCCCGTCGGAGGGGTGGCCTGCAGAGTTCTGGTCGATGCTGAGGCCGTTCGCCCAGACGATGTCGCCGTCGACCGGCGAGATCACCTGATCGAAGGCGTTGACCTGCCCGGCCGGCGCGAAGCCCGTGGACTGCGTCCACGTCTCGCCGCCGTCGAAGGTGACCCAGGACGCCGTGACCGTCACGCCGAGGACGATGTGGTTCACGTCGTTGGGGTCGAAGACGTACCGGTAGGCGTTGGTGAAGTGGTCGAAGCCGTCGCCGACCTTCGCGAAGGTCACGCCACCGTTCGTCGAGCGGTAGATCACGCCGGCGGTGGGCGTCGCGGCGAGCAGGACCGCGGGGTCGTCGCGGTCGACACCCAGCGCGGCGATCTTGATGTTCACGTCGATGGGGGTCACCGTCGTCCCTTCGATCTGGAGCAGGTCGTTGTCGAGCCAGTAGGCATAGACGACGCCGGCGACGCTGGGCGTCAGCCGGTACTCAGCGCTCGGGGCGTCGAGCTCGGACCACTCGCAGCCGCTGTCTGTCGAGCGGTAGAGGGTCGAGTCCTGGCTGAGGTAGAGGGTCCCCGGGACATCGGTGACGACCAGACCATCGGCGAAACGGCCGGTGCCCATCACCGTGGCGGGCGGCGCGAAGGTGACCTCGTCGGTGGTGAAGGTCACCCCCGAGTTGCCGGTGACGGTCTCGCAGGTCGGGACCTGCCAGCCGGTCACCGCAGCGTCTTCCCCATCGGGCCCGGTGGTGTCGAGCGCCGTGTCCTCGACCGCGTCCTCGGCGTTCGAGTCCGAGTCCATCGTGTCGACGGTCGTGGTGTCGAGGTCCTGGGTGTCGGAGGTCTGGGTGTCGCCGGCGACCTCCGTGTCATCGGGGCAGCCGGCGAGGCCGGCGATGAGCAGACAAGCGAGCGAGATGCGGCGCAAGGTGACCACCTGGGCGGAGTGGGCGGGTGCGAACCCGGGCTGGCTGGAGCGCGCCGAGGCCGCAGGCGCTCGTCCCGAGGCCGGGGCGCGCTGCGTCTGGTCACGCCGTTCGAGGTGGGGCGAGGCCACCAGCGACCGAGTCTAATCGGTCAATGGGCGGCGCGCTAGAGCGGCAGGGCCAAGGACGTAGCTGTTACCTGGCTCGAACGAACCGCTGCGGTCGCGAAGACCCGTACCGGTCAGAGCTCGCCGCCGCCCGGTTCCCCCTCGCGTGGGCACTGTCGGTACGCGGCGGCGTCGTCGATGAAGGCGCCCTCGCGGTCGTTGGCCTCGGCGTCTCCGGTGGTGAAGCGCCACCCGAGCCGAATCGCGCGCCCGGCGAAGGCGGAGAGGTCGACGGTGGCGGGGAGCCACTCGCCGGCCGAGGTCCCCCCGATGGCCCGCGAGTCCCAGACGACGGCGGGCGGCAGCGGCACGTCGGTGCCCGTGTCCACGCTGACGAGGGCCTCGAGCAGGTCGAGGCCGGCCGGGTTGCTCGCGTCCGGGGCGGCGTCGAACTCGGTTGAGAGCCAGACCCAGAAGCTCCACCTCGGCGCGTCGGGCGGGACGGTCAGCGTGGGGGTCCACACCTCGCCGCTCGCGGACTCGCCCGGGGGGGCGGTCTCGGCGGTGCCGGGGACGCCGAAGCGGAGCGAGGCGACGCCGCTCCGCGCGCGGCGGTTGGAGCGGTGCCAGAGGCCCGCGTCCTCGCCCTCGATGGCCCAGGTGGCGCCGAGGTCGGCCTCGAAGGACGCGGGCGCCGGGAAGGCGTGGGCCGGGTCGCAGCACTCGGCGGTCAGGGTGCGCGTCACCGAGCAGCGCCCCGCGTCACAGCTGGCCACGTCGCAGGCGTCGTCGACCGGGCAGCTCTCGGCGTCGTCGCAGGCGGTACAGGCCTGACCGGGCGACGGCGCGTGGGTCACGCACAGCGCGTCGGCGGACGGGCTGATCATGGTCGGCGTCCCGACGGCGCACGCGGTCGCCGTCGGGCAGGCGCGGTCGGCGGCGCACGGCGTGATGACGCGGAGCGCGCCGAGGTAGACGCCCTCATGGTGGTTGTCCCGCCCGTCGACGGTGTCGAAGGCGACCCGCAGGTGGACGGTGTGCCCGGCGAGCTCGGTCAGGTCCACGACGACCGGAGTCCACGTCCTGGGAGGCGGCGGGGTCTGACGCGAGGACCAGCGCGGCCAGATCGCGCCGCCCTCGTCGACGATCCCGATCTCCACCCCGTCGTAGACGGCGCTCGCCGGTCGCCCGCTGGAGGGCTCGAGGTCGAGCCACAGCCAGAGCTCCGCCACCGCCGGCCGGTCGGCCGGCAGCGTCACGCTGGTCGTGTCGAGGTTGAGCCGGACGGCGTCGGCGTCGGCGCTGGGATCCACCGGCTCGCAGGCCGCGTTCAACGGACCGCTATAATAGGTGGGGCAGACGACGTCTCCGGCGTGGACCGAGGGGCCGCCGTTCAGCCCGCGGGCCGTCGTCGGGTGCCAGGTGACGCGGTCGTCCGGCGTCAGGTCCGACACCGTGGCCTGGGACAGCGGGTCGTCGAGGTCGAGGCTCCAGAGCGTGGTGGTCTCGCAGTCCTCCTCGGGCAGCCGCAGGGTCCGCTCGCAGCCACCCGCGACGCACGTGTCCGCGCAGGTCGCCGCGTGGAGCGGCGAGCTCACCGCGCACGGCCCGGCGACGCTGCAGCAGTCGACCAGGGCCCGCGCGATGCACGTCCCGCTGACGCAGGCGCCGGTGTAGCAGCAACCCTGGACGTGGGCGCAGTCGCCGTCGCCGGTGCACGCGACCGGCGCCCCGACGTCGACGTCGAGGCTCGGGACGTCGTCGGCGCCGTCGGGAGGCGTCGCGATGTCGACGGTCGTGTCCGGCAGCTCCGGCGAGCTCAGCGAGCCCGGAGGGACGTCGAAGGTGCAGGCCGCCAGGAGGGGCAGGGCGAGCCCCACGAGGGCGGTATGTCGGTGCGCGCCGGACATCGCCTCGAAGTGTAGTCGATGCGGCGGCTCGGAGCCCGAGTTTGTCGGGGCCCGGCCGCCGTTCGTGGCGCGGCGGGCGTCGCGGACAGGCGCTAGCGGCCCGGCCGACGGACCGATGAGGGCCGCGTTCGAGCGTGACCCGGACGCCCGTGGGGCGTGATCCCGGGCACTGCCGGTCTGGCGTCCCGGCCCGCCTCCACCGGGCGGCGTCAGCGTGCACGGTCGCGCGCTCTCGGGTGTCGACGTATCGTGCCCCCCTACACGGGCGTCACCAACGAACCCCAGGAGTCACCGTGAGCGATCTCTTCACCGCCGCGCGGAGCGGCGACATCGCCGCCGTCGAGGCCTTCATCGCGGCCGGCGCCGATCTCGGCGCCGTCAACGCGCACGGGTTCACCGCGCTCGAGTGCGCGGCGATGGGCGCCAATCAGGTCGCGGAGGCCGACATCGTGGCCATTCTCCGGCTGCTCGTGGACGCCGGGAGCCCGCTCGAGCACGTCGGTGGCGGCGGGCGTACGGCGCTCTACCTCTGCGCGGAGTTCACGAACACGGTCGCGCCGTTTCAGCTCCTCGTCGACGCTGGCGCCCACGTCGACGTCAGCGACGCCCACGGTAACCACGTCATCGTCAACGCGATGATCCCGGAGGTGAAAGACCTCATCTCGCGCCTCACCGGGCGCCCCGTGCCGCCGCCGCCGCCGCCGACCCCGAAGCCCGTCAAGTTGAAGGCGGCCGAGTGGCGAGCGGCCAAGGCTCGCCTCGACCCGGTGTTCGATGCGCTCGAGGAGACGGGCCTGGTCGTACTCCAGGACGCGGGGACGACCCAGTCCGACGGCTTCTCCGACTGCGTGGAGGTCTGGCATCGGCGCGGTGGCGCCGCCGCGGGCCTCGACGGGTTCTGCTTCTACACCCGCCAGGACCTGAACCGGGTGAAGCGGACGAGCGCGCTGTCCCTCGCCTTCTGGGGCGCCCCGGAGGGCGCCGAGCCGGACATGTACAGGGTGGGGCGGCGGATCGTGGACCACTTCGAGGCGGCCGGCTTCATCGTCGCGTGGAGCGGGTCGGGCGGAGCGCGTCCGACCGTCTATCTACAGGACACGCTCGAGTACTGACGCAGGCGGCGATGGCTCCTCCGGAAAAGCGAAGAGGGCGCCCCCCGGGTGGGGGACGCCCTCTTCATCGTCGGTGACGGTCGCTGCCGTTACTCGGTGGTCTTCTCGCAGCGCATGTAGCCGCCGGAGTTGTCGGCGAACGCGCCCTGGCGCTCGAAGACGAGGTACTCCACGCAGCTCATGGTGTCGCCGCAGCTGTCGACCGTGTCGCTGCAGAGCGCCGTGCAGTAGCCGGTCTCGTCCGCGGACTCGGCGGTGCAGAGGCCGCTGGCGCAGTCGAAGTCGCTGCTGCAGGCGTCACCGAGCGCCGCGGTCGGCATGTTGCCGTCGGCGTCGGTGATGTCGAGGCAGACGAAGTCGGTGTGCGGCGGGGCCGTCGGGTCGCTGGCGACGGTGAACGGCGAGCAGGCCTCGCCGGCCTCGGTGCACGCGTAGTCGGTCCCGCAGGCGTCGCCGCTCGAGCCGAAGAGGACCGCCGGCAGGCAGAGGCCGGCGTAGATGTTGACCGCGGTGTTGTCGTAGTCGCCGCCCCAGCTCCAGAGCTGCGGCAGGCAGATGCCCTCGAGGGTGCCGCCCTCGCCGTCGTCGAGGTCGCACTGGTCGGCCATCGTGCAGAACTCGGTGCAGGCGAAGCTGCCGTCGGTCAGCTCGAAGCCGATGCCCGACTCGCACTGGCCGCGGAAGTCGACGATGTTGCCGTAGCCCGCGTCGGCGCCGGCCGGGGAGGTCACGCAGACGCCGTTGAAGAGGTACGGGGCGTCCGTCGTGGAGTTGTCGTCGAGGTTCGCGGCCGCGAAGACGTTGCAGGTCTCGCCGTCGGCGCAGTCGGCCTCGGCCATGCACGGGGTCGCCGACTGGGGCGCGTACTCGCAGACGAAGCCGGGCTCGATGATGTCGTCGACGTCATCGGCGTCGACGTCGCCGATGTACTCGAGGATGGTGCACCGGCCGTCGTCGCCGCAGTCGGCGTCGGTCTCGCACAGCGCCGAGCAGAAGCCGCTCTGGCAGAGGTTGGTCGACTCGCAGGTGTCGCCGTTGTTGAGGATCACCTCGTCGGTCGGGTTGACGTCGCAGGGCTCGCCGAAGGCGGCGCCGCCCTCGGTCTGCTGACCGCAGGAGCCGACCCAGCCGTACTCGTAGTCGGGGTTGTCGGTGCTGTCGATGCCGAGGTCGCAGTAGTACCCGCCGCCGCAGCCAGCGTTGGTGTCGCAGCTCTTCGGCAGGCACTGGCGCGAGCTCGCCGGGATGTCGGAGAAGAGGCCCTCGGCGCACTCCCAGCTGGAGCAGTCGATGTCCGTGTCACAGGCGCGCTCCGGGCGGCCCATGCAGGTGTTGGTCGACGTGTCGCAGCCGGTCGTCTCGGTCGTGGTGTCGCACATCGCCTCCTGGTCCGCCGTGGCGGCGCCGAGGCCGGAGCCGCAGCGGGTCAGGCAGCCGAAGCCGATGCCGAGGCCGTCCGAGCCGTTGAAGCAGAGGCCGTTCTCGCACAGCGCGATGGGGCCGACCGACGGGTCGTTGTTGCACTCCTGGCCGACGCTCGCCACGCCACCCCAGTCGCCGGTGACCTGCTTCGCCATGCAGCGGAAGGCGACGCCAGCGGCCGTCGAGACGAGATCGCAGCCCTCGCCGGAGGCGCAGTCGGCGTCGCTGGTGCAGGTGTTGAACTCGGTGCCCGGCAGGCAGACACCGTTGGGGCTCTGGCCGATGTCGGCGGTGTTGACGCAGCGGAAGACGTCGCCGGCCGGGCCGCTGACGATGTCCTCGGGGTTGCAGTCGTCGAGGGGCGCGTCGTCATCGTTGACGCCGTCCTCGTCATCATCCTTGTAGATGAGGCAGCCCTTGGTGCAGACGCTCTTGTTGGTGAAGATGACGCCGCTCTCCGACAGGCAGATCTGGGACCTGCACTGCGCGTTGATGCAGTCCGGCCAGTCGTTCGCGTCGGCGTTGCAGGTGTCGGTGACGCCGCAGTAGGAGCCCATCGGGTCGCCGGAGACGCACTTGCCGGCCGCGTCGCAGGTCTCGTCGGCGCCGCAGGAGCCGCAGGAGACGCCGTTGACCTCGCCGCACTCGCGGCTGCCGCACGGGTTGGTGGCGGTGTCCGACTCGGTGTCGGTGTTCTCGTTGGTGTCGGCGACGGTGGTGTCGGCCGTCGTGTCGGCCGTCGTGTCCGTCGGGACGTTCGTGTCGCCGCCGAGGGTATCGGTCGTGGTGTCGCTGTCGTTACCGCCGTCGTCACCGCAACCAGAGACTGTTGGTACCGCCAACAGGCCAGTCAGCAGGACCGCGAAGAGCGTACATCGAGTCATGCGCATCGCTTTCTCCGTCGAGCGAACCAAGGGGTGCCGCGTCGCCGCGTCGCGTGGTTCGGGAGCTGGAACAAGTCCAAATTCGCCAGGGATTCCAAGGACATAGCCTGTCTATGTCAAGTGGGCGCGAAGCATAGGGGGACGCAACCCACCGTGTCAAGGGGCAACGAGCCGCGCCAGGCGGCCAGGAGCCGCGTGGGAGCGGGGGGATCGCGGCTACGTCGATCCAGGGCCGATTCCGCGCAACTCGTTGGACCGGCCCTGCGAAAATGCTACAGTCGCCGGGCCAGTCGCCGACCTCCATGATCCGGAAATCGCCTTCGGACCGCATCGCATGATCTTCTCCTGTTCGAAATGTGGGACTCGCCACCAGCTACCCGACGAGCAGGTCGCGCATCGTGTCTTGAAGGTCCGCTGCACGGGCTGCAGCGCGATCGTCATCGTCCGGGACCCGGCGAGCGCCGCGACGACGGCGCCAGCCTGGTTCGTGGCGATTCACGGGCAGCAGCGAGGTCCGCTGAGCCTCGCCGAGGTCACCGCCCTGGTCGACCAGGGCGCGATCGGGCCGAAGACCTACGCGTGGCGCGCCGGTCTGCCCGAGTGGACCAAGCTGGCCCAGATCGGAGAGCTGAGTCACCTCGTCGAGGGCCAGCTCGCGCACGGCGTCACCGACCAACAGCCGCGCCCTGCCGCCGCGGTCGCCGCTCGTCAGGCCGCAGAAGCCGAAGCCGCCCGCAAGGCCGCCGAGGCCGAGGTCGCCCGTCAGGCCGCAGAAGCCGAAGCCGCCCGCGCGGCCGCTGAGGAAGAGGCCGCTCGAAAGGCTGCCGAGGCCGAGGCCGCTCGCGTGGCCGCTGAGGAAGAGGCCGCTCGCGTGGCCGCTGAGGAAGAGGACGCTCGCGTGGCCGCTGAGGAAGAGGCCGCTCGCGTGGCCGCTGAGGAAGAGGCCGCTCGCCAGGCTGCTGAGGCCGAGGCCGCCCGCCAGGCTGCCGAGGAAGAAGCGCGCCAGGTCGCTGAGGCCGAGGCCGCTCGCCAGGCCGCCGAGGAAGAAGCTCGCCAGGCCGCCGAGGCGGAGGCCGCTCGCCAGGCCGCCGAGGAAGAAGCTCGCCAGGCCGCCGAGGCGGAGGCCGCTCGCCAGGCCGCCGAGGAAGAGGCTCGCCAGGCCGCCGAGGCCGAGGCGGCCCGCATCGCCGCCGAGGAGGAGGCCGCCCGCGTGGCTGCCGAGGCCGAGGCGGCGGCCGCGCGCCAGGCTGCCGAAGCCGAGGCCGCTCGTCAGGCCGCCGAGGCCGAGGCCGAGGCTGCTCGTCAGGCCGCGGAGGCCGAGGCGGAGGCCGCGCGCCAGGCCGAGGAGGCGGAGGCTGCCCGCCAGGCTGCCGAGGCGGAGGCGGAGGCGGCTCGTCTGGCTGCGGAGGTCGCCGCCGCGGAGGCGGAGGCCGCCCGACTCGCCGCGGAGGCCGAGGCCGCACGGGTAGCCGCCGAGGTAGAGGCTGCCAAGGCGGCCGCGGAGGCCAAGGCGGCCGCCCGCGAGGGGGAAGCCGAGACCGCTCGTGAGTCCGCCTACGACGCCGCCAGCCGCGACGCCATCGCCGGCGCGCTCGCCCGCGCGGCGGAGCGTCCGGCCGAGGTCGCCCCGTCCGCAGAGCCACCGCCCATCCCGCCGCCCCCGCCGATCCCCGGGACGATCCCGCCGAGCGCCGCGGCCGCGCCGGCGGCGACCATCCAGACCGAGGAGGCGTTCGACCCGGGCCTGAGCGAGTCCACCGGCCTCGCCGGGTTGGTCGACGAGCACGAGCTGGCCTTCTTCGAGAGCCACACCCACGCGCCCGAGGCGCCGAGCCCCGAGGATCTGAACGACCACCACGACATCTTCGCGGTCGTCGACCGGCCGACCTCGGAGGACAAGGAGTTCTTCAAGAAGGCGATGAAGGAGGCCCCGACGACTGCGTTCAAGGATCGCAAGCCGTCGAAGATCGAGATGAACATGCTCCGCCAGGAGTTCTCGGTCGTCGCGCACCTCGAGCGCACCAAGAAGAAGTCGTGGGTCTACGGGGTCATCGGCGTCGGGATCGTCGCCGCGCTGGCCGTCGGTATCCTCATCTATCAGCAGCAGCAGCGGGACTCGTCGGCTCAGGACGCCGCTCACCTCCTCGACGCCGATCCGGGCCAGGTCTACGCCGAGCGCAAGCTCTACGAGACCCCGGCACGAGAGCTCCCCGAGCTCGTCGTGGAGCCGACCGACACACCCGAGGATCCGCCGCCCGAGGACGCGGCGGCGAAGGTCAAGCGACAGCCCGTGCGCAACACGGCCCGCACGGTCAAGAAGACCGCCGACGGCGACAAGATGGTCGTCCGGCACACGACCTTCAGCGACGAGGCCAAGCCGGGCGCGAAGGAGAAGGACCGCTTCCGGAGCATGTCTCCCGAGCAGTTCAAGGCGCTGATGGCGGACGACTCCGGCAAGGGCGAGATGCGCGTCAACTTCGACGGGCACGCTGTTCAGAAGGCGGCCGCGAAGGAGGCCGCCGAGAAGCACGAGGCTGCCGAGAACGACCGCGCCGTCGCGGTCGCCCGGGCCTTCGGCAAGAAGAAGCGCCAGTTCGCGAGCTGCGCCGATACCACCCAGGAGCGGGTGAAGGTCCTGTTCACGGTCCTGCCCAACGGCAACGTCCGCGACGTGACGATCGAGAACACCCGCAGCGACACCAAGGCGGACTGCCTCGAGAAGATCCTCGGTCGCTCGCTCTTCCCGCGTGGGGCGACGGTCCAGACCTACAGCCAGACCCTCGTCCTCTGATCGACCGGCGCGCTCGAGTGATCGACCGGCGCGCTCGAGGAGAGAAGCCCGAGCCCGGCGCCGGTCGAACGCCGTCGTCACGCCCCCTCGGACCCCGCTGATGGGTCGCTCTGTCGGCCCCGTTTCGCGTCGGTCCGCGGAATGCGGTGGACCCTGGGTGCGCTTTGAATCGCTGCGGCCCCCGTGCTATCCAGGACTGGGGCGCGCGCCCGTCCACGCGCCCTCAACACGACATCGATACGCTCGGAGGATGACCTCATGATTCGCCCGGCACTGCTCGCTCTGGCCACCCTCGTCGCCGTGCCGCTCGGCCTCGCCTCGTACGACGCGCAGGCGAGGCGGTCCGACTCCGGGACCAACCTGATGGACATCCGCCGGGTCCAGCTCGAGTTCCTCGCGTTCAACGAGGACTCCGACGAGTACCTGGTGAAGGTCCAGGACGAGCAGATCGGCAACGCCCTCCAGGTGCGCTCGACCCGCAACAACGAGCTCATCAAGGCGTACCCGTACCAGCCGGACGACGAGGACCGCACGATCAAGCGCGTGCGCAGGAAGCACGACCTGACCCAGGACCCCCACGAGGATCCGGCGAACCCCAAGAAGGACGAGCTGACCCTCCTCCTCGGCCAGAAAGGCGACAAGCTCATCATCTATGTGATGAAGGGCGACCGCATTCAGCAGTACGATGAGATCGACGTCCTCAAGGACAAGGACGGCAACGTCGCCAAGGCCGCGATGAAGCAGCTCGTCTGGGACCAGCGCGGCAAGAACGTCGTCATCATCTACCACCAGAAGTTTCCGGGCGATCATCCGTGGCAGAGCGACTTCGTCTACTCGTTCAAGTTCAAGTCGTACAAGGCGAAGTTCGACTAGGACAGCTCGCCTCGACAGCTCGGAGGTCCGGCCGCGGCGCCGCGCCTCCTCGCTCGTCCAACGGGGGCGTGCCGTCGGCGCGCCCCCTTTCTCGTGAGGCGCGGCGGCTCGCCGTGACCGCGTCGCGGGCGCCGTCTCGACGCGGCTCCGTGGCGTCACCACCGCCAGGAGGGGCGCGATGAGGCGCCGCCACGGACACCGCGGTCAGCGGCGGCCCGCCGGGGCCGGCAAGAGCTCCCTCGTGCAGCTGGGGCTGCTGATCCTCGGCCTCGTCATCCTGCTCAGCTTCAAGAGCGACATCGCCGACGGAGCCGCCGGCTGCTTCAGCAGCGTCGCCGCGGAGGACGCCGACGCCGTCGCTGGGGACCGAGCCTCGGCGGCCGACGTGTCCACACCCGACGCCGTGACTCGGCCGACCCCCGAAGATCCGGCTGCCGGTGGTGTGACCCCGGTCAGCGTGAAGGTCATCCGGAGCGCCGAGCCGGACGCCGGCGCGACGGGCGGGGACCCGGCGGACGCGTCCTCGAGCGCCGTGCCCGCCGACGCCGGGGCGGGAGCGGCGAGCGACGAGGCGCTCGACGGCGGCGCCGAGCCGGGCGGGTGAGCGGATCCCGCCGTGACCGCTTTGGGGTTATGGTCACAGGGCGGGCAGGTGACCGTTTCGTGATTCTGGTCATCCATGGTTCGCTGTGAAAAATCAGTAGGTTGCAGGCGGTCTTGTGGTTTTGACGCGGCGCATTGTGGCTCCTCGTTGACCGCCGTAACGCGGTGCGTTATCTCTTCGTGCGTCCACACCACGGAGGTAGGTCATGGCAGCGAACGCAGAGGTCACGAACGAGCAGCAGGACACCCCTCAGGAGGAGACCGAGAAGGCTCACGGCATCAAGCACGTGTGGTCGAACACGGTCGAGCAGGTGCAGACGCGCATCAAGGACGTCGAGCACGCCCTCAAGAGCTCGGTCGAGCAGGTGCAGACGCGCTTCAACCAGCTCCGCGGTGAGGACGGCAAGAAGCGGCTCGAGGAGATCCGCGGCTCGCTCAAGATCGACAAGCTCGACGAGCTCCTCCACCGCTTCAACCTCAACAAGCGTGCCCACGACCTGGTCGAGGAAGGCGTCAAGCTGACCGAGGAGACCATCGAGAAGCTCGGCCTCGCCAAGGTCGCCGAGATCGACATGGTCAAGACCGGCATCGAGTCCGTGAAGGAGACCCTCGACAGCCTCAACAAGAAGCTCGAGTCGATCCGCAAGCGCCAGGGCGACACGGTCTCGAAGAAGGAGTTCAACGCGCTGGTCAAGCGCGTGGACGAGCTCGAGAAGAAGGCGGCGGAGTAAAACCCGCCGAGGCCGCCCCGCCGGGATCCGGCGGCGCGCGGTGAAACGACCAGATGTCCACCCTTGGCGTGGCCCGTTCACGTCCGGGGTGGAAGATCCTGCCAAGTCGGAGGATCTCGAAGGGAATGCAGAGTGACGGCTGCATTCCCTTCCCGTTATCTGGGGGTATGGGCGCGGGCCGGTCCGCGCGTCCCGAAGCGGGTGCAATCGGCGTTCCGCGCCGCTATAGTCCGCCTCCCATGCCACGCTCAATCCGTCGCTCGCTCATCCTGGTCGCGGCCCTGTTGCCGCTGGCCGCCGTCGCCTCACCCGCGCTCGCGCAGGGACGCCCGGTCTTCGATCCGACGCGGCTCCACGTGACGGCCGGCGACAGCCTGCTGATCGCGCTCCCTGGCGAGGCGCTGGTCACGTACGGCCACCTCGATCCCCTCGCCGTCGGCATCGAGAGCGCCGACGCCGACGACACGATCCCGGCCGAGGACTTCCTCCGCGCGCGCCTCCGGCTCGAGCCGTCCATCCTGCTGACCGGCTCCACCTGGCGACCGTTCTCGCTCTACCAGATCGCTGGCGACGTGAACGTGCTCCACCACCTCCTCGCGGTCGGCTCCGGGCGCGAGCCGCTGACCTACGACGGGTCCGGTCGCAACGACACGGGCTTCTCGGGTGACGCCTACCTCCAGCAGCTCTACGCGCTGGCCGCGGGCCCGAACCTCGCCATCAAGGTGGGCCTGATGCGCTCGCAGTGGGGGCTCGGGGTGCTCGCGAACGACGGCGAGGACCCCGATCTCGAGGGGACCGGGAGCCCCTTCGGCTACGCGAACCGGTCCGACCGCGTCATGCGCGCCCAGATCGCCGTGTTCCCTACGGCGGCGCGCGCCCCGGGCGCCGAGCCGCCGCTCACGCTCGCCGTCGCCTTCGACGGCGTCGTGGACGACGACACCGCGAGCTGGTCCGACGGCGACCGGGCCTATCAGGTCCTGGCGGCCGTCCGCGGCCATCACGGGAGCTTCTCGGGCGGGTTCTACGGCGTCCACCGGTGGGAGAAGCACCACGAAGGGGGCGAGACCGTCGTCACCGTGCTCGACGCGACCGCCCGCGGGGACCTGGTGAAGACGAAGGACCTCGACGTCTGGATCGAGGGCGAGGCGGCGACGATCCTGGGCAGCTCCAGCCTCGCCCGGAGCGCGACCGAGCCGGGCGCGTTCGACGTCAAGACCTCGGGCGGCGCGCTCCGCTTCGGCGTCGGCGCCGGCATCTTCGAGGGGCTGCTCGAGATCGGCGTCGCCTCGGGGGACGACAACCCCTTCGACGAGAAGATCCGGGACTTCGCCTTCGATCGCGAGTACCGCGTCGGGCTCCTGATGTTCCGTGAGATGCTCCGCACGTCGACCGCCATCACCGCGCTCAACATCGCCGACCCGACCTGGCAGGGGACGCCGCCGCGGGGCTACGACCACCTGCCGAGCGAGGGCGCCGTGCGCGGCGCGAGCTACGTCAACCCGCGGCTGACCTTCCGGCCGAGCCGCGACCTCGCGCTCTACGCGGGCTTCCTCTACGGGGCGAGCGACGGCGCCTACGTCGACCCGTTCCGCTCGAGCCTCGCGGGCGGCGCGGCGGTCGGGCCGAACGGCGCCATCGAGAAGGACGCCCTCGGGGTCGAGGTGGACCTCGGCGCCCGCTACGTCCATCGCCTCGAGCGCCTCTCGCTGGTCGCCCGGGTCGAGCTCGGCTGGTTCGACCCCGGCGGCGTCTTCGATCGCGCCGCAGGCGAGGAGGTCGACGACGTCCTGGGATTCTGGCTCCACATGGGGGCACGCTGGTGATGACACGCTCCCTGTGGAACCTCCGCAGCCTCGGTCGCCGCGCGGCGATCGCGGCGCTGCTCGCCCTGCCGATGGTGGCCGGTCCCGGCTGCTTCGACCGCGGTGACTCGAAGACCGAGGCGGGATACCTGTCCTTCAGCGACGGCCCGTTCGGCCCCCGGGTCGTCTTCGAGCCGCTGGCCCTCCCGATCCCGGAGATCCCGTTCCCGAACGACGTCGCGCTGGTCGCCCGGGACGACAACGCCGCCGGCTTCGCCTGGAACATCTCGACCGAGGCGCCGACCGAGCTCGAGCGGGACATCAAGCGCCGCCTCGACACCCTCGACGGGTTCGGGACCTTCGCGCCCATCTCGGTCGGCTTCGACGGCCCCCTGAACCTCGACAGCGTCACCGAGGACTCGGTCCTCGTCGTCAACATCGAGCCGGGCCACCCCCACGAGGGCGAGACGGTGATGCTCGACCTCGGCGACGGCTACTACCCCCTCGACTCGGTCGGGAGCTTCTGGCCGTACGATCCGTACGCGGAGCTCCCGGACTTCCTGCTCCCCGAGGACAACGCGTACAGCTTCCGCGGCGAGGTCCAGCGGGTCACCCACTACGAGGTCGAGACCCACACGCTCATCCTGCGCGTGGTCGAGCCCCTCGAGCCCGGAGTCCGCTACGCGGTGCTGCTCACCCGCGACATCGTGGGGGAGGGCGTCGACGCCGAGGGCTTCCGCATCGAGGCGCCCATCCGGTCCCCGTTCCCGTACAAGGCCCACGCGGCCCAGACGGCCGAGGTCGCGCGCGCGCTCGAGCTGCTCGGGATGCCGGCCCAGCGCCTCGCTTTCGGCTGGACCTTCACGACCGCCGACGCGATTCGGCCCTTCGAGGAGCTGCACGACGGGCTCTACGGCGAGGGGCCGATGGCCGCGCTCGCCGACGCGTTCCCGCCGACCCTCGGCGACGTGCGCGACACCGGCATCGCCCATGACGCCGACGGCGGGAGCTACCCGCTCGACCCGCACGACAACGCCTTCATCCTGCAGGGCGACTTCCTGTCCGAGGTGCTCGGCGTCGTCGCGGGCGTCGCGGGCGGGGCGACCGTGACCTTCGACTACGTCGACTACGTCGTGTTCGGCTCGCTGCCGTCCCCGGACATCCGCACCGGCCCGGACCGGACGGTCGGCGTCAACCCCGACACCGGCGAGGGGGAGGTCGCGACCGGCTCCGTCCCGTACCTCATCGCGGTGCCGCGCGAGACCGAGGCCCATCGGGCGCCGTTCCCCGTGGTCTTCTACTTCCACGGCACGGCGACGAGCCGCTTCGAGTTCATCGCCCTGGCCGACAACCTCGCGCGCCAGGGCATCGCCACCATCGCCTTCGACCAGGTGGGCCACGGGCCCATCATCCCGGACATCCGGCTCCTGCTCAGCCAGAACGACATCGATCCGGAGCTCATCGGCGTGATCCTGCCGGTGCTCGCGAGCTACCTCGATCCCGATCATCAGGAGGACTACGCCGGCCTGGGGCTCGAGGAGGGGCTCGAGAAGCTGTCGCAGATCGGCTTCTTCGCCGAGCTGGCGCTGATCGGGCGGACCGAGGACGAGACCGGCGACGGCGCGCTGGAGTCGGGCGAGAGCTTCTTCTTCGCCGACCCGTTCAAGCAGTGCGCGGCCTTTCAGCAGGACCTCGTCGACTTCATGCAGTTCGTCCGGACGATCCGGGCCTTCGACCCCGACGCGATCCCGACGCCACCGGAGAACCCGCGTACGGCCAGCGCTGAGGCGCTCTGGCCGAGCATCCTCGCCGGCGACTTCAACGCCGACGGCGTGCTCGACCTCGGCGGGCCGGACGTGCCCATCGGCGTCGCCGGGACGTCGCTCGGCGGGATCCACGCGGTCATGGCCGGCGCCATCGAGCCCGAGGTCCGGACCATCACGCCCATCGTGTCGGGCGGCGGGCTGTCGGACATCCTGCTGCGGTCGGGGCTGCGCCAGATCACCCGGGTCATCTACCTGGAGGTCTTCGGCCCGCTCGTGGTGGGCTGCCCGGACGGCGAGGGCGGGCTCTGGCTCTCGTTCAACAACGACAGCGACCGCTGCCGGAACCTCGAGTCGGTGTCCTTCGCGCACCTCGAGGCGATGACCGCGGGGACCGAGATCGTCATCACGAACCTCGACAACGACGAGCGCGAGACCCTGACCCTGACCGAGGACGGCGGCGGCTTCTCCCTCGCCGTCGCGTCGGACCGGTGGGACACGCTCCGCGTCGAGGTCGAGCGGCCGGCGGTCAGCTCGGCGCAGGCGCTCGTGCGCTCGGAGGTGCTGGTCCAGACGCCCTACAAGGGGCTGGGGCTGACACGGAACACGCCTGAGCTGCGGCGCGTGCTGGGCATCAACCAGCACGTGCTCGACCGCTGCGACCCGGTCAACTTCGCCCGGCACATCTTCCTCGACCCGCGTCCCGGTCAGGAGCCGAAGAGCATCCTCTTCGAGACGGCGCTCAAGGACCGGACGGTCCCGATCTCGACCGGCGTGACCCTCGCGCGCGCGACCGGCGTGCTGGGCAAGACGCGCGGCGCGTGGGAGCCGATCATGGAGGTCCTCATCGACCGCGGCGTGCTCCTCGCGAGCGACTACGACGTGGACGATCTGTTGCAGAACAACCCCGAGGACGGGCAGGGCATCGGCCCGCTCACGCCGGTGCGGAGCGGCGCCGGCGTCTCGGCCATCCGCTTCGCCAACGTCCGCGGCAAGCACGAGTGGATCGCCCAGTCCCCGAGCGGCGCCGAGCTCGACGACGCCGCGACCTACACCCGCAATCAGATCGCGCTCTTCCACCTCTCCGGGGGCGCGAGCGTCGTCGACGACCTCTGCATCCAGGACAACGCCTGTCCGGGGCTCGACGACCCGCAGACGCTCATCGACGCCGGGGCCAAGGCGCCCGCGGAGTAGCGCCGGCGCGAGCGCAAGGGCGGGCGCCGAGAGCCGTCACGGGAACGGGAAGAACGCCTCGACGACGAAGACCGGGTGATGCGCGATCTCGTTGAAGACGAGCAGCGCCATCGCGAATATCACCGCGAAGGCGATGACGAAGATCGCCAGGTAGTCGCGGAGCTGCCGGCTCTTCACGATGATCGCGCTGACCCCGGCGGACGCCAGGGCGGCGATGAGGATGACGAAGACCAGCAGGCGCAGGTCGACGCTGACCCAGGCGGCGTAGTGCCAGCTGTGGTCCGCCGCCTCGGCGAGCACCTGGGCGCCGAGCCCGACCATCAGGGCTCCGCCGGGGGCGTCGAGGTGGAGTCGTGGGCCATGGCGTGCAGGTTCCAGAAGTTGACGGTCAGGTGGCAGACGACCGGGGCCAGCAGGTTGCCAGTATACACCGTCAACCACCCGAGCAGGATCCCGGCGAGCGACGCGAAGACCACCCACAGCGCGAGGCGTCGGTTGGCGCCTCCGTGGGCCAGCCCGAACACCACGACCGTCGGCCAGAATCCGATCAGCGGCTGCAGCGCCCCGCGGAACATGAGCTCCTCGCCCACCGCGCTCGTCACCGCCATCAGGGCGATCTGACCGGAGCTCAGCCCCGCCACCATCGGCGACAGCTCGTCCGACAGGCGCTTGACCGCGGGGATGTTGCGCGTGAGCCAGGTCACGAGGACCACCCCGAGCCCCGTCGCCGCCCCCAGCACCGCGTCGCGGAGCCCGGTCGATCCGTCGCCGAAGACGACCGGCACCACGTCGAGCCCCTGAGCGCTGATGATCGCCGCGCCGATGAGCGCCATCGCCGCGTAGAAGACGACGGCGGACACGACGAGCCCTCCGGGGCGGGGCATGTGCGGGTCGCTCATGCCTTGGGCCGATAGCACAGGACGGCGCCCCCGGTCATGCGTGATGGCCGCGCGCGCACCCCCACGAGCCCGGTCGCCAGGGTGTCCGAGCGCCCGCCGCGACGGCGAGCGTTCGGATGTGGGTCATTTTTTCGACCGTCAGGTTGGTGACGGTTAGGGTCCATTCCACGACGAACCCGGCCCCTGTCCATGGAGCCCCCTCCATGTCTCGAGTCCCCCTCCACGCGCGCCTCCCCCTCGGTCTCCTCCTCGCCGCCACGCTGCTGGCATCGGGGTGCAAGGGACCGGAGTCCCGTTCGCGCGAGATCCCGCTCCGCATCGACGAGGCCCGCCTCGCCGTCGAGCTCCAGGATGGACCGCGGCGCGACGCCGCCGAGGCCGAGATGCGCCGCGAAGCCAAGCGCGTCGCCCGCGCGCTCTTCCGCGGCGAGCCGATGCCGACGATGGCCCCGGCGAACGCCTCAGCGTCGCCCGCCGTCGCCGCCGCCGACATCCCGAGCGTCCTGCCCGACCCCGATCGTCCCTCCTGGGCCGACGGCGTGCCCAAGCCGCCTACCGTGCTCGAGCACGACCTGCCGCGCGCCTGGCCCGTCGAGGTGCGCCGCGGCGAGACCCCGGCGCTGCTGGCCAAGTGGGCCGGCACCGACGCCCGGACGCTGCTGACCGACAACGCCGAGACCCTCAAGAAGCGCCGCTGGCTCAAGACCAGCGATCGCCTGATGGTCACCATGAGCGCCAACCAGAAGGTCGCCTTCGACAAGGCCCGGGACGCCTTCCAGGAGGAGCGCCTCCAGGCGTACTTCGCCAAGCGCTACTTCGAGAAGGTCGTCGTCTACCGCGTCAAGCGCGGCGAATACCTGTCGACGGCCGCCAAGCGCTACGGCGATGTACCGATGTGGCTCCTCGAGGACTTCAACCAGCGCGACTTCCGGACCCTGCACGCCGGCGACGAGGTGCTCATCCCCGTCGTCGCGACCTTCCAGCCCGGGCAGAAGACGCCGCCGCCCATGCGCGTGGTCGACGAGGAGGGCCGCCCCCTCGCCGAGGAGCGCCAGGGCGCGCTCGCCAAGCGGCTCGAGAACGATCTCCTCGGGCGCGCGCGCATGGCGCTCGACGACTCCAACGTCTTCGAGCGCGGTGACGACAGCGTCTTCGCCGGCACTCGCCCGGAGCTCCTCCCCGACTACCTCGACGTCCGGACGCGCCCGGCGCCGGGGCCGGACGCCGCCGGTGGCGCCCCCGCCATCGCCGACGCGCCTCAGCGCGGCGCGGCCGTCGTCGCCCGCGACATCATCGTCAAGCCCGGCGAGACCCTGATGCGCTACGTGCAGTGGTCCGGGGTGGGCCTCGACGCGATCAAGTCGGCCAACCCGAACCTCGACCCCGACCGCATCCTGGTCGGATCGCGCCTCGCGCTGCCCCTGACGGACCTGCAGTACGTCGAGTTCGTCAAGGCGCGCGCCGCCTGGGTGAAGTCGGGCTCCTCGGACGAGGCGAAGCCGGGCTCCGAGAAGAAGACCGCCAAGCGCAAGACCGGCCGCGTCTACGTCGTGGCCGCCGGCGACACCGTCCACGGCATCGCCAAGCGGTACAAGACCTCGCTCCGGACCATCCGGAACATCAACCCCGGGGTCGACCTCGACCGCATCCGCATCGGCCAGAAGCTCAACCTGCCCTGAGCCTGGTCGAACCCTCGCAGGGCCGCCTATCGAGCGGCTCTGCGGGTGATACTCCAACGCACGAAGCGCGAGCGGCCGGAGACGCCGTTCGCGCCTCGCTCCTCGCCCGCTCCGCCGGCCCCCACCCAGAGGTCCGAAAAGGCGCCATAACCCCATGTAATTACAGGGGATTAGCGCCTTTACTCGGGCCTGCTGGCGTGGTATGAATCCGCACCCCCGGTTCGGGGGGGTGAACCGCGGTTTCAGCCGCGTAGGGAGCAGGGATGAGCGATCTCACTGAAGACGCGCCGACGGCGTACGACGAGTCCAGCATCAAGGTGCTCAAGGGGCTCGAGGCCGTCCGCAAGCGTCCGGGCATGTACATCGGCGACACGGACGACGGCTCGGGCCTCCACCACATGGTGTACGAGGTCGTCGACAACGCGGTCGACGAGGCGCTCGCCGGTCACTGCGACGAGGTGAACGTCACCATCCACGTCGACAACTCCATCACCGTCGAGGACAACGGCCGCGGCATCCCGGTCGGCCTGCACCCCGACGGCCGCAGCGCGGTCGAGGTCGTGATGACCGAGCTCCACGCCGGTGGCAAGTTCGACGCCAACTCCTACAAGGTGTCTGGCGGCCTGCACGGCGTCGGCGTGTCGGTGGTCAACGCCCTGTCGGAGGAGCTCGAGGTCGAGGTCCGCCGCGACGGGCGGCTCCACCGCCAGCGCTTCGTCCGGGGCGCGCCGTCCATGCCCCTCGAGGTCCTCGGCGAGACGAAGGCGCGCGGCACCAAGGTCTGGTTCAAGCCCGACCGCACCGCCTTCACGATGACCGAGTACAAGTACGAGACGCTGTCGAGCCGCCTGCGCGAGCTGGCGTACCTGAACAGCGGGCTGACGATCCACCTCGTCGACGAGCGCAGCGACGACCGCCAGACCACCTTCTTCTACGAGGGCGGGATCGCGTCCTTCGTCGAGGACATCAACAAGAACAAGCAGGCCGTCAACCCGAAGGTCGTCTCCATCATGGGGACGAAGTCGGACATCGAGGTCGAGGTCGCCCTGCAGTGGAACACCTCGTACTCCGAGCAGCTCTTCTGCTTCACCAACAACATCCGAAACCGTGACGGCGGCACGCACCTGACCGGCTTCAAGGGCGCGCTGACCCGAACCATCAACACCTACGCCGAGGAGCACGGCTTCCTCAAGCAGCTCAAGATGTCCCTCGGCGGCGACGACATCCGCGAGGGGCTCGTCGGCGTGGTCAGCGTGAAGGTCCCGGACCCGAAGTTCTCGTCCCAGACGAAGGACAAGCTCGTCTCGAGCGAGGTCCGGCCGGTGGTCGAGAGCCTCGTCGGCGAGAAGCTCGCCGAGTTCCTCGAGGAGCACCCGGCCGACGCCAAGGCGATCCTCGAGAAGGCGACCGAGGCGGCCCGCGCCCGCGAGGCGGCGCGCAAGGCCCGCGAGACGGTCCGACGGAAGGGCGCGCTCGACTCCGCGTCGCTCCCCGGCAAGCTCGCCGACTGTCAGGAGCGCGACCCCGAGCGGGCCGAGCTCTTCATCGTCGAGGGTGAGTCCGCCGGCGGCTCGGCCAAGCAGGGGCGCGACCGCGCGACCCAGGCCGTCCTGCCGCTCCGCGGCAAGATCCTCAACGTCGAGAAGGCGCGCTTCGACAAGATGCTCTCGTCGAACGAGATCGTGACCCTCATCACGGCGCTCGGCACCGGCATCGGCCCGGAGAGCTACGACCCGAGCAAGGTCCGCTACCACCGGATCATCATCATGACCGACGCCGACGTCGACGGTCAGCACATCCGGACCCTGCTCCTGACCTTCTTCTACCGCCAGATGCCGGAGCTCATCGAGCGCGGCTACCTCTATATCGCGCAGCCGCCGCTCTACAAGATGAAGCGCGGCCGCTCCGAGCGCTACCTCATCGACGACGCCGCGCTGAACGCGCACCTGCTCGAGCTCGGCGTCAAGGACTGGGTCGTCACCGGGACGAACGGGCGCGACGTCAGCGGCGACGACCTCAAGGTCCTCGCCGAGCAGATCATCCGCATCCAGACGCACCTCGACGCCCTCGGTCATCGCCGCGACCGCCGCATCCTGCAGGCGCTCTTCGAGATGACCCGCCTCACCCCCGAGGCGATGAAGGACGAGGCGACCGTGCGCGCGGCGACCGAGGCGATGGTCGCCTTCGTCGAGAGCCACCACCCCGACCTCGCGCCGGTGTCCTTCGACCTGTCCCGGGACGACGAGCACCTCTCGTGGCGGGTGAGCTTCAACACCTACGTCAACGGCGTGCCGCGCGAGACGCTCATCGACGAGGCGTACCTGTCGAACGCCGAGGTGCGTGAGATCTTCTCGCTGTACAAGCGGGTCCACGACGTCGCGACCGGGCCGTTCGTCGCCCGCCGCGCCGACGAGGAGGTCACGCTGACGAACACCGCGGCGCTCCTCGAGCACATCCGCGGCTTCGGCGCCAAGGGCGTGGCCATCCAGCGCTACAAGGGGCTGGGCGAGATGAACCCGGAGCAGCTCTGGGAGACGACCCTCGACCCGCAGGCGCGGACGCTCATGCAGGTCCGCGTCGGCGACATGGTCGGCGCCGACGACATCTTCAACGTGCTGATGGGCGACGAGGTCGCGCCCCGCCGCGACTTCATCGAGCGCAACGCCCTGCACGTGCAGAACCTCGATATTTGACGGACGCCACCGACCGGGCCCGCTATTTGAGCGCGGTCGAGGCGCGCTTCGTGACGCTCCGCGGTCGGGGGTACGCCCTGAGCGCGCGGGACGTCGAGCGCGTCGAGAAGTGGCGGACGTCGGGGGTGCCCCTGCACGTGGCGCTGCGCGTCCTCGAGGACGGCGTGCGCGAGTATCGGCGGACCTGGCGGCGAGGGGAGGGCGGGCCACGGAGCCTGGCCTACTTCGGCGAGCAGATAGGCGAGGTCATGCGCCAGCGCGGCGCCCGGCTGGTCACCCCGGCGGTCGAGGACGACGCGCCCGAGGCGGTCCCCGAGGATCGGTGGGAGCGCCTCCTCGGCGCGGTCGAGGCGGCGGGCAAGCGCCAGCGCGACGAGCGAGCGCGCGAGGTGCTGCGGCGGGCGTGGCGGCGGCTCCGCGCCGGGCGTGACGCCGAGGAGGACGTCTGGGCGTTGACCGCCGAGGTGGATTCCGCCATCGTCGCCGAGCTCGTCGAGCTGTTGCCGCGCGCGCAGCTCGAGGGCCTGTCCGAGGCCGCCCGCGAGGCGGTCGAGCGCGCTGGTGGGGCGCGGATGAGCGAGCAGGCGCGAGGCGAGTCCCACCGCTTCGAGCTCGACCTGCGGGTTCGTGACGCCCTCGCCGTGCCGGAGCTCCTGGAGGTGCTGCTCGATGAACCGGCAATGTAGGCTCTGCCACGGGCACGGCTATCTCATCGCCACCGATGGCGAGGCGGCGCGCGCGTCGGTCTGCCGCTGTCGGGACGAGTGCCCGGAGTGCGGCGGGCAGCGCTTCGTCATCCGCGTCGAGGGCGGCTACGAGGTCGCGGCGCCGTGTGAGTGCGTGACGCTGTTCGAGCGCGTGCGCCTCTTCAACGCCGCGGGGCTCCCGGCGGGCTACGGCAGCAAGACCGTGGCCGAGTTCCGCCACGGCCGCGGCGAGCCGAGCCTCGGTCGCGCCAAGACCCGCTTCGCGCAGTACGAGAAGAAGGCGAACTTCGAGGCGGCGCGCGGCGTGCTCCTGGTTGGGACGCCCGGTGTCGGCAAGACCCACCTGCTGACGGCGCTCGTCGGCTACGCGACGCTGCAGCGGGGCATCGCCTGCAGGTTCGTGGACTTCTTCGACCTGACGGCGCGCATCCGCGACACGTACCGGCGGGACTCTGCGCAGTCCGAGCTCGGCATCATCGAGCCCCTGGTCGACGTCCCGGTGCTGGCCATCGACGACCTCGGCAAGGGCCGCGGCAGCAACTACGAGCTGACCATCATCGACCAGCTCATCACGCGCCGCTACAACGCCAAGCGCATCGTCCTCGCCACGACGAACTACCTGCCGGAGCAGCACCTCAAGCAGCGCCTCGACGCGTCGAGCAGCCGGCGCCTCGGCGGCATGAACGAGCCCCTCGAGGAGCGCATCGGCGAGCGCCTCTTCAGCCGCCTGTGCGAGATGACCGACATCCTGGTCATGGAGGGCGCCGACCGCCGACAGATGGCGCCCCGCCGCTGATCTGCTCGGGCGCGACGCCCACACTCCAGTCGGCCAGCGCTGGACGCCGGGGCGGACGGGACGTCCGCGGGCCAAGCCGGCGCGGTCCCACCTTCTCCGTGGCATCCCGGCCGCTTCCGCCTTCGCTTCCGCCTTCGCTTCCGCCTTCGCTTCCGCCTGCGCCTCCGCTCGCGCCCACGCTGCGTCTGTCAGCGAATCAGGACCATCAGGAGGATGAAGGCGACGAGGTTCGCGACGATGGTCCCGCCGACGAGGACGACGAGGACGATGCCCCGGGTCCGCACGAGGTTGGCGCGGTCCTTGTGCGCGGCGAACACCAGGTCGTCGAGCTCGTCGCCGTCGTCCTCGATGATGTCGCCGTCGGCGGCGAGGTCCGCGGCGTAGGCGCGCATCCGGTCGCGCTGGGCGAGGATGTTGGCCAGGATGAGGTCGAAGACGAGCAGCACCACGAGGACGAAGACGACGCCGAGCGCGATGAGGACCAGCCGCTTCTTCGCGTCCCACGCCAGCTCCCGCGTCTCCTGGTCGGCGCTGCGGGTGTTCGCGAGCAGGGTCGGCATCATCGGCGGCTGGTTCAAGAGCGCCAGGAAGTACCCCGCCGCCAGCTCGTCCTTCGCCGCCTCGTTCATCTCGAGGGCCGCCGGGTTGACGATCTCGGCGCGCGCGACCCGGCTCTGGAGCAGCTCCATCCGGTCGCCGTCACCCACGATGATGGGCAGCGTCGCCCAGGTCGACCCCGGCGTGTGGGCGTGGAAGTAGCACTGCAGGTCGTAGCGCCCCGGCGCCAGCGGCCCGACCGGCAACATGTGCCCGTCGGTCCCCAGGTTGAGCTGCTTGCTCCAGAGCCACACCGGGCCCCGCCGCAGGTCGCAGAAGACGCTCACCCCGCGGCGCCAGGTGTCGACGTCGATCTCCTCGGTCTCGCCCGGCCTCAGCACGGCCTGGGGCGCCCGCAGCAGCATCTGCCGCCCCGACGGTGAGATCGTCTCCTCGAACTCAGCGCTCGCCTCGCCCTTTTGGACCTTCATCTTCAGGGTGTAGCTCGGCCGCTTGGCCTCCAGCGTGAAGACCGCCAGGCCGTTGCCGTCGGTCACGAGCTTCACGCCGCCGTCGGGGAGCGCGCTGTGCTTGATGCTGACCTTCGCGCCGGCCACCGACGCGCCCTCGGGTGACCGGACCTTCACGTAGACGCGGTTTTCGAGCCGAGCGACGACCCCCGCGCCCTCGGCGATGAGGGACAGCCGAAACGCCTTGTCGGTCTTCGGGAGCTTGGGGGGCGGGGTGGGCACCACGTCGTGGGACGGATCCCCGCTCAGGACCTCGAGCGGCACCTCTAGGGTCTCGGTTCGCCCCTTCGACGTGGCCGTGATCCGGAGCTGCGCCGTCCGCCCCGTGGCCTCGGTGGACGCGGGCATCCGGAAGCTCACGGTCACCGGGTCGTGACCGCGCTCCTCGAAGGCGAGCTCCTCGCCGTCGAGCTCGACCCGCTCGACGTCGATGTCCGCCGCCGAGCGCGCGTCGATCATCCGCGCGCGGACCCGGACGGCCGTGGTCTCGCCGGACGCGGCCCAGCCGCTGCCGATGACCATGAACGACGGCATGTCGTCGGGGTAGCGCAGGCTCAGGTACGTCGCGCCGAGCACGAACACGGCCAGCCCGACCCCGATGAACGTCCCGCGGCGGACCCACGGCGAGCTGCGAAGCCGAGCCATGAGCCCGACCTTCGGCGAGGGCGCAGCGCTATCCACGCGCCCTCGAACACCCTCTCAGGGTCCTCAGAACTGGCGTGGATTCGGCGGCCCCGACGAGCCCGAGCCGCATCAGCTGCGACGCTCGAGCACCCCGATGACCGGCGTGGCCTGCAGGTCCTGCAGGATCTGCTCGACCTCGTGATCGAAGTGCGCCTTGTGCTCCGGAGCGACCGGATCGCCCTCGGTGAAGCGCGTCTTCATCGGGTCCATCAGGCGCCCGTTCTTGCGCAGGCTGAACACCAGCTCGGCCGCGTCCTGGCCCTTCTCCTTGCCGACCTTGCCGAGGATGGTCTTCTGGCTGACGAAGGAGCCGACCTTCACCCCGCGGGCGACGCCGCCGAGGTGCGAGTAGGTGCTGGTGTAGCCGTTCTCGTGCCGGATCGTGACCGTCTTGCCCTGGGAGCCGCTCTCGCCGGCGAAGACGACCGTGCCCGCGCCGACCGCCCACACCGGCGTGTCCGCCCGGGCGGTGTAGGTCGTCGGGCCCGTGTGCTTGAGCGCCTTGCGGAGCCCGCCGCTGGAGCTGACGCGGGTGTACTTCATCGGCGACTTCAGGAAGTCCTTGCGCACCGAGCGACCGTCGGCCGTGTAGTACCCCTCGTTCCCGTCGGGATCGCGGTAGCCGATGATGCGGTGCTGGCCGAACTTGCCGGTGTAGTCGGCGGCCAGGATCTTGCCGTACTTCAAGAACCGCCCGTCGACGCTGATCTTCTCGACCATCAGCCGGATCTCGTCGCCCTCGCGCACGTCCTGGAAGAAGTCCACGTCCCAGGCGAAGAGGTCGATGACCATCCCGGCCAGCTGGGCGCCCTCGCCGCAGCGGGACATCGACTCGTAGAGGGTCGACTTGATGGCGCAGCCGATGTGGGCGATGTCGATGCGGGTCGGGACCTTGCGCTTCTTGGCGTGGTAGGCGCCGGCCTCGTCGAGCTCGACCTCGTACACGTCGAGCGGCGACTGCTGGTAGTCGAAGTGGGTGACCTGCCCCTCGTCGTTCACGCGCGCCGTGAAGACGTCGCCGACCTGGGCCTTCTTGAAGTCGAAGACCTCGCCCATCGCGTGGACGAGCGGCAGCGCCGTCTGGCTGTCGATGCCCTCGGACTTCAGCGCCCGCAGGACCGTCTGGCCGCGGGTGATCTTGCCGGTGACCGTGCGCCCGACGGGCTCGCCGAAGTCGTCGACCTCGGGGGCGGCGCCGCGCTGCCCCTCACCGGCGTCCTCGACGCTGACCGGTGAGATCTCCGCCGTCGCCAGCGCCGTCGGATCGACCTCCGGCTCGCTGTGATCGAAGAAGAGGAAATAATTGACGACGCCGAGGATCAACACGACGATCAGGCCGCTACCGCGCCCCCTCGAGGGTCCACGACGTCGGCTACGACGTCCCGAACCGCGGAGTGGGATGGGCTTGTCCAGATACATCGAGCGGTCTCGCCTCCATCAGTGAGCGCTTCGCCGGCACGGAGCGCCACGGATCCATAGGATCGAGGTCAGCGGGTAGCACGCGCGGAGAAGCGCTGTCAACGAGCCTCTGGGCGGCCTCCCAAGCCCGCGGGATGGCTGCGGTTCCGAGCGGCCCAACGCGGCCGTCTCCGGTGTGTTGCGGTGCACCCGGGATCGCGCCCCGGGGCGCGTCCGGAGATCCCGCGAGGAGCTCGTGCAGCGCCCCGTGATCGAGGGTCTGGGGGCAATGCCGGTCACCTGGCAGCAACGTGTTGCTACAAATGGGATTCTTACCACCGAGACGCGGAGGCACAGAGCGGCACCGCCTGGGACCTCAGGAGCAAGCCAGGCGACGGGAGAACCTCCCGACGCCCTGTCAGCCCTGGGGCTGAGCGGCCGCGCGCTGCCGCTCGAAGCGCGGGTCCTTGACCTCGATGAAGGCCTGGGCGCGGAGCCCCTTGACCCACTGCAGGTACAGGCGCTCGAGCTCCTGCTGACGCATCCGGAAGCGGATCTCGCGCTGGAGCTTGGCGATGTCCTCGTCGCCCTCGACCCGCTTGTCGCGGACGCCGATGACCTTGATGAGGTGCCAGCCGAACTGCGTGCGGACGGGCTGGCTGACCTCGTTCTCGGGCAGGGAGAAGGCCGCCGCCTCGAAGTCCGGGTCGAAGTCGCCCTGGACGAACCAGCTCAGGTCGCCGCCCGCGGGCCGGGTGCCGTTGTCCTCGGAGAGCCGCCGCGCGACCTCCTCGAAGCTCTCCTCGCCGGCGACGATCCGCTCGCGCTCGCTCAGGAGCTTCTGTCGGATCGCCTCGGACGCGTCGCCGCCGGCCATCGGGTCGACGCGGAGCAGGATGTGGAGAGCCCGCCGCTCCTCGACGGTGTTGCCCTCGCCGACCCGGCGCTTCGCCTCGGCCTCGACGTCCTTCTCGTCGATCTTCACCCGCGAGCCGACCTTGATGGAGATGGCGTTGCTCTTGAGCATCTCGCGCTCGGTGTGACGCCGGTAGTCGGCGAGCGACGCGAAGCCGAGCCGCCGCAGCTGCTCGGTCAGCTCGTCGACGGACCAGCCGTTCGCCGACCGGATCCGCTCGATGTGCTCGTCGATCTTCTCGGGGGAGACCGACAGCCCCAGGTCCTTCGCCTGCGCGTACACGAGGAGGTCGTTGATGAGGTTGTCGAGCACCTCGGCCTGGATCTGGTCGAGCTGGCCGGGCACCTCGTCGGCGTCGGACTCGCTGACGACCTTGGCCACGTAGGGCGCGGCGGCGCGGTGGAGCTCGAAGAGCGTTATCGGGTCGGTGTTCACGACGGCGATGAGGCGGTCGATGAGGACCCCGCCGTCGGTCGTGGGCTCGGCCTCCGGCTCGGCGGCGAGCCCCGACGACCCCAGCGACAGGGTGAGCGCCAACGTGAGCGTCGCGACGGTCGTCTTCATGGGGTCTCCCCGGCGGGCGGCGCTGGGCGCCGACGCATCGGCCGCCGCTGCGGTGGCGTCTTCTCGTCGCGCTCGGGGTGACCCTTGCGCATGTCCTTGATGTTCCGCGCCCCGGGGGGCAGGCGGCTCGGGAGCTGCTTGAGGCGCCCCCGTCGAAGCAGCTTGAGGTCGATCCCCGCGCGGCCACGCTGTGCTTTGTCGACGCGGGCGAGCGTGGCGATCAGCTCGGCGAGCCGGGCGTCGTCGACACGGACGTCGGCGTCTTTCCGGAGCCGGGCCGCCAGCATCCGGCGCGCCATCGACGCCCGCGCGGTCACGAGCGCCTGCTTCGCCTCGAGCTTCTGGGCCGGGGTCAGCGCCTCGGGGGCGACCCCCTCCTGGATCGCGAGCAGCTGGACCACCGCCCAGCGGCCCGGGCCGATCTCGACCGGCGGCGACACCGCCCCGGGCTCGGGCAGCGCGAAGGCCGCTCCGGCGACGCGGGCGTGAACGACCGGCTGCCCCGTCTGCCCCTGACCGCGCAGGTCGAAGGGCGTCGAGGCGCCCTGATCGAGGGCCTCCCGGGTGAGCGGCGCCTTCGCGCGGAAGTCCGAGAAGATCTCCGAGGCCCGCTCCGGCGTCGCGGCGATCGCCTCGAGCAGCTTCTGCTGGAGCCCGCTCCCCTCGTCTCGGGTCGCGACCACGAGCTTCGTCGCCAGCCGCCGCGGTCCCCAGTACCGCTGGATGTCCTCGTCGGTGATGGCGGCCTCGGCCTCGGCGCGGGTCTTCTGGTCGAGGTAGAGGGTCGCGAGCGCCGCGTCCTCGGCGCGCCGCGCGACCGCGCTGTCGTCGAAGCCCTCGGCCCGGGCCTCCTCGGCGACGACCGCGTCGGCGATCATCGCGTCGAGCACCTTGCGGATGGCCTTCGGGCTGACCTCGATCTGGCCTTCCCGGACCATCTGGTCGACGACCGCGGCGACGTCGTCGGCGCTGATCTCGCGCCCGCCCACGGTCGCGACGATCCCCGTCCGCGTCGCCTCGCTGGCGTCGGCGAGCTCGACGGCGGTGTCCGCGGTCGCGACCGCGCCCTCCGACTCCGCCGGGCCGGGCGCCGGCCCCGGATCGGGCTTCGGCTCCGCGGTCCGCGAGCAGCCGGCCACGAGGAGCGCGGCGGTGAGCGCCGTGATGGCGATCAGGGGTCGCGGGGGCGTGGGGAGTCGGAACATGGAGTCTCCGTCGCGAGGGACGCTCAGCCGCGGAGCCTGCGGGGCGTCACGACGTCTTCGGCTGAACGCTTTCGGCTAACAAAGTTCCCGAGCCACCGCAACGATTGACGTACGGTCTGGAGCCCGGCGGCCCACTCGTCGCGGGTGACGGGGCGCACGAAGCGCAGGTCCGGCGTCACCCGGAAGGCGTTGTCGGGCGAGCTCATGACCGCGGCGACGGCCGGAGCGTCGAAAGGACCGAGCTCGGTGAGCGCGAAGCTGAGCACGCTCTCGTTGAAGACGACCGACTTGATGCCCAGCGACCGCGCCTCGAGCTTGACGGCCATCAGCTCGACCAGGTTCTTCACCGGCTCGGGCGCCCGGCCGTAGCGGTCGACCGCGTCCTTGAGCGACTCGAGCAGGCCGTCGACGTCCGCCGCCGAGGCGAGGTCGCGATACAGACGCAGACGTAGCGTCGTGTCGGGGAGCCAGGACTCGGGGATCCGCCCCTCGACCGCGATCTTCAGCTCCGGATCGAGATCCGCCGGGGGCGGCTCGCCGGCCTGCTCCGCGCGGACCTCCTCGATGGCGTGGCGCAGGAGCTCCATGTAGGCGTCGTAGCCGACCGCGTCGATGTTGCCGGCCTGATCGGCCCCGAGGAGGTCGCCCGCCCCGCGGATGTCGAGGTCGTGGCTCGCCACCGAGAACCCCGAGCCGAGCTCGCTGAAGCGCTGGATCGCCGCGATCCGCTCCTTGGCGTCGCCGGCGAGGTTGGCCGGCGACGGGATGAGGAGGTAGCAGTACGCGCGCTCGCTCGACCGGCCGACGCGGCCGCGGAGCTGGTAGAGCTGGGCGAGGCCGAAGCGGTCGGCGCGGTTGATGAGCATGGTGTTGGCGGTCGGGATGTCGATGCCGCTCTCGATGATGGTCGTGCAGACGAGGACGTTGGCCTGGCCGCTGATGAACTTCATCATCACGCGCTCGAGCTGCCCGGCGGGCATCTGGCCGTGGCCGATCGCGATGCGGGCCTCGGGGACGATCCGCCGGATGAGCTCCGCCTGCTTGGCGATGTCCTCGACGCGGTTGTGGACGAAGTAGACCTGGCCGCCGCGGGCGAGCTCCCGGGTGATCGACTCCCGGATGATGACCTCGTTCGGCTGGGCGACGAGGGTGCGGATGGGCAGCCGATCGACGGGCGGCGTGCGGATGAGCGTGATGTCGCGGATCCCGACCATCGACAGGTGGAGCGTCCGCGGGATGGGCGTCGCGGTCAGGGTCAGCACGTCGACCGTGGCCCGGTAGCGCTTGAGCCGCTCCTTGTGGGCGACGCCGAAGCGGTGCTCCTCGTCGACCACGAGGAGCCCGAGGGACTTGAACTTCACGTCCTTCGACAGGAGGCGATGGGTGCCGATGACGATGTCGAGGGTCCCGCGGGTGACCCTGTCGAGGACCTCGCGCTGCTGGGAGGTCGACTTCATGCCGCTGACGCTGTCGATGTGGACCGGGAGCCCCTCGAAGCGGCGCTGGAACGTGACCCGGTGCTGCTCGGCGAGGACCTGCGTCGGCACGAGCACGGCGACCTGACGGCCGTCTAGCACCGCCTTGAAGGCCGCGCGCATCGCGACCTCGGTCTTGCCGAAGCCGACGTCGCCGCAGACGAGGCGGTCCATCGGCCGCTCCTTCTGCATGTCGGCGATGGTCTCGGTGATGGCGCGCGCCTGGTCGGGGGTCTCCTCGTACGGGAAGGCCGCCTCGAAGCGGTGGAAGTACTCGTCGGGCGGGCTGAAGGCGAAGCCCTCCCGCGCGGCGCGCTCGGCGTAGATGCGCAGGAGCTTGTCGGCGATGTTGCGGACGGCCTTCCTGACCCGCTTGGAGGTCCGCTGCCAGCCGGCGCCGCCGAGCTTGTCGAGGGTGACGTCGTGGTCGCTCCCGCTCGAGTGCTTCGAGACGAGGTGGAGCTTCTCGATCGGTACGAAGAGCTTGTTGCCGTCGGCGTACTCGATGACGACGAAGTCGGTCTCGAGCCCGCCGCGGATCGTCTTCTCGAGCCCGGTGTAGCGGCCGATGCCGTGCTGCAGGTGGACGACGTGGTCGCCGACCGCGAGGTCGCGCCAGCTCTGGAGCGCCTGCTCGGGCGGGACCTGGCGGCGCCGGCGCTTGCGGCGCGGGGGCTTGCCGAGGACCTCGGTCTCGTCGAGGAGCACGAAGCCGAGGTCCGTCGCGCGGAAGCCCTGGCCGGGCGCGCCCTCGTAGAGGTGGAGCTGCGCCTCGGACGCGGCCAGCGCCGGGACGTCGGCGAGGCGGAAGGGCTCGTCGTGGCGCTCGACGGCGACGCCGTAGTGGCGGACGAGCCCGTCGAGGCGGTCCACCCCGCCGGCCGAGTGGGCGCAGGCGATGACCGCGAGCCCGTCCTCGCGCCAGCGGTGGACCCGCGAGGTCAGCGAGGAGAGCACGTGCTCCTCGCCGCCGCGCATGGCGGCCTCGATGTCTCGTCGGACGTCGGCGTTGTCGTCGACACGGAAGCGGAAGGCCTCGCGCCGCTTCGCCGCGCCGTCCGCGATCTCGAAGGGCATGAGCTGGGCGGACATCCGCCGCTCGAGCTCGGCGATCGCGTCCTCGGCCGGGATGAAGAGGGCCTCGGCGGGCATCGCCAGCTCGCCGCTCGTCGCCAGCCGCCGCTCGGCGCGGCCCTGCAGATCCTCCCAGCGCGTACGGATCGCCTCGAAGCAGCGGACCGGCTCCTCCACGAGCCACACGGCGTCGTCCCAGGCCACGTCGAAGAGGGTGTCGAGCGCAGGGTGAAACAGCGGCAGGAGATCCTCGACGCCGACCGCGAGGACGCCGGCCTCGACGTCGTCGAGGAGCGCCGCGACCCGGGAGGTCGGGACGTTCCGGTTGTCGGCGAGCTCGGTGATGGCGGCCTTGGCGTGGGCGATGGCGCCGTGGGTGAAGAGGATGTCCCGGGCCGGGCCGAAGGCGGCGCGGGCGACGGTGTGGGTCGTCCGTTGGGTGACGGGGTCGAAGAACTTGAGGGTGTCGACCTCGTCGCCCCAGAGCTCGATGCGGACCGGGGCGTCGTCGAGGGGGGAGAAGACGTCGACGATGCCCCCGCGCACGGCGAAGGTCCCCGGATCCTCGACCGACGGGACCCGGTGATAGCCCGTGGCGGCGAGGAACCCCGTGAGCTGCTCGATGCGCAGGGTCTCGCCGCGGGCGACGAAGAAGGCGGCGCGCTCGAGGGCCTCGCGGGGCATGACGCGATCGATGAGCGCGGCGGCGGGGATCACGAGGACGTCGAGGTCGAGCCCGTGGACGAGGCGGAAGAGGGTCGTCACGCGCTCCATGACCTGGAGGCGCGACGGGCTCATGCCCTGGAACGGGACGTGGTCGAGGGGCGCGACGACCTGCACGGCCTCGCGCGGCGGGGCCTCGCCGTCGCCGTGCACGCCGCCCGAGAAGAAGTCGATGCCGTCCTCGACCACCGAGGCGCGGCCGTCGTCGGGGACGACGACGACGAGCGGGCGCGCGACCGCCTGGCGGAGGTGGGCGAGCACGAGCCCGGCGAACCCGCCGGTCCCGCCGATGACGTCGACCGGTGGGGCGTCGCTCGCGGCCGACCGCGCGGACAGGGCGGAGGCGAGCTTGGCGACGAGCGGGGGCGTGGCGGCTCTGGCGGGCATGTCTCGTTTCCTCGACTCGGACACGGCTGGCGGGCGCGAGGTCCATACCTTGCCCCCCGGGCCCCGCAAAGGAAGAAAAGAGGATCCCGGGCGGCGCTCTCTCGCGAGTGGGATGGCTCACACCCGCTCACCCTTCGATGGAGCTACTTGCCGAAGCGCCGGCCGTCGGGTTTAGTGGCGGCGATGCAACCCGAGGACGTCCAGGAGGGGCCCAGCCTAGCGGCTCTCAAGCGCGGGGATCCCGCGGCTCAGGAGCGCTTCTGGAAGGAGCACTGGGACCGCGTGTACGCCACCTGTGCGCGGGTCCTGGGCTACGGCGTGGACGCCTCGGACGTCGCGACCGACGTCGTCCACGACTTCCTCTTCAACTACGTCCAGAACATCGAGCACGAGCGGGCCATCCGGAGCTACCTCCGGCTGATGGCGACCCGCCGCTCCCTGCGCAAGCGCCGCGGCGCGGACCGCCACAAGGAGCTCGTCCCCGAGACCGTCGCGGACGAGGACGCGCGCAGCGCCGAGCAGCTGGCGAACACGCAGATACTGCTGCCGAAGCTCGCGGACTGCCTCGAGGAGCTCACGCCGAAGGCCCAGCAGGTGCTCAAGCTCCGCTTCGCCGGCGAGCTCACGACCGAGCGCATCGGTCAGCTCGTCGGCGGCTCCAAGCAGTACATCGGCAAGCTCATCCGGCAGAGCACCGAGAAGCTCCGCGTCTGCCTCGAAGCCAAGGGGACCTGATGTCCATCACCGTCTACCAGTACCCGAAGTGCAGCACCTGCCGTAAGGCGCTGAAGTGGCTCGACGCGCAGGGCGTCGCCTACACCGCCGTCGATCTGGTGGCGACGCCGCCGGCGGAGGCCACCCTGAAGGCGCTCTGGGAGCGCTCGGGCCTGCCCATCAAGCGCTTCTTCAACACCTCCGGGCAGTCCTACCGCGGCGGCGGCTTCAAGGAGCGCCTGGCGACCATGAGCGACGACGAGGCCCTCGCCGCCCTCGCCGCCGACGGCAAGCTCATCAAGCGGCCCCTCGTCGACGGCGGCGACTTCACCCTCGTCGGCTTCCGCGAGCCCGAGTGGGCCGAGCGCATGGGCTGAGAGCCGGGGGCACGTCCACGCGCCCCGTGCGGGCGAGAGCCCACACTCCACGGTGGCCAGGCGACTCGTAGACGGAGTGTGGGCGTCCCGCCCGCACCAACCGTCGCCGAGCGCTGAGCCCTCGGCGCCCGTTCTGGCCTTTCGCGACAGCCGCGGGACGACCGCGCGCCACTCGGGCGAGCGCTCATTGGCCCGCGGACTCGGGCCGGGTCAGAGCCCGTCGATCTCGGTGCAGGAGTACACCTCGACCAGCTGGGCGCTGCCGACGACCTGCGCCGTCTGGGGGAGCAGCGCGCGGCAGGCGTCGCAGACGGCCGGATCGACCTCCATCTCGGAGGCGTCGCCGAGGTTGGCCACGCAGATCTCGCCGCCCGCCTTGCCGATGGGCGTACACATACTCAGACGCCCGACGTCCGCGGAGCAGTACACCCCCTTCACCGCGGTGTCGTAGTACCAGGTCGACTCCGGCGGCATCGCGCACGGGCACTCGACCTGGCTCACGCAGCCGTGCTTGACGAGCTCCCGCTCGATCACCGGGCAGGCCGGCGTGTCGGGGCACACCCGCTCGACGGCGTTCAAGAGCCCCTTGCACCCGGCCCCCGCCGGGACCATCGCCGCCTCGACCACGCTCGGCTCGGGCGGCTGCTCCAGATCCGCGCAGCCCGCCAGGCCGATCACCAGCCCGCCGAGCGCCGCAGACACGGTCATCCATGGACGCGTCATGACGTCACCTCGCTTCGTCGTTCCTCTCTCTTCCTTCGATGATCGACGGTCCCGGAGCGGGGCCGTCGGCCACCGGAGAAGGCAAGAAGCGTGCCCCCGAGGCGCCCATCGGTGTCTCGCGAGAATACGGGCGATGGACGCCGCGGGAGCGACGAAGGCGGGTCGTAGCGAACAGCCCGCGTGATCTGGGCGGGTGAATTGCCCCGCCGGGAGTCACCGGGCGGGCCTCCAGGCCGCCGTCAGGGGTAGGCGGGCGCCCGGTAGTCCACGCGCTCGACCGACGTCACCCGGGACCACGCCTCGAGGGGGCCGGCCAGGTCGCTCGCGGTGGCGACGACCGAGGTGACCAGCGCGTCCGGCGTGAGGTGGCGCTTGACGGCGCGATCGACCTGCTCGGGCGTCACCGCGCGGATCTCGTCGACGAAGCCGTCGACCCACCCGTCGGGGCGGCCCTGGAGGCGGGCCGACATCTGCTCGCTCAGGCGCCGCTCGGCGGTGTCGATGGCGAAGGCGTGCCCGTTGGCGAGGTAGTCCCGCGCGAAGGCGAGCTCGTCGGCGCTGACCCCGCGGACGACCAGGTCGCTGAAGAGCTGGTCGGCGAGCTGCATCGCCGGGAGCGTGTCCGCCACCGAGGGGTAGAAGCGCATCGTGAAGGTCCCGAGGTGGCGGTCGGTCGCGAGGTAGCTGTAGGCGCCGTAGGACCAGCCGCGCTTCTCGCGGATCTCGTGGGACAGCCGCGCCGTGAACGTGCCGCCGAAGACCGTCTGCGCGACCAGCAGCGGGAGGTAGTCCTCGTGGTTGGCGTCGAGGGTCGTGTGCCCGATGAAGACCTGGGTCTGGCTGCGCTCGGGCTTGTCGACGAGGACCACCCGGTAGCCGGCCTCGGTGCGCAGCTCCGGGACCTCGGGGTGGTCGGCCGCGCGCTGGGGGAGGCGCCCGACGGTGGCCGCCTCGAAGGCCGCGAGGCGCTCGTCGCTGGTGTCCCCGGAGGCGCCGAGGAGCGCCCCGCCGGCGACGAAGCGCTCGCGGTAGAAGCCGCGGACGTCGTCGATGGTGATCCCCGGGAGCGAGGCCTCGGTCCCCTTGACGGGCCGCCCGTAGGGGTGGCCGGAGAAGAGCCGCCGCAGGAAGAAGCGCTGGCCGAGCGCCGCGTCGTTGTCGCGCACCTGGGCCAGCTCGGCGATGGTCTGCCGCTTGATCTTCTCGAGCTCGCCGGCGTCCAGGGCGGGCTCGATCAGCATGGCCGCGAGCAGCCCCTCGAAGTCGTCGACGTGCCGCGTGAGCGCGTCGCCGGAGACCGTCGTGCGCTCGCGCCCGGTCCCGACGCTCAGGGTCGAGCCGAGGAAGTCCAGCTCGTCGGCGAACCGCGCCTGGTCGAGCCCGGCGGCGCCGCGGAGCAGCAGCTGGCCAGTCAGATAAGCCAGCCCTTCCTTGCCTGGCGGGTCCAGCATCGCCCCCACCGGCAGCGACAGGATCCAGGTCGAGATGGCGCGCCCGTGGTCCTCTACGAGCATGGTCGGGGTGCGTTCGTCGCTCATGCCTGACCCTCCTCGGTGTCCGTGGCGGTCGGCTCCCCGATCATCACCGTTCGATTCGAGGCGCGGAGCACCTGCTCGGCGACGCGCTGCACGTCCGCCGGCGTCACCCGCCTGAGCGCGGCCTGATGGTGCCAGTACTCGCGGTAGTCCCCGGCGCTGACCTCGGCGTTGCCGAGGCGCCGCGCCCGGGTCCCGGTGTCGGCGGCGCCGCGCAGGAAGCCCGCCTCGATCCCGTTGACCGCCTTGGCGATCTCGCGCTCGGTGACCGGAGTCGTGGCGAGGCCCGCGAGGATCGCGTCCATCTCGCGCTCGGCGGCGTCGAGGTCGCCCTCGGGGTGGAGCGTGAGGCCTATCTCGTAGAGCCCGGGCTGCGCCCACCCGGCGGTCCAGCCGCTGACCTCGGTGCAGAGCTCCAGGTCCGTCACGAGCGCCTTGTAGAGCCGCGCGGAGTCCCCGCCGGCGAGGACCTCGTTGAGCACCTCGAGGGCCGGGAAGCTCGCGTCGGTCACCGCCGGGGCGTGCCACGCGTAGAGCGCCTTCGGGGCCGCCAGGGGCAGCGCCATGCGCTCGCGTTTCTCGGCGCGCTGCGGCGGCTCGACGCGGAGGGTCTCCTCCGGCACGTCCTGGCGCGACAGGTGCCCGTAGTAGCGCTGGACGAGGCCGAGCAGCTCCTCGGTGTCGACGGCGCCGACGACGACCACCGTCGCGTTGTTCGGCGAGTAGTACCGTTTGTAGAAGCGCTGGCAGTCCTCGAGGGTGATAGCCTGGATATCCTCCATCCAGCCGATGGTCGGCCAGCCGTAGCTGTGGACCTCGAAGGCCTTGGCGTAGAGCGCCTCGTAGAGCCGCCCCTCGGCGTCGTTGTCGACCCGCATGAGGCGCTCGTTCTTGACCACCTCGCGCTCGCTCTCCAGCTGGTCGTGGTTCAGGACCAGGTTCTCCATCCGGTCGGCCTCGAGGGAGACGACCAGCTCCAGGTTCCCGACCGGGAGCTTCTCGCGATAGTAGGTCCAGTCCACCCAGGTCGCGGCGTTCGTCTGCGCGCCGCGCGCCTCCATGAGCGTGTCGAGCTCGCCCTCGGGGTGGTTCTTGGTGGCCTTGAACATCATGTGCTCGAAGAGGTGGGCGATCCCCGTCCGCCCCGGCACGTCGTGGCGCGAGCCGACCTGAAACCAGGTCTGATAGGCGAAGACCGGGGCCGTCGCGTCCTCCCAGACGATGACGGTGAGGCCGTTGCCGAGCCGGTAGCGCTCGACCCGGGCGCCGTCGTCCCAGGCGTCGACCAGCTCGACCCGGGAGCGGTCGGTCGCGTCGGCGTTGAGGCGCGCGATCCTGTCTCGGACCGCGGCGTCATGTCGGTCGGAGACCGGAGCATGGAGCGTCGTCATGAGGCTCTCCTGTCGCGCGCCGGCGTGTGACCTCTCAGGTCATCACTGCGGCGAGCTGACGGCTTATGGCGTCGATCGCGTCGAGCCCGAACTCGCGCTGGAAGATGAACGGGATCTCGATGTCGGGCAGGGCCACGCGCGCTCGGAGCTCGTCGAGGTAGCCCTGCTGCAGGTCGCGGCGCGCGATCATGGCCCCGAGGCAGTCGATGGCCCGCGCGGTGCGGGGGTCGGTCCCGTCGCTCGCGGCCTCGAGGGCGGCGAGCCACTGGCGCTCCTCGTCCCCCGCAAGCTCCGGGAAGACCCCGTTGATCATCAGGTAGCCCTTCGGGATCCGCAGGATCTTCTCGACCTGCTCCGAGAGCATGATGGTCTCTTTGACCGGCATCTCCTCGGGGAGGCTCACGAGGTTCAGCATGGTCCGGGCCGGGTCCATCAGGAGGTCCCGCATCGCGCGGACCTCGTCGGCCATCGGCCCGGTCTTGCTGACCTCCAGGATCACCTGGGGGAGCCGCAGCAGGCTCACCCCGTGGCCGGTCGCCGGCGCGTCGACGATGACCATGTCCCAGACCGGGTCCCCCCGGCGGGTCCTCTCGCGCTCGAGGTTGAAGGCCTTGCCGAGGAGGATCAGCTCGTTCATCCCGGGGACCATGCGCAGCAGGCGCTGCATGGCCTCGTTCTCGAAGACGAGCTTGAAGACCCGCTCGAACTTCAGCTTCATCAGCCCGTACTCGTGGAGCGCCGGCTCGGGCTGGATGTTGATGCTGTAGAGGTTCTCCCAGATCTCCTGGGCGTCGTAGCCGGAATCCGGCTTGCCGAAGAAATGTGGAGCCTTTTCGCGGGTGTTGAGCTCGGCGATAATCGTGCGCTTGCCGGCGCGCGCGGCCAGGAGGCCGAGGGCGGCGCACATCGTGCTCTTCCCAACGCCGCCCTTGCCCGCGACGATGATGAAGCGCTTGTCGAGGAAGCCGGAGCTCATGCGACCCGGACCATAGTGATAAAGGTGGCGGTGGACAACCGGGAACCCGTGCGATAGCCGTGTATCGCGATCCGCAGGGGCGTCCGGGCAGCGCGGCGCCCAGCAACGAGGCGGACGGACTCGAGGGCCGCGCCCAAGCCCGTGGCGCCGCCGGCTCAACCGGGAGAGGATGATGACGCGACGACGCGCTTTGGCCGCCCTGACCCTCGCCATCGCCCTGGGGCTCGCCCTCGGCGGGTGCCGCAAGCCCCGGCAGCGCGCGAACACGAAGGCGCAGCAGCGCCAGATCGAGGCCGCGGTTCTCGACGCGGAGCCGAAGCCCCAGCACCCCGTGGGTGCGATCCTCGACGGCAAGATCGAGCTCATCGGCGTCGACCTCGACAAGAGCGAGGCGCGCCAGGGCCAGACGATCAAGGTCACCTGGTACTGGCGCTGCATCGAGCCGGCCGAGGGCGGCTGGAAGGTCTTCGTGCACTTCGAGGGTCCGGGCTTCCGGTCCGGTCACGACCACCACCCGGTCGGCGAGCTCTACCCGATCGCGCAGTGGAAGAAGGGCGAGATCATCAAGAGCGAGCAGACCATCCCGGTCGCCGACAAGTTCCCGAACGGGACCGCGCACATCTACGCCGGCGTCTTCGACGACGAGGCCTGGCGCGAGCGGCAGCAGAACGTCCGGATGAGCGTCACCAACCCCAAGGACGTGAAGACCGGCCTGACCGACGACGGGCGCATCATCGCGGCGACCATCAAGATCGGGAAGAACGTCGCGACGCCCAGCTACACCGCGCACAAGGTGACCGAGCCGATCGTCCTCGACGGCAAGCTCGACGACGCCGGCTGGCAGGGGGTGGCGCCGACCAAGCCCTTCGTCGCGCCGAACGGCGGCGCGCTCCCGGCCAAGCAGCGCGTCGACGCGCGGATCGCCTGGGACGACCAGTTCCTCTACGTCGGCTTCGTCTGCCCCGACAGCGACATCGTCAGCGACCGAAAGGGCCGCGACTCCAAGATCTGGGAGCAGGACGCCGTCGAGATCTACCTCGACCCCGGCGCCGACGGGAAGGACTACCTCGAGCTCCAGGTCTCGCCGACGGGCGAGATCTTCGACGCGCACTTCTCGACCCACCGCGCGCCGCGCTGGGAGGAGGCGTCGAAGCGCTTCACCATGACCGGCCTGGTGGCCCGCGTCGACGCCACCGGGACGGTCAACCAGCGCGGGGACAAGGACACCCGCTGGACCGCCGAGGTCCGCATCCCCTTCGCCGAGATCCCCGGCATCTCGAAGGCGCCGGTCGGCGAGAAGTGGGGCTTCAACCTGTACCGTATCGGCTTCGCCGGCGAGACCTTCATGGCGGCCTGGACCGCCGTGGGCGGCGACTTCCACAACACCGCCGACTTCGGGCGGCTGTCGTTCTCGGCGAGCCCGCCGCGCAGCCGCGGGCGCCGCGTCCCGCCGCGGGTCCGGGTGGTGCCGCCGCCGGAGCCGGCGCCAGCCCCCGAGGGTGAGGGCGCCGCGAAGCCGGACGAGGCCGAGGGCGCCGCCAAGCCCGCCGAGGGCGAGGGCGCCGCGAAGCCCGCCGAGGGCGAGGGCGCGCCGGCGGAGGGCGGGACGCCCGCGCCGTGAGCGGGGTCGACGATCCCGCGGCGTCAGCGGTCGCGAGGCTGGTGGCGGTCGTCCGGGCGCTGCGCGCCCCCGATGGGTGCCCGTGGGATCGCGCTCAGACCCTGTCGAGCCTGCGCCATCACCTCGTCGAGGAGGCCTACGAGGTCGCCGACGTCATGGACGGCGACGACGCCGCGCTCCACTGCGAGGAGCTCGGGGACCTCCTGTTCCAGATCGTGCTCCAGACGCAGCTGCGCGAGGAACGGGGAGCGTTCGCACTCGGGGACGTCGCCGACGGGATCAGCGACAAGCTCGTGCGCCGCCACCCTCATGTGTTCGGCGGTGAGGCCGCGGGCGACGCCGACCGCCAGAACCTCCGCTGGGAGGAGCTGAAGCGAGCCGAGGGCAAGGGCGGGCCGGCCTCGGTGCCGAGGAGCTTCCCGGCCCTGCTCCGTGCGGAGAAGGTCACGTCGAGGGCGGCGAAGGTCGGCTTCGACTGGCCGAGCGTCGAGGGGCCGCTGGCCAAGGTCGACGAGGAGACGGCCGAGCTCCGCGCCGAGCTGGACGAGCCCGCCTCCAACGCGGCCGAGCGCGACGCCCGCGTGAAGGCCGAGGTCGGTGACCTCCTGTTCGCCATGGTCAACGTCGCGCGTCACCTCGGCGTCCACCCCGAGGAGGCCCTCGACGAGGCGACGGACCGCTTCCTGTCGCGCTTCGGGCACGTGGAGTCGGCGCTCGGCGCGCGCGGTCAGGGCTTCGGGGATGTGGACGAGGCCGGGCTCGACGCGCTGTGGGAGGCGGCGAAGGCCGCGCTCGCCGGTCGCGGCGGGGAAGGGCAGGGGGATGGCTGAAGAGGCGCCTCCGTCGCCCGAGCCGACGTCGACGGTCCCGGTGCCGCAGCCCGACCCGGTCCCGCCGCCGGATCCGACGCGTCACGCGCGCGGGAACCGGTCCATCCTGCGGTCGGCCGGGGTGATGACCCTGATGACGCTCCTGTCGCGGGTCCTCGGGCTCGTGCGCGAGCAGGTGCGCGCCATCTACATCGGGACGGGCGCCGCGTCCGACGCCTTCGGGCTGGCCGCGACCATCCCGAACCTGCTTCGGCGGCTGCTCGCCGAGGGCGCGATGACGGCGGCCTTCATCCCGGTCTTCACCGAGTACCTGCGGCGCGGTGACCGGGAGGAGACGCGGCAGTTCCTCTCGCGCTTCTTCACGCTGCTCACGCTGGTCGTCGTGGCGGTGACGCTGCTGGGCGTGCTGCTGACGCCGTGGCTCATCGAGACCTTCTTCTCGTCGAAGTTCAAGGACGTCCCGGGCAAGGTCGCGCTGACCATCACGCTGACCGAGCTGATGTGGCCGTACCTGACGTTCGTGAGCCTGGCGGCGATGATCCAGGCGGTCCTGAACGCCCACAAGATCTTCGGGCCCTCGGCGTTCACGCCGGTCCTCCTGAACCTGGCGATCATCCTCTGCACGATCGCCCTCGCCAACGTGCTCCCGGACCCGTCCTTCGCGCTGGTCGTGGGCTTCCTGGTCGGCGGCGTCCTGCAGATCGCCTTCCAGATCCCCTATCTCTTCAAGGAGACCCGCACCCGCTGGGGCATCGACTTCACCTTCGGCCCCGGGGTCCGCCGCGTCGCGGCCATCATGGGCCCCGGCATCTTCGCGGCCGGCGTCTACCAGGTGAACGTCTTCGTCAGCCAGCTCATCGCCTCCGGGCTCGAGGGCGGCTCGATCGCGTCGCTCCAGTACAGCGTGCGGCTCCAGGAGCTCGTCCTCGGCCTCTTCGTCATCTCGGTCGCGCAGGTCATCCTGCCGAGCCTCTCCGAGCACACCGCCGACGGCGACGAGGAGGCGGTCAAGGAGACCCTCGGCTACTCGGCGCGGCTCATCGCCTTCGTGACGCTGCCGGCGACCGCGGGGCTCATCGTGGTCGGGCCGGAGATCGTCCGCCTCCTCTTCCAGTCCGGCGAGTTCGACGCCGCGTCCACGGCGCAGACCGCCTTCGCGCTGCAGTTCCACGCCATGGGGCTCCTGTTCATCGGCCAGGCGCGGATCCTCCAGCAGGTGTTCTTCGCCTACAAGGACATGAAGACGCCGACCATCGTCGCGGCCATCGTCGCCGCGGTGAACATCGGGCTCTGCTACGCGCTGGCGGTCCCGCTCCGCCACGGTGGGGTGGCGCTGGCCGGGAGCATCGCGGCGGCGCTGAACACCGTCCTCTTTGTGTGGCTCTTGCGCCGACGTATCGGGTCGCTGGGCTTGGGGCCGGTGTTCTCGCGCATCGCGCGGATCCTCGTCGCGACGGCCGTCATGGTCGGCGTGGTCCTGGCGTGGGACCAGCTCTGGCCCGCCGCCGAGGTCCGGAGCCGCTGGCTCCTCCTGGTGTGGGTCCTCGGCGTCGTCGCGGTCGCCGGGGCCAGCTACCTCGGTGCGTGCGCCGCGCTGAAGGTCAACGAGCTCGCCGGCATCTGGCGCTCGCTGCTCCGCCGCTTCCGCCGCCGCCGGAAGTAGGCGAGCAGAGGCGGCGGAGGCTGCCGTCCCGATAGACCATGTGCTAACCTGGCCGGTGACTCGCCGGAGGTTCGCCGTGCTCTCGCGCTTCATCGTCTTCTTCGCCGTCGCGTCCACCCTCACCGCGTGCATCGAGCAGGGAGGCCAGGGCGACGGTCCGGACGGAGTGCTGCGGGTCCGCCTGCTGGTCGACGCACCCGGTATCGAGAACGGGAGCGCCGCTATCCTCGACGTCAGCGCCTTCGACGAGCTGGCGTGCGAGCGATTCGGTTCACGCGGCCTCTGGGTGGCCAGTGGTGACGCGGTCGAGGTCGCCGTTCCCTGTCATCGTGGGGCCGAGCTCGCGAACCTGCGTGTGGAGGTGGCGGGCGCCTACGCCAGCGTTCCCGACGACATCGGTCGATACGATGGCGACGCGCCTTGGTCGCCACTCAGTTTCGCCACGGTCATCGATTCACCGACGCCGCTCTCGTGCCCTCGCGACCCGGACGCTGGGCCCACCACGGTTCCCGTGCGGCTGGGCATGTCCGGCTACGTGGACGTCGCGGTGCACGCCGACTCGGACGGGCTGGGCCACGGTTGGATCATCGAGACGGAGTCCCACGACGCTACCGTCGTCGACTGGTCACGGCAGGTGTCCACCCGCATCTACGGCAACGGTCTCGGCGGGGTGAGCTACGTCGGACCATGCGGCTTCGGGGCGCCGGGCGAGGCGGCGCCCGTCACGGTCACCGTCTCACCCGCGCTGGGTGTCGCGCCGGTGGACGAGGCGTCCCAGCCTTCTGAAGGTTTCTGCTGCGGCGTTGGTGTCTGCATGCGGCCGACGGCTGGACTGAACCTCGAAGGGCTGGGGCAGCGCGACCCGGAGTTCTGGCCGACGACGGCATTGCGGCGCGAGGTGGACTGCGTCATCGACCAGGACACCTTCGTCCCGTTCGGCCCGGTCTCTCTCGCCCGGGTCGAGCGGGGCGCGTTGGGGACGCGCGCGGGTTTCGGCCGCCAGTCCTGTGCTGCCAGCTGGAACTGCGATGGCGCGCCCGCGCTCAGCTTCTCGTGCACCGCCGACCCGATGCGCGAGTTCCTCGACGATGTCTACCCCGACCCGGTGCTGGCCCTCGACGATGTCGTCCTGCGATGCCCGAGCCGCGGGGATGTCCATATCGACCCGACGGCTGACGCGACGCTGCGCGAGGACGTCATCGAGGACAGGACGCTGTTGACCTGGACGGTCAGGCCGGACCTCGATCCCAGCCTCGTCGAGCCGGGCTGCACCCTCGTCGCGCGCGGAACGTCGGCGCTCGCTGACGGGCGCGGCCTGAGCGACGGCGTCATCGCGACGGGAGTCATCCCCGCCGGCGCGGTCTACCCGGTCATCACCTGGGACATCCCGGCCAGCTGGGCGACGGTCGAGGGCTGCCAGCCGGCGCACCTGTCGACCTCGGGGCCCATCGGCGTGACCTACACGTCGCCCGACGCCACCGAGGATCGGGTCTTCGCCCACCGCTCGTCCGACTGACGTGCGGCCCGGGCGACGCCCGCTACCGCCGGTTCTTCTTCTCGTCTTCCCAGAAGTCGGCGAGGACCTTGGTGTCGATCTTCCAGCCGTTGTCGGTCTTGACCATCTTGATCTTCTGCTGGCGCCCGCCGGAGGAGACCTCGAGGATCGCCGTGTCGTCCTCGACCTTCTCGCTGTCGACGCTCTCGAAGACCAGCTGCCGCACGGGGTTGTTCTTCTTCTGGCCGTAGGCCTCGCTGAGGCTGATCTGCGCCTGGATCAACGGCTTCGACTCCTCGGTGAAGCCGTCGAGGAAGCCGTCGAGGTCGCCGAACTCCGCGGCCGTCGACATGCTGTAGTAGACCTCCGTCGGGCCGGCGTCGCACGCCGCCAGCGCGACCAGCGCGAGCGCCGCGAACGACAGCACCTGGAGTCGTCGCACCATCGTCCCGAACCTCACTTTGAGAGCCCCGCCCAGAACTCGGGCAGCGAGGTCAGGTCGATCTTCCACTCCCCGTCCTCGAAGAACATCCAGACGTCCTGCTTCTGGCCGCGGACCTTGAACGTCAGCACCGCGAAGTTGTCGGTCACGTTGACCCCCTCGAGCTCGCCCTTCGGGATGAGCCGCGTCGGGTCCTTCACGTAGTACATGTGCGTTCGCTCGCCAGCGCGCTCCATCCCCCGCAGCAGCTCCACCGAGTCGCGCGTGAAGAAGGTCCTGAAGCGCTCGACCTCGTCCGACTCGGCCGCCGACAGCGCCTGGTTGAAGCGCTCCTCCGGCGCCTCGGTGCATGCCGCGAACGCCAACGCCAGGAGGAGGGCCGACCACCATCTTGCCCGTGTGCTTCTCATGCCCCGACCGTAGCCCAATTCAGAGTGAGGTGGAAGCCGGTGCGGCCCGGGGGCTCGCGTGGGCCGGACCGGCGCGGCGCCTCAGTCGAGCGGAGAGCCCGACATCATCATGCTCTCGGTGTCGAGCAGGTCGATCCGCCAGTTGCCGCCCATCCGGTGCAGCACGACGCGCATCCGGTCGCCCCCTTCGTCCACGCTGACGACGGCCTTCTCGAAGTCGTCGCGGCGCTGCCGGAAGGTCCGGACGTCACGGATCTGGACGTCCCCCGCGCCGAGCGCCCCGAGGGTCGGGTTGTTCTGGTCGGTCGCCATCCAGAACGCCTCGATGATCGGCCGGGAGCGCGGCGTGAAGCACGCGGTGTAGCCGTCCCGGTCGTTGTCCCGCGCCGCCTCGGCCGCGTCGAGGACCACCGACTCGGGCCGCTGACACGCGCCGAGCGTGAGCGCGATCAGGAGCGCGAGGGTCGACGCGCGGACCAGCTTGCGTGGGGCGTTGCGGCTCAGGTCGATCTCCTCGGAGGCGCGCGTGCGGTGCCCGAAACGTCGAAGGCCCCGGAGCGTTGCCCCGGGGCCTTCGTGGTGCGAGAGGGGGGACTCGAACCCCCACGAGCTATAAGGCTCACTAGGCCCTCAACCTAGCGCGTCTACCAATTCCGCCACTCTCGCGCGGCAGGGTGGAGCAGTAGGTATCGCTCCACCCGAGGCTCGTCAAGCCTAGTTTTCACCCTCGTCGTCGTTTTCCTCACCGGCGGCCGGAGCGGCCTCCTCGGCGGGCGCAGCGCCCTCGGCCGGAGCAGCGGCGCCCTCGGCGGGAGCCTCGGCGCCACCCTCCGCGGGGGCGGTCCCCTCGCTCGGAGCGGTCCCCTCGGACGGCGAGCCGTCGGCCGGCGCGGCGCCTTCGGCCGGCGTCGGCGTGGTCCCCTCGGGGGCGACGCTGTCGCCGGGGGCGGCGCCCTCGGTCGGAGCGGCGCCCTCGGTCGGAGCGGCGCCCTCGGTCGGAGCGGTCCCCTCGGCCGGCGTGCCCTCAGCAGGCGCACCCTCGGTCGGCGCACCCTCGGTGCCGGGCGCCACCGCGCCAGGCGTGGTCACCGGGGCCGGGGCGTCGACGTTCGGCCGATCGATGTTCATCCGGGCCAGCACCAGCACCAGCACGCCGAAGGCGATGCTCAGGTAGACGGTCATCTTGGCCAGGAACGGGACCGCGCCGCGCGACCCGAACATGCTGCCGCCCGGGCCGGCGCCGCCGCCCCCACCGCCGCCGAGGGCGCCCATCCCGCTGCCCTTCCCGGGCTGGAGCAGGATCACCAGCATCAGCAGCACGGCGACGGCCACGTAGAGGATGACAACGACTGTTTCCATGCGTATTCGCTCACTTTATCGCGCGGGAGGGGTCCCTCCCGGTGGCCGGGGCGCACCCGGCTGAAGCCCCGGCGACCTATCAAACACGGGGGCGTCGGTCAAGCGTCACGGTCCGCGCGACGCCCTCGGCCGACCGCGGACCTCGACGGGTCGAGGTCCGCGTCGCTCGAGCCCTGGGCGCTCAGGCGCCGACGATGCCGGCGAACGAGTCGGCCTTGAGGCTCGCGCCGCCGACGAGGGCGCCGTCGATGTCGGGCGCGCCCAGCAGCTCGGCGGCGTTGGACGGCTTGACGCTGCCGCCGTACTGGATCCGCACGGCCTCGGCGACCTCGGCCCCGGCGCGCTGCCTCAGCACCGACCGCAGGTGCGCGTGCACCGCCTGGGCCTGCTCCGGCGACGCCGTGCGCCCGGTCCCGATGGCCCAGACCGGCTCGTAGGCGAGCACCATCTCGGTGATCTGCTCCTTGGAGAGCCCGTCGATCCCGCGCTTGAGCTGCTCGGTCACGACCGCCTCGGTCTGCCCGGCCTCGCGCTCCTCGAGGGTCTCGCCGACGCACAGGATCGGGGTGAGGCCGAAGCGGAACGCCGCGGCGACCTTGGTCCCCACGAACTCGCTCGTCTCGCCGAAGAGCTGGCGGCGCTCGGAGTGGCCGCACACGACGTAGCGGCAGCCGACGCTGGTCAGCATCGTCCCGGCCAGCTCGCCGGTGTAGGCGCCCCGCGCCTCGGGGTGCATGTTCTGCGCGCCGACCTTCACGTGGCTGTCGCCGAGCGCGTCGACCACCGGCGCGATCAGGACGGACGGCGGGATCACGACGACGTCGACGTCCGCCGCGAAGGCCGCGGTCGCGTCGGCGACGGCCTTGGCCAGGGCGACCGCCTCGTCGCGGTCGGTGTTCATCTTCCAGTTGCCGGCGATGATGCGGCGGCGGGTCATGGCGAGCTCCTCGGCAGGTAGGGATGGGAAGCGGAGGGGCCGACCGCGATTCGTCGCCGCGGTCGGCCCCCGTGAGAGACGCGGATCAGGTTGTCGGGACTACGCGACGGGGACGCGCAGCGCCTCGACGCCCGGCAGCTCCTTGCCCTCGATGAGCTCGAGAGAGGCGCCGCCGCCGGTGGACACGTGGCTCACGAAGGGCAAGAAACCGCTCTTCTTGAGGGCGGAGACGCTGTCGCCGCCGCCGACCACGCTGGTGGCGCCCGAGTGCGCGACGGCCTGCGCCACGTGGAAGGTCCCGGCCGCGAAGGGGGCCATCTCGAAGATGCCCATCGGGCCGTTCCAGAAGACGGTCCGCGCGCTGGAGATGGCCTGCTCGAACGCCGCGCGGGTGTTCGGGCCGATGTCGACGGCGATCCCGTCGGAGAAGTCGGTGTTGGTCTCGGTCCGCGCCGGCGAGGTCTCGGCGACCTCGTCCACGACGATGTGGTCGGAGGGCAGCAGCACCTCGACGCGCCGGGCCTCGGCCTTGAGCAGCGCGCGCTTGGCGATGTTGACCTTGTCCTCCTCGACCAGCGAGCGCCCGAGCTTGATGCCCTGCGCCGCGAGGAACGTGTAGGCCATGGCGCCGCCGATGACGAGCTTGTCGACCTTGGTGAGCAGCGAGTCCACCACGCCGATCTTGTCGCTGACCTTCGCGCCGCCGAGCACCGCGACGAAGGGCGACTCGGGCTTCTGGAGGAGCTTGGTCAGGGCCGCGACCTCCTTCTGCATGAGGAGGCCCGCCCCGCGGTCGGCGACCAGGCGCGGCAGCGCGTGGACCGAGGCGTGGGCGCGGTGCGCGGCGCCGAAGGCGTCGTTGATGTAGACGTCGCACAGGCTGGCGAGCTGGCGCGCGAAGTCGATGTCGTCCGAGGTCTCCTCCGCGTGGAAGCGGAGGTTCTCGAGCAGGACGACGCCGCCCTCGCGGAGGTCCTGGACGAGCTTCTTCGCGCCGTCGCCGACGCAGTCGTCGGGGACGGCCACGTCGCAGCCGAGCAGCTCGGCCAGGCGGGCCGCGACCGGGATCATGCTGAACTTCGGGTTGACCTTGCCCTTCGGGCGCCCCAGGTGGCTGGCGAGGACGAGCCGCGCGCCCTTCTCGCGGGCGAGCTTGATGCTCGGCAGCGCGGCCTGGATGCGGGTGTCGTCAGCGACCTTCCCGCCATCGAGGGGGCAGTTGAAGTCCACCCTCATGAACACGCGCTTGTTCTCGAGGTCCATCGTCTCGATGCTGCGGATCTCGGTCTCCATGCTTCCTCCGGACGGGTAGGGCGGGGCCCGCTACAGATCGCGACGGCGCCCGCAGGCCAACGCCACGCCGGCATACTGACCCCTGCCTGGAGCGTCAAGCTGCGCGCACCGGCGTCACCCGCTGTCCCGGAGACCCGCTTTCCAGGCCACTCAGCGGCGTCGGTCTCGAAAACCTGAGCTGTGACAGTGACGCAGCTCAGAGTCACTCCGATCGTAGGGCCGCGCTTCGCAGCCGATTCGCTCCGCGGTCCGTCGAGGCCGACGGCGTTCGCCCGCGTTGGCCCGCGATCGTCCCGACCGCGCTACTTCACCGTGCACGTCCGGCGGCAGTCGGCGTCGATCTGCTCGGCCGAGACGGCGCGCATCTGGTTATTGTGCCGACACTCCCGCATGCACTCGAAGTCCGCCGCCGGCTCGGGCGCGGGCACCGGAGAGCAGGTCGCCTTGCAGCGCTCGTCGATGGTCTTGGCCGACAGGGCGGTGCCGCGGAGCCGGTCCTGGCAGCCGCTCATGCAGCGCGCCAGCGGTCCGGTCGACGTCGTCAGCGGCTTCGGCCCGCAGCGCTCGCCGCAGACCTCGGCGATCTTGCTCGCCGACAGCGCGCTCTTCGCGAGGCTCTGCTGGCACTCGGCCATGCAGGCGCGTCCCTCCCGCGGCGCGAGGCTCGGCGGCGGGTTGGGCGCCGAGCCGTCCGGCGGGCCGACGACGGTCGTCGTCCGCGTGCGCGTCCCGGTGGGGGCCGGCGTGACCCGCTTCACGTCGAAGCAGCGCGTCCCCTTCGACGCCTCGGGGCGGCGCTCCGACCACCGTGGACGTCGCTTGGTGTCGCTCGACTCGGCCCAGCACAGGCGCAGCTCCTCGGCGCCGGCCGCCGCGCTGCCGACGCGCTTGGCCCCCTGGGTCCGCTGGGCGCGGCCGTTCGCGCCGACCAGCGCGCTGACCGTCACGTCGACCTGCAGGGTGACGCGCCCGTCCTTGGTCCCGGGGCCGTGGAGGCGCCAGCTCGTGTGACCGACCATGGTCGCCTCGCCGTCGCTCACCACGACGCGCTCGCCCTCGAGGATGACCGTGACGGGCCCGGTCCGGACGCCGGTCTGCGTCCCGACCCAGGTCCCCTGTACCGGCGCGGGTGTCTTCCCCACGGCCGAGCCGGCGAGCAGCAGCGTGGCGAGGGTCACGAGCGCGGAGGTGAGGGCGGGTTTCATCGGTGCTCCGGTGGCCAGGGTGCGGGTCGGCATCTTCCGACACCGGCCTCGCCCGCACAACCCGGCCCGGCCGCCCGCCTCTTCCGTGAGAAATATTATGAGGCGGGGTCAGACCCCGCGATCTAACATTTTCGCCGCCGTCGACCAGGAAAGGTGGGGGTGTGATTCATACCCCGGCTGACTCTTCGGTGAACTGGCTCGCCGCGGAAGGCAGGGCGGCGCGCAAGCTGGTGCTGGTGCGGGGGGTGGGGCGCGGACGCGGGAGCAGGAGCGTGAGTGGTGTATGAGCGGGTGCGCTGGGCGTGAGTGGTTCGGGAGCGGAGGGAACGCCGCGAGCCTCGAGGGGCCCCGCTCTCCCTCAGCTGCAGGACTGGTGCATCGGGGTGGAGCGGCCGGACGCGCTGCGCATCCGGCCGCCGCGCTCGGTCAGCGGGTGAGGTTGACGAGCGTTCCGATGACGTGGTCGAGGCGCCGCCTGACGTCGGGCCCCGGGTCGGGGATGCAGCGCATGGCGACGGCGACGTCGAAGCAGGCGGCGACCTCCGCCCCTCCCCCCTCCACCTCTGGCACGCGCGAGCGCGCACCAGAGGCGGCCAAGCGAATCCGCCCCGGCTGCCGCCATGACGGATTCGTCGCCGAGCCGAGCGCCCGCGCCGCTCACGCAAACGCTCCCCGCGCCGCTCACGCAAACGCTCCCCGCGCCGCTCACGCACATGCTCCCCGCGCCGCTCACGCAAACGCTCCCCGCGCCGCTCACGCAAACGCTCCCCGCGCCGCTCACGCAAACGCTCCCCGCGCCGCTCACGCAAACGCTCCCTCGCGCCACCCACGCGCACGCTCCCCGCGCCGTCACGCAAACGCTCCCCGCGCCGCTCACGCAAACGCTCACGGCGCCGCTGACGCACACGCACACGCACATCGCTCCGCTCCTCGCCTCGCTACCCGCCCCGCGCTACCTCTCGCGCCGCCCTTCGACGGGAAGCGACACCGAAACACCGATTGGCGACGAGGAGATAGGGATTTGCGAGACATCTTCGCGCCCCGTCACCTCGGTGCCCGTCAGCTCGCGCGGCGCCGTTTGATTCCGATGCGACGCCGCGTCTCTCCCATGTTAAAGAATCGCCCTTTCCCAGGTCCCCTCCGGAGAGCTCGCGCCGCCGTGATCGCCGCCCCCGAGCCCGCGCCCTCGCCGCGCCGCCTGCGCCTCTACGGAGTCGGCGCCGCGGTCTTCGGCGGGCTCGCCGTCCACGCGGCCATCCCGACCCTCGACCTCGCCGTCACCTCGCTCGTCGCCTGGGTCCCGGCCCTCTACCTCGCCCGCGAGCTGCCGTGGAAGCGCCGCCTCCGCCTGGGCTGGCTCCTCGGCTTCTGCGCCGACGCCATCACCTTCGCCTTCATCTCCTTCACGATGCAGCACATGACCAGCCTCCCGAGCGCCGCCGGCGTCGGCCTGGTCATCCTGTACGCCGGCTGGCACGGCCTCCTCGGCGGCGTCTTCCTGGCGCTGTCCGAGCCCGCCCGCCGCGCCGCCGAGTCCCGGCTGAGGGGCTCGGGACCGGTCGCCGTCGCCCTGACCTACGCCGCCGTCGACTGGCTCTGGCCCCAGGTCTTCCCGCTCTCCATCGGCCACTCCTTCTGGCAGGTCGGCCCCGTCGCCAGCGTCGCCGCCCTGACCGGCGTCCCGGGCATCGCGTTCCTCGTCCTGCTCGTCAACGCCTCCCTCGCCGACCTCTGGCGGACCCGCGCCGTCCGCCGCCTCGTCCTGCCCGGCGCCGTCCTCGTCGCGCTCCTCGGCTTCGGCGTCGCCTGGTACGCCCATCTCCAAACCGCCGAGCCCGTCCGCACCCTGCGCGTCGCGGTCCTCCAGCCCAACTACACCCTCGAGGAGAAGCAGCGCGCCGCCGGCCGCCTCGGCCGCGCCGCCGTCGCCCCCCAGCGCAAGGCCTTCTTCGAGCGCCTCGACGCCCAGATCCGCGCGCTCCCCCCGGATCGCTACGACCTCATCGTCGGCCCCGAGGGCGCCTTCCCCTACAACTGGCGCGTCGACCTCGAGGCGCTCCCCCCCGGCGACCTCCCGCGCGACGCGCTGCCCACCCGGGCCATCGCCCGCGCCGTCGCCGAGGGCCCGCGCACCGACACCATCCTCGGCGGGCTGCGCCGCGGCCCCGACGGCCGGACGCGCAACGCCGCGGTCCACATCGGCCCTGACGGCCACCTCCGCGGCCACTACGACAAGCAGACCCTGATGGCCTTCGGCGAGTACCTGCCCGCCCGCGGCCTCTTCGAGGACCTCTTCGGCGCGATCCACGGCATCGCCGACCTCGAGCCCGGCGACCACGCCTGCGCCTTCGACGCCGCCGGCGTCCGCGTCTCCTGCGGCATCTGCTACGAGTCGGTCTTCGCCGTCACCACCCGCGACGACCTCGGCGACGCCTCGCTCCTCGTCAACCTGACCATCGACACCTGGTTCGGGACGACCAACGCCCCCGAGTCCCACCTGATGCTCCAGACGGCCCGCGCCGCCGAGCTCGGCGTCCCCCTCGTCCGCGCGGCCCTCACCGGGGTCACCGCCGTGGTCGGCCCCGACGGTCAGATCGAGGCCCGCCTCCCCCGCGACGAGCCCGGCACCCTGTCTGTCGACGTCCCGCTCTACGACCTCTCCACGCCCTTCCGCGCGGTCGGGCCCGCCTTCGCCTGGCTGGCCATCGGCCTGGCGCTCTCGCTCTTGTCGCTGGCGTTCGTTCGCCGGCGGGAACTTTGGCCGCCGACGGGTGTCGTACCGTTGGTGCGCCGAGACGGCGACTACCCCTCGCCACACTCGGAGGGGGCGCCGGACGACGCCGGCCCCCCTGGACGCACCGCTGACAATTGAGCCGCCTCACCAACGAAGAAGCCCGCTACATCGCTGCCCTGCGGCGGCGGGACGAGCGTGCGTTCAACGCGCTGGTCGTGCGCTATCAGGACCGGGTCTACAACCTGTGCCTGAGGCTCCTCGGCAACCCCGAGGAGGCGCGCGACATCGCGCAAGAGGTCTTCGTCACGGTCTTCGAGAAGATCGACAAGTTCCGAGGCGACTCCAAGCTGGGCACGTGGATCTACCGAGTGGCCACCAATCACGCCAAAAACCGCATCAAGTACCTGTCGCGCCGTAAGGACCGGCAGCAGGACTCCTTCGAGGAGATGCCCGTCCAGCCGACCAGCGGGCGCCTCTCGGCGTCCTTCCCCCGCCCGGACGAGGCGGTCGAGGGGCAGCGCCTCGGGGACCTCATCGGCCGCGCCCTCGAGGCCCTCGACCCCGACCAGCGCGAGGTCGTCGTCCTGCGGGACATCGACGGACAGAGCTACGACGCGATCGCGACGATCACCGGCCAGAACGTCGGCACGGTGAAGAGCCGTCTGCATCGAGGGCGCCTGCGGCTGAAGCATGTGCTGGAGCACTGGATGCAGGGGCGTGACATACTGGCCGATGGGTCACGGAGGAGCTGATGGCGACTGCCGACGACGCGCGCCGGGCGCGACAGCAGCAGGTCGAAGCCGACGAGATGGTCGACGAGAGCGTCTTCGCGTGGCTCGACGACACGATGTCCCCCACCGACCGCGAGGCGTTCGAGCGCGAGCTCGACGGCGATCCCGATCGGGCGCGCGAGGTGAAGGACATCGAGGCCGTCGTCCGCCAGCTGCGCCGCCTGCCCGCCGAGGAGGCCCCCGCGGACTTCCTGCGCGGCGTCCAGCACCGCATTCGCCGCCGCACGCGCGGCCGCCACTACGGAAACCGCGACCTGACCCGCTACCGCTTCCCCTACGAGGCGGTCATCAACGGCATCCTGCTCGGCCTGCTGATGGCGATCTACATCATCTCGATGCCGACCCCCGACGACACCCCGGTCCCCGTCGCGCCCGCGGTCGCCGAAGGTATGGCGGCCTCGAACCAGGTCATCGAGACCCTCGCGCCCTATGGCACCGTCGCCATCGAGCCTTCGACCGCCCCCGGCGAGGTCGCCCTCCGCGTGATGGTCCCGAACACCCAGGTCGACATCGTCAAGCGCGCGCTCGCCGACCTCCCGTCGGTGACCCGCGTCGACGTCACCCCGGCCCTCGACGGACGCTCGACCTTCCGGGTCGGCGTCCGGGCGGGCGGTCCCGCGCCCTGACGACTCCTCGGCGCGTCCCCACCCGCGACAGCCCGCCCTCGCCGCGTCGAGCCGCCCCGCGGTCCGGGCCGCACGTCGGTTCGCGCTTTGTGACCGCGGCCGGTCGCGCTACGTTCCCGCTGTGAGCCCAGCCCCACGATCGCTGCCCGACCGCCCGGTGGACGAGACCGCCCGCCGCCTCGTCGCGACCCTCGGCGACGAGCCGCACGCCCTGGTGACCTTCCTCGTCAGCCAGCTCACCGCCGTTCGCCAGCAGGCGCAGACGATGCTCGGCCTCTGCGGCCTCATCATCACCGTGACCGGCTTCTCCGGCCCCCGCATGGCCGAGTCGTCCCGCCTGTCCGCCTGGGCGATGGTCTCCGGCATCGGCCTGACCCTCGTCGGCGCCGTCATCTCGCTGGTCGTCCTGATCCAGATCCGCTGGGTCTCCGATCAGCTCGACGACGACCTCGTCGCGACCGCCACCCGCATCATCCACCGCCGCGACCGCCAGCACTTCCGGACGACCATCGCCGGCGCCTTCGTCGCCGCCGGCCTCGCCGCCTATCTGCTGAGCGTCGCGGTGACGGCCTTCGCCAGCGCGACCGGCGGCTGAGGGTCCGCTCAGAATCAACTGGCTCTCCTGACCAATTCGTGGGTCGCCGCCGGTGGTGAACCTCGCTCTCTCGCCCTCGTCGTCGGGCGGAGGGCCGGTGGACCCGCCGTCGAGGGCGAGAGACGCGTCGGGGCAGGCCGAAAGGAGGCGTGACGCACACGAACCGTGTGAAGATCAGGGTGTGAAAGAGACAGGGCGACGAAGGGGTGAAGCTCCTCGACCGATGGTTGGCTTGGGCGTGCCGCAGCAGGCTCAAGCCCTTCGTCGACCTCAGCCGCCGGATTCGAAAGCACCGAGCGGGCATCGAAGCCGCCCTCACCCATCGCCTCTCCAACGCGCGACTCGAGGGCGCCAACACCAGGGTCCGGTTGATCACGAGACTCGCCTTCGGATTCAAGGACGTCTCCGCCCTCATCGCCCTCATCA
>Ga0209475_10000144_pt1 | contig 211606 bp, 168 predicted proteins | sample tdDd471_FD_187128 | JGI IMG/M metagenome (GOLD analysis project Ga0209475, IMG submission 187128) | Marine sediment microbial communities from the Atlantic coast under amendment with organic carbon and nitrate - tdDd47.1 (SPAdes)... | ecosystem: Environmental > Aquatic > Marine > Coastal >... | reverse complement strand
CAGGACAAGTACCATTAGTAATATAAGTTACTACATAATTACCCAATCCACTTGCTGATAAGTCTATTAATCCAGTAGAACTATTAATTACACCACTGTTATCAATGCTAAATGTTCCTCCTGTTGTACCTGTTATGGTTGGTAATGGGTCAGGGTCGGTTAAACAATAACTTCCTGATGGATAGGTAAAGGCTGCTGTGTCTTTAGGGATTACTGTGATGGTCATAGTATCCACATCACCACAAGAACCAGTAATAGTATAAGTAATTACATGATTACCTGCACCAGCAGTAGCAGGATCAAACGTACCATTAGTAGCATTGGTTATTCCTGTGCCTGTCCAATTACCACCAGGATCAACAGCGGTTAATGTTACACTTGGATCATTCTCACAGAATGGACCTGCTTGAGTTATGGTAGCATCAGTGCTATTAGTGATGGTAATGTTAAAAGTAGCTGTATCAGGACAAGTACCATTAGTAATATAAGTTACTACATAATTACCCAATCCACTTGCTGATAAGTCTATTAATCCAGTAGAACTATTAATTACACCACTGTTATCAATGCTAAATGTTCCTCCTGTTGTACCTGTTATGGTTGGTAATGGGTCAGGGTCGGTTAAACAATAACTTCCTGATGGATAGGTAAAGGCTGCTGTGTCTTTAGGGATTACTGTGATGGTCATAGTATCCACATCACCACAAGAACCAGTAATAGTATAAGTAATTACATGATTACCTGCACCAGCAGTAGCAGGATCAAACGTACCATTAGTAGCATTGGTTATTCCTGTGCCTGTCCAATTACCACCAGGATCAACAGCGGTTAATGTTACACTTGGGTCATTCTCACAAAAAGGACCTGCTTGGGTAATAGTAGCATTTGCACTACTAGTTATGCTAATATTAAAAGTAGCAGTATCAGGGCAAGTACCATTAGTAATATAAGTTACTACATAGGTTCCAACACCACTTGCTGATAAGTCTATTAATCCAGTAGAACTATTAATTACACCACTATTATCAATGCTAAATGTTCCACCTGTTGTACCTGTTATGGTTGGTAATGGATCAGGATCGGTTAAACAATAACTTCCTGATGGATAGGTAAAGGCCGCTGTGTCTTTGGGGTTGACGACAATTATAATAGTATCATTACATGTGGGGAGCGTATAAGTTATTGTGTGATTACCTACACCAGCAGTAGTAGGGTCAAAAGTTCCATTGGTAGTATTGGTAATACCAGTACCAGACCAAGTACCTCCAGTGTTAGCTGCTGTTAAATTTATAGCAGGATCTCCAATACAAAATGGACCTGCAGGATTTATTGTGGCATCACAAGGTACTACTGAGCATGGAGGTAATGTTCCTAATCCATAAACATAAACAGTATCGCCAAAAGCATCCACAACTCTAATTGTATCAGTAGGTGGAGCAGGAGGATTTACAGTTGCTGGGCCATTAGCAAAGTTGCTCCATGTTAATACCATTGGTCCATTAGCTGTAAATGGAGCATTACAAAATCCTAAACCAGGAACGCATGATGGTTGCATAGATCCTCCATCCCATTGGTAAGGTCCTGTTCCTCCAGTAACAGTTAAATCACCATTGGCTTCAACACAAATAGTCATAGGAGTACAGTTACTTACAATTATTGTTACAGAATCCATTCCGCATGCTAAAGAATAGTATAAGGTATGTGTTCCGGGTCCAGCTACCGAAGGATCGAATACTCCTGTGCTAGTGTTTAATCCAGTTGAAGGAGTCCATGTTCCTCCAGAAGTATATGGACTTAATGTTACAGGAGGATCGGTTGTACATAAATTTGGTTGTGTACATATTGAAGGGTTACAACAAGTGGTTGCTAGTTGAGAACATGCTCCTAAAGCAAAAGATTGTACAGAACCTGTTCGGTTGTTTGAGCTTGAACTTCCTGTTGAACCTGCAGCAACAACATCTCCTGAAGTTGAAACATCAATATCATAAACTATAAAAGAAGTAGGGAAACTACCTTGTTGAACAAGGTTGGTGTTAAACTGAATAACTCCTGTTTTTGATCCTACAAAGATATTACCACAGTCATCAATGTCAATACCACTATTTTGTACTTCATTTCCTCCAAGAAAAACATTGTTGAAAACACCTCCAGGTATAGGTGCTGTAGCAACAATTGCTGCACTATTCATATCTCTTTTGTGTATTTCATCCCCTCTATTTACATAAACATAGCCATCATAGTAAGCCAAAGCTTCAATTCCTGAATTATTGTATCTCCAATCTTCACATTTATAACCTAATCCATAACTATTATCTACATGAAAAGGCATGCTAGACCCAGGGCAAGTGGTTAAACCTTGATCAATATATCCAATAGAATCGTGTGTTAAAAAGTAATATTTTTCGTTTTCAGTAGCAGTTATTGCTCTAACTTCTTGGGTTGGTATGAGTTGTCCGCTCGTAACTTGAACACTTGTAATTACATTACCTGTATTCATATCTATATCATAGATGTAAGGTAAGGGAGGTAGTATCCCTCCAGTACCACCAACTACTAATTTGGTTTGGTCACAATTAAAAGCAATATTCCATAATTCAGTACTTGAAAAAAGACCACCAGGAGAAGTATTATTCCATACAACAGCACCACCTGTGTTTACTTTTATGATTTGAGCTGTAGAACCGTTTGTAACATAACTATTTCCTAAATCATCTGTAGCAAAAGAACCAAGCCACATAGTTGTATCATAAGGAGTATTAAAAGTCCATTGAAGTACTCCTGCAGCATTGTATTTATGAAGTTCTAATGGCATAACACCACCAATAATATAAACATTACCAGAAGCATCTGTTTCGGTTTCCCATACACAATCCCAGTTTGTAGGGTAGCTTGGAGATTGTGTCCATGGATCAATTGTGATGGTTTTAGTATGGTCGTAATTACCTAAATTAAATTGTATTGTTTTACCCTGAACATTATATGAAGATGATATTTGATGATTTTTATTATTGGTATAAAATGTTGCCGGTTTATGATCTATGATGTTTCCAAATTTTAATGAAGTTGTTAATGAACCATCAGGTAATAATGTTGGGTTTTTAGAGTAGTTTAATTTGATTTGAGAAGGGTTTCCTCCTGGGTGAATAACAATAGAATATTTTATTCCAGAGTTTTGGTAAATTTCATAAACAATATCAATGTTTGGATAGATGTTTTTGTAAGTTAAAGTTTTGTATGAGTTTACATTGTTTATTTCTGTTTGTTTAAAATCTTTATCATAATAAATATAACTGTGTGTGTAATTATTTTTATCAGAAGCTATGATTGTTGGATTAGGATTAGCACCTATCCAATTAGCTGTTAAATAATCTTTGTCAATTGCTATTCTAGTTCCTGAACGCTCAAATTGTTGCCATTCTTCTAAGCTTTTAAAGCCTTGTAGTTTTCTTGTTTTACGAGCAATTTTTTCTTCTTTTGTTTTAGAAACTCTATCAGGGTTGTTTAGTTCAAGAACAATTCCTTTTGATGTAAAGTAAATTCGTTCTTGGTTCCCATCTAATACATATTTAACATTAGACATATCATCTAATCCCATAAAGTCAAACTGACCTTTGTTTTCAATAATAGCTCTTTCTGATTTGAAATTTTTATTCCAATCATTTGCATAGGATGATGCAGAGATAAAAAATAATACTAAAACAAGGGGAAATAGTTTCTGAATATTCATAGCTTTTAATTTTATTTAATCCAAAACTAAAATTCCTTAAACTGTACTGCAATTTTATTTTTTTCATTTTTTAGGTTTCTAAAAATAAAGGTGTGTTAAAAAATTATCATACCATAATAATATTGTTTAATTTCTAACTATTGTTAGTTTATGATAATTATAAAACTCTGTTTATTAATATTTTATGATTTTAAATGTTTTGTTAGAATAGTAAAGTTTGTTTGAAAAATTAGTATAATTAAAAGTATTTAATATTTTTAGGTTTCTAAAAAATAGGATATGAAGAGTAAGGAGTTGTTATATGATTTAATACAATCGTTAAGTAAATCTGAAAAACGATATTTTAAGGTTTTTACTTCTGTGCATAAAGAGAGTAATAACTATGTAAAATTGTTTGATGCAATTCAGGCACAAAAAGAGTATGATGAAGATGCTTTAATTATTCAATTTAAAAACGAAGATTTTGTAAGGCAGTTTTCTGTAGCTAAAAACTATTTAATGAATTTGATTTTAAAAAGTTTGACAAGTCATCATAATAAAGCAAAAAAAAGTATTGAATTAAATGAGTATTTATCGCAAATAGAAGTATTGTTTTGGAAAGGATTGTACAAGTTAGCTCATAAAAAGGTAAAGCAAGCAAAAAAAATAGCTAAGCATCATGATATGCTACATTATCTTTTATTAATCAATTATTGGGAAAGAAGAATTGTAGATTTTTTAGGGATTAAAATTGATAATGAAGATATAGCTAAAGAAACACAATACTATATGGAGCTTTATAATGAGCAAATGCAAATGCAGTTGTTGATTAAAGAAATGAAAAAAATATCACAATCAACTATTAAAAGAACTAAGGAAACTAAGCAGCAAGTACAAAAGATTTTTAATCATCCATTAATGAAAATAAAGGAAGATGATATAGCTAATTTTTATACCAAATTAGATTATTATTTTTTAAAAGGAATTGGACATACTTTTTTAGGGGATATTGAAGAAGAATTTGAATACAAGAAAAAAGCAATGGAATTCCTAGAGGAAAATCCTCATCAAATTAAAGAAAATCCTATAAGATATGGTTCTACAGTTAATAATATGCTGTTGTACCATCATTTTCATGGGTACAGTGATGATTTTCCTAAATATTTAGATAAGCTAAAACAGATAGATTTAAAATTTGATCATACCAAATCATCTTTTATGGATACTATGCATAACCTGCAAATAGGTTATTATATACATTTAAGAGATGATGATATGCTGAAAAAGTGTTTGGTTGAAATGGAAGAGTGGTACACTGGTAAATCGGCTATAAAAAGAATGTTAGCTAAAATGATTTGTGAATATAATATTGCTTTAGTGTACTTTTATTTTGCAGACACTAAAAAGTGTTTAAAATGGTGTAATAGCTGTTTTAATATGTTTGATATGAAGACTAAAAAATATCGACATGATTTGGCTGTTTCTACTCTAATGATGCAAGTGCTCATTTATTTTGATTTGACTTACTATGATTTAGCAAAAAAGCATTTAGATTTAATTTATGACATTGCTGAAAAAAATAAATATGGAAAAATTGAAATGTCAATTTTTGATTTAATTAGCGATATGATAAAGATAGAAAACAAAGAATTTCATATTGCTAAACTAAATGAAGTAATTAATCAGCAAGGGGTTTCTTTAATGAATTTAGATAAAGATGCTGTTGTGTTTTGGTTGGAAAGGAATTTAACTTAAATCTCTCATCACAAACCTAGCGGTATTTCTACTTTTTTGCTCAACAATAATTTGTTTGTTGGTGGTTACTCTTTCAATGGTTTTATCATCATAATGGCGAATGGTTACCAACTCTAAATTTTCGTTGTAAAGCACTTTGTAGTCTTTTCTTAAATCTTCAATTAAAGGTAAAGTCTTTTGATTATCAAAATCTACACAAACCGAAAAACTTATGGCAGAATTTTGCATCAAATTAATTTTAACTCCTTTATCAGAAAATAACCCAAAAATATGACTCAAATTGTCTTCCATTATAAACGAATAATCTTTAGCCGAAATAGAAATTAATACTTGATTCATTTTAAAAATAAACGATGGAATCTTAGAGTCTTCGGTAGTATTTTCATTTATTGTTGTTCCGTTTTCTTGTGGATTAACAAACGATTTTACATACAATGGAATGTTTTTGTTGTGTAAAGGTTTTATGGTTTTTGGATGAATTACCGAAGCACCATAATAAGCTAACTCAACTGCTTCGTGATAAGAAATATTGTTGAGTTTTTCTGTTTCATCAAACCATTTAGGGTCGGCATTTAGCATTCCAGGTACATCTTTCCAAATGGTAACACTTTCGGCATTTAAGCAATAAGCTAAAATTCCAGCACTAAAATCAGAACCTTCCCTACCTAAAGTAGTGGTAAATAATTCGGAGCTAGAACCAATAAATCCTTGGGTAATAATTAAAGATTGTGGATTAGAAATTAGAGATTGAGCTAATTTTTCTGTCTTTTCCCAATCTACTTTTGCATTACGGTAAGTATTGTCAGTTTGTATTACATTTCTAATATCTAGCCAAGTATTTTTGGTGCCGTTTTCGTTTAAATAAGCACTAACAATTTTGGTAGAAAGCATTTCTCCTACAGAAACAATTTGATCATAAACATAATCGTATTCACGAACAGCCTCTTCTTCAATTTCCCATTCTATTTCTACAAAAGTGTTATGAATTTCGGTGTAAATAGGATGGTTTTTATCGGTAAATAAATCGTTTAAAATATTAAAGTGAAAGTCTTTTACTTTTTGCAAGTATTCTTGAGTTTTACCGTCTTTATTTAAGTAAGATTTAACCACTTTTTCAAGAGCATTAGTGGTTTTTCCCATTGCAGAAATCACAACTACCAAATCATCTTTAAATAATTTAATAACCGATTCAACATTTTTAACTGCTTCGGCATTTTTTACAGATGCACCACCAAACTTAAATATCTTAGTCATAAAGTTGAAAGTTTATAAAGTTGTAAAGTTAGATGATAAGTTTATAAAGTAAAAAGTTTATAAAGTTGAAAGTGAAGAAATATACTTTTGATAACTTCAATTATCAATTATCAATTATCAATTATCAATTATCAATTATCAATTATCAATTATCAATTATCAACTAAAACCGAAGCTTTCCGTTAACCCATTCACTATCTAATTCTGCATCAAACTTTTTGTAAAAATTAATAGCTGGTTCATTCCAATCTAACACTTGCCAAGTCATTAGTTTTGCATTCATTTCTTTGGCAGCTTTAATGGTTTCTTCAAATAAAACTTTGCCAATTTTTTGTCCTCTATATTCTTCTTTAACCACTATATCTTCCAAATACAAACATTTTCCTTTCCATGTAGAATAACGAATGTAATAAAAACTCATACCTAAAATTCCTTGTTCGTTTTCGGCTAAAATAATCCAGTATAAAGGATGTTCTCCAAAACCATCTTTTTCTAAATCTTCAAGACTAATAGTTACTTCTTCAGGAGCTTTTTCATATAAAGCTAATTCTTTAACCAAATCTAAAACTTGAGGTAAATCTTCTTTTGTTGCTTTTCTAATGTTGAAATCCATTTAACAAATGTAAATTAAAATCTTCAGTTAAAGTCTCCCTTTGAAGGGAGATTTAGAGGGATGATTTTTAATAACTAAAAACAAGACTGTTTAAGAAGCTTGAACTTTTTTCCTTACTTTGCAACATCAAAAATAAACAGATGAAACGAACGTAAATTTTTGCCTTTTAATTTTTAATTAAAAAGGATTAAAATTTAAGAGAGAATGAAAGAATTGAATGTTTACACGAGTGAAGAAATTTTTTATTTTCTTCATTAATTATAAATAAAAAATTTAGAACAAGTGAACAAAGTAGTAACCTTAAACGAATTTATTCAAGACAGACAAGCAGATTTTCCTTTTGCAACAGGAGAGTTGAGTCAATTGTTAAGTGATATTGGAGTAGCTTCAAAAATTATTAATCGTGAAGTAAATAAAGCAGGATTAGTAGAAATTTTAGGTGCTGCTGGTAACGAAAATATTCAAGGAGAAGAACAACAAAAGTTAGATGTTTATGCAGATAATCAGTTTATTGATGCTTTTAGAAATGGTGGTGAAGTTTGTGGTATAGCATCTGAAGAAAATGATGATTTTTTACCTTTTGAAAACGAAGAATCAAGAGATGCGAAATATGTTGCAACTTTTGATCCTTTAGATGGTTCGTCAAACATAGATGTAAATGTGTCGATAGGAACTATTTTTTCTATTTGTAGAAGGGTTTCTACAGAGGGAGCAAGTCAACTTGAAGATTTTTTACAGCCTGGTACTGAACAAGTAGCAGCTGGATATGTTTTGTATGGTTCTTCTACTATGTTGGTTTATACAACAGGTAAAGGAGTAAATGGTTTTACGTTAGATCCAAGTATTGGAGAGTTTTGTTTGTCGCATCCAGATATAAAAACACCAGATGATGGTCGTTTATATTCGTTTAACGAAGGAAATTATAACACTTTTTCAGGCGGATTACAAAAGTATTGTGATTGGGTAAAAGAAGAAGATCCATCAACTGGTCGTCCATACTCTTGTAGATATATTGCCTCTATGGTAGCAGATATACACCGTAACTTAATTAAAGGGGGCGTATTTTGTTACCCAGCAACAGCAGGTTCTCCCGAAGGAAAATTGAGATTACTATACGAATGTAATCCAATGGCTTTTATTGTTGAACAAGCAGGAGGAATTGCCACAACAGGATATGAACGTATTATGGAAATTCAACCAACTAAACTTCATCAACGTGTTCCTGCCCTTATGGGCTCAAAAAATATGGTTGGCAAGGTTTTAGAGATGATAGAGAAATATGGGTAGCTTTTTGAAAAAAAACAAAACATATAGTCCCCTTTTGAAAGGGGATAAGGGGGATGTTTCGCAAAATGATCTTGTTTTTTTTCAAAAGAAAATCTCAAATGGAGTACTGTTTCTTTTCTTCTTATTCCCATTTTTTACCAATGCCCAAGTTGTAGAAGAAACAATACAGCTTGATACCATTACCGAAATCATTAAGGTAATTTATCAGCCAACAACATCAACGTCTTATTATCAGAAAAAAGTGGCAGTTTTTGCTAATGATACAGCACAAATAGCCATTGAAAAAACTTTTGCAAGAGGAATTCAAAATGGAATTTATAAAGTTTATTACCCTTCTGGGAAGTTAAAAGTTAAAGCTGTTTTTGCAAATGGCAAGCATAACGGAGAGTTTACTTGGTATCAACCAGATGGAATTATTTATGTAAAGGGAGTTTATGAAAATGGTGTGAAGCATGGGTATTGGGCGTATAAATATTTAAAAAGGTATGGCCGCTATAAAAATGGCAAACGAAATAAAATGTGGTACACACCAGATGCTAATAATAAAAAAGTAAAATCGCGTTATAAAAATGGAATACTAATTAAAGGTAAAGGTTTTGAAGATGATGTGATGATTTTACCAGATGATACAGTTTATCAAAAAGATGATACAACTATTGTAGAAGCAACACAAGCACCTAAACAAGTAAATGAACAAAGTATAGATAAAAGGTATGAGCAAACCTTTGATTTCTTAGCAAATAATGCATTGTTCAGAAAAACCATCAAAGCACATTATATAAAGGATATTCAAAAATTTAAAAAGAATTATAAGCAAGATGTTTTTCAGTTTAAAGTGGCTGAAAAAACTCCTCAAATGGAGATAAATAGTTTTATACAGCAAAGTGAGGATGGCAAAGTTGAGGTAGCAGTAATTGATTATATTCTAAAAAATGAAGCTAAAAAACTAAAAGAAAATTTTAATGTTTCGGATATTGTTGTTGATAAAAATGTAGTTGAAAAAGGTTCAAGTAAAGAGTCAGAATCTACTGTTTACTTTTCTGAAATAAAAAATAATTTATTGAGAATAGATGTTGTTTGGAATCCAACTAAAGAAATTAAAACTGAAAATACCACTTTTAAAGTATTACTTTATTTTGATGACAAAGGCGTATTAAAAGGAGCAGAATACCAAAAGCCTTAATAATCTCTATCAATAACTTTATACAAGCCTAACTGTTTATCTACTTTTTTTTGCAGCCATTTGGGTAATTTTTTTTCGGTTTTATAAGCCAATAAAACTTTATAAAGTTTACCTCTACGATATTTAATTAGAGTATAACAACCATGCAAAAAAAGTGGAGTACTAATTACAGTTAAAACAACACCAATATTTCGGGTTTGTGGTATTGCAGCTAAACCAGCTGAAATTGGTAAAAACAACATTTCTCCATAAGCACCATTATCCCTTTTGTCAAAAAATAAATCAATAACCACTTTTGCAGTATCATTAATAGCAAAATCTTTTGTAAAATCACTATAAGTCATTTTTCGAGGCTTAGCTTTTTCTTGAGAAAAACTAAAGCTAGCAGCAAAAAGTAATAATGAAAAAAGCAAAATTTTGTTCATACTTCAAAGCTAAAAATATTAATGGTATAATTTATTGAACAACTATTAAATCTTAATTTTATCGCTGCATGAAAGCGATGGAGTTAAAAGCCGTTTTTTCTAATGCAGAAAAAACGCAAAAAATTTGTAATCAATTCCAAAACAATGAACTTTCTCACGTTCATTTACAGGGATTGGTGGGTTCTGCTGTGCCATTTTTGGCAAATGGTGTCTTTACAAAATTTCCGGTCGATCAAGTATTTATTTTAGATGATAAAGAAGAAGCTGCCTATTTTTATAACGACTTACAACGAATTGTTGGAGATGAAAAAGTGTTATTTTTTCCAGCTTCTTACCGAAGACCATACCAAATTGAAGAAACCGACAATTCTAATATCTTATTACGTGCAGAAGTATTAAATGCTTTATCTAAAAAAAGTAATACCAAATGTGTGGTAACTTATCCTGATGCCTTGTCGGAAAAAGTAGTTACAAAAAGAAATCTTGAAAAAAACACAACCAGAATAAATGTAGGTGATGAACTTTCAATTGATTTTATTAACGATGTACTGTACGAGTATGGTTTTGTTCGTGAAGATTTTGTAATTGAACCAGGGCAGTTTTCCATAAGAGGAGGAATTGTTGATGTGTTTTCTTTTTCTAACAATAATCCTTACCGTATTGAGTTTTTTGGTGATGAAGTTGAATCGATAAGAACTTTTGACCCTGTTACGCAATTGAGTATAAAAGAATATAAAAGAGTATCTATAATTCCGAATGTACAAACTACTTTAATTAGCGAAACACGAGAATCGTTTATTGATTTTTTACCGAAAAATACCATTATTTGGGATAAAAACATTGAGCTAACTGCAGCAAGAATTCATAAAGATTTTGAACGAGCATTAGAAGCCTATCAAGAAGCTGAAAACTCGCCATTAAAACATTTAAAACCGGCAGATTTATTCGCAACCAAAGAGGGTTTTTTAGAGCGAATGGAACAGAAAAATACCGTTGAGTTTGGTAGTCAGTTTGCCTTAAAAAGTGATTTTACAGTATTATTTAATCAAAAACCACAACCAAGTTTTAATAAGAATTTTGATTTGCTGCATGATGATGTTGAAGCAAAAAAGCAAGACGGTTTTACCAATGTAATTTTAGCAGATACCAGCAAGCAAGTAGAACGGTTACAGAACATTTTTGAAGATATTGGTAAAGAATTAGAAGTTAGTTTTATATTGCTGCCTGTGCATGAGGGTTTTTTAGATTTAGATTTAAAAATAGCTTGCTACACCGACCACCAAATTTTTAATCGTTACCAAAAATTTAATTTAAAAAGTAGCTACAACAAAAAGAACGAAGCCCTTACTTTAAAAGAAATTCATGGATTAAAACCTGGTGATTTTATAACGCATATCGATCATGGGGTTGGTAAGTTTTCTGGTTTAGAAAAAATTGATGTCCAAGGTAAAAAACAAGAAGCTATTCGTATAGTTTATTCGAATAATGACTTGTTGTATGTTAGCATACATTCCTTACATAAAATTTCCAAGTTTGTTGGTAAAGATGGTACACCTCCAACGGTAAACAAGTTGGGTTCTAACAAATGGCAAAACCTTAAAAAGAAAACCAAAACAAAAATTAAAGAAGTTGCTTTCGATTTAATTAAGCTTTATGCCGAGCGTAAAGCAAAAAAAGGTTTTCAATTTATGCCCGATACTTATTTACAAAATGAGTTAGAAGCTTCTTTTATTTATGAAGATACTCCAGACCAATTAAAGGCTACTAACGATATTAAAAAAGATATGGAAGCCGAATATCCAATGGATAGACTGATTTGTGGAGATGTTGGTTTCGGTAAAACCGAAGTAGCAATTCGTGCAGCATTTAAAGCTGTGGCAGATAGTAAGCAAGTGGCAGTTTTAGTGCCAACAACTATTTTGGCTTTACAGCATTACAAAACCTTCAAAAAGCGTTTAGAAGATTTTCCGTGTACGGTAGATTATATTAACCGTTTTAAAACTGCTAAACAACAAAAAGAAACTTTGGCAAAATTGGCTAATGGAGAAGTGGACATATTAATTGGTACGCATCGTATTGTTGGTAAAGATGTAAACTTCAAAGATTTAGGTTTATTGATTATTGATGAAGAACAAAAGTTTGGAGTATCGGTAAAAGACAAGTTAAAAACCATTAAAACCAATGTAGATACATTGACACTAACAGCTACACCAATACCACGGACACTACAGTTTTCGTTAATGGCTGCTAGGGATTTGTCTAACATTATGACTCCACCACCAAATAGGCAGCCAGTAGATACCAAATTGGTAACCTTTAATGAAGAAGTGTTTAGAGATGCCATTGCTTACGAGGTAGCTCGTGGAGGACAAGTTTTTGTGGTTAATAACCGTATCGAAAACATTAAAGAAATTGCTGGAATGGTGCAGCGTTTATGTCCAGATGTAAAGGTGTTAATTGCTCATGGGCAGATGAAAGGAGATGAGCTAGAGCAAAAAATGATGGCTTTTGTAGAGGGAGAATTTGATGTGTTAATAGCCACAACTATTATAGAATCGGGCTTAGATATTCCAAATGCAAATACCATAATTATAAATAACGCTAATCATTTTGGGTTGAGCGATTTACATCAAATGAGAGGTAGAGTAGGGCGTTCTAATAAAAAAGCCTTTTGTTATTTAATGGCTCCACCAATGCACAGCCTAACTCCTGAAGCACGTAAACGATTAAATGCCATTGAGCAATTTTCAGATTTGGGAAGTGGTTTTAATATTGCAATGCGAGATTTGGATATTCGGGGAGCAGGAAATTTATTAGGAGGCGAGCAAAGTGGTTTTATTTCTGAAATAGGATTTGATACCTATCAAAAAATATTACAAGAAGCCATTGATGAGTTAAAAGAAACAAAGTTTAAAGAGTTATACAAAGAAGAGTTAAAAAACAAAGATTTTGTTCGCGATTGTCAGCTAGAAACCGATTTAGAAATAATGATACCAGATGCTTATGTTACTAATATTGGCGAGCGTTTGGCTATTTATCGAGAATTAGATGAGGTTAAAACGGAAGAAGAATTAGATGCAATTAAAGAAAGTTTAATTGACCGTTTTGGAGAAATCCCTAAACCAACTCAAGAACTTTTTAATGCCATACAATTGCGTTGGTTAGCAAAAAGCATAGGACTAGAAAAATTAGTATTAAAGCAAAAGAAATTAATAGGATACTTTATTGCTAATCAAGAATCGCCTTATTACCAGTCGCCAAAGTTTACACAAGTGTTAAATTACATTCAGCAAAACCCTCACGCTTGTAAAATGAAGGAACGTAATGATAAATTAACCTTAGTTTTTGATGGTGTAAATCACGTAAGGCAAGCAATTGAGGTTTTAGAGCCAATAGTTGGTAAGAAAGAATTAATTTTATAGAAATAATCGTTTATGCAAAACCCTTATGTAGTAATCATATTTGCCAGTTTATTAATTGTGTTTTCGTATTTGTTTACACAAATATCAAAATACACTAAAATACCGTCTGTAATTTTTTTAATAGGAACAGGAGTTGCTGGACAATTTGCTGTGAAATATTTTGGTATAAATATTCCAGATTTAGGACAATATTTAGGTTTGTTGGGTGTAGTTGGATTAATGATGATAGTGTTGGAAGGAGCTTTGGATATAAAGATTCATCGCAATAAAATCAGAACTATATTAGCTGCTTTAGCAACATCTATTATCATTTTAGGAGTAACTAATTCATTAATAGCATCTATCATTTATTTTACTCAAAACAGTGCTTTTTTAGATGCTTTTTTGTTTGCTATTCCGTTGTCGGTTGTTAGTAGTGCAATTGTAATTCCAAGTGTGCATACGCTAATACCAGCTAAAAAAGAATTTATGATTTTAGAAGCTACATTATCCGATATATTCGGAATTATGTTGTTTGCTTTTTGGATTAAAGACCCAGCTGAAGGGCAAACTTACTTTGAAGCAATTTCTTTAAATGTGGTTATATCAGTTGGGTTGTCAGTATTGTTAAGCTATTTTTTGGTGTATATTTTTCATAAAATAAATACAGAAATTAAATTCTTTTTGTTTTTAGCCATATTAGCATTATTGTTTTCTGTAGGAGAGTATTTTCATTATTCAGCATTACTTATAATTTTAATATTTGGATTGGTATTAAACAATACACACGCATTTTTTAAAGGGTTTTTAAAGAAGCTAATTAATAAAGAAAAAGTAACAGAAATTCGTAATGAGTTTGTAATGATAACTAACGAAACTTCTTTTTTAATACGAACATTTTTCTTTGTAATGTTTGGTTTAACCATGAATTTAGAGGGTCTGTTTGATGTGGAAGCAATAATAATATCTTGTTTAATTATGTTGGTTATCTTTTTAACTAGAGCTTTAAATTTAAAGGTATTTTTAAAAAGCACCATTTTCCCGCAAATGTTAATAGCACCAAGAGGTTTGGTAACCATTTTATTATTTAATAAAATAGTAGAGCATCATGGTTTTGTTCCGTTTAACGAAGCCATTTTAGCTTGGGTAATTATTGGAACTAACTTAATTATGATGTTTGGTTTAATAGCAAGCGGAAGTAATGAAGATGATATTTTAAGGATAAATGTAGGAGATGCTTCTTCCACTCAGTTGGATTATAATCCTGATAACCATTCATCAAATTTGGATGAAAATATCTCGGCAGAATAACTACTTTTGATTAATTATTTTATTCAAAATAAAAGACTACAAAAAACAAAACAATGAAATACAATCCAATAGACAATTCGTTATACATTAATAACAGAAAAAACTTTGTAAAACATTTAAAACCTAATTCTGTAGCGGTATTTAATTCTAATGATTTAATGCCTACCAACGCAGATGGTTTAATGCCTTTTAGGCAGAATAATGATTTGTTGTATTTAAGTGGTGTAGATCAAGAAGAGTCTATTTTAGTTATTGCACCAAATGCATCAAACCCAAAACACAGAGAAATTCTTTTTGTTAAGGAAACGAGTGAATTAATTGCAATTTGGGAAGGAGAAAAATTAGATAAAGCTGCAGCTACTAAACAATCAGGAGTTGAAACGGTATATTGGTTATCACAGTTTGAAAGTATATTTCATACTTTAATTACCGAAGCTGAGCATATTTATTTAAATCAAAATGAACATTTAAGAGCAATTACAACTGTAGAAACTCGTGATGATAGGTTTAGAAAAGATTGTAAAACTAAATATCCTGACCATGAGTATGAGCGTTTAGCTCCAATTATGAGAAAACTAAGACCGATAAAATCTCAATTAGAAATTGATACCATACAACATGCTTGCAATATCACAGAAAAAGGATTTAGAAGGTTGCTAAATTTTGTAAAGCCAGGTGTAATGGAGTATGAGTTAGAAGCAGAATTGATGCATGAGTTTTTAAGAAATAGATCAAAAGGATTTGCTTATGAACCAATAATAGCTTCAGGTTTTAACGCATGTGTATTGCATTATGTTGAGAATAATAAAGAATGTAAAGCTGGAGATGTAATATTACTAGATGTTGGAGCAGAATATGCTAACTATGCATCTGATATGACGCGTTGTATTCCTGTAAGCGGAAAATTTACAGAACGTCAAAAACAAGTTTACAATGCTGTTTTAAGGGTAATGAAAGGAGCGACAGCAATGCTTACACCAGGAACTTTGCATAACGAATATCACGAAGAAGTTGGTAAAATGATGGAAAGTGAGTTAATAGGTTTAGGGCTTTTAGATAAGCATGATGTAGCTAAGCAAGATGCCGCAAATCCATTATATAGAAAATATTTTATGCACGGAACATCTCACCATATGGGATTAGATGTGCATGATGTAGAAGAACGAAACAGACCATTTGAAGCAGGAATGGTACTAACAGTTGAACCTGGAATTTATATTAGAGAAGAAAGTTTAGGTATTCGTTTAGAAAATGATGTGTTAATTACCGAAAATGGGCAGCACGATTTAATGGCAAATATTCCGCTTGAAGCAGAAGAGATTGAGGATTTGATGAATAGTTAGTGGTTCGAGTTAGTATGTCATTTCGAGTGAAGTGAAGCGGAATCGAGAAATCTTCTAATTAATGATGCATAATTATTTAATATACTTTGTAACCAATCCTAATAAAACAGTTTTGTACAAATATTCAGTTCTTAAATTAAAAGATTCCTCCACAAGGTCGGAATGACAATACGACAAATGAAAAATCAATCCATAAAGTTTAAAGGTATAGAGGTTAGTTTTGCCGATAATGGCAGAGGTAAAGCTGTTGTTTTTTTGCATGGTTTTTTAGGAGATAAAACCGTTTGGAATTATTATGCCAAAGAACTTTCGTCATCTACTACAAGGGTAATTACTATAGATTTATTAGGGCATGGCAAAACAGAATGTTTGAGTTATGTGCATACTATGGAAGAAATGGCTGAAGCTGTTTATGCTGTATTGAAGCATTTAAAGCTAAAAAAGTATTACTTGATAGGTCATTCTATGGGAGGGTATGTAAGTTTGGCTTTAGCCGAAAATTACCCTGATGAAATCAGAGGCTTGTGCATGTTTCATTCTTCTGCAAAAGCAGATAGAGATGAAAAGAAAAAAGATAGAACAAGAGCAATAAAAGTAGTTAAACGAAATGCTAAAATTTTTATTGATGAGGCCATACCAAATTTATTTAATACCACCGAAAAACCAAATAAGCAAGGAATAACAAAAGCTAAAAAAATAGCTCTTTATACTTCTAAACAAGGAATAGTTGCAGCTTTAGAAGGAATGCGAATTCGTTTGGACAGAGAAATTGTTTTAAAATTTGCTCCTTATCCAGTACTTTATATTATAGGAAAAGAAGATAATATTTTGCCTTATAAAGATTTAATCAATCAAGCAAAATTATCTGATAATGGAAGATATGAGTTACTTGATAAAGTCGGGCATATGGGTTTTTTTGAAGCTAAGAAAGAATGTTTAGAAATCTTAAAAGGGTTTATAAAAGGTGAAGTTTAAGAACAAAAGCTTCCAGCATCAAACTTCCGCCTTCTTTACTTTCCGTTAAAATCACTCATAGTTCTGCCCAAACCAATAGTACCAAAAGCTTTAATAATTTGAGTGCATTTTTCTAGTCGTTCTGGTAGCTGTTCTTGTTCTTCCGGAGCAAATTTTCCAAGCACGTGATTAATTTGTTTTCCCTTAACAAAATCACTTCCTACACCAAAACGTAAACGTGGAAAATTAGCATTTCCTAGTACTGCAATAATGTTTTTTAATCCATTATGTCCTCCATCACTTCCTTTTCCTTTTAGTCTTAACGTACCAAAAGGCAAAGCAATGTCATCAGTTATAACCAATAAGTTTGTGGGCTTAATTTTTTCTTTTTGGAGGTAGTAGTTTACCGTTTTCCCACTTAAATTCATATAAGTGGATGGCTTTACTAAAATAAAGGTTCTTCCTTTAAATTTTAAGGTAGCAGTATCGCCAAGTTTATTGGGCTCAAAAAAAATATTGGATGCTTTAGCTAAAGCATCCAATATTTTAAAACCAATATTATGTCGAGTATTTTCGTATTCAGAACCTATATTACCGAGTCCAACTACTAAATACTTCATAAACTTAAATTTATTCAGCAGCAGCAGCTTCTGGTGCAGCTTCTTCTCCTTCAGCAGCAGCTCCTTCTTCTCCTTCAGCTCCTTCTTCATCTTCCTCATCATCATCAACAGCAACTCTACTACGTTTAACAGCTACAACTACTGCATTTGATGCATCTAAGAATGTTAGTCCATCACCTTTTACTTCTTCAACTTTAATAGATTGACCAATTCTTAAATCTGTGATATCTAGTTCAATAAACTCTGGTAAGGCAGATGGTAAACCATTTACTTTAAGTTTTCTAGTAACAGTTCTTAATTTACCTCCATTAATAACACCCCTAGAGTTACCAGTTAATTTTACAGGTAATTTTACAGTTACAGCTTTATCTTCTGCAACTTCTAAAAAGTCAACATGCATTACTCTGTCAGTTACAGGATGGTATTGTACTTCTTTAATTATTGCCTTTACTTTAGTTCCATCAATATCTAAATCGATAAAAAATACTTCAGGAGTATTGATTAATTTACCAAAAGCAATTTCATTAACAGTAAAGTGAATATTTTCTTTACCGCCATATATTACAGCAGGTACTTGCTCTTCTTTTCTAAGGGATTTAGCATTAGATGTTCCTCTATCCGCTCTTTTGTTTCCGCTTAACGCTACAGATTTCATTATAATTAGGTTTTAAATAAATTTTTAAACAATAAATACTTCACTAATCGATTCGTGACTAGTTACTTTTTTCATAATATCAGAAAATAAATTGGCTACAGAAATTACTTTGATTTTTGGGCTAGTTTTAGCCAAAGGTATTGTATCTGTAACTATTAATTCTGTTAATTGTGATTTTTCAATTCTTTCGTAAGCTTCGCCTGATAAAATAGCATGAGTAGTCATAGCTCTAACACTATTTGCTCCATTTTCCATCATTAAATCGGCAGCTTTAGTTAATGTTCCAGCAGTATCTACCATATCATCAACTATAATAATATCTTTACCTTCAACTTCACCAATTAAAAACATATTGGCAATTTCATTTGCCTTTTTTCTATGTTTATAACAAACAACTACTTCGGCATGCATGTGCTTAGCATAAGCGTTTGCTCTTTTTGTTCCTCCCATATCTGGCGAAGCCATAGTTAGGTTTTCTAATCCTAAACTTTTAACGTAAGGAATAAAGATAGTTGAAGCAAATAAATGATCAACAGGTACTTCAAAAAAGCCTTGGATTTGATCAGCATGTAAATCCATAGTCATAATACGTGTAACACCTGCTGCAGCTAGCATGTTAGCTACTAATTTTGCTCCTATTGGTACTCTTGGTTTATCTTTTCTATCCTGACGGGCTAAACCAAAATAAGGCATAATTGCAACAATTCTTCTTGCCGAAGCTCTTTTTGCTGCATCAACCATCATCAATAATTCCATTAAGTTATCTGCTGGAGGAAAAGTTGATTGAATAATAAATACATCCGAACCTCTAACAGACTCTTCAAACGATGGTTGAAATTCGCCATCACTAAATGTATTGATAATCACATTTCCTAAAGGAATACCGTGGTGTTTAGCAATTTTTTCTGCTAAATCCATTGAGGCACGCCCAGCAAATATTTGAATTTTTGACATTGTTTTATTTTTACCTTACCAATTAAAGGGCTGCAAATTTATTAATTTATTAGAAGTAAGACAAATAAATAAACAATATCTGCATGAAAAAATTCAGATAATAGTTTTTGTGTATCAAAAGTATTCAATATTTTCGCAACCCGTTATTTATAATAATGCCGAAGTGGCGGAACTGGTAGACGCGCACGACTCAAACTCGTGTTCCTTTGGAGTGTGGGTTCGATTCCCACCTTCGGTACGAAATTGAGCTTCCAAATTATTTTGGGGGCTCTTTTATTTTATACGAATATAATAACCCACATTAATACCATAACTCCATAAATAGGCAGTTGATGGAGCATCAATTATTTTAAATAGTCCGTAGCTATAATAAGGCTCTATTTTTAGGATGCTTTTATCAGTATTTCTAGAGACACCAATTGAGATAATAGGAGATAAATTAAATTTTTTATAATTAAAAGGAGCATCTTGAGTGTCATTATCTGTGTCTCCATTTTGATAAGTTGTTATATTTTTTTCTGTAGCTTTTATTAAAATATTTGGTGTAATTCCTGCGGCAGCAAAAAAATGAATTTTTCTTTGTCCAAAAGTAAAAACTGCTTTTAAGGGAATGTCTATGTAATAATAATTATAAATAAATTCTATTTCTGAAGGTAGGTTTTGTGGGGCTGTACCAAATCCATTTCTAGGGTCTGTTATATCTCCAAAAGTTAAACCCGAAAAATTGTTTTTATAACCTTTATTAGAAAGTAATAGTCCAGATTCAATACTAACTTTTTTTGTGATATTTAATCGACTGCTAATTCCTATTGTATAGCCTAGTTTTGCAGTTTCTTCAGTAAAATAATAGTTGTTAGAAGCATTTCTGTACGAATAATCTGGAGATACAGTTAACCCTAAATATAATTTTTTTGAGTTTGTTATAGTGCTATCTTGACTGTAAGATAATAATGATGTTATAAATAATATGGTTAATACACATATTTTCATAAATCTAAAGTAATTAAAATTTCATCCAATTGTAAATCATGGCTTTCGGTAGGGACTTTATCTACTTTTTGGTTGGGATAAAATATACCTAATTTATATGCAGTTGGATGGTTAACTAAAAAATTATCGTAATAACCACCACCATAGCCTAAGCGGTAATTATTATGATCAAAAGCTAACCCAGGTATTATAATTAAATCAAAAGTTCCTTTGTATTCTTTAGGGTTTGCCGGGTGTGTTGTGCCAAAAACACCTTTTTCTATATTGTTTAATGAAGTTAAAACTCTGTTTTCTAATTTTCGTTTAGGTAATGTTTTAGGAGTAACAACTGTAATGTCTTTTGCCAATAAATTTTCTAATAAAGGAGTAATATCTATTTCTTTGCCCATAGGTAAATAGGCATGTATGGTTTTGTAGTTCTTAGCCTCAATTAGTTCTTCTAATTGTTGGCAAACCCATAAATCATATTCTTTTTTAAAAGAGTTGTTTAATTGAGCTCTTTGTTTCAACTTTTCTGTTCTTAGGGTTTTCTTTTGTTGGAGGATGTTCATAAGGTAAAGGTAGTAAATTGCTTTTATCAAAAATGTGATGTTGTTCCTAGCTGGTTTTAAACATAGTTTCAATGGGTTAAACAAAAAGTAAAATGAGGCATGTCTGGTTATTCAATGCCTCCTGAATTGGAACACTTATTAAAGGGGGCTAATAATTCGACTATATGTTAGGCTGTATTAAAATTTAATACATTATCATTGTTTAATTACTTTTTCTACATAGTAACCTTTTTCTGTTTCGATATGTAAGTAATAAAGTCCTTTTTGTGAATTAGATAAGTCAAGTAAGATGTTTTCAGAACCAATAAATTGATTTTTAGTTATAAGTTGCCCAACAGCATTAAAAACAGTTATTTTAGTAAAAGTTGAAGTCCATTTTTTTGAGATGATAATTTTTCCATTGGTTGGATTAGGGGAAATATTGAACTCATAATTTGCTTCAGTGTTATCGATTGATGTTGGTAATCCATCAGAGATGAATATTGAAAAAATCGAACCATTTGGATCGCCAGAAACAACACTATCAAGAACAGTAATTGATGTAATTGGTCCAATGATAGTTGTTTCGTTCCATCCAGCAGTTCCCCAAGTTCCACATTCACAACCTGTAATATTCCCCTGTGGTGTTATTATTGCCATAGAGTCACAACCATTAGAAGTTCCTTTAGCAGTAATAGGATAGTGTAGTCCGTTAACGGTAAGTATAACTTGTTCTTCGACTGGTTGGCCAACAGAAATTTTATTTATACCGCTAAAATTTAGAGTTAAGGAATCTATAGCAGGTGTAAAGTTAAAAGTGTAGCTACCATTAGCATTTTGAAAACTACCATCATAACCAATGTAGTATGGGGATGTTGATGGGCAATAAGAAGTGTTAGTTAAAACTTGTCCAGCAGAGGATACCGAAACCGATGTTCCAGAAACAACAACTGTTCCTGTTGTGTGGTTCAATTTATTTGTGCATTGACCTGATATTTCTAATGAAATAACTAAGGTCAGTAATATAAAAACTACTTTTTTCATACTTCCAAAAGTAATTATATATTTTGATTTTAGAGTGTAATATACAAATGTAGTATATCATAAAACGCAAAAAAAGCCGCTATAGATATAGCGACTTTTTTAAGCTCCCCCTCTTGGACTCGAACCAAGGACCCTCTGATTAACAGTCAGATGCTCTAACCAGCTGAGCTAAGGAGGAATTTACCGTAATCGGACGGCAATATTAGTTGAAAGTTTTTAATTATACAATATATTTGCAAAAAAAATCAGACTATTTTTTATAGTCAATTAATTATTAAAGTTTTAAAGAATGAACAAAAAATATAATGTATTCGGAATTGGTAATGCACTAGTAGATATTGTAACAGAAGTTGATGATAATTTTTTAGCAGCACACAACATAGAAAAAGGTTTAATGACTTTGGTGGATGAAGAAAATCAAACCAAAATTTCTAATGCTATTAATATGGATAAAAGTAACAAGCAATGTGGTGGTTCTGCTGCTAATTCTATTATAGCAGTTAGTCAGTTTGGTGGCTCAAGTTATTATTCTTGTAAAGTTGCTAATGATGAGTTAGGAGATTTTTATAAAAATGATTTAAAATCTAATAGAGTTGAATCTAATTTAGATAAAGAAGAATTGGAGAGCGGAATTACAGGGAAATGTTTGGTAATGACTACTGAAGATGCTTCGCGTACAATGAATACCTTTTTAGGGATAACTTCAAATTATTCTCGTAAAGAAATAAGAGAGGAAGCTTTAAAAGAGTCAGAATACTTATACATAGAAGGTTATTTAGTTACTTCAGAAAATGGATTAGATGCTATGAAGCATGCTAAAAAATTAGCCGAAGATAATGGTGTTAAAACAGCATTAACTTTTTCTGATCCATCTATGGTAAAGTATTTTAAAGAGCAAATGCAATCGGTTGTTGGGGCAAGTGTTGATTTATTGTTTTGTAATGAAGAGGAAGCAATGCTTTATACAGGAAAAGATAATTTATTAGAAGCTAGAGAAGAATTGAAAAAAGACGCTAAGCGATTTGTAATTACCTTGGGAGCAAACGGTGCAATTATTTTTGATGGCGATACTTTTATAGATATTGAGCCTTACAAAGTTCATGCAATTGATACTAATGGTGCTGGAGATTTATTTGCTGGAGCTTTTATGTATGGAATTACTAACGGACATAGTTTTGCTGATTCAGGAAAGTTAGCTTCTTTGGCATCATCTAAGGTTGTAACTCAGTTTGGTCCAAGATTAGAATGGCGACAAGCTAAAGAGGTGTTAAATAATTTACATTAAGGTAAGGTTGTTATTGCTGGATTTCGGTAATTAAAAAAACGAAATATCCGTAATAACAAAAAAATTAGAGCTTTATTGTAGAGATAACGGGTCAATACCCAATCAAGTTGGGTATTGACCCGTTATGACGGTTAGCTTTAATACAAACTTTTAATCGCTTCTATTAAACCGTCAATATTATGCTCTTCGGCTGTGGCATCAGCTTCAAAATGTAATTTGCGGATCATACTTGTTGTTGATGGACCGATAGAAACTAGTTTTTCGTCAGCTAATTTTATTTTGTAAGCCCGTATTAACGACATAAAACTATCTACTGTAGAGGCACTTGTAAAAGAAATAATATTAATGTTTTGCTCTAATACTTTTTCTACCTCTTCTTTAGAGTATTTAATGGGAGTGTTACTATAAGTAGCAACTTCGGTTACATTTGCTTTTCTTTTTTCAAGAATAGCAATAACACCTTTTCCTGCAATTTCTGAACGCGGTATTAAAATGTTTTCGCCTTTGTTTAAAGGAATTTCTTTTACCAATTTTTTTGCAGTTGCTGCCGATGGCGTAAAATCTACTTTTAAACCTAAACTTTCTACTTCTTTTTTTGTTGCACTACCAACTACTGCAATTTTTGCTTTAACAGCTTCTTTTTTTATGGCATTAAAAAAGAATTCTACCGCAACACTACTTGTAAAAATAATCCAATCAAAATTATTGTTTTGGTGTGTAGATTTTAGTTGGTCTTTATTTATTGCTTCTACTTTAATCAATGGAAAAACAATAGGAGTGGCTCCTAGTTGTTTTAGTTTTTCTGCAAATTCAGTTGCTTGTCCTACTGGGCGAGGGATTAATACTTTAATATTATTTAAGGCTAACATTTTCTAATTGCTCTTTTTTAGATTCTATTTCAGCTTTAAGCTGCATAGCTAACTTTTGAGCAAGCGCTTTTCTGTCGGCTACATTTCCTGTTATGGTGTTTTTAGTAAAAATACTACCATCTTCATTGGCAAAAACTCCCTTTATTGTAATGCTTTCTTCTTTTACAGTTGCGTAAGCAGCAATTGGTAAGTTGCAGCCACCACCTAAAGCAATTAAAAAAGCCCTTTCGGCATCAGCTGCATGTTTGGTTGGTTCATGTCTTAATTTTTTAACTAAATCATAAACATAACCATCTTTATCAATTAATTCAATTCCTAAAATTGCTTGTCCAACTGCTGGTACTACCGTATCTAAATCAAAAATTTCGGTAGCAATTTCTATCATGTTCATTTTTTGCAAACCTGTTGCTGCCAATACAATGGCATCGTATTTTCCGGTTTCCATTTGGTGGATACGGCTATCTACATTTCCTTGTATAAATTCATAAGTTAAATCTGGACGTAATTGTTTTAGTTGGGTAGATCTTCTTAAACTTCCAGTTCCAATTGTCGCTCCAGCTTCAATTTCGTTAAATGTTTTTCCATTTTTAGAAATAAAAACATCTCTAGCATCTTTACGTTCAGTTACTGGAATAACTCTTAATCCGTTTACTTCTTCGGTAGGAATATCTTTATAGCTGTGTACAGCAATATCAATTTCGCCAGCTAGCATTGCTCTTTGTAAAGCAGATGTAAATGCTCCAACTACACTAATGTCTCCATCATCACCACTTGTGCGAATAATTTTGGTTTCAAATTCGTAATCAGGTTGTAATGCTTTTAGTTGTTCTACTATCCAGTTGGTTTGAGTAAGGGCTAATTTGCTTCCTCGTGTACCAACAATAATTTTCTTTTTAGGTACAAAAATATCTACATCATCTACATCTAAAATGTGTTTTGCAGTGTTAATAGGGCTTTCTTGTTCGTGTAAGTTTTGAGCTATGTTTTTAATGCCATCAATGGTTGGGTTAGAAATTTTACGCAATAAACGGTGTGTAAATCGCATTAAAACTTCTTTTTGATGCTCATCAATATCACCTAATTTAGGTAATAACCACTTTATTTCTTCATCTCTAATATCTTCTAAGTTATTCCAATATGCTTCAATAACTGGAGCAACTTTTCTGTTTTTAAGCCAAACTATAAACCAATCAACTTCTTCGTTTACAATTTGTCTGGCCTGTGGTATTTCATTGTACCTTTTTAGCAAGCCATCATAGGTTATTTTTTTGATGTCGTCTAAATCGTAAAGAGAAATGTTATTGTGGTTTTTTAAATCAGGGTTAAAATTTCTTGGTACACCAAAATCAATAAACAATTTTTTGTCGCCAGTTTCTAATGCAAAATTAGCTCTCGGACATTTGCTTTCTGCCATTGTTTCTTCGTGCAGTAAATTAATCTCTCCCTGTGTTCCGCCAACAATTATATTTGCTTCGGATAGTGCGGTATGCATATTTTGCATATTTACCGCTTCTCCATTCCATTCGGCAGCCATTTTAGCTGCTCTTTCATCATCATGACTTGCTACATATAACTTCTTAATGGTGGTTCTATCTAAAACAGTAGTTACCAAGTTGGCCATATTTCCTGTTCCAATAACTAAAAATGTGGCATCTTCTAATTGATATCCGTGTTTGTGAATAAGCTCAAAGCCAACTGTTGCAAGAGATGCCGAAAATTTACCAATATTAGTTTCCTGTCTTACTTTTTTTCCTGTGTGTATTGCTTGTCTAATTAACTCGTCTAAAACAGGTCCAATAGTTTTTTCTTCTCTTCCTATGTCTAAAGCATCTCTAATCTGACCAATAATTTGATGCTCGCCAACTGCTTGGGATTCTAATCCGGCAGCTGTAGAAAATAAATTTTTTATAGCAATTTCGCTATCAGGTAAAATGGATAAGTATTGACGGTAATTTCCAAAAGTGTCAAAATATTCTATTATTGGATTATGACTTTTTCCATATGCATAAATGGATAATCGATTGCATGTAGAAATTATAAAAATTTCTTTGTAAGATTTTTTTAATGCTTGAATTGCAGTTCGAGTTTGCTCTGTATTTAAAGCTAATCTTTCTCTGACTGAAATTGGTGCAAACCTATGACTTAATTCTACGCCTACTACTTTATCCATACTTCTTTAAAAGGAATACAAAGGTATTAAAATTTACTAAAAACTCCTTTAAATTATTCTGTTTATAGACTAAAGTAACTAATTATTAGTTGTTTAATAAGTGGGTATTTTTTTTTGTGACTTTTATCATATAAAAAATAAAGAAATTAAAAAAGTGTTGTTAATAAAAACACCTAAAAATAGCTCAAGTGCCTATGCTTAAAAACTAACTTGGTTGTTGAAAAATTAAGTAGATGAATTAGGCTTAAAAATCGACCAATCTGCTTTATAATTGTACAAGCATTTTTGAGGTAAAAATGCGATTAATTTATTAACCAGTCAAACCCCTTTCTGCAATGGAAAAAACATTAAATCAAGTGAGCGAATCTATCGACAAAAATGAAGAGAATTTATCTGCTTCAACTCCAAAAAATGACAAAAATGGACCAAAAGTGTTCACTTTTGATGAAGCTTTAATTGAAGCTACAAAATATTTTAATGGAGATGAATTGGCGGCAAATGTTTGGATAAACAAATATGCCTTAAAAGATTCGGAAGGGAATATTTACGAAAGTAATCCTGACCAAATGCACCGAAGATTAGCTAAAGAAATTGCAAGGGTAGAAAGTAAGTATGAAAATTCTTACAGTGAAGAAGATATATATGATGTTTTAAAGGGGTTTAAATACATCGTACCACAAGGTGGACCAATGACTGGTATTGGAAATGATTATCAAATAGGTTCTTTATCTAACTGTTTTGTAATTGGAAATGATGGAAGTTCTGATTCTTACGGAGGAGTAATGAAAATTGATGAAGAGCAGGTTCAATTAATGAAACGTAGAGGTGGAGTAGGGCATGATTTATCACACATCAGACCTAAAGGGAGTCCTGTAAAAAATAGTGCTTTAACTTCTACAGGAATTGTTCCGTTTATGGAAAGATATTCTAACTCAACTAGAGAGGTTGCACAAGATGGTAGAAGAGGAGCATTAATGCTTTCGGTTTCTGTAAAGCATCCAGATGCTGAGCAATTTGTTGATGCAAAAATGGATGGAACTAAAGTTACTGGAGCAAATGTTTCGGTAAGAATAGATGATGATTTTATGAAGGCTGTAAAAGCTGGAGAAGATTATAAACAACAATATCCAATTAATTCTGATACTCCAAAATATACTAGCTCAGTAAATGCTAAAAATTTATGGGATAAGATAATTCATAACGCATGGAAATCTGCTGAGCCAGGAATTTTATTTTGGGATACAGTAACTAATGAATCTATTCCAGATTGTTATGCTGATTTAGGATTTAGAACAGTATCAACTAACCCTTGTGGCGAGATTCCTTTATGTCCTTATGATAGTTGCAGATTGTTAGCTGTAAATCTTTACAGTTATGTAGAAAATCCATTTACTGAAGGGGCAACATTTAACTACGAAAAGTTTAATAAACACGTAGGAATGGCTCAAAGAATAATGGATGATATTGTTGATTTAGAATTAGAGAAAGTAAATAAGATAATTGAAAAAATAGAATCTGATCCTGAAACAGAAGAAGTAAAAAGAGTAGAGTTAAACCTTTGGAAAAAAATTAAAACTAAAGCAATACAAGGAAGAAGAACAGGAGTTGGAATTACTGCTGAGGGTGATATGTTAGCTGCTTTAAATTATAAGTACGGAACTCCAGAGGCTACTAGTTTTTCTACAGATATACATAAGAAATTAGCTTTAGCAGCTTACCGTTCTTCGGTAGATATGGCTAGAGATAGAGGTTCTTTCCCTATTTACGATTCTATTAGAGAAGAGAAAAACCCAATGATTAACCGTATTAAAGAAGCAGATGAGCAGCTTTATAATGATATGGTAAAATATGGGAGAAGAAACATTGCTTTATTAACCATTGCTCCTACAGGAACAACAAGTTTAATGACTCAAACTTCTTCAGGTATTGAACCAGTATTTATGGTTTCTTATAAACGTAGAAGAAAAGTAAATCCTAATGATGCAAAAGTAAAAGTTGATTTTGTTGATGAGGTAGGAGATTCTTGGGAAGAGTACAATGTATTCCATCACAAATTTAATACTTGGTTAGAAGTTAATGGGTATGATGTTGATGAGGTATCTACTATGAGTAATGATGAGCTAAATACAATTATTGCAAAATCACCTTATCATGGAGCAACAGCAAACGATGTTGATTGGGTAGAAAAAGTAAACTTACAAGGTTCAGTACAAAAATGGATTGATCATTCTATTAGTGTAACAGTAAATGTTCCTAACGATTGCCCAGAAGAAATGGTGAGTAAAATTTACTTAACAGGATGGGAAAGTGGATGTAAAGGTATTACTGTTTATAGAGATGGTTCAAGAAGTGGGGTATTGATTTCTAATGATGAAAAGAAAGAAGAAAAAGAAGATGTAGTTGCACAATTTTCAGAAACTACGGCTCCAAAACGACCAGAAAAATTAGAGGCAGAAATTATTCAGTTTAATAACGAAAGTGAAAAGTGGATTGCCGTAATAGGGTTGTTAGATGGAAGACCTTATGAAATATTTACGGGTGGGGCAGAAGAGTCGTTTGCTATTTTATCTCACGTTCAAAATGGATGGGTAATAAAAAGTAAATCAGAAGATGGTAAAACGCGATATGATTTTCAATATGAAGATAGCCATGGGTACAAAACTACAATTGAAGGATTATCGAGAACCTTTAATAAAGAATATTGGAACTATGCTAAATTAATTTCAGGGGTTTTAAGACATGGTATGCCATTAAGTTTTGTGGTTGATATGGTAAACAATTTACACTTAAACGATGAAACATTAAATACATGGAAAAAAGGTGTTGCTCGTTCATTAAAGAAGTTTATTCCTGATGGAACTAAGCCAGCAGAAAATACTTGTCCGAGTTGTAAAGAACCATCTTTGGTTTATGAAGAAGGTTGCTTAAACTGCAAAAGCTGCGGACATTCAAAATGTGGTTAACATTATATTATTTGTAAACAAAAAGCTCTGCTGAATTTTCAACAGAGCTTTTTTTGTGGTTTTACATCCCCAAAGCAAAATCTATATAACTATAAAAATCGCTAGGGTTACCATTTATAAAATTTGAAGAGCGTTCATGACCTAAGCGAACAATTACAATGTTTTTTTCCGGAATCATAATGGTGTATTGCCCTAAAATCCCTCTAAAAAAATAAATGTCTAAATCTTTATAGTAAGCAGTCCATATTTGGTAGCCATAAAAATCAACAGGTTTACCGTTAGCTTTTAAATGATAGGCGGGTGTTGTGGCTTCTTTAATATAACTTTCTTTAATAACACGCTCTCCATTCCACATTCCATTGTTTAATAAAAGCTGCCCTATTTTAGCATAATCTCTGGCATTAGAGTAAAAACAACAGTAAGCTTTTTCTGTTCCGTTTTCTTTATCTAAGGTCCATAAAGCATTGTTTTTAGCTCCAATTTTTTTCCAAATTTTATCGCTAAAATATTCTGCTATAGATTGCCCTGTAACTTTTTCAATAATAAAACCTAAAATTATGGTGTTACCACCTAAATAAGTCCATTCTTTTCCTGGTGTAGAAGCTACCTTATAATCTTTATTTAATTCTTTTAAATCTGTTCCGTAATAAGCTTTAGCCATGTGTCCGAAAGGACTGTTGTAACTTTCGTCAAAATCGATACCCGAACTCATCGTTAATAAATTTTTTATGGTAAGTTCAGGATTGTTTTTGTATTGTGGTAAGTAATCACCAACAGGATCGTTTACGCTACTTATTTTACCTTCTTGTATAGCAATTCCTATTAATAAACCAATATAGCTTTTAGCCATCGAAAACGAATTGGATTGAGAATCTTCATTATATTCATCCCAATATTCTTCGTGTATTAATTCATTATCTTTTACAATTACAAAGGCAGCAGGATTGTGTTTTTCTATTTCTTGGTGGAGTTTTTCGTTTTGATATTGATTGTACTTTTTCGAAACTTTCCAAGTTTGATGTTCTTTGGTAGGGATTTCTCTATTTTCAAAATATTGGTAATCATCTATACTTGGACCTGTTCTGCCAAGCAAGTATGTTGTGCTAACGGCTTTAAATAAATGACTATGACCAGTTATTACAGCTAATAAAGATGTTGTAGCAATTAAAATAATAAGTGTAAGGAAAAAGCGTTTTAAAAATTTCATAAAGTAAATTGGGCTAAACCAATTCAGCTTCAAATAGCTGAACGAAGTGTTTTTTTAATTTTTCTTTCACTTCGTTTACGTCAATTTTTCGATTAAGTTCTTTTTCTAAAGAAGTAACTTGTTTATCGGTAATTCCACAAGGAACAATGTTGTTAAAATAATCTAAGTTGGGGTTAATGTTAAATGCAAAACCATGCATAGTTACCCAACGGCTACACCTTACTCCCATAGCACAAATTTTACGAGCTTTAAGCGGATTATCAGCATCTATCCAAACACCAGTATAGCCTTCATAGCGTTCTGCTTTTATGTTGTATTCGGCTAAAGTTCTAATAATCATTTCTTCTAAAAACCTCAGGTATTTATGAATATCGGTAAAGAAAAAATCTAAATCTAAAATTGGATAGCCTACAATTTGCCCTGGTCCATGATAGGTTATATCTCCACCTCTGTTTATTTTGTAATAAGTAGCTCCTTTTTGTTTTAATAAGGCCTCAGAAAGTAATAAATGACTTTCATCTCCGCTCTTACCCAAGGTATAAACGTGAGGATGCTCGCAAAAAATTAAATGATTTTTGGTTGGTGTAATAACTTTTTCGGCTTTGCGATTTTCAATTTTAGCATCAACATTAAATTTAAAAAGCTCTTCTTGAAAGTCCCAAGCTTCTTTGTAGTCAATTAACCCTAAATCTTGAAAATGAACTCTGCTCATTAAAATCAATAATTATCAGTGGCGATTCGCCACTATATTTTAGCTAACTCATTTTTTAAATGAGTAATCACATCAACTTCAACCACATCAACACCATTTTTTTCTGATAAAAAGAAAGAAATCCAATCTCCTAAATGGATAAGGTAAAGGGATTTTTCTAATTGAGAATTACCTTTAGAATAAATTTCTACTATGGTAGAAGTATATTTTTCAAAAACAGTTTTATTTACTTCCATACGTTTTTGTATACGGTAATAATCATCATCATTTCTAAAAATAACAACAGCTAAATTTTCGTTTTTTGTTCTCCATCCAACCAATTCGTTGTGGTTCATTTCCGGTATAACATGGTGCCAGCAAAGCATTTTGCTATTTTCGTTTATTTGCTGACGAAAACGAACAGCAACACCTTCGTAATTAGCATCAGCATAAATAACAGGTGTTTTACCCACTAATTTTTCGGTAATGTTTTTAGCTTCAGTTATAATGTTGTTTTCTTCTTGGTTAATGGTAGCAATAGCATTGTTAAACTCAGAAGTAAAATCTTTCTCAACAATACCATAATGGTTTAGCACAGTAAATAATGTAGGAAAAGCTAATCCAAAAGCTCCTCTTGGTGGGTGTCCTCCAGGAATAATAATATGATTGTAATTATTTTGCTGAGCAATTTCTTGCAATTTTCCGCCAGAAGTAATGCAAGAAATCTCTGCATTTTTAGCTTGAGCTTGCTCTAACATTTCTAAACTTTCTTCTGTATTACCGGAATAAGAGCAAGCAATTACTAAAGTATTTTCGCTAACAAAAGCAGGTATCTTATAATCTTTATTTATGGTAATAGGGCAATTAGCGTAAGGAGCTACAACTTGAGCTACAACTGTTCCACCAATACCCGAACCGCCTAATCCACATATTAAAACATTGTTAATTTTTTTTGAGTTAGGAGAAAGGTTTGCATTTTTTCCAATAGCTAAAGCATCGGTAATGTGTTGTGTAAAATCTTCTATTCTTGTCTTCATCTATTCTAATTAGGACGGTAAAAATAAGAATTTCTATTGTTCTAATCTATTTGCTATGCTTTAGGAATAGTTATATTTGTGTTTTATGCAAAACAAGGTTAAAATATTAGTGATTCGTTTCAGCTCTATTGGCGATATAGTTTTAACCACACCTGTTTTAAGATGTTTAAAAAATCAGTTGGATGGCGATGTAGAATTACATTACTTAACCAAAAAACAATACGCTACAATTTTAGAAAACAATCCTAATGTAAATAAGGTTTACACGATTGAAAAAAGTACAAATGAGGTAATAGATGAACTTAAAAATGAACATTACGATTATGTAGTTGATTTGCATAAAAACCTACGTTCTAATAGAGTAAAAAAAGGTTTAAAAGTGCTTTCGTTTAGTTTTGACAAACTAAATTACCAAAAGTGGTTGCTAACTAATTTTAAAATAAATAAACTGCCTAAAATTCATATTGTAGAGCGTTACTTAAATGCGGTAAAAGCTTTAGGTATAGAAAATGATAATAAAGGTTTGGAGTACTATATTCCTGAAAAAGATGAGCTAAGTTTAACAGAATTACCAGTAAAACATCAAAACGGATACATTGCTTTTGCAGTAGGAGCACAACATGCTACCAAGCGATTGCCAACACACAAAATAATTGAAATTTGTAAACAAATAAATCAGCCAATTGTATTGTTAGGTGGTAAGGAAGATGAAGCAAATGCTAACAAAATTGTACAACAATGTGGCGAGTTAGTTTATAGTGCTTGCGGAAAATTTAACTTAAATCAATCAGCATCATTAGTAAAACAAGCAAAAAGCATAATAACACACGATACAGGTTTAATGCACATTGCAGCAGCTTTAGGGGTAAAAACTATTTCTGTTTGGGGTAATACTGTTCCAAATTTTGGTATGTATCCTTACTTTCCTGAAAACTCTAAACAGTTTACTATTGTAGAAAACAACAATTTAAGTTGCCGACCATGTTCTAAAATTGGACATGATAAATGTCCGAAAAAACATTTTAAGTGTATGGAAGAAATTGATGTAAATGAAATCGTTTCTGTCGCTATTAATTAAGCAGGAACAAAAATTAAAGTGGTGGTAATTAAATCGCCATTTTGATATTCTAATTTAAACTGCTCTTTAGTTAAACCTTTAGCTTTACTCCAATTTACTTTTAGTTTAGATTTTGTTTTATCTACTTTAACAATTACCGCTTTACCTGCCGACCAAGTTCCTTCAACATGTAAACCTTCCATTATTCCTGTAAACTTACCATCGTTAGTAAACTCTAACCAATCTCCTTTCTGGTTGTCCATTGGGTCGTATTCTTGTCCAAAATCAATAACCTTACTTAAAGTCCATTTCTTGGTAAGTAACTCTTTTTTTGTTTGGCTAAAAGCTATTGTGCTGATTAGTAAAAAAGTAATGATTAGTGTGTTTTTCATGGTTATTGTTTTATAATCTTTTCAGTAAACACTCCTTTATCAGTTTCTACTTTCACAAAGTATAAACCACTAGGGGCATCTAAATTAATTTCAATTAATTCGTTGGAAGTATATTGTTTGTTAAATATTGTTTTTCCAGTAATGCTGTAGATAGAAATTATAGATTCATCATTATTATATAATTCAATATTAAATTGTCCAATAGTTGGGTTAGGGTAAATATTAAAATTAGTTTGTGATAAATTTTCAATACCTACATGACATGCGGAGCAGCTTGAAGAAAAAGTAACCCCTGGATCCGCAAATGTAATCCAGTTTGTATTAGAAAAAGAAGGGTTATCTACTTCAATACAGGTAAGATTTGGGTTTGTTTTAAAATCTAATATTGACATGTTTATATTATTTCCATTTTTAGCATTCAAACAAGTCAAAATATTATTTTGACAAAACAGTAAATATAAAGATGGGTTTTGGGAGATATCAATGTAAGTTAAATAATTGTTTTGGCAACGAAGTTGATCTAGACTAGCAGTTTGTGGTAAAACTAAGCTTGTTAAAAAGTTATTTTCGGTTTCAACTTTTTCTAATAAGATATTTTGGGATAGATTTAATGAGTTTAATTGATTATCTCTACATTTTAATTCCTTTAAAATAGTATTATTTGAAAGGTTTAAAGTATCAATGCTATTTAACTCACAACGTAATTCAATTAAGTTCGTATTTTGAGTTAAATCTATACTGTCAGGAGGTTAGAAAAAGCTAGTAAATTAGTAAGATTAGTATTTTGTGTAAGATTAATAGAAGATAGTTGACAGTTGGAACAGTTAAATTCAAGTAGCGCTGTGTTTTGAGTAACATCTATTGATCCAATTGAATTTAAAGCAACAATTAACTCTGTTAGTATTGTGTTATTTGTAACATCAATATTCGTTAGTAAATTACTTGAGCAGTCGAAAAAAAGTAAATTTGGATTTTGACTGACGTCAATGGTAGATAAAGAATTACCATCACAATCTAACTCAATTAAAGCAGTATTTTGTGTGACATTTAAAATGGAAAGGTTGTTATCATTAATTAATAGTTTTTCTAATAACAGATTTTGAGTTACGTCAATGCTGTCTAAGTTATTATTATAACAAAATAAGATTTCTAGGTTTTGATTTTGAGTAACATTAAGTGTAGTGATTTGATTACTTTGACACCAAAGTTCTTGTAATGCAATAAAGTCTTCAATTCCTGTCATATTTACTATGGTTCCATTATTAACTTTTAAAGAAGTAACAGTGTCAATATTTGCTGTAGGTACAATTCCATCAACAACTCCAACATCTAAACCTAGGTTAATAAGTTCTTGTTCAAAAACAGCATCAGGAATTGAAGTATTTTGAGCAATTGTTAAAGAAGATGAAAAAATAAAGAGATAAATTAGGTGTTTCATGATAGTGTGGTGTTTCTGAAAGAGGAAAAAAGTGGGCAAGCTACTTACATCGCACCGCTACAACCGCCTATCCTTGCTCTGTTCCCAGCCTGGGGAGTTCAGCAGGAGCTGGTCGTATAAGACTTGCCCACTGCAAAAGTAGAAATATCTTTTAAACTGAGCATTTATTCTAACTAAATTTTATCACTTTGTTAGGCTATTCTTGATTTAAGAATTTTTAAGGCTTTTGCTATCTAACTTTTATTATCTTTGGCAGCTATGAGTCAAGAGTTAGACATATCTATTGTTATACCTTTATATAATGAGGAGGAATCGCTAAAAGAATTATGCGATTGGATAGGTAAAGTAATGCACGACAATAAATTTAGTTACGATGTAATTTTTGTTGATGATGGAAGTACAGATAGTTCTTGGCAAGTAATAGAGCAGCTTAAAGCAGAAAATCCAAATGTAAAAGGGATAAAGTTTAGACGAAACTATGGGAAATCAGCAGGGTTAAATGTTGGTTTTGCAGCAGTAGAAGGCAATGTAGTTTTTACTATGGATGCCGATTTACAAGATAGTCCAGATGAGTTACCAGAAATGTATAAGATGATTACCGAACAAGGGTTAGATTTGGTTTCTGGGTGGAAAAAGAAGCGTTACGATCCTTTATCTAAAACAATACCAACCAAATTGTTTAATGCAGCAACCCGAAAAATGTCGGGCATAAAAAACCTACACGATTTTAATTGTGGTTTAAAAGCTTATCGTAAAGATGTGGTTAAAACCATAGAAGTTTATGGCGAAATGCATCGTTATATTCCTGTAATTGCTAAATGGGCAGGTTTTTCTAAAATTGAAGAAAAAGTAGTTCAGCACAGAGAACGGAAATATGGGGTAACCAAATTTGGATTAGAACGATTTGTTAATGGGTTTTTAGATTTAATGTCGATAACCTTTATTTCTAAGTTTGGAAAACGACCAATGCACTTGTTTGGAACACTAGGGACAATTATGTTTTTAGTAGGTTTTTTAAGTGCCATTTTTATTGGAGCAATGAAATTGTACCGATTAAGTAGAGGCATTAAAACCATTTTGGTAACAGATAGTCCTTATTTTTATATTGCTTTAACCTGTATGGTTTTAGGTACACTTTTATTTATTGCAGGCTTCTTAGGTGAGCTTATTGCTAGAAGTTCTGTAAATAGAAATCAATATAACATCGAAAAAGAGATTTAAGCTAATGAAAGTTACTTTAGTCGGAACAGCACATCCTTTTAGAGGAGGAATAGCCGTTTTTATTGAACGACTAGCAAGAGCTTTTAAGCAAAATAAGGATGAAGTAAGGATTAGCACTTTTACTTTGCAATACCCTAAAATTCTTTTTCCTGGGGAAACACAATTGTCTTCAAGTCCAAAACCAACTGATTTAAACATTACCCAAGAAGTAAATTCTATTAATCCGTTTAATTGGATTAAAGTGGGAAACAAAATCCGTAAAGAAAAACCCGATTTGGTGATTTTTAAATACTGGATACCTTTTATGGCTCCAAGTTTAGGGACTATTGCTCGAAGAATTAGGAAGAATAAGCACACTAAAGTTATTGTAGTAGTAGATAATATTATTCCGCACGAAAAACGCTTTGGTGATAATGTCTTGAACAAGTATTTTGTAAAAAGTGTAGATGCATTTGTAGCTATGTCGCAAAGTGTGTTAGACGATTTAAAAACTTTCGATAATCAAAAACCTAAATTACTTTCTCCACATCCATTGTATGATAATTTTGGAAAATCAAAAACTAGAGAGGAAGCGTTAAACAGTTTAGGTTTAGATACACAGTATAATTACATGCTGTTTTTTGGAATAATTCGTCAGTATAAAGGCTTGGATATTTTGCTAAAAGCTTTTGCTGATAAGCGATTAAATAATGGTAAAAACAAATTGATTGTTGCTGGAGAGTTTTATGAAGATGATACTGTTTACCAAGATTTAATAAAAAAACATCAATTGCAAGATGCTATCGTTTTAGCAACTAAATTTATTCCTGATGAAGAAGTAGTAAACTATTTTTGTGCTGCCGATATTATTGTTCAACCCTACAAACACGCCACGCAGAGTGGTGTAACCCAAATTGCTTATCATTTTGAAAAACCAATGTTAGTAACCGATGTAGGAGGATTAAAAGAGATAGTTCCGCACAATAAAGTAGGTTATGTAACCAATCCAAACGAACAAGAAGTAGCCGATGCTTTGGTTGATTTTTATGATAATAATCGTTCGGAAGAATTTATTGCTGGTGTAAAAGATGAAAAACAAAAATACACTTGGCAAACTATGATTGATGGTATTAATAAATTGTATCACCAAACAAAATAATTAACTTTCCGTTTTTAAAGTATTTTATGTACAGAAGCCGAGCACCCTTACGATTAGGATTAGCAGGAGGAGGAACAGATGTTAGTCCTTACTCTGATGAATTTGGAGGAGCAATTTTAAATGCAACCATCAATTTATACTCTTATGCTGTTATATCAGAGCGAACTGATGGTAAAATAGTATTTAAGGCAGAAGATAGAAATGAAGCTTTTGAAACGGAATCGATTGATGAAATTCAACCTGATGGATTATTAGATTTACACAAAGGAGTTTATAACAGAATTGTAAAGCAATTTACCAATAAACCACTTTCTTTTGAATTAACCACTTATTCTGATGCACCTGCAGGTTCTGGTTTAGGAACATCATCTACGATGGTAGTAGCCATTATTGGAGCTTTTGTAGAGTGGTTAAAATTGCCTTTGGGCGAATACGATATTGCCAAATTAGCTTACGAAATTGAGCGAGAAGATTTAGCAATGGCAGGAGGGAAACAAGACCAATATGCCGCAACATTTGGAGGAGTTAATTTTATGGAGTTTTCTAACGATAATAAAGTAATTGTAAATCCATTAAGAATAAAAGATGAGGTGCTTTACGAATTAGAAAATAACTTAGTATTATACAATACAGCAACAAGTAGAGTGTCTGCTAAAATAATTGAAAGTCAAACCGATAACGTGAAGAAAAACAGAGCTACCTCTATTGAAGCTATGGATAAATTAAAAGAGCAAGCTTTTAGAATGAAAGAAGTAATGCTTACTGGAAATTTAGACGAAATTGGAGAGATTTTAGATTTTGGTTGGAAGTTTAAAAAGCAATTAGCCGAAGGAATTACCAATCCTCAAATAGATGAAATTTATGAAGCTGCCAAAAATAATGGGGCTATGGGAGGTAAAATTTCTGGAGCTGGAGGAGGAGGTTTTTTCTTTTTTTATTGCCCTAACAATTCTCGTTATAAAGTAATACAATCCTTACAAAAATTTGGTGGTAGAGTGCGTAAATATCATTTTACAGCAGAAGGTTTAACCACTTGGAATACTCAAAATTTGAAATGACCAATGAAGCCATTATATTAGCTGGAGGCTTTGGAACTCGATTAGCAAGTGTGGTAGATGTGCCTAAACCAATGGCACCAATTAATGACATTCCTTTTTTAGAATACATTTTAAATTATTTAGCCAAACATCACATTACTAAAATACATTTGGCAGTGGGTTATAAATACCAAGTAATAGTTGATTATTTTGGAGATAACTACGAAGGTTTGGAATTAAACTATGTAATTGAAGATACACCTCTAGGAACAGGAGGGGCGGTAAAACAAGCCTTAGAAAAAGTTATCTCTGATGAGGTTTTTATTATTAATGGAGATACTTTTTTTGATGTGGATTTAGCTCAAATGGCTCAACAGTTTGAGCAAAAACATGCAAGCGTTTCTTTAGGATTAAAACCAATGCAAAATTTTGATAGGTATGGAGTAGTAGAAGTTGATGAAAACGAGCGAATATTAGCTTTTCAAGAGAAAAAATATTGTGAAAGTGGAGCAATTAATGGCGGTATTTATTTATTAAAAACAAACATTTTTGAAGGGTTAGATTTTCCAGAACAATTCTCGTTAGAGCAAGATTACTTTGATAAATACTGTTCTAAATCTGACTTTTTTGCTTTTACAAGCGATACTTATTTTATCGATATCGGTATTCCTACCGATTATGCAAAAGCACAAGAAGAGTTGCCTAGTTTGTTTTTGTAGTTTCTGTTTCTGGTTCCCCGATTTCTCGGGGAATGGGATCATATCAGTTTCCCGTGAAGACGGGAATCCAGAGGAGATAAATATTGATGTTTTAGATGAGTTCTGGCTTATATAGGAACATACTAACGGATAATAACTTAAATCAAAACAAATTTTTACTAATCAACCTTTCAACTTGATTTTTTAATTCTTGTTGGTTAGTTGTTGTAATGTTTATTAATCGGTAAGGTTCGTTTCCTATTGCTGTTTTCCAACGCCAATCTAATTGGCTAATAGTTTTGTCCTTACCGTTATCAAACCACCAAGCTGTTTGTAATACTTCATCCTCTTTTTTTAGTTGGGCGGTGTAAATAGTATAATGGTTATGTTTTTCGGTTTTAATATTAATAAACTCATACCCACTACCTCTCCAACAAATTGTTGGGCTGTGGTCTGGACCAAGAACATGGCAACTAGGCTTAATGTAAATTAAAGCATTATCATTTTTAAATTTTACCACATTATTTTCAGTTATTGTTTTATTAAAATCGGCTAGTTCAATTTTATTACTTTTTTTATCGCTATCATTGTTTCTATAATTATCTCTGTTAAAGTTTAAATAAGCCATTATAGCAATTAATCCAAAAGTCATAACTGAAGAAAATTTTTGGTTAACACTTCTCTTTTTAGTAGAAACAATAGGCTTGTTTTTATCTCTTTTTATTATCCATTTTGTAATAAAATACATGGGTAAAATAAAGTAACATCCAAAGCATAATATTCCAATTAATTCATGACTAGCAGTTTCTGGTTTTGCTTGAAGAATAACGATAAGAACAATTCTAAAGAGGTTAACTAAAATGATAAAAATGCTGCTTAGCGTAAGAATGCCTATTACTTTTAAAAAGCTTAATTTTTTAATGAATTTTTTCTCAAAGAAACTAATAAAAAGCAAAGTTGTGGCATAAGCATAGCCCACCATTTTTAATCCCATACATTCAGGATCAACCGAAAATAGTTGGTTGTTGATGATAATGTTATTTCCATTGTTACTTACATTATCTAAAACAATTGATAGTATGGCAGTAGCTGCATCGGTAATTAATAACCTTGCAGGAAATCCAAAAACATTAAAAATAAAATAAGAATAAGGCGAAATTAATAAGATGATAAAAAGAGGTAAATAATTAATTTTTCCAATGTTACTTTCTATTAAAAACAAGATAAATGTTGAAAATGAAAGGAAAAATAGAATTTGAAGTTTAAAGAAAAAATAGAGTATAATTAACGCTAAACTAATCCATACAAATCTTAACCTTTTTTGATTTTTATTAATGGTAAATAAAAATGGACTCATCAATAAAAAAACAAATAACGATGTATTTGGGTTTAAATAAAAAAGAAGATTTTGTACACTCAAAGCAGTAACAAGTACTGCTAAGAGTATAGTTTGTAAAACTTTGTTTTCTAATATGGTTTTAAAAATATTCATAATTTATTTCCCTCCTTGGAGGGGCTAGGGGTGGGTTTTGTTGAAATGAACATTTCTTTTATTTACCCACCTCATGCTCCTCCCAAGAGGAGATTTTTTTGTTGTCCATTTCAACAAAACCTATTATTACATTTATGCAGTTAAACTTCTTTTTTTCTTGTAGTACAAATAACCAAGAGTTAGTGTTAACAAAATAATTAATGCCCATTCGTGTGGTTCTGGTACTGCCCCTGCCGATTGTGTTGAAGCATTATTTAAACTGTTTTTGTTTTTCTTTATATCAAACCTGTCGTAATCGTTTAAAGTTTCTAACACAATTAAGCTCGATACTGGAGAAACGATGTAGGCTTCATTAGCGATATCAATTAAGCTTTCTTCAATAAAATTGCCAGAGGTAAAGTAATTTCTACCGCACTCTTGCATAATCTTATTGTAAGCAAACAACCTTAATAAATGATCTGGTGCTTGTGATTGACTTGTGTTGGTATCTCTAAGAATAAGCGTATTTGCAATGCCTAATTTTACAGTGTTTTTATTTTGATTATCACTAATAAAAGCATTGTTTTTAATGTAGTTTTTTAGCTGAACCGTATTTCCAGCAGCATAATTAAACACCTGAAATTCTTTTAATGTTTTAAGGTATGGAGATATTTCATTAGATAAGTTATAAAGGTTTATTCTGTTTTTTCTTTCTGCTAAATAATCTTTTAAATCATCAACAAAACCTGCTCTATTCAAATCTTTAAGCATTGGTGCAACGGTGTTTGATTTGCTAATTAGCATAGCGTGTTTTTCATTTTTAATTTTATCGATAGGAAACAAACTGAAATTAAGCGAGTTTAAAGTTTCAAATAGTTGGTCTTTATTACCTTCATTTAACTCATAAAGTCTATCATAAAAAACATAAGCTTTTTTGTTTTTTACTAAGCTCCAAACTTGCTCAAACTCATCATCACTCCAAGTTTTATTTATGTCTAAGTAAAAAGTGCTTAAATCGGTTTTGGTTAATTGTGGTTTTGCTTCTGCTAATCGATAGCTTTTTCCATTAAACGAAAAAGGTAGAGTTGATAATTTGGTAGCGTCACAATTTATTTCCCAGTACGATTTATAATTACCATCGTATTGAAATTTGTTAGGCAAAATCTCTTCAAAACCAAGTGGTAAATCAGCATTGATGTTAGCATCAGTTTTAAATTCTACAACGGTAGTTTCTAAAGCACTATTTGCATCAGGACCTTCAAAGTATATGTTTTCTAAAACTAATTTGTTGCCCACCTTTTTTAAAGGAGAGGTAATGCCAATTTTAAACATTCGTTCTTCTTCTTGTGTACACGGAAAAACATAAACGGTAATGGTATTTCCTTCTTGCCAATGCATAATTGAAGGGTCTCTTCTTTCAACACCAACAATGGTTGTATAAGCACTATCTGCTTTGCTTTTTGTGGTAAGTCTAGATTTTTCTTCCTTACCATCAATCCATAAAGAAAGTGATGTTGCTACAGAACCTTCTGGTAAATGAAAGGTGTATAAGGCTTCTTCTTGTCTTTGCCAGTTACTTTGTTGGTAGTTATTTTTAATCCGTAATATTTTTTCAGCGTAAGCTAAACGATATTCAGGAAAAACCTGAATGTTTGAAATTACACTTGTTGTAGAGAGGTGTTTACCAGACCAAAGTTTACGTTTTGTTTGGTGACGTAAATCGTATTTAGATTCTAAGATTTTTATTCTATCCTGGCTTCCTAAATTAATATCGCCCATTAATTCAGAACCGATAGAAACAAGTGGGTTGTGAATTTTAGTTTCAGTTAAAGAATTGCTAATACCAAAACCCATCCCAAAATCACTAAACATTCGGTTTTGGTAAACTAAATCTCCTTTTAAAATTTGTTCGGTAAACAAATCATTATCTAATTCTTGACTTAATAAAACCCAACTAGGTAAATTGTTATCTGGTCGGGTAACAACAGATGCATGTGTTTTATGAATTAATTTTTTGGTGCTATTCCATTTAATACAATAAGTAGTAATTACAAGTAAAGGAATTAAAACACCACTATAAAAAGCAGCCTTTTCGGCAAAAGTTTTGGCTCTTTTAATAAACTGAACTATCATGGTAGTTAGCATAATTGCAGGAACTAAAAGGTGTAATGATAATCCAAAAAATATAGCTGCAATAACGCCTAAAGGAGCATAAGGTAAAAGATAAACTGTAAAGTATAAGGACAGCATTGCCCCTAAACCTAAAAGAAAGTAATTAGCAATTTTTAATGCTTTAGAAAAGTATTCGTGAAAGCATAGCCCAAGAAGTGAAATATGCATTAAAATAATGTAAATGTTTACCCAAGTTTCAAATTTTGCGAAAATAGGAACGGGATAATTTATGGTATAACAGCTTATGGAAAAGAGGGTGATGGCACAAATAAATCGTTTGTAATTGTATTGCGAAAATTTGAACCAAACTTTAATAATTCCCATAAAAAATACACCTAAAAAATAGGCTAGGGCTATTACATAGTTTACATAGTAAATGGCATCATCTTCCATAAAAGAGGTAAAGGTGTTATCTCTTTTATAGCTTAAAAATAAATGAAAGAGGAATGAAATTACGATTAGAATAATTCCAATACGGAAACTTCTATCTTTAAGGGTTAGGTTTTCTGTTTTCATAATAAAGGTTTTAACTGTTTATATTTTTAATTATTGTTAAGAATTAATTTTTGAGTGTTTTTATGAATTAGAATTAGTGGTATTAAACCGATTGCTCCAAAACTGCAATCTATTAATTGCCAGAATAAAGGAATGTCTCTAACATAACCCGCAATTATGGCTACAGGAAATATTAGCAAACAGGCTATAATCCCTGTTTTGGTAACCCAAATATTTTTAATGGGATCTTTATAAACACCAATAAAAAAAATGCTAATTATGATGTGAGCAAAGGCTAACCAATCGGTACCATAAGCTAAAAATGAATAGTTGACATTAATGTAGTTGATGGCTTCATTAACTTCAAAAATCCATAAGTTAAAAGCACCTAAACTACTGTTTTCGGTTAGCCATTTGGTAATTAAGTTTAATTCGGTTTGTAATGGAAATGCAGTTACTCCGCTTAAAATTAATAGCGTAATAAATATTGCTACAGTTCTTTTTATTTGTTTTAATAATTGAGGTTTGGTTTTCATAATAAGAAAGGTTTAAGATTAGTTTGATTTAACCTGATTTTGTTTTTTATTGTATTTAGTGGTTCTGCAAGTAAGTTTTTAATGTTAAGGTTATAAACAGGGTTAGTGTTTTTACCTTTGTTGTAAGATTTAAAGTAGAGTTGATAATATTCGGGAACTAATAAAAAGCCAACACTAATAACAGCATACATGTAAATACTTTTTTTGCCATTTCCCCAAAAGAAATATTGAAGTGCAATTTCTTGTTCAACACTTGTTCCAAATTCTGTTATTACATGGTAAGCATCGTGTTTTTCAAGTTTTGGAATTAAACTAAATTGATTAGTATCTAAAAATTTACCCAATTCGCTGCCCAAGCTATCTTTAGGAAATTCTAATAAATCATTGGTAGATAAGTTCCAAGCTTCATTCTTTTTAAAGTATTTGGCATAAGGCAATTTTGTTACATCAAACAACCAAATGCATATTTTTTTTCTTAGATTCATATTATTATTTTAAAAAGTACTTTGAATTACAAAGCAATGATATAAAAAAAATTAAGTATTCTTCTTTAATAAATTTTCAAGAGCAGTTAAGTGTTCTTTAAAAGCTTTTTTTCCAAGCTTAGTTGCTCCAAAAGAAGTTTTAGGTTTTTTGCCTACAAACTCTTTACGCACTTCAATGTATTCGTTTTTTTCTAAGCCATTAATATGACTAGCTAAATTTCCATCAGTAACACCTAACAATTCCTTTAGTGTATTAAAGTCTATCCAGTCGTTAACCATTAGTACCGACATAATTCCAAGTCTAACCCTGCTTTCAAATATTTTATTTAATCCTTCTATCATTTTTATCGAAAACTAAATCAGCTTCTGTTGTATTTAAAGTGCATTAAAGTACCATAAACAATATGAAGAATGCCAAAACCTATTGCCCAAAATAATAATCCTTTTCCTACAAAAACGGCACTAATTAACCCTAAAATTATTTCTAAAATACCCAAGTATTTAATATCATTTAAAGTGTATTTTGAAGCATTTACTAAAGCCAAGCCATAAAATATTAATGTAATAGGAGCTACTAAAACAAACAGTTGATGGTAGATAAGAATTAACCCAAAAATACCTCCAGCACAAAGAGGAATTAGTAAATTAATTAACAAAAGTTTACTGTTTTTATCCCAAATACTTTGTTTGTTCTTTTTTGTTTCTTTTATGGTAAGTAAAATCCCGGCACTAACAGAAATTATTAAAACAGCAGCAGCAATTCCTATCAGCTCTATTGTTAATGTGGTTAAATCGGTTGATGATATTGCACGAGTTGTATATCTATCAAAAGAAGTTGTGTTTAAGTAGAAGTTTAATCTTAGGTAAGCAAAAGTAGCACCTGCTAAAGCGGTTATACCAGCAACAATCCCTGATAGTCCGCTAAGTGAAATGAATTTAGAAGACCTCTCCATCAGGTTTTTAATTTCTGATAATGATTCTAAATGTTGTTTTGTATTGTCCATATAAAAAGTACTTTGAAATACAAAGTAAAATAAAATAATTGAACTATTTACAAAAAAGATTAAAAAATTAATTTACTCTAGTAACTTTAATGGCTAACTGGTAGTAATTATTAACTTCTCCAAGCACTTCGTACTCAGGATAAAAAGCTTCAGTCCATTCTTTTAAAGCTTTGTATTCGTGCATAGGCACATTAAACTCATCAAAGAAAATAATATCTCCAGGGTTTAAATAAGGCGACATCATAGTTAAAACAAACAGAGTAGCCGAATATAAATCAGCATCAAGATGAATAATTTTCTTTTTATCTGATTGATAGGTTTTTAAAAAATCGTACAATGTTTTTTGAAAAATCCCTTGATAAAATGAACATCTATCATCATTCATTTCTGGTGGTTTGTTGCCATTACTCATAGCTCCAGCTTTAAATGGTCCCCAGTCCTCAGGTAATCCAGTAAAGGTATCAAAGCCAAATAATTTGGTGTTAGGGTTTGTTAAATGTTCTGCCCACCATCTAAAAGAAGCCCCTGTTGAAACGCCAAACTCTAAATAGTCAACAGCTTCATCTTTAATTTCTTTATCAATAACATATTTAAACAGTTCAAATCTGTTTTGGTAATTGAAATTTTTGGTAGGAAAATCAGTAAATCCTAAATTTTTATTTTCACTAATCCATTTAGATAAACGCGAGAGATGACCTAAAAAAATCAATTTATCTCCTGGCAGTATCTTATGAATACCATATTTGTAGAAATAGTATTTGAATTTTCGTATACGGTTAATTTTTCTTTTCATCTAACTAGAAATAAAGTCCAAATATAACAAAAGGAAACTTCAAATCGTTACTATAAAATAGCTTGGGTATAATAATTGTAAAACGAGCTAAGTTATTTACTAATTTTGTAGTGTTATGAGATATTTAATTACCGTATTTATTTTAATTTTTAGTTTATCAGGTTTTGCTCAAGAAGAGAATAAAACTGATGCTAAAGGAAAAAAGCAAGGACTTTGGAAAAAATACCACAAAAATGGTATGCTTCGTTATACAGGTAATTTTAAAGATGATAAACCAATAGGCGTTTTTAAATATTATTATGATACTGGTGAGTTGCAAGTTAAAATGACTCATATAGGAAATAATTCTTATTCAAATACATATTACGTTACGGGAGAATTAAAAGCTACGGGTAAATATGAAAATCAAAAAAAAGACAGTATTTGGAGTTTTTATGATGAGAAAGGGTATAAAATGGCCGAAGAATTTTATTTGAGTGGCAAAAGAGAAGGAACTTGGTATGTTTATTTTCCTAACGGAAAAATTGCAGAAGAAAAAGAGTATAGTAATGATTTAGAAAATGGTAAGTGGAATAGGTATTTTATTAACGGAAAGCCAAAAATGACGGCTACCTACGTTAACGGAGTTTTAGAGGGTAGAGCAACTTATTATGGTAGGAATTATAAAAAAGCTGTTTCTGGTGTGTTTAAAAAAGATGTAAGAGAAGGGTTTTGGACTTTTTATGAGGCAGACGGTAAAACAGTAAGAAAAAAGGAACAATATAAAAATGGAGTTAGGATAGATGCTAATAAAGATGATGATGTGATTGATGATAGAGAAATAGAGTATCTGCCAGAGAGCATTTTAAGTCCAGAGAATTTTTTATCCCCAAGATAATTTTTTAACGTGAGTACAAAAGGAAAAGTGTTGGTTGCCATGAGTGGCGGAATTGATAGTTCGGTAGCTGCAATGTTATTGCACGAACAAGGTTATGAAGTAATAGGTATTACCATGAAAACATGGGATTATGCTTCATCTGGAGGAACCAGAAAAACAACGGGTTGTTGTAGTTTAGATGATATTAATGATGCTCGTATTTTAGCAGTTAATATGGGGTTTCATCACATTATATTAGACATCAGAGAAGAATTTGGAGATTACATTATTGATAATTTTGTTGATGAATATATGGCAGGAAGAACTCCAAACCCTTGTGTGTTGTGTAATACCCATATAAAATGGGATGCCTTGTTAAGAAGAGCAGACCAGTTAGGATGCGAATTTATAGCTACAGGGCATTATGCACAAGTTCGTAACGAAAATGGACGTTATATTATTTCTAAAGGTAAAGATGAAAATAAAGACCAATCATATGTCTTGTGGGGATTAACACAAGAGGCTTTAGCAAGAACTTTGTTTCCATTAGGAGGTTTTTCTAAACCTGCTATTAGAAAAATGGCGTTTGATAGAGGTTATGAAGAGCTTTCTAAAAAAGGAGAAAGTTTTGAAATATGTTTTGTGCCAGATAACGATTACAGAGGCTTTTTAAAACGTAGAGTAGAAGGTTTAGAAGAAAAGGTTGCTGGAGGAGATTTTGTAGATGTTGATGGTAAAGTTATCGGAAAACATAAAGGCTATCCTTTTTATACTATCGGGCAACGTAAAGGGTTAGAGGTGGCTTTTGGAGACCCAAGATATGTGGTTAAAATAAATGCCGAAGCAAATATTGTAGTATTAGGAACTAAGGAAGATTTGAATAAAAAAGAAGTGTTTGTTCGAAATCCTAATATTAGCAAGTTTGATAAACTTCCTAAAACAATGGAAGCTTTAAGTAAAATTAGATATAAAGATAGAGGTCAAAATAGTGAAATATCTGTTTTAGATGATGGTAGAATTAAAATTGACTTTTTTGAAGATGTGCAAGGTGTTGCACCAGGTCAGTCGGCTGTTTTTTATGATGGTAATGATTTAATAGGCGGTGGTTTTATTGATAACTAATTTTTTGTAATTATCCCCTTGAGGGGATTATAGGGGTGTTTTTTCGTAACTTTAAATTCTTGAAAACAACTATTTTCATATTATTAAGTGTAGTTTTTCTTTTTTCTTGTAAAAAAGACAGCGATGATTATGTCGCTCCAGATATTGGGCATAATTATGCAGGATTAACATTAGGAAAATATGTGGTTTACGATGTAGATTCTTTTTACTACGATGATTTTACTGGAACCATAGATACATCAATATTTAAGATAAAAGAAATAGTTGCAGAAGCTTATACCGATTTGGAAGGAGAAGAAGCATTTAAAATACATCGCTACATAAAAGAAAATGATACAACAGCTTGGGTTTTAAAAGATGTATGGAATGCCAAATTAACCCAAACAAACTTCCAAAAAGCAGAAGAAAATGTAAGATTTGTTAAGTTAATTTTTCCAGTAAGAGAAGGCAATATATGGAACGGAAATGTAATGAATAATTTATCAGAACAAGATTATACTTATGAAACTGTTGATGAATCGGATGTTATAGGAGGGATTGCTTTAAACTCGGTTTTAACGGTTAATCAGTTAGAAAATTTAAACTTAATTGAGCAACAATTGTTTAAAGAAAAGTATGCTAAAAATATAGGTATGGTTTACCGTAAAAATATGGATTTGGTAAGAGATAATTTAAATGCTCCATATCGAGGGATAGATGTAACTTATACTTTGTCATCTTTTGGAGGTTAGGAAGCTTTAACTCCAATAACACATACGTCATCAATTTGTTCTAAATCGCCTTGCCATTGGGTAATGGTTTTATCTAAATTGTCGCCTTGATCTTTCATTTCAAGGTTGTTCATTTCAATCAGTAATTCTTTAAATCGAGAGTATTTGAATTTTTTTCCTTTCGGACCACCAAACTGGTCGGCATATCCATCAGAGAATAAATAAATACAGTCATCTTTATCAAGTTGAACAATGTGGTTGTTAAATTTTATGTTGAAGTTATTCTCTCCAGAACCAATACTTATTTTATCTCCTTTTATCTCTTTTACAGTATCATCTTTAACAATGTATAATGGATTGTATGCTCCTGCAAATTGTAATGTATTGGTGTTTTTGTTTAAAGAACAAATAGCTATATCCATCCCATCTTGAATATGATTATATTCTAAGTTGTTTTGTAGTGTTTGATATACTGTTTTGTTCAGTTCCTCCAAAATTTCAGATGGTTTAGTAATGTTTAATTCATTAACGATTTTATTTAAACTATTGTATCCGATTAAGCTTAAAAAAGCTCCAGGAACTCCATGTCCTGTACAATCTACAACTGCAAATAAAATTTCATCATCTTTTTTCTCTATCCAATAAAAATCTCCACTAACAATATCTTTTGGCTTAAATAAAACGAAAGATTCTTTTAAATAGTGGTTCATTAATTTTAAATCAGGAAGTGTAGCATCTTGTATTCTTTTAGCATAATGAATACTGTCGGTTATGTGTTTGTTTTTTTCTTCAATAACTTCTTTTTGAACAACAATTTCTTGAGTTCTTTTAGCTACTTCGGCTTCCATTATTTCATAATGACGAGCATTTTCTAACGCAATTACAGTATAGTGTGCTAATGTTTTTAAATAGGTTAAGTGATGTTTGTTATAGGCGTTAGCTTCTAAAGATTGAATAGTTATTAAACCAATTACTTTATCTCCTTTTCTTAAAGGATAAAATATTAATGATAAAGGAAATTCTCCAGCAACAACAACAACTTTACTTACATAATCTTTGTAATCAACTCTATTGTCGTTTATAAAAATTTCTTTATTGTTTTTTATACACCATACCGAATAATTGTCATCATCATCCATCGATACAACAATTCCTTCATGACGTTTATTATCTTCGTAATCGTACTTGTATTCTATTTCTTGTTTATCTTCATTATATAACCTTACCCCAAATATGTTGGCATCCATTAATTGGTTTACATTTTTATATAAACGCTCGGTAACACTTTCAAAATCTAGGGTAGATATTAATTCTTGACCCATTCTTGATAAAAGTTCTGTATCAGCATAGTTTTTTTCAAGTTCAGCAGTACGTTGCTTAACTTGTTGTTCCATTCCTTCATAAATTTTTGCATTGTCTATGGCAATGGATGTATATATAGCAAGGTTTTTAATGATATTTAGGTGATAATCGGTATATGTATTATTATCGAATGATTGAACTGTAATTACACCAATTTTTTGGTTTTTATTAATTAGAGGGCAGTAAATTATAGATTGGGTATTTCCTCCAGCAACTGGAGTAGTCATTTTTGGAAAATAAGTGTTGTACTCATTATCATAGTCATTAATTAAAATGTTTTGTTGCTGATTAAAACAGACGCAAGCTAAACGATTGTCATCAGATAAATCATAGCCGCTCTCATCTAATTTATTGCCATTTTCTATATAACCTGGAAATGATAAAACATTATTTTCTTCATCCCAAATACCAATACCAAATCCATCAGCTTTCATTAGTTTGTTTACATTTTCATAGACTTTTAAATTTATTTCGCTTACCGATAAACTAGTGGTAATTTCATTTCCAATATCACTTAGTGTTTGGATGTCTTGAAAATAATTTTGTAGTTGTTCATTTTTTTGTTCAAGAAGTGCTTTTTCTTCCTGCATTTGTTCCAACCTACCTTTTAACTCAAAAGTTTTAAGTTTTTTATTTTCAGTTTCCTTATTGTAAATATCTCTAGCAGAATGGTAAGCTTTATAGTGTGAAACATAATTTTTAAAGTCTTCTAACTTTTCATAATAATCGGAAAGCAATAGATGACATTCTGCTACAATGTCATAAGCCCCAATTTCGGTTGAAATTGCAATAGATTGATTTAAAAATTTTAGAGCTAATTCTATATTGTCTTGACTTAAATAGAGTTTTCCAATATGTAAGTTGGTTTCAGCTTCACCAGATTTAAATCCAAGATTTATTCTAAGTTTTAAACTTTTGTTAAAATATATTAAAGCATTTTCAGAATCATTCTTCTTAACATATATTTCGCCAATACCATTTAAGGCATAAGCTTCTATACTTTTTTCTTCAACTTCATTGGTAACCTTTGCACATTCCATTCTATATTTTAGAGCTTCATCATAATTACCTATGTTAAAGTAAGCTTGACCAGTACTATCTAATATTTTTAGTAGAATAGCTTTATCATCAATTTTTTCGGCTATTGTTTTTCCTTTTTTTAAGTATTCAATAGCTTTTTCATTATCTCCTGTTGTAGAATATGCTAAACCAATACCATTTAAAGCATTTGCCATTCCAGAATCATAGTGAGCAGTTTCTGCTACTTTTAAAGATTCTTGAGCATAAACTATTTGTTTTTCATAATCTCCTAAAAAATAGAAAATCACACATAAATTATATATAATATCTGCTTCGTGTTTAAAATCATTTTCTTGTTGTAAAAGTTCTCTAGCAGATGATGTGTGTTCTAAGGCTTCTTCGTAATTTGATTGCCACATTTCAGCAGCACCTATATTTCCTAAAGCCCATGCAATACCATGTTGGTAATTAGCTTCTTTAGCTTTAATGAGTGTGTTTTTTGCTTCTTTAAGTGCTTGTGCAGGTTTATTGCGTACAATTTTCCAAGTAGAAATATTTTCTTGGTCAATTAATTCGAGGGTATTTTTAGTGGCAGATTGGTTCACAGATTTTTTGCTTGCGAACCAAATATAATAATTTCAAACTAAAATCTATGTTTCTAACTTAAAATCATTGTGTTATTATTTACTATTCCAACAACCTTTCCAGTTAATTCTTTTCCTATAAATGGACTGTTTTTGCTTTTAGATATAATATCCGATTTTTCTAAACACCATTTTTCAGTTGGATTAAACAACGTAAGGTTTGCTTGTTCTCCTTCTTGTATTGTTGTGTTTTTTAACCCTAAAATGGTTCTAGGAGCAGTTGTTATTTTTTCAATGTAATCTGCTAATTCTAATTTGTCATTAAGAGCTGTGTTTGCAGCAGCAAAAGAAGTTTGTAAGTTAATTATGCCAAAAGCAGCATGGTCAAATTCACATTGTTTTTCCTCAATATCTTCAGGTGTGTGGTCAGAACATATTGCATCTATTGTTCCGTCTTTTAACCCATTTATTAAAGCTTTTATATCTTCTTTAGTTCTAAGTGGAGGCATTACTTTGTAATTACTCTCAAAATCTAATAATTCTTCTTCGTTTAAAAGTAAGTGATACGAATTAACATCTGCAGTAATATTTAACCCTTTCTTTTTGGCTTCTTTTATAAGCTTAACCGATTGCTTGGTGCTTATATTGGTTAAATGAATTTTAGCGTTGCAGTATTCAGCTAAATAAATATCTCGACTTACCATTAGCTCTTCAGCTAAAGCGGGTATTCCTTTTAATCCTAGTTGGGTGCTAATTACACCTTCATTTATTTGCCCACCTTTACTCAGTTCTTTATTGTTAGGGTAGTTCATAATTAACCCTCCAAAAGATTGGCTATAAAGTAGTGCTCGGTTTAGTAAGCTTGCACTGTTTATACTTTTTTTATTGTCGGTAAAAGCTATTGCTCCTGCAGTATGCATGTCGTACATTTCTGCAATTTCTTTTCCTTCGCAGTTATGCGATAAAGCACCAGCAGGATGAGCATCTACAATATTTCCTTTCGTTTTATTTATGATGTATTCTATTCCACTTTTACTATCTGCCGAAGGTTTGGTGTCAGGCATTACTAAAACTCCTGTAAAACCACCTTTTGCAGCAGCTTTTAATCCAGTAGTTATATCTTCTTTATGTTCGTTTCCAGGGTCGCAAAAATTAGCTCTTAAATCAAACCATCCGTTAGAAACATGTAGCCCTTTATAGTTAATCTCTTTATAGTTTTTAGGGGTACTAATTGATTTGTCAATTTTAGAAATAACTCCTTTTTCAATTAAAATATCAACGGTTTTACCATTAAACTTAGAGCTTTTGTCTATTACCTTTACTGATTTAATTATGGTGTTCATTCCTTATTAATTTTTTACTTAAAAAGTTTAATTAAAGCTATTTCTACTGCTAAAAATAATAATGCCAAAATAATACAATATTTCCAATATGTTTTGCCAATATTCAATTCATTTAAAGCGGTTTTTATAGTTTCGTTAGTAGAATCAATTACACTTGCTTTGATGTTGTTATTTGCAAGCAATTCTTGTAATTCATCAGTTTTATAATAGGTTAAAATCGATTCGTTTCTGTTGTAATTGTATGCAATTCCTAATTTATTTTGAGTGTTTGATAAAGTATAATTTCCTGCTTCAGAAATATTAGAGTTTACAAAAATGGTGGTATAATTATTATTGTTTCGGGTTTGAGGAATAACATCTACTTGTTCATTTTTTATGTGATAAACATTGTCTTTGGCTGTACGGTTTAATTCTATGGTAGAATTGCTACCAATGGTATGAAACAATGGTAATTTTTGCTGACTTAACAAAGCAATATTATAAAGTGTTGGTACAAATAAAGCATGATTGCTAAAGTTGCTACTTTCTTTAGCTAAGCTTGATGTGTTTAAATAAACATTGCCATTACCTACTTTATAAGCAGCTAAAAATGGAGTGCCGTCTTTTAAACTTAATAAGTTGCTTTTAAAAGTGGTAGTACTTGTTGATAGCTTGTAATGTTGAGCAACTAAGGGTAAATTAATATTACCTTCAGGTTTTTCATCAAATACATTTTGATAAATGGGGTGGTTAAAATTAATTTCTCTTACCTTAGTTTTTGTGGTATCTTGAGCTGTAAAATAATTAACGGTTAGTAAGCTTAAAAATTCCTTGTAGCTATCAAGGTTGATGTTGTTAGAAGGTATAATTAATAAGCTTCCACCATTATCAATAAAACTTTTTAAGGCGTTAGATAACCCAGAGTTTACATCATCTAAATTATTAAGTACTACTAAGTTACTTTTCTTAATTAAAGAGTAATCGAGCTGAGATGCTTGATAGCTTTTAAAACTAAAAATGCTATCGGTATTGTAAACCGATTGTAAAGCAACATTGTTTTCATTATTATTAATGGCTAAAATATCAATGTTGTCAGATATTTTGTAAGAAAAATAAAAGGCATCGTCCATTGTAATGGGATGATCTCTTAACTCTATTTTTCCGTGCTGAATGCCACCCAATTTATTTCTATAATTTAATTTGAGTTCGGTTTTATCGTTTGCTTTTACCGAAAAACTTGCAGGAACTATATTTTGTTCGTTAATATATAGTTTAATAGGGATGTTTTCTAAATCTGTATCAGCATTGTTTTTAATACGAATGGTCAGTTCTTCGTTTTGATTAATTAAATGAGTTGGTGAACTAAACCAGCAACTATCAATGTATAGGTTGTTAGTTTCGTTAGAAGTAATAGGAGCAAAAAAAGTGTTAATAATAGTATCAGTTTTAATGTTGGCAACATCAATGGTCGATTTTTGAAAATCTGATAAAACATAAAACGATTTGTTTTTAATATCAGACGAATTTAAAGCCTCTCTAGTTCTAGAATAAACGGTAGATAGTTCTCTTGAAGCACTAAAAATTTGTATGGCTTCAATTTTATCAATAATTGCTTCATTGCTTAATAAGTGTTGATTGCCCGCATTAAAATTATTGGTGGTTAAAATAAATTTATCGGTATTTCTATAAGCATTAACAATTTCAATGGCTTTGTTTTTAGCTTCGTTTAATAACGAACCATTTTTGCCAACACTCTCCATACTAAACGAATTGTCGATATAAATTGCAACAGCATTGTTTTGGTTGGCAATGTTATTTTCTGATGCAGGAATAAAAGGTTGGGCAAAAGCCAGTACTAAAAAAGTAATGGCTAAAATTCTACTCAATAAAATTAAAAGGTGTTTAAGCTTAGATTTTGACTGGGTTTCTTGCCGAACTTCTTTTAAAAATTCAACATTAGAAAAATAAAGCTTTTTGTATTTCCTGAAATTAAATAAATGAATAATGATAGGAATCGCAATAGCGAAAAGGGCGTAGAGGAACTCTGGATAAGCAAATTTCATTAAAGCACAAAAGTAATAAAACTAATTAAGTTTATAGTAAAAAAATGATATGGTCTATTTCCTTAAATTTACCTTACATTACACTTAATGAAAAAAATATGTTTTATACTCTTCCTTTTAGGAATAACTTCTAAAGGTTTCTCTCAATCTTTTGATGCTAAAAGTGTATTTAATTCAGGAGCTACATTTGGAGTTGAGTATCTTTTTCCCTCATCAATTAATGATTCTACAGATTTTCAAATGACTAAGTACAAAATGGAGTTTGTGAAAGTGCTTAGAACTAAAGAGGTTGATTTAAATCAATTTGATATGGGGAAAGATGATGCTAAAGCAAATCAATTATTTCTTAAATCTAAGTTTAGTCTTTCTAAACCTTCGTTATCTAATGATAATTACTTTAGAGATCAATTTAAAGCAGAGTTAGAGTTAATATATATTACTGCAAGTAAAAAAAGAGGAGTATGGTTTCATGGTGCAAATGTAAATGCTGAAGAAAATAATAAAACTTTTCCTGCTGAACTATCGCCAAATTTTAGAGCTTACTCAGTTTATATTCATGCTAAAAATTTAGATTTTATTCCTTTTATTGGACCTAGTTTTTCAATTACACAAGGCAATTTGTTTTTACTTCCAATTTTTGGTGTTAGAGCTAAGCTAAAAGACAATTTATTTGCAGAATTTATTGCACCAGTTCATTTTAAATTAAAATATAATTATAAAAATAAAATTGATTATGAATTAGCTGTTGCTTATAGTGGTATCCATACTGTGTATAGAGAAAGCACTTATCTTAATGATAATGATAGTGAAAATTTACAACAGCTTAAAATCCATTTAGGAATAAATACAAGATTATATAAATATTATAAGTTTAAAGTTGAATTAGGGTATGCTTTTTTACAAGAGCTAGATCCAGTTTCGTATGACAATTCTCAAAAAATGAGTTCGATGCCGTTTATCAACTTTTCTTTTAATTATAACTTTGGAAACTCTATATTGTACAAGTTTTTTAATGAAGAGAAACCTAAAAAGATAAAATGATTTGAGATTGATTGTAGTTAATATAAGACAGTTATTAATGTTATTGGTGCTACTTATTGGCTCTATAACACTTTCTGCTCAATCTTTTAATACGGGTATATTGTTTAATTCAGGATTAACTTTGGGAACAGAGTATGGTTTTCCAAGTCAGCTCAATGATTCAACCGATTTTCAATTAACTAAGTATAACCTAAAATTTAGTCAGCCATTAAAAACTAAAATAGGTATAGATTTAAAAAATTTTAACTTTAAAAAAATGGATGCTAAAGCCAGTCAAATATTTTTAGATTATGGCTTTGGTTTGATACAGCCTTCGGTAACCGATAACAATAATTTTGAGAATATTTATAAACTTAATATTGGTGTAACAGCACTAACAGCAAGTCTCCGAAAAGGAATATGGTTGTACTCTTTTAATGCTTATGCAGAAGAAAATAAAGATTCTTTTTCTGAAAGCTTTACCCCAAATTTTAGAGGGTATTTTGCCAATATAAAAACCAAAAATTTAAAAACTTTTTACTTTTATGGAGCAGGATTGGTAGTTCATCAAGGCAAGTTTATTCCTTTTCCATTATTGGGTTTAAAAACTAGGTTGGGAAGTAGTAATTTTAGAACAGAAATAATAATTCCGTTGCACATAAAATTAAATTACCGATTTAACAATAAGGTTAATTTAGATATAGCCTCTAATTTTAATGGATTAACCAGTATTTATAGAAAAGAATCTGGTTATGGTTCTAATAATCAAACTTTAAACTTTAGGCAATTAAAAAACTATATAGCCTTAAACTCAAAGTTAGGTTCGCACTATAAAATTAAAATAGAAGGTGGTTATGCTTTACTGCAGCAAATATCTGCTTGGGAAGGTGGTTACAAACAAGATGTTGATGCGGCACTTTATCTTGGAGTTACGTTAAATTATAGTTTTGGCAAATCAGTATTCGGAACATTTATGAGTCAAGGAGATTAATCTACTTAATGATTATCTTTTTTGATGTTTTAAAATTATCAGAAGATATGTTTATTAGATAGATGCCTGACGGAATTTCTCTTAGCTCTATTTTTTCTTTTGCTAATGTATTGTAATTTTTATTCCAAAGTCTTTTTCCAAGAATATTATGAATAGAAATGGTTACATTTTTCATTTCTTGTTCCAAACTAACTGTAATAAATTCATTAGCTGGAGAAGGGAAAATATTTACTAAAATGTTTTTAGTTTGATAATCTTGTAAAGATGTGGGAGTAGCACAAATACCTAACATATATTTCCATACATCTTCGTAAAGAGGCTTTCCGTTTCCATCTATTGGAGTATAGTCATCTACCATAACTGAATTATGGTTTGGAGTAATTGTTCCAGTATAAAAGTTATCTGTATATAACATTCTTCTGTTGTTATAAGGGCAAGAATAGTTGTTCACATTAATAGTGTCTCCATGGTTGTTAAGTCCTATTTTGTTCCATACTAATAACTGGCTGGTAAAACTTATTTCATCATTGGTATTTCCAAAACTATAATAGTTGGAATCTGCAGTTGTGTTATTTACAGAAAACCAAGGAGCAATTTTTTTGTGGTTATTCATGTATTCGTTGGGACCGCCAAACATTAAAACCCTTTGTACAGGAAATAAATGTCCTAAATAAGTTGCTTGTCCAGAACCTTGCGAATGACCAGCCACTATTACTTTGCTCCAATCAATAGCGTTTCCATTTAAGTATTGCCCCCAATTTTCAGAAGAGAAATTAGTAGTTAAATATTGTAATAGTTTTTCTGTTCTGTTTAAAATAGAGTTAGCAGTATCTACGTTTATTGCAGTAATTAAGTCTGTTCCAAAAATAGATTCCTTATGAAAATTTTCGTAGCAAGTAGTATCGTTATCATTAGCACAAGCAGTAGTTGCACTTTTATTGTTAATGTATTTTAAACTAATTACATGAAAACCATTATTGGCAGCCATTTTAGTAAAGAGTAAATCGTTTGCAGGGTTGTTTATAGTGCCCACCATGTATAACAATAAAGTATTTTTTGAAGTGCATAACGGATTATAGAAAGAGTGATGATTTGCTAACTCAAAAGAAATATTTGGGTCGGTTGTTTGAGCTTTTACTTTATGAAGAATTAATGCTGTGGTGTCACATGGTTGACTTAAACCAAGTTTTGAAAGGGTAAAAAGAATAAAAAACAAAGTAAATAATCTCATAATGAATACTTTAGATAAACTACGAAGATACAAAAAACTTACTTTATTTTATCAAACACATTTACTACCTTTAAGGCTTCAAAAAATAAAAGGTTTATGAATAAAATTTTAGTAGCCAACCGTGGTGAGATAGCTTTACGTGTAATGCGTTCGGCACGAGAAATGGGAATAAAAACAGTAGCCATTTTTTCTGAGGCAGATAGAAATGCTCCTTTTGTAAAATATGCTGATGAGGCTGTTTGTGTTGGTCCACCACCATCAAGCGAATCTTATTTGCAAGTAGATAAAATTATTGAAGTATGTAAAGAATTAGGGGTAGATGGTTTACATCCAGGTTATGGTTTTTTATCAGAAAATGCAGAAGCTACTCAAAAAATTACTGATGCAGGAATTACTTTTATTGGACCATCGCCACGAGCAATGGAGCTAATGGGTGATAAGTTAAAAGCTAAAGAAACAGTAAAGAGTTACAATATCCCTATGGTTCCGGGTACTGATGAGGCTATTGAAGATATACCTGCAGCTAAAAAAATAGCCGAAGGAATAGGTTTCCCTATTTTAATTAAAGCTGCTGCTGGTGGAGGAGGTAAAGGAATGCGAGTGGTTGAGAAAGCAGATGAATTTGAAGAGCAAATGGATAGAGCGGTAAGTGAGGCTGTTTCTTCTTTTGGTAATGGAGCGGTGTTTATCGAAAAGTATGTGGGTTCTCCTCGTCATATCGAAATACAAGTAATTGCCGATACACATGGTAATATTTGTTATTTATTTGAACGCGAATGTTCCATTCAAAGGCGTCATCAAAAAGTCATTGAAGAAGCTCCTTCATCGGTGTTAACACCAGAAATAAGAGAAGCAATGGGAAAATGTGCTGTTGATGTTGCTCGTTCGTGTGATTACGTTGGTGCAGGAACTGTAGAGTTTTTATTAGAAAACAATAAAGATTTTTACTTTTTAGAAATGAATACTCGTTTGCAAGTTGAGCATCCAGTTACAGAAATGATAACAGGAATTGACTTAGTAAAAGAACAAATAAATATTGCAAGAGGTAAAGAATTAAGCTTTAAGCAAGAAGATTTAAAAATTCAAGGGCATTCGTTTGAAGTTAGAGTGTATGCTGAAGACCCAGCAAATAACTTTTTGCCAGATATCGGTAAATTAAATACTTACCAACGACCAGAAGGAATGGGTATTCGTGTAGATGATGGTTTTGAGGAGGGAATGGAAATACCTATTTATTACGATCCAATGATTTCTAAATTAATTACGCATGGTAAAGATAGGGAAGAGGCAAGGGTAAGAATGATAAGAGCTATGGATGATTACATAATTAGTGGAGTAGAAACCACTATGCCGTTTTGTAAGTTTGCATTAGAGCACGAAGCTTTTATAAGTGGAGATTTTGATACACACTTTGTCGGTAAATATTTTACGCCAGAAGTATTAGTTAATGAAGATAAAGATACTGAAGAAATAGCAGCTTTATTTGCCGCTAAATTATATGAGGAAAGTAGTAAAGCTCAAGTTGAATTAGCTGGAGTAAAAACAAAATCGAATTGGAAAAAGAATAGAATGTAAAAGCCCCTCCCAACCTCCCAAAAGGGGAGGAGAATGGGGAACTCCCCTCTAAAAAGCATGTGCTGAGCATAGTCGAAGTGAGGGGGAGGGGGTGTGTAAAAAAATAAAACAATGAGCAACATAAATTTTAAAATAGAAAACGGAGTAGGAATAATTACCCTAAACCGACCAGATAAGTTTAACAGTTTTGTTAGGCAAATGGCTTTCGATTTGCAAAAAGCACTTGACGATTGTGAGGCTAATAAAGAAGTTAGAGCTATTTATTTAACTGCCGAAGGAAAAGCATTTTGTGCAGGACAAGATTTAGGAGAAGCAATAGATCCCAACCAAACAGAATTGCCAAAAATTGTAGAAGAACATTACAATCCAATTATTGAGCGTTTACGAAAAATTGAAAAACCAATTGTTTGTGCTGTAAATGGCGTTGCTGCAGGGGCAGGAGCTAACATTGCTTTAGCTTGTGATATTACTTTAGCTGCCGAATCAGCTGCATTTATACAAGCATTTAGTAAAATAGGCTTAATACCAGATAGCGGAGGGACTTACTATTTACCTCGATTAATTGGTATGCAAAAATCTGCGGCTTTAATGTTTTTAGGCGATAAAGTAATGGCTGCCGAAGCAGAACAAATGGGAATGATTTATAAAGCTGTTGCTGATGAAAACTTGCAAGAAGAAGCAATTGCAATAGCTTCTAAATTAGCTAAAATGCCTACAAAAGGTATTGGATTAACCAAGCGATTATTAAACGAAACATTTGAAAATACATTAACCGAACAGTTAAATAGAGAAGGCGAATTGCAAAACGAAGCAGGTCAGACTTATGATTATAACGAAGGGGTAAATGCCTTTTTAGAAAAACGAAAACCAGAATTTAGAGGGGAGTAGTGTAGTTGTTGGTTAATAGTTTTTAGTTGTTAGATGGATTACAAAGATTATACAAGTTTAAATGTTTGGAAAGAAGGTAAAAATCTTGTAGTTTGTATTTATAAAATAACAGAGATGTTTCCTGATAAGGAAATGTATGGATTAACCTCTCAAATAAGAAGGTGTGCAGTATCAATTCCTTCTAATATAGCTGAAGGATGTGGAAGGCAACATGTAAAAGATTCTATTCAATTTTTTTATATCTCTAGAGGTTCTTTGTATGAATTAGAAACACAAATACATATCTCTAAAGATTTAGAATATATTGGCTTGGATGAATATAAAAATATAATAAACCATTTAACCACATGTAAAAAGTTGTTAAATGGATTTATAAATTATTTCAAAACACTAAAGTAATGGAAGAAACGAACAACCAACAACTAATAACTAAAAACCAGATTGTAGGAGTTCTCGGAGCAGGCTCTATGGGAAGTGGAATTGCTCAAATTGCAGCAACGCAACAACACAATGTAGTATTGGTAGATTTAAGCACTGAAGTTTTAAAAAAAGCTAAAGCGAGCTTAACAAAAATCTTAAACCGTTTAGAAGAAAAAGAAAGAATACCTTCTGCACAAGAAGTGTTAAATAGAATTACTTTTTCCGAAAAGGTAACTGATTTTAATAATTGTGGAATTGTAATAGAAGCCATTATTGAAAACTTAGAGGTAAAACAAAAGGTTTTTAGCAATTTAGAAACTATTGTAAGTGATACCTGTATTTTGGCAAGTAACACCTCTTCGCTTTCTATTGCTTCAATAGCTTCGGCATGTAAAAAAGCTGAACGAGTAATAGGGATACACTTTTTTAATCCAGCACCATTGATGCCATTGGTAGAAATTATTCCTGCGGTACAAACTTCGGAAGAAACCAAAACTGTTTCAAGACAATTAATTGATGATTGGAAAAAAGTAACCGTATTGGCAAAAGATACACCTGGATTTATTGTAAACAGAGTTGCTCGTCCGTTTTACGGAGAAGCACTAAGAATTTATGAAGAAGGTATTGCTGATTTTGCAACCATTGATTGGGCAATGACGGAATTAGGTGGTTTTAGAATGGGACCTTTTACCTTAATGGATTATATTGGTAATGATGTGAATTATACGGTAACAGAAACTGTTTTCGCAGCTTTTTATTACGACCAAAGATATAAGCCATCGTTTACCCAAAAACGCCACTCAGAAGCAGGTTGGTACGGACGTAAATCAGGTAGAGGTTATTACAATTACGCTGAAGGAGCTGAAATGCCAGCAGCAAATAAAGATGAAGCTTTAGGAAAGCAAATATTAGATAGAATTTTGATGATGTTGATTAATGAAGCAATTGATGCTTTGTTCTTAAATATTGCAACTAAAGAAGACATTGATTTAGCCATGACAAAAGGAGTAAATTACCCTAAAGGGTTATTAGCTTGGGCAGATGAAATTGGATTAGAAAGTGTGCTAAACCAACTAGAAACTCAGTTTAACGAATACGGTGAAGACCGTTACCGACCAAGCCCATTGTTAAGAAGAATGGTTAAGGAAGGGGGAAAGTTTTTTTGATTTTAGTATAATTATTGAGTGTGAAGTGTAGAAAATGTAAAAAAGTAATTACCAAAGAAAGTAAAATTAAAGGTGGTTTTTGTTCTGAATATTGTAAAGAGAACAGGAACAAAAACTTTTGGTCAAATATTGGTGATGTTTTTCAGTTTATAGCTGAAATTTTCTCAGCTGTAACTTAAAGAAATTACTTTTAGTTAATAAACAAAAAATCCCATCCAAAATTTTGAATGGGATTTTTTATAGGGTAAGGTATTCTTTTAATTCTTCACAATTCTTCTTACAGTATTTACTCCATTGGATGTTATTCTTAAAAAGTAAATTCCGTTAGGAGCATCTTGCATGTTTAGCTGAGTTTTTAGAGCGTAATTTGTAATCTCTTTAACCTCACTGATGTATTTTTCTCCAATGGTGTTGTAAACTTCTAAAGTGGCTTCTCCATTATCAAAACCAAATAACGATAAATTAAAAATATCTTTACTTGGGTTAGGATAAATATCAATGCTTTGGGCTTCTTCATGGTTTTGAATACCAACGGTGTTGTCTATTCTAAATTGAAACTTAAAGTATTTACCAAACTTTGCATTAAAAGTTTTTTGCCAAGTAACAGGTGTAGGCCAAAAACGTAAAGAACCAGTTCCGTCATTATTCGCAAAAAAGCTCATACCGTCATCATCAGTATCTAAAAACTCTAAAACATAACAACCGTCAGGTAAATTTAAAGTATCGTAATAATTCGTGTTGTTAGTCATGTTATTTCTAGACATCACAACATTACCTTGGTCATCTTTGATAGTGTATGAGTTTTCGTGTGCAGCACTATTGGTTCTAATCCAAAAAGAAAATAAACCACTAAATACTTCTGGTTTTTCAAAGGTAGTTGCAGCTTTGTTATTGTCAGCATATTCATCCAAACCACCATTTGGAGCACTAACTTCTACTTCAAAAATATCTTGTGTGGCACTTGTATTCCAAAAACTTTGGTTGGTAACAGGTAGGGTAACTACTTCTTTTTCCATAAAACCTAAATTACCAGTCCAATTAAAAGTTTCTGGTGTTCCGCCTAATACATTGTAGGTAATTGTTAAGCTTGTTAAAGCAGTAGAACCTACATTTTGTATTACTATTTGAGCATCATCACAAATTGGGTTTACTTTATTATGATATTCCCAATCGGTTGGAGAAATAATTTCATCAATTCTGGCATCTAAATTAAAATTGTTAGCTCCATAAGTTACCAATTGCATAGTCATACGGTAATTTCCTTCCATACCGCCTGCTGTAGTTTCCATACCATAATCTAGATTTACAGTGTTACCAGGACTAACAAAAGGAGTTAGTTCATGATCGTAAGTATCGGTAAAAGCACCAGGGCACCAACCTGCTCTATCGTAAACCCATGTTCCGCCCTGAGCAATAACTGGATTATCAGCACATTCTGTCCAGTTGTTCCATTCAAACCGTTTAATTCCATCCACAAAAACATTATGGTCTTTAGGGCAGAATTCTGCACAGTTTTGGAATCCTCCAAACCAATGTCCACTAGTACGAGTTTTAACTCTAAACGAACTTGCTGTTGGATCTAAATCAACATTAACTGCTTTTAAAACATCATCGTTGGCAATATCGGCATGTTGGTAATCTCCTAAAGCTAACGATTCTATTTTCATAACATCTCTAGGAGGTGTTCCTTTAATCATCACAAATTTTAAATCGATTAATTCTTGTTGGTTTCCAGCAGATAATTCAACCGTATCATGAAATAAAGGTTTGTAATCGGTAACATCATAAACCCATCTAAAACCATTAGGACCTAAATCTAACCCTATACCATAAGGAGTTACATAGTTTTGTAATTGAAAAGTAGTCTGTTGATATTGATTAGTTAGCTGGTTATCATAATTAATAAAAGTAGAATCAATTTTATTACCATATTGGTCGTAAGTGTAAACCCACCCAGACTCCCAACCATAAGTGGTATCAACAACAGTCATTGTAATTCCAGTTTTAGAAGTATCTATACTGGTTGTGTATTGAATAATGCTAATAGGAGAATTCATTACAGAATCTAAAACTAAAACAGAATCTATGTGAGAAGTGTAAACACCTTGTGTAAAAGTAATGTTAGGACGCTCCATCACAGCATTCATATTTCGGTGTAAATCCCAACCTTTAATGTATTTCCATTCAGGTAATCCAACTAAATCTCCAGAGTTATTATTAGCAGATGAATCTGATGCTAAATAACCACTCATATCATCAAACTTATAATAGGCAACTAAATTGCTGTAAAAAGGGTGTGAAGATGTAATATCTTTATGCATCCAATTGTTTATGGTTGCTGAATCTAAAGCTTTGTTCCAAACTCTAAAGTCGTTTATATTACCATCATACTTACCGTAAGAGTTTACAGCTCCTGCAATTTTAAAGCTGCTAATTCCAGCCATAGTTCTGGTTTTTGCAGTGCCACTATGAAATAATTTACCGTTTAAGAAAATTTTCATTTCGCCTGTGCTCACATCTTTGGTAAATGCCCAATGGTTCCATTTTCCTTCAAAATCGTTAGCGTTTGCAGCTTTATCAATTCTGTCATACGAACCCGTTCCAGAATTTCCAGCATCCCAATAAATTCTGCTATTACTCCATGGTAAATGAGAATTTACAACTCTATTTCCATTGGCGTCTCTACCTTCAAATGCATAGGTATTTTCAGGTAATTTAGCGGTATCTCCATATTGCCAAAACGATACTGTTATAAAGCTATCAACAGCAGAAACACCACCTACAGGAACTTCAACATAATCTCCCCAAACAAAATCTAACATTCCATCATCTTGTTTAGCATAAACACCCGAATTAAAAGCAGTTGTTTCTCCAACTAAAGTGTTGTTGGTTGTTGCAGATGGATTACTATAACTAAACTCTACAACAATATTAGAAGTTCCATCCCAAGTAAAAGGATTAGTTAGGTTGATGTTATTAATACCTGTACTACCAAAAATGGTGTTTAAATGGTAAACTTCTGTTAAACCATCTTTTTCATAAATAGTATCTCCTAAGGCAGTTAAATTAGTGTGCTTCATTTTTATAGTAAGGTAGTCAAGGTTGCTACCTAAGGCAGATAAATCTAATTTTAATTTGTCAATACTTCCAGCAGAAAGTCCAGCAGTAGAAAGTTCAGAAGCAGTCCATAAATATTGTGCTTTACCATTTAAGTTAGGAGCATTAAACGTATGGTTAATAGAATTAGTACCACTACCAATTGTATAATCAGTTTCTGAAGTAGTATTGCTATGAACTATAAAATATTGATATTTTTTAAAATAAGTGTAAGTTGGATTGGTTACATAATTAATAGTGTCAGGAAAAGTTCCATTAACTAAATAACGAGAAGTACCTACATTTTGGTGTTGATACAAGTTAGTGTAAGTAGTATAGTCCCATTCACCACAAGCATAATTATCTTGGGTTGTTGCGGCATCACATTTTAATGTGTAATACATTAAAATTTTTTGATATTGATTAGTATCGGATGGGAATACATACCAACCTCTACGTTTAGTAATATCATTAAAATCTAAAGTTTGTACAACAATAGTATCTTGAGCAAAAGCACCTAATGAAATTGATGCTGTAATTAAAGCAAATAATAATTTTTTCATAACTAAATAAAGTAAAAAAACAAAGGTATTTTATTGCATGAAATTAGGGTTAAAATAAACCCACTAAAAATCGTTAAATTTGAAATCCTATCTTTAAAAATTATGAGTAAAACTTCAGAAAACGAAATTGTAAATAAAATGATGCAAACAGATGCTTTTAGTCAATGGCTAGGTATTGAAGTGTTGAAATCGGAAAAAGGGAGTTGTAAATTACAGATGGTTGTGAGAGAAGAAATGTGCAACGGATTTGGAATTGTACATGGAGGTATTACTTTTTCGTTAGCCGATAGTGCTTTAGCTTTTGCATCAAATGCACATGGCAGATTAAGTGTTGCGTTAGAATGTAACATATCATATCCTAATGCTGTTCAGGTTGGAGATACGCTTACTGCAATAGCTATAGAAGTTAGTTTAACCAACAAAATAGGAATATACTCTATTATAGTAAGCAATCAGAATAACGATAAGGTTGGTGTTTTTAAAGGTTCTGTATATCGAACCTCTAAAGAATGGTAAAGTTTGCTTTTTCGGATTTAAAATCCGAAAATAAGTAAATCGGTATTTCAAATTCCGATTAGCGAAGATGTGAAATTTATTGGTTGCTTAACTTTCTTAACTTACATCTTGTCAAATAATTAAAAAGTACTATTTTTGCACTCCATTTTGCAGATGTGGTGGAATTGGTAGACACGTTAGATTTAGGATCTAATGCCGCGAGGCGTGAGAGTTCGAGTCTCTCCATCTGTACAAAAAGATAGACGAGAAGTTTATCCCGAGCGTAGTCGAGGGAAGTCTCTCCATCTGTACAACAAAAAGAGGTATAAGGTTATAATCTTGTACCTTTTTTAACTTAAATAGGTGTCACTCAGAGCAGAGTCGAAGAGTGGTTATTAAAAAAATAAAACATGAACATTACTCAAGAAAAAATTGACGATTTAAACGCAATTTTAAAAGTAAAAATCGGGCAAGAAGATTACCAAGAAAAGGTAGATGCTCAATTAAAAGATTACCGTAAAAAAGCAAATATTCCTGGTTTCCGTAAAGGACATGTGCCAATGAGTTTAATAAAAAAACAAGTTGGTGTTAATGTGTTGGTAGATGAAATAAACAAAGTTTTATCAGAAGCTATTCAAAAATACATTAATGATGAAAAATTAGATGTTTTAGGTAACCCATTACCAAAGTTAGAAGAAGACAAAAATATTGATTGGCAAAACCAAACAGAATTTGAGTTTTCTTACGATATGGGATTAGCACCACAGTTTGATTTAAAGATTAGCGACAAGTATAAATTTGATTATTACAACATTAAAGTTGCTGATAAAGATGTAGATAAGTATGTAAAAGATGTTGCTAAGCGTTATGGTAAAATGAGTAATCCGGATGTTGCTGAGGCGGATGATATGATTTTTGGAAAGTTTGAAGAGTTAGACGGAACAGGAGCAATTAAAGAAGGAGGAATTAGTCATTCATCTGTAATTATTATTGAGGCAGTTACCGATAAAAAATTACAAAAGAGTTTAGTTGGAGCTAAATCTGGCGATACTTATGATGTTGATCCAAGAACGATTTCTGCCAACGAAAATGACCAAGCTGCTGCTTTAGGTGTTGATATAGCAACATTCAAAAACATAATTTCTAAATTTAAGTTTACTGTTGAAAAAGTAAACAGAGTAATACCTGCCGATTTGAATACTGAATTATTTGATAAGCTTTACGGACCAGGTAATGTTAAAGATGAGAAGGAATTTAGAGCAAAAATTGCTGACGAATTAGGAAGAGGATTATCTGTAGATGCTGATAGAAAATTAAAAGCAGATGTTCAAGAAGAGTTAATTAAAAAAATGAAGTTAGAATTGCCTAACGAATTTTTAAAGCGTTGGATTAAAGCATCTAACGAAAAGCCAATTACTGAAGAGCAAATAGAATCTGAATACGATGAGTATGCTAAAGGTTTAAAATGGCAATTAATCGAAAACAAAATCATAAAAGGTAACGATATTAAGGTAGAGCACGAGGAAGTAATTGAGCATACTAAAGGTTTGTTAAAGCAACAAATGGTTGGTATGGGAATGCCTTCTGATGATGATGAGCAGTTAACTGAAACAGCTAATCGTGTGTTACAAAACGAAGAAGAAGCTCGTAACATTTACATGATGATGTACGATAATAAGTTAATGACTTTATACAAAAACACTTTTAAGCTAAAAGAAAAGGATATTAGTTACGATGATTTTGTTAAGTTAGCTTACGAAAAGAAATAAACTAAAGCCTCACGAAAGTGGGGCTTTTTTTTATGTTATCGTCATTGCGGGCTTGACCCGCAATCCGCTATTTAAATTACTGCTGTTTGTGGGAGATGCTGAAACAACCCTTCGACTCCGCTCAGGGTGACATCTTTCAGCATGACGCAGTTCCTTTTTTTTGTATTCGACTTTTCGTATCAAGCTACAGCACTTGCTATCATTACGAATTTATAGATAAAGTCGATTGAATGCATTTACCCTTAATCGTTCCTGTTTGTGAATTATTATATAGATAATAATAGGTATAAGGAAAAAACTTGCTAAAGCAACAATATGATAAGGATTACCATTGTTAAATGCTTTAGAGATAAATAAAAAATAAATTATCAAAGGTGTTCCGACTAAGAAAATAATGGAGGCTAATCCAATTGCTAATTTGGATTGTTTAGTATAGATATCATTAACATGTAATTTTACTTTAGTATTACAATGTCCACATTTTATTATCTGTAATTCTCCTTCATACATTGCTAATTCAACTCGAGTGTTTTGACTTTTTCGAAAAGTTATTTCTGAACTACATTTTGAACATTTCCCATATAATTTCATAGCCTTAAATATAGTGAAATTTATTATAATTGGTAGTTCAAAACTTGTTCTTAAAAAAATATAAAAAGCAATTTTAAAACAATAAGATATAGTAAATTAGTCCTCTCAAAACGAAAAACTTTTACACTATGTTTGATAAAGATGAATTCAGAAAATATGCTACTAAACACCAAGGTATTAGTAGTACAACTTACGATAAATATACTTCTGTTTTAGGGAGTTACATTTCTCCAACCATTATAGAAGAGCGTCAAATGAACGTAGCATCTATGGATGTGTTCTCTCGTTTAATGATGGATAGAATTATTTTCTTAGGAACAGGAATTAACGATTATGTAGCTAACATTATACAAGCACAATTGTTGTTTTTAGAATCGGTTGATGCTAAAAAAGACATTCAGATTTATTTAAACTCGCCAGGTGGTGGAGTGTATGCAGGTTTAGGTATTTATGATACGATGCAATATATTGCTCCAGATGTAGCAACAATTTGTACAGGTATGGCAGCTTCAATGGGAGCAGTATTGTTATGTGCTGGTGCAGATGGAAAAAGAACTGCATTAAAGCATTCAAGAGTAATGATTCATCAGCCATTAGGTGGAGCTCAAGGTCAGGCTTCTGATATGGAAATTACTGTAAATGAAATTAAAAAATTAAAGAAAGAACTTTACGATATTATTTCATCTCACTCTGGGAAACCATTTAAAGATGTAGAAAAAGATAGTGATAGAGATTACTGGATGACTTCGCAAGAAGCTAAAGATTACGGAATGATTGATGAAGTTTTAGTTAGAGAACCGAAAAAGTAAAAGCCCACCCTACCCCTCCCAAAGGGAGGGGACTGATTTTATAGCAATGAATTAGTTTTGATTATGAAAAGGGAATATTATAATTAATAATTTAAGAATATAGCTTTCTTCCCCCTTCGGGGGATTGAGGGGGCTTTCAAACAAAATACAGAAAAGATGAGTTACATTGCACAAATACATGCAAGACAAATTTTAGATTCAAGAGGAAACCCAACCGTTGAGGTTGATGTGGTTACTCAAAATGGAATTTTAGGAAGAGCAGCAGTTCCTTCTGGTGCTTCTACAGGAAAATATGAAGCAGTAGAATTAAGAGATAACGATAAAGGTACTTACATGGGTAAGGGCGTTTTAAAAGCTGTTCATAACATTAACTCTGTAATTAATGAAGAGTTAAACGGAGCTTATGTGTTAGATCAGACTTCTATTGATAATGCTTTAATTGCTTTAGATGGAACAGAAAACAAAGCAAACTTAGGAGCAAATGCAATTTTAGGAGTTTCGATGGCTTGTGCAAAAGCTGCGGCAGAAGAATCAGGAATACCGTTGTTTAAATATGTTGGTGGAGTTAATGCAAATGTGTTGCCAATACCAATGATGAACATTTTAAATGGAGGTTCGCATGCTGATAATAGCATCGATTTTCAGGAGTTTATGGTAATGCCAGTTGGGGCTACTTCTTTTAGCGAGGGTTTAAGAATGGGAACTGAAGTTTTTCATCACTTAAAAGAGGTGTTAAAATCTAAAGGACATTCAACTAATGTTGGAGATGAAGGTGGTTTTGCACCTAATTTAGGTTCTAATGAAGAAGCAATAGAAACCGTATTGCAAGCTATAGAAAAAGCAGGTTATAAGCCTGGAGATGATATGTATATTGCTATGGATGCAGCTAGTTCTGAGTTTTATAATGCAGAAGAAAAAGTGTATCATTTTCATCAATCAACAGGAGATAAATTAACTTCATCAGAAATGGTAAGTTATTGGAAAGATTGGACGAATAAATATCCAATTTTATCAATTGAAGATGGTTTAGATGAGGATGATTGGAATGGTTGGGGAGAATTAACCAAAACTATTGGAGATAAAGTTCAGTTAGTTGGAGATGATTTATTTGTTACCAATACTAAAAGATTATCAAGAGGAATTGAAGAGCAGTCGGCTAATTCAATTTTAATTAAAGTAAACCAAATAGGTTCGTTAACCGAAACAATTAATGCGGTTGATATGGCAAATAGAGCTTCGTTTACTTCTGTAATGAGTCATCGTTCAGGAGAAACTGAAGATAATACTATTGCAGATTTAGCTGTAGCTTTAAATACTGGTCAAATTAAAACTGGTTCGGCTTCTCGTTCTGATAGAATGGCAAAATACAATCAGTTATTAAGAATAGAAGAAATGCTTGGGCATTCAGCTATTTATTTAGGTAGAGATTTAAAGTTTTTGAAATAGAAAATAAACTATTGTCACACTGAGTTAATCGAAGTGTTGACAAGGAGATATTTAACGTAAAAAGCCTCATTTTATAATGGGGCTTCTTTATTTTTAAAAATATCTTGGAAATTTCACAACGTATCATTAAATTCGCAAGACTTCAATCTGAAGGTCTTTTATTAACATTCAAAAAAGTATTACGAAAATGGCAGAAGTAGCAAAATTAGAGTTAGACGGTAAAGTGTATGAATTTCCAGTTGTAGAAGGTTCTGAAAATGAAAAAGCAATTGATATTAGCAAGTTGCGAGGAACTACTGGTTATATAACAATTGATCCGGGTTTTAAAAATACAGGTTCTACATCTAGTGGAATTACATTTTTAAATGGTGAAGAAGGTATTTTGCGTTACAGAGGTTATCCAATAGAACAATTAGCAGAAAAAGCAGAATTTTTAGAAGTAGCTTATTTGTTAATTTATGGAGATTTACCAACTGCCTCACAATATGCTGAATTTAAAGAAGATATTACCAACCATACTTTAGTACATGAAGATATGCGTTTATTCTTTGAAGCTTATCCAGCTAAAGCTCACCCAATGGGTATATTAGCGGCTTCATTAAGTACTTTATCTACTTTTTACCCAGAATCTCAAGATCCAAACAGAGCCCAAGAAGCAGTAGATTTAACAATTCATAGATTAATTGCTAAAGTTCCTACATTAGCTGCATGGGCATATAAAAATGCAATGCGTCATCCAGTAATTTACCCTAATAATAACTTAGATTATTGTGGTAATTTCTTAAATATGATGTTCTCTATGCCAACAGATGATTATGAGGTTGACCCTGTTGTTGCTAAAGCGTTAAATAAACTATTAATCTTACATGCTGATCATGAGCAAAACTGTTCTACAGCAACAGTAAGAGTTGTTGGTTCTTCTCAAGCTAACTTATATACATCAATAGCAGCTGGTGTTTCTGCGTTATGGGGACCATTACATGGTGGAGCTAATCAGGCTGTAATTGAAATGCTAGAAGCCATTAAAGAAGATGGTGGAGATTTAGATAAATGGATTGCTAAAGCTAAAGATAAAGAAGATCCGTTCCGTTTAATGGGGTTCGGACATAGAGTTTATAAAAACTTTGATCCAAGAGCTACAATTATTAAAAAAGCTGCTGATGATGTTCTAGGAGCATTAGGTGTTAATGACCCAGTATTGGATATTGCTAAGGCGTTAGAAAAAGTTGCTTTAGAAGATGAATATTTTAAAGCTAGAGGATTATATCCAAATGTTGATTTTTACTCAGGAATTATATACAGAGCATTAGGTATTCCAACAGAAATGTTTACAGTAATGTTTGCATTAGGTCGTTTACCAGGTTGGATTGCTCAGTGGAAAGAAATGATTGAAACTGGTCAGCCAATTGGAAGACCAAGACAAGTTTATACTGGTAGCACAGCAAGAGATTTTGTTGATATTGCTAACAGATAATAACGAGAATACTAACAGACAACAAAACCCCGAATTATCGGGGGTTTGTTGTTTTAGACCTTTTTAATTCTTCCACCACTCTTCGGAGTTCAATGTGATATTTTCTAAAGCTATTTCTTGACCAATTTCTGGAATTAAAATAGGCATATTTAATTCTTTAGCTTTTTTAGTTACTCTAATTACAGGATCGTTCCAATCGTGCATAGCTAAGGTAAAAGCACCCCAATGTATGGGCATCATAATTTTAGTGTTTACATCTACTGCTGCTTTAGCGGTTTCTTCTGGCATCATGTGTATGTCTGCCCATTTAGTGTCGTACTGTCCACACTCTAACATGGCAAAATCAAAAGGACCATATTTTTCGCCAATTTCTTTAAAGTGAGAACCGTAACCACTATCTCCACTAAAGTAAATGTTTTTGTTGTCTCCTTTTATTATCCACGAACCCCACATTGTACTTGAATTATCCATAATACCTCTACCAGAAAAATGACGAGAAGGAGTGAAGGCTAACTCTATGTTTCCAAATGTAGTTTCATCCCACCAATTAACTTCTTCTATTTTATCATTGTTAACTCCCCAAGATTTTAAGTGAGCAGCTACTCCCAAAGGCACATAAAATTTACCAACTTTATCTTTTAATTGTTTTATAGAGCCATAATCTAAGTGGTCGTAATGATCGTGAGAAATCAAAACAAAATCAATTTTAGGTAGCTTTTCAATAGCAATAGGTAGGGTTTCGTTGTATCTACTTGTTCCTAACCAAGGGTGTGGGGAAGGAGAATTCCCAAGCATAGGATCTATCAATATATTTTTATTATCTAGTTGTAATAGAAAAGAGGAATGCCCAAACCAAATTAACTTATCTTCAGCTTTAGTTTGTTCTAAGTCTAAAGAATCTACAGCTTGCTGTGGAAGTTTAAATTTTGGTTTTTTGTTTGGGTTACCTTTCATTTGGTCTTTAAGTATGGCTACAATATTTTTAAAACTCATATCCAAATTTGTAGGACTGAGGTTAATAAATTTCCCTTCTTCATAATGTCCTGATTCTTGATATCGTTTTATGTCTTCTTTTGTGTGTTTTCCACCAAATTGGGGACTAGTATTTATAAAAATTACAGCTATAAGGATTATAGTTACAATTAATCCTGTAATGGTTAGTGCTATCATTTTAAGTATTTTTTTCATATTAATTTAAAAAGTAAGTAATCACTTATCTTGTTGGTTAAATTTTTTAAAGCCCGTATTTTTGTATTAGAAATTGCAGTGTTTCATTGATGTTAAATGATTGTTGTAAAAAATACCTTGTTGCAATTCCATCTAAAGTAATGGAAAGAAATAAAGCTTCTTGCTCGGGATTTTTGTAGCGTAAAGAAGTAAAAGCTTCAGTTAACTTTTGTTTTACAGCTTTCATTTTATTTTCGTTGTAAATTTCTAGTTCCCATTTAATTTTAAACTGCAACTTCCAAAAGTTAGCAGTACTTTCATCAATAGTTATGCTAAGAGGAATGTTAATGAATTTACGTAAAATTTCTTGAGGATTATTTTCCGTTAAGATGTCAGCAAATAAATCTTTTGCTCTACATTCCCCTTCATTAATAATAGCCTCTAGCAATCCATCTTTATTTTTAAAATGACGAAAAATTAATCCTTCAGAAACACCAGCTCTTTTTGCTACTTTACTGGTTGATGTACTTTTAAATCCTTCTTCAGCAAACAACTCTAAAGCGGCATTAATTATATTTCTTTGTTTTTCCGTCATTCAAAAGTAAGTAATCACTTACAAAAATAGAATTATTTTTTTGTTTTGAAAATAAAAAAGAAACTATTTTATGATAATATCTAAATGATTGAGTAATCCATCAGTATTTCCTTTAGCGAAAAGTGTTTTTTTAAGCTTATTAGTTGTAGGATTAATGTTAAAGTTTTTAGCTTGAGATAAGTCTGTTTTTTCTAAGTTGGTATAGCTGAAAATAGCTTTGGATAAATCAGAATTTTTAAAGCTAGAATTGTTTAAGTGAGTTTCGGTAAAATCTACTTCAGTTAAATTACAATTGTTAAAGGAGGTGTTTTTTATTTCTAATTGATAAAATGAAGCCAGTGTTAAATCACAATCAGTAAAATTAAAGCTCAATAAAAATGGGTTACAATCATTAAAATTAGCACCCATTAGTTTACAGTTAATAAAGTTTGTTTCTTTAAAAGAAGTAACATTTAACTTGGTGTTGCTAAAGTTGCAATTAACAAATTCACACTCAATAAAGGTAATGTTTCCTATTTGGATGTTTTCAAAATTACAATTGGTAAAAGTGCAACAGTCGTATTGTCGCTCTAGTTTTATTGTCGAGAAATCTAGTTTGTCAAAATCTTTATTTTCTTCTATCATTGATTAAAATGTTCAAATACAATTTTAGCTCTTTTTTTACTTACGGTTTCTTCCAGTTCTTTTAAACTGGCTTTTTTTATCCTGGCTACCGATTTAAATTTCCAAAGTAGTTGTTGGGTAGTTTTATAACCTATTCCTTCTACTTCTGATAGCTCAGATTTTATTGCACCTTTAGAGCGTTTATTGCGATGGTGAGTTATTCCAAAGCGATGAGCTTCGTTACGTAAATATTGAATGAGTTTTAACGATTCCGATTTCTTATCTAAATACAAAGGGATGGAATCTCCTGGAAAATAAATTTCTTCTAACTTTTTAGCAATACCAATTATGGTAATTTTTCCACGTAAGTTTAATTTTTCTAAACTTTTTAAAGCAGAACTTAATTGTCCTTTTCCACCATCAATAATTATAAGCTGAGGTAAGGATTGTTTTCCTTCTTGAAGCCTTTTATAACGTCTGTAAACCACCTCTTCCATACTGGCAAAATCATCAGGACCTTCAACTGTTTTTATGTTGAAATGACGGTAATCTCTTTTGCTTGGTTTGGCATCTTTAAAAACCACACATGCAGCAACAGGGTTTGTTCCTTGTATGTTTGAGTTATCAAAACATTCAATATGCACAGGCTTTTGGGGCATACGTAAATCTTTTTGCAATCGCTCTAAAATCCTATCTGAGTGTTTGGTAGGGCTAGTGTTTGCACGTTGTTTGTTTCTCTCTAAACGATAGTATTTGGCATTGCGTTCGCATAAGTCTAATAAATGTTTTTTATCTCCTCGTTGAGGAATGGTAAACTTTATATTTTCCAGTTCAAAATCTGGGTTAAACGGAACAATCACTTCTTTCGATTCACTTTCAAAGCGTTTACGAAGTTCAATAATTCCAATTAATAAAAGGTCGTTATCAGATTCTTCTAGTTTCTTTTTAATTTCAATAGTATGTCCTTGAATAATGGCTCCATCTATCACTTTAAAGTAATTGATGTAAGCATTTTTCTCATCAGAAATGATAGCAAAAACATCAACATCATTAATGGTAGGACTAACCACAACAGATTTGCTTTGGTAGTTTTTTAGTGTTTCAATTTTTTCTTTTAGCATTTGAGCTTTTTCAAACTCTAGGTTTTCGGCATATTGTTTTTTTAAATGAATCAACTGTTTAGTAACTCCACTAATGTTACCTTTTATAATGTGCTTTATGTTGGTAATATAGGTATCGTATTCTTGATTGCTTTGTAAACCTTCGCATGGTCCCATACAGTTGCCAATATGATAATCTAGGCAAACTTTAAATTTTTTTTCGGCTATATTTTCTGGTGTTAATTTAAAATTACATGTACGTAGTGGGTAGAGCTGATTGATTAATTCTAAAATAGTATTCATCATTCTAACCGAAGCGTAAGGTCCAAAGTATTCTGACCCATCTTTAATTACATTTCTAGTAGAAAATACCCTAGGAAAAGGTTCTTTTTTCACACAAATCCAAGGGTAGGTTTTATCATCTTTAAGCATCACATTGTATTTTGGTTGATGCTTTTTTATTAGACTGTTTTCAAGTAAAAGGGCTTCAATTTCTGTTCCAACAATAATGGTTTTTATCTCTTTAATTAATTTAACTAATACAGCAGTTTTACCGTACTGATGGTTTTTGGTAAAGTATGATGAAACCCTTTTTTTTAAATCTTTTGCTTTGCCTATATAAATTATTCGCCCTTTAGAATCGAAATACTGATAAACACCAGGTTTATTAGGTAGGTTTTTGATTATAGGTTTAAGATGTGTTTCCATTTTATAATAATCAAAGTTAATTAATAATAATCTGTTAATAGTTTGAAATATTTATGCAACCCAAATAAGTATAAATACGTATTTTCGGTATTAATACTTAGAAAATATTCAATTATGTATTTGAGATTTGGTTTGTTTTTTAGTTTGATTTTCTCTCTTTTTGCTAATGTATGCATGTCTCAGACAGGTCCTGGGGGAGTAGGTAATTCTACTACAAATGAAATATGGCTTCCAGTTGAAGGGAATTGTTTTACTGATGCAGGTATTACTTTGGGAGTAAATACTTCAAATATTCAGCAGTGGAATGATGTTTCAGGTAATGCAAATAATGCGATACAAACTAATAATTCTTTTAAACCAAATTTAAATACAAATGCATTAAATGGCTTTTCTACATTAACTTTTAATGGCTCAACGGACAGAATTTTATCATCAGGAGTGACTTCAAATAATCAAGTTACTATTTTCGTTGTTGTTCAGTTTAATAATTTAACTAATAATAATGATGGTATTATTCAAGCAGGTCCAACAGGTACAGCGTTTTCAACGACAACAAGTAATAAAAGTATAGGAATGTGGATTAATACTTCAAATGGTAGGATTTGGGGTAGAGGAATACAATCTAATAATAGTCAAAGAAATATATCACAGACTACAATATTATCTACAGGTCAGTTTTATATTATTACTCAGGATTTTAATGGAACATCTATTAACCAATATGTTGATGGAACTGCTGCTGGAACAGTTACATATAATAATACATTAAAAAGCTGGAGTGATTTCGGAATTGGAAGACAAGCAAATGAATCACTAGATGGAGATTTAGCAGAAATGATTGTTCATAGAGTTAGTTTAAATTCAGCAGAGCGAATAATAACTGAAAATTACCTTTCAGCGAAGTATGGATTAAGTTTATCTGCAAATGATATCTATAATGAAGATAATGTGGGTAATGGTAATTATGATTTTGAAGTAGCAGGAATAGGGAGGGTTGATGCTTCTAATATTCATAATGATGCACAAGGAACAGGTATGGTTAGGGTTTTAAATCCTACAGGATTGCAGGATGACGAATTTTTAATTTGGGGACATGATAATGGCTTAGCACAAGCACAAGAATATACAGATGTTCCTGCAGGTGTCCAAGCTCGTTTTGTTAGAGTTTGGAGAGTAAGTGAAGCGAATTCTTCAGGGAGTGGAGTTAATGTAGGGAATATAGATATGAGGTGGGATTTATCAAATTTGGGAGCTATAACAGCATCAGATTTAAGGTTGCTAATAGATACTGATAATGATGGAGTTTTTGCAGATGAAACACCAATAGGAGGGGCAACGAGTTTAGGAGGTAATATATATCAATTTGCTAATGTTCCTGGAGGAGCTACAGGTATTAGGAATAATAGAAGATTTACCATAGCAACAGCAGATGTAAGTGAAACTCCATTACCAATTGATTTGTTAAGTTTTGACGTAAATGTGAATGGTAATAAAATAGATTTAAGTTGGATAACAGCATCAGAAATTAATAACGATTATTTTACTGTGCAAAAGAGTAAGAATGGTGTTGATTGGGAAGATGTATTAACAGTTAATGGAGCAGGTAATAGTAGTCAAACAATACATTATTTTGATTCGGATTACTCACCATATTCAGGGTTGTCTTACTATAGATTAAAGCAAACAGATTTTGATGGTAAAACAAGTTACTCAAGTATTGTGCCTGTAAAATATATGCTTGATAATACTGGTAATATAAGTTTGTTTCCTAACCCAATAGAAGGAGGGGAGACATTACAAATATCTTTTAAAGACATTAAGGAAGAAGAGGTACTTGTTGTTTTACGAGATATAGCGGGAAAAGAGTTTTATTCAAAATTAGTTTTAGAAATAGAAGATGAAAAATTAGTGGGGTTACCAATAGACAAAGTAATACCTAAAGGGATTTATATAGTAACAGCAACTTCCGAAAATCAAATTTACAACCAAAAACTAATTGTTAAATAATTACTTCTATTAGGATATAATCAATTAGCAATCAGAATAATTTGGTATATTCGTAGCACTTAACTTTACAATTATGAAAAAAATAATTACCCTATTTGTAGCTGTTGTTATATCAGCTATGGCTTATAGCCAAATAAAGCACAATAAGTTTTCTACTCGGATAATGTTTGATCAATTCAATACTGGAAATCAATTTTTTAAGACAGAGGTAACAGAAATAAAAGATAATAGTGGTTATTTTCTATCTAATAGATTGGATATGTCTGGAAAATTTGCACCATCTGTTGTTAAATTAGATGTTGATGGGAATGTTGTTTTAGATACTATTTATGATTTTATACCTAATAATCCAAGTGGATTTAATGGATTTCAAAATGCACTAACTTCTTCTACTCAGCATACAATGCTTTTTAGAACAGGTGATCTTCAATCACAATCACCTTTTGCAGCTCCTTATCTTGTTAATATTGATCTTGCTGGTAATATAAATTGGCATGGTGGGTTTGCTCATGATACTTTAGATTTAGAAGCAGAAAAAGTTATTAATACTCAGGATGGAGGTTATTTAATTGCGGGAACACTTTATGATTGGTATAATTCAGTATATGTACCTTCTGGTTATGCTATTAAAGTTGATAATATGGGAGCTATGCAATGGCAACAATTTTATGCAGATAAAGACACTATGGAGGTGCATTTTAAGGATGTAATAGAAACTCCCGATGCAGGATTCTTATTTGTTGGTGATGGACCAAACTTTCAGGGTGGTGCTAAATCTCCAATCCCTGGTGAATGGGACTACTTGATAGAAATGGTTAAAACCGATAATTTAGGTAATGTATTGTGGAGTAAAGCAATGAATGTAGATTATCCAATTGATCAACAGAATGGGTATGGAAATTTTTCTGTAGCAATGTTAGATGATACTAATGCTTTTATTTCTTACTATGCTTATGATACTACAGGAGGTGGAGCCGATAAATTTGTTATAACTAGTATGAATGTAAATAATGGTATTAATAATTGGTCAAAATTATATTCTTTAGCATCTGGAGGTAATATTAGTGTTAGAAAAGCAATAGCTGCACCTAATGGAGATATAATTGTTACAGCAAGTGATTATAGTGGTAGTGCAACAGGAGTTATTTTTATTATAGATGGAAACGGAAATTATGTTCAGTCAAAAAGATTTACTTATGGGAACAATACTAATTTCCCTTATAATACTATTAATACATTAGATGGTGGTTTTGCACACGTAAGTGAAATTGATGCTAATGAGGTATTGGTTGTTAAAACCGATAAATTGTTTGATCCATCATGTCCAGATATAGATAGTTTATATGGAGGACTTTCATCTAGTATTATTGCTGATTCTTCTTTCTTTGGAATGGTAGATACCACTTATATGTTATCTAATTTAAACCCAGTTCAATTATCATTTAGTTCTACCCCAGCTGCAACATCTGCTGATGATAGCTTAATTTGCTCTTGTTCAAATATGATTACAGGAACAGTTTTAGATGGATCAACACCAGTAAATGGAGCTAAAGTATTTTTATTTAAAAAAGGAATTGTTCCTAAACCATGGGCACCTATTGATTCTATGATAACCAATACATCAGGTACTTATCAATTTAATTATGTGCCAACAGATAGTTTCTTAGTAAAAGTAGAGCCAAGTCCAATTTTCAATCCAACATCAATGGTCTCTTATCATAAGCATTTAGATACTTGTTACAAATGGGAGAGTGCAGGGGTGTTTCATGTACATTGCGATTCGAGTAGTGTAGTGAAAGATGTTACCTTAATTACACCACCACCATTAACTGGTAACAGTAGTTTAAATGGCTATGTTTTTGAATACTCAGGTAGCTTTAGTAAAATGCAGCCTGGAGATCCTGTTCCAGGTATTGGAATAACAGTAGAACAATCTCCAGGAGGAATAATAGGAGGTTCAACTAGTGGAGGAAATGGTTATTATGATTTAAGTAATATTAATACAAATGCAACTTATATTGTTTCCATAGATTATCCAGGGTTGCCACATGATTCAATATGGACCGTTTCAGTAAACTTAAATGATACTATTTTAGATTCACTAAACTTTTATGTAGATAGTACTGGTATATATATACTTGTTGAACCATTAGGGACAGGTATAGTTGTAGAAAATTCTGATAAATTAGAGTTGGATTTGTATCCAAATCCAACAAACGGATTATCTACACTTGAAATTAATGCTATTAAGCCAACAGATATTTATATTGATATTACAAATGAAATTGGTCAAATTATATCTACTCAAAAGGATAGATTAATTTCAGGAACTAATAGTATTCGTTTAAATACAGAACAATTATCTTCAGGAATATATTTTATAAAGGTAAGGGAGAAAGGAAAATTATATGTAAGGAAGTTGATTAAAAACTAACCTAAATATAAAAGAGTCTCGATTTTTTCGGGACTTTTTTTTATTTTTACTTTATGACTAAACTCGTCCGATTACTTTTTTTGTTTTTTTCGCTAAGCCTTTGTAGTATTTCATTTGCACAAACCTATAATTTTATTAATTATAATGTTGGAGATGGATTAGAACAATCTGATATTTTATGTGTAAATCAAGCTGTAAATGGATATTTGTTGTATGGATCAAATGGAGGAGGTTTAGGTTATTATAATGGTTATAATTTTTATACTTTAAAAGAAAAAAATGGTTTAGCAAATAATGTTGTATTTTCTATTTTAAAAGATAAGGATGGAGCTGTTTGGTGTGCAACAAATGATGGTGTAAGTAAGGTATCTCCATATTTAAATAAGGTAATAAAAACCTTAGGGAAAGGTAGGGCTTACTATTGTTCATTTTATGATAATAAAACAAACACGATATACTTTGGAACAAAGTCAGGAATTTATTTTATAGATAATAAAGCTGATACTTTACAGCAATTAATTACTAAAGACGAATTATTAAACACTTCGTTTGTTAATGCTATTTATACAGATAGCAATAAAAATCTATGGATTGGCACAATGCAGAAAGGGTTGTTTAAAGTAACTAATAATACTGTAGTTAATTATTCTATAGAAGATGGTTTGCCTTCAAACTATATAAGAACATTAATAGAAACTAAAGGTAAGCTTTGGATAGGTAGTATTAAAGGGTTATCATTTATTGAGGACAATAAAGTAAACAACTTTGAATTACCAAATGAAGGGAGTGGATTAATTACGATTACCACAGCAACAATTTATAAGGGTTTGTTAGTTTTTGGAGCTTTAAATAATGAGCTTTATTTTGTTAACCCTACTACAAACACTTTTAGATCTATAAATCTTAATAACGGTTTTGATTACAAGCAGATTTGGTCAAGTTATACAGATGTGGAAGGTAATTTGTGGTTAGGAGCTATTAAACAAGGGCTGATAAAATTTAATTCTACGTTTACTTTTTATAATACCAAAAACAAATTATTAAACAGTTATATTCAAGCTATATTATGTGATAGTAATGAAACTTGGTTAGGTTATGCCAATAATGGAATAGATATAATTAAAAATAATTCAATAATAAAAACAATTACTTCTAACCAATTAAATGGGAGTATGGTTAATAGAATAGTTAAAATTGATAAAGAGGTATTTATTGGAACTAATCAAGGGGTAAGTCTCTATTCTCAGGGGGATATTAAATTTATTCCTTTTGAAGGCAATATAAAAAATGATGTGTATGCAATTGCTAAATATGAAAATAGTATATATGCAGGGACAAAAACAGGATTATGTGAAATAGTGGATAATGATACACTTGTTGTTGTTAAAGATTCTCCTAACGATGCAATTTATGATATTTTTAAATTTAAAGACAAACTTTATTTAGCAAGTAATAATGGGTATTATACTTATTCTAAAAATAAATTTTTATTTATTGGAGAAAAAGGAGGAGTAAAAGCAGGAAGAGTTAGAAGCTTTAAATTAGATAAAAGGAATAACCTCTGGATTGGAACAAATGAAGGTATTTATGTATTGAAAGATAATCAGCACATAAAAATTGATGAACAAAAAGGGTTGTCTTCAGATAATGTATATTTTTTACAACCTGATGAAAATGGAAATATATGGGCAGGAACAAACAAAGGTGTTGATAGAATTAATGTTAAAAGTTTTTATGAAGGTAATATAGAAATCAGGAATTATAGTAAACAAGAAGGGATGTTAGGTGTTGAATGTAATATGAATGCAGTAGGTTATAATGCTTTAAATCAGTTGTGGATAGGAACAATTGATGGAGTTTATTTATATAATCAGCAAGGTGATGAAATAAATACAATACCACCAGAAGTAACTCTAAATAATATTAAGTTAAATTTTAATGATGTAAATTGGCTTAATTATGCCTCAAGTGTGGATAAAGTAACTGGTCTTCCTCAAAATTTAGAATTAAACCATACTAACAATAACTTTATATTTGAATACGTAGGAGTGTCTTTAAAAAATCCTGAAAAAGTAACGTACCAATATAAATTAGAGGGGTTAGATGATGATTGGTTGCCTTTTACCAAAGATAAAAAAGCAGTATATACAGCACTATCCTCAGGTAATTATACTTTTAAACTTAAAGCAAAAAATAGTGATGGTGTATGGGTAAAAGAACCTACCACATTTTCGTTTACTATTTTTCCACCATGGTATCAAACAACATGGTTTTATACTTCTTGTATCATATTGCTTTTATTAGGTTTCTATCTTTTTGTAAAAATCCGCACAAGAAATTTAAAGAAAACACAGTTGATGTTAACACAACAGGTAGAAGAAAGGACTAGTGAATTAAGGGAAGAGAAGGAAAAAGTAGAAGATCAGAAAAAAGTTATAGAGATAGTAAATAAGAATATTACTGATAGTATTAATTATGCTAAAAAAATACAAGAAGCTATTTTGCCAAAAGGAAATAAGCTAGATAAATACGAAGATAACTTAGGGGTTTTATATTTGCCTAAGGATGTAGTTTCAGGAGATTTTTATTGGTATGATAAGTTAGGAGATAAATTAATTATTGCTGCTGCAGATTGTACAGGGCACGGTGTTCCAGGTGCATTTATGAGTATGATAGGAGTAAATAATCTAAATCAAATTATTTTAGAGAATAAAGAAACTAATCCATCAAATATTCTTACCCAACTTAATGTTGCAATAAAAAAAGTATTACGTCAAGAAGATATAGGTAGCGAAAGTAAAGATGGTATGGATATTTCTATTTGTACTTTCGATATCAAAAACAGTACAGTGCAATATGCAGGAGCATTCAGACCATTGATTTATATCCGAAATAATGAATTGATAGAAATAAAAGGAAGTAGAAATCCTATAGGAGGAAATGCTCCGTCTAATTTTGTGTATGAATTAAACGAGTTAAAAATTCAAAAAGGTGATGTTTATTATATGTTTTCAGATGGATATCCAGATCAATTTGGAGGGGCAAAAGGAAAAAAATTTATGAATAAAAGGTTAAAACAAATTTTTGTCGATCATCATAAAAAATCTTCTCATCAGCAGCAAGAAATTTTAAGAGATGAGTTTTACAAATGGATGGGTAACGAAGAGCAAATTGATGATATTTTGGTAATGTGTATAAAATTTTGATAAGTATAAAAACCAACGACTAGGTATAATTACGTATTTAATATGTAAAAACACTATATTTGTTGTTAGATAAACATGCTAACAATGAAATATTTACTATTTACCTTCGCTATAATTATTAGCTTAATCCAATCTAATTTTACTTTAGCACAATGTCCTACTGTAGTTCCGAATGGAATAGACTCATGTCGTTTATCTCCAGGAAGTGTACAGATTGGAGCTGCGGGATCAACAGGCTTTTACAGTTGGTATGATGCAGCAGTTGGCGGTAATTTTTTAGGAACAGGTACTCCATTTAATACCCCTTATATATCAACAACTACAACATATTATGTAGCTGCTGCAGATACAAATATTGCTTTAGATTTTGATGGCACAAATGATTTTGTTGCTTTGGGTAATCCTGCTCAGTTACAAATTACTGGAGATATGACAATTGAAATGTGGGTAAAACCAGATGTTTTTGGAGCTAGAAGAAATCCTTATGCAAAAGCTTATGGTGGAGAAGGAACTATAACTCAAGAGATTAATGGTACACTTAATTATTATTATGGAACAAATGGAGGGAATGGTACTCCATACCAAGGGTTTAATAGTGGTTCTGTATTAAACTTAGGACAATGGAATCATATTGCTATAGTTAGAGATTTAACCAATATGCAATTAAGATGGTATATTAATGGGGTGTTAACTAGGCAGGGAGTAGCTTCTTATGCAGCAGCTACAGCTGGTTCTAATAATGTAACCATTGGACAAGGATATGTTAGTAGGTATGATGGACAAATAGATGAGTTAAGAGTATGGAGTTCGGCAAGAACTACAGCACAAATTGTTTCGCATATGGATAGTTGTTTAGTTGGAAACGAAGCTAACTTAGCAGCTTATTATAATTTTAGTGATGGTTCTGGTACAACTTTAACTGATTTAACTGCTTCAGCAAATCATGGTACTCTTACTAATATGGCTCCAGCTTCAAATTGGGTAACTGCTTCATATAATTTTCATTGCCCAAGTTGTGAAAGTGGAAGAACTCCTGTAGTAGCAACTATAAATGGTTCAACACCATTAAATTTAGGAAACGATACTAATTTTTATTGTGGAGTTAATTCAATAACATTAAATGCTGGAGCAAGCTATACTAACTATTTATGGAGCACAGGTGCTACAACTTCTTCCATTTCTGTTTCTACAGGAGGTACATATTGGGTACAAGTTGATAATGGTTCAGGATGTTATGATTTTGATACGATATTAATTTCAGATGCTAGTGGTCCCCTTAATACGTTGGATTTTGATGGGACAAATCAGCACGCTTTAATTGGTAACCCTAGTCAATTACAAATTACTGGGAATATGACCATTGAAATGTGGTTGAAACCTGATAACTTCTCTTCAAGAAAAAATCCTTATGCAAAAGCTTACGGTGGAGAAGGGACCATAACTCAAGAACCAAGTGGTAGGCTAAGTTATTATTATGGTATATCAGGAGGAAATGCTTCTCCTTATCAAGGTTTTAGTAGTAATTCTTCTTTAAATGTTGGTGAGTGGAACCATATTGCAATTGTTAGAGACTTAGATAATATGCGTTTACATTGGTATATTAATGGGGTATTAACAAATTCTGCTAATGCTTCTTATACCGCAGCTGTTGCCAGTGCAAATAATGTTTTAATAGCACAAGGTTATGTAAATAATTACGATGGACAAATTGATGAATTAAGAATTTGGAACAGACCTAGAACTCAAACAGAAATTAGAACTAATATGTGTAAAAAATTATTAGGAGCAGAAACAGGTTTAGTAGCTTATTACAGATTTGATGAAGGGGCAGGGAGTACTTTAACAGACTTAACCAAAAATGGATTAGATGGTACAATAAATAACGCTCCGAGTTGGGTGGTTTCTGCTGCTGCAATAGGAGATGATAGCGATTTTCTATATCCTGCAAATTGGACTGCTCAATCATTAACTCATTCGTTTTGTGGAGGAGAAAGTTTAACCGTTAGTAATATGACTGGAACTCCTAATGGGGTTCATATATATAGCGTAGGAACTGTTCCGACTAATATAACAGGAATTGTTGGTTTAGGTAGTAATGATAGATATTTTGGAGTATTTAAAGTAAATGATGCAGCTGCAACTTATACTGCAACATATAACTATAATGGTAATCCTTATGTTGGACCAGGAAATGAAGATAGTTTGCAATTATATAGAAGAGCCGATAATGCTACAATCCCGTGGGTAAATACAGGGGCAACTTTAAATAAACCTGCAACAACTTTAACTGCTACAGCTCAAAGCACAGAATTTATTTTGGGATCAAACAATTTTCCTTTACCAGTAAAACTAATCTCTTTTAATGCTATAGTTAATGATAAGTATGTTGATTTAATGTGGATTACTTTAACTGAAATTAATAACGATTATTTTACTATTGAACGAAGTAAAAATGGAATAAATTGGGAAGAAATAGAAACAGTTACAGGAGCAGGAAATAGTAGTACTAGACTAGAATATTTTAAATCTGATTATGAACCTTATTCAGGAGTATCATATTATCGTTTAAAACAAACCGATTTTGATGGAGCATATACTTATTCAAATATAGTTACTGTAAATATTTATAGTGCAGATATTACTGATATAAATGTATATCCTAACCCAGTAAAAGCAGGTAGTAATTTAACAATTGATTTGATAAATTACACCCAAGCATCTATTGAAGTGGAACTATTAGATGTTACTGGAAGAGTTGTTTTAAATGAAAAATATAATAACAATCAAATAATAAGTTTAGAAATTTCAAGTCAATTAGAAGCAGGAATTTACTCTTTAAGAATTGGTAATCAGATACAAAAATTAATAATTAAGTAATTAATTACTTTTTTCGTTAAGCTGAATACCATTCTTGTATTTTACATAACCCATTAATTCGCCATTAATATTGTAATACTTCCATGCACCTTCTTCTTTTTCGTTTATCATATTTCCTTCAGAAAGTTTATTTCCATTAGGGTAGTAATAAATTTGATGTCCAGTAATTTTGCCTTCTAAATAAGTTAGTTCTGCAATTATATTTCCTTGTAAATCATATCGAATAGATTTGCCGTTTAATATTCCATCTTTGTAGTTACTTTTTAAGCAGATAGTTCCGTTGCCATAATAAAAGTTCCACTCATCGGTTTTTTTATTTTTTAGGTAATAACCTTCCTCAATCAAAATACCATTTTGATTTCTTTTAGTGTGTTTCTGTTTTTCTTGTGCAACCACAGAAAATGAAATACTGCTAATAATAAAAAGTAAAAATAATTTTTTCATATTACATCATTCCTAATTCAAGCAACGCTTCTTCGCTCATCATTTCTTTTCCCCAAGTTGGTTCCCAAACCAATTCAATTTTAGCAGATTTTACACACCATAAATCATCTACTTTTTGTCTTACTTCTTCGGGTAAAGTTTCTGCTACTGGGCATGATGGAGAGGTTAAAGTCATTTCTATCTCTACATTAAAATCATCATCAATTTTAATTTCATAAATCAATCCCATTTCATAAATATCAACAGGTATTTCAGGGTCGTAAACTGTTTTTAAAGCCTCAATAATTTGAGCTTCTACATCATTCTTGCTTAATTGGTCTATATGTTTATTTTCTTCACTCATTTTTTTTAGTGTTCTGTTGTCAGTTATCAGTGTTCAGTATTTACTAACTACTTGTTACTGCTTACTAGTTACTGTCTACTCATTACTAATGCATACATTTTTATCTGTTTTACCATAGCTAACAAGCCATTACTTCTAGTTGGCGACAAATGCTCTTTTAGTCCAATCTCATCGATAAAATCTAAACTTGCTTCAGCTATATCTTTTGGTGTTTGATTAGTAAATGCTCTAATCATTAAAGCAACAATTCCTTTGGTAATAATAGCATCGCTATCTGCTGTAAAAATTACTTTGTCGCCTTCTAATTTAGCATGTAACCAAACCCTACTTTGGCAGCCTTTAATTAAGTTTTCTTCTGTCTTATTTTCTTCCGCAATAATTTCTAAATCTTTACCTAATTCAATTAAGTGTTCGTATTTATCCATCCACTCATCAAACAAAGCAAATTCGTCAACTATCTCTTCTTGTATTTCTTTTATTGTATTCATATAGTTACAAAGTCAAAAGTCTGAAAGACTGAAAGTCTTGGTGCAAATTTACTTATTGTTTAAGTACTTAATTAGTCCACCTATCATTTTAGAAATTTCTATTGCTTTGCTATGAATTTCTTGGGCTTGTTTCTCGCTTATATAATTAATATCCAAAGCTATATAAATTTGAGACCTTAGTTCTCCACAAGATCCTTTTGCAATATATAAGAATCTCGCAAATTCTTTATCGCTTTGTCTTTCAAATCCCTCAGCTATATTGGAGCTAACAGAAACAGAACATCTTCTTACTTGGTCTTTTAAAGAATAATCTTTACTAAAATCACCCTTGTTGGTTAATAGGTAGATTTCTTTTGCTAATTCTCTTGCTTTTTGCCAAGCTTTTATGTCTTCAAACTTTTCTATTTTACTCATAACTTTTTAATCTTTGATTTTACATTTTTCCCACTTTCGACTTCCCAACTTTCGACTTAATAACTCAAACCAACATCTTTACAGCCCTTTTCAAAGCTTCAATAAAAATATCTATTTCTTCTTTGGTATTGTAAAAAGCAAAAGAAGCACGTGCTGTACCAGGTATTTCAAAGCGGTTCATTAAAGGTTCTGTACAATGATGTCCTGTTCTTATAGCTATACCTAATTTATCTAAAATCATTCCTATATCGGTAGGATGTGTACCATCTACTAAAAAAGATAAAACGCTCGCTTTTTGTTCTGCTTCACCAATAATTCTAACTCCTTCAATTGTTTTTATCTGTTCAGTAGCATAAGTCAACAACTCTTCTTCATAAGCAGCTATGTTGTCAATCCCTACTTTATTCATATAATCAATAGCTGTTGCTAATGCAATTCCACCGATAATGTTAGGTGTGCCAGCTTCAAATTTATGTGGTAAACAGTTGTAAGTTGTTTTTTCAAAAGTTACGGTCTTTATCATATCTCCACCACCTTGGTAAGGAGGTAATTCGTTTAAAATAGACTCTTTTCCGTAAAGAATTCCAACACCTGTTGGGCCAAACATTTTATGCCCTGAAAAAGCGTAAAAATCACAATCTAAATCTTGTACATCTACTTTTTTATGTGGAACAGCTTGAGCTCCATCAATTAAAATAGCAGCACCCTCCATCTCCCCCGAAAGGGGGGCGTGTTGGCGGACATATTTTATAACTTCTTTTATCGGATTTATAGTTCCGAGCGTATTGGAAACATGAGTAATGGCAACCATTCGTGTTTTTTTGGTTACCATTTTTTTAAATTCTTCTAGTAGTAGTTCTCCTTTATCATTTATCGGAATTATTTTTAAAGTACAACCATATTCTTCGCAAACCATTTGCCAAGGCACAATGTTAGAGTGGTGTTCCATGGTAGAAATGATAATTTCATCTCCTTCAGCTAAATATTTTTTAGCAAAACTACTAGCAACTAAATTAATACTGTGTGTAGTTCCAGAAGTAAAAATTATTTCATGGTCGTGTTTGGCATTTATAAAGGATTGTACCGTTTTTCGAGCTTGTTCATAAGCATCGGTAGCTTGTTGGCTTAGTGTATGAATACCTCTATGGATATTGCTGTTCTGAAAAGTATAATACTTGGTTATTGCAGAAATTACCGATAATGGTTTTTGTGCAGTTGCTCCATTATCAAAATAAACCAAAGGCTTACCGTTTACTTCTCGATTTAAAATCGGGAAATCTTGTCGGATGGTTGCTATGTCTAGTTTTTTTGTCATTTTTTATAAAGCTCTCCCCTAAAAAGGGGAGTTGGAGGGGTGTTTTACACCTCCCTAAATCCCTTACCGTAATAAATACGGCACAAGCTCTTTTAGGAGGGACTGTGTTACTTCGTAAATCGCTCCTCAATTTTAGCATCAACATATTCCGCTAAAGCTTCAATTGAAATATTTTCTAAAGCATCTTTAGCAAAAGCATTAATCATTAAGTTAATAGCATTTCGTTTGCTAATTCCTCTCGATTGTAAGTAAAAAATTGCTTCCTCATCGATTTGCCCTGTAGTAGAACCATGGCTACATTTTACATCGTCAGCATAAATTTCTAACTCCGGTTTAGAGTTTACATTGGCATCATCTGATAATAAAATGTTGTTGTTTTGCTGAAAAGCATTGGTAATTTGTGCTGCTTGACGAACAAATACTTTTCCGTTAAATACTCCGGTAGATTTATCGTCTAAAACTCCTTTGTAAACTTCGTTAGAATTACAATGAGGCTGTTTATGGTCAACTACGGTATGGTTATCAATATGGTCGGAATTTTTACCTAAATATAAACCGCTTAAATTGGTTTCGCAATTGCTTGCATCAACTACTATGTTTAAGTTGTTACGAACAATTGCTCCATTAAAAGTAGCGGTGTTTATTGTAAAGTTACTGTTAGCCTCTTGGTAAACTTGCTCGCTAGAAATATGGTAATGGTCGCCTTCTTTATCTTGAATTTTGTTGTACTCCACATTAGCATTTTCATCAACAAAAATTTCGGTAGCGTTGTTTACAAAGTTTTCGTTACCACTTAAATTCACAAAGCTTTCAATCACCTTAACTTGAGCTCCAACATTGCCAATAATTAAGTTTCTGCTTTGTGCAATAACATTAGTTCCCGTAGTAATGTTAATGATGTGGTAAGGTTTTTCCGCAACTGTATTTTTAGCTGCTTCTATAAAAATGCCATCGGTATGGAAAGCGTTGTTTAACACCAAAAATATTTCTTGATTACAGTTAGAGTATGTTCCAAAATGTTTTGAAAAACCTTCAGTAGCATTGTTTTTAACTTGGCTTAACGATGAAACTGTAATTCCTTCTTGAGTAGTAATTTGTGATAAACTTTCGATATAAAATCCATTTACCAATACCAAAATATTAGCATCTAAATTTGGGATTAAATAAGGTGTAATATCTACTGTATCTACTTGTTGAGTAGTGTAAGTTTTATTTATAATTTTTCCAACACGAGTATATTTCCAGTACTCTTTTTTTGTGGTAGGAAATTCCATGTTTGCTAAATCTGTTTTAGCTGAATTTCTTAACTCTTGTGCAAATTGTGGTTCGTTAGAAAAATCAATTCTAGCAAGAGCCTCAATCATTATATCTTTTTTTGTCAATTCTGCAATCATAAATTTTTTATTAGAAATTTGATATTAGAGATTATTAATTTCTAATGTTTATTGAGCAATCTCTTCTTTAATCCAATCGTAGCCTTTTTCTTCTAGCTCTAATGCTAATTCTTTAGTTCCTGATTTTACAATTTTTCCGTTGTATAAAACGTGTACATAATCTGGAACAATGTAATCTAACAATCTTTGGTAGTGTGTAATAACAACAGTAGCGTTGTTTTCCGATTTTAATTTGTTTACACCATTCGCAACAATACGTAAAGCGTCAATATCTAGTCCAGAATCGGTTTCATCTAAAATAGATAGTTTAGGCTCTAACATTGCCATTTGAAATATTTCGTTACGTTTTTTCTCTCCACCAGAAAAACCTTCGTTTACCGAACGATTAGCTAATTTGCTATCTAACTCTACTAAAGCAGATTTTTCTTTAACCATTCCTAAAAATTCTTTAGCAGTAACTGCGTCTTGGTTGTTGTAAGCTCTTTTTTCGTTAATGGCTGTTTTTAAGAAATTAATGTTACTTACTCCTGGAATTTCTACAGGGTATTGAAATGCTAAGAATAAGCCTTCGTTAGCTCTTTCTTCAGGAGCTAATTCTAATAAATCAGTTCCTTCAAAATCTACTTTTCCTTCGGTTACTTCATATTCTTCTCTACCAGCTAAAACGCTCGATAAAGTACTTTTTCCAGAACCATTTGGTCCCATTATCGCATGAACTTCTCCGGGTTTAATTTCTAGGTTTATGCCTTTTAAGATTTCTTTATCTTCTATACTTGCGTGTAAATTTTCTATTTTTAACATAAGTGTATTTCTTAACCTCGTTTACACAGAGGTATTATTTTATTTAGTTATAATTTCTTTCCAATTTTCATCTGCATTTTGTTGCATGTCAGACTCATTTTTAGTCCATTTCTTTTTGGTGTTTACGCCAAAGCTATTGTAAAACACATATAATTTTCCATTTGTTATTTTGTATGTTTCAGGGTCAGCATCCATTAACTCAGGATTCTTTTTTCCTAAAGCATAAGCACACCAACCACCATATTGGGGTTCAAATTTTTCAGGGTTTGCTTTAAATACTGCTTTACTCTTTTCCGTTAAAAAATAGTAAGTTACACCTTTGTAAGTGTAATTAATTTCTTTGTTGCCTTCTATTGGTTTGTTGGCAAAGTAGGATACAGGATCATAACCAGACAATGCTACATTATTATCTAAATTATAATGCTTTTTTCTTGCTGCTTCAGTGTTTTGAGCTGAAGAGCTTAGTGTAATTAGTAGTATTATAGGTAATAATAGGGTTTTCATAATTTCTAATTTTAGTTATCCAACGCTTCCTTCTAAACTAATTTCTAATAGTTTTTGTGCTTCAACAGCAAATTCCATTGGTAGCTTATTTAATACTTCTTTACAGTAACCATTTACAATAAGGTTAATTGCCTTTTCAGTATCTATACCTCTTTGGTTACAGTAAAATATTTGGTCTTCACCAATCTTCGAAGTTGTTGCTTCGTGTTCTATTTTAGCGGTGCTATTTTTTGCTTCAATGTAAGGGAAAGTATGTGCTCCACATTGGTCGCCCATTAATAGAGAGTCGCACTGAGTAAAGTTTCGAGCGTCTTTTGCGTTTTTATGTATTTGTACTAATCCTCGGTAAGAGTTCTGGCTTTTTCCAGCCGAAATTCCTTTAGAGATAATCGTACTCTTAGTGTTTTTACCTAAGTGTATCATTTTAGTACCTGTATCGGCTTGTTGGTATTTATTGGTAACAGCTACTGAGTAAAATTCACCAATAGAATTATCTCCTTTTAAAATACAAGAAGGGTATTTCCAAGTTACTGCCGAACCAGTTTCTACTTGCGTCCAGCTAATTTTTGAACGGTTATGGCAAATTCCTCTTTTAGTTACAAAGTTGTAAATACCACCTTTACCTTCATCATCACCAGGATACCAGTTTTGTACGGTTGAGTATTTAATCTCTGCACCATTCATAGCAATTAACTCTACAATGGCTGCGTGAAGTTGGTTCTCATCTCGTTGCGGAGCTGTACAGCCTTCTAGGTAACTTACATAACTATCTTCATCGGCAACAACTAATGTTCTTTCGAATTGACCAGTGTTGGCTTCGTTAATTCTAAAGTAAGTAGAAAGCTCCATTGGGCAACGTACTCCTTTAGGAATGTAGCAAAACGAACCATCAGAAAATACTGCTGAATTTAATGCTGCGTAAAAGTTGTCGGTTGTTGGAACTACTGTTCCCATGTATTTTTTTACTAATTCAGGATGGTTTTGAACCGCTTCGCTAAACGAGCAAAAGATAATTCCTAGCTCAGCTAATTTATCTTGAAACGATGTTTTTACCGAAACCGAATCGAATACAAAATCTACAGCAACACCACTTAAAGCTTTTTGCTCATCCATTGATATGCCTAGCTTATCCATAGTAGCTTTCATCTCTGGGTCAACATCTTCCCATTTAACTTCTTCGCCAGCTCCCTTTGGTGCCGAATAGTACGATAAAGCTTGAAAATCAACTTTTGGATAATTTACATGAGCCCATTCTGGTTCTACCATTTCTTGCCAAGTTTTAAATGCTTTAAGTCTGTACTCCAACATCCATTCTGGCTCATTTTTTTTCGCTGATATTAAACGAATTACATCCTCGTTTAAACCAACAGGAATTTTGTCTGTTTCTATATCGGTAGTAAAACCATATTTATACTCTTGGTTTTCTAACTCTTTTTCTAAATCTTCTTCTGTATATGCCATTCTTTTTTAGTTAAAAGATTAAAGTTTGTAAAGTTGAAAGTTGGTTCTTAGTAAGCCTTTCTCCACTTTACACTTTTTACTTTATAAACTTTCTACTTAAAGCGAGAAACTCTCTCCACACCCGCAAGTTCGGTTTGCATTAGGATTTTGGAATACAAACCCTTTTCCATTTAGTCCTCCCGAATAATCTAATTCGGTTCCGGCTAGGTATAAGATGCTTTTTTTATCGCAAACTATTTTAATTCCTTTATCTTCAAATTCTTTATCATCATCATTAATCACGTGGTCAAAACTCATATCATAAGTTAAACCCGAGCAACCACCACCTTTTACGCCAACCCTTATGAAACTTCCTTGCGGAGCATTATCTTCTTGCATTAGCTTTAAAGCTTGATTTTTTGCGTTTTCTGAAACTGTTATCATTCTATTCTTATTTAGATTAATTCTAAATTAAGACAAAAGTACCTAAAAAGAGTTAGTCGGCAAAGAAAAAAATGAATAAACGATATGTTTTTAGTCAGCTTTATGTTTACTAACTTTGCACCATGTTAGAAGATAAAAATAAAAAGCCTGTAAGCGAGTTAGAAGAATTAGGAGAATTTGGATTAATAAAGCACCTTACAGAAAATATAAAGCTGCAAAATAAGTCGTCAATTAAAGGGGTTGGTGATGATGCTGCAGTAATAAATTATGATAATAAACAAACGGTTGTAACTACCGATTTGTTGGTAGAAGGAATCCATTTTGATTTGTTGTACTCGCCTTTAAAACATTTAGGCTATAAGGCTGTTACGGTTAACTTGTCGGATGTGTATGCCATGAATGCACAACCCAAACAGATTACGGTTTCTTTGGCGGTGTCTAACCGAATTTCGGTAGAAGCTTTAGAAGAATTATATGATGGAATGTTGCTAGCTTGTAATATTTATGGCGTTGATTTGGTTGGTGGAGATACTACTTCTTCTACATCAGGATTAATTATAAGTATTACTGCTTTGGGTGAAGTAGAAGAAAAGGATTTGGTTTATAGAGATGGGGCAAAAGAGAACGATTTAATTTGCGTATCGGGTGATTTAGGTGGAGCTTTTATGGGGCTTCAATTATTAGAAAGAGAAAAACAAATTTATAACGAAAACCCTGGTGTACAGCCAGATTTTTCGGGTTTTGATTATGTGTTAGAAAGACAATTAAAACCTGAGCCAAGAAAGGATGTGATTGATATGTTTAAAGAAATAGGAGTTAAACCAACTGCTATGATAGATGTTTCGGATGGTTTGTCTTCTGATTTAATTCACATTTGCCAGCAATCAAAAGTAGGTTGTACCATATACGAAGATAAACTTCCGTTAGACCACCAAACCATTACCGTAGCTGATGAAATGAAGTTAGATGCTACGGTTTGTGCTTTAAATGGTGGCGAAGATTACGAGTTGTTGTTTACCATTTCGTTAGATGATTATAATAAAATAAAAGAACAACAACGTGTTTCGGTTATTGGTCATATAACATCAGAAAAAGAAAACTACCAGATAGTTACTAAAAGTGAACAAGTAAACACCTTAACTGCACAAGGCTGGAATGCTATTTTGAAGAAGGATTAGGTTTTTATGTATAGGGTTATAAAAGTAGATTTATTTTATAAGTATTACTCGAAAAACTAATCCAATAACCCAAGCAGGATTATTTTGTTTGACAGTTAATTGATTAATTTTTGGAGGAGAACTATATGGCTTTTCAGTAATTGTATATTGGTATAATGTTGGAGATGTTATAAATTCAGTTTTGACACCGATTTCAAAAGGTATCATAAAATTCACACTTTTTGAAAAATCTACAATAAAATGGTAGTCAATAATATTTTTTTTTAGACTCTTTTTTTCAATGGAATATTCAATTATATGATTACTACCTTTTTCTTTAAAGGATCTATGATCGTCACTTGAATTGTAATTGTTAATTCCTATTTGAAATTTTGGAATTATCTGAAACTTTTTCAATTTTATTTTATAATTAATACGATAACCTAAGCCTCCAGATGAAAAGCCATTGTTCCATCCATTTTTTATATAGAAGTTTGGATATTGATTAGAAATGTAATTATCAAAAGAAGTTTTGTTATAACCAAAATCATAGTAAGATATTAGAAGTAGTTCTAATCCTATTTTATTTTTATACCATAATTCTATATTAAATGTAGAAGCACTGAATCCTGCCTTCGTATTACTAAGGTATTTGTCCATGCCATAAGGAAGGTTGTTAAGGCTATTTTCTTTAATAGGTATAACGCTTCCTACTTCGAACCATGCAAAATTAAGATTGAAGTTATTCAAAAAGCTTTGTTTAGTAGAATCTGATGAATAAGAATTTGCTGTTGACTCTAATGAAAAAAGTATAAACAACAATATGGATAGCTTTTTCATTAGTATAATTTTATTATTGTTGTATCACTTAATAAAGTGTTATTCGATTGAGTTATATCAACTATAAATGTGTATCTACCATTGTTTACAGGGGGGTGCATAAGGATTAAATACCTTTCAGTAGACCATTTATCAACACTAACACCTCCACCATTGTAATTCCCACCACCAATATTTCCCGTCCCAATTATAGAGTTTATAGAATTAGAAGAATTGTATTCGTCATTAACACCTCCTCTTGAAATAAGAAAATATTCATTAAGAGAAGTTCCTGCTGGATGAGTTAAGTCAAAGCTATCTAAAGAATATATATTAAATGATGATACAGTGAATTCGTTTTTATAACCACTTTCCCCTTCAATAATATGTTCTCCATCTTCGCCAGTATGTTTCATTGTATACTTTAGTTGTATAGCATATGATTTTTTTTGAAGAGAATCTAAATTTGAATGTAAAGCTTCTTTTCCTGAATTGTCTGCATTACTTACTTCAATATCAATTACTTCATACAAATAATTGTCATATTTACTACAACTTAATAGCAAGATTAAGACTGGAGTTAGAAGAATTATTTTTTTATGAATTTTTTTCGTCAAAAATTTTATAATTTAAGATAAAACAAATATAATATTTTTTAATAGTGTTGAAATTTATAAAAACCCTAACTTTGCAACATGAAATTATTTCGTGGCATAATCGCTTTAACATTAATAGTTGCATTTTCGAATGTAATTATTGGTAAAACTTTGCACGAAATTATTGAGCACGAACACCACGAGCATACTTGTGATGTGAAGGATAAAATTCACTACCACGATTTTGAATATGCTCATGCCGATTTTATTTGTGATTTTAATTTTTCTACCAGTTTTGTAGATTCTTTTTTAAATGATTTTGATGAGATTATTCGCTACCAAGAGGAAAAGCTTAAAATTCATTTTTTATGGTTAGCTAAAGATTTATGTTCTAATACAATCTCTTTACGGGGACCTCCTGCAATTTCTTAATCCACTATTTTTTATAGTTTGGAAGCACAATGCTTTCGCAAGAAATTTTTTATTTATCAATAAAACAGTATATGCTTATTTATAGGCTGCTTTTTGTTGGTGTAATATTTTTCAGTACTTACAATTGTTTTTCTCAAACAGCAACATGTAATTATACCCTTTCGGGTAAAATTATTGACGAGCATGATAATTCTTCTTTAGAATATGCAACAGTGTATATAAAGGAGTTAGAGCGTGGGGCTGTTTCTGATGTTAAAGGGCGATACATAATAGCTAATTTGTGTGCAGGTACTTATACAGTTGTTATTAGTCATGTTGGGTGCGAATCCATCACTAAAAAAATTACGCTTACAAAAAGTACAAAACATAATTTTTATCCAGAACACCATTCTGAAGAGTTAAAAGAATTTACTCTGAAAGAAAAAGGGTATGAAGAAGAAACTTCTGTAGCTAAAAAGGAGCTTTCAATAAAGGAGATGAACCAATCAAGAGGTAAGTCTTTAGGAGAAAGTTTAAAAAGCATTACAGGGGTTACTACTTTAAATACTGGGAACAGTGTTTCAAAACCTGTTATACATGGTTTGCATAGCGATAGGGTACTTATTTTAAATAATGGAATAAGACAAGAAGGACAACAATGGGGCAATGAACATGCTCTAGAAATTGATCCTTATATTGCTGACAAGCTAAGTGTAATAAAAGGTGCTGATGGAATAAGGTATGGAGCAAATGCCATAGCAGGTGTTGTAATTGTAGAACCAAAAGCTTTAAGAGATTCTTCGGGTGTAAATGGAGAATTAAATTTAGGAGGAGCAAGCAATGGTAGGATGGGCGTTTCTTCAGCTATGATAGAAGGTAATATTGGTAAATTAAAAGGGTTCAGTTGGCGATTACAAGGAACTCTTAAACGCTCTGGAAATGTTCAATCTCCTGATTATTATTTAAAAAACACAGGTTTAAAAGAATATAATTTTTCTTATGCCTTAGGTTTTAATAAAGAAAAGTTTGGTGTAGAAACTTTTTACAGTCAGTTTAATACCGATATAGGAATTTTTTCGGCAGCACATATAGGTAATTTAACCGATTTACAACGAGCAATAGAGGCAGATGAACCTTTAGAATCGGCAGATTTCACTTATGATATAAACAGACCTTATCAGCATATTGAACACGAGCTGTTTAAAGTTAAAGCCTACTTAAAAACTTGGGATGTTGGTCAGTTAGATTTTGTGTATGCTCGGCAGTATAATTTACGTGAAGAATACGATAAACATTTGCCAAGAAATGACAGTATTGCAGCTTTAAATTTGCCCGAATTGCAATTTGAAATTACCACCCATTTAGGCGAGTTGGTATGGAAACAAAAAAACAACAAAGCTTTTGTTTCTCAATTGGGAGTAGCTTATATGAACCAAGCAAATACCATTAACGGAAGAGAATTTATTCCTGCGTTTACCAAAAATTCAACAGGTGTATTTTTTATAGAAAAATGGCGTAGTAAAAACTTTAAGTGGCAGTTAGAAACAGGGCTGAGGTACGATTACATTTTTCAAGAAGTGTACAAATGGAATAGCTCATCCAAAGTATATAATTATTATGATTATACCTATAATAATGTTTCGGGAAGTGTTGGAGCTTTGTTTAAACCTAACGAGAAATGGAGTGCAAGAGCTAATTTTGGTATGGCTTTCCGACCACCAAATGTAAGCGAGTTGTTTAGTGATGGCTTACACCACGGTGCTGCTGCGGTAGAGTATGGCGATACCAGTTTGGTTGCCGAAAAAGCTTACAATACCATTGTTGCAGTAGATTATGCACATAAAAAATGGGTGTTGCAAGTGGAAGGTTTTTACAATAACATTCAAAACTTTATTTATTTAAAACCTACTTTGCCAGCAACACTAACCATTAAAGGAGCTTTTCCAACTTTTAATTATACACAGGTTAATGCTGCATTATCTGGGTTCGATTTAAAAGCCAAGTACAATTTAACTAAAACAGTAACTTGGACAGGAACAACCTCATTTTTATGGGCTTATAATTTAACCGAAAAGGATTGGCTAGTGGGTATGCCATCCAATCGATTTTTTAATGGTTTAACTTATAAATTACCAAGCTTAAAAAAAATAACAGACGTTTATGTAGAAGCAGGTATAGAAAATGTGTTGACACAAAATAGAGTTCCAGATAATAGCGATTATTTAAACCCACCAGATGCTTATAATTTGGTAAGCTTTGGAGCAGGTTTTAGTATTCCAACCTATAAAAAACAACAATTAATAGTGGATTTTGAAATTAACAATGTATTAAATACAGCATATAGAGATTACTTAAATCGATTTCGATATTATGCTGATGAAATGGGTAGAAACTACTCGCTTAAAATTAAATTAACTTTTTAAAAAAATATAAAATGAAAACGATTGAAAATATAGTATTAATAGCAGTAGCATTAAGTGCTTTATTTGTAACAGGGTGTAAAAAAGACGATGATGACCCTAAACCATCGGGAAATAATAATCCTCCTATACACGAAGAAGAGCTAATAACCAGTGTTATTTTATCTTTTGTAGATACTGCAGGAGTACAACCATCGGTTCAATATGCATTTAGAGATCCAGATGGAGATGGTGGTAATGCTCCAACTCAACACGATACCATTCGTTTAGTTGCAAATACTTATTACAACGCAACAATACAGTTATTAAACGAAGCAGAAAATCCTGCTGAGGATATTACTTTAGAAGTGCAAGCAGAAGATGATGAACATATTTTTTGCTATGCACCAGCCAATACTAATGTTGCTGTTACAAGAACAGATAGTGATGGAACGTATGAAGTTGGTATTACTTCTCGTTGGGCTACAGGAGCTGCTGCTGCCAATGGAGAAACTACAGTAACATTAAAACATCAACCAGGTGTTAAAGATGGTACTTGTGCTCCTGGCGATACAGATGTAGAAGTAACTTTTGTTACTATAGTACAGTAATTTATATAAAAAAACACCTGCAAGGTGTTGAATATTTAACCTTGTCTAAAGTTTTAAACTTTAGACAAGGTTTTTTTGTTTTAATATGATTATTGGAATAAATCTGGAAAAAAAATTCTTTCAGAAAAATGTTATTGTAAAGATTCTTCTTTCAGAATTAATATTTCTTTCAACTCTTTAATTTCTTTATTGTTAGGATAAAAATTGTAAAGTCGATTAACTAAAGAATCGGCTGTATTACAACTTTCATTTTCATATTTGCATTTATAAGAATATGCTAATGCTAATCGATATTGAGCATCAAGCTCTTTTGGAAAAACTTCCATAGCTCTTGTATATTGAAAAATAGCATTGTTCCATTGCTTTTTGTGTATCATTTTATCTCCATCTGCAATATGGAAATTATATTTTTTTATTTGCTTTTGATTATTGATTGTAGTTGTACGATTGATTGATGAACTATTAGTGTCAGTGATATAAAATATAGCTATAACAATAAGAGGAATAACTACACTTAATACAATAATAGATTTTCGTCTAGCAACTTTTCTTTGGAGAATAATTTTTCTCTTAACCTTCATTAATTCTTCTTTAGTAGCTTTTTTTGAAGAAATTTTTAGTTGAGAATAGGATGTTAAATATTCTTTTCTTCTTTCAGCAAAAGAAGGTCTTTTTCTTATTAAATTTTTATTGTCTCGCAAGCTATTAATCATAGCTTGGATAGATCCTCCACCACCTCCTGACATTATTCTGTTTTATTTTTAAACCTAAACATCAATTTTCCTTTTACTGAATCTAAAATAACTTTGCCTTTTTCGGTTCTAAAATTAATGTCTTGCATTTCAAATTTATAAGTTAAATGCTCGTTTTCTCCTTTAACCATTAACTCATCTTGAGATAAATTAGAAGTATATATTTTGCCGTACTTTTTAATTAAATCATCTTTTAATTTTTTTAGAGAAATTACAGCAAGTTGTTTCTCATTCTTTTTAATTTCTATGGTGTAGCCTGATTTATTAGGGTTTTTAATATCATAATTATTACTATCTAACTCAAAGGTGTATAAGTTTTCTGTATTGTCGTTATAGTAATAATAATCAATGTTAATTAGATAGTCATAATCTTTAATTTCGGTTATTCTGCTTTTATACGAAGTTGAAAACGAGAAATAATTATTTTCAGTGCTAGTATAATAATGTTGATACTGCAAGCCTAAAGCCCTCATATAAATTTCGGCTTCATTTATTCTGTTCCATCTTTTTTTGTTGGTATTATAAGTTTCAATTTGTAAATCAAAATCTTGGGTGTACCAATCTTTTATTGCACTAAACCCATGAAAATCATCCATATAATCTATAATAGATTTTATTTCATTGTTAATAGAGTCGCTAATTAATTCGGCATTCGGATAAATATATTCTTGTTTGTAATAGTTGCTATCTATCATAATGGCTTGTTCGTTTGTTATTACGCCATCTTTTAAAATTCCGTGTTCAGTTAAAATTTGTTCTAATCGGTTGGCTTGACTTCTTTCACTAACACTAAACATACTCCATGGTCCAAAACTCATTAATAGCATCATTACACAAAGTGAAATAGGTATGAACTTTATATTGTTTTTGCCAATTATAAAATATCCAGAAACCAAGGTAAGCCATACCCCCAGCAAAATAATAATATATCGGTTAATGGTAATTCCATAATCTGCCAAACGGATGCTAATAGCTAAAAATAATAGTACAATAAGTGGTACAACTAAAAAATAATAGATTTTAGTAAACTTTTTAATCCACGAGTTTTCTTCTTTTTGTCCGTAAGGATGAATGAGTAGAAAAGTAAAAATTCCGAGTATCGAAACGGCAACAATTAACCACGAAACAACTCCTTTAGGCCAATCCCAAAGAGCAATTATTTTTCCTCCATACATGTAAAGAATAACTAAATACAATAATAAAAGTGGTAATAAAATGTACTGACTAAATACTTTTAAACCGAAAGGGTAGTGTTCAATTTGGTCTAACTCATCAAAATCATCGGGCATACCCGAAATAAAAAACCAAGTATTAAAAAAGCCTGCAATAAAAATAAATAGCTGCCCAAAAAGTTCATCCTCTATATCAATATCAAAAAGTAAGTGTAAAGCTCCTAAAGCCAAAGCTATACCACCATATAAAAATCCGGAATAAACTGCTGATAAGATTAATCGAGTAAACAATATGCGGTTGTATTGCCAAAAACCGTTAAGTTGTTTGCCTTTTAAATAAGGAGCAAACGATACCAAAAGGTGTAAGGCAATGTTGTAAATGGTGTATCGAATATAAGGTAAAGAAGTATTAGCCGTTTCTTCAGAGTTAGGTAAGGTTAAGTAGAGTAAGCTTATTATAATTGCTCCACCAATTTTTAGTAAGATGCTTTTGTTTTTGTTAAGCTTTAATTTCTGACTAAATACATTTATACAAAAGAATAAAGGGATGCCTAATGCCAAACATAGCATAGCGTTTATGAAAGGGAAAAAATTAACGATTTCATTTTCGTATTCTACCATATAGATAGCAATACAAACTGCTGTAAAAGAACTAAGTAATGTTAATGGAAACCGAAAAGCGGAGTTTTTAGCTTGAGTAAAAAGATAATTAATAGAAGGAAGTTTCATACAATAAAATTTATACTACTAACTTACTAAAAAAGAGTTTAGTATGTTTTTGTTAATCCAAAAAACTGAGCTATCCAATAGGTAGAATGAAAATTAACATCTTGGGTATGTTTATCTAAAGTGCCGCCTTGGGTAATTTTATTGCCAGGTTTAATTAAAAGCTTGTGTCTAATACCTTCTGCCATAATGGTAATAATTTTCACTTCTTTTTCAGCATTGTAAAAATATTCGGCAGTTAATAAAGGGTTATTAAGGTAAGCCTTTTTTACTTCAACATTAGCAGTATCAATTTGATGTTTTTTAAGCCATTGTTCTTTAATTTTTATCGCATTTTTTTTGGTTACCACTTTGTCGTCAGTTCCTTGTAAAATGGCAATTCTTGGCTGAACAGTATCTTTGTTTGCATTAAACAAATTTGAGGGAGCAGCTAATAATGCTCCTGCATTAAATAGCTTAGGATAAGCATTAAGCACAGCATTACTCATTCCACCACCAGCCGACATTCCTGTAATAAAAATTTTAGAGCTATCTATATAATAGTTTTTAAAACAATAATCTAACATATTTTTAATTGAAGCAACTTCACCTTTGTCTTTTTTTGCTTTAAACCCAATGTAAAAATTAAAGCATTTTGCTGCATTGTTTATTTGGCGTTGCTCAGGGTAAACAATAATAAAGTTTAAGCTGTCTGCTAATTTGTTCCAACCAGTTTCACTAGCTATCATTTCAGCATTTTGTGTGCATCCGTGCAAAACTAAAACTAAAGGAACAGGATTTTCAGTATTTAATTTTTTAGGAATGTAGCTGTACATTTTTAGATTCCCTTTATTTTCTCCAAAGTTTTCAATGCGTGAAAGATCACTTTGAGAAATTCCATAAGTGGAAAGAAAAAGAAGAAATATTACTAAAAGGTTTTTCATAGACTTATCAAAGATAGGATATATCCTAAAATTGAGCCAATCAAAACAATATGCATTGCATTTACTTTCTTTACAAAAAGCACTAAAACTAAACTGATAATAAATATAGCGGCATTTTTAATGTCTAATAAAGTAGTTGTGCCCATTTTTAATAATACCGCTACCATTAAAGCAACAGCACCCACACTCATTAAATTTAAAAAATGTTTTAAAATAGCAGATTTTCTCATTTTAGGGATAAGAGGGTTTAATAATAAAACCAACAAAAATGAAGGTAAAAATATGCCTGTAGTAGCAGCAATTGCTCCCCAAAAGCCATTTAGCTGAAAACCAACAAAAGTAGCAGTAGATAAAACAGGGCCAGGAGTAAACTGCCCAACAGCTATGGCTTCCAACAGAGCTTCTCTAGTCATAATTCCTGTTTCCACAAATTCGGCATCTAAATAAGCAAATAATACATAGCCGCTACCATACAAAATGGCTCCTACTTTTAAAAAAGTTAGAAAAACACTTAGCGTTGATATTTTTGCAGCAGCTAAACCAAAAGGTTGTAGTAATAATAAAAAGAAAGGGCTAACACTATTTGCTTGTGCTTTGTTTTTGACAGAAAAATAGATAGTTCCTAAAATAGCTGTTACTAGCAAACTAAAAATTTCATTTAACAAAAAGAGGTTTAAACCAAGAGCTATAACTCCAAAAATGGCTAGTTCTACATTTTTAATGGCTTTTTTACCAAGTTTAAATAGTGCTTGAATAATAACTGCAATAATTGCCGGCTGAATACCAACAATAAAAGGTTTTACATTAGGTAGATTGCCATATTGCACATAAAACCAAGCTAAAATTCCTGTAATAAATACGGCAGGAAAAATAAAACAAATACCCGCAACAAACATTCCCATCCATCCGCCTCTTTCGTGTCCGCAATGCATGGTCATTTCGGTAGAGTTTGGACCAGGAATTAAGTTGGTAGCACCAATTAAATCTAAAAAATGCTCATGAGTCATCCATTTTCTTTTGCTTACAATTTCTTGCTCCATCATAGCAATATGTGCAGCAGGACCACCAAAAGCAAAGCATCCCATTTTAAAAAATACTAACGCTATTTCTTTAAGATTTGACATGGAGCAAAAGTAAAAGATTTGAAAACTATTCGGTAACAAACCGTATTAAGTTAATGTTAAGAGAAGTGTTAGGGTTTGTCTATTGATTTTTTATTTTATTGAGTAAATATAAGTCACCCGAATCGAAACCAGTTCCAATGCTTAAACTGTCTCGTTTTTTTGTAGTTTTAAATAATCCAAATTTTTTATCATGATAAGTCAATAACCTGTCCTTAAAATCATTAAGAGAGTTAATTACAAGTAAATTAAGGAGTCCATTAAAAAGTAAGACTTTGTAATTTGCATCTAGGTTTTTATTGTTTTTTATTATGATGTCTATTTTATTAAATTCAGTTAGTAAAATATATCGATTACATGGGAAATATTCTGTGTCACAAGCCCAATCGACATCTTGTTCGGGTGATAATTGAGAGCCAGATATGTAGACAGTTGTTTTTTCTTTTCCATTATCAATTTTTGGGAATTTCATTGTTGTAATCCCAAAGTAAACAGATTTAATATTTTTAGGTAATGATTCTTTTTTAATGACTTCTGAAAGCCAGTTATTAAACTCTTTTTTTAGTTCGTCTATATTAATTTCTATTGTGGGAAGACCATAATCAGTCAGGGTCTGTTTAATTTTTATATAACCTGAGTGAATGTCAGAATTGTTAGTTATTTGTTCTTTTAGTAAGTTATCAACTTGTTCCCAGTTCATCTTTTTTAAAATTTATACTCCATGTACCACAATAACAATTTCGCCTTTAGTTACATTGTTGTTGTAATACTCAATTACTTCTTTTACTGTTCCTCTAACAGTTTCTTCGTGCAATTTGGTTAACTCTCGTGATACAGAAACCATTCTATCTTCTCCAAAAAACTCAGCAAATTGGTTTAGGGTTTTTAATAAACGATGGGTAGATTCATAAAAAATAATGGTGCGTGTTTCTTCTTTTAAAAAGTTTAACCGTGTTTGTCGCCCTTTTTTATGAGGTAAAAATCCTTCAAAAACAAACTTATCGCACGGAAACCCTGAATTAACTAAAGCAGGAACAAAAGCAGTAGCACCAGGCAAACATTCTACTTCAATATCATTTTTAATACATTCACGCGTTAATAAAAAGCCAGGGTCAGAAATTGCAGGAGTTCCTGCATCTGAAACTAAAGCAATGGTTTCTCCGTTTTTTAGAGAGTCAATTATGCGTTCGGTAGTTTTATGCTCGTTGTGCTGATGATGAGCTACTAACCTTTTTTCAATATTAAAATGCTTTAGCAATTTTAAGGTTTGTCGGGTGTCTTCAGCTAAAATGTAATCAACCGATTTTAAGGTTTCAATGGCTCTAAACGTAATGTCGTTTAAATTGCCAATTGGAGTAGGAACTAGGTATAATTTTGACATAAATACAATTATAAAGTTCAAAAATAAAGATAAACTGATAGAATGAATTTGTTTAACTTTATAATTCTTAATGCAACCTTTTTAATAAAACAAACATCTAATACACTGAATAATGAAAATGGACGAAGAGCAATTGGTAAAAAAGTGTCTTGAAAAAGATGCTCTTGCTCAAAAGCAGCTGTTTGAGTTTTATTCACGTAGAATGATGGGAGTATGTTTAAGATACTCTAAGGATAGTGAGGAAGCACAAGATGTGTTACAAATGGGGTTTGTAAAAGTGTTTGAGAAATTAAACATGTATAACTTCAAAGGTTCTTTAGAAGGTTGGATTAGAAAGATTATTGTAAATACTGCTTTGGATAACATTCGTAAAAACAAAAAATTTATGAATGATGTTGAAATGGATAAAGTAGATTATCAATTACATAATCATAACGAAAATGCACTAGATTCATTGTCGGCACAAGATTTACTAAAAGTAATTCAAGAAATGCCTCCAGGTTTCAGAACAGTGTTTAATATGTTTGCCATTGAAGGTTATTCGCATAAAGAAATTGCCGAAAAGTTAAACATATCAGTTAATACATCTAAATCGCAATACTCTAGAGCACGAGCACATTTGCAAAAAATATTAATAGAAGAAAATATAATTTACAGATAAATTGAAAGACGGATTAGAAAATATTGATGAGGTTTTTAAACAAGCTTTTGATGGCTTTGAAGCCAATGTTGATCCAAGTGTTTGGACTAACATTCAAAGCGGTTTAAATGCTGGTGCAACAAGTGGAACACCGCAAGTTGATCCAGTTTCTACTGTTGTTAAAAGTTCAGTAATGAAATCAGCTATTGTAAAAATAGCTGCTACGGTAGTTGCTGTAGGTACAATTGCAACGGCAAGTTATTATGTAGCAACATCTGGAGAGGAGAAAGAAAAAGTAGTTGCAGAAAATGTAATTAATGAAACACTTGATAATGAAGATGTTTTATCTGAAAACGAAAAAGAAGCAGTAGTATCTATTGAAAATGAGTCGGTAAAAACAACTGTAGATACAGAAAATGAAGCTGTAAAAAGAGTTGTGCCTACTGTTGAAAACGAAGAAACAGTTTCTGAAAAAGAGAACAATGTTTCTGATAACATAATTTCAGAAACTGAAAATAATAATGCAATTACTGAAACTTCTAATAATCAGTCAGCAGTTTCTGAAAGCGAAAATGAAACACCAGATTTGAATGAATCTAATCAAGCTCCAACTAAAACAGCTGATAATCCAAAAGAAAAACAACCTGAAGTTAATGAGCAACCTTTACCAAAGGAAGAACAACCAGTAAAGAAAGAAGCTGTAGTAAATACTATTCCAAATGTAATTACTCCTAATGGTGATGGACAAAATGATGTAATTAAAATTACAGGTAAGAATCTAGAAAAACTTGAAATAGTTGTGATGGATAAAACGGGAAAAATCGTTTATAAATTAATAAATACAGATCAAGAATGGGATGGGAAAGATATGAATGGATTTGATTTGATTCCTGGAACTTATTATATAGCTGGTGTTGTTATTGATACTGACGGGAATACCAAGCAGATTAAACAAGCAATAAACCTTTTCAAATAAAGATAAACTGTTAAAATTTCTTAAAGCTTGTACTTACCAACAATTTAATGGCAATAAATCTGGTTTGCCATAGTTAATTCATTTGTAAATATTAACTAATTTTGTAGAGTACTAACATTTATAAATGGCTGATTATACAACAGGCGAACTGCTAAAGCAAATCAATTTACCTTCAGATTTAAGAGAGAAAATCTCAGAAGATCAACTCCCACAATTATGTGATGAATTAAGGGAGTTTATTGTAGATGTTGTATCTCAAAAAGGAGGGCATTTTGGAGCAAGTTTAGGAGTGGTAGAAATGACGGTTGCTTTACATTATGTGTTTAATACGCCTTACGATAAATTGGTTTGGGATGTTGGTCATCAAGCTTACGGACATAAAATCTTAACAGGCAGAAGAGAGCAGTTTCATACCAATCGTATTTATAAAGGAATAAGTGGATTTCCAAAACCATCAGAAAGTGAGTACGATGCTTTTGCTGTTGGACATTCGTCAACTTCTATTTCTGCTGCTTTAGGAATGGCGGTAGCTTCTAAATATTTAAAAGAAGAAGATAGGCAACACGTAGCTGTTATTGGAGATGGTTCTATGACAGCTGGGTTGGCATTTGAAGGAATGAATCATGGAGGAGTTGAAAACACTAACTTGTTGGTGGTGTTGAATGACAATTGTATGGCTATCGACCCAAATGTTGGTGCTTTAAAAGATTATTTAACAGATATAACAACATCGCATACTTACAATAAAGTAAAAGATGAGGTTTGGCATTTGTTAGGAAAAGTAAGCAAGTTCGGACCAAATGCTCAAGCCATCGTTCAAAAAATAGAAAACGGAATAAAATCAACTTTGTTAAAGCAAAGTAATTTATTTGAATCCTTAAATTTTAGGTATTTCGGACCTATTGACGGACACGATGTAAATTATATGGCAAAGGTAATGAATGATTTAAAAGACATTCCAGGACCAAAAATATTACATTGTATTACCGAAAAAGGTAAAGGTTATCAGCCTGCCGAAGATGGAGATACTACAAAGTGGCACGCTCCAGGTTTATTTAATAAAGATACTGGAGAAATAATAAAAATTTCTCCTAAGAATCCTCAACCACCAAAATACCAAGATGTATTTGGACATACGATTGTTGAATTAGCAGAAAAAAATGAAAAAATAGTTGGCGTAACACCAGCAATGCCTTCGGGTTGCTCATTAAATATTATGATGAAAGCAATGCCAGAACGTGCTTTTGATGTTGGAATTGCTGAGCAGCATGCCGTTACTTTTTCTGCAGGAATGGCTGCACAAGGCTTAATTCCGTTTTGTAACATCTATTCCTCATTTATGCAACGTGCTTACGATCAGGTAATACACGATGTAGCATTGCAAAAATTACCTGTAGTATTTTGTTTAGATAGAGGTGGTTTAGTTGGTGCTGATGGTCCAACACATCACGGGGCTTACGATTTAGCTTATTTTAGATGTATCCCAAATATGATAGTTTCTGCACCTATGAATGAAGAGGAGTTGAGAAATTTAATGTTTACTGCTCAAGCAGAAAATAACGGACCTTTTTCTATTAGATACCCAAGAGGAAATGGTGTAATGACAGAATGGAAAACACCACTTAAAAAAGTGAAAATAGGAACAGGGAGAAGAGTTAAAAATGGAGAAGATGTTGCCATTTTAACTATCGGACATATTGGTAATTATGCAGTTAAAGCTACCGAAAGTTTAGCTAAAGAAGGTTTAGAAATTGCACATTATGATATGCGTTTTGTAAAACCAATTGATGAATTATTACTGCACGAAGTATTTTCTAAATTTAAGAAAGTAATAACGGTTGAAAACGGCTGTGTTCAAGGAGGAATGGGGAGTGCTGTGTTAGAATTTATGGCTGATAATAATTATCAAGCAGAAGTAAAACGCTTAGGTATTCCTGATAAATTTATTGAACACGGTACACAAGATGAGTTGTATAACGAGTGCTTTTTTAATGCTGAAGCCATTGTGAAAACCGTAAAATCATTAATATCAACTAAAGAAAATAAAGCTTTAGCATAAAATCTCCCCTTGAGGGGAGAATAAAGAGGGTGTTATGGATTTTGAGCTGAACATACTAAATAAATCAGATTGGCTTTCGCCTAAAACACCATTTGTAATTTCTGGACCTTGTAGTGTAGAAACCGAAGAGCAAGTTTTATCAACCGCAAAAGAGCTTGTTAAAAATAATTCTATAAATGTATTGAGAGGTGGAATATGGAAGCCTCGTACTCGCCCAAATTCGTTTGAAGGAGTTGGAGAAGTTGGTTTAGCTTGGTTGAAAAATGCAGGAAATAAAGTTGGTTTACCAGTGGCTACTGAAGTAGCCAAAGCAAAACATGTTGAAGAGGCTTTGAAAGCAGGAATTGATATGTTGTGGATTGGAGCACGAACAACAGTAAATCCTTTTTCGGTGCAAGAAATTGCTGATGCACTAAAAGGAGTTGATATCCCTGTATTTGTAAAAAATCCAGTTACACCAGATTTAAATTTATGGATAGGAGCTTTAGAGCGAATTAATGCTGCTGGTATTTCTAAGTTAGGAGCAATACACAGAGGTTTTACATCGCACCACAAAAATGGGTATAGAAATGCTCCAATGTGGGAATTGCCTATTGATTTAAAAATTCAATGTCCTAATTTGCCAATTGTTTGTGATCCAAGTCATATCTCTGGAAATAGGGAATTAATTGCAAAAGTTGCCCAAAAAGCTATGGATTTAGAGATGGATGGTTTAATGATAGAAAGCCATATTAATCCAAATGAAGCTAAAAGCGATGTTCAACAACAACTTACACCTAATCAGTTAAGCGTTATTTTTTCGGAATTGCAAATTCGTAAGAGTGATATTGATAATAAAGAGTTTGCAAACAATTTAGACAAGTTAAGAGCAATGATTGATGAGGTAGATGATGCTATTATTAATCAATTTGCTACTAGAATGGAATTGGTGGAAAAAATAGGCAAGTATAAGTTAGATAATGATGTAATTATCTTACAATTAGAACGCTGGGAACAAATTTTAAAAACTAGAACCGAGCTTGCAGATAAAGCAGGTTTAAGTGCTGATTTTATCAAAAAAATGTTAGATATAATTCATCAAGAATCAATTAGAATTCAAACAAAAGTGATGAATAAGTGAAATTTTTCACACTTTAATTAATTTCAGATTAAATTACTTACATTTAATTTCTGATGAAGATTTTTAAATACATAATTACATTATTTGTATTTTCTCTTTCAATAAACTTATTAGCTTCTAATTCACAAGTTATTGATAGTTTACGCCTTGCTTATAAAAATTCTTCCTTATCAGAAGAAAAATTAGATTTACTGGTTCAGCTTTGCGACAAAACAAAATATTCTGATTTTGAAACCTCTCTTATTTATGGGCGAAAAGGTATTGAAATAGCTCAGAAAATAGATGACAAGGGTAGTGAAGCTAAAATTAGAAATAAACTTGGGTTAGCTTATGCTAATCAGTCTGAATATAAAAAATCGGCTATTGAATATGAGTTAGCTAAAGAACTTTTTGAAGTTGTTGGAGATGAAGATATGCAAGGGGTTGTTTATAATAATTTGGGATTGCTTAGTCATTATAAAAATGATTATGCTCAAGAGTTAAAGTATTATCATAAAGCATTAGAAATTTATCAAAAATTGAATTCTCCATCGCGTAAAGCAATGATTTATGTAAATATGGGAAGGGTTTATATTGGCAAAAAAGATTATAAAACAGCGGCATCTTATTTTGAGAAAGCTTATAAAAATTATGATGAATTAAAAGATTATCCACGTGTAGTTACCTGTTTGAATAATATTGCAGCTCTATATTCCATGTCAAAAGATTACGAAATGTCAAGGATGTATTTTGATAAAAATTTAGAATTGTTGGAATCTATTGAAGGTTATGATGAGCGCAAAGCAATGGTGTTGTATAATTCATCAACGGTATTGATTCAGTTAAAAGATTATCAATTAGCCGAAGAAAGATTAAATAAGGCATTATTAATAGTTGAAAAAGAAGGTTCTAAAGATGGGTTAGCGATTTGTTATCATGATTTTGGGATTCTATACTTACATCAAGAAAAATATAAACAAGCAGAATCGAGTTTTATTAAATCATTAAAAATCTCTAAAGAAATAAAGCATTTAGAACTTGAAATAGAAAATTATAAATATTTATCTAGGCTTTATGATGAGACTAATGAATATGAAAAAGCTTATCATAATTATAAAAGATATGCGAGTATAAAAGATTCCATTTTTGATAAACAAATAGAAAAAATAAATGAAGTAGAACAAAAATATTTAGAAGAAAAATCAGCCAGAGAAATTGAAGCAATTAATGTAGAAAAGCAAAAAGAAATTCATCAATCGAATATTATAAAATTGGTAGGAGGAGCATCTATTTTAGTTTTGGTTTTAGTTGTTTTTTTAGTAGTAATAAAATATAGAGACAAGAAAAAATCTAATTTGTTATTAGCAGAAAAAAATAAAGAAATAACAGACAGTATTCAGTATGCTAAACGGATACAAAAAGCCATTTTACCTCCTAATAAGCTTTTTGAAAGAAGTTTGCCTAATAGTTTTATTTTGTACAAACCAAAAGATATTGTAGCAGGAGATTTTTATTGGATGGAAACCATTGAGAGTAATGAGTTAGGAGTTAGGAGTGATGAGAACTCATCACCCAATACTCAACACTCAAAACAAGTGTTATTCGCAGCAGCCGATTGTACTGGGCATGGAGTACCAGGAGCAATGGTAAGTGTAGTTTGTAATAATGGTTTAAACAGAAGTGTAAGAGAGTATGGTTTAACCGATCCAGGTAAAATATTAGATAAAACCAGAGAAATAGTAATACAAGAATTTGAAAAAAGCGAAGAAGAAGTTAAAGATGGGATGGATATAGCTTTATGTTCTTTACAATTAAATTCCCCCTTTGAAGGGGGAGAAAGGGGGATGACCTTAAAGTATGCTGGGGCTCATAATCCGCTTTGGATAATAAGAAAAGAAGCAGATGAAGTTGAAGAGATAAAAGCTAATAAGCAACCTATTGGTAAGTACGAGAGTCTAGAACAATACACTACCCATTCTGTAGAACTTAAAAAAGGAGATAGCATATATATATTTTCTGATGGGTATGCTGACCAGTTTGGTGGTGAAAAAGGAAAAAAGTTAAAGACATCTAATTTAAAGAAAATGTTGTTATCTATCCAAGAAAAAGAAATGAATGAGCAAAAAGAACTTCTAGATGAAGCTTTTGAAGATTGGAGAGGTAGTCTGGAACAGCTTGATGATGTGTGTGTAATTGGTGTTAGAATATGAAAAAAACAATCTTAAATCTAGTAGCAATTTTTTATTTTTTTTGCAGCACTTCAGCACAAACAAATCTAGATAGTTTATGGAATCTTTGGGAAGATAAAAGTATTCCGGATACTGTACGTTTAGAAGCATTAAATACCTTTTCGAGACAAGGTTTTTTATTCTCTAACCCTGATTCAGCATTTAAACTTTCTGTTATTCAATACAATTATTCTGAAAAAATAGGAAGCCAAAAATGGATGGCTGCAGCACTTAATACTCAAGGTGTTTCATTTCATATACAAGGGAATTATTATAAGGCAATTAAATACTATAATAAGGGGTTAAAAATTTCAGAAAGTATAGGTGATACTAAGCTTATGGCAAATACTCTCAACAATATTGGTATTATATATCGAGAACAACAAAACCATGATAAAGCATTAGTGTATTTTAAGAAAAGCTTTAAATTAAAAAAACAAATAGGAGATAAATTAGGGGCTGCTAATTCTTTAGGAAATATAGGAGGTGTATATTCTTCAAAAAATCAGAGGGGTAAAGCTCTAGATTATTATAATAGAGGACTTTCTTTATTGGAAAGTGAACCTAATAATAGGACTAAAGCTGGTTTTATAAATAATATTGGAACAATATATTTAGCGAATAAAAATTATGAAAAAGCTAAAGAATATCTAAATGAAGGTTTAAAGATGAGAATAGCTTTAAGTGATTTAAGATCAACAGCATCATCATATATTAGTTTAGGAAGAATGCATATTGAACTTAAGCAGTTTAAGGAAGCAGTTAAATTTAATAAAAAAGCATTAGATATAGCTCAAAAAGTAGGCTTATTAAAAGAATCTATGGAAGCATCAAAATATTTATATGAATCTTATAAAAAAGAAAATCAATTAAAAGAATCATTAAAAATGTTAGAGTTTTATATCCTAATGAAGGATAGTTTAGGGAGTGATAAAAATAAACAAGAAGTTGTTAGACAGGAATTCAAATATCAATATGAAAAACAACATTTAGCAGATAGTTTAGAATTTGTTAAAAAAGAAGAATTAAAAGAGATCGAACATAATACTATACTAAGACAAGAACAAAACCAAAGATATATTCTGTATGGAGGTATATTGTTCCTAATTTTATTAGCAAGCCTTACATATAGGAGTTATAGTCAAAAAAAGAAAAACAACATTACTTTGTCTGAAAAAAACAATATTATAATTAGACAAAAAGAAATTGTCGAAGAAAAAAATCAAGAAATTACGGATAGTATTCAATATGCTAAAAGAATACAAAACGCAATACTTCCACCTACTAAATTAGTTAAAGAATATTTAGCAAATAGTTTTGTTTATTATAAGCCAAAAGATATAGTTGCTGGCGATTTTTATTGGATGGAAACAGTAGATTATGAAGAAAATATGTCGAATAGTGAAACCCCAACATTTAAGTCTCGTGATATTTTGTTTGCAGCAGCCGATTGTACTGGGCATGGAGTACCTGGAGCAATGGTAAGTGTAGTTTGTAATAATGGATTAAATAGAAGTGTAAGAGAACACAAATTAACCGATCCGGGTAAAATTTTAGATAAAACTAGAGAAATTGTTGTACAAGAGTTTGAAAAAAGTGAAGAAGAAGTAAAAGATGGAATGGATATAGCTCTTTGTAGCTTGAAGCAAGAAGATGGAAGATGGAAGTTAAAATACGCAGGAGCACACAATCCTTTATGGATAATAAGAGGTGAAGAACTATTAGAAACTAAAGCCAACAAACAACCAATAGGAAAGTTTGATAATCCAGAACCATACACAACACATAATATAGAATTACAAAAAGGTGATAGTATTTACATTTTTTCTGATGGATATGCAGATCAATTTGGAGGAGAAGAAGGGAAAAAACTTAAAACCTCTAATTTTAAGAAGTTATTACTTTCTATACAGAATGAAACTATGGATAAGCAAAAGCAATTACTTGAAGATGCTTTTGAAAAATGGAAAGGGGATATAGAACAATTAGACGATGTTTGTGTTATCGGTGTGAGAATTTAGCGAAGCTAAAGAGTGAACGCCAGATAATACAAATCCCGAACTTGATTCGGGAATGTTTGCGTAATAGGTGTTCGAGTGTAATGTGAATAACTATGAAGCGGCTTGTATATAGCTATTGAACCATATTAGAGTTAAAATATAATTTTAGTAAATTTGGTATTATGAAAAAATCACTATTATTAATCTTTACTGTTGTTACAGTTCTGTATTGTCAAGCACAGGTTGATGATAATTATGTTTACGGGGATACTGGTACAAAATCAAAAAAAGCAGTACAAAAAAGTGGCTTTGATTGGAGTAGAACAACAATTGGCGGTGGGTTTGGAATGACTTTCGGAGATTATACTATTATTGATGTTTCACCAACTTTTGGATACTATATAACTGATGAATTGTTAGCAGGAATAGGAGGTACATATACTTATTATTCAGAAAAACAGACTAATTTTAGTACTAGCTTATATGGGGGGCGTGTTTTTACAGAATATTTGTTTTCTGATTTTCCATTGTTGGCTCATGCTGAGTTAGAAGTGATAAATATTGAAGACTTTAGTGATGGTTCTCGGGTTAATGTTATCAACCCTTATGTTGGAGGTGGCTTAAAACAGAATGTAGGCGGTAATTCTTATTTTTATATTATAGCCTTATGGAATCTGAATGAAACGCCAGAATCTTATGCTTTACAACCTAATCCAATTATTAGAGGAGGAATTGCAATAGGCTTATAAATTTCTGTAAATTTGTTGGTCGATAAAATTCAATATTTTGTCGAAGGTTTTTAACCGATAAGTTTAAAAGAATGAAATTTTTTATTGCTTTATTTTTTAGTTGCTCCATGTTTCTATTATATGGACAACAGCATTTACCCCAAAACAATTATTCTCAAGAATTTGCTAATGCATATAATCAATATCCCAATATTCCTAAAGGAGTTTTAGAAGGTGTTGCTTATACAATGACTAGATTTCAGCATTTACAAAATCAACAAGAAAGCTGTACCGATTTACCCAAAACCTATGGAGTAATGGGGTTAACCTTAGATGGTGAAAATTATTTTAATAATAATTTGCTTTATATCTCTCAAGTTTCTGGCATTTCAGTTAACGATATATTAAATAGCCCTGAACAAAATATATTAGCCTTTGCTTCGGCATATAATCATCAACTACAATTATTAAGTCCTTTTAAATACCAAGGGCAAAATGTAGTACATATTTTAGCTCAATTAAGCGAACTGCCCAACACATCTTTACAAGCCGATTTTGCATTAAATGCACATTTATATAGTGTACTTAGTTTTATGAATAATACTGAGATGCAAAAAACCTATAATTTTTCAAATCCTAATTATGATTTAGAAAAAGTGTTTGGTAAAGAAAACTTAAAAGTACTTTCTTCAACAAATGTAAAAATAGCCGATAACCATATTGAAGGAGATGAAGGCAATCATTATATTAAATCAACAATAAATAATAAAAGTGCAGACTATCCTCCTGCACTTTCAAATTTTACTAGCTGTAATTACAGCTCAAGAAGCGGAACACCAGTTTCGGCAGTAACAATACATACTATTCAAGGAAGTTACTCTGGATGTATTAGTTGGTTTAAAAACTGTAGTGCAAATGTATCTGCTCATTATGTTTTGCGTTCTTCTGATGGACAAGTAACACAGATGGTTTACGAAGCTAACAAAGCTTGGCATGTGGGTAATTCAAATCCATTTACAATTGGATTAGAACATGAAGGTTTCGTAAACGATTCAACTTGGTACACTGCGGCAATGTATCAAGCTAGTGCCGATTTGGTTAGAGATATAACTCAAAGTGGATATGGAATAAATCCTTTAAGAACAGCCTATTTTCCATGGGCAAGAACCACTTATTACAATACTTCTAATATACCTGGAAGTTGTGTAACCATTAAAGGTCATCAGCATTATCCAAATCAAACGCACACCGACCCTGATTCTAATTGGGATTGGGATTATTATTATAAGTTAATTAACGACCCATTTACAGCCATCACTACAAATACTAACTCGTCAGGTAATACCACCGACTCTGGTGGAAGTGCTGGAAATTATGCTAATGATGAACGAACACTTTATTTGATACAACCACAAAATGCACAATCAATAACACTTACTGTAAATCAATTTGATGTAGAAGCAACTTGGGATTATCTATATATTTATGAAGGAACAACAGTTTTTCATCCTTTGGTAGGTGTATATACAGGAACAACAATACCATCAACAATAAACATAAATGGTGGATCGGCTTTAATCGAATTTCGCTCCGATTGTGCAACAACTAAACCTGGGTATGATATAAGTTGGGGAAGTATAATTGCTGACACCATCAAACCAACTACGCAAATAAGTTCAAGTCCAACACCTTATGCAACGGGAGATTTTACCAGTAGCTTTACCGATACAGATAATATAGGTGGAAGCGGAGTGATGCACACTTTTTACCAAGTAGCAGATTTTAATACAACTGAGTGGAGAGCGAATAATGATAATGCTTTTTTCAACGATAATTTTGAAACAGCCATTCATCCAGATTGGATAGACTCATCAGGAGTTTGGAGTATTGTAAATAACAAATTGCAACAAACCGACCAAAACAATACCAATACCAATTTATATGCAGGGTTAGACCAAAATAATAATGCTAAGTTTTTATATCATTATAAAGCAACGATAAGCGGAACAGGAAACAATAAACGAGCAGGATTTCATTATATGTGTGATGATGCCAGTCAAACCAATAGAGGTAACTCTTATTTTGTATGGTTTAGACAAGATAATGGTAAACTACAATTCTATAAAGTAGCTAACAATGGTTTTACTTTAGAAAAAGATGTGGTTTATAATTTTAATGCAGGTCAGGAGTACGATTATAAAATAGTTTACGACAAAACAACAGGAATAACCGAAGTATATGTAGATGATAAATTTATCGATTCATGGAAAGATAATACTCCATTAACTGTTGGTAATGCAGTTTCATTTAGAAGTGGAGATTGTGTTTATGAAGTAGATGAATTGAGGGTTTACAAAAACAGAACAGCCTCAGCATTAATAACTGTAGGTTCATCTCCAACTAATGATATACGTTATGAAAATAATCCAACTACAAGTGGTAAAATACGTTCGTTAGTAATCGATTCGGCATATAATGTTAGCACGATAACCACAGAAATGGTTGATGTTGATTTTGCAACTGGAATTGATGAGTTAGATGCGAAGATTGCTGAAGTTTATCCTAATCCTCTCAACAATATTATAAACATATCTTTTCAAGAGAATACAAATGCTCGTATAGTTTTAACCGATGCAAATGGTAAGCAAATTTTTCAAAAAACCATACAATCAAAAAGTAACTATGTAATTGATTTGTCAGCATATAAATTAAGTTCGGGTAACTATTTTGTTGAGATAAAATCGAATGATAAAATCCAAACCATTAAATTAATTAAGCAATGATTTTAAAACGATTTTCGGTTGTTTTATTTTTGGTAATACTATCCGTAAACTTATTAGCCCAATATACATCTATACATCATCAACAAAGCGAGTATTATAAGCAATATCAAAATTATTCTGAACAAGATTTTGACCAGTTAAATAATATTAATAACAGTTTAAACGCTAAAAAACCAGCAGCCTGTAATTTAACACATCAGGTTTATGGTTGGCATCCATATTGGGTAGGTACAGCTTACAATAATTACGATTTTAATTTACTTTCTACGTTCTCTTATTTTTCTTACGAGCTAAACCCTGCTACTGGTAATTACAACTCTATCCATAGTTGGAAAACAAGTAATTCTATAACAATGGCTCAGGCTGCAGGAGCAAGAGTTGAGTTGTGTGTTACCAATTTCGGTTCGACAAATAACAATACATTTTTAACCAATTCAACAGCAAGACAAACATTAATTGATAGTTTAATTTCATTATTGGCTTATAGAAATGCTGATGGCGTTAATATAGATTTTGAAGGAGTTTCTGGTAGCAATCGAAACGATTTAACCAGTTTTATGATTCAATTATCAACACAATTAAAAGCTGCTCGACCAGGTTCTACAGTTAGTATGGCTACTTTTTCGGTAGATTGGAATAATGTTTTTGATTTTGCAGTACTTAGTAATTATGTTGACCAATTTATTATAATGGGATACGGTTATTATTATAGTGGGAGTAGTGTTGCTGGGCCAACAGACCCATTGTATAGCGGAACACTGTGGAGTTCTTACAACTTAATTCGTTCAATAGATTATCATTTAAAAGAAGGTGTTCCAAAAAATAAACTGTTAATAGGTTTACCTTATTATGGTTATGAGTGGGAAACTGTTTCTAACACGGTAACATCTAATACTACGGGTAATTTTTCCTCATCAAGAACATATAGTTATGTGAAAAATAATACTTCCGGAAATTATAGTAATAGGCAATACGATTATCAATCAGAAACCCCATATTACATTTATAATACAGGAAGTAATTGGCGACAAGCTTTTGTGTGTGATGAGCAAAGTTTAGCTAAACGATATGATGTAGTGAAGCAATTAGAAATTGCAGGAATAGGTATTTGGGCATTAGGTTATGATGCTGGTTATACTCAGCTATGGGATTTGTTAGAAGAAAAATTTACAGACTGTTCTGTAATTGCTTGTACCGATACTATTTATGATAGAGGAGGGGCTTATGGGCAATATAGAAATGATGAGAATTATACGCTAACAATATCACCAACAGGAGCAAGCTCATTAAGTTTAACTTTTTTAGAATTTGATGTTGAGGTTGGTTTTGATTCCTTATGGATTTATGATGGAGCTTCTACAGCTGCCCCTTTAATTGGAGGGTATTCTGGAACAAGTTTACCCCCTGTAATTAATTCATCAGGGTCATCATTAACATTAGAATTTTATTCTGATGGAGCTACAAGAGGAGATGGATGGAAAGCGGTTTATTCTTGTTTTAAAGATACCATCAAACCAACCACGCAGATAAGTTCAAGTCCAACACCTTCTGCCACAGGAGATTTTACCAGTAATTTTACCGATGCAGATAATATAGGAGGAAGTGGAGTAATGCACACTTTTTACCAAGTAGCAGACTTCAATACAAGTGAATGGAGAGCGAATAATGATAATGCATTTTTCAACGATAATTTTGAAACAACCATTCATCCCGATTGGATAGACTCATCAGGAGTGTGGAGTATTGCAAATAACAAATTACAACAAACCGATCAAAACAATACCAATACCAATTTGTATGCTGCTTTAGACCAAAATAATAATATTAAGTTTTTATACCATTATAAAGCAACGATAAGCGGAACAGGAAACAACAAACGAGCTGGATTTCATTATATGTGTGATGATGCCAGTCAAACCAATAGAGGCAATTCTTATTTTGTATGGTTCAGACAAGATGATGGGAAACTACAGTTTTATAAAGTAACCAATAATGGATTTACTTTAGAAAAAGATGTAGTTTATAACTTTAATGCAGGTCAGGAGTACGATTATAAAATAGTTTACGACAAAACAACAGGAATAACCGAAGTATATGTAGATGATAAATTTATCGACTCATGGAAAGATAATACTCCATTAACTGTTGGTAATGCAGTTTCATTTAGAAGTGGAGATTGTGTTTATGAAGTAGATGAATTGAGGGTTTACAAAAACAGAACAGCCTCAGCATTAATAACTGTAGGTTCATCTCCAACTAATGATATACGTTATGAAAATAACCCAACTGCAAGTGGTAAAATACGTTCGTTAGTAATCGATTCGGCATATAATGTTAGTACGATAACCACAGAAATGGTTGATGTAGATTTTGCAACAAGTATTGAAGAATTAAATTCGGGTTTGTTTAAAGTTTATCCAAATCCTACCAAAGCTGTTGTTAATATTGAGATAGATGAAAACGCATTGATTATTATTAGAGATATTACAGGAAAAGTAATTGACAATAAGCAGATAAACACTGATACAGTTATTGATGTGTCTGATTATGATTCAGGGGTGTATTTGTTGCAAATCAAAACAGAAAAATATAATGAAGTTGTTAGGTTGGTTAAACAATAAATTAATGCTTAGCCAAAATTAAATCAGCAATAGAAACTGTTTCGGAAACTTTGTTAGCAGCAGGACCAATTATTTCTCCATTAAAGGTAATTAAATCAGATACAGCTTGTAAATTAATTCTGTATTGATGGGCTTGTGTTTTGTTGGTTTTAAATTGATTTAAAGTACCAACTATTCGATTGTTATAGTAAACAAATAGAGCTTGATTACCCATTTCAAATGGAATGTTGTTAAGCATTTTTCCATTTTGATAAATGATTAATTCTTTACAATTGGCATCATCATTTTCGCAAGACCATTTAACCATAACTTTAGTTTTATCTATAGCGTTATCAGCAGAAATAGTAACATCATTTCCGTAAACAAAGTAGTGTAGGTAGGTAATAGGATTTTCACCCTTATTCATACTTGGATGTAAAGCAAAAATTCCGATTACAAAAATTGCAGTTAATATGTTTTTTATAGAAATCATTTGTTTTAAACTCTGATACTAAAACGATTAGCTAAGTGTAAAGGTTGGAATTACTTTGAAGTTTTTAGGAAAATATACTTTAAGCCTATGTTAAATTCTAAAGAATAATTTCTTGCAGAGCTTACATCGCTTGCTGTATTGGCAATATTTGCTATACCTTGGTTATATCTTATTCCTGGAGTAAGCACTAATGTCTTTGATAAGTATCTATCTTGTTCAATTCCTAAAACAACACCAAAATCGGTATTGTTAAAATGTGTTACCTTATTGCTGCTACCATTAATATTAGAGTTAGCAGAATACAACCAGCTTGTGTAAATTCCAGCAATTAAGTTAGTTGAATACACCTTGTTATCAAAAGTAGATTTTGTATTCATGAATTTAGCCAACAGATTAATACTACCATAATTTAAGTTTAAGTTCTCTTTATAAGAAAAACCTTCTCCATTAAAACGCTTTTTATAACCTGAGCTAGAGTAAGCGTTAATGTTTGATTCTAAGTTGATTTTATCTGATAGTATATAGCCAAAAGTAAGTCCTGTGTTACCACCAAAGTCTAAATATTCAACTTGGTTAAAATTAGCCATCGGACTGTCTTTTTTTATACTACAAATTAAACCTTGTTTTTTTACTCCTGCATTTAGTCCAACATAAAACCTTCTGGCGTATAATCCATAAGAAGTATAAGATGAAAATCGTTTACTATTAAAAACAATTCTGTTTTTTTCTTTTTTTACTAAAAATTCACTGCTTGCTGCTATATGAGAAATATCTTCGGTAGTAATTGTTCTTCGTTCAATTTCTTTAAAAATGTTAGGATCATTATCCGATTTTAAATCATTCAAATTATTTAATCGAATAGCAGGGTAATGTTTTTCTTCTTTTACCGAAGCATAAAGCGTTTTATTTTGATTATTTGATGTTGAGTTATTTTTAATAAGGTTCTCTTTGGCAATTTTTGTATTAGTAGGTGTTGTTGTGTTGGTGTTTTTTTCTGATGACTTTTCAGTATAAAAACTTGAAGTAGTAACAGTTTTCTGTTTGTTAGCTGAAGGGTTTAAAGTAGCCTTATCTTTTATCGGAGCTTTTGTAGCTTGCTCAGTATTTATTTCAGATACAGAATTGTTGTTGGTATTGTTGATGTAGTTATGGTAAGTCAAATAACTTCCTGTTAATAACAATAAAACAGCACCACCTTTTAAAATGGTATTTCTCCACCAAATAAACTTGTCGTATTGGTTTAAAGAAACAACCAATTTATCCCAAACCGAGGTGGTGTCTAATTTTGTAGCCAATTTTTCCCAAACAGTATAGTCTGGTCGTTCTTCTAATTTGTTTACTTCACGCTTATACCATTCACTAATATTATCATCCGTTAAAGTCATATCCGCATCTAAATCATCCGATAAAGAGTTCCATACTTCTTTATCAGGATTAACTTTAAAGTTATTCAGTTCATCTCTGTACCAATCTTCTATGTTGTCAAATTCCTTCACCTATCGGATGTAATATTTATTAACTAATTCACGCAATACACTTTTCGCTTTACTTAATTGAGATTTAGATGTTCCTTCACTTATTTCAAGCATTTCGGCAATTTCTTTATGCTTGTAACCCTCTACTGTGTAAAGATTAAAAACCGTTTTAGCTCCTTTCGGAAGCATATTTATAATATCAGATAAATCGTTGGTTTTAGAAATTTCGCCTGTCTCATCATAAGAGCCAGCCAAATAAACAGACTCTTGAAAATCTACATTAGAAATACGGTTGGTTTTTCTAAAATGGTCTATTGCAGTATTTACAATTATTCTTCTAATCCAAGAACTAATGTTCCATTTAGGATTGTATTTGTCAAACTTTTTAAAAACTTTAAAAAAGCCATCGTGTAATATGTCTTGGGCTAACTCTCTATCTTTGGTATAGGTTAGGCAAACGCCAAACATTTTAGAAGCAAACATATTGTATAATGCTTCTTGATGCTTTCTGCTTCCTTGGTAACAACCGTCTATTATTTCTTGTAATTCCACTTTTTGGTGTAGTTAGTTTTGCGTATTACAGAGGTAATACGGATAAAAGTAAGAAAAGGTTGGGAAGGGTGTTTTTAATTTTAATAAGGTATTACTAAAATAATTATGATTTAATTTACTCTTTAAGATCTAAATAAGCTTTTAAAGGGTTCAGTTCGGTGTCTTCGCATTCATAATATGATATACCATCATTTATATTTTTACCAGTTTCAATATTTTTATTAAAGGCATTAGATAATTCTTCACAATCCTTAAAGTACTTAGCAATTTCTTCATTATATTTCAATTGGTTTTTCTTAACTTTTTTCTTTGTGAAGCCTGGGAAAAAAGAAATTTTACCATTAATTAGAGTGAAATCTTTATTCCATATATAAATATACGTAGCCGAATGCCAATACCCTGTCATTATGTAATCTGAATTAAAAGCATATACTTCTTGCATACGTTTCATATTTTTTGAAATATTTAAGTTTAAAAATAATCTATTGTATATAAGCATAAGCTTTATTTTCTTTTGTTTAATTGATTTAGATTTTCCGTCAGAATTTTCAAAGGAAACATATTCGGCAGATAGAGAAATGTTTCCATAACATTCTATTTTTGTACCGTCTAGCATAATAACATAGCTATCAGATTTTTGTGAAAAAGAATCACTTTTAAAAGAAAGTAATGTAATAGTTAAAAAAAGAATTTGAAGTAAAAATCTATTAGAATTCATAATTAAATTTTCAAAGTGATTAGCTTATAAATGTACAGAATTTTTTAATAGGTTAGATACTTAAATAATTAAATATCTTCATTTCTAAATAAATCTAATTTTATTTCGGCAGCATTCATACTAACAAATATAAGCAATAAATTGAGATAAAATGTATGTCCTTTTTTTGTTGAAATCTTATGAAAAAAAACAGTTTTTAAAAGTTCCTTTTTTTAGCTTTAGGTTACTTTTGCATTTCTAAATAAACTAGATAATGATAGTATTTTTCAAAACCAACACTAACAAAATAATTGCAGTACAGTTTAACGGTAATTTAAACGAAGCAGATTTGCCAAAATTAAATTGGTTATTAGCTGCCGAAAAATTGGATGAAAGCACATTGACAGGAGCTTTTATCGGCCCAAGAGCAGCAATGGTTTCGCCTTGGAGCACCAATGCTGTAGAAATTACGCAAAATATGGGCATTACCAACATTGTTCGTGTAGAAGAATACAAGATTGCAAAAGACGAAAAACAAGCTTTCGACCCAATGTTGGAGGCAATGTTTACCGAATTAAAACAAGATTTATTTGATGTAAATATTGAACCAGAAGCTGTTCAATACATTGATGATATTGCTGCTTACAACCAACAAGAAGGATTAGCTTTAAGCGATGATGAGGTTGCTTATTTAGAAGAAGTGGAAAAACGTGTTGGAAGAAAATTAACCGATAGCGAAGTGTTTGGATTTTCGCAAGTAAACTCAGAGCACTGTCGCCACAAAATATTTAACGGAACATTTGTAATCGATGGGCAAGAAAAACCATCTTCGCTATTCAATTTAATACGAAAAACTTCTCAAGAAAACCCAAATACCATTGTTTCGGCATATAAAGATAATGTGAGTTTTGTTAAAGGGCCAAAAGCAATGCAATTTGCTCCAATTTCGCAAAACAAAGCCGATTTTTTCGAAACAAAAGACATTGATACAGTACTTTCGCTTAAAGCAGAAACACATAATTTTCCAACTACAGTAGAACCTTTTAATGGAGCTGCAACGGGTAGCGGTGGAGAAATTAGAGACCGTATGGCTGGCGGACAAGGTTCTGTACCAATGGCAGGAACGGCTGTTTATATGACTTCTTACTCGCGTTTAGAAAACGAAAACCGCGATTGGGAAAAAGTGATGCCAGCAAGAGACTGGTTGTACCAATCGCCAATAGATATTTTAATTAAAGCTTCTAATGGAGCTTCCGATTTTGGAAACAAGTTTGGACAGCCATTAATTAATGGTTCGTTATTAACTTACGAACATTCCGAAAACGATAAAAAATATGGTTTCGATAAAGTAATTATGTTGGCTGGAGGTATTGGTTACGGTAAATACCAAGATGCTCAAAAAGAAGTTCCTCAAAAAGGAGATAAAATTGTTGTTTTAGGTGGTGATAACTACCGTATTGGAATGGGAGGTTCGGCAGTTTCTTCGGTGGCAACTGGCGAATTTAGTAATTCCATTGAGTTAAATGCCATTCAGCGTTCTAACCCAGAAATGCAAAAAAGAGCTTGTAATGCGGTAAGAGCGTTTTGCGAGTCAACTAAAAACCCAATTATTTCTATTCACGACCACGGTGCTGGTGGGCACTTAAACTGTTTATCAGAACTAGTAGAAGAAACTGGAGGGACTATCAATTTAAGAAACTTACCTGTTGGTGACCCAACACTTTCTGCTAAAGAAATTGTAGGTAACGAGTCGCAAGAAAGAATGGGCTTAGTTATTAAAGAAGAAGATATTGCTTTAATGCAAGAAATTTGTGAGCGTGAAAGAGCTCCAATGTATGTGGTTGGAGAAATTACTGGCGACCACAACTTTAAATTTGAAGATGAGCAAACTGGAGAAAATCCTATCGATTTAAAAATTGATGATATGTTTGGTAAGCCTCCAAAAACTACCATAAATGACGTTTCGGTAGCTCCAAATTTTTCTGATTTAGATTACGATAACTCAAAGATAAATCACTACTTAGAACAAGTATTGCAATTAGAAGCTGTGGCTTGTAAAGATTGGTTAACCAACAAAGTTGACCGCTCGGTAACTGGTAAAGTTGCTAAACAACAAACAGCAGGAGAAATTCAATTACCATTAAACAACTTAGGAGTTGTAGCTCTAGATTTTAAAGGTAAAGATGGTATTGCAACAGCATTAGGTCACGCTCCAGCAGTTGCTTTAAGTTGTCCTAAAGATGGTAGTAAAATGGCAATTGCCGAATCGTTAACCAACATTGTTTGGGCACCAATGCAAGAGGGTTTAAAGTCTGTTTCGTTAAGTGCTAACTGGATGTGGCCTTGTAAAAACGAAGGAGAGGATGCTCGTTTGTACGATGCGGTTGAAGCCGTAAGTGATTTTGCTTGCGATTTAGGAATTAATATCCCAACAGGAAAAGATTCCTTATCAATGGTTCAAAAATATAAAGACGACAAAGTTTACTCGCCAGGAACGGTAATTATTACAGCTTCAGGGCATGTTAGTGATGTCAAAAAAGTAGTAGAACCAGTTTTGGTAAATGATGAAGACACCTCTCTTTTATTGGTAGATTTCTCTAAAGATAAATTTAGTTTAGGAGGTTCTTCATTTGCTCAGGTAATAAACAAAGTTGGAGTAGAAACACCAACCATTAAAGATAACCAATATTTTGCTAACGCATTTAATGCCATCCAAAACTTAATTAACGAAGACTTAGTGTTAGCAGGACACGATGTTTCAGCAGGTGGTTTAATTACAACTTTGTTAGAAATGAATTTTGCAAATAGCAAAGGCGGTTTAAATGTAAACTTTAGCTCGTTAGACGAAAAAGATTTAGTGAAAATCTTATTCTCAGAAATATCGGCTGTAGTTATACAAGTTAAAGATAGCTCTAAAGTAGTTTCTGAATTAGGTAAAAAAGGAATACACGCTCACATAATTGGAACTCCAATTGCTGATAGAAAAGTAAGTGTAAAACACAATGGTGCTGAACTTAATTTTGATATTGATGCATTAAGAGATACTTGGTACAAGACTTCGTACCTATTAGATAAAAAGCAATCTACCGAAGAGTTAGCAACCGAGCGTTTTGAAAGCTATAAAAACAATTCCTTAGATTATATTTTTCCAAGTTCGTTTACAGGGAAATTGAGCGATTATGGAGTACAACACGGCAGACAAAACAAAACTGGAATTAAAGCAGCCATAATTAGAGAAAAAGGAGTAAATGGCGATAGAGAAATGGCTTACTCTTTATTTTTAGCAGGTTTTGATGTGAAGGATGTTCACATGACCGATTTAATTTCGGGTAGAGAAGATTTATCGGATGTAAATATGATAGTTTTTGTTGGAGGATTCTCTAACTCTGATGTGCTTGGTTCGGCAAAAGGTTGGGCAGGAGCATTCTTGTACAATCCAAAAGCTAAAGAAGCGTTAGATAACTTTTATGCTCGTCCAGATACGTTGAGCTTAGGAGTTTGTAATGGTTGTCAGTTAATGATGGAATTAGGTTTAGTTAAATCTGTAGGAGCAACACAACCAATGCACCATAATAAGTCTGGTAAATTCGAATCGGGTTACTTAAACGTAGAAATTCCAGAAAATAATTCGATAATGCTGAACTCATTAGCAGGAAGTAAATTAGGTATTTGGGTTGCACATGGCGAAGGTCGTTTCTTGTTTGAAGGCGAAGAAAAAGACTACAATATAACTATGAAATATGTAGATGCTTCTTACCCAGCAAATCCTAATGCTTCGGAATACAATACCGCAGGACTTTGCTCAGATGATGGAAGACATTTAGCGATGATGCCTCACTTGGAGCGTATTATTTTCCCATGGCAAGCAGGACATTATGCAGCAGACAAAAAACAAGATGAGGTTACACCTTGGTTTGAAGCGTTTGTGAATGCTAGAAAGTGGATAAGCCCCTCTTAATCTCCCCAAAGGGGAGAAAAAAGTCTCCTCTCGGGAGGAGATTTAGAGGTGGGTTTTCTCTACGTTATTGCGGACTTGTGCCCAACTTGATTGGGTATTGATCCGCAATCTCCTTATTAAAAGTAATAATGTATTACTGCAATACACTATAATTTGATTAAATTTGGGAGAAGAATTTTGTAGAGTTATAGATAAGGTTAGACCAATAATAATAAAATGATGGAAACAGATATTCTTAAAGCTTTGAATTATTGTGCTTCAAAAAAAGGGGAGGCATAAATGGTTACCGTTGAATTTACATCATTATTACAGCGATTTTTTCCAAACCTTAAAACAGAGCAAGTACAAGCAAATTCAGTAGCACAACTTATAGCTGAATTGAATATTAAGTATCCAGGTTTATCATCTTACCTTATTGAAGAAAATGGAGGGCTTAGGAAGCATGTTAATATTTTTGTAAATGGTAATATGATAAAAGATAGAGAACAATTATTGGATACCTTATTGCACCACGACAAAGTAAATATTATTCAAGCATTATCAGGAGGATAAAAAATGAAAAAACTTTTATTAGGTACTCGAAAAGGATTGGTTGTTTGTGAAAAGCAAAGTAATCAATGGAAAGTTTATAAAACGCATTTTATAGGAATACCTGTGTCTATGATTTATACCGATGATGAAACAAAAACATGGTGGGTATGTTTAGATCATGGTCATTGGGGAGTTAAATTGCATAAAACTACTGATGAAGGAAAAAATTGGGAAGAAGTTTCTGCTCCAATTTATCCTGATGGAGCAATGGTTAATGATAAAAAAGAAGCATCGCTGAGGTATGTTTGGGCATTTGAAAAAGTTAATGATGTATTGCTTTTGGGTACTGATCCAGGAGGGTTATTTGAAAGCCCTGATGAAGGGAAAAGTTTTAAGTTAAATAAAGGCTTATGGAATCATCCTTCTAAAAAAGAAAATTGGTTTGGAGGAGGTAGAGATATGCCTGGGATTCACTCTATATGTATTAATCCTAAAGATACAAATCATGCTTATGTAGCCATTAGTTGTGCTGGAGTTTTTGAAACAAAAGACGCTGGTGAAACATGGATTCCTAAAAACAAAGGTTTAAGAGCAGATTTTTTACCTGATCCTGATGCTGAGGTAGGTCAAGATCCTCATTTGTTAGTAATGCATCCAGAAAGTACTGATTTATTATGGCAACAAAATCATTGTGGAATATTTAAGTCCGAAGATGCAGGCGAATCTTGGTTTGAAATTTCTGAAAAAGAGGGCCCAGCCAATTTTGGATTTGCTATAGAATTAAATCCGAAAGATGATAAAATGGCATGGGTTTTACCTGCTGTTAGTGATGATGTAAGAACTGCAATAAATGGTAAACTTCAAGTTTGTAGAACAAGTGATGGAGGTAAAACTTGGGAAAGCTTTTCAAAAGGATTACCACAAGAAAACAGTTTTGACATTGTTTATCGTCATTGTTTAAAGTTTGATGGAGAGGATTTAATATTTGGAACTACAACAGGTAATTTATTTGTAAGTAGTGATTTGGGCGAGAGTTGGGAGTGTATCAGTAATTATTTGCCAATGATTTATTGTGTTCATTTTGCTTAAACTCTAGCTGTAAGTTTTCTTTCGAGTCTTCCTATAAAAGAGGCAATTTTATTACCTTTACCTATCAATTAAACAATTAAAACACTGAAATGAAAGAAGCATATATAATAGATGCAATTCGTACTCCAATAGGAAATTTTGGAGGAACACTTGCGGCAGTTAGAACAGACGATTTAGGAGCAATAGTAATTCGCGAATTGATGGAAAGAAACCCATCAGTAGTGAAAGAGGAAATAGAAGATGTGCTTTTTGGTTGTGCCAATCAAGCCGGAGAAGATAATAGAAATGTAGCTCGTATGAGTGGTTTGTTGGCAGGTTTGCCATGGCAAGTTGGCGGAGAAACTATAAACAGATTATGCTCATCAGGGATGGCTTCTGCAATTAATGCTTCAAGGGCTATTAAAGTTGGTGACGGTGATATTTACATTACTGGAGGAGTTGAAAATATGAGTAGAGGACCTTATGTGATTTCTAAATCTGCCCGACCTTACGGAACAGACTCAAAAATGTATGACTCTAGTTTTGGATGGCGATTTGTTAATCCTAAAATGCACGAAATGTATGGTACGGATGGAATGGGAGTAACTGCCGAAAATTTAGTTGCACAATACAATATTAGTCGAGAAGATCAAGATCAATTTGCTTATTGGAGTCAGATGAAAGCCACCGAAGCACAAAAAAGTGGAAGGTTAGCAGAAGAGATAGTTGCAGTTCATATTCCGCAACGAAAAAAAGACGACTTAGTTTTTGATAAGGATGAGTTTATTAAACCAACAACCAGTTTAGAGGTTTTAGGAAAGCTAAGAGCGGCCTTTAAAAAAGAAGGAGGAAGTGTAACAGCAGGAAATTCATCTGGTTTAAACGATGGTGCTGCGGCAATGCTTATTGCATCAGAAGAAGCTGCAAATAGATATAATTTAACACCAAAAGCAAGAATTGTATCGAGTGCCATTGCAGGAGTTGAACCGCGAGTAATGGGAATTGGTCCTGTGTATGCCTCTGAAAAAGCATTAAAAAGAGCAGATTTAACTATAGATGATATGGATATTATTGAGTTAAACGAAGCGTTTGCTGCTCAGGCATTAGCTTGTACGCGTAAAATGGGGTTAGCAGATAACGACCCAAGAATTAATCCAAACGGAGGTGCGATTGCGATTGGACACCCATTAGGAGTAACAGGTAGTAGAATTTTACAAAGTGCAGCTATTGAATTACATAAACAAAATAAAAAATATGCTTTGGTAACCATGTGTATTGGTGTTGGACAAGGGTATGCTACAATAATTGAAAGAGTTTAATTAGTAGTGTGTAGTTTTTGGTGTATGAAAACTTTAATGTCAGTAATTACATTTTTTTTACTTTCTTCTTGTGTGTCTTCACAAAAAGAAAAATCGGAATTTATTGAGTATCAAATTGAATTTATGAAAGGAGATAGTTATCAACCTGCAATGGGAATTGATAATCCTTTTAAAATATTATGTGATTCTAATTATTACGTAATTCCATTTTATAAAAATGAAGAAATGATTAAGGGTTCTAAGGATTGGTACATATTAAGGCCTAATGTTAAAGATAATATGTTGCTTATCAATTTTTATGATATAAAAACAGATGAATTAAAGCATACAGAAAAAGTAGAATTAAAAATAAATAAATTACCCAATCCATATTTACAATTGTTGCCATGTGATACTATGTGTAATAGCTTAGAAAGTATTAAAAATGTAAAAACTATTTGGCCACAACTTTATTACTACGGTATAGATATTAGATGTAGAGTTAGAAATTGTACTGTCTCAATAATTAGAGGGGACGAAGTTATTGTTGCTGAGAATTATGAAGAATTTAAAATTGATGAAAAGTTCAATGAATTAATTAAAAAGCTTAAAATAGGAGATGTATTAAAGTTTTCAAATCTTGAAGGTGTTAAAATGCCCGATGGAACAACAAGAACTATTGAAAATAAAGAGATCTTAATTGAATATTGAAAAACTAAATGATAGATTTAGAACAAGAAAAAAAGGATATATTAAATGCTTACAGAGCATTGTTGCGTGCAGCAAAGCACTCTAAAAAAGATGCGGAAACAAAAAAGCGTATCCGTAAAGCTTTTGATGTAGCTAATGAAGCTCATAAAGATGTTCGAAGAAAATCAGGAGAACCGTACATTTTTCACCCAATTGCGGTAGCACGTATTTGTGCCGAAGAAATTGGCTTGGGGGCAACTTCTATAGTTTGTGCATTGTTGCATGATACGGTAGAGGATACCGAAATCACCATAGATGATATAGAAAGAATATTTGGTAAAAAAGAAGCAATAATAATAGAAGGACTTACCAAAATTTCTGGAGTAGTAGATTATTCCGTTTCCTTACAAGCCGAAAATTTTAAAAAAGTACTCTTAACCCTTTCGGAAGATGTTCGGGTAATCTTAATAAAACTTGCCGATAGGTTACATAATATGCGAACTATTGGAGCAATGCGTAGAGATAAGCAATTAAAGATTGCTTCAGAAACATTGTTTTTGTACGCTCCTTTAGCTCATAGATTAGGGTTGCATGCTATAAAATCTGAACTAGAAGATTTGTCGCTAAAGTGTAAAGAACCCGAAATGTTTGAAGAAATTCAAAGCAAGTTAAAAAAGAATGAAGAGGTTCGTAAGCGTTTTATAAGACATTTTTCATCGCCAATAAAGCAAGAATTAGAAGCAAAAGGCATTCAATTTGAAATAAAAGGGCGTTCAAAATCCATTTATTCTATATGGAATAAGATGGTAAAAAAAGAAGTGCCTTTTGAAGAGGTTTATGACTTGTTTGCCATTCGTATTATTATTGATAATGGAGAGCAAGATGAGAAGGCATTGTGTTGGCAAGTTTATTCGGTAGTTACCGATTTTTATTCGCCCAATATTGATAGGTTAAGGGATTGGATTTCTGTTCCAAAAGCAAATGGTTACGAATCGTTACATACAACTGTAATGAGCCCGACAGGTAAATGGGTAGAGGTTCAGATAAGAACTCGAAGAATGGATGATATTGCGGAAAAAGGATTTGCTGCACATTGGAAATATAAAGAGGGTGAAGAGGAAAGTCAGTTTGATAGATGGATAGGACAGGTTAGGGAGCTTTTAGAAAATCAAGAAGGAAGTGCCTTAGATTTAATGGATGATTTTCAGCTCAACCTTTATACCGATGAAATTTTTGTGTTTACTCCTAATGGAGATATGAAAAACTTACCAGCAGGAGCAAGTGCTTTAGATTTTGCATTTACTGTCCATACCCAAGTTGGAGAGCGTTGTTTAGGAGCTAAGGTAAACAGTAAATTAGTTCCTTTAAGTCATCAATTGCGTAGTGGAGATCAGGTAGAAATTCTTACTTCAGAAAAACAAAGACCTAAAGAAGATTGGCTAAACTATGTTAAAACGCATCGAGCAAAATCTAAAATAAAATCATCGTTAAAAGATGCCAAAAGAGAGGTGGCAAAAGAAGGGAAAGCAATTTTAGAAAAAGAATTTAAACGTCTTAAAATAGCTTACGAAAATATTAGTTTACGAGAGTTAAGAAAATACTATAAAGTACTTTCAGATTTAGATTTGTATTATAAAATCGCACAAGGAGAAGCAAACCTTTCTCACTTAAAAGGTTTTGAGGTTAAAAAAGGAGTGTTACAGCCAAAACAGACTATTCGTAAACGAGTTACCAATTACATCGGACAAAGAAGAGGTGGGACTAAAGAGGATGAAATAAAAAAAGTATTGCTTTTGGGCGATAATATGGAAAAGTTAGATTATGTGCTTGCACCATGTTGTAATCCTATTGCAGGAGATGAAGTTTTTGGATTTGTTACCATAAATGATGGAATAAAAATACATAAAACCAATTGTAGTAATGCAACCCAAATGATGAGTAATTATGCTTATCGTATAATGAAAGCCCGTTGGGTAAACGATAATAGTATTGCTTTTTTAGCCGAAATAAAAATTACTGGAATAGATGATATGGGAATTGTTAACGGAATTACTCAAGTAATTAGTAAAGAGTTAAATGTAAATATTCGTTCAATAAGTTTTGAAAGTGATGATGGTATTTTTGAAGGAATGGTAAAACTCTATGTTTATGATACCAAGCATTTAACCGATTTAATAGCCAATCTTAAAAAAGTACAAGGCGTTACTAAAGTAGAACGTAAGGATAGTTAGGTTTAAGATTACACAACTTATCAACAAAGCATTAACATTTGGTTAATGTTAAGCACTTAATATTTAATTTTACTTTTTAACAACCTGAAATGAATACAGGAGAAGAACTTCAACAAAAAGTAAAAGCAATTTTTACCGAATTTTTAGGAGAAAAAGGGCATCGAAAAACGCCCGAACGCTTTGCTATACTTCAAGAAATTTATTCTAATGACGAACATTTTTTTATAGAGGAATTGTACATTTCTATGAAAAATAAAAAGTATAGAGTTAGTAGAGCAACACTGTACAATACGATTGATTTGTTGATGGAAGCGAATTTGGTTCGTAAACACCAATTTGGTAACAATATGGCTCAATACGAGCGTTCACATGGTTCTAAGCAACACGACCATATTATTTTAAGTAATGGAGAGGTAATAGAGTTTTGCGACCCTAGAATCCAAAATATAAAAAAGACCTTAGAAGAAATGTTTGATGTAGAAATTATGCACCATTCTTTAAACTTTTATGGAGTTAAAAACGAAAATAAATAACCATGAGTTTTTCTTATAAGATTACCAAAGATAGCCCAATTGTTCATATAAAATTAGAAGGTAATTTAATGAACAAACAACAAATACAACCTTTGTTAGATGAGTTAGATTTTTATTTTAACGAGGGTTTAAAAAAGATAATAATTGATTTATCAGAAACTCAATATATGAACAGTACAGGGTTGAGTATTTTAATTAATATTTTTACTCAAAGCCGTAGCAAAGGTGGCGAAGTTGTACTAACTAATATCCCAGAAAAAATAAATAAACTATTGATAATTACTAAACTAAATAGCATTTTTAATATAGAAGAAACAGTTGAAGATGCTAAAAAAATATTAATATAATAATGAACAAAGTTGATGTATTATTAGGTCTTCAGTGGGGAGACGAAGGTAAAGGTAAAATTGTAGATGTTTTAACACCCAAGTACGATGTTATTGGTCGTTTTCAAGGTGGTCCAAATGCTGGTCATACTTTAGAGTTTGACGGAATAAAACACGTTTTACATACCATTCCTTCAGGTATTTTTCATGATGGGGTTAAAAATGTAGTGGGTAATGGAGTTGTGATAGACCCAGTTATTTTAAAGAAAGAAATAGATGCTTTAGTAGAAATGGGAGTTAATGTAAATGAAAAATTAGCATTATCGCGTAAAGCACACATTATTTTACCTACGCACCGTTTAATAGATGCGGCATCAGAAAAAGCAAAAGGAAAAGAAAAAATTGGTTCTACTTTAAAGGGGATTGGACCAACTTACATGGATAAAACAGGAAGAAATGGAATTAGAGTAGGAGATTTGTTTTTGCCAGACTTTAAGCAGCGTTACGAAAAACTAGTAGAAAAGCACAAGCAAATATTAAAGTTTCATGATTTTGATTACGATTTAGCAGAGCTTGAACCAGCTTTTTACGAAGGTGTTGAATTGATAAAATCATTAACAGTAATTGATAGTGAACATTATGTAAACAATGCAATGCAAACAGGTAAAACTGTTTTAGCTGAGGGTGCTCAAGGAACATTGTTAGATGTTGATTTTGGTTCTTATCCATTTGTTACTTCAAGTAACACAACCGCAGCAGGGACTTGCACAGGTTTAGGTGTTGCACCAAACAGAGTAGGAGAGGTTTTTGGAATTTTTAAAGCATATTGTACAAGAGTTGGTAGCGGACCATTTCCAACCGAATTATTTGATGAAGATGGTAAAACCTTAGCAACTGTTGGGCATGAGTTTGGAGCTACTACTGGACGACCAAGAAGGTGTGGTTGGATAGATTTGCCTGCATTAAAATATGCTATTATGATTAATGGAGTTACACAATTAATTATGATGAAAGCCGATGTTTTAGATGGTTTTGATGCTATTAAAGTTTGTACACATTACGATTTAAACGGAGAACAAATAGACTATATGCCTTACGATATTGTTGCAACTGAAGTAAAACCAATTTATAAAGAATTACCAGGTTGGAAAACAGATTTAACCAAACTTTCTTCTATTGAGGAAATTCCATCAGAATTAAATGGCTATGTTGAATACTTAGAACAAGAATTAGGCGTTCCTATTACAATTGTTTCTGTTGGTCCAGATAGAAAGCAAACCTTAATGAGAGGTAAAGTAATGGCTTAATACAGTTATAAAGTTGAAAAGTTATAAAGTTATAAAGTTTAAAGTCCCTGCATTTTTTGCGGGGCTTTTTGCATTGTTATTATTTTTAATAACAACAGTTTCTTTTGCACAAAAAACTACCAAAATAGAAATATTAAACGCCAACACTTTAGAGTTTGAAGAGCGTGATGGAGAAAATGTAAAACGATTAATAGGAGATGTTCGGTTAAAACACGATGATGCCTTAATGTTTTGCGATAGTGCTTACATCTATTCAGCAAACAATACTATGGATGCGTTTGGACATGTGCGTATTAACCAAGGAGATTCGTTACAGCTTTATGGCGATTCATTAAAATACGATGGAAATACTAAAATTGCTATTTTGCGTGGTAATATAAGGTTGGTTAATGAAGACATGACATTAACTACAAATTTTTTGGACTACAATAGAACCGATAATGTAGCTTATTACTATGGTGGAGGAACAATGGTAAATCAAAAAGAAAACAATACCTTAACTAGTGAACAAGGTTATTATCACTCAAATGGCGAAGCATTTTATTTTAAAGAAAATGTGGTTTTAACCAATCCTGATTATAAAATTGAAGCAGATACTCTAAATTATAATTCGGCATCAGAAATAGTTAACTTTTTAGGGCCAACTACGATTACTAGTGATGAAAACTTTATTTATACCGAAAAAGGTTGGTACAATACACAAAACAATCAATCTAAATTTTATCAAAACGCTTATTTATATTCTGAAGAAAAATTAATAGAGGGCGATACCTTGTATTATGATAGAGAGTTGGGTTTTGGCGAAATTATATGCAATGGAACCATTACTGATACTGTAGAAAATTTAATTTTAAAAGGAGATGTAGCACATTTGTTTGAGAAAAAGGATAGTGCAATGATTACTCAAGAAGCATTAATGATGCAGCTTTTTGATGATGATACTTTGTATATGCATGCCGATACTTTTAAAATTTCAACGCAATATGTTATTCCTGATTCATTGAAAAATGAAACTGATACAACTAAAATAGTTGGAGATACCATTCGAAATTTGTTTGCTTATAATCATGTAAAGTTTTTTAAAAAAGATATGCAAGGCAAAGCCGACTCTATGGTGTATAATTTTGCCGATTCTACCATTAATTTTTATCACGAACCCGTTATATGGAGTAAAGAAAATCAAATAACTGCCGATTTTATTTATTTAGTAATGGCTAACGGAGATATTGATAAGATGTATATGAATAACAATGCTTTTATTATTTCTAAAGTAGATTCCTTAACTGATTATTACAATCAAATAAAAGGTAAAAATATGGTGGGTCATTTTGCCGATGATGAACTAAGAAAGATAGATGTAATTCAAAATTCAGAAACCATTTATTACCCCATTGATGATGATGGAAAATACATTGGTGTAAATAAGTTAAGTGGCGAAAATTTATTGGTATTGCTAAAAGATAATGATATAGAAACAATCACATTTATTAATTCTCCAGAAGGAGAGCTAACTCCTATGAAAGATATAAATCCTAAAGAAATTATTTTAAAAGGATTTAATTGGCGAGTAGATGAGCAACCACAGAATATGTTTGACGTGTTTGTTTGGTAACCAAATCATAACATAAATTGGTTTGTGTAGCTTTTAAGCATTGGTTATATTTACACTAAATCAAAACAGGTAAATGGCAATATACGAATTCAAAGGATTTAAACCAGTTATAGATGAATCAGCATTTATTCATCCATTAGCAACAGTTACAGGTAATGTAATTATTGGTAAAAATGTTTATATCGGTCCTTCTGCTGCTATTCGTGGCGATTTTGGTAAAATCATTATAGAAGATGGATGCAATGTGCAAGAAAATTGTACAGTGCACATGTTTCCAGGAGAAACGGTTACGTTAAAAGAAAATTGCCATGTTGGACATGGAGCAATAGTGCATGGCGGAACATTAGGTAAAAATTGCTTAATAGGAATGAATGCCGTAATTATGGACGATGTAGAGATGGGAGATGAGTGTATAATTGGAGCATTGTGTTTTGTGCCAGCAAAAATGAAAATTCCAAATCGTAGTTTGTTGGTCGGTAATCCTGCAAAAATTATAAAACAAGTTTCGGACGAAATGATGGATTGGAAAACCAAAGGAACAAAATTGTATCAAGAGTTAGCATTTGATTGTAATGATACATTAAAAGAATGCGAACCTTTAAGAGAAATTGAAGCTAACCGACCAACGCAAGAAGCTTTATTAGCCACCTGGAACAAAATTAAAGATGAGTAAAAACAATACATATAGTTCCCCTCTAAAAAGAGGGGTTAGGGGTGTGTTAATGCTAATACTAGCATTATTCTCTATTTCTACTCAAGCCCAAATTGCAAACGATGTAATAGGAGCAAGTTCAACAGGGATGGGAGGTTATTCTGTAACTGTTTCGGATTTATGGTCGGCAAACAATAATCAAGCAGGGTTAGGTTTTGCAACCGATATTTCGGGAGGGTTATTTTACGAAAACAGATTTTTATTAAAAGAAACCAGTTACCGAGCAGGAGCATTTGTACTGCCTGTTAAAACAGGAGCATTTGGGTTAAGTGTAGCTTCATTTGGTTATAGTGCTTATTCCGAAACCAAAGCAGGCTTATCTTACGGACAAAGATTTGGCGATAAATTTTCGGTAGGAGTTCAGTTAAATTATTTAAACACTAAATTAAGTCAAGATTATGGTACTAAAAACTCGGTTACTGGAGCAGTAGGCTTAATAGCAAAACTTAGCGAAGAAATTTCGTTAGGAGTTCATGTTTATAATCCTACCCGAAGTAAGTTGGCAGAATACGATACCGAAAAAATACCAACCATAATGAAGCTGGGTTTAGCTTACCGTTTTTCTGAAAAAGTAATGATAGGGGTTGAAACAGAAAAAGACTTAGATTATGATGCAGTTGTAAGAGCAGGTTTAGATTATCATATTACAGATATATTTTTTATAAGAGCAGGAATTTCTACTAATCCAACTCAATATTCCTTTGGTTTTGGTCTTAAAATGAAATCGTTTAGAATGGATATATCTTCATCTTTTCATCAAACTTTAGGGATGACTCCTGGTATTTCTTTGATTTATCAAAAGAAAAAATCTACTAAAAAAGTAGAAACACCAAGTATTTAATGAAGAGTAATTTTTTAAATATGATTTGTCACCCTGAGCGGAATCGAAGGGTCTTTTTAATTTTATTTTTCCTCCTTCCTTTCTCTCTTTTTGCTCAAAAAAAAGAAGAAGACAAAAATGCCATTATTGAAAAAAGGGTAGAATATTTAGTAGAAGATGCTGAAGAGTCAGACGCAGATTACACTACTATTTTTGATAACCTTTCGTATTATTTTGATCATCCATTAAACTTAAATAGAGCCAAATTAGACGAGCTGGAAAGTTTGAGTTTATTAACCAGTATGCAGATTAATAACTTAATGGCTCACATTGAAAAAAATGGGAAGTTGATGACCTTAGAAGAGCTTCAAACCATAGAAGGTTTTGATAGCGAAATTATTAAAATGATACTTCCTTTTGTTAAGGTTTCTACCAATGTAGATAGTCCACAATTAAGTATTAAAGAACTGATTAAAAACGGAGAAAACGCTTTGTTTATGCGTTATCAACGTGTTTTAGAAGAGCAAAAAGGATATACGAGTATTACAGATTCGGCATTAGCAGAAAGCCCGAATGCGAGGTATAAGGGTGACCAAAATAAACTTTATACAAGGTATAGATACAAGTATGGTAATCATTTAAGTTTTGGCTTTACAGCCGAAAAAGATGCAGGAGAAGAGTTTTTTGAAGGCTCAAATAAAAATGGCTTTGATTTTTATTCAGCTCATTTTTTTATGCAGAATCAAGGAAAAATAAAACAATTAGCCATTGGTGATTATCAAGCTCAATTCGGACAAGGATTAACTTTTTGGACAGGTAGAGCTTTTGGGAAATCGGCAGATATTATGACTTTAAAGCGTAGTGGAGTAGGCTTAAAACCTTATGCTTCGGTAGATGAAAGTAGGTTTATGCGTGGAGCAGGTTTGGCTTTGCAGTTTGGCAAATTTGATTTTACAGCCTTTTATTCACACAACAATCAAGATGCTAATGTTAGTATAGCAGACTCTACTTCCGAAAGTGCTGAGGTGCTAGCGGTTTCGTCTATCCAACAATCAGGTTTGCACCGAACTTTTAACGAAATTGAAGATAAAGATGCGATAACTCAAAATCAATTAGGAGGTCATGTTTCGTATAAAACACGAAGACTAAATATTGGAGTAACAGGTGTGCATAGTAAAATAAATTCTGATTTTGCTCCAAACATTCAAACTTATAGTCAGTTTAGAAATACAGAAAACAATCAAACCAATTTAGGTTTAGATTATAATTGGATTTATAAAAATTTCAATTTTTTTGGAGAGTATGCTCAAAGTGTTGATGGAGGTAAAGCATTGGTTTCAGGAGCATTGATAACATTAGACCCTAAACTGTCGTTAGCAGTTTTATATCGTGATTATGATAGAGATTTTAGAGCAATAAGCAGTGCTGGAATAGGTGAGGGCTCTACCGTAGAAAACGAAAAAGGAACTTTAATTGGTATTGTTGCTAAACCAGTTAAAAAATTCACCCTTTCAGCATATTATGATCAATTTGTATTTCCTTGGTTAAAATACCAAATTAATGCACCAAGTAGAGGTTACCAATATTTAGCTCAGTTAACCTACAAGCCGTCTAAAAAAATGGAAATGTATGTTAGAATTAGAGAGCGTAACAAGCAAGAAAATACCGATGTTGATTTAGATGAAGGGCTAGATTATTTAGTGCACGAAAAACAAACCAATTACCGATACAATTATAGTTTTAAAGTTTCGGAATCAATTAAATTAAAAGGAAGGGTAGAGTTGGTAAATTATGATAAAGAAGAAAACCCTTTTGAAACAGGTTATTTAATTTATCAAGATGTAGTTTATAAACCTAAAAGCAGTCCGCTATCGTTTTCGTTTAGATACGGTTTGTTTGATACCGATTCATATAATAGTAGAATTTACGCTTACGAAAATGATATTTTATATGTGTTTTCTATACCAGCTTATTACAATAGAGGAACAAGAACTTATTTAACCGTTAGGTATAAAGTTAGAAAAGGAATAGATTTTTGGATACGCTACGGAGCCACATTTTACGATAATGTAGATGTAATAAGTTCGGGATTAGAAGAAATTAACGGTACTACCAAATCAGAAATTAAAGCACAATTAAGGTTTAAGTTTTAGTTATAATTGTGCTTTGTTCTTCCAAAAGAAAAGTGGGAATAACAAGGTGAGGGTATGCAGAACTCCAATAAGCTTTGCAATGATTGGTATTTATATTTTTATGAATGTTGGTTGATGGGGAGTTATCTTTTTGAAATAAATTATTGTCAAAACTACCAAAGCGGGCTTGTTTACTATTGTCATCATCTATAATAAAGCTATATTCGGTCATTGGTAGTCCCCATCTTTTTACTTTTTTAGTTGTTTTTGTATTGATTAATTGAACATTAACTATTTCGCAATTTTCTAGTATTTTTTTTGCTTTTTTTCTACTTATGTAGCCAAACATATCAGCATTTAAAATAGCTAATTTGCTAAATAAATAAGTTAAAAACAGCATTGCAACACCAATAGTAATCATAAAGTTGTTTGTAAGTAAACTTGTAATACTTTGTATAGAGTTTAGTTCGGATAATTTAGCTTCTGATAAATAGATTCCTAAAATTATAAAAGCTAATGCTAATAAATACAATGTAACAATTGATAAAGACTTGGCTTGACCAGCTATGAGTTTTAGTTTTGAGTTAGAAACTTCCATCTTAACAATGTTGAATTTTAATTCTTCTATTATTGGTGTTCACTTTTAGGTGTTGATATACTAGCATCTTCAGCTTGTATTCTAAATAAAGTCCAGTTTTCATTTAATACCAATCGGTCGGAAGTAACATATTCAAAATTCATTTCCATTCCGCCACATTCACTTTCTTTTATTACAATGGTTTTGTCTTTCAATTCCCAAGTGCCATCAGCACAATCTGGTCCGTGATGAATGTAGGTTCCGTCAGCTTTTAACTCAAAACCTTCTGAATTGTACCAGTAACCCACTAAAGCATGCTTTAGGTTTCGTCCAATAGGTCGTTCTTTGGTTAGTACGCTATACACTCTATAGTCGCCACCTGTTTGGCAAAAGAAATTGTGCCATTTTTCAAAATCTAATTTTTCGATTACCATCTGTGTATGGTCCATATAACCAATCGTAAATTTAACAGTGTCTTCATTTGTAAAAATGTGTAGTACTTTTTCCTTTAGCCACCATGTTCCATTTTGTTCATGTCCAATTTCTTCAGCATAAAAAGAACCGTCTTCTTTTAGTTCAAATACTTTACTAGAGTTACAAATCCAACTACCAATTATTGTGGTTTTTATATCATTTCCTTTAACGGGAGATAGTGGGTCAAGTGCTAAGTTTTCAGCTTCTTTTAAGGTGGCTATATTTTGTTTTTCAATTGGAGTAAGAAATGAATCTACATTTTTATATTGTGGTCTAAACCAATTGTATAATTTAAAATAAGTGTCCATTGCACCGCCTTTGTTAAATTTAAAACCATAGCGAGCAAAAATTTCATTACGCATATAACGTAGTTCGTTTAAATCCCATTCTTTTAATTCATCTACTGTTAGTGTTGTTAATGAAGCTTCAGTAAAATCCCCATTATAATAATCATCTGCTTCAGATGTTTTATAGCCCAATTCTTCTCCTTCGTAACTCCAAGAGTTATATATTTTTAATCCTGTTTCTCCTGTAGCTTCATCTACCACAAATTCACCATTACTTTTGTTGGAGTAAAATTTATTACCCTCAATTTTTACATTTTTAAAGTTCTCATAAACCCAAATCCATTCAGTGGCATCTTCATTAAATTCACCAGATCTTAGCTGAGCAAAATAACCATCTTTAGCTGAGCTATATATTAATAAGCTTGTTTCCATTTCAGATTCCCCAAAATGATAAACACCATGGTAGTCTGTTCCTGTTTCATTCATTAATGGTTTTAATGAATTGTTGTTTTCAAGGTCTTTAGTGTCTGATAAATTTGCTTCAGAGTTATCTTTCTCTCCTCCACAAGCAATAAGACTAAATAAAATAATGATAAAAAAGGGTGTTTTCCAACTCATAAGGTTTGTTCTTTTCTATAAAAATACAAAATCAACTTGTATCTTTTTTTAATTGTTGCATTATATAAGTAGTTATTCAAATAATTTACTTGTTATGCGTGTAATAATTTTAGCAATGTTAGTTAGTGCAGTAGGAATGGGTTTTTCTCAAAAAACCAAAACTTATCATCAGCTTTTAGCTGAAATTTCTACTCATAAAGATAAGTTGAAAGTTTCCTATTTAGGTGGTGATTCAATAAAGCAACACAAGTCTGTCTCAGCAAGTAAAACCTATCTTTACACGCAGTTGATTGACAATATTTTCCCAAAATGGTATGGTACAGAATGGGACTATAATGGGTATTCTAACCAACCCAAAAAAGGACAAATTGCTTGTGGTTACTTTGTTACCACCACATTAAAACATATCGGGTTTAATTTAAATCGTTATAAATTGGCTCAACAATATTCGCACAGTATTGTAAATACCTTATGTAATAATGTGCAACAGATTGGAAATAATGATACCACTAAGTTGTTTAGTTACATAAATTCTAAGCCAAATCAGTTGTATATTGTTGGTTTAGATAATCATGTTGGGTTTATTTCTAAAGAGGATGATGGAATTTATTTTATTCATTCATCTTATTTAGAACCAGTTGCGGTAATTAAAGAAAAGGCAGCATTATCAGAAGCATTATTATCTTCCAATCTTTTTGTTTTAGGTCATTTTTCTAAAAATGACGAAATACTTATTTCTTGGTTAACAAAAAAAGAAATAGGTATAAAAAAATGATAAATATTATGTTTGCATAATAAAATTTAGTATTTTTACTATGCTTACATAATAATATGAATGAAAATACCACAATAGACGCTCAAATTAAGTCAACTTGGCACAACATGTTTAAGATGTATAACCAAGTGGCTGCAAAGTTTGGAACAACCCAAGCAACAGGGTTGGTATTGTTAAGTATTGATAAGGAAGGGACGCCTTCAACCTCAATTGCTCCAACCTTAGGTTTGGAAGCAACAAGTATGAGCAGAATCATTAAAACTTTAGAGGAAAATAAGTTAATTTTCAAAAAGAAAGATAAAACGGATAAAAGAGTGGTTCGTTTGTTTTTAACGCCAGAAGGAGTTGAAAAAAGAAAAATTGCAAAGCAAGTAGTTTCTGGTTTTAATGAAATGTTGATGGGGGAAATTCCGCAAACTAAACTGAGTGTGTTTTTTGAAGTTATGGAAAATGTTAATCGAGTAATCGAACAATACAAAGAAGTTAATAATTAGCGTCTTTGCGAGTGCAACGAAGCAATCTCATTGATAAGGTTGCTTTAGTCCTTTGTCCTTCGCAATGATGACAAAATAAAAAATGAAAGCAAGAAAATAAATACCATTTATTCCCCTTTAGAAAGGGGGTAGGGGTATATAAATAGAAAAGCAATTTATTTTCTTGCGGAAATTAAGAGTTTATGAAAAATAGAACGATTAAAAAAGTTGCCGTATTAGGTTCAGGAGTAATGGGTTCGCGTATTGCGTGCCATTTTGCAAATGTTGGTGTGCAAGTATTATTATTAGATATTGTACCTAAAGAAGCAGCAGATTCTGAAGATAAAGTGGCTCGAAACCAGATTGTAAATGATGCTTTAAAATTTGCATTAAAATCTAACCCTTCGCCAATTTATAGCAAGCAGTTTGTAAATAGAATTACTACAGGAAACCTAGATGATGATTTGTCAAAAATTGCCGATTGCGATTGGATAATTGAGGTGGTAATTGAGCGTTTAGATATTAAACAACAAGTTTTTGCTAATGTAGAGAAACACCGTAAACCAGGAACTTTAATTACAACCAATACTTCTGGAATTCCTATCCATTTAATGTTAGAGGGTAGAAGTGAAGATTTTCAGCAGCATTTTTGCGGAACTCACTTTTTTAATCCACCTCGCTATTTAAAATTATTAGAATTAATTCCTTCGCCAAAAACTAGTCCTGATGTAATGAGCTTTTTAGAAGATTACGGACAACGATATTTAGGTAAAACAACAGTGGTTTGTAAAGATACACCTGCATTTATTGCTAACAGAATTGGAGTGTATTCTATCATGTCGTTATTTCATAATGTAAAAGAAATGGGTTTAACGATTGAGGAAGTTGATAAGTTGACAGGTCCTGTTATGGGGAGAATGAAATCGGCTACTTTCCGTACTTGTGATGTTGTTGGGTTAGATACCTTGGTTCATGTGGCAAATGGTTTAAATGAAAACTGTAAAGATGATGAAGCTCATGAATTATTTACCATTCCTAGTTATGTAAATAAAATGGTAGAAAACAACTGGTTGGGTTCTAAAACTAAACAAGGTTTTTATAAAAAGGTAAAAGGAGATGATGGGAAGAGCAAAATCCTTTCGTTAGATTTAAACACTTTAGAATATAGAGATAAAAAGAAAGCCAAATTTGCAACTTTAGAAACTACAAAAGCTATAGATGATTTAAAGGAGCGGACAAAAGTTTTGGCGACCGGGAAAGACAAAGCAGGAGAGTTTTATCGTAAATCTTTTTTTGGGTTGTTTAGTTATGTATCTAATCGTATTCCAGAAATTACGGATGCTCTTTACAAAATTGATGATGCTTTAAATGCTGGTTTTGGTTGGCAATTAGGTCCTTACGAAACTTGGGATATTTTAGGTGTAGAAAATACTATTCCTAAAATAGAAGAAATGGGATTGACGGTTAATCAGTGGGTAAAAGATATGATAGCTGCTGGTTGTCCTTCGTTTTACAAAATAGAAAATGGTGTAAAATATTTTTATGATATAGCAAGTAAATCTTACCAAATTATGCCTGGTTCAGAAAATATATTGAGCTTAGATGTTATCAGAGATGAAAATACGGTTTGGAAGAATTCAGGAACAACAATTACCGATTTAGGCGATGGAATTTTAAACTTAGAATTCCATACTAAAATGAATACGATTGGTGGAGAAGTTATTCAAGGAATAAATAAAGCACTCGATTTAGCTGAAGAAAGCTATAAAGGATTAGTAATTTATAATGATGGAGATAATTTTTCGGCAGGTGCAAATGTGGGAATGATATTTATGATGGCAGTTGAGCAAGAGTATGAAGAGCTAGATTTCGCTATTCGAGCATTTCAAAGTACTATGATGAGGATTAGGTATTCATCAATACCGGTAGTAGTTGCACCGCATAACCTTGCATTAGGAGGTGGTTGCGAAATGAGTATGCATGCTGATAAAGTAGTAGCTCACGCAGAAACATATATGGGCTTAGTAGAGTTTGGAGTAGGAGTAATACCTGGTGGCGGAGGTACTAAGGAGTTTGCGTTACGAGCTTCTGATGAATATGAAGATGGTGTGAGGATTAATGTGTTAAAGAAAAGATTTTTAACCATTGGACAAGCACAAGTTGCAACTTCTGGCGAAGAAGCTTTTGAGTTAGGTTATTTACGAAGAGGACAAGATGAATGGATAGTGAGTAGAAAACATCAATTATCCTATGCTAAAGCAGCTGCATTAAATATGGCTAATAAAGGTTATTCTCAACCTATACAAAGAACAGATATAAATGTATTAGGAAAAGAAGGCTTAGGTATTGCTTATGTTGGAGCTGATACTATGAAGAGCGGAAAGTACATTTCAGAGCATGATCAATTAATTTCTGAAAAACTAGGTTGGGTGTTTTGTGGAGGAGACTTGTCTCAACCAACAAAGGTAGATGAGCAGTATTTATTAGATATGGAACGCAAAGCATTTTTAGAATTGTGTACCAAACGAAAAACATTAGAACGATTACAAAGTATAATTACCACAGGGAAGGTGCTTAGAAATTAGATTAATGAAATTGAATTATAAATAGACGTCATTCCGAGTGGAGTGAAACGAAATCGAGGAATCTTTTAAAAAGCTATCCTATCAACTTAAAAGATATCTCAACTTCGGTCGGTATGACAAAAACAAGAAAATATGAACGCGTACATTGTTGCCGGATACAGAACAGCAGTTGGTAAAGCCAATAAAGGTGGATTTAGATTTACCCGACCAGATGATTTAGCAGCTAAACTTATAAATCATTTAGTAAGTTCTATTCCTAATTTAGATAAAGAAACAATTGATGATGTGATTGTGGGTAATGCTATGCCTGAAGCTGAGCAAGGATTGAATATGGGAAGATTAATTTCCTTAATGGGATTACAAACTGATAAGGTACCAGGTATGACAGTAAATCGTTACTGCTCTTCAGGTTTAGAAACTATAGCTATAGCCGCCTCTAAAATAAATGCTGGATTAGCGGATTGTATAATTGCTGGAGGAGTAGAATCAATGAGTTTAATTCCGATGGGTGGATGGCGAGTAGTACCAAATGCAGATATCGGAAAAAATAATCCTGATTGGTATTGGGGAATGGGACTAACAGCAGAAGCAGTTGCTCAGCAGTATAATATTTCTCGTGAAGCACAAGATGAGTTTGCTTTTAATTCGCATATGAAAGCTCTCAAAGCAATTGAAGAAGGAACTTTTAAAGATGACATTGTTCCAATTGAAGTAGAAGAAATATTTGTGAATGAAGCTAATAAAAGAGAGAATAGGACTTATACTGTTGACACAGATGAAGGGCCAAGAAAAGGAACTAACTTAGAAGCTTTGGCAAAACTGAAACCTGTTTTCGCTCAAGGTGGTAGCGTAACTGCGGGTAATTCTTCGCAAACTAGTGATGGTGCTGCTTTTGTTATGGTAATGAGTGAAGCAAAAGTTAAAGAATTAAACTTAGAACCTATTGCTAGGTTAGTCAGTTATCAAGTGGTTGGAGTAGAGCCAAGAATTATGGGAATAGGACCAGTTAAAGCAATTCCTGCAGTAATTAAAAGGGCAGGAATGAACATTAACGATATAGAGCAAATAGAATTAAACGAAGCTTTTGCATCACAATCGTTAGCTGTTTTAAAAGAATTAGGTTTAAACCCAGATATAGTTAATGTAAATGGTGGAGCTATTTCTTTAGGACATCCATTAGGATGCTCAGGAGCTAAATTGTCTGTTCAGCTATTTAATGAAATGCGTAGGAGAAAACAGAAATATGGAATGGTAACCATGTGTGTGGGAACTGGACAAGGAGCAGCAGGAATTTTTGAATTATTAAAATAATTCCCCTCTCGAGAGGGGGAAGTTTTGTCAAAATCTTTGATTTTGTCACAAAACAAGGGGTGTGTAAATTATAATGAAGTAAACGAGCTAAAAATATTACTATGGAAAATAAAAATAAAGCGATTAAAGGAGGAGAATTTCTAATTAGAGAAACAGATCCTAAAGATGTTTTTATTCCTGAAGAATTTGATGAGGAACAAAAAATGATTGCAGAAACCTGTCATGATTTTATAAAGCAAGAAATTGACCCTAATTTGGACAGGATAGATAGTATGGAAGAAGGACTGACAGTTTCTTTACTAGATAAAGCGGGCGAACTAGGTTTGCTAGGCATATCAGTTCCAGAAGAATTAGGAGGTTTTGGAAAAAATTTTGTAACAAGTATGTTAACTACCGAGGTTTTAGGTGGGTCGCATTCATTTGCTGTTTCAATTTCTGCTCATACCGGTATAGGTACTTTACCAATATTATATTATGGTACAGACGAACAAAAACAAAAGTATATTCCAAAACTAGCTAGTGGTGAATGGAAAGCAGCTTATTGTTTAACAGAACCAGGTTCTGGTTCGGATGCAAACTCTGGAAAAACCAAAGCTACTTTAAGTGATGATGGAAAACATTACATTGTTAATGGACAAAAAATGTGGATTACAAATGCTGGTTTTGCTGATATTTTTACTGTATTTGCTAAAATAGATGATGATGAAAATTTATCAGCATTTATTATAGAAAAGAATTTTGGAGGAATTACTCTTAATCCAGAAGAAAAGAAAATGGGTATTAAAGGTTCTTCTACTTGTCAAGTGTTTTTTAATGATTGTAAAGTTCCCGTAGAAAATTTATTGGGAGAAAGAGAGGGTGGTTTTAAAATAGCATTAAATATTTTAAATGTTGGTAGAGTAAAATTAGCAGGAGCAGCAATTGGTGGCTCTAAAAGGGTTATTGATGCTTCAATTCAATACGCAAATGAAAGAAACCAATTTGGGAGACCAATTGCTAAATATGGTGCTATTAGGCATAAACTAGCACAACAAGCAATTTTAACTTATGCTAGTAATGCTGCCATTTATAGATGTTCTCAGAATATTGAAGATGCAATTAATGCATGTGTAGAAGAAGGAATGGATAAAGAAAAAGCCACTTTAGAAGGAATTAGACAATTTGCTGCCGAAGCAGCTATTTTAAAAGTTCATGGTTCTGAGGTGTTGGATTATGTGGTAGATGAAGGAGTTCAAATTTATGGAGGGATGGGTTATTCGGCAGAAGCTCCAATGGAAAGAGCTTATAGAGATGCTCGTATTAATAGAATTTTTGAAGGAACCAACGAAATTAACCGAATGTTAATAGTGGATACTTTACTCAAAAAAGCAATGAAAGGAGAATTAGATTTAATGACTCCAGCTCAAAATGTAGCACAAGAACTAATGAGTATTCCTGATTTTGGAGAGCCAAGTGATGATCCATTTGAAGTTGCTCACGAACAAGTGAAAAAGTTTAAAAAAGCAGTTTTAATGGTTGCAGGAAGTGCTGCTCAAAAATTAATGATGCAATTAGCAAAAGAACAAGAAATATTGATGAATATTTCTGATATGGTTATAGAAACTTATGTTGCTGAATCTGTTTTACTTAGAGTTGAAAAGCTCGTTAAAGTTAAAAAAGATGCAACTATTTCAGAACAAATTGACGTCTTAAACGTATATCTTTACGATTCGGCTGATAAAATTGCCAAATATGGAAAAGATGCACTAAATTCTTTTGTTGAAGGAGATGAATTAAGAATGATGTTGATGGGATTAAAACGATTTACTAAACAACAACCGTTTAATGTTAAGGAAGCTCGACAAAGAATTGCTCAGCATTTAATTGTAGAAGGGAAATATTGTTATTGATTTGAAAAATTTAAAAATAAAAAAAACACCTAAAACTCCAGAGGTTGATTTTAATGCTAAAGAAGGGAGTTTAATTATTTCTGGAATTTCAGTTCCCGAAGATTCATTGGGTTTTTATTCCCCACTTATAGTTTGGTTAAAAGAATATAAAAAAAAACCTGCTGCTGAAACCAATTTTATTTTTAAGTTGGCTTATGTAAATACTAGCTCTCTTCAAGCTTTGTATGATATTTTATTTTTATTAGATGAAGTTCATCAAAAAGCCTCTACGATAAATATTGATTGGCACTATTTAGATGAAGATATTGATATGAAAGAGGTGGGAGAAGATTTGGAAGAAGCATTATCAATATCATTTAATTTTTGTGTTGTAGAAGATGTATAATTATTATTTCTTACTTTTAATTTCAAATTGCTAACAAATTTTACATTATGAAAAAAATAATATTATTGGTGCTGGCTGTGTTTTGTTTTCAGATAGTAAATATAAAAGCACAAGCCTTTGAAAAAGGGAATATTAATTTAGATGTTGGTTTTGGTTTTGGAGCTTATAAATCGGTTTCTGAATATACTACACCCGAAATAGTTATTTTTACGATTGTGATCCCTCCACAAACTATAAAAAATGAAGATGGGGCGGGTAGTTTTATGATGCCTTTAACTTTTGAATATGGACTATCTGATAAAATTGGTTTAGGTGCTCAGTTAGGATTTTCCAACTACTTTATTAATAATGAAGATTCTACAGAAACTGTAGAAAGTGTTAAAAGTGTAGAGTTTGCAATAGTTTTTAATTATCATTTATCCCAGTCAGACAAGAACGATTTGTTTATAGGGGTTGCATTAGGAGGCTCTTCTGTAAATTGGAAAGATTTGGACGGAACAGAACTAACAGGTTCAGGAAGTATATTTAAGCTTTATCTTGCTGATAGAATTTTCTTTTCTGATAATATTGGTATGTTATTTAATATTGGTTATACAGCGTATAATTATACAGGATTGTCATCATCTAACAATAATGCTTCTATAGATCGGTTGAAATGGCGTTTAGGAGGATTGAATATAGGGACAGGTCTTGCAATTAAATTCTAAACTTTACCCACAACTACTTCTTGTAAATCTTTTTTATCAAAATATTTAACTCCCAATTCTTTTATGGTTTTGGGAGTTATTGTTTTAATAGTTTTAATGTATTTGTCATAAAAAGAATAATCTAATCCAAAACCGTCTGCACTTTGAAAAAGGCTAGCCATATTAAAAGCACCATCACACGATTTCAAGAATTGTCCTAACATATAGTTTTTAACTAAATCTAATTCTTCGTTAGAAATTTCTTCGGTTCTCAGTAATTCTATTTCTTTATAAATTTCATTCAATGCATCTTTAGTTACATCTGCACCAACCTCGGTACTTATAAAAAAATAACCTCCATTTTGTAAGCTAACCATACCCGAACCTATACCATAAGTATAGCCTTTATCCTCTCTAATGTTGCTCATTAACCTTGAGCCAAAGTAACCCCCTAAAATGGTATTAAAAACTTGCAATCCATTATGATCGGGATGTAGTTTGTTTGGTATTAATCTTCCTATTCTTATTGCCGATTGTAAGGCTCCATCCTTTTCAATGTAATGTTTGTTTTGCTTTTGATGGGATGAATTAACCTCTTTGTTATTTATAACTAACTCGTTTACTTTTTCACTGCAAAAAAAAGTATTTATTTCAGTCAAAACATTATCGGTAACTTTTCCAGAAATTAAAATCTTACAATTTCCTAATTGATAATATTGCTGATGAAATTCACGAACATCATTTAACGATAAATTTTGATAATCATCTAAGCTCACATTTTTTCCGTAAGGAGATTCGTTACCAAAAATTAATTCGGCAAACTCTTTACGAGCAACAAATGATACCTTTTCAAGGTTAACTTTAAAACGCTCAATAGCATTATTTTTGTAGATGTTAAACTCTCTTTCGCTTAAAGCTGGAAAACAAACCACCTCTTTTATATAAGGCAAAACTTTTGTTAGATGCTTGTTTAAAGTGTAAAGGATAACAGTGGCAGTATCAAAGCTATTTTCAACTTCTAAAAAAGCACCATAATTATCAATTCCTTCAGCAATTTCTTGCGAAGAGTATGATTTTGTTCCTTCCTTTATTAATGCATTGGTTGTAGATGCCACTAAGGGTTTTGTTTGCTGCCAAACACCTGCATTAAAAATAAAATCTATTTTAACAATTTCTTGACTACCTCCATCAATATAATTTAACTTTATTCCGTTAGCTAAGTTTTGACTTTTAACGTCTAAAAAATCTATTTTTTCAACTTGCTTAAATTCAGGAGCTGTTTTTCTATCTAAAAGCATATTAATTTTCTTTTTTAGCGTAAATTAAAGTGGAACAATTGGTTTCAACTAATATCTGATTAGCAATTCTATGAATATCTTCGGTAGTAACTTTATTGTATTTCTCAACTTCAAAATTTACATCATTGGCATCATTCTGTAATTCGGCAAAAGCTAAATTTATTGCTTTATTAAGGATGTTAGTTTCCGAAAATTGATGGGTAGATTCTATTTTGTTTTTTACCTTTTGTAATTCGCTTTCAGCAATTATTTCAGTTTTAATTTTATCTAACTCTTGCTCAATAGCTTTTTCAGCATCGTTATACAATACTTTGTCAGATAACTTTCCGCTAATTACAAAAAGACCTTCATCAGTACTCCCCATCACATAAGCATTAATTTCGCTAAACAATTTTTGTTCTTTTATTAAGGACTGATGAAACCTTGAAGAAGCCCCCAAAGACAAAACATCGCTTAATAAATCTGTTGCATGATAATCTTTATCTGCTTTAGCACACATTTTATAAGCTTTATAAATAGCATTAGCAGGCACATCACGCTCAACTTCTATTCGCCTAGCTTCTTTTTGTTGAGGCTCTCTAGGCAAATTTCTTTTCGCAATATCTTTGCTTGGAATATCTCCAAACCATTTGTTAGCTAATGCTTTTATTTCTTCGGCTTCTACGTTTCCAGCAACTACCATAATAGCATTGTTGGGCAAATAGTGATGGTAAAAGAAATCTTTTACATCTTGCATGGTAGCATTTTCTATATGGCTAACTTCTTTACCAATAGTTGCCCATTTGTAAGGATGTTTTTGGTAGGCCAGAGGCCTTAGTAGCATCCAAACATCTCCATAAGGTTGGTTTAAATAATTTTGTTTAAACTCCTCAATTACCACACTTCGCTGCACCTCCAAGCTTTTTTCTGTAAAAGCTAAACTCAGCATTCTATCCGATTCTAACCAAAAAGCAGTTTCTAAATTTTCTTTAGGAACCGTAATGTAATAGTTGGTAATATCATTAGATGTAAAAGCATTATTTGTACCTCCTACACGTTGTAAAGGTTCGTCAAAATTGGGGATGTTGACAGATCCTCCAAACATCAAATGCTCAAACAAATGAGCAAATCCTGTTTTGTTTTCATCCTCGTCTCTTGCTCCTACATCGTATAAAATATTTACTGCAACTACTGGTGTACTTTTATCTTGATGAACAATAACTTTTAATCCGTTATCTAGTTCAAATCGTTCAAAATTTATCATTTAAAACAAATATTTTTCTGTTTTTAAATCTGTTAATGCTTGTTGGTATTCTGCAATTACATCTTCAATTATTTTGCTAACAGGTTTAATGCTGTCAATTAATCCAGCAACCTGACCAATTTCTAATTCTCCTTCTACTAAATCTCCTTCAAACATTCCTTTTTTTGCTCGTCCTCGCCCTAAAATTTCTCGTTGTTCATCAGCAGAAGCTCCATTGGTAATAGCTTCGTTGATTTTATTAAAAAAATCGTTTTTAATTAATCGAACAGGAGTAATATCTTTAAGGGTAAGCATAGTATCTCCTTCTTTAGCTTTAACAATTTCATTTTTAAAACTTTCGTGAGAAGAAGCTTCAACAGAAGCAGCAAACCTACTTCCCATTTGTACTCCATCAGCACCTAAAACCATTGCAGCAAGTATTGCATTTCCAGTTGCAATTCCTCCAGCGGCAATAATTGGAATATTAATTTCTTTTTTTACCATAGGAATTAAACAAAGTGTTGTGGTCTCATCCCTTCCGTTATGCCCTCCTGCTTCAAAACCTTCTACTACAACAGCATCACAACCTGCATCTTCTACTTTTTTTGCAAATTTTAACCCAGGAACAACATGTACTACTTTTACTCCTTTTTCTTGTAAAAACGAAGTGTATTTTTTTGGGTTTCCTGCCGAAGTAAAAACTATTTTAACACCCTCTTCTAACAAAATCTCAATCATTTCATCCATTTGTGGATAAAGCATTGGTAAGTTAACCCCAAAAGGCTTATCGGTTGCTTGTTTACATTTCTGGATATGTTCTCTAAAAACTTCTGGATACATGCTTCCTGCACCAATAAGGCCAAGTCCACCAGAATTACTAACTGTAGCAGCTAACTTCCAGCCGCTATTCCATATCATTCCACCTTGTATTATGGGGTATTTAATATTAAAAAGAGATGTTATTTTGTTTTGCATAAAAAGCTAATAATTTAGCTTACGAAGTTACTAATTATGATGAAGTTAAATATTACAATAATTTAAAATTAAAATTGTGATGTAACACATAAGTTTTATATATTTGCAACTATGCGTAAATTATTAATAGCGTTTATATTTATTATAACAAGTACATTTAGTGCTTATAGTCAATATTATGTTGATTATGGATTCTCTATAGGTGCTTCTAATTATTTGGGTGAAATAGGAGGAGGTTTCGGAGAAAGAAGGGGTGGTTTTGTTGATATGAAACTTAATTATACACGTTGGACTTTGGGTGGTTTTTATCGTTATAGAGTTTCTCCTAAATTTGCTGTTAAAGGGACTTTAAATTATATAAGGCTTTCAGGCGATGATGCTAAAACAGATAATCCTTATCGAAGAGGAAGAAATTTGAATTTTAAAAATGATATGCTTGAGGCTACTGTTAATGGAGAGCTTTATATTTACAAAGTTAATGATGTTGGTGGAACAGGTAGATATTCTTCAGATTTTAATTTGTATTTTTATGGAGGTGTAGGGTTGTTTTACAGTAATCCAAAAGGTCAAACAGCTAATGGAGATTGGGTTTCGTTAAGACCGTTACAAACAGAAGGTTTTTCTTATAGTGCTATTAACTTTGCGATTCCTTTAGGTATAGGTTTTTATTATACTATAAACCGAAAATATCGATTAGGTATGGAGGTAGGTTGGAGAACAACATTTACAGATTATATTGATGATATAAGTTCCGAGTATATTTCTCATTCGGATCCATTAACGGCTAGTTTAGCGAATAAAAATAATCAATCAGTTATTGATGAAATATGGTTAGATAATCCTGGAGTGACTCCTTTACCAAAAACAGGAACTTATCAGCCTGGTAGGAAAAGAGGAGACTCAGAACATGATGATGCATACGCTACAGCAACAATTAATTTTAGTTGGGCTATTAGAGGAAGAAGTAAATTTTATAGAGCGAAGCATAGCTGGGTTCTAGGACGTAAAAAACGAAGAAGAAGAAAATCGAGAGCTAAATTCTAGAAAAAAGACATTAAAAAAGAGTTCAAATTTAATTTGAACTCTTTTTTGATTAAAATCATCTTACATATTGTAAATACATTACTTATTTTTGAGTTTTAAAATAAAACTTATATGCAATCATATAACTTAACACATTTACAAGAACTAGAAGCAGAAGCTATTTATGTTCTTAGGGAAGTAGCTTCACAGTTTGAAAACCCTGCACTGTTATTTTCTGGTGGAAAGGATTCTATTATTGTAGCACATATGGCTAGAAAAGCATTTTGGCCAGGTAAAATTCCTTTTCCACTAGTTCATGTAGATACAGGGCATAATTTTCCAGAAACTATAGAATTTAGAGATAGATTTGTTGAGAAAATAGGAGCTAACTTAATAGTTGGTTCTGTACAACAATCTATTGATGAAGGAAAAGTTGTAGAAGAGAAAGGTTTTAATGCAAGTAGAAATGCTTTACAAACAGTTACATTGTTAGATACCATAGAAGAGCATAAGTTTGATTGTGCTATGGGTGGAGCAAGAAGAGATGAGGAAAAAGCAAGAGCAAAAGAGCGTTTTTTCTCTCATAGAGATGATTTTGGACAATGGGATCCAAAAAATCAAAGACCTGAGTTGTGGAATATCTTTAACGGTAAAAAACATATGGGCGAACATTTTAGAGTTTTCCCTATTAGTAATTGGACAGAAATGGATGTTTGGCAATACATTTTACATGAAAATATTGAAATACCATCTATATATTTAGCTCACGAAAGAGATGTTTTTGTAAGGGATGGGGTAATAATGTCAACTACTGATTTTATTGAACAAAGAGATACAGAGCCTACTATTCGTAAGCAGGTTAGATTTAGAACTATTGGGGATGCAACTTGTACTGGAGCGGTAGAGTCTGATGCAGATAGTTTAGAAAAAATTATAGAAGAAGTTGCAGCAGCAAGAACAACAGAAAGGGGAACTAGATCTGATGATAAGCGTTCGGAAGCAGCAATGGAAGATAGAAAAAAACAAGGATATTTTTGATTATGGATACAAACTCATATTTAGATATGGAACTTTTACGTTTTTCAACTGCAGGTAGCGTTGATGATGGAAAAAGTACATTAATAGGTAGATTACTTTACGATTCTAAATCAATTTTTGCTGATCAATACGAAGCAATAGAAGAATCAAGTAAACGTAAAGGAGATGAAAACGTAAACCTTGCTTTATTAACAGATGGGTTAAGAGCTGAGAGAGAACAAGGTATTACAATTGATGTAGCATATCGATATTTTGCTACACCAAAACGTAAGTTTATTATTGCAGATACTCCAGGTCATATTCAATATACAAGAAATATGGTTACGGGGTCTTCTACTTCTAACCTGTCAATTATTTTAGTTGATGCACGACATGGAGTTGTTGAACAAACTTGTCGCCATACTTTTATTTCTTCATTATTAGGAATACCTCACGTAGTATTTTGTATTAATAAAATGGATTTGGTTGATTATTCTGAAGAAGTTTTTGAAAAGATTAAATCAGATTTAGAAGCGTTTTGTTCTAAATTAGATGTTAAAGACATTCAGTTTGTTCCATTAAGTGCCTTAAAAGGAGATAATGTAGTAAACAAATCTGAAAATATGGATTGGTATCAAGGGGCTACTTTAATGTATTTATTAGAAAACATACATATAGGTAGTGATTACAATCATATTGATTGTCGTTTTCCAGTACAATATGTAATTCGTCCACAATCAGAAAAATATCCTGACTATAGAGGTTATGCAGGTAGAATTGCTGGAGGAGTTTTTAAGCCAGGTGATGAAGTAGCGGTTTTACCAAGTGGTTTTACTTCAAAAATTAAATCCATTGACACAATGGGTGGAAGTTTAGAAGAAGCTTTTGCACCTATGTCAGTAACCCTTACTTTAGAGGATGATATTGATGTAAGTAGAGGAGATATGATTGTAAGAGAGAATAATAAGCCGAATACTGAGCAAGATTTAGATGTGATGATTTGTTGGTTAAACGATAAAAAAATGACACCAAGAGGGAAGTATGCGGTTAAACATACTTCTAATGATGTACGTTGTATCGTTAATGAAGTAAAATATAAGGTTAATATCAATAACCTTCATCGTATTGAAGATGATAAGGATGTAAATATGAATGATATTGCTAGAATATCTATTAGAACAACAAAACCTTTATTATTTGACAAATACACTAGAAATAGAGCAACAGGAAGCTTGATATTAATTGATGAAGCTACCAACGAAACAGTTGGTGCAGGAATGATAATCTAAAAAACAAACCTCCTAAAGTTTTAAACTTTAGGAGGTTTGTTTAGTATTAATGTTCCATTCCACCTTTTTTACAACAATCGGGTAAATTATCATAAGCTTTTTTATCCGCTGGCATATCATCAGCATCATAACCTGCTTTATTAATTGCGGCTTTAATTTTTTCTGGAGTTGTTTTGCTTGGTTTGTAAATTATAGTAAATGTTGCTGTTTCAACTTCTAAAGTAGATGATTTAATCCCTTTTTCGTAAGCCATCGCTTTTTCTAAACTTGCTTTGCACATATTACACTGTGCTGAAGTTTTTACTTTTATTTCAGCCGTTTCATTCTTTTTTTGTGCTTTAATATTTGTTGTAAACAATGTTACTAAAGCAATTAATATTAATGTTTTTAAATTTTTCATGATGTTATTTTATTTATGTCCGGCATAGCCAATTATTTAATTTTATATCTAAATCCAAAATAGATGTTACGCCCCATTACAGGTCCCCATATTAAAGAAGCATCAAAATTTGAACCATTTGGGTCGTTTGCAGCTATTATTGGATTATCTTGTCTGTAACTCAAAATATTTTCTACTCCCGAATATATATCAAACTTTTTAAAAGCTCTGGTAACTTGTCCATTTAACAAGTAATAATCTTTTGATTGTGTACCTATTACATTTTCGGGAGTATTGCCTACTGTGCTAGGTAAACGGCTTAATCCAAACCATTTAGCTGTTAAATCAAATTTCCATTTATCGAAATTAGTAACATACCCAATATTAACTAATACTCTATTTTTAGGCGTTAACGGTTTTGTTTTTAAGCCACTGTTATATTGGGTTTTAATGTTGTACCATTTGTAAGCAGCTTTTAATTCGATTTGATGCGTTAATTCAATATTATATTCGGCTTGCAAGCTATGCGAAAAAGATTTTCCATCTAAATTATAAAAAGCTATTTCTCTAGGATTTTCTAAATCTACTACTACTTGATTTTCAAAATCGGTAAAATAGTAATCAATAGCAATTCCCATATCTTTTTCGCCAATAGCAAATTGATGGGTTACGCTAGTACCATAATTCCAAGCAATTTCTGGTTTTAAATTATTTGCATTAAAAACTATTGCTCTAGTATTTGCCATAGCAGCCGTGTTTTCTAATATAGGATGAGCTGTTCTAAAGCCTCTACCAGCAGATAATCGAAAAGCAGATTGCTCGGTAAAGTTATATTTGTAGTGCATACGAGGGGTTGCAAAAAAACCAAACTGATTATGGTGGTCTCCTCTCAAACCTAAAACCAATGTGTTTTTTTCATTAGGAAGAAAGGTGTATTCACTAAATGCTCCAGGAACGGTTTCAACCCTTCCGAATTTATAATTATTGTTTAAATTTTTATCGTAATTATCGTAAACCAAACTAGCTCCAAACTTTATTTTATGATTGGTGTTATTAATTATGGTTTGATAAATCACATTCATATAACCACTAATTTGAGTAGCATCATAAGTTTTCTGTCCATATTTAGAATCGTGTTGATGGTATCTTAAAGTGTTTAATACGCCTATACTTTTGTATGGCTTTTCAGGAAATAAAAATCCATTTTTAGTAAATATTTCAGCTTGTTTACTTTCAACTCCAATATAGTATAAAGGTTCTAATTCGTTGGCTTCAATTTGTCCAGCAGTTAAGTCTTCGTAAACACCTCTAATTCCAATTTGAAACATTCTTTTTTTACCAACATATTTCCATCGATTAAAAAAGTTGTACTGCGTTTTTATTGGTTGGTCTTCAAAATTATCTTTATTATTATCAAAACTTAAACTTTGATTACTAATATGCCCAAAGCTTAAAGTGCTCCATTTTTTGTTTATTTTTTGAGCTCCGTGTATATTTAATTCTGCTCTACCTCTAGCATTTCCATAACCATTAATAAACAATTTTTCGGCTTTATCAGGCTTTAAAAACTCAATGTTAATTTGTCCTGTTATAGATTCATAACCATTAACAACAGAGCCAGCACCTTTTTTTACTTGAATAGATTCTGCCCAAGTACCAGGGATAAAGCCCATACCGTAAGCAGTACCTAAACCTCTAATTAAAGGAAGGTTCTCAAATTGTATTTGAGTGTAAATACCATCTAACCCTAACATTTCTATTTTTTTACGCCCACTTACAGCATCTGTAAAATTTACATCAACTGATGCATTGGTTTCAAAGCTTTCAGAAATATTACAACAAGCTGCTTTTTGTAATTCTTTTGTTGTAATGGTTTCAACATGTATAGGGTCTATGGTATTAATAAATGTTCCCGATTGTTTTTCGGTAACGCTAAACTCTTCTAAATTAACTGAGCTAACCAGTTTTACTTTTATATTTTTTTTATAAGAGTTAAAAACTATTGTATCCGATTGATATCCCACAAAGCTTACAATTAAGTTGGCAGGATAGCTTTCGGGTTCTGAAATTTTAAAATTGCCTTTTTCATTGGCAACTACAGCATTGGTAGTTCCTTGCCAGTATATATTTGCTAAAGGAATTGCTGTTTCCTTTTTGTCTATGTTTTCATATACATATCCATTAATTGTTTGTTGTGCAGATATATACTGAACAAGAAACATAAGGATTAGTATAAGTATGATTTTTGTTTTCATAATTCTTTAATTTATAAGATGAATAAATAATATCTTATAGTGTACTTTGTTAGTACAGTTCAACTCATGTGTGAGTTGTTATTAAAGAATCATAGTCGGAATACTTGCACGATTTTTAACAAATCGTAACCACTAGGTGGAGGTAAGTTGGTAAATAAATTATAATCGAAATTAGTTGTTATAACTTCTGTAATAACGATTTTAAGTGCAGTTGTAATAAATGGAATATGAACAAAGTTGTTGTTTGAAAAATTAGTATCAAAATCAAAATTCAAATCCATTTGATGAAAACAGCAGCAAGTTTCTTTGATGGAACAATCGTTTTGCGATTTTGTATTGCAATCTTCAAAATCAGATAAACTAACCTTTGTAGTGCCAGATATTAAGCACTCCATTTTATAAATACTTAACTGTAAGGTAGAAACCAATAACAGAAGTATTAGTAAATAACTGGTTATATGTGATAATAGTTTTCTCATTAACAATACAAAGGTAACGATAAAATGAGGTAAATTATTTTTTAATTATCTTATAAACTTGAGTTCCTAAATTATTTTTAAACTGTATTAAATATACTCCTTGCGAAAGATTTTCAAGGTTAAATTGTACAAGTTTTGTGTTAATTGTTTTATGTTGGAGTGTTTTACCGACTAAATCGACTAAACTTATTGATGCGTTAGTTATTTCATTAATTCCTAAATCGATGTTAATAATATTATTAGTTGGGTTTGGATAAATATTAATTTTAGCTAATTTGTTAACTGTATTAACTTCTGTTGGCTTATCTCCTTTATAAAAAGAGATTCCTCCAGAATAATTTCCTATTAGTAAATCGATAGTTCCATCATTATCTAAATCAGCGCCATTTACAGATGTTTGTACTCCTTCCCAAATATTTAGATAGGTTGAATCTAAAAGAGCAAAATTTCCATTAAGGTTACCATCTATATTACCATATCTATAGATATACCCATTTACCGAACCTGAAAGCATAAAGTAGTGTCCTGCATCATCAAAAATGTAAGGCATACTATTTCCTGCAAATTCGTGTGATCGCTTTGAGTTAACATGACCTAGAGTGTCTGTTACCCATGTGAAAATAGGGTTGGTGCTAGTTCCTGTATTTTCATAATATCTAAAGTTACCATATCGCTCTCCAATTACTAAATCTAATTTACTATCTCTATTTAAGTCAATTAATTGTGGTGCAGAATATAAGCCAGCATCAATGTTTTGATAGTTAATAGTATTTAATGTAAATGCCGATGGGTTACCTGGACCCGCGGTATTTTCAAAGAAATGAACATTCCCAAAAAAATCACCAATAAGCAAATCTTCATCTCCATCTCCATCAATATCTCCAAATGTAGGTGTTAGCCTTGTTGCTGGTTGATTAAAACTAATATCTAAATTTATAGAGGAAATTCCTAAATAATCGTTAGTAATAAATTTGAATGCTGGAGTATTAGCAGTTCCTATATTTTCATAAAGCCATAAAGATGCTTTATGGTTAGGTGTGCTATTTAGTTGGTATAATCCATAGCTACCAACAACAATATCAAGTAATCCGTCTGCATTATAGTCAAAAAATACAGGATGAGCACCTTCTCCAACCTCTATCATGCCATCTTGTAAAAAGTTGGATTGAACTAAATTAAAATCAGGATTATTGGTAGCGTTAGTATTTTCATAAAATAATACATTGGTATCGTTCATGCAATTAAATCCATTATTTGTTGAAACAATTAAGTCTTTAATATTATCATTATTTACATCTAAATAAAAGCCTGCTGGAAATGAATATAAATCGGCAGCTACAGTACTTTGGTTGTTAGATGGAAATGCTGTATCTACTGCTGTAATAGATGATGAGGTAAGGTTTGGAGAGCCATCAGAATTAGTAAGTAGGATTAAATTATTGGTTGATACATCTCCTAAAACTAAATCTTTAGAATTGTTAGCATCAACATCTAGTGTAAACAAACTAGAGCCACTATGCTTATTACCACCAGAGTATTTGTATCTTTCTGGATTGGCATTATTAAACATACAAGTATCGTATATTACAATGTTGCTGCTTGCAGCATTTTCTTCAAAAAATCCCCAGCATTTATTTCTTAATTCATAAGTGGTGCTATCACAAACGCCATGGTTTTCTATCGCTAAGTTTTTATGGTAAACAACCCTAGAACCAGGAACATCAAAAGTTAAAATGTCTAAATCTCCATCATTATCAATGTCATCTATCGCAGGTATATCTGCACCACTAACGTAAATAGGTATCATATTAGGGTTTATAGAGTCAGGCTGGAAGTTAGAATATAATATACTATCCTCAAGGGCAAAAGATAGCAGACTTGTTGTTGAAGTATTTTTATAAATTCTTACTCCCCCACTGTGTCCAGTATAAATATCCATTTTATTGTCGCAATTGAAATCTCTAAACAGTACCCAATTGTGTAATTCTGGTAAAAATTGAAGATATAAAGGGTTGTGTTTGTAAGTTACAGTATTAGCTGTTCCTGCATTGATATAAGTAGATATTCTATTTCCAGTTCTATCAAATACAAATAAATCTTTTGTTCCGTCTAAATCTAAATCTACTTCAGAAAATTGAACAGAATTTAAGCCTCCTGCCCATGGATTTTTAAGGGTATCGTTATTGTTATCTAAAACAACAATAGCATCGTTTCTAAAAAAGTTTAATTGGGCGTTACCACTTATGGTAAGTACTGTAGCAAAGGTAAGTAGGAAGAATATTTTTTTCATAAAAGTAAATTTATATGCTAAAATTAAATAAAACTACTTAAAGCTACAAAAAAACAAGTATATACTCAATCTTAATTAACTTTGCTAAAATTTATAATAATGGAAGACGTAAAAACACCTTATACAATATATGCCGAAAGTACACCAAACCCTAATACAATGAAGTTTGTGGCAAATCGTTGGTTGATAACCAATGATAAATCGTACGAAATATTAGCCAACCAAAGAGTTGGAGGACCTTCATTATTAGCAGAGCAGTTGTTTAATTTTCCTTTTATAAATGGAGTTTTTATTGCGGGTAACTTTGTTACAATAACAAAAAGTGATGCAATAGAATGGACTGATGTGGTAATGGAATTGAGAGAGTTTATAAAGGATTATTTGAATACTGATGGGATGGAAGTAATTCGTGAAGAGTTTTTGAATATTGAAGAAAAAGAAGAGGAAATTGAATTAGAAAAAACTACCAAAGATTATACTGATTTTGAGAAACGAATTGCGGAAATTTTAGATGAATATATTAAACCTGCCGTAGAAAGTGATGGTGGTGCGATTGAGTTAGACTCTTTTGATAATGGGGTGGTAAAAGTTGTTTTGAAAGGGTCTTGTAGTGGTTGCCCTTCTTCAACAGCAACATTAAAAGGTGGTATAGAATCTTTACTTAAAAATATGCTACCAGAAGTAAAAGAGGTTGAAGCAATTAATGGTTAATGATTATATCCTAAACCATTTTTTGTCGGCATAAAAAGTACCAAAAGGAATTAAAGAGGCAATAAAAGCACCTATGGAAATTCCCATTGTCCATTTTAATTTTAGATGAACAATTAGTAGGTTAATACAATACATTACAAATAAAATTCCGTGAGCCATCCCAACTATTTTAACAGCATCAGGCTTATCATAATAGTATTTTAGAGGCATTGCTATACCTAATAATGCCAAGTAAGAAATTCCTTCTAACAAGCCAATTAACCTTAAAGCACTTAATGATGATTTCATTTGATTTTTAGTTTAATAAGCTAAAGTTAATAAATTACTTTTTACGAGCAATCATTAAACCATCTCTTACTGGAAAAAGTACATTTTGTACCCTATCGTCATTTTGTATTTTTTCTGAGTATTCTATTAAAGCGATAGTGTCAGGATCAAGGGTAGATTTATCTTCAATCACTTTTCCGCTCCATAAAACATTGTCGGCAATAATGTATCCGCCAGATTTTACCTTATCAAAAACCAAGTCGTAGTAATTACTATAATTAGTTTTATCTGCATCAATAAAAACTAAATCAAAAGTTTCGCTAAGTGTTGGAATAATATCTATAGCGTTTCCAATGTGGTTAATAATGGTGTCGGTTAAATTTGCTTTGTTAATGTAATTATTAACCATTGTTTCAAGCTCTTCATTAATATCAATGGTATGTATTTTACCTCCAGTTTGTAATCCTTCAGCAAAACATAATGCCGAATAACCAGTATATGTACCTATTTCTAATACATTTTTAGGATTAATCATGTGGGTTAGCATACTTAATACTCTGCCTTGAATATGCCCTGAAAGCATACGAGGAATTAATACTTTTTCCCAAGTTTCATGGTTTAGTTCATTTAAAAGTTGAGGTTCTTTTTCACTATGTTTTGCAACGTATTCTTCTATTTTTTCTGGTAAAAAATCCATTGTTAATTTTTAGGTGTAAATATTAAACTGCTTAATTGTTTTTCGTCAAAAATTTCATTTGCAATGTTCTGAAGTTCAGATTCTGTAATAGCATTAATCCTGCTGTATGTTTCTTCTAAACCTTCTATTTTATCATATAGTAATATGCTTTTTCCCATACCAAGCATTACATTGCAATTGTTTTCTTCTGCTAAGGTAATCTGTCCTATTAGTTGTTGTTTTGCTTTTTGTAGTTGTGATGATGATATCCTTTTATCTCTTAAAAGTTTAAGCTCTCGGTTTGCTAGCTTTAAACATTTAGTAATGTGTTTTTGGTCAGTTCCTAAATAAATATAAAATAAACCTGTATCAGAAAAAGTAGTATAAGCGGATTCTATATTGTAGGTGTAACCATATTTTTCTCTAATTCCCATGTTTAATCGGCTATTCATAGCCGGACCACCTAAGATATTGTTCAATAAAATAAAACCACTTTTGTTTTTATGATGGGCATTGTAAGCTACATTTCCTATTATGCAATGAGTTTGATAAACATCTTTTTTTAGAGAAATGTGTTGAGGTTTATAATTGTTAAAGTTTTCTCTTTTTAAAGAATGTTTTTTTTCTGGAATATCATTCAAATATTTTTCGCATAGCTTTTTTATTCGCTTAAAATCAATATCTCCAACTACACTAAAAACAATTTCATTGGTTAAATAATTGTCTCTAATAAAATTTAATATTTTATTTCTATTAATTTTTTTTACACTTTTCTCCGTTCCTAAAATATTCATTCCTAATGGATGATTTTTGAATATTTGCTCTTCAAAATCATCATAAATTTGCTCGTAAGGGCTGTCTTGGTAAGAGTTTATTTCGTCAATAATTACTTCCTTTTCTTTTTCTAATTCAGATTCAGGATAGGTTGAGTTAAAAAGTATGTCGGTTAATAATTCTAAAGCTCTTTCAAAATGGTTTTTAGTAAAAGAAGCATAAATACTAGTGTTTTCTTTGGTTGTGTAAGCATTAATTTCTCCACCTACATTATCAATCCTATTTAAAATATGATAAGCTTTACGCTTGGTAGTACCTTTAAATAAGGCATGCTCAATAAAATGAGTTATTCCATTGTCATCAATATCCTCATCTCTACTTCCGGTATTAATAATAAAACCACAGTGAGCTACTTCACCCAAGGTGTATTTATGTATAATTCGAATACCATTTTTTAATGTGACTTTATTATAACTCATTTGTCTTATTTAAAATAAGATTGCAAATATAGGTTAGATTTATATTAATTATAGGAATTACTCCTCTTTAAGTATAGGTTGGATATAGCTTGGTTTTGTTTGTGTAGAACTAATTTTAAGGTGTTGCAAATTAAAGTGGTTTTTAAACTTAACTATTTAATAATAATGCGGTTAAAAAAAATATAGTACATTCGCACCCTTGTATTTTTTTATGATTAAGAAGTTAAAAATTATATTGCTAACATTGATAATTTTCCTATTAAAAGTAGGAAATTCTCAAAGTAATGTTTCTTCGGATGTAAAGGACTTATATGCACTATGGGAACAATATTATAGTTCTTATCATTTTGAACCAATAGGAGGGGACAAAAATGATGTAGAAGAGCTATATACAACTCTTTATACTTACTCATCTCAAAATAATGATTTACCTACCAATCAAAGTGATTTGAAATATGCTATAGATAAAGCTCAAGCAGAGGTTTATCGTAAAGACTATGGACTTGATTTTGTTACTACTTATGTAGAAAATTTTGACCCAGGTGTAGGTGATGATGAAGATTTTGTTTACAACAGAAGAGTGCAGACAGGTTTAGATTGGCATGTATTAAAAAATGGTTATATCCAAAATAAAAACAGAAGTAAAATAAAAAACAATGAAGCCATTATTACTTCATTAACATTAAAAAACGATGTTAAAAAAGAAGAAAGAGTTTTTAAATGGCATGCCATTATTTATGCTTTTAATAAACAAAAAATAAAAATTTTAGAGCAACGGTTAAAATTGGCTGAACAAAGAGTAGAAGTAGCTAAAAAACTTCATTATCTAAAAAAAATTACCCAAGAAGAATTACTTAAAAACATTACTGATTATACTGAGATTAAAAGTATGTTTAACATATACCAATCGTATAACGAGCAATTGGTTACACAAATTGACACATCAAGATTAACATTTGACAAATTACCGCTAATTGATATAAACTATACTTATACCTTCCAAAAATTAGAACATACGGTAAATGATAGCGTTAAGAATTTATTGCTCGAAAATATCGACTTAGAAAACAAAACACTAAATGATATTTCGTTACGTGCTTTTTTAAGGTATAATTATTACGATATGGCTATTCAAAACCCGTCCTACCGTTCATTTTTCTCTTTAGGATTGTCATTAGGTATTCCAATTAATTTTAATAGAAAAGCCAAAAAAGATTTAATAGAAGCTCGCAAACTTTTTGCATCTAACGGAACAAATGCTGATGATAACCCTACTTATAAAAGAGATGTGTTGACTGATTTTTATGAGTTTAGATATAAATTAAAGCAGTTTAATAATTACTATTATAAAAGATTGTTGTTTGATGAGTTATTAAGAAAAGAACAAGCTCGTTATGATTTTGATCCATTAGGTTTTAATCCAGTTACTGCGTTACGTTTATTAGATGATGTTATGAGTATTGATATAGAACTGATAGATTTAAAACAGCAAATGTATTTGAAGGTGCTAAATATTTATACCGAATTACCGAATACTAATATTTCCGAAACAGTTGTTACCTCTGATTTAGAAGGCAAACTTAACTTACCACAAGCTGTCGATAAAGAAGTTTATGTGTGGAGTAGTAGTTTAAATAAATACCAACCTAATTTTATTAAAAATTACCTTAATTTAAATGCTATAAAAACAACGTGTTTAAGTGTTCCGTTAATAGACAGCTTAAAAACTAAAGCAAGCAATCTGATTACTTTATTAAATGCCGATTCTGTATCAACTCATATAATGGTTGGTAAAAATAAACTGATAAACGGAGGTATAGATGAACATTTAAAAGGATTATTACCTGTTATTAAAGTTGGTGCAAAAGGTATTCATTTAGATATAGAACCACACACTTTTGACGATTGGAAAACCAATAAAGAAAAATACATCGAGCAGTATATTGATTTGTTAAATAAAACTAAACAATTCTGTGATGCTAATAATATAGAGTTGTCTGTAAGCATTCCATTACATTATCCACAAGAAACAATAAACAAGATATATACACTTGTAGATAAAGTTTACTTTATGGCTTATGAAAACGTAAAAACAGATTATATAGTTAGAAAAGTAGAGGGTTATAATATGGATAAAACAGTTATAGCTCTTAGAACCAACGATTTTAATAATAGATTAGAATTAGAAGAAAAAATAATTGAGATAGAAAAACAAATACATCCATCGGCATTTATTATACACGATTTAGATTCGATAATAGAATTGGATAAAAAACAAATACAAAATTATTAATAGTGAAAAGCATAGATTTTAATAGAAAGCCCTCATTAATGAGAAATTTAGAGGATGCACCACCACCCAAAAAGAAAATAAATTGGGACAAGATTATCTATTTTGCAGTGCTATTTATTATTCTTTTTACCTTCTTTAGATACTTTTTTGTAAAAGCAGTTTATGTAGAAGCACAAGGGCAAGTAATGTTTGAAAATCTTAAAATTAGGCTTCCTGAAGATGTTACCTTACAAGAGTTTTTAAAATATGAAGGAGATACTATAAAGAGAGGAGATACATTATTTGGATATTACTACCCAGCTAGTTTTGGAGATGGGGGTGGCGGTTCGGCAGTTGCTGTTACTATGAATGGAGGAACAAAAGGTAGTCCTGATTGGATTGAAAGAGAAATATATCAATTGTATAAAAACATTGAACTAAATAACCTAAAATATACAGAGAATAAGCAATTACTAGATTGGTTAGCAACTCAAATTAAGCAACTAGAAGAGCAGGTTATTTTAGAAATATCATCTAAAAATAAGATAGAAAGTTATAAAAAAGATATAGAAACTACCGAAGCTGAGAATACTAGGTTAATGCAGCAAAACGGAACTTATAAGCGGTTAATAAATTCATTAAAAGAACGAACTTATGAGCGAACCCCTGCTACAGGTACGGTAAAAGTAAATTCTAGTGGTAGAGGACATAACAGTAAAATAGTAGATGCTAGTCAAACCCAGTTTGCAAACTTATATGTTAGTCCAATAGAGGGTGTAATAACAAGAATTTATAAAAACAATTATGAGGTGGCTTTAAAGTCAGAGAATATTATAAATGTTCATAGAGATACTAATATACATGTAAAAGCATTTTTTGATCAAACTGATTTAGAGTATTTAAAAGTAGGAACAGAATTAGATATCGAGTTTCCAGATGGCTCTGAATCAATTGGGGTAATAAAAAGATTTTATTTTGCTACTTACAGAGTTCCTGAAGAATTTCAAAAAAAATACGAATCTACTACTCGATCGATAGCTGCTGATATAGTTCCTTTAGATAGTATTCAGGCAGAATTATGGCATCCTTTTTATAAAATGGAGGTTAAACTAAGTAAAAATAAATGGTAATTAGTGCAAGAATAGAATTATGAATAACATTCAAAATAATATGATAGAAAATGATGGCATTAAGTATTATATACTTAGAAATGATATGCTGTTTAATATTGAAGATTTTGTAAATTATGATGCCATTATAATAGAGGGTGGATTTCCTGATTTTACAAGATGGGTGTTGAGAAGAATAAGAGCTAATAATAATCCTCAAATCTATTTAAAACCAGTTTTTTTACTAAAAGGTGTTGGCTCTAATGATATGTGGATATTAAACTTGTTGGATGGTGATATAGCATCATTATCAAATTTAGAAGAATCAAATCTTACCACACAAAAAGTGCAAAAAAGAATTAATGAGCTTTATTTTCCTAAAGCAATATCTTTTGAGGCACAAACTATTAATAAAACAATAAACTTATTATATACTAGAAAGAAAACAAAGCTTAGTCCTAAGCCTTATGTTAAGTCATTGTTGTGCTATACTTTTCCAGAGTTGTCGGTAAATTTTAATGGTAATGATGAACATAAATTGTTAGATATAATGAAAATAGCTGAAGCTGAAGGGCTGTTTACGTCAGAATTTTTTCAGCGAGTTTATTTGTGTTCAAACTGTTCAAGTGGGTACTTGAATTATAGAGAGGTTTGTCCTAAGTGTGATTCTTCTAATTCAGATGCAGAAGATTTAATACATCATTTTTCTTGTGCATATATTGGTAAATTATCTGATTTTCAAAATGCTATTGATGATGAGCTAAACTGTCCTAAATGTAATAAAACACTAAGACATATAGGTGTTGATTACGATAAGCCAGCACTTTTGCATACATGTAATAGTTGTAGCCATCAGTACCAAGATTTTAATGTAAAAGCAAAATGTTTAAAATGTGATGCAGAAAATGATGTAGATAAATTGGTACCTAAAACTATTAAAGAATATCAGCTTACAAGTAAAGGAAGGTCTGCCGCAATTCATGGTTTTATTGGTACATCAAAAGACTTAGATGCCATACCAGGAACAGTAAAATTTGATGTGTTTAAAATAATGCTTGATTTTGAAATAGAGCGTTTACGTCAAAACGATTATACGAGTAATATAGCTTATATAAACATTAAAAATTCTGGAGAAATTTACTCTAGAATAGGAATGGATAGACAAAAACTTTTAATAAAAGATTTAATTGCTATTCTTAGAAAGAATATTCGTTCTTCAGATTTTATTACTTTTTATGATTCATCAACCTTACTAATTTCTTTTAATGATATACCAACAAAAATTGCTACCAATATTTTAAATGATATTAAAGAGTTAACGGTTAAGTTGTTAAACAGAACATTTAAAAAAGTAGAGATTGAAATAGATACTAAAGTAATCAGGTTAGATACTGATTTGGAGCAAGATGTTCAGATTCAAAATCTTGTAAGCTCAATTAAACAAAACAAACCAAGTTCTGTTGGATAGTTTTCTATTAGAAATAGACAATTTTATAAACTACATTAGTGTAGTTGGTTATGGAAAGTTAATTCGAATTTTCTGGTTTTTTTTTCTTTTTGAATTAGTACGTTATGTATTTATCGATTTTTTGGCTCTTATCTTTATTAAAATTAAAAGAGTTTTAACAAAGTCAAATAGAGAATATGCTCGAAAAAGGTTTTTAGAAGAAAACCCTTTAATTTCTATTTTAGTTCCAGGTAAAAACGAAGGAAAGCATATTTTTAAGTTAGTATCATCTTTAAGTGAGCAGACTTATACCAATTATGAATTAATTATTGTTGATGATGGCTCTGATGATAAAACAGAAGAAATTTGTACTAATCTAAAAAAAAATGGTTTTATAGATTATTTTATACGCAATGAAGTTAGAGGCGGAAAAGCGTCTGGAGCCAATACTGCTTTAAGATTAGCAAAAGGAAAATATATTGTTCATTTAGATGCAGATTGTTCTTACGATAGAGATGCTATAGAACAAATTATAATACCTTTTTATGAAGATGAAAATGTTGGAGCTGTGGGTGGGAATATAATGGTGCGTAATTATAAAGATTCGTTGGCAACTACATTACAAGCTTTTGAGTATGGTGATGCTATAAGTATTGGTAGAATGGTTGCAAGTTATTTAGGTATATATAGAATTATTTCTGGTGCTTTTGGAGCTTTCAGAATGGACTTGTTGAAGCGAGTGCATGGTTGGGATATTGGTCCAGGATTAGATGGAGATATAACAGTTAAGTTTAGAAAGTTAGGGTATAAAATTGCTTTTGAAGATAGGGCGGTATGTCAAACTAGTGTGCCTAATACTTTCCGAAAACTGGTTAAACAAAGGTTACGTTGGGATAAATCTTTAATACGTTTTAGAATTAGAAAGCATAGAGATGTATTAATTCCAAATGAAAATTTTAAACTAATCAACTTTGTTTCTTTTGCCGAAAATATTTTTTATAACCTTATACTTAACATAAAATGGTATGTATATGCTATTGATATGTTAGTTAATTATGGTAGTAATATTCCATTTATAATTACTATGAATTTTTTCCTGTATGCAGGAGCGAATTATTTTAAATTGTTGGTGTTTAATTTTTTTAGAGAAAGAAAAAATGTTCCGTTCTCTTACTTTTTAATATTTGTTCCTGTTATGGTAATATATCACGGTTATATGCTAAGGTTGGTAAGAACAATAGCTTATTTAAAAGAGTTGTTGTTTAAATCATCTTACAACGACCCTTGGAATCCTGTAAAATCATCAGTTAAAGCAAAAGAATTAAGGATATAATCTAATGTTGAACAACAAACTTTCCACTTTCTACATTGTTGCCAATTTTTATTTTATAGAAGTAAAATCCGTTTGTTAAATCAGAAACATTTAAGATATACCTGTTGTTATTAATTAGGTTTATAGATTTGATTTGTTTTCCAGTAATAGAATATATTAGTATAGAACTAAAGTTGTTTTTGCTATTAAAATTTAAAATATTCTTAGTAGGGTTAGGGTAAACATTTACTATATTTTTATTGTCGCCATATAATTCATCTATACCTACAGGATTTCCTTGATAATATAATCTTTGTCGGCTGTTCCATTGTATCCAATTAAATTGCATGGGTTGGTTAGATGAATCAAAAAACAAAACAGTATCTAAACCATCAAAATCTAATAAAAAAGATTGTTCTAATATTACATTATTAGTAAACGAAACAGTAAGAGTGTCATTACTATTATTTAAAGATGTATTGTAACTTAAAGCAGTTCTGCTTTTCCAAAAGTCACCATAATCTTCAAATCCATAAGGAACAGTTGTGTTGGGTAATCCGTTTAAATAATCTTGCTGAGCAATTAATTTATATTGTCTGTTAGGGTGTATTAAAAGGTTTATTGGTGAGTGGTTTGCTTCATATTTTATGCTAGCATCTAACCAAGTTTGAACTTTTGTCGGATAATTGTTGACATTAATTGGATTACTCGCAAATACATCAGAAATAGTCATAGGTATTTCTAGTACCGGTGATTTTATAGTGGTAAATTTTTGCTTTCGGTATCCGTAATAAGGAAATCCTGTAAGAATATCATTAGCTGAATAAGTTGAATTAAATTCATAACCTAAAGTATCTAATCCAATAATTAAAGAGTCAGGAAAAGCTAGATGTCCAGCTCTAAAGCTTTTTACGGTAACAGGGTAGTCGTTTTCTAATAAGTTTTTAGATGTTTCTAGCTCACCTAAAATAGTTCCATTAGCAGTAAAAGAACCATTGTAAAAGGGCGAATAATTTGCTGTTGTATTTCCAAATTGCCCGAAAGGGAAATCAGCAAAATCAGGATAATGACCAACTGAATGCGAAGCGAGAACATGGCCATCATTAAGAAGTTGGGTGATTTCTACATTAGCTCCAATGTAAAAATTACTCATCCAATTGTCGTTATGATACCTACAAGTAATATTATACTGACCTTTAATTCCGTTTTGTTGTTCGTAGGTAGAGAAAAAACTCATAGTATCAATTGCTGTTCTACTATCCACATCATGTGTTAAAAATACTACCGATTTATATGTATTAGGAATGGTGTGTGGATATATACTATTAGGGATATGTTCTCTAATAATATTTCTTATTAAAAACATTACTACATCTGAGCTAGGCTCAAACCCATTAGAATATGTTCTGTGGGCATTCAGATCTTGATTGGTATGGTTTCTATAAATAATATCTCTAAAATCAGGACCAAATAAATAGGTTGTACCAGAGCCAAAACTGTTTTTGATTATTGCTGGAGAATTATTTTCGTAACTACCTAAAATTTGAGAAGAAGGTAGTGCTGTATATTCTCTAGTAAAGAAATTATTAATTACACTCGGTCTTCCTAAAGAAATTCTAGTTTCTAACGAGTCATCTATATATTGAAATAAATTGGATTGTTGTAAGGTATCTAAATCAATAAAAAATAAGCTGTCAGTTGAAGAGCTATTGCTTATTCCGAACATAGCAAATAAATTATTCTCCCTTAAAGAAGATGAAATTAATACACCACCATTTTGAACATAATTTTGTATAGTGCTAATTTCCGTAGGTGTTAAAACATTATCAACAAACCTAGAACCTGTAATTACTATAGGGTAATTATTAATGTCGTTTATAGAGTTTCCTTTGTCGTAAGGTACTTTAATAAAATCTAAAATATCTTCAGCAGCATAGTATCTAGATAAATTGGTTTCACTGTTTGTTTGTGTTAAATCTAAGAGGTAAACTTTTCTATTGGTTTGTGAAAAACTAGTTAAACCAAGAATAATGAAACCTATTAAAATAAAATTTTTCATAAATTCTAATTTTTAACAAAACTAGGTAATTCTAATAAAATCAGTTGTTTTGGTGTAAATATTAATTATTGAAGATGGGAAAATCAAAACATTATGTTAATAACTGCGTTGATAACTGTAAAAAATGTTGATAAGTTCGGGGTGATATTTCTTATATTTTAGCATCAGATTCTTCTAAAAATCTGATTTTAAAATGACTGCAAAAAAATCATCAATAATATTATTGTTAATAACAATGTCTTTTGGAGCTGTTTTTTCTCAAGAAACATTGTCTTCAAAAGAAGAAAAGCAAATGCTTGAAAAGGCAGAGTTTTATTTTGAAGATGAAGAGAGTAAAAATGTGCCCAAGGCACTTTCTTTGTTTGAAAAACTTTCGGCAAATAAACCTAGCGACCCTTACTATAAATTGATGAAAGGGATATGCTATACTCATTTTAAAAATAAAAAAGAATTAGCACTATCTACTCTACTAGAGGTAAAAGATCAAAATACAACATTTAATGAAGTTAATTTTTATTTGGGAAGGGCTTATGCTGTAAATAATAAATTTGATTTAGCAATAGAAAGCTATCAAGTTTACTTGGGTGCTGATGATGTTCCTGAAGACCAAAAAGCATTGGCTAGACAAAATATAATATATTGTCAAAATGCAAAAGAATATGTGAAAGATTCGGTTGCTGTAGAGATTGTTTCAATAGGTTCGCCAATAAATACAGAATTTTCTGAGTACGTGCCAGTAATTACTCCAGATGAATCAATGATGATTTATACTTATAGCGGAGAACGAAGTAAAGGAGGTTTGTTAGATCCTTCAGGAAAACCAGATGTTGATGGAGCATATTATGAGGATGTTATGGTATCTTATAAAATGAGGGATGATTGGTTGGAGCCAGAGAGTATAGGTGAAAATATTAATACAAATGGGCATGATGCAAGTATTGCTTTGTCAGTTGATGGTCAATCTTTATTTATATATAAGCAAACAAAAAAAGATCACGGAGATATTTATGTAAGCAGATTGCATGCTGATGAATGGGGTAAGCCTGAAAAGTTAAAAGGAGAGATAAATACCGATGATTCATGGGAAGGGAGTGCAACCTTAACTGCAAATGGACAAACATTATACTTTTCAAGCGATAGGGAAGGTGGGTTTGGAGGAAGAGATTTGTATTCCGCTACCTTGCAGCCTGACGGGAGTTGGGGAGAAATTCAAAACTTAGGTTCTACGATTAATACGCGTTATGATGATGATGCTCCATTTATTCATCCTGACGGAAAAACAATGTATTATAGCTCTAAAGGTCATAATTCTATGGGGGGGTATGATATTTTTTATACTTATTTAGCTGATGGTGGTTGGGATGCTCCAGAAAATGTTGGCTACCCTGTAAATACTATTGATGATGATAGGTTTTATGTGCTTTCTGCAGATGCAAAAACAGGATATTATTCTACTGCTGGAAGAAGTGATAATGGGATGCATGATATTTATACTGTAGCACCAGGGCATTTCGGTAAACGCCCAATTTTAGCACTGGTTGTTGGGGTTACTAAAGCTGACGGAGAGCCTGTAGAAGCAGATATAACAGTTTCGAATGATAAAACAGGAGAAATTGAAGCAAAGTATAAGTCAAATTCTGCAAGTGGTAAGTATATGTTAGCATTAACACCTGGAAATAAATATAAAATTGCCATAGAGGTTGAAGGATATGAGACTAAAATTGATTATATAGATATAGAGTCTTTAGCTACTTATGTTCAGGTAGAGCATGATTTTAATGTTTATTCAAAAGAAAATGTTGAGGGTGTTGCTGTTGCTGATGAGTTAGACCCGTTACAAGGAAAAATTGATAAGCAGATTGAAAAATATAAGGTAGAAAGCACAAAAGAAGGATATGAAGCAATGGTTTATGAAAGGATATTGAATGAGAAAGGAGAGGAAAAGATTGCAGGGGTTGGTTATTTTGTAGATGCAGATTGTATTGATTCCTCATCTGTTGATGCTGATTTGTTAACTAAGATTAATATGGTTAAATATCCTGATGGATCTGAGAAAAAAATTGTTGGACCATTTGAAACATTACTGGCTTCTGAGGTGGCAAAAGAAAATATGAAAAAACAGAATAAGAGCTGTAGTGATGTTGAAGTAATGGTTAATGATAATGGGGTGGAAAAAACATTTAAACAGTATTATGCCTCAGAATACACTAAAACTGATTTTGATGAGCCTACAGTTCATGATAAGTTAACAGGTAATGATACTATAGTTGATACAGAAACTAATGATAAAGATAATGCGGTAGATTTAGAGGGTAATACCGATGTGGATTTAACTGATGAGGGACTTACTGATGCGGTTGATAAAACAATTACAGGCTTAAAGTTTAAAGTAGAAATAGCTGCTGTTACTGATACCAACAACTTTAATTTACAGCATTTAGAAAAATATGGTAAAATAACAGCTAAAACTTATCCTGATGGAATTACACGTTACACATTTGGTCCTTTTGCGACTCTCCAAGAGGCAGAAAAATTCAGAGAAAATTTAGTTGAACAAGAAAAAGAACATGAAGATTCTTTTGTTACAGTTTTTGTGTTTGGACAACGAAAAGTATTTAACGACTTGCCTGAAAAACAAAAACAAGATTTAGCAGGAACTACTACTGAAGATAATGTGGTGGAAAATCAACCTTGTCAAACAGAAGTTAAGGATTTTGCATGGTTTGTGGGGAAAGATTTAAATGATAAAACAGTTTATAATAAGTTATTAGAATTAGGAGGTAATTCTTGTGCAGAAGGTTTAGAATTTAAAGTTCAGATTGCTGCATACCGTTTTCCTAAAAACTATAAATGGAATCATTTAAAGCAGTATGGAGAACCTTTAGTGTTGGATTATCCTGATGGGATAACAAGATTTACACAGGGAACTTTTGTTACAATGAAAGAAGCAGAAGTGCTTCGTCAAAAAATAATTAAATCCGGACAAAAGGATGCATGGATAACACCATTTTATAATGGTAAAAGAATGCTCTTAGAAGAGTTGATAGCGGTCAATTTTTATGGTAAGAGTGTGAACTAAGAAAAGGGTCGCCTTCGGGCGGCCTTTTTTGTTTTGAGCTATTCCTTTAGTGTGCTTTCTATTTCGGTATAAAATTTGTAAACTTGCTTCACAAAACAATCATTATGAAAAATATTTTAATAGCATCTTTAATACTTGTGTCATCAACAGTGTTGGCTCAAACCAACTTGGTTGAAAATCCTCATTTTAAACAAACCGAAAAAAAGAAGATAAAAGGGAAAGGTCAAATAACTTATGCAGCTCCTTGGACATCTCCAACTTTAGTACAGGCAGATTTATATGTTCCGAAAACTAAAGTTTATGATATTGCAGTTCCTGAAAATTCTTATGGAGAAGAAAAACCTATGGAAAAAGAAGGGTATGCAGGAATTGTTGCTTATAGTTATAAAAACAAAGTACCAAGAGGGTATTTACAAACAAAACTTTCAAAAAAACTAGAAGCAGGTAAAGAGTATTGTGTCACTTATCATGTAAGTTTAGCTGATTTATCTAAGTATGCCTGTAATTATATGGGGGTTGCTTTATCAAGCAAGGCAATGACAGCAAATAATTCTGATGTATTAAGTTTTGATAATGCAATAGTAAGTAGAAGATTAACTGTTTATGAGCAACAATTTTATTGGACACCTATTTGTGGTGTTTATAAAGCAAAAGGTGGTGAAGAATATTTAACCATTGGAAACTTTACGCCAGATGAAAAACTAACCTTAAAAAAGGTAAAACGTCCAAGAGGGTTTACAAAACCACAGAAATATGATGCATACTATTATATAGATAATGTTTCAGTTGTTGAAAAAACTGGTAAATGCGATTGTGATGTTATTCCAGGTATGGAAAATGCAAAAACGGTAGAAAGAGATTTTAGTAGTGATAATAGTACAAATGAGCATAAAAATGTTAAAATAATTAATACAGATGGTACTACTGCTGGTTCTACAACAGCAACTAAAACTGCAACAGCAGCAGCCTCATTTAATTTGGATGATATTTTGATGATTAATTTTGATCCTAAATCTTTTGTGATGTCAGAGGCTGGTACAAAAAAATTAGATGCTTTAGTGGCATTTTTAAAGGCTAATAAAGACATAAAGATTTCAGTTATTGGTTATATAGATGCTTCTGAAGCAGAAGTGGCTAAATTGGATGGCAGAAGAGTGGGAACGGTTTATAAGTATATAGTATCACAAGGGATATCCAAAGAAAGGATAGATAGAAATATGGGAGGAGATTCTCCTATTGATGAAAAAGATAAAATGAAAAATATGCGAGTTGAAATTGAGCAGGCGATAGAATAAAAGTTTAATTTGATTAACAAAAAAAGGGAAGAATATTGAATTCTTTCCTTTTTTTTGTTGGTCTGGGTAGTTAAAAATATGGGGTGTTGATAAAAAGTGTACAAAAAATAAAGTTACCCCCTTAAAAAAGTAATACATTTGTCAAAAAAAGTAGTTTTTAATATTTAAACCCCTAAAAAATGTCAACTTTTCGATTTAAAGCTTTAGAAGATGTATTAGAAAGACAAGCAAAACATGTTGAATTTCCATCAGAAAAGGCATCAGAGTATTATGCAACAAATGTGTTTACCCAAGAAACAATGCAAGAGTATTTACCAAAAGAAGCTTATAAAAGTGTAATGGCATCTATTGATAAAGGAACTCGTTTGGATAGAGCGATGGCAAATCAGGTAGCATCATCTATGAAAGATTGGGCTATAACTAAAGGAGCTAGTCATTATACACACTGGTTTCAACCATTAACAGGTTCTACTGCCGAAAAACACGATTCATTTTTTAGTCCTATAAGTGGAGGTAGAGCAATTGAAAAATTTGATGGGGAAAATTTAGTGCAACAAGAACCTGATGCTTCTAGTTTTCCGAATGGAGGAATAAGAAATACTTTTGAAGCAAGAGGTTATACGGCATGGGACCCAACATCACCAGCTTTTGTGATAGGAAAAACATTGTGTATTCCAACAGTATTTATTGCTTATACAGGAGAGGCGTTAGATTTTAAAATACCTTTATTAAAAGCATTGCATGCAGTTGATAATGCTGCAACAGATGTTTGTCAGTATTTTGATAAAAACATTAATAAAGTAAGTGCAAGCTTAGGATGGGAGCAAGAATATTTTTTAATTGATAAAGCATTATATAATGCCCGTCCAGATATTATGATGACAGGTAGAGCTTTAGTGGGGCATAACCCTGCAAAAGGACAACAATTAGATGACCATTATTTTGGTTCTATTCCAGATAGGGCTGCTGCCTTTATGAAAGAATATGAAATAGAGGCTCATAAATTAGGAATTCCTGTTACAACTAGGCATAACGAGGTGGCACCAAATCAATTCGAATGTGCACCAATGTTTGAAGAAGCTAATTTAGCTAACGACCATAATTTATTATTAATGGACTTGTTAGAAAAAATTGCTCGTAAGCACGATTTTAGAGTGCTATTACATGAAAAGCCTTACGGTTCATTAAATGGTTCTGGGAAACATAATAATTGGTCGTTAGGAACAAATACAGGTGTAAATTTATTAGCACCAGGTAAAAACCCTAAAACCAATTTAAGATTCTTGACCTTTTTTGTAAATACAATAAAAGCTATTTATGATAATGCAGATATTTTAAGAGCAAGTATTGCATCAGCAGGAAACGACCATAGATTGGGAGCAAATGAAGCACCACCTGCAATTATTTCTGTTTTTATAGGTTCTCAACTAACAGAAATGTTAGATAAATTAGAAAAAAATATTGGAGCAGGAAAATTAACGCCAGAAGATAAAACAGAGTTAAAATTGAGTATAGGTAAAATACCACAAATACTTTTAGATAATACAGATAGAAATAGAACTTCTCCTTTTGCGTTTACAGGTAATAAATTTGAATTTAGAGCAGTTGGTTCTGCTGCAAACTGTGCAAATGCTATGATAGCGTTAAATGTTATTGTTGCAAAGCAGTTACAAGAATTTAAAAAAGCAGTTGATACTAGAATTAAAAAAGGAGTTAAAAAGGATGAAGCGATATTAAAAGAGCTTCAAAAACTAATTAAAGAATCTAAAGCAATACGTTTTGAAGGGAATGGTTATAGTGATGAATGGGTTAAAGAAGCGACAAAAAGAGGTTTGTCTAATTTAAAGGATACCCCAAGTGCTTTAAAAGTAATGATTGATAAAAACACTAAAGATATTTTCGGGAAATTAGGTGTTTTAACAGAGGTAGAGTTAGATGCAAGGTATGAAATAGAGTTAGAAAACTATATCATGAAATTGCAGATAGAGTCAAGAACACTAGGAGATATAGCTCAAAACCATATTATACCAACAGCAATAAAATATCAAAATACAATTATAGATAATGTAAAAGGCTTGAACGATATTTTTGGTAAAAATGCTAAAGCATTGTCTTCTTCACAACAAGAAATTTTAACTGAAATTTCAGAGCATCTAAATGATATAAGAACAAATGCTAAAAAGATGTTAGATGAACGTAAAAAGGCAAATAAATTAGATGACTCAGAAAAGAAAGCAAAAGCATATTGTGAAAAAGTTAAACCATATTTTGATGTAATAAAGTATCATTCAGATAAATTAGAACTTTTAATTGATGATGAACTTTGGCCTTTACCAAAACTTAGAGAACTGTTGTTTACTAGGTAGTTAGTCTAAAGAAAATTAAAATTAATCCCTCTAAATTAAATGTTTAGAGGGATTTTTTATGCAAATTATTTGTTGAAATTACTTTGATTAATTGAAAAGAATTTTTTACTTTAGCGGCTATTCAAAGGATAAACTAACTTTTTGATATGAAAATATTTAGATTATTGGGCGTATTCGCCTTAGTTACAGTACTTAGCTTCTCTGCTAATGCTCAAAAAAATTATAAGCAAGAAGCAGATGTTGCATTTAGCGGAAGTAAATATTACAAAGCTATAGAGATGTATAAGAAAGCTTATACAAAAGAAACTAAAAAAGAAGTCAAGGCTGAAATACTTTTCCAAATAGGGGAATGTTATAGAGGTAAAAATGATGGTAAACAAGCTGCAGTATGGTACAACAAAGCAATAAAAGCCTTATATGAAGATCCAATAGCTATTTTCCATGTAGCAGAAATTTACAGAGCAGAAGGTAAGTATGAAGAAGCTATGACTGAGTATAAAAAATACAAAGCAGCTAACCCAAGTGACAAAAGAGCTGATATTGGTATTAAATCATGTGAATTAGCTAAAGAATGGAAGGATAATCCAACGCGAACAGTGGTTAATCCAATGCCTTTATTAAATTCTGAAGATTATGATTTTTCTCCTGTATTTGCAGATAAGAAAAATATGGAGTTGTACTTTACTTCTACTCGTCAAGGTTCTGCAGGTTCAGAAGTGTCGGATGTAACAGGAATGAATTTTTCTGATATATATATGACAAAAAGAGATAAAAAAGGAAAATGGAGTGAGCCAACAGTTTTAAATGAAACAGTTAACTCTCCAGCTTCAGAAGGAGCATCTTGTTTAAATAAGAAAAGAAATATGATTTTCTTTACTAGATGTGGAGTTGAAGAAAAAGGCGTAATGGGTTGTTCTATTATGTGGGCTAAAAAAGCTGGTCAAAAGTGGGGAGAGCCTGAAGCTATTCCAATTGCAGCAGATACTTTTACTGTAGGTCATCCAGCTATATCTGCTGATGATTTAACTTTAGTTTTTGCTTCTGATATGCCAGGCGGACAAGGAGGAAAAGATTTATGGTATGTTACATACAATAAAAAAGGAAAGACTTGGTCAGAGCCAACTAACTTAGGTTCTGAAATTAATACTCCAGGAGATGAAATGTTTCCATTTATCAGAGATAATGGCGAATTATATTTTTCTTCTAACGGAAGAGAAGGAATGGGTGGTTTAGATATTTATAGAGCTGCAAGTACAGGTGTTAACCAATGGGCTGCACCAGAAAATGTTCAAGCACCATTAAACTCTTCAGCTCACGATTTTGGAATTGTATTTGAACCAGGTCAAGAAAGAGGTTTCTTTACTACTAGTAGAGAAGGTGGTAAAGGTGGAGATGATATTTGGGAATTTTACTTACCTCCAAAATTATTTACACTTTTAGTTAAGGTTAAAGATTTAGTTACTGAAGAACCATTAGCAAATGCTAAAATTAAATTAGTTGGTACTGATGGAAGTAATGTAGAAGGTATAACTAACGAAAATGGAGAGTACTTATTCGAAATTAATGGTACAGAAAGATACATTAAAGAAGAAACATCTTACTCTTTAGTAGTTAGTAAACAAAAATACTTAAATGCAAAAGGTAAAGAAACTACAGTTGGTTTAACAGAATCTAAAAACTTTGTTCACGAATATGTGTTACAACCAGTTGAGAACACAGTTATTAAGTTACCATTAATTGAGTACGCTTATAACAAAGCTGATTTAAGACCTAACTCTAAAGATTCATTAAACTATTTGTATAATATATTAGTAGAGAACCCTAACATTACTATTCAGTTACGTTCTCACACAGATTTTAGAGGTTCTGCTTCTTATAACCAAAGATTATCTCAGCGTAGAGCCCAATCTTGTGTGGATTATTTAGTAAAAGAAAAAGGAATTGATGCTGATAGAATTAAAGCAAAAGGTATGGGTGAAGCTGAGCCAATTAAAGGTGCTGATGGTACAGTATTAAGCGAAGCTTATATTAAAAAGCTAAAATCTAAAGAAGAAATTGAAGCTGCACATCAACGTAACAGACGTACTGACTTTAAAGTGTTAAGTACAGATTACGTTCCTAAAACTCCTGCACCAGAAGGAGAAACAGGACAGTAGCTGAATATAAAAATATAAAAGTCCCGAATTATTTTCGGGACTTTTTTTATACCCAAAAACCAACAAGAATAGTAATTTTACAACTCTATTAAAAAGTAAGATGAGCCAATCAGAAAGATACATGCAAAGAGGCGTTTCTGCCGATAAAGAAGACGTACATAATGCTATAAAAAATATTGATAAAGGGTTGTATCCTAAAGCATTTTGTAAAATAATTCCAGATATATTAACAGGAAGCGAAGAGCATTGTGTGGTAATGCATGCAGATGGGGCAGGTACTAAATCTTCGCTAGCTTACGCTTATTGGAAAGAAACTGGAGATGTTTCTGTTTGGAAAGGTATTGCACAAGATGCATTAATTATGAATATTGATGATTTATTATGTGTTGGTGCTATCGATAATATCTTATTATCATCTACCATAGGTAGAAATAAAAATTTAATTACTGGCGAAGTTTTAGGGGCTATAATTAATGGTACCGAAGAATTGTTGACAGATTTAAGAGAGCAAGGTGTGGGCATCTATTCTACAGGTGGAGAAACGGCTGATGTTGGCGATTTGGTTCGTACAATTATTGTTGATTCTACAGTTACTTGTAGAATGAAAAGAGAGGATGTAATTGATAATGCTAATATTAAACCTGGGAATGTAATTGTAGGTTTAGCTTCCTTCGGACAAGCTACTTACGAAAAAGAATACAATGGCGGAATGGGAAGTAACGGTTTAACTTCTGCAAGGCATGATGTTTTTAATAAATCTGTTGCTGAAAAATTCCCTGAAACTTATGACAATGCAGTGCCTAATGATTTAGTGTATTCTGGCAATTATAATTTAACAGATAAGGTTGATGGAGTAGAATTAGATGCTGGAAAAATGGTGTTATCTCCAACCAGAACTTATGCACCTATCATCAAAAAAATATTAGATAAATACAAAGGACAAATAGATGGTATGGTACATTGTAGCGGAGGAGCACAAACTAAAATTTTACACTTTGTAAACAATTTACAAATTGTAAAAGACAACATGTTTGATGTGCCACCATTGTTTAAAATGATTCATGAGCAATCAGGTACCGATTGGAGAGAAATGTACAAAGTGTTTAATATGGGGCATCGTATGGAATTGTATGTAGATGAAAGTATAGCACAAGGTATTATCGATATTTCAAAATTGTTTAACGTAGATGCTCAAATAGTTGGACGAGTGGAAGCAGAAGGAGAAAAGCAATTAACCATTAAAAGCCAATTTGGAGAATTTATTTATCACTAAAATTATTTCATGGAGAGTTTATTAAAAAAATTAGAAGCAATTAGTATTCGTTACGATCAAGTAAGCGAGCAAATTGTCGATCCTGAAGTAATTTCGGATATGGATAGGTATGTTAAGCTTAATCGTGAATACAAGGAACTTGGAGAGATTGTAAAAGTTTACAAAAAGTACAAAGATATTATTGATAACATTGCTTCATCTAAAGACATTATAGCCAACGAAACCGATAAGGATTTTGTAGATATGGCTAAAGCGGAATTGGATGAATTACTTCCTTTAAAAGAACAAATGGATGAGGAAGTAAAAGTTATGCTTATACCTAAAGATGAGGAAGATAGTAAAAATGTTATTATAGAAATAAGAGCAGGAACAGGTGGAGATGAAGCCAGTATTTTTGTGGGCGATTTATTTAAAATGTACCAACGCTATTTAGAAAAAAAAGGTTGGAAGATAGAAGTAACTACTGTTAATGAAGGTACAGCAGGAGGTTTTAAAGAAATAGGTTTTAGTGTAGATGGCGAGAATGTTTATGGTGTAATGAAATTTGAATCAGGTGTGCACCGTGTACAGCGTGTGCCACAAACTGAATCACAAGGTAGAGTACATACATCTGCAGTAACAGTAGCTGTATTGCCCGAAGCCGAAGAAGTGGATATTGAAATTAAAAAAGATGATATCCGTAAAGATACTTTCCGTTCTTCTGGAGCAGGTGGACAGCACGTAAATAAAACTGAATCGGCAGTACGTTTAACACACATTCCTACTGGAGTTGTGGTAGAGTGTCAGGATGGACGTTCGCAAATTAAAAACTACGAAAAAGCGTTAAAAGTTTTACGTACTCGTTTATACGAAGCAGAGGTAATTAAAAAAGAACAAGAAAGAGCCAAAGAGCGTAAATCGCAGGTTTCTACTGGAGATAGGTCAGCAAAAATTAGAACTTACAACTATCCGCAAGGAAGAGTTACTGACCATAGAATTGGACTGACACTTTATAATTTAGATGGGATTATTGGTGGCGATTTAGATGAAGTAGTTGACGCGTTGAAAATTGCTGAAAACGCAGAAAAATTAAAAGCTGGGATAGAATAGTATTAATCTTACTGAAGCTTTTACGCTATTGTCACACTGAGTTTATCGAAGTGGTCAATTATCCTTAAAAATAAATGGAATGACAAAACAAGAATTAATCAATCAAATAAAAGCCAAAAAAAGCTTTTTGTGTGTGGGTTTAGATGCCGATATTAATAAAATTCCTAAGCACTTATTAACTTTAGAAGACCCAATATTTGAGTTTAACAAACAAATTATAGATGCTACCAAAGATTTGTGTGTAGCCTATAAGCCCAATACCGCTTTTTACGAAAGCTTAGGAGCAAAAGGTTGGGAATCTTTACAAAAAACCATTGATTATATTCCTAACGATATTTTTACCATTGCTGATGCTAAACGTGGCGATATTGGTAATACCTCTAAAATGTATGCAAGTGCATTTTTCGATAATATGAATTTCGATTCGGTTACCGTTGCACCATATATGGGAGAAGATTCAGTAAAACCATTTTTAGATTTCAAAAATAAATGGGTGATACTTTTAGCTTTAACTTCTAATAAAGGAGCAGACGATTTTCAGTTTTTTAAAGAAAATGCTACCCAATTATTCGAAAAAGTATTAACTAAATCGCAAGAATGGGGTACAGATGAAAATTTAATGTTTGTTGTTGGAGCTACCCGCCCAGAAATGTTTACACAAATTAGAAAACATGCTCCAAATAACTTTTTATTGGTACCAGGAGTTGGAGCACAAGGTGGAGAGTTAAGTGAAGTTTGTAAATATGGTATGACTAAAGATTGTGGATTGTTAGTAAATTCTTCGCGAGGAATTATTTATGCAGGTAATGATGAAAACTTTGCAGAAGCTGCTCGAAATTCAGCCTTGAAAATTCAAAAAGAAATGGGTATCTTGTTAGAGAATATTTTATAACCTTTTAAAAATTAAATTATGCCAGTTATCTTAGTTTTAAAAATTGTTGGAGGCTTATTTGCCTTGTTATTTACTTTCGGATTGTTTTTTATTGTAAAACAAAAAACAGCAGTTATTATAGAGCGTTTAGGTAAATTTCAGCGTGTAGCACGTTCGGGTTTTAACCTTAAAATACCTGTTATAGATAAAAAAGCAGGAACGGTTAATCTTAGGGTTATGGAGTTACCTGTTGAAGTAGAAACTAAAACGAAAGATGATGTATTTGTTCGTTTAATTGTTTCTGTTCAATATTATGTGGTAGAATCTCAAGAAGGAATAAAAACATCATTTTATAAATTCGATAATCCTGCTCGTCAGATACAGTCTTATGTTTTTGATTCAATTCGTTCGGAAGTACCTAATATGTTATTAGATGATGTATTTAGTGAGAAAGATAAAATTGCAAAAGCTGTTCAGATAGAATTATCAGAAACAATTGAAGAATACGGATATGCTATTGTTAAAGCCTTAATTACTGATATTGATCCAGATCAAAAGGTAAAACATGCCATGAATGAAATTAATGCTGCAAAACGATTAAAAGAAGCTGCTAAAGAATATGCTGAAGCAGAAAAAATTAAAGTAGTTGCAGCAGCAGAAGCAGAGGCAGAAAGTAAAAAATTACAAGGTGAAGGTATTGCCGACCAGCGAATAGCTATTGCTAATGGTATGAAACAATCGGTTGAAGAAGTTAAAGGAGCTATGGAAGATGGTGTTACAGGTCAGCAAGTAATGAATATGTTATTTATGACTCAGCACTATGATACAATTAGTCGTTTAGCGGATCAAGGAGTTAATACTATTTTTGTTCCTTATTCTCCGGGAACGGTTGGCGATTTACAAACTCAAATTCAATCGAGTTTAATTGCTGCTGATACTATGACTAAAAATACACAAGGTAAAAATTACGCTAAGGGTAAGAAAAAAACACCGCCTCCAACAACTGATAATTTTGAATAACAAGTGAAAGAAGATTTCCTACATTATGTATGGAAGTATAAGTTGTTTGATACTTCAAATTTGTTAACCACAAATAACGAAGCTATTACTATAATTAATTCAGGGATGCACAATACCGATGCAGGCCCTGATTTTTTTAATGGTAAAATTCAAATTGGAGATACAGTTTGGGCTGGAAATATTGAAATTCATATTGATTCATCTGATTGGTTAGCTCATCAACATCAGCACGATAAAGCTTATGAAAATGTGGTATTACATGTGGTTTTTAATGATGACAAAGTTATTTATGATGCCAATAATAATCCTATTCCAACTTTAGAGTTAAAGCATTTGGTTAGCGATAAGTTAATAGCTAAAAATCAATACCTACAAAATTCAAAAGATTGGATTCCTTGTCAAAACCAAATTGCAGGTGTAGATGATTTTACTGTTAAAACATGGTTAAACCGATTAGCTGTAGAAAGATTAGAACGTAAATCCGAAGAAATTCAAATAACACTTCAACAAAACAAAAACGATTGGGAACAAACTTTTTACCAATACTTGTTTAAATATTTCGGATTAAAAGTTAATGCTTTACCATTTGAGCAATTGGCTAAAAATACTTCAGTTAAAATTGCTGAAAAACACAATCAATTAATTTCGATAGAAGCTTTGTATTATGGGCAAGCAGGTTATTTAGAAGAAAATATTAATGATGAATATTATTTGCGTTTACAAAAAGAGTATCAGTTTTTAAAAGCTAAATTTAGTTTAAACCCAATAGACAAAAGTTTGTGGAAATTATTACGATTAAGACCTGCTAATTTCCCAACCATACGTATAAGTCAGTTAGCTAATTTATTAAACCAACAAACACGTTTGTTTGCTAAAGTATTAGAAATAAATACAGTAAAAGAGTTAGAGCAGCTATTTAAAACAACAACTTCAGCATATTGGAAAAACCATTATCAATTTGGTGTTGAAGCTGAAAAATCAAGCACTAAAAAAGTAGGGAAAACATTAATTAATACCTTAATAATAAATGTAGTTGTTCCATTTTTGTTTGTATATGGAAAGCAAAAACAAGATGAAAAGTTAATGGATAAAGCATTACAATTTTTAGAAAGCATAAAGTCAGAAAGCAATTCTATCATTTCAAAATGGGAAGAGTTAAACGTGATTTCGAGTAATGCAATGCACAGTCAAGCGTTGTTAGAGTTAAAAAATAATTATTGTTCTCAAAAAAAATGTTTAAATTGCAATATTGGAAGTAAAATTTTACAGCAATGATTAATAAAATTTTAGCATATTTCGAAAAGCAAGCATTTGGTGTTTGTGCATGGTGGGGCGATAAGTTACAGCTTAAATCTAGTCGCATCCGCATGTCTTTTATCTATCTTTCCTTTTTAACTTTTGGTTCGCCAATATTTGTTTATTTAATAATGGCGTTTATTTTAGAACACAAAGAATACTTTAAATTTAAAAAGAGAAAATCAGTTTGGGACGTTTAAGCTACACACTACTTAACTTTAAGTATTTTAAGAAAGTTTACATTGCCTTATTATTATTGTTAATAATAATGGTAGTTGGTGTTACAGGTTTTCGGTTAATTGAAGGTTATTCTTTAGCAGAAGCAATTTATATGACTGTAATTACTGTTTCTACAGTTGGGTTTAATGAAGTTCGACCTTTATCTCCCGAAGGAAGGTTATTTACAGCAATTTTAATTATCTTTAGCTTTAGTACATTTGTATATGCGGTTACATCAATATCTAATTATATTTTAGATGGAGAATATAAACTATATTTTAAAGATTTAAGGGTAAACAAAAAAGTGAATAAAATATCTAACCATACTATTATTTGTGGCTACGGCAGAAACGGTAAGCAAGCAGCACACGAATTAAAAAATCATCACCGTAAATTTGTTATTGTAGAGCAAGATAAAGACTTGGTTGAAAGTTTAAGAGAAGCACACGATATACCTTTTGTAGAAGGTGATGCTACTTTTGAAAAACATTTAGAGAAAGCAGGAATCCATTCGGCAAAAGCATTAATAACTACTTTGCCTAAAGATGCTGATAACCTTTTTGTGGTGTTAACTGCTCGAGAAATGAATCCGAACTTATTAATTATTAGTAGAGCATCGAAAGATAATTCGGATAAAAAATTACGTAGAGCAGGAGCCGATAATGTAATAATGCCCGATAAAATTGGTGGAGGGCACATGGCAAGTTTGGTGATAAAACCAGATGTTATAGAGTTTGTAGATTATGTAATGGGACAGGGGACCAATTCTATAAATTTAGAAGAAATTACTTTTGAAAATTTACCAGATGAATTAAAAAATAAAACTATTAGAGAGTTAGGAATTAGAGATAAATCTGGAGCAAACATTGTTGGTTTTAGAACCCCAGAAGGAGAATACATTATTAACCCATCGCCAGATACAGTAATTATGCCTCAAGCAAAAATATTTGTGTTAGGTACGCAAGAACAGGTTGATGCTTTTAGAGATTTTGCTACTCAGCAAAGCGTACTTAAAAAATAAAATAAGTGAAAATTTTAGTTACAGGAAGCAATGGTTTATTAGGGCAAAAACTAATTAAACTATTAGGCAATAAACCAGATATTGAGTTGTTGGCAACATCAAAAGGAGCGAACAGAGTTTCTAGCCAAGAGGGTTATAAGTATAAAAGTTTAGACATTACCAACCAACAAGAAATTAATACTGTTTTTGATGAGTTTAAACCAAATGCAGTAATTAACACCGCAGCAATGACAAATGTTGATGCTTGCGAAGATGATAAAGAGTTATGCTGGGATTTAAACGTAAATGCTGTTAAATATCTTATAGAAGCTTCTAAAAAACATCATACACATTTAATACATCTTTCTACCGATTTTGTTTTTGATGGCGAAGCAGGACCTTACAAAGAAACCGACCAACCCAACCCATTAAGCTATTATGGTAAATCTAAATACGAAGCCGAAAAATTACTACAAGCAAGTGATATTAAATGGGCAATAGCCCGAACCATTATTGTTTATGGTGTTGCCGAAAATATGAGCAGAAGCAACATTGTACTTTGGGCAAAAGATGCTTTAGCAAAAGGTAATACATTAACTATTGTTGACGACCAATTTCGTTCACCAACTTTGGCAGAAGACTTAGCAATGGGCTGTTGGCTAATTGCCGAAAAACAAGCTAAAGGAGTTTATCACCTTTCTGGAAAAGATAATTTGAGTGTTTTAGACTTAGTGTATGCAGTAGCTGATTTTTATGGGCACGATAAGTCTAATATTACCCCAATATCTTCTGCTAGTTTAAATCAAACAGCAAAACGACCACCAAAAACAGGTTTTATTTTAGATAAAGCAATAAACGATTTAGCTTACTCGCCTTGTAGTTTTAAAGAAGGTTTAGGAATTATTACGGAACAGTTGAAGGGGTAACGGTTTAGTTAAACTGCGTTTTAATGCAGTTTAGGTGTTGTTGTGGTTAGTGTTTTTTCTTTAAAACCACATCAATGTTTTTTTTGCTTTTCATCTGTTGGCTAATAGACTGACTAAGCCAAATACCATGATAATTTTTACTTGTTTTTCTTCTAATTTTTTTGCCATTCGCTTTAAAAGCTTCCATTGGCTCTTCAGTTCTAATCCTAATAGCAAGGTGGCAACATGACCCCTGTTTAATTTTATAGGGCTCATTATTTCCAGTTGTTATTGAGATACTGTCACCATAATTTTCAAATTTCAAAAATCCTGGTTTATGAAATGGCATGTACTGTCCAATCGAATCAATATTGTCAATCGTGAATTTTGTTCGGTAATTTGAAGTATCGATATTCGTAATGATCCTTGATCTTTCAATTCTTTTGATTAAAGTAGTATCGAAATCAGTATCTATTCGAGCAGTTCCGTCACTTTGTATCAGTACAAAATGATTCGTTGTGCAGGAATATAACCCAAGAATCAAAGCAAGTATTTTAAAGAAAAGTTTCATTTATTTCATTAACCACAACATACAAAGAAACAAGATATCTTGTTTCTTCGCATTGTAAATATAACCAATTAAGTTTTTTATAAGAAGGTGTAGTTTGATAATAAGATTGTTGTAAACAAAAAGATACTACGTCATGCTGAACTTGATTCAGCATCTCCCACAAGCAGCAGAAAATTCAATTAAGAGATTGCGGGTCAAGCCCGCAATGACGACACTTTTTTGTTTACAGCAAATTATATAAAGTATATTTGCAATTGTACTTAAAAAATAAATGATAATTACCGAACACACTTTAAAACACGTTAGCTTTAAAATTACTGAAAAAACTACTTTTCAGCAGCAGGTATTGTTATGTTTTGCTAAGGTAGATAACTTAGTATTTATCAATAAAAATAATTCGGAAACTAATTTAATAGCAGTTGCTAATTCAACTCACACAGTAAAAAATAATTGGCAATTTGGTTTTGTAAGTTACGATTACAAAAACCAAATTGAGTCTCAATTAAACTCTAACAATACAGATAATGTGCAGTTTGCCGAAAAACATTTTTTTAGTCCTGAATTATTGTTTGAAATAAAAGATAATGAAGTTGTAATTCATTACGAAAAGGAACTTTATACAGCAGAACAAATAGCTGAATTATTTAATGCTATTGTAGCTATTAAGTTAAATGTAAATGCTAATCAAAATATAAAAATTACGCCTCGTTTAACCAAAACAGCATATTTAGAAAAAGTAAAAGCACTACAACAACACATTCAGTTAGGCGATATTTATGAAGTTAATTTTTGTCAAGAATTTTATGCCGAGCAAGTGGAAATAAACCCATTAAGTTTATATTTAAAACTCAATGAAAAATCACCAACACCTTTTTCGTGTTTTGTAAAGCATAATGACAATTATTTGTTATGTGCATCTCCCGAAAGGTTTATACAAAAAACGGGAGATAAAATTATTTCTCAACCTATAAAAGGAACCATTAAAAGAGGAGAAACAAAAGCCGAAGATGAAGCATTAAAAGAGCAACTAAAAAACGATCCCAAAGAACGCTCAGAAAACGTAATGATAGTTGATTTGGTACGTAACGATTTATCTAAAATTGCTCAAAAAGCATCCGTAAATGTTGAGGAGTTGTGTGGCATTTATACCTTTCCGCAAGTTCACCAAATGATTTCTACTGTTTCGGCAAACTTAAAAAGTGATATTGGTTTTGAGGATATTTTAAACGCTACTTTTCCAATGGGGTCAATGACTGGGGCACCAAAAGTACGAGCAATGGAATTGATAGAAGAGTTTGAAACCACCAAGCGAGGATTGTATTCTGGAACAGTTGGATATATTAATGATAAAGGAGATTTTGATTTTAATGTGGTTATTAGAAGCATAACCTATAATCAAAAAAATAATTACCTTTCGTATATGGTTGGTGGAGCAATTACAGCTTTGTCTAACCCAGAAAAAGAATACGAAGAATGCATGCTAAAAGCCAAAGCAATGCTAGAAGTTTTAACAGAATAATGAGAATTAAAATACTGTCAGTTTGAGTGAAAACCTAAAAGGTTTTTGTATCGAAAACAAAGTATTTTAACAATAAAATAAATGCTACAAAAATTTAAAACATATTATCAAAAAAACGATTTGTTTAAAGAGTCGGATAACATTTTATTAGCTGTTAGTGGGGGCAAAGATTCTATGGCAATGTTGCAGTTGTTTGTAGATAGTAAACTAAGTTTTGGAGTAGCTCATTGTAATTTTAATTTACGAGGAGCTGAATCTGATGCTGATGAAGCCTTGGTAAAAGCTATTTGCGAAAAACATAAAATCACTTTTCATTCAACTAGATTTAATACCAAAGAATATGCAGAGGAAAATGGTATTTCCATACAAATGGCTGCTCGTGAATTGCGTTATAATTGGTTTGAAGAATTGAGTGTAGATAATAATTACGATTATATTGCAACAGCACACCACAAAAATGATGTGGCAGAAACAATGCTTATTAATTTAAGTAAAGGAACAGGCTTAGCAGGGTTGCACGGCATTAAAGATAAATCAGGTAAGGTTATTCGTCCGTTATTGGATTTTACTAGAGAAGAAATTGAGGTTTACGTTCAAAAAAATAATATAGCATATAGAGAAGATAAATCTAACACAGATAATAAATACACTCGTAATGCTATTCGTTTAGATGTTATTCCTTTATTGGAAAAAATAAATCCTAATGTAATTGAAAGTTTAGTACAAACAGCTAATTACATTAATGAGGCAGAACAAATTGTTGAAGAAAAAGTTGAAGATGAGTTTAAGTACTGTGCCGACTTTAAAGATGGTAAAATTTACTTTGATATAACTAAACTAAAATCCTTAACAGCTTTAGCTACACAATTATATTATTCTATAAAGCCGTATGGATTTAATGCTGCTGATGTTGAGGATATTATACAGTCATTTGAAGAGCAATCGGGCAAACAATTTTTTAGTAAAACGCACATTATTGTTAAGGACAGAGGTTGTTTGATATTGCAAGAAATAAAAAACTACTCTGATAAGGTTGTGGTTAATTCGTTACAAGAATTAGAGCAACAATTAATGTGTAGAGCAACAAAGTATGCAGCAAAAGGTTATAAACCGAGAAAAAAATTGCAATACGCCAATTTAGATTTTGATAAAATTCAGTTTCCTTTAACCATTAGAAATTGGGAGGCAGGCGATAGTTTTCAGCCTTTTGGTATGAAGGGAAAAAAGAAGTTGAGTGATTTTTTTATTGATAATAAAGTAGATGTGATTACTAAAAATCAAACCAAAATTTTAACTCAAAACGATAAAATTATATGGGTAGTTGGTTTTCGGATTGATGATAGCTTTAAAATTACCGAAACAACTCAAAATGTATTACTAATTAATAATCAACCATTGGTCTATTGATAGTTACAGATCAAATAGGACATCAAATAACACTAAAAAACACTCCGAAACGAATTATTTCTTTAGTGCCATCGCAAACCGAATTGCTTTACGATTTGGGGTTAAATGGACAAGTTGTTGGAATTACAAAATTTTGTAATCACCCTAACGAATGGTTTAAAACTAAAAATAGAGTAGGAGGAACTAAAACGGTAAACTTTGAAAAAGTTGGAGCATTAAAACCCGATTTAATTATTGCCAATAAAGAAGAAAATACTCAATCAGAAATAGAAGAGTTGCAAAAATTATATCCCGTTTACACGAGTGATATTAATAATTTGAACGATAGTTTTGATATGATAAAAACTATTGGAAAAATAACGGATGCACAAATACAAACAACCGCCCTTATTCATCAAATAAAAACAGATTTTGAGAAATTAAAACCACTTCAACCATCCAAAAGTGTTTTGTATTTTATTTGGCAACAACCATTTATGAGCATAGGTACAGATACTTTTATCAATGATATGCTAACCCGTTGTGGTTTTAAAAACGCTTTAACAGATAAAACTCGATACCCAGAATTAACCGAAAAACAGATAAAAACAATTAATCCAGATTTAATTTTTCTTTCGTCAGAGCCATTTCCATTTAAAGAAAAGCATATAAATACCTTTCAGCAAATTTGCCCACAAGCAAAAGTGGTATTGGTTGATGGCGAAATGTTTAGTTGGTATGGTTCACGTTTAACAAAAGCAAAAGATTACTTTGTTGATTTGATAAAAAAATTGGCTTAATTTTCTGACTTAAAACAAAAAGAGATTAAACAACTGCAAAAAATAATAGTACTGATTTTACTTGTTGGGCTATCTAATTATGGATATACCCAAAAAGTAGGTTTGGTTTTTAGTGGTGGTGGAGCTAGTGGGGTATCTCATATAGGTGTTTTAAAAGCTTTAGAAGAATATGATATACCTATTGATTGTATTGCAGGTACTTCAATGGGAGCGTTAATTGGTGGATTGTATGCGGCAGGTTATTCCCCTGCCGAAATAGAAGAATTATTTTTATCTCAACAGTTTAAAGATTGGGCAGAAGGAAAGGTTGATAGTAAGTATGAGTATTATCTGAGAGAGAAAGATAAAGACCCATCGATGGTTACCTTTAAGCTAGATTTAGATACTTTATTAGAAACAACATTGCCTACCAACTTAGTTTCTCCTGCTGCAGTAGATTATGGTTTGATGAAATATTTGGCACCAGCAACAGCTAATGCAGAAAGCAATTTCGATAATTTATTTATCCCGTATAGATGTGTGGCATCTGATATTATAGAGAAAAAACCTGTAGTGTTAAAAGAAGGAGATTTAGCTAAAGCTGTTAGGGCTTCAATGGCATATCCATTTTATCTTTCACCAATAGCTTATGGTGATAAGCTATTGTTTGATGGTGGGCTGTACAATAATTTTCCAGCTGATGTTTTGTATAGTGAATTCAAGCCAAATTTTGTAATAGGAAGTAATGTTTCGGCTAATTTTGAAGCTCCTGATGAAGACAATATTGTTTCGCAAATAAAGGCAATAATATCTGATAATACAGATTACACATTAGCTCATGAGAATTCTATTTTAATTGAACCTGAAGCTTCGGAGTTCGCATTGTTTGATTTTGATAAAAATGCAGAATTAATAGAGATAGGATATCAAGCAGCACTGAAACAGATTCCTGAAATTCAGAAAAGGATAGAAGATAGAATGGATAAAGAAGAACTTACAGAGAAAAGAGCAGCTTACAGAAAGAAATTGCCAAAACTTATCTTTGAAAATGTTAATATTAAAGGACTAACAGAAGGACAAAATAAATACATTAGAAACTCTATGCGTATTAAAAATGATTCGATTTCTGCCGAAAAATTTGAATCTCAGTACATTAAAGTTTCTTCAGATGAAAAAATTAAATCAATATACCCTTCAGCAACCTACAATAAAGAAACAGGTAAGTTTACCTTAAATTTAAAAGCTAAAAAAGAAAAAGACTTTGTGGTTTCTTTTGGAGGAGCTTTTTCTTCCAGACCAATAAACGAAGCATATATTGGATTGCAGTATAATGTGCTAGGAAGAACAGCATTATCTTTAATAGCCAACACTTATTTTGGGAAATTACATAACTCGGTTAGTGGAGGTTTTCGTTTAGATTTCCCTTTTAAAGTTCCTTTTTATTGGAAAACTACTTTTAATATGGATGGGTGGGATTATTTTAAAAGTAGTTCAACTTTTTTTGAAGATACCAAACCATCATTTTTAGTACAAGAAGATATTTATTTTCGTTCAGAACTTGCTTTTCCTGTTGCTTATAAAGGTAAGGTGGTTATTGGTGGTACAGCAGGTGAACTAGAAAATAAATACTATCAAACTAAACAATTTTTGTCGACAGATACTACAGATAAAACAATATTTAGAAATTATACTTTAGGGGCAAGGTTTGAACGAAATTCATTAGATGAAAAACAGTATGCATCAAAAGGTAGTTTTTTGTCTTTTGGAGCTAAGTTTATAAGAGGAAAAGAGCGTAATAAACCAGGTTCAACTTCTATAATTAAAGATGAGTTTGATACTATTTTAGATTGGGTACAGCTAAAAGTAACCTACGATAAATATTTTTTAAAAAATAGTAAAGTTAGGTTTGGGCTATTTGGAGAAGGGGTTTATAGTAATCGTCCATTTTTTAATAATTATACTGCTTCAGTACTTTCGGCACCTGCATTTGAACCTTTATCTGAAAGTAAAACATTGTTTCAAGAAAACTTTAGAGCACATTCTTATTTTGCTTTAGGTGTTAAAAATGTAAATGAAATCTTTAAAAATATGGAGCTTAGGTTTGAGGGGTATATCTACCAACCCTATCAGCAAATATTATCTGATAATTCTAATAAAGCATACTATGGTGATGAATGGCAAGTTCAACAATTTATATTTTCTGCTGGTTTAGTATATAAAACACCTTTAGGGCCAATAGCACTTAATGCTAATTTTTATGATAAGTTTGATGACCCATGGAGCTTATTGTTCCATTTTGGGTATTTAATTTATAATAAGAAAAGTTTGGAACAGTAATTTTAGAAGGTTTTCAATTCTAACTTTTCGCCATCAAAAACAGCATAAGTGTTGTGTTTAATCCACTCGCCAAGATTAAAATAAGTTGCCTTACCATTAATTTTAATTTCTAGAGGTAGGTGTCTATGACCAAAAACAAAATAATCAATAGAATTATCGGTTTTTACATAATCTTTACAAAATTGAACTAAAAATTCTTTATCATCTCCATGATATTTAGCATCATAACTTGCATTTGTTTTTCTACTGCTTCTACTCCATGAAAAAGCAAAACTTAGTCCTAAATTAGGATGAATTCTAGCATAAGCCCATTGGCAAAATTTACTAGCAAAAAAGCGTTTAATTATTTTATATTTTCTATCACCTGGACCTAATCCATCTCCATGACCAATGTAGAATTTTTTATTATCATATGTTTTAATAATAGGTTCTCTATACAATTTAAATCCTAATTCTTTTGGTAAATAATCAAAAATAAACATATCATGATTTCCAGTAAAAACATGTACAGGAATACCACTATCAGTTATTTCTGCAATTTTAGCTTGAAACCTAACAAAACCTTTAGGGATAGCATGTTTATATTCAAACCAAAAATCAAAAATATCGCCTACTAAATAAATTTCAGTAGCATCTTTCTTTACTTCATCTAACCATTTAATTACACGTTTTTCTCTTTCAAAACTTTCGTTATGATTAGGTGCTCCAAGATGGAAATCAGAGGCAAAATATATTTTGGTTCTCTCTAAACTCATTTTTAAAGTTCAAAATTTCGTGCAAATTTAAACGGGTTTAATGTGTTTAAATTAAGTGTAAATCTAATCTTTTCTCCGTAATTCAGCTGATTTAAATCGCTAGACATTACTACAGGAAAGTATATTTCAAATATTTTAGGAACAATATTTAATGATAAACCTATGTTGTATGTCGCGTCAGACACAGCATCAATTTCATTATTATTAAAATCTCTATCAGTAAAACCAGTTAAGCCAAAATCACCATAAATACTTACTAATGATGTAAACAAATTACTTTTTACATTAATAGCCGAAAGCCAAGAATCGCCTGATTGTGTAGTGGTTAAATTTTTAAAACCTCCATCAGTAATAGCTACTTGTTGGTTTAAAAAGTGGTTAGGAGTGTTTCTAGCAACAAAAATTTGGTCGTATGTATAATCAGAATTCCCACTCAAATTATAGTTGAAACGGTTATTAGCATTATCATTCATTAAAAATCTGCCAATAAAAATTCTAATGTCTAATCCTGTTTTTTTCTTTTTATAAGCAAAATGATAATTAGCTTCTAAGTTTAGTTTAACAAAATCGTCAGATTGTTCAATAATAACACTTCCTGTAAATGGATTTATAGGATGACTATTAACTACCCCTACCGTTAATCGGTTTACATAATAGTTTTCAATGTCAATATCATAAACATTTACGCCCTCATCATTTAAATTATAGTTGGCTTTTTCTTCAAAAATATTAATGTTTTCAAATTTGATATAAGACTGACCAAATTGTCGGGCACGCTTTTTCTTAAATGTAAATTGTACGGTAGGGTTTACTTTGTAATATTCTAGCACTTCTCTGCCTTTATTATTTTGTTGGGTGTTAAATCGTAAGTATGAAAAAGAAGCTGCATTTGCTCCTATTGCAATGTCCTGAAACAATTTGTTAGGCATTATGTGGTAAAAAGTACTGGCGTAACCATTGATATTTTCTGAACTAAAAGCATACATTGGAGCGATAACGTATTCGAATTTTTTTGCAGGTAAAACACCATTGTAAAAAGCCATTCCTAGCATTCCTTTGTCATTCATATTTACTCCTGCAATTGGAGTGAAAAATAATTGTGTTTTGTCTGGGTTTTCAATGCTTCCAACCCACTGTAAACGTAAAGGCTCAGTTTTCTTTAGTAAACCTTTAACTTGTAAATTGTTGTTTTTCCGTTTTGTCTCAGGAATGTTTAATTCGGCATCAATTCTATATTTATAAAAATCTCCTTTAGGAAAGCTTACAAAAGCTTTTTTATTTATTGGTTCAAACCATTTTGTAGTTTTTATTTCTCCTTCTTTAGTAACTCCAGATATCGAAAAAGGTCCATTTATTCCTCTGTTTCTCACTTTAATTAAAACACTATCTTGGCTTGCTGTATCTTTTTTTGTTCTTACTATTTTGTAATCTAAAGGTTTTGTTGTTTTTATTAAATCATCAAAAAACCAATCTAAATCTTTACCTGTTTCTTCTTCAAATATTTTTCTTAAATCTTTTGGTTGAGGATGTTTAAACTTCCATTCGTTAAAATAGCGTTGCATACACTTGTCATAAACATCTTCTCCCAAGTAAGCCATTAAATAATCGAATGCAATAGCTGTTTTTGAATATACAATTCCACCATAATTTAAGGAAGTATATTCTGCTGCATCAAACTCTATAGGTTGATCTAAGTTTCTTCTTTGGTTAACTAAATAGGCAATTTCGTATGATGCTTTGTGTTTGTATTGAGAGAAATCAAACCATTTAAAAGGAGCATTTTGTGATAAAGAATCACTACCAACTAATTTTCTGTTGGGATATTTTGTTTCGATATATCTGTTTTCATTCATTGAATTAATTCCTTCATCCATCCATGGATGAGCTCTTTCATTACTTCCTAGAATTCCATAAAACCAGTTATGACCAACTTCGTGCATAATAACGGTTTCTAAACCAAAATCATTACCAGATTCTCCAATAACAGTAACATTTGGGTATTCCATACCTCCTCCAGCAGTTAATGCACCATCTACGGCAGTAACCTGATTATAAGGGTAATCGCCATTCCATAACGAATAGTAATAAGTGGCATCATTTAAATACTCAATGCTTTTTTTCCATAAATTAGCTTCGTTATTGGTAAACATTGCCCAAGTAGTAACTTTTCTTTTGGTGTGAGGTAATTCTACTTCTCCTTTTAAAACGTGGTATCTTTTATCAGCAAACCAAGCAAAATCATGTACTTGTTCTTGGTGATAGTGTAATGTTTTGGTTTGAGCATCAGAAATTGGGAAAGTCATATCGTTATAATCAAAAGAATCTTTTTGAGCTGTTTTTTCAGCAATTTCGTTTAACCATTTTAATTCTTGTTCTCCGTTAACTAAATCACCCGTTGCTCCAACAACATAGTTTTTTGGTAAAGTAATTGAAACATCAAAAGTTCCATATTCTGAATAAAACTCTCCTTGATCTAAGTAAGGCATTTGATGCCAGCCATCTTTATCATAAACAGCTGGTTTTGGATACCACTGTGTTATTTGGTACGATTGTCCCATATGCCCTAAACGAGAAAAAATACCTTTAGGGATTTTAACACTAAAAGGAGTGGTAATTGTAACAGAATCTCCAGGTTGTAATGGGTCTAATAAAAATACTTGACAGATGTCTTCATTTTTTCTGTCGTAATACCATTCTAAGGGTTCGTCATTTACTTTAAATTCTAAATCATCAATATATCCTAATATATCATCAGGAGCATGATAAAGTAAGGTGCTATGGTCTTCTAATTTCTGATTTCCTAATGCTGTATTGTATTTTTTGTAAGCATTTGGCCATAAATGAAAATAAATGTAGTTTAATGTTTTTGTGGAATTATTAATATAAGTAATAGTCTCAAAAGCGTTTAGTTCGTGTTTGCTGTCATCTAAACTTACATTTATTTTATAATTTACTTCTTGTTGGAAATAAGGGGTTTCTTCTTTTTGAGAGAATCCCAAAAAGGGAGTGGTTAAAAATGCTAATAGTAATATTAAACGCATTAATTTTTAATTTTTTCTTTAATCATTGATGTTAACACATCTATTGCTACTTTGTTTTCGCCACCAACAGGAACTATCATATCAGCATATTTCATAGTAGGTTCAATAAATTGGTTGTGCATTGGTTTTAAAGTTTTTTCGTAACGATTTAAAACTTCATCAATATCTCTACCTCTTTCCGATATGTCTCGCTTTATTCTTCTAATAAGTCTTTCGTCAGCATCAGTATGTACAAATATTTTTATATCGCACATTTTACGTAATTGCTCATTAGTGAAAACTAAAATTCCTTCTACAATTAAAATTTCTTTTGGGTGAACAATTTTGTAATCCTCTGTTCTTGAGTGGGTAGAGTAGGAGTATATGGGTTGTTTAATAGGATTGCCATTTTTTAATTCTTTAATGTGATTAAGCATTAAGTCAAAATCAATAGAATTAGGATGGTCGTAGTTGATTTTTGTTCTATCTTCAAAAGATAGGCTAGCATTATCGTTGTAATATGCATCTTGAGGAAGAATGGTTACATTTTCTTCGGGTAAGCTGTTAGCAATTTTATTTACTACAGTTGTTTTACCAGAGCCTGTTCCTCCTGCTATTCCAATAATAATCATTAATTAGAGTTAAAATGTTCAGCTAACTTGTTTTCTAAATCAGTTCCTCTTAAATTTTTGCCAATAATAATGCCTTCAGCATCAATTAATAAAGTAAAAGGAATACTTTGAACACCATAAATAGGAACAATTGAAGATTGCCACCCTTTTAAATCACTAACATGACTATTCCATTTTAGATTATCTTGTTTAATTGCTGTTAACCAGTCTTGTTTTGCATTTTGTTGCTGTGGCATTCCATCTAACGAAACACTAAAAACCTCAAATCCTTTACTATGATATTTGTCGTAAGCTTTCACAACATTTGGATTTTCAGCTCTACATGGTCGGCACCAAGAAGCCCAAAAGTCTATTAAAACAACTTTTCCTTTCAGCGAAGAAAGGGATAGAGGATTACCTTCTCTATCAGCTAAAGTTATTTCAGGTACTGGTTCACCAACAAATAATTTAACCATTCCCTCAACTTTTTTATGAAAGTTTTCATAATAAGGAGTTCCTGCTAAAGATTTAGCCATTGCTTCATCAACCTTTTTATATTCGTTATAATATTGTTCAGGATCTAATTGTTCAACTGCTGCTAAACTTAATAATGAACCAGGATTTTTGTTAATAATATCAATATAATAAGCTTTTAGGTGTGATTCTGAAGAAAGCGATATAGTTTGAACTTTTACAAATAAATCAGGATTATTTTTATTTGCCATATAAACCTGATTTAAAGAATCTTGAAGGAGGTAGTCTTTCTTTACGGCTATATTAAATTCTTTTAAACCTTGAGAACCTTCTGATCCTTCAACAGTATAAGTGTCCATTAGATTGGTTCCGTTTCCATTTATCGTTGGATTTTCATTAACATCTAAAATCAAATTGATGAAATTTTGATTGTTTATTCTTAAACGATAATAACCGATTGATTCTATTTTATAATCAAAACTATAATTACCTTCAGCATCTATAGTGGCAGTATCTTTTGTTATAAGCTGAGTAGGCATTAGGTAGTCTAAATAAATTTGAGTTCCTTCGGCAAGATCACTTATATTACCACTTATTGTTTTATCATTTGTTGAGTTGTTATTTTCGCCACAAGAAACTATTAGTAAGGAAGTGGTAATAAATAAAAAAAGTCTTTTCATAATATTAAAATTTAACTAAGCATTTTTCTAATTAGTTAACTGCTCTTTTTTTACGGGTTGATTAATCCAGCAGTGTGAGTATTTTTGTATAAAATTAATTGTAATTATAGTCCTGTTATAGTTTTATATTTATCGTAGATATTCATTTATGAGTAAATTTCTTTCAGTAACTCTTTTATTATTAATGTCATTTTTGGTTCAGCTTTCTTAGCTACTTCTTGAACTTCTTCATGACTAATTTCCACAATTTTTCCATCAACACCTAAATCAGTAATTATCGACATAGCCATACATGGTAAATCCATGTGTCGAGCAACAATAACTTCAGGGACAGTGCTCATACCAACAGTATCGGCACCAATAATATTCATGTATTTGTATTCTGCTGGAGTTTCAAATGTAGGACCACTTAACACCGCATAAACACCTTGTTGTAATTTAATATTGTTTTGTTGAGCAATATTAAACACTTTATTATTTAATTCTTTTGAATAAGGTTCACTCATATCTGGAAATCGTGGGCCTAATTCATCAATATTTTTACCTCTTAAAGGATTGTCGGGTAGTAAGTTAATATGGTCGGTTATTAACATAATGTCGCCTATTTCAAAATTGGCATTAACGCCACCACTAGCATTACTTAAAAACAAGTTTTTAATACCTAGCATTTTCATTACTCTTATCGGAAAAGTACATTCTTTTAAAGAATATCCTTCATAATAATGAAATCTACCTTGCATAGCAACAACAGGAACATTATTTAAAGTCCCGAAAATTAACTGCCCACTATGTCCCTCAACTGTAGAAACAGGAAAGTTTGGAATTTCTGAATAGGGGATAGCTGTTTCAATTTCTATTTCAGTTGAAAGGTTTCCTAAACCTGTTCCTAATACAATTCCTACAAAAGGTTTTACAGCTGTTTTATTCTCTAAAAATGTTTTAGTTTCTTGTATTTGAGTTAACATAATCTAATATTTGTTTGTCAAAACTTACTTTATCATCGTTACTTATAAAATCTATTTCAATAGGTATATAATAAATAGGTAAATCTTGTATGCTTTCTAAAATTTCAGGCAAAGATAATCGCATTATATCTTTTTCGGTAGTAATTATAATTTTATTATTACTATTTATTTTGTTGTAATCTTTTTTAATTTTTATAATGTCAGTTTTATTGAAGTTGTGGTGGTCAGAAAACTTTAAATGACTTACTGATTTATATGTTTTTTTTATGTGATTAAATAGTGGGTTTGGATTAGCAATTCCCGTAAATAAAAGAACATTTGTTTTTTCTGGGTAGGTATCGGTACTTATTTTTTTAGATGGATTAAAATGTGTTAGTTTGGAGTATTTAATGGTTGAAAAATAAAGGCTTTGCCTTTTTGTTGGGCGAATGTCTTTACTTATACTTGTTAGTATGTTTTTTGGTGTATCTTGAGGAGTTTTAGAAACAATTATAATGTCAGCTCTTTTGTAACCACATCTCCATTCTCGCAATCTTCCGGAAGGCATCAAGTAATCATTGGTAAATAAATTATTAAAATCAGTAATAAGAATGTTGAAACCAGGTTTTATTGCTCTATGTTGAAAAGCATCATCTAGTATTATGGTTTGGGTGTTGGGTTTAGATTGTAGAATTTTCTTTACCCCTTCAACCCTATCTTCACAAACGGCTACAGCTATATTTTTAAATTTTTGATATAGCTGTAAGGGTTCGTCACCAATATCAAAACTTGTTGATGCTTCAGAAGCTAATACATACCCTTTAGTTTTTCTTTTGTATCCTCTGCTTAATGTTGTTGTGTTTTGATTTAATAGCCGAATAAGGTATTCTGTGTGTGGTGTTTTTCCGCTACCTCCCACAGAAAGATTGCCAATTGATATGATGGGTAATTTAAAGGAGGTTGATTTTAGAAGTTTAAAATCAAAACATTTGTTTCGCACAACAACAACAATCCCATATAAAAAGGAAATAGGACAAAGTAGTATTTGTTTTAATCTTTTCAAGATGCTGTAAAACTAAATAATTATATGAATATTGAGTTTTGAAAAAATAAATTAAAAAATAATGAGTTTATAATGAAAAGAAATCGTACATTTGTTTGCAATGAGTTATAGTTACTTAAAATATATTCTTGTTTTTGTTGTGATAATTTTAATTGCAACAATATCTTCTTGTACTAAGGGAGATGAACCTGTACCTATTACTTCTGAGGTTGCGACTCACGATGCTAATTTTATGAGAGAAGGTGTTGGTGGTGATGATAGTGGTGATGGTGGTGTCTCGATAATTGGTGGGGGTGCAAATGAGGATGAGGATGATTCTATAATAGGAGGGGATGATAATGAGGATGATGATGATGTTGATGTGGTAGGTTCAGATATTGTTATAGGTGGTATAGGAGGTTCTGTTGGTTCTGCAGGAGGTAGAGGCGGAAATTAATTTTTGCCTTTTTTCTTTTTATTTTTCTATTTTTTCTTTAAAAATTAACCGTTTACAAATTGGTGTATCTAAAAACCAATAATAGTTAATATTTTTACTCAAAATAATTTGGTTTCCAAGTTTAATATTATATATCTTTACGCCTCTTTATTTGCACTATAAATATTAAATAAGATTAAAACGTTAAATATGTTAAGAAAACTAGCTGTTTTTGTGTCTGTATTTTTTACAGTTTCATTAGTTCTAGCTCAAACGGGTCAAGGTACTATTAAAGGTAAGATGTTGGATAAGGATAATGGGGAGCCATTAGCTTTTGCGAATGTAGTATTAATGAAAGGTGGTTCTCAGGTTGCTGGAACTATGACAGATTTTGATGGGAAATTTACTTTTCCTGCGTTAACTCCAGGTAAATATACTGTACAAGCTACTTATGTAGGTTATCAACCGATGCAGGTTAATGATGTTGTTGTAATGAGTGGTAAGATAACTTTTATGAAAGATATAAAAGCATCTTCAAGTGCTGAAAACTTAGAGGAGTTTGTTGTTATTGATTATGAAGTTCCGTTGATATCCAAAGATCAAACATCTTCTGGAGGGACTGTTACAGCAGAAGATATCAAGAAAATGCCTGGTCGTTCTGCGGCATCTATTGCAGCAACCGTTGGAGGTGTTTACGCTACTGATAATGGTAGTAATGCGTTAAGTGTAAGAGGGGCAAGAACAAGTGGTACTGATACATATATAGATGGTATAAAAGTTAGAGGGACTCAAAATTTACCTAAATCTGCTATTGAACAAGTTTCTGTTATTACAGGTGGTATTCCTGCTCAATATGGTGATGCTACAGGTGGTATTGTAAATATTACAACTAGGGGTGCTTCCAAAGATTGGTTTGGGGGTATTGAGTATTTAACTTCTGGATTTAAAACAGGCGATGATGTGATAGGTTTGGATAAGTTTGGATATAACCTTTTAGGTTGGAGTGTTTCAGGTCCTATTAAAACTAGAAAAGATTCTTTAGGTAATAAGAAAGATGCAATTGCAGGTTTTTTCTTTTCTGGAGAGGCAAAACATGAGGTTGATCCTCGTCCATTTTATAATGGGGATATGAAAGTTAATGATGCTTTAATGTTAGAATTAGAAGAGACTCCTTATATTCAGAATTTAGGCGATGCGGGTGGTGTAATAAATAATGCTAGTTATGTTGGCTTGAATGATATGGAGGAAACACCTTTTAGATTAAATGTTTCTCGTAAATCTTTGAATTTGGCGGGTAAAATTGATATTACAACTTCGAAAACTACTAATGTAACTTTTGGTGGTTCTTTTGATTATCGTGATGCTAATAATTATGTGCGAAGTAACAGTACTGCATTTTCATTGTTTAATTCTGCTAATAATCCTCAAACTATAGATAGAACTTGGAGAGCTTACGGTAGGTTTACTCAGCGATTTGAAAATTCATCTGATGAAGAAAATCCTTCTTTAATTAAAGATGCATTTATTACTTTTCAAGTAGATTACTCTAATTACCATGCGGTAACTCAAGATGAAAGGCATAAAGATAATTTATCTCATTATGGTTATATAGGTAAATTTACTACTACAAGAATTCAAAATTATGATGAATTAAATGAGGTGACAGGTTATGCTGTTGTTGATGCTAATGGTAATCCAACAGGGGATACTTTGAAAGGTTATTTTTCTAATTGGCAAACATTATTATATGAATTTGAACCAGGAGATTTAAACCCTACCTTGGCAAATTATACTTCAAACTATTATGATGTGTTTGCTAATGATCCTTTTGGTAATTGGGATAACAGAGAGAATGTTCAGTCAAATGGAGGTTTGATTAATGGTGATAACCCTGCTAATGTTTATGGTATGTGGTCATCGATGGGAAGAGTTAATAATAGCTATACAGTTAATGATCAATCTCAATTTAGAGTTTCTGCACAAGGTAGTGCTAGTATAAAAGATCATTCGTTGAAAATAGGATTTGAATATGAACAAACTGTTGATAGAGCCTATAGTGCTGCTCCAGTTGGATTATGGACTTTAGGTAGGCAATTAGTTAATACTCAAATTGAACAAAGAAGTTTTGAAGAAGGCACATTTACTCAAGAAATATGGATTGATAGCCGTCCAGCTTATTTGTTGGATCAGGCTTATGACCCTAATTCTCACAGTGCTTTTGATAAAAATTTAAGAGATGCATTAGGTATGCAGATTGATGGAACAAATTGGATTGATTTCGATTCTTATGGGCCAGATGTATGGGATATCGGAATGTTTTCTCCTGATGAATTAATCTCTAATGGAGGTTTTGTAAATAATTTTGGATATGATCATACAGGAGAAAAAACATCAGGAAATCCTAGTTTAGATGATTTCTTTAATAATGTAGATGAAAATGGTAATAAACTTAGAGAAACACCAGCTTTTCAACCTATATATGTTGCAGGTTTTATTCAAGATAAATTTGCTTTTGACGACTTAATATTTAATGTAGGAGTTAGAATAGATAGATATGATGCAAATCAATCTGTTCTGAAAGATAAATATTCTATGTTTCCAGTAAAAACAGTAGCTGAAATACAAGGCTTAGATGTTCCAGAAAATATAGGTGATGATTTTGTAGTTTATGTCGCTGACGCAACAAGCCCTAATGTTGGAGATGTTGTTGGATATAGAGATGGTGATGTATGGTATAATAGCGGTGGGGAGGAAATAACAGACCCTACAGTACTTCATTCTAGTGGAATTCCAAATCCATGGTTAGTAGATCCTAATGATGATCAGGTGTTTGCTGATTTAGATGCAGAATCATTTAAGGATTTTGAACCTCAGGTTAATATTTCACCTAGAATTGCATTTTCATTTCCAATTTCAGATGAAGCATTATTTTTTGCTCATTACGATGTTTTAACTCAACGTCCAGAAAGTAATAATAGAATGGATTTAATAAGTTATTTAGCATTTGGAGCTGGTGGTAATAATTTGTTTGGAGGTTATTTTAATAATCCAGCATTAAAAGCAGAACAAACTATTGATTATGAATTAGGTTTTCAACAAAAGTTAGATAACTATTCAGCATTAAAACTTTCTGCCTTTTATCGTGAAATGAGAAATCAAGTGCAGTCAACACAAGTTTTAGGAGCTTATCCAGGAAGTTATTTCACTTTCGATAATAAAGATTTTGGAACAGTAAAAGGTTTAACAGTTAGTTATGATTTAAGAACAAAAGGAAATGTTTCATTGAGGGCAAGTTATACATTACAGTTTGCTGATGGTACAGGTTCTAGTACTACTACTTCAGGAGCTTTAGTAGCTTCGGGTAATGGTAATTTAAGAACATTAATACCGTTAAATTTTGATCAGAGACACAGAATTGTGGTTGCAGCGGATTACAGATATGGGAAAGGAAAAAATTATAATGGACCTATAATGTTTGGAAAAGATATTTTGCAAAATACTGGTTTAAATGTTACAATGAGATCTGGTTCAGGAACACCTTATACTAAAAGATCTAGAGTTAACGGTAATGGTGTGTTATTTACGTCTCAAGGATTAAGTCCGCAAGAAGGGCAGTTAAATGCTTCTCGTTTGCCTTTTAATACAACAGTAGATGTTAAATTAGATAGAACTATTGATTTAAAATGGGGGAAAGGAGAAGGAGAAGACAAAAAAGAAGCTACCTTAAATATTTACATACAAACATTAAATGTATTGAATGCAAAAAACATTATAGGTGTATATGGAGCTACGGGTAATCCAGATGATGATGGGTTTTTAGAAGCTGCGTATCAACAAACTTATATCGTTAATCAAGTAGATGAAAATGCATTTAGAGATCAATATAGAGTTAAAGCCGATAATGGTTATAACTATGCATTACCTAGAAGAATGAGATTAGGTATCCAATTAAATTTTTAAAAACTATTTAGATTATATAGAATTAAATATAATAATTATGATAAAGAAAATAGCCATAAGTTTATTAGCACTTATAACAGTATCAAGTGTTTATTCTAGAAGGGTTGATAATACCAATATAGGTGGAGGGAATAACCCAACCCCAGCAGCAGGATGTGCTTCAGCTGTAGCAATAGCGGTATTAGAGTTAAATAATGTACGAGCACGAGTAGAAGGTACAGGAGGAAGTATGTTTCAGGATAGATCGAATAATATTGCTGACTATGAAATACCAAAAAGAAGTAGTACAAATGATCCAAAATATACATCAATATTTGCTGGAGCCTTATGGATGGGAGGAAGAGACATTAATGGGCAGCTAAAAGTAGCTGCAGTTACATTTAGAACAGCTGGGAATGATTTTTGGCCTGGTCCGTTGAATACTCAAACAGCAGAGATAGATGCAGCTACTTGTTCAAAATATGACAAATTTT